>OCVV012861947.1_pt1 | contig 129752 bp, 113 predicted proteins | sample 1539721 | NCBI WGS metagenome assembly OCVV01 (sample SAMN02144230, study PRJEB22623) | gut metagenome | biome: sheep rumen | host: Ovis aries | place: New Zealand
TTACAGCAAATGCCGCACTTTTCGAAGTGCGGTTTTTGTGTTTGGTATAGAAAAAGAGGCTGTCACACAACTTTAGTGCGACAGCCCCTTCTCATGGTCATCATATTGCCACTTCCACAAGTCTTAAAGTGTCCTGTTTCGTTTCAAAAATCTTGCATCGATTGGCGTAAGATTGGCGTATTTGATAGCTCCAAATCCCTTGTAAAGCCCATAAATACGGCATTTCTTATCATAAACTTTTAAGCGTCGGGAAATCTCTCCCCTTTACTTGAAAAGGTAGCCATTTTTTCAATATTTATCTTTAAATCAGCTTTTCCATATCCCCTGCCACACTACATCTTCACCACTTCCCCTGTCTCAAGGGATTCCTTAACGGCCAGTGCGATCTTTAAGCTGGCAACTCCCTCCCTTACAGGAATCGTGGTCATTTTCTTTTCATGAAGAGCATCCAGAAAAGCTTTCATCTCATCATAGAACATATTGTTCCTGTCGAAATCAAATACTTCACCACGCGTAAGCTCCCCAGCCCTGTTGTATACCGATATCCTGTTCTGAAGCAGATCAAAAAGGATCATTCCGTCAGTTCCCACGATCTTGCAGTGCCGTGTAGCCGGGCGCTGCACAAAATCTTCATGCACATGGACAGGTATCTTATATCCCTCGTGCTCCACTTTCATAAGGATATCGGCGGTATCTTCCACATCTATCTCAAAATCAGCAAGCGTCCCACCCACAGCATACACACTCTCCGGCATTCCGAAGAAGGAATACAGATAATCAAGCTCATGGATCTGAGTCATTACCACGCCTCCACCTAAGCTTTTCTTTGCGGTATATGAGGTACGATAATCCTCGTATTTGTGCATACCGGAAACATCCTCACCCAGCTCAGCAAATACGGAAGTCACTCTGCCAATGGCATGGCCTTCAAGGAGTTCTCTTGCAGCCATTACGCAGGGATGAAATCTCTGCTGGTATCCGGCAAAGTTGACCAGTCCCTTTTGTTCTATCTCGTCAAGAAGCTCATCCATTCCTTCCATTGAAGCGGAAACCGGCTTTTCACAGAAAATATTTACATTGTGGTCAGCCGCCGCCTTCATCATTTCAAAGTGGCATGCAGATGGATTGCAAATAAAAACAGCATCGATATTCTTATCCCATGCTGCATCAAGTGTGGGCACATACTCAATGCCATAGCGTTCTTCCAGATCATCGCCTATGACATTAAGCTTATTGTCCAGTACCCTGTTATTTCTGAGAACCCTGTATGCGTATATGTGATCATCAGATCCCTTCAACGCATACAGATTCCTTAAATGTCTCTGACCTATGGAACCAAGTCCCGTAAACAGATAATTCATTAGTTTCCTCTCAGTTCTCTTCTCTTTTTCAATTCCGTGTCATACAGACGCTTCTCACCGTCTCCTAGTGTCTCAAGTGCGGATGTGATACGCTTTTTAAGAAGTGCCATTGCCTGCACTTCCAAAGATGCCTTCTGGTCCGAACCCCACATATCATGTGAAAGAGTGACATGCCTCTCAATAAGACAGGCTCCAAGTACTGCCGCTATCACGGAAGGCTCAAGATTTGCCTCATGTCCACTGTAGCCCACCAGGCAATCGTATCTCTCACGCATGGTATTTATAAGTCTTAAGTTAAGCTCATTATTAGGGCTGGGGTAACTGCTGTTGGTATGGCATATTATATAGTCACCGTTTGAAAAATCCTCAAGCCAGCCGATGGTGGTGTCCATTTCATCCAGCTCCGACATACCTTCGGACAATACAACCGGCTTGCCTGATTCACAGGCCTTTTTTATCATCTCCTTATTGGTATTGAGTGCCGAAGGGATCTTTATAAAAGGCACATCATACTCAAGAAGGAATTCAAGACTCGGTATATCCCAAGGGCTTGCAGTCCAGTCAAGAGGCTTTGATCTGCAATACCCGTCTATCACATCGTATTCTTCTTTTTCGAACTCAATGTGTTTCTTGTAATCAATGTAAGCCATGGTTCCCCAGGGTGTATCCCTTGGCACCTGTTTCTGCGCCTCGGGTACTGCGATATCCGGAGTACGCTTCTGGTATTTCACGCAGTCCCATTCGCAGGCAAAAGCCGCATCCATAAGCTTTTTGGCAACCTGAATATCACCATTATGATTGATGCCAATTTCAGCTATCATATATGGAGTGCTGCTGTCGCTTACTATATGATTTCCAAGTTTTATGGTTTTGTTTGCCATACACTTCTGTCCTTCCTCAGACACCCATGCCTGAATGACAAATCTCTTTTACTGTCTGTTATAATTGATCAGACATCCATCAAGGATTATCTCTCTCTCTGTATCTGTCAATCCGCCCAGCGCAAGAGTAAACTCCTTCACTCCGTCTGAAGTAACTGCATACGCCTTTATGCTGTCTGCCTTTTTCTCGACCTCTTCCCTGATTCCGGGGAGATATACATAGTCGAGATTTTTGAAAGGAAGCTCTCCCTCTGGGATAACGAAGGGAAGCATACCCCAGTTGATAAGGTTTGAACGGTATCTCTTGGTGGCATACTCGTTTGCGATATTAGCCCAGCCACCGAGTACCTTCTGGCAGGAAGCTGCCTGCTCACGGGCGGAACCGTCACCTGGCTTAACAGCAAAGATCGTGGAGCCTACACCAAGCTTTCTTACTGTAGATGTAACCTCTCCTTCAGCCACAGCAGTTCCGATCCCTTCTGCTCCAGAAACGTTCTGTTCTATCTTTGCTATAACAGCTGCAATCTCATCATATCCGTCTGCCGCTGTCTTTCCTGACTCAATGGATTTCTGTGCCTGCTGCACTTCCTTGGCACGTCCCACATATTCAGGATCCTTCCTTGAGAGAGTAAACTCAGCAAGCCCCAGCGGATTACTTCTGTAAGAAGAAGTCTCACCCGAAGGAATCAGCTCATCCGTAGTCGTTACCGGATCGTGGATCTCGGAAACAACCTTAAGCAGGAGATTTTCAGGAAGGGGACTCATAGCCGGCCAGTCCTTGATATTGGGGCCGAACTTAACTTCAACACTTTCGTCAGCTACGCCGTGTGAATCAAACACCCTTCTGTCATATATTGTCTTATCGAAACTGTATTTATATTTACCGATCTTCTCAGGCACTTCCGTAGCAGGTGTAAGGATACCCTTGTTTGCGGCAGTAGCTGCAATTGATCTGGCATCCATAAGAGCAACAGATGCAATCTGACCGCTCTGTATCTTGGAGCCCTCTCTGTTGGGGAAGTTTCTTGTCGAGTGACGGATGGAAAGCTCTCCATTCGCAGGTGTATCGCCTGCACCGAAGCAGGGACCGCAGAATGCAGTCTTAAGGATAGCACCTGTGGAAAGTATCTTGGCTGCCGCACCATTCCTGATCAGCTCCATATATACGGGAACAGATGCAGGATATACGCTTAAGTTGAACTCGTCAGATCCTATGCTGGCTCCGTCAAGTATGTCGGCTGCCGCACAGATATTCTCGAATCCGCCACCGGCACAGCCTGCTATGATACCCTGATCTACCAAAAGCTTTCCGTTCTTTATCTTATTCCTGAGATTAAATTCAACCTTGTCACCGAAGCTTACCTTTGCCCTCTCCTCACACTCGGCAAGTATGTCATCAAGATTTGCATTAAGTTCTTCGATCGTATAAGCATTTGACGGATGGAAAGGAAGCGCTATCATGGGCTTTACTTTTGACAGATCCACTTCAACCACACCGTCATAGTAAGCAACGCCTTCAGGCTTAAGCTCCTTATAGTCCTCAGGCCTCTTATGTATATCATAGAAATCCTTTATCTCGTCATCTGTCTGCCATATTGATGAAAGGCAGGTGGTCTCTGTGGTCATTACATCCACACCGATACGGAAATCAGCACTTAATTTGGCCACTCCGGGACCTACAAATTCCATTACTTTATTCTTGACATAGCCGTTCTTGAATACAGCACCGATTATAGCAATTGCCACGTCCTGGGGACCTACGCCCTTTGCAGGCTCTCCCTTTAGATAAACGGCTACCACGCCCGGCATATCTATATCATATGTCTGAGAAAGAAGCTGTTTAACCAGCTCCGGTCCGCCTTCGCCCACAGCCATGGTACCCAGAGCACCATATCTCGTATGAGAGTCGGATCCGAGTATCATTCCGCCGCCGGTTGCAAGCATTTCCCTTGCGAACTGGTGGATGACAGCCATGTGAGGAGGAACGTATACTCCGCCATATTTCTTGGCACAGGAAAGTCCGAATACATGGTCATCCTCATTTATGGTACCACCTACTGCACAGAGTGAATTGTGGCAGTTGGTAAGCACATACGGAATCGGGAATTTGGTCAGTCCCGATGCCCTTGCAGTCTGTATTATGCCGACAAAAGTGATGTCATGGCTGGTCAGCTTATCGAATTTGATATTGAGTTTCTTATCATTTCCGGATTTATTGTGAGCCTGCAGAATAGAATAGGCTATAGTACCCTTTGCAGCTTCTTCTTTTGAAATGTCTTTTCCTGTCTTGCTCTTAAGGATTGCCTCATCGGTTACGAGCTCCTCGCCGTTAACCAGGTATGCTCCGCCTTCGTAAAGTTTGATCATCTTTTGTCTCCTCTTTCCTGTCCTTTTTTCCATATAAATCCGCCACTGTCCGGGCTTCATCACACAAATATATTGGTAACTGCTACTGTATTATACTTTAATTCTGTATATTTTTAAAGTTCACCGATGATCACCCGAACCCCAGCGCATATACTACTATCACGGCTATTCCAAGCACTATCCTGTATATTCCGAAAGGCTTGAAATCATGACGCTTTACATAGCCCATAAGGAATTTAACAGCCAGAAGGGATACGCCGAATGCCACCACAGAGCTGACTAAGACTATCGCAATCTGCATGCCGTTAAAATCCAGCCCCTTTCCAAGATATTTTACAAGCTTTAAGAGGCTGGCTCCAAACATTGTAGGTATAGCAAGGTAAAATGTATATTCTGCTGCGATAGTCCTCGACATTCCAAGCAGGAGCGCTCCGATTATGCATGCACCTGACCTGCTTGTTCCCGGAAGGATCCCGGCTATAAGCTGGCAGAGTCCTATTACAAACGCGGACATAAAGGTTATCTCGCTTATATTCCGGATCATGGGTTTTTCCCTGCCTTTTACGATTTCTACTATTATAAAGACAATACCCACAAGCACCAGCATGATACCTACGATAAGGGGCTTGAAATCCGCCGTTATGCTTTCCACCCAGTCATCTAAAAGCAGGCCGTATAACAGTCCCGGAATACATGCCACGGCTATCTTTATCCACATAAAGAAAATATCCCGCTTTATCACCAGATCCCCTGCGATAAACCAATAGTGATCCTCCAGATCGCCGACCTTAATTTTTATCTCATCTTTTTTCTGCAGACCGAAGGGCCATATCTCCTTAAAGAAAAGTATGAGTATGGCGAGTATGGCGCCCAGTTGTATCACCACATCGTAAAACTCCATAAACGCGGCCTGCTCCTCTGCCGACCCCGGCAGGTCAAAGCTCACCACCTCATTCAAAAGAATCAGATGTCCCGTGCTGGAAATGGGCAGCCACTCAGTTATGCCCTCCACTATCCCGAATAATACTGCTTTTAAAATTTCGATCAATGCTTCCATTATTTAACTTCCTTATTATTTTGCCCCATACTCGTTTTTTACAAATCTCTCCAGCGCAGGCAGTGAACGCTCGACCTTTTCAGTATCTATGCAATACGCCATCCTGAAGTACCCCGGGGCACCAAAAGTATCTCCGGGCACAAGGATCAGGTCATAGTTCTTTGCTTTTTCGCAGAATACCTTTGCATCCTCTTCCATAGCTTTGGGAAAAATATAAAATGTTCCACCGGGCTTAACTACTTCAAAGCCAAGCTCAACCAGCTTATTATATATCAGATTCATATTTTTCTCATATACAGAAAGGTCGCTGGTCATTGATACACATCTTGCCGCTGCCATCTGTATTATGGAAGAGGGACAGTTGTGACCGATTCCTCTTGATATCTGTACACACATCGACACTATCATATCAGCATCCTTTGCCGCAGGATTTACAGCCACATATCCTATTCGCTCTCCCGGGATGGAAAGGGACTTGGAGTAGCTGTAACAGGAAAGAGTATTATCGTAAAACCCGGACACGTAAGGTGCATCCACGCCGTCAAATACTATCTCCCTGTAGGGCTCATCCGAAATGATGAATATCTCATGTCCGTATGCTTTCTGCTTATCTTCCAGTATACGTGCCAGCTTCTTAAGTGTATCCGATGAGTAAACAATTCCCGAAGGATTGTTCGGAGTGTTTATGAGCACCGCCTGAACATTCCTATTCATGAGCTTTTCAAATTCATCAAAGTTTATCTGAAATGACGAAGTATCTGCAGGCACTACTTTGAGCACTGCACCTGTCTGTTCTATATAAGGTCTGTACTCAGGAAAGAAGGGGGCAAATGTGATAACTTCATCACCGGGTTCCGTCACACATCTTACAGCATGTGCTATAGCCGACGCTGCAGCAGATGTCATGAATATATGCTTCTGCTCATAGGGCAGTCCGAAACGATCCTTCAGAGAAGCCGCCACTATTGACCGCACTTCCGGATTTCCGGGGTTTGGACTATACCCGTGAAGCTGTGAAGAAGTAAGTTCCTCAGTCAGCTCACGTATGGCTTTATTGAATTCATCAGGCACCGGTACAGATGGGTTTCCCAGGCTGTAGTCAAAGACATTTTCATAGCCTATTTCTTTGCCGCGCTCGGTTGCATATACCGAAAGCTCACGTATTACTGACGGTGTGCTGCACATTTTTTTATATTTTTCCGATATCATAGTCTCTCTCCTTGTTCATTATCACATCAAACATCCAAACTCTTTTCGTTTTATCCGCTGCAGGCAGCATATTTCTTTACAAAATCCATATGCATCTTTGCAGGATGTAAAATTCACAAAAGCGGGCTGGTTATCTTAAACAGCTCCTGCAATACTTTCTGTAAGAACGGACGATGTTTCCATGTAAGATAATCTATTTCCTTACTCTTTTCAAAAGATGCCTGTATATTGTCCTTTATCTCCTCCACCACATCTGACCTTGACAGGAACACGCCATTTTCATGATGGGTATGCATGCTTCTGAAATCCATATTTATTGTCCCGCATATGGCACACTCATCATCCGCAACTATATCTTTCTCATGTATGAAGCCCGGCTGGTATTCATATATCCGCACCCCGTTCTGCAGGAGCTTTCCGTAATTAGATACAGTGACCATATACACGTACCATTTGTCATATATATGCGGTGTAATGATGCGCACGTCCACTCCGCTCTTGGCAGCATCTATGAGATAATCTGTCATCCGGCTGTCCAGCACAAGGTAAGGAGTTGTGATATACACATAATCCCTTGCTTTCGAGATCATCCTGAGGTAAGCACCTTCTACCGTATTGTAAGGTGCTTTATGCGGACCTCCCGAGAAGGGCTGCACAAAGCCTTCATCATATACTTCCCATCTGGGCTTAAAATTTTCCGGATGCAGCTCTATAGTCCGGGAACAGTCTTCCCACATCATAAGGAAAATATTTGTAAGGGACCAGACAGCCTCACCCTCCAGCCGGATCATACTGTCCTTCCACTCAGATCCGCCAAAGCGCCGGATCAGATTCACATACTCATCGGCAAGATTGCATCCACCGGTATATCCTATAGTGCCGTCCACCACCATAATCTTCTGGTGATTGCGGTAATTAAAATTAATGGAAGAAATTCGCTTATGTATAGGCTTGAAGGATTCAAACTTCACACCCTCAGCCCGGAGGTTCTTCCGCATGCCTATGGTATCCATAAAGATGCTGCCGAAATCATCAACCATTATACGAACGTCAACACCGGCACGGGCTCTTTCTATCAGTACCGCTTCGACTTCCCGCCACCATTCACCGTCATAGACGATAAAGAATTCCATAAAGATGCTGTGCTCTGCCCGCTTAAGGTCATTTATGAAATCATCCTTCAGCTTGCACGTACCGATAGGATAGTATTTCTGCTTCGTATTCTGGTATACGGGGAAACCATCGCCTGCTATATACCTTGCTATCTGTATCTTATTCGGATGCACCTGGGCCAGCTCTTCAAGCTGCCATCTGTTCTTTGGAAGTCTGGCATGCGCTTCCCTTTCACGCTCCCTGAGCCTTGAATTTACCAGAAAATCTTTTCTGGCACTCCCCCAGAAAAAATATAGTATAAACCCAAATCCCGGAAGCACCAGCAGGATAACTATCCAGAATATCCTGTTATACGCATCATGGTTTACCAGTGCGAAGGCAACTATTACCGACAGTATTTCAACAACAAAATAAATCTTGAGGGCATCTTTCCTCAGCCAGTATGTCAGCGCCGCTATAAAAAACACCTGAAGAAAAAGGACCGCCAGAACCGAAACTGAACGAACGATCCCAAGATACTTGGCGCGTCGTTTGTCAAAACGCTTACCTGTTATTTCTTTTTTTTCAGAGCTTACTATTCCGTTACTCATTACAGTACACACGTCACCTGAACCAGTCCGGCTTTCACTCCGGACCGCTTTTCATAAACAGGAGTAAATCAGTCTATACTATCCGGTTCCTGGACTCACCCTTTATGTAGCTCCGTATATTTCCGGCACATTCACTCACACATCTGTTACGGGCTTCCGTGCTCGCCCAGGCCATATGCGGAGTAATTAACAGACGGCTTGAATCCTGTATCTCCATCAAAGGATTATCTTTTGCGATAGGCTCCTGCTCTATAACATCCAGTCCTGCTGCCGCTATGGTGCCATTTTTAAGTGCCTCCGCCAGGTCAGCATTATTTACCACCTTACCCCTGGCTACATTTATAATGATGGCCGTTTTCTTCATCTTGTTCAGCGCATCGGAATTTATCAGATATTTTGTTTTATCATTTAAGGGACAATGGAGCGATATCACGTCCGAACGAGAAAGCAGCTCATCAAAGCTTACCTGTTCGTACTTATCACTCTTTGAACCTGAGGTTGAATAATGAATGACATGGGCGCCGAATGCAGAAGCCACCTCCGCTACCCGTGAGCCGATACTTCCCATACCGGCAATACCCCAGGTCTTACCGGACAGCTCCGTAAAATGCCTGTCATAATGTGTAAACATAGGCTGCGCCGCATATGCACCGCTTTTTACATATTCATCATAATATGGAAGATTCTCCGAAAGATAAAAAAACAATGCGAATGTATGCTGAACCACCGCCTCCGTCGAATATCCGCTGACATTGCAAACGGCAATGCCGCGCTTTCTGCAGTACTCGATATCTATATTGTCGTATCCTGTGGCAAATTCACAGATAAGTTTTACATTATCTGCACCGGATAGAGTAGACTCATTAAGCGGCATCTTGTTGGCTATCACTATATCCGCATCCGTAATGCGCTCTGCCACCGTTTCCGCCGTAGTATCCGTATACGCTGTTACCTCACCGAATTCGTTTATCGCATCCACCGAAACATCCGGTCCCACGCTGTTTCTTTCAAGTATCACAATCTTCACGAAACCACCTCGCACTGTCTCTTAAGCCGTTGCCGGCACAACTTATATTTTACTCTATTTTGCGTAGGGTGGTCAAATTTACAGAATACGCTGTAATTATACTGACATAGTTGTTTTCATAACTTCTTCAACTATTTTCTTCACATCATAATCAGGTGCATATTTGTCCGCTATATTACAAATCATCTGTACCCGTACTATGTCTTCTTCAACCTCATACGCAATCTGCTCCACGTCCTCACCGCGACGAAGTTTTTTGCAAATCAAATCAATTATTTTCCGCTCTGCACCGCGATTTTCAATATAATCAAGACATTTTTCCATACTATTGCTACCTCCTTCTTCATTTATACTCATGCGCTCAATATTAGTTATAAATCTGTTGTCGCCAGTCAGTGACTTCATTAATTGTAGTACTTCTCTGACATGTTCTATCCGATCTTTCGAACCTATATAATTCCCTGTTCTTCGCATCTGCACAAAGTAATCGGCCACAAATTTAAAGTCACTTTTAAAGCCTTTTACCTGCTCATCCGTAAGCCAAGCAATTTCAAACACATTTATATGGTAATCTGAAACATAGGGCTTAAGTTCCAATAACAGTTTATCACCCAATGACTCATGTAGTGTCGTGGCTTTGTCCCAATGTTTTTCATATCCAAAGTATAACACAAGTGTAACCACCGGACACTTATTAATAACTTTTTTTCTATGTCCGTTTTTATCAGTCTCATAGCGAATCTGATCCCTATAGGATACTCCGTCATAACCAATAATACGTATAGGCATGTCATCTTCCGGAATAGACTGATTTTCCAAACCAATAAGAGAAATCCTTACATCATTATCCATCCACTGCTTTGCAATATCCCGTTCCAGTTCCCTAAAACCTTTTTCACCCTGATAGTTGCTGTGTACTACAGCATTTTCCAATTGCGTCGGTTTTATCCGTTCCTCCCCGCTAAACAGCAAATTGTTCACGATATCCGAGAACACATCATTGTACGAACACAATGACTTCTCCAATATATCCTTCTCAGCCATATAAGTCTCCTTTCTTTCGGCAGAAGACTCACATAAACTTGAATCCCCTGCTACAATATAAAAAATAATGAGAATTAAAGCATATGAGATTCAGATATTTTAGAATTATTAGAAATAACTGAAAGTGAATTGCTATGCTTTCACTGAGAGTGTAACACTATTGAAGAGTTTTATCAAGAATGGATTATCCTTCTAAAATAGCCCCAAAGTAATGTATAGTTTCATATTTAGCATAATATGAATTGTTCAAACAACTAAGAAAAAACAAATTAACAATTAGAATGGATGGCATCTCCCACATGCACTATAACCCATTTCAATAACTTCTTCTATTGTTCCATGAAACTCAGCCTTATTCTTAGCCTTCATTTCACCTACAGATGAACAGGTAGGTAAATGTGCTTTCTTAGTATTTTTGTTAAGGATTAGATCAACAGTATTTTCATTACCATATACATTAGGTGCTTCCGTAACAGCATCATCAACAACACAGCTTTCACCCGTAGCATAATCAATACTTATTCCAGGCTGAACATTGTAACACCAAACGCAGAATGACAATCCATTGTCTTCTACGGATTCAGCTTCCATTAGTACACCCCTGGCAATCAGTTCTTCTCCTACAAAATATGGTGTTACTCTGTATATTACATGATTCCCGCTATTTTTCACATATCCAGCCACCAGGTTTTCATATGGAAGCATACCTATTACATTAAGATATCTGGTTCCGGTTATCAGATTGTACTCATTTGCATTTTCTCCACCAAGCTGCCATCCGATCAAATGACATCGATTATACAGATATAGTCCGTCAACTATTCCCGGATATTTTACAGTATGCCAACCGGATGGTTTGATCATTCCTATATCGCCGCGCTTTTCACCTTCAGCAGGCATTGTCTCCAAACCTATGCATGCATAAACAGTTTCACACCTGCCCAAATAATCTAATGCCGGATAGACCTCTGTTCCTGATATCCAGGTTTCTTTCTCAACATCCGAAAAATATGGAATATTGTAATTAACAGAAACAGAAGGTAATCCAGAATATTCCGGAACAACCGAATAATCAAAGACTGTATATGATACTGTAGTTGTTGCACTATCATCAGGTGCAACTATTTCTGCAATATCAGCAGTAGCATCAAAATCTGAAAATGACGAATCATTTTCTGATATTTCTACATCATGTGATTCAATCTCACAGAACTCATTTTGCCCTAAAGCAGGGAAACCGGATATAGGATTATTATATCCAGCTATTACAAAAAGGCATATTATTAGCGAAATATCACTCAATAGTAATATCCCTAGATTTTTTAGAACGGGTGACATTTTTTGCATGCATCATACCCCATAGAAATTACATCTGATGCTGTTCCTGTATAGTCCCATCTGTTTTCAGGTTTTATAGTGCTTACTGAACTACAGCTCGGTTTGTGCGCTTTCATTGTGTTTGTGTTTAATACAAAAGTAGCTGTTTCAGCAACAGGAGCACTTTCAACAGTTGGTGTAGGCGTTGCAGTTGGTACAGGTGTTGCTGTAGGTTCCGGCGTGGGTGTAGCTGTCGGTTCAGGTGTTGCTGTAGGTTCCGGTGTGGGGGTAGCTGTTGTTGTAGGTTCTGAAGTCGGAGTAGTTGTTGGCGTAGATGTTGCTGTAGGCGTAACAGTAGCCTCTTCTGTCTGTTCATCAACCTCACTGGTAACAGACTCATTTCCCACATTTAAGTCAGAGTTTCCGGATGTATTTCCGGCACATCCAATTAGCAGAAATGCAAATATCATAACTGCTGCGATTCTTTTCTCCATTTTCAACCCTCCAGATTTTTTCTTCTTACTTTTAATTTTACCACCGAAAAAGCGCTCTAGTTATACATTATGTCTTGCTTTTTGCAATGCTTACAATACGCATTTTTTGCAATATTATTACAAAGGAATCAAGGAGGAGATTATCATTGGGATTTAAGTTAAGACAGGACAAAAAGGAAACAGAAAACAAAACTATCCGATTTCCTTCACCATTGATAGAGAGAATAGAAGAGGCTATTCAGGGTAAAAATGTCTCTTTTTCCAGTTTTGTTATCCAGGCGTGCGAATATGCACTTAGGGATATGGATCATAGCAAGGAATGATATTTTTCCAGAAACTCCTGCCCCTCTTCGTAGCCGCGTTTTAGGCGGTCATTTATGATATCGTCCGACACAGCCATAATAAATCCGAGGGTTTCTTTGGGATACAAATGATACAGTCCGGCATCGCTTTCCGGGATGGTATCCCCGTCATACTCAGCCTGGCGGTGTGATGATTCTTCGACGGTATTCAGGTGCAGTACGATTACTTTATCACAGCCCCGCTCTATAAGAGGTTTATATGGTGTTTTGTCGGAGAAATCACCGTCTATGCAGATTTCACTGCCCACAAGCCTGCGGGGATAAACATAAGGAATGGCGGTAGACGCAAGGGCAACCCTTTTCATAGACTTGTATTTTCTTCTATTTAAAAGAATATACTCCGGCTTCCCGCCCAGACGCTTTATCATATCTACGTTATCCAATGTCTCACCTTTTTTGCCCAATGATGATACGCAGGCATATATGGGAATACCTTTTCTTGTATTTTCCCAGTTATATTCCAATCGGTCGATAAACGCACCATAACCTTCCTGAGAAAAGACGCCCATACCCGTCATACCGTCACGCACCCGGAAAAGATCGGCAGTTTTAAGATTTGTCCAAATATCAAGTGCCAGCTCCAGATCACCGTTAGCATACAAAAGCGCATTGAGAGTACCGACAGACGAACCGCTCACTGCCGTTACCTTTTTGTCGATACCGTATTCCCTCAAAGCTTTCCAAAACCCCAGCTGATAGACACCACAGGTTCCGCCGCCGCTGAAGACAATTCCTAATGACATTTACTTCTTCCCCCAAAGTGCATTAAGCGGATTGATAGCCGCTGCCCTTTTCTTAAGATCCGGCAGATTTTCCCTCAGATAATCCGCAAGCCGGGCTGTCTCTTCATCCGTAAAACCTTTAACCTTTGTAAATTTACAGTCAGGGATATAACCTTCAGCATAGTCCTCTCCCCGTGAAAACCTTACATGTGAAACCTTTTTACCGTCTGTTTCCACCATGCCGGTGATATCAAGCTTGATTTCATCCATAAAGAACTCCCCTGTATCAGATGTTTGACTGTCAACATAATTATATACGGCATCCCCTCATAACGGAATATTAAAAAACATACAAGTAAAACAGCCACCGGATGTAAAATCCGATGGCTGTAATCATGTCTCATGGCATTAACTTTTCAGAACACGTAAGTTCTTCCGGTTAATTATAAAATCTCATTTATATCTGTCAGATTTCAAACAGATCACTGAACTCCTTAAGAGCTCCATCTGTCTCATGAGCAAGTACTTTCTTTGCAAGCACTTTACCAAGCTGAACACCTTCCTGATCGAAGCTGTTTACATTCCAGAGGAAGCCCTGGAACATGATCTTGTTCTCAAAGTGTGAAAGCAGTGCGCCCATTGACTCCGGTGTAAGCTGCTTGCCTATAATAATGCTGGAAGGACGGTTTCCTGCAAACTTCTTGTTGTTGTTCTCATCATCCTTGCCGCATGCGAAAGCGATTATCTGAGCAACCACATTTGCGCAGAGCTTCTTCTGGCTGGTGCTGCCCTGTATATCTACATCAACCCCAAGCTGGCTGTCCTTGAAACCGATGAACTGCAGAGGGATGATATCTGTTCCCTGGTGAAGCAGCTGATAGAATGAATGCTGTCCGTTTGTCCCCGGCTCACCGAAAAGTACGGGACCTGTAGGATAATTTACAAACTCACCGAAACGGTTAACGCTCTTACCGTTGGACTCCATGTCTGCCTGCTGAAGATGAGCGGGGAAACGGCTGAGTGCCTGTGAATAAGGAAGAAGAGCTGTTGAAGGGAAACCGAGCACATTCCTCTCATATACTCCGATAAGTGCATCAAGCATTGCAGGATTTTCTCTTACATTCTTGTTGGTTGCGAGCTTGTCTTCCTCAGCAGCACCGTTTAAGAAGCTTGCAAACACCTCAGGTGTGAATGCAAGTGAAAGCACTGCACCGCCTACTGCAGAGGTAGAAGAAAATCTTCCGCCGATGAAATCATCCATGAAGAACGCCTGCAGATAATCGCTGTTTCCTGCAAGAGGTGAAGTCTCACTGGTAACTGCTACCATATGCTTGGAAGCATCAAGACCTGCCTTCTTAAGGGCATCCTTTACAAAAGACTCGTTTGTAAGTGTCTCAAGTGTGGTACCGGACTTTGATACAAGTACAAAAAGTGAATGAGCAACATCTATTCCCTGAAGAACGCCTGCAGCATCATCAGGATCGACATTGCTAATGAACTTTGCTTCCATATTGAAATTGCCGGTCTGTCTTGCCCAGTTCTCAAGTGCAATGTAGATTGCACGGGGACCAAGGTCTGAACCGCCGATACCGATCTGAACAACAGTTGTGAATTTCTCACCGGCACCGTTTACGATCTTGCCTGCATGTACATCATTAGCAAAGTCAGCTATCTTCTTCTGCTGTGCTACATAAAACTCTCTCTTGTTTACGCCGTCCTTTACCACATCATTGCCTAGCTGTGAACGGGTAAGCTGATGGAGTACAAGTCTCTTCTCACCGGTGTTGATCACTTCACCGTTGTAGAGAGCCTCGAACTTTTCTGCAAGCTGTGCTTCCTCGGCAAGCTTTGCAAGTCCATCGATTATATCGTCATTTACAGCTTTTGCAGCATAGTTATAGTTAAGACCTGCTGCCATGGGCATTGTGTATTTCTTCACACGGTCAGATCCGCTGTCACCGCTCATTACATCCTTTAAAACTACTTTTTCCTTCTTTCCTAACTCCTGAAACGATTCAAGAGTGTCAAGGTTTTTCCATTCTACCATTTTCTTATCCTCCCAAAAACTGATCCCGCAGATGCGGGCATATTTTGCCAACAAAATTATACTTTATAGGCAAAACATTCACAAGTAGCAATTGCTTACCGGATGTGTTGTAATCAGTCATTGACGACATTTAACGGCTGCAGTAATAGCATCCTGCGCAATTCATTATGAAAAAAACACCCAGTTGTGTTATATTGTGAATGGCATAAATTTGTTTTATTTATTATCTGTGAGCAGCAGTTAAATCGGCTACAGTATATATTTCAGACAGGAGACTGGCATTATGCAGTACGGCGCATTGGAAGCAGGCGGCACCAAGATGATCTGTGCCATCGGGGATGAAAACGGAAATATCCTTGAGCGGTACTCCATCCCAACACTTATGCCGGAAGAAACAATACCTTCCATAATAGAATTCTTCAGTGGAAAAGACATAGCAGCATTAGGGATTGCCAGTTTTGGACCGCTGTGTCTCGATAAATCAAAACCAAAGTACGGATATATTACTACCACCCCAAAGCCCGGCTGGATGAATTGTGACCTGGCCGGGACACTTGGCAGGGCCCTGAATGTGCCCGTAGGTTTTGATACAGATGTAAACGGTTCACTGCTGGGCGAGGTTACATATGGCAGTTCAAAAGGCCTTAGCGATGTGGTCTATATCACCATTGGCACAGGAATCGGCGGAGGCGTGCTTTCAAATGGCAAGCTTCTCCACGGAATGCTCCACCCTGAGCTGGGACATATGCTGCTTAGGACACATCCGGATGACAGCTTTGCCGGCAGATGCCCCTTTCACCACAACTGTTTTGAGGGAATGGCATCCGGTCCTGCCATTAAGGACAGATGGGGAGCCGAGGGAAAAGAACTTTCAAACCGCGAAGATGTATGGAAACTTGAAGCTTATTATATAGGACAGGCAATAGCAAACATCATTCTCACACTTTCCCCACAAAGAATAATCCTTGGCGGAGGCGTAATGCACCAGCTGCAGCTGATGGATATGATAAGGAACGAGGTAAAAATGCAGCTGTGCGGCTACCTGAAAACAGACGAGTTGGCTGACCTTTCAGCGTACATCGTTACAGCCAGCCTCAATGATGACCAGGGCATAATGGGCTGCATAAAGCTGGCACTGATGGCAGCGGAGGAGAATGATCAGATTATCGGAGTGAAAACATGTATCTAAGGAAAGCTACAATTGATGATGCCATGGATATCCATGCATGGCGGAATGATCCGCAGACCAGAGCCGCATCTTTTAATAAGGAAGAGATTGATCCCGATTCCCATATTAAATGGTTCCGGGGAAAATTGGCTGACGAAAATTGTGAACTGTTTATCCTTACTGACGGTGAAAAAAAACTGGGACACATCCGGGTAGATATAAATGATAATACCGGCACCATAAGCTACATGATAAACCCCACTCACAGGGGCAAAGGCTATGGTACTGAGATGATCAGGCTTTTAGATGCAGCCGTCGATAAACGGGTATCGGTTCTTTCTGCACTTGTTGAAAAAGATAACGCCGCATCACAGAAATGCTTCGAACGGAACGGTTACGAACGACGCGAGGAAGGGGATACGATAAGGTACAGTAAACTGAAGGCTGATTGACAAGTGCAGTCTGAATATCACAATTGATTCAGCGGATCTGACATAACGGCACTTGAATACAGCATATCAGGCTCCGCGCCGTTCCGATGATATTTCATCAAGCAGGTCATAGGAAAACTTTGCCGGTTTACCATATTCGAAGCCCTTAACCTGCATAAAGGCTTCGATGTCAAAATTTCTGCAATAGACAGGCTCCTGACCGCGCCTGAATATCCAGCTGTATCCTATGGGCATATTCAGGATATACTTGCTGGGCTTGTCCGCCCTTATGGATATGTCTTTGGTCAGTTCCGTGTCCATGCCGCCCATATACACATAACTGTTGCAGTTATCAACAATGGTTTTTGCATCTTCGCGATACCCTGCCTTAAGCTGCGATTCCGACTGCACCATGATCATGGCAGAGATTCCCCTGGACCTGATATTTGCGATCATATTCTGGAAATTGTCTATTCTCGCATTTGTCGCAAAATCATCCAGTATGAACTGCACAGGAACCGGCAGACGGCTGTTTTCGCAATAATTATCCGCATAGTCGCAAAGAGCGTTCATAAGCTGACTATAGAACAGATTCACAAGGAAATCCATGGAACGGTCGCTGTCGCAGACTTCCACGAATACAACAGTAGGTTCGTTTCCGATCTGTTCAAAATCGATATCATCACCGCAAACCATTTTTCTTGTTTCCAAGGTATCGATCATGGAAAAGTTGGAGATGGAGGTTATGTTGATCGTCTGGTGAGTCTTATCGGGCGAACAGTTGTAATCATCATACCTGGTTGCCGCCCAGCTTTCGATTCCCCTCGCCGCCATTCTTAATTTGTGCCGATACATTAATTCGTCCATTTCAGACTTAGAACGGACACTGTTACCATCTTTTCGATTCGCCTTTTTTATATATTCCTTTACTGTAATAAGATTTTTCTTATTCACAGGTATCTCATCATTTTCCATTACATATCCTAAAATCGATGTGATCAGCATCTCACTGGCTTTATCCCAGAAAGGATCATAGCTGCCACCCCTTTTCCCCTCACCGCTTCCGATATTCATTTCATAGACGATATTATGGGCCAGCTTCTGTATATCCCTCGTATTCCGTATGTGGGCAAGGGGATTATATCTGGTGGATCTTTCGGGATGGATAAAATCCATGCGGATCACCTTGTACCCCACAGACTCGAGGTACGGCCCCATACTTTTGCTGAGGCTTCCCTTTGGATCGGAAACAACATAACTGCCGTCTGCCTGAAGGAGATTGGGCATTACGATGCTTCTTGTCTTTCCGGCGCCGGAGGTTCCGACCACCAGCACATTATTGTTAAGCTGTGTCTTAATCCCGTCCTTGGAATAATACTGTCCCTTGCCAAGGATCAGGTCTCCCCTCTCAAGAGTCTTAGTTATGGTTTCTTTTGCTATAAGTTTTCCTGACATAGTTTTTCCTTTCTGCCGTTTTTATCAGCGTTGTGCGTGTTAATTATTAGAACTCCTTTATTTCGCCAACTTCCTCACGCCGGTAGCCTGCCTGGCGGTAATACCTTTTGCCAAAACTACACGGTGTGGAAGGTTTCAGCCAGTGACCAGCCTTTGTATTCAAATCATATTTCTGATTTTATCGCAGATTCCGAACTTCACTGCTTCCTCTGCGTTCATGAAATTATCAAAGGAAGTGGCTTCATCTATCTCTTCCATTGTCTTGCCGGTATGCTTTGCCAGTATGCCGTTAGTTACGGCCTTTGTCTCAAGTATGGAATCCGCAGTCTTCTTTATGGAAGTAGCAGAGCCTCCCATACCGCCTGCGATAAGCGGCTCATGTATCATTACTTTGCTGTGGGGAAGGATAAATCTGTGACCCTTCTTCCCGCCAGCGAGTATCACTGCACCCATTGATGCGGCCAAGCCTACGCAGTACAGATCGATATCGATCTTTTCAGCACAGGCCTGTATCATGTCGTATATCACCAGACCGGCATTTACCGAACCGCCCGGACTGTTGATGTAGATTTCAACAGGCTCGCCTTTTTCCACGAGGTAAAGCATCTGTGATACGAAATCATTTGCCATATCCTCCGTCACCTCACCCGTCAGGAAAAGCCTGCCGTTGGAAAAATGCCTGGTTCTGAGAGGAACCACATTGACACCGTTACAGGACTCCTCCTCCACTGCAGGGATCCACTCGTTGGTGCGAGTGATCCTGTCACTCATTACTACCTCTGTTCCATTTGCACTATAGATTAAATCTCTCATAATAACCCTCCCTTTTTTGATGTCGGCATCCCTTTTTTCAGCCTCTAATAATACATACCCGCTTTTCAGGGAAATCTTTCACTTTACAGAAATAATTTTTGCTCTAGCTTGTCAGAACATTCAAACGCCATACATTTATCCCCTGTTAACGATCTCTAAGTCACTCCCTATACAATATATATCATGGAACCAGCAGAACTTTTTCACCCAAACTTTACATTGATGATTCTCAACCCTGTCTAAATCTGCAAAAAAAAAAAGGATTTAGAAAAATCCCAACACCGTTTTTGTCTAAATCCTTAAAAATATATTGACGATATGTAATGACCTCCATTTTGTAGCAACGTGGATTTACCTGTATACTAAAGTTGCTAATAACAATGGTAACAGGGATTACCGCATACAAAAGGAGGTCACAAATGAATAATACCAAAGTTTACATAGGAACGGAGGTCCACAAAGAAAGGCAAGCTCAATCGCATCTCTGCCCTCTTCCTTAAACATCTGCATAGTTTCGGCTTCGTTGTATTCTGTCAGGCACATATTTTTCACCTCCGCACGGTTCTTTATCAGAAAACTTCTTATCTGAAATTCCTTTGGAATCTCGGCAATTGTTTTATCTACCACTTCTCCAGGCTAATATCCGGATAAAAATCTTTCACTTATGGCGAAAGATTTTTAGAAAATTTCTTTATAAGAGCATTTATTTTGCTGCCAGGATATCCGGTCTGCCTGAAGGAAGATAATCAGCGTAGATCTCCCAGAAGCCTGTTTCCTCCATCATATATGATGTTACATCATTTACATCCGCATCCGGATGGCCTATGATATAATCTTCTATCATCTTCTGTTTATATTCATTACCTGGCATCTTTATGTAAGAAATCACACCATGTTCAAACCCTTCATAATACATGTCTATTCCCTGCAAAAGCTTTCTGAATTCAGCAAAACTATCCATTTTCTAATCCTCCTGTCTTTCCTAGTCCAAACTTCTCTCATCTCCTGCAGGCCAGCAGCCATGCGGCGATATGTACTGCCTGTTGGAACTTTTCCTCAGCGATAAGAGTTTCTATTTCCTGTGCGGAAAGCTTTATCACATTCAAGAACTCCGTATCATCCAGATCCTGGCCGGAAACCTTACGGCAGTTTCTTGCCACGAATAGATGTGCATAATTATCCGCTATGGTCGCATTGGAAGGAACCTTAAGCAAGTGCCGCCATTCATCTGATTCGTAGCCGGTCTCTTCACGCAGCTCCCTTTTGGCGGCAGCCAGCGATTCCTCGGCTGAAATATCTCCCGATCCCCCATACTCTTTTCCATCCGTACGTTCTATCCCCCCGGCAGGGAACTCCGTAGTCACTTCCTCGATCCCCTGGCGGTACTGACGCACACATAGATATTTTCCTTCCGTATCCGAAGCCACTATCACCACATAATCCTTTCTGCTATAGCTGTAATACGGCTCAAATACACTTCCGTCCGGAAATCTGTATGCGGATCTGCGGAAATCTATCCACTCGTCCTGTATAATATGCTCCGTGCTTATTTCCTCCCATGCAAGGGGATCTTTATTCTTTTTATTCTCTCCCAAAACTAACCTCCGAACCGGCTGCCGCCATCTTCATTGCATTCTTACAACCTTGTATATTTTATCATATAAAATTCAAGTCAGCCGTTATCCTGCTACCGATCCAGTATCTTCCTCACCTGCTCATGATACTCATCGGCGTGCCTGCATTTCTTTATGGCGTCAAGCTGCTTTGAGTACTCAGGGTACATGCTGCCCATATGAAACCACAGTTCCTTCATCTTGAATAAAACATCGCGCTCACCTGAGAAAATTTCGCTGTACTCTCGCCAAAGTGTATCGACAAATTCACGCATTAACTCATTGTCAGGACGAGTCGGGTCCGAAATAACATCAACTTTCTCTGAATCTACGGATTCAACATCAACTGACTGTATTCTTATTTCCTTCGCCAGTGCCGGATCAGATACCAGCCCTCTTCCTATCATTATGTGATGCACATCGGGAAACATATCACATATCCTGAATGCATCTTCCGGAGTTCTAATGTCTCCGTTATAACACACCGGACACGACAGCTTACCTTTCATTATCCGGAATGCATCAAGATCAGTGACTCCGGAATAAAAATCCTGCCGCACCCTTGGATGAATGACCACCTCACAGAAAGGGTAATTCGCATAGAGTTCTCCCAGGTACTCAGCTTCATCAGGGCTGTTAAACCCTATTCTTGTTTTAACGGAAATCTTCGGAAGGTCAGTGGCGGAAAAGATCCCATCCAGAAAACACTCCAGGGCATAGGTATCCGCTAAGAGTCCGGATCCCTTTTTCTTGGTCACCACAGTTGAAGCCGGACAACCGAGATTAAGATTGACTTCCTCGTAACCGGCATCCGCTATTGTTTTTGCCGCCCATACGAAATCCTCTGCTTTTCCGGTCAGCACCTGAGGAACAAGGCACGGATCATAGGGAAGAAACTCCCTGGTCTCCCTGTGCTTGAATTTATGGTTTTTATTTGCAGCCAAGAAAGGCGTATAATACCGGTCCACACCACTGAAGAATTCACGATGAACTCTCCGGTATGTAGGACCGGTAATTCCTTCCATAGGTGCAAAGCTTATGGTTTTGATCACGCTCATTTACTTAACTTTCTTCAGCCCAAATGCGTTTTATTTTAACACTTTGTACTGCCCAAAAACACATACCAGCCGCAACGCGGCCGCGAACTTTATTTCACAGGTATTTCATGCTTTGGCAGTCTCTTGGGAAACGGACCCTCAATCGTAGACGGAATACCAACCTTCTCAAGTTCTTCCCGGAAGAGATTTACGTACTTATCTGTTTTTATAAGCTGCATGAAGCCGACATAAATCTTATCTGCCATGGCGGTGATCTCTATCGTAAAATGGCCTTCGATAACAAAAACAAAAAACTCAACATAATCCGCCAGTTCACCCCAGTCCATCAGCCCTGTGTAATTGGCAATAAAGCTTCCATGCTGTGCATCCTTTCCGGTGGCAAGGCTGTGTTTTTCCATATACTTCCTTTTGGCCTTAAGGCCGTGCTGTTTGTCGATCTCTTCATACAGTTCAAACAGTTCTTTTACCTGTGCATGGCTGACAGTCGGGTCTGTCTGAAGAATAATCTGTCCTCTGGTTCTTGTTCCCAGTTTTTCCAGATCACCTTTTAAACTTTCTCTGTCATAGTCCACATGCACATGGCTTAAAAAATCACAATGTGTATTTGGAAGCCCGACACTCTCTCTCGGATTATGCGCCGCCTCTCCCACAATAACCCTGTCTTTCTCGGGAAACACCCTGTCTAAAGTCCTTGCAAACATAATGAAGAATAAAGAAAGCACACTGGAGTCATTCATTTTCGAGACTTTCAGAAGGTCCTGCTGATTGACGGTAATGACCATATAATTCGGATCTCTCTTTATCGGAATAAATACACTCGTAAGGTAATCCATTCCAAGAACCGGAGCTTTTTTAATTTTTCTTTTATAGATTGGCTCTTCCGTTGTCAGCATATCCATTGTGGGTTCCTCAGTCTCACCCGGAAGAAAGTCACTGTCCGTTTTTCTGATTTCCGGTGCCAAGGGCTCCACATTGTATTTTTCTTTTACATACTCATATACATTTGTCATAACCCACGGCTGAAAGCCTCTTCCGCCGCACATGGCATGGCTTATGTTGAAAAAGATATCCTTTCCCGCGCAGTCCACAAAAAGCAGATGATCATTTATGCTCTTGCTTCCAATCATCGGCAGTTTTTCGACCGTAGGCATCACGACAATCTTCTTATCGTTCGGAACGAGAATATACCCTCCATCCTCATCAACAGTCACTCTGACAGCAAAGTACGGATATCGCTTGATCGATGCGTTAACCGCTTTGTCCAGTATGTTTATATCGACTTCATCCTTCATTCTGACGTGAATGCGGACAGTATGTGCAAAATATTTCTCGCTCTGGTATAGTCTGTATGTATCAATACTGTATTTCACTTTTTCCCTCCCTATTCTTCATAAATCCATTCCGAAGGTCCGGCTGCCAATGGATTATACATTGCATTCCTGTCTTCTTTATTCCTCATTTTTATTGAAACGGATCATATTGCGGTTATAACCTGTAGTAGTCTGATATGCCTTTTCTTTGTGTGATTCCATCAGACCGCTCAGGATGAAACCACTCAGGCCGTCAATCTTTAAGTCAGGATCGGTAATATCAAATACCTTTCCCGCATCGCGTTCTATCAGCAGAACAGATCCCTCATCAAAAAGCAGCGATATTTCCGCCAATACAGGGCTTTTACTGTCTTTATTCTTTTCAATAATAGTCAGACCGATCTCTTCGGTAAACAACGCTGCCCTCATAGACTGTTTTTTTGAGTATCCCCTCTCTTTCATAGTATTCTGCACCTTTTCGGAAAGCTCGGAACACATCTCAGGAGTAAAAACACCGTCAAACACAACTATATCCGCATGCTTTGGAACCAGCAGACTCGGAAAGCTCGCTTTACCATATCGCCACCTGATGTATATCGAGGTAATGATAAGGGCAAGTACAGGAGACAGCGCAAACGCTGCCCACACCCCTGTCTTTCCCAATATAAACGATCCCACAACCGGCAGCACGGAATAAAGCACTCCATCCTTAATTAATGTTACTCCTACTGCTAATCCCACCCGGTCGATCAGCATATAATATGAAGTCATCAGAGATACCATACTGCAGAAGATCAATCCGAATGATACGATCCTGACAGCCACAACAGTAGGTTCCAGAGCTGCTCCTTCCCTGATGCCAAACAAACCACAGAACTGTCTGGTAAACAGTAATATCAGCAGACCTGCTATCAAGCCTTCAGCAACCGCAGCCATCTTTGCCGCATTCATCACACGTTTTATCATGACATTATTACCCTCGCCCAGATACGTGCCAAGCAAAGGCTGAATTGCCAGACCGACTCCGTCCATAACAACGCTGAACTCCAGAAGACTGATAACAACAGCAAGAGTGATAAGTCCGATTTCGCCATAACGGGCTGATACATGCGCTATCAGGACATAATCCGCAATAGCCCAGCAGATATAAATAACCGCATCAACAGCGCTGAATCTTACTGCCTGAAGGATATCACTGATGGATAAGTGCCATGTAAACTTAAGCGTATTGCATTTGCGGAAGAAATGCACAATAACAGGTATCAGACCGAAAACATTGCCTGCTATTGTGCCCCAAATGATTCCCTGCATTCCGAAAAATCTGACAAGTACCAGTGAAAGAGCGATGTTGCCTGCTATCTGAAGAACATATGATATGTTAGTACAGGTTTCATCACCATCTGTGTAGACCATATTTCCTAAATAGGAATTCAGTATGGTGAATACAGCACAAAGCGGAGTCCACTTATAGTATTCCGAAGCGAGCTCATATATTTCGCCCGATACACCGTTTATATCAAAATACAGATCTTTCCCTAGCCAAAGTATAACAGAACTAAACAACGCTACCGCCACATTCAGGATCAGTCCCTGTCCGAACAGCTCATCAGCATGCTTCTTGTTCATTGCTCCGATGGATCTGCTGTATAGGATACCTGTACCTATCGAGGTAATATTAGCAAAGAATGTTGTTATTCCGGTAACCGGCGTTATCGCATTTATTGCAGCAACACCGTTTTCGCCGATAAACAATCCTGCGATAATGCTGTCACATAACAGCATCACATAGATTATCGCCATCGTAAAAGTACCGGACAACAACATGGATCGGAATTTAATCTCGCAGAATCCACGTTTTCTCATATATTAGTGACCTCCTTAACACAAATATCCGGACAATCCCTGTAATTTATGAGTTTCCCCGCAATAGTTCTGATCAAAGCGCCATATTGTTCAATTGTTTCCGGCTTATATAAACTGTCTGCATAGTCAAGATAAAGACCGGGTTCATCTCCTCTTGTCGTAATCTCAACATCAAGAGACGTCTGAGATGCCCTGTTTTTTATCTCAAGCTCTATCACGTCGAACTGATGCTGCCAACCCTCCGAGAGAGCCCTTACATCATCCTGAAGCATGAAACAAATACAGTCATCCTTCACCGGAGACACATAAGTTGAACTGACAAATGAGCAGGAATTGTATTTTATGGAATTATTCAACTGTTCTTTTATATCGGTCAGCATTTCTTTCATCGTAAGATCATCTGTGACTGAAAGTGCCAGCGGCAAAGTGTAGAACAACATGCCAATACTGTTCATGGAATTGAGGTCTTTTCTTCCGTTGTAGATCCAGGTGATCATGACATCGTCAGTGTTGGTTACGGCACTTAGTGCGAGAAGTCCGGCCATAAGGAACAAACCGTTCCTTCCTATCCCGGTAGCAGCTTCAAATGCCATATAATCATCATCGGTAAAATGCAGGTCAATATCTATATCACTTGCACGATTTTCGTCATAAGCAAAATCATACGGAAGATTACGGATCCATTTCGTCCCTGTATAATGTTTTTCAAAATATGACTTTGCCTCATCATATAATGAACTGTTCAGCTCTTTCTCACGCTGTGCAATAACATAATAATAGTAATCAGGCCCAGGCTCCTTACCGGACAGACACTTTTGCAGATTACTCATAAACAGCCAGTAAGACGTACCATCAAAAATCAAATGGTGAACATCAAAGAATATGTAATTCCCGGACGGAGCACTGAAAACCCTGCTCCTCCATAGCAGGCAGTCAGTGACCTCACCGAATGGCTGCACCAGATTCCTGCGAATGTTCTCAAGTTCTTCGTCTGAAACCTTCTCCACGATGATTTCCCGGAACAACTCGGGAGCATACCTTTGCTTATACTCTCCGTTCTCATAATAGAATATGGTCATGAGAGCAGAGTGATTTAGTATGGTTTTATTAATTGCTGCTGCAAGGTCTTTGGCATCAACATCATTAAATCTGCACAGGCCCGGATTGTTATACATAACAGTACCGGGCGTATACAGCTCATAGTTCAATATATACTGCTGCTCCACAGTCAATTGATGAGGCCTTGACATAGATTCTGAATTGACCTGTGCAGGAGACTCATGTGTCCGGCAGGTTTTGTTCAAATAATGTCTGACAATGCCCGAAACAGTACATCCAAAATAGATGTCTTCAAAGGTAAGCCCACTTAATCCGGTCTCAACGATCAACTTCATTGAAGATAATGAATCTCCTCCAAGAAGGAAGAAATCATCATTTATCCCAACTTTCTTTATCCCCAGCACTTTCTGCATTGCATCGCATATTATCTTCTCTGTCTCATTGGTTGGCGGAGCATACTCTTTCATGCAGTCAGTAACAGAAGGTTTGGGAAGTGCTTTTCTGTTCATCTTACCGTTATGCAGACGCGGGATCGAATCAACCTTTATAAAATATGAAGGCAGCATGTAATAGGGAAGAATCCTGCCAAGTTTCTCACGCAGCTCAGCTATTCCGATTTCAACATCCCCCAGATGATATGCGCAAAGATGCATTCCATTTTTGTCATTGAAACTTCTGACCGCTGCCCATTCGAGATCCGTAACACGCTTAATAGCCTCTTCGACTTCCGTCGGTTCAACTCTTTTACCATTGATCTTTATTGTATCGCTGATCCTTCCAATTATCTGATACTGCCCATCACTCATTTGTCTGGCAAGATCTCCACTGTGGAAAACACCGTTTATAAAATTCTCTTCAGTCTGATTGATATACCCCCTCGTAAACGGAGCATCAAAACAAAGCTCACCTGCCTCGCCTTTTTCAACCGGGTTGCCATCTTCATCCAAAAGATATACACCGACATCATACTGAGGCAAACCGACAGGTGCTGTGTCATTAGGCTTATCCAGCACAGATACCAATAACCCGCAGGCCGTCTCGCTGCTGCAATATCCATTAAACACCGTCATTTCGGAAGGATCCTTCCAGATACCATGTGCCGGTTCAGAAGAAAGAATGACCTTTTTAAGGTAAGGTCCAAAGTCTTTTTGTATCCTGAACAGCGATGGTGGGAAAAATGCCAGAGTTACTTTGTTCTCCACTAAAAACCTCATTATTTTCAGTGGATCTTTTGACACAGAATAAGGAGCAATCAAAAGCTTCGTCCCTATCATGAGGCTAATGATCATAAACATGATCGAAGCTACAAAGTTCATCGGGAAGTACAATAAAATAATGTCGCTCCTCTTACTTATGGAAACGCCATTCCAACGGTATGATGCAAATGTGATCGGTATCCTGCCGTATTCATGCAAAACGCCTTTCGGATTTCCGCTGGTCCCTGATGTATATACCGCAAATGCCGCTGCATGAGGATCCAAAGGTTCATGTCCTTCAAGCGGTTCACAGCACCGTATCTCCTTCCATGCCTTTTCATCAAGGACAAAAGCACAGTTGCAGTCTTTTTCAATATATTCGATCCTTTCAACAGGATCATGATCCTCGATGATCACCGCCGCAGCACCTGTTTTCCAAATACCCCAAAGAGCTACAGCAATAGCAACTCCTCTGGGAAGGAGTATGCATATCATATCCTCTTTGCCGAATCCCTTGTTCTTAAGATACCTGTAAACCTTTGCGGAACTGCGGTCCAATTCCTGTACTGTCATATCGGTTTCTGCCGGACCTTCACTAAGGATCACATGATCCGGACACTCTCTTAACAGCGCATCATATCTTTCAAATATGTTAGTCTCCTCAGCTTTCATAAGCAGTAAATCCTCTATCATCCGTACCTTATTAAGATACCACATTCTTAAGATAAATTCTCCAAACAGCTTTAGCGAATAGCGCAATTTATATGATTCGCTCAACTGAACGATGCACCCAAACCGGCGCATCGTATTTGTCTTCGTGTGTATATGAAATACTGTTTCAGAGGATTCAATCAAAAAGAATGGCACTCCCTTTCAAGCAAACCTGAGGGATGCCCTTCTTTTTGATTAGTCACTTCGTGACCGAAGTATATTTGCCTGTTATCACTCGTATTCCACCGTAGCAGGGGGCTTGGGTGTGTAATCGAAAAGCACTCTGTTTATGCCTGGTACCTCAGATATGATGCGGTTAACAAGGTGATCGATCAGCTCATTCGAAAGATGCTCAACCGTTACCTCCATTACATCAGTGGTATTGATGGCGCGGATGATGCAGGGCCAGTCGAATGTTCTCTTTCCGTTCTTTACGCCAGTGGACTTGAAATCAGGTACCACGGTAAAGTACTGCCATACCTTGCCCTCCAGGCCGTTCTTTGCAAATTCCTCACGGAGTATGGCGTCTGATTCCCTGACAGCCTCCAGACGGTCGCGGGTAATTGCACCAGGACATCTTACTCCCAGTCCGGGACCGGGGAAGGGCTGACGGTATACCATATTTGCAGGCAGTCCCAGACGCTCGCCGACTACACGAACCTCATCCTTGAATAGGATCTTTACCGGCTCAACCAGTTCGAACTTCATGTCCTCAGGAAGACCACCGGCATTGTGATGAGCCTTTATTCCCGCTTCACTTTCAAGTATATCCGGCCAGATAGTACCCTGGGCTAAGAACTCTATTCCGTCAAGCTTCCTTGCTTCCTCTGCGAATACCTCTATGAACTCACCGCCGATTATCTTACGCTTAGTCTCCGGATCACTGACTCCCGCAAGCTTATCCAGAAATCTGTCTGTAGCATCCACATAAATGAGATTTGCTTTCATTTCATCACGGAATACTTTGATCACCTGCTCGGGCTCACCCTTGCGGAGCAGTCCATGATTTACATGAACACATACAAGCTGATCCCCGACAGCCTTGATAAGCATTGCTGCCACTACGGAAGAATCAACACCTCCCGATAATGCAAGGAGCACCTTCTTGTCTCCTATCTGCTTACGAAGTTCAGCGATCTGCTCCTCGATAAAAGCGTCCGCAAGTTCGTTAGTGGTGATACGCGCCATATCATCCGGTCTTCTGTCTGCCATTTTCTTTCTCCTCTCTTAATTTGCTATTTATGTTTGTTATTTTATACTTGTTATGTATATCTGTTTTTATATTTGCTTTTTTTACTTATCACTCTTTACAGGCACAGCTTTATAAAAGCTATACTAGTTACAATTCTACCATTTTTTCATGAATACACTAACCCTGTTTTCAACATCCTGCCACATATGGCAATAAATAGACAACTGATTTAGTATCTAAAACTTCGCACTTGTTATATAGCACTAACTTTTCTAAATCGGCAGCTCGCCTGACGGTGGTACCGTTTACACTACTACTTAAAACCATAAGACAAGCCTTCATGATGTGTAAAGTTTTATGTAATACATTATAATAAATGTAATAACAGATATCAAAAATATTCTCCACGGTTTTAAATAGCAGAAGACAATACAGACCGTATGGTAGTTGATGATATTCAAACAGCTATGCTTGCTACATTGGAGAGAATCGGAAAATCTCTTTTGATGACAACGAAATAAAAGAACTATCTAATGATTCCATCACAAACGGCATAGCCCTTGTTGTAGAATACAACAGTTTAGAAGATTTGCTACCAATTGCAGTCTTCTATTATAACTCCTAGTGCCCTTTCGACATCAATCAGGTAGTCGAGACATCCTTTTGCCTCAGCTATAGACATTTTGCTCTTGTGTGCTGCAGGATTACGGTATTTTTCCCTTACATTATCAATCATAACAATATGTTTTTTTATTATACCCTTACATTTACCTCTACTACTTTCATGTAACAAACGTTTATCAGCATAGTCAAGAAAGACTTCGCTATCCGAGACATATTTCGGTAATAAAACCGCAGATCCTTCTCTTACTGCATATCCGGTAATATCTGTCACCCGACCAAGCATGAATTCTTTCTCATCTATAGGTCTTGACCATTTATTAAGAACGCCTGATGGAAGTGGTTCAATGCCTTCCTCTCTTAGATACTCCATATATCCTGAAAAATATCTTTTTGATATCTCAACCTCCAAAGCCTTTGATGCCGTCATACATATTACTGAATAATCAAAATCCGAATAATACTTCAACTGTTCATATAGTACTTCAGCATTAATTAGAAATGTTTGAGAAGTGCCTTTCATTCGTTCCCATGATTCCGGCCCGATGTTTTTTATTACCTTACTTCTGCAATTATCATAGTCAGCCCCTGTTTTTATATTATCAAGTATCCACGCAGCACATTCATCCTGTACATTTTTTGCCAGTTCTTCATCATCTATAATATCTGAGTATTTATTCTTTATATCTGCCACTGCACGTACAGTATCCGTCAAAGCATCCTTTATCTCTTTTTCAGAAATATTACACTTTTCCAACATTGCTACTGTTGTATGCAACATAATCATAAGCTGTTCATTTATCTCTTTATCTGATGCACCTTGTGGCAATATCGACTCAAGCATCTTGTAGAAACCGGATGATGATGATAAACCACCTTCAGTTATCCCATGACCTCCCAGTTTTATCAGGCCACATCCAATAGCTTCGAGTTTTGCATCAGTTGATGCAGCGCCAGATAAAACTGATATTTCCTTACCCGTACTGCTTTTTCCTTCTATAACATTACGCCAACATTTTTCCTTAACACGATTCATCAGTTCCGAATAATCGTGCATCTTTTTTTCTGTTTTTTTCGCCTCACTTTTAGTTTGCTGTTTTCGAGCATGATTGTTAATTGAATCGTAAAAATAATCGTGATATTTTTTGAGGCTATTAATAAGTTTTCTGCGTTCCTCAGTAGAAAGACTTGACAGATCAATATGACTAAAATAATCAGACAAATTCATTATTAACTCTTTTCCTATATCAATTTCGAAACTCTCTTCTTTAATAAGGACCATACGGCAATCTACAACACTTTTCAATGTATGCAGAGTTCTTTTACAATCAGCACCTTTTCTGACAATGCTTTTATATTATACTATTAAACACATATGCATTAAAGACAGTAAAGAATTAGAGCATTATAGATAGTTTCCGCATAGAGTATTATATGAGCATGTTTAGTTAGTATTCTCTGAAAGACTCCACTGTACAAGAGGTAATGTCTTCGGAAATTATCCCAACAATAATCGCCAATGGCTTAAAATTTTGGTATCATAACAGTATTAATTCTAACAAACCTTATATTTGTGAAAGGGAGAACTGATAATATGAATTATTACCTTGTTGATTTTGAGAATGTAAAAATAGACGGCTTAAAAGATATGAAAGGTATCGGTAAAGGTGACTCAATGATTATCTTTTATTCCGAGAACTGCAAAAGCATCACACTGGATGTTATAGACAGCATTATGGCATTAAAGCTCGACTATAGCAGTTTCAAAGTTAAAGTTGGATCCAAGAATGCGCTCGACTTCCAGCTTACTTCCTATCTCGGATATTTGATTGGAAAATACGGCTCCGGTGCTGTATATCATATCGTGTCCGAAGATAAAGGATTTGCATATGTGGCTGATTTCTGGAAAGAACAGAATATAAATGTGGACTGTATTTCTTTAAGGAATCCTGCTCCTGCTAAAAAGAAGGAACCTGTAAAGACAGAATCAAAGAAAGCCGAAACAAAGAATACTGCACCTGAAAAGAAAATAAACAAGATTCCTAATGAAAATCTTGCAACATTGGATGAAATAACAGCTTTGATCGAAAAGAAAAATCAACCAGAAGCAGTCCTCAAGATAATCAATCAGTATAAGTCAAAAACAGCAATCAACAACGCACTGGTTAAACTATTTAAGGATACAAAGAAAGCCGGAGAGATATATAAAATGCTTAAACCCTTGTTACAGTCCAAAAACAAGTCATAATTCATTCGGATTCTGAGTGCATAAAACTTATATATACTAATGTTAAGTGGGACTACTTACTATAGACATAAGAGGAAAATGAAAGGTTATTATGAGATAACAGAAAAAGAGCACCCATTACAGGCACCCTTTTCCCAGTCAACTAAGCCCAAAAGAAAGGAGCATTATGAATAACACAATTATTTAACAGCAAACTCGCCAAATACTTCTTTAAGTTTATTAAAATACTCAACCTGTTCAAATTGTATCTTGTGGATCAGCTCATGCATAGTTTCCTCATTCTCTTCTCCAATTATAAAGGCGCAATTTGCATCCATAAGGAATGACGACGCTTCGGTCATACATATCGTAAGTATCTTATCTTTTAAGTCTTCCGGAATATCAAGATCGTACTTAAGTAGTAGGAATTTAACTTTATTGACCGCCATCTCCGCCTCTTCATACTCCGTATTATATAGTTTCACAAGATCGCTTTTTTTGTAATCATAGTATTCCCTATAAAAGTACTCTTGGACCTTATCCACAGCCTCAACAAGAGCTTCATATATATCACGAACACGATCTCTGGTTGCTATTCTCTGTCTTTCAGTTGCTATTTCCATAAAACTCATCTCTTTTGTCATTTCTTTATCCTCCATTTTCTCTGACAATAATTCATGATAATCACAGCTAAAATAATCTGCTATCTGCTTTACAAGTTCTAAATCTACCGGCCCACTTACACCAGCCACCCATTTCTTTACAGCATCCTCAGATACATGTAATTTTTTACTTAACTCAATTTTCACCTGTCTCATACTCTTTTTTTCAGTTTCATTGATTAGCCTATGTTTATCATTCAATTTACGTTCGAATTTCCATTTGTCAAAATGATACCTTTTGCCATCCTCATCTGTGTATGTTTTAATTTCTTTACATTTATCTTTTTCCATTTATCTTCTCCTTTTGAATTATTCTTTATCAATCGGCGGATCCGTTCCTTTGATGATTTCATCATAGCATCATTTTTTATACAAAAATAGGGAAACCAAAAGTTTCCCTACTTTCCCTATTCTAAAAAATAAATGCGTGATGGATTTATGTAATATCAGATATCAAAAATATTCTTATGCTATAATAACATAATAAATATACATACCTTTTATATACTTGGGAGGAACGTTATGGGAAACATCATTACAAAAGAAAAAGCCATAGACATTATGAGCAGGATAGACCACACCCAGCTTAAAGCAGTTGCCGCATGGGAAAATATAAAGTCACTCTGCGATGAAGCAGTTTTGTACAAGACTGCCTCCGTCTGCATCCCCCCCAGTTATGTAAAAAAAGTAAAAGATACTTACGCTGATTCGCTTAAAATCTGCACGGTCATCGGCTTCCCTTTGGGATATTCCACCGGAGCAGTCAAGCTGTTCGAAACAGAAAATGCCCTAATGCAGGGGGCAGATGAAATCGACATGGTGATCAATGTCGCTGATGTAAAAAACGGTGACTTCAATGCAGTCAGCAACGAGATCAATGCCATGAGGAAAATAACTGCAAATAAAATACTCAAGGTCATCGTGGAAACTTGCTACCTGAATGAAAAGGAAAAGATAGAGCTGTGCCACATAGTGACGGACACGGGTGCAGACTATATCAAAACTTCCACCGGATTTGGTACTGCCGGGGCAGTCATTGATGATATAAAACTTTTTAAGGAAAACATCGGTCCTGATGTGAAGATAAAAGCAGCCGGCGGGATCCGTACCATTGAAGATGCTATGGCAATGGTCGGCTCCGGTGCAGACAGGATCGGATCCTCAGCCGTAGCTCCACTTCTGTGGGAGATATTGAAATAACTCGGATAACCCCCGGAATTTACTCTTGCAAGAGTTATCCGAAACAGGCGTTTACTTTTGCAAACTCAAACCTCAGATTCCAATTCAGCCAATTCAGCCCAATAATTCAGCGCTCAATTCGCCATCCGGGCGCCAGGTGACAAAATGTAATATATACTTGACAATTTGTCGCAAGTGTTTTATTATCATTTCTGGGAGATGAGACCACCGGATCAACCGTGTTTAGTTTTCCAATTGGCCATCATCCCAGAGGCGGTTAACCATCACAAATGCAACTGAAGTATTGAACAAAATATTATCAAAACAGAATATGAGGGAGGAAATTTAGTTATGGATTTAAAAAATGCGGGACTGGCAGTCGGATTAATTGTAGGAATCATTATTTCAATAGTTATTATCCGCATGATCAATAAGGATGGCAAATTTAAAACAAAGTATGATGAGATGCAGGAAATTGCCCGCGGCAAAGCCTACAAGTACGCCTTTTGGACTCTGGTTTGCTTTGAAGTACTTTGTATCATAATTGACGCATTGGGAATACAGCTTTCTCTCAAAGGATATACACTTCAGTTCATCGGAGTAATAATCGCTGTCATGGTTCAGGTCAGCTACAGTATCTGGAATAATGCATACATCGGACTTAATACAAATCCCTTACGATTTGCGATCTTCAGTGTTATCATCGGAATTTTTAACCTGTTGATAGGTATCGGCAGCATTATCAGAGTCGGCTTTATTGTAAATGGAACGGTCACAGAGACATTCGTTAACCTGATAGTGGCAGTCTGCTTTATGATAATTGGTGCAGAACTGTATATCAAATCGAACAGGGATAGGGCCGAACTCGAAGCCGGGGAGGAATAAGCTTATGAAGAATCTGCGTCTTAAAGCAGCGCGAGCCGGAAAAGATCTTTCACAGGAGGCGCTTGCAAAAGCTGTGGGAGTATCCCGTCAGACGATCAATGCCATTGAAAAAGGAGACTACAATCCGACCATCAATTTGTGTATAGCAATATGCAAAGTACTGGATAAAACCCTGGATGAATTGTTCTGGGAGTAAAGAAAAAAGGCTTCACACTGTCAGTCGCGTGTGAAGTCTTTTTTAATGCTTTGTAAAACCTGACTACTGCTTATCGTAATATGCTTTTCCGCGGTCCGGCAGGAAGTATGTCCGGATGTATCCGTCTGTGGAAAGTACCACGAATTCATTGGTAGCTTCAACGTAATAAACGAAATCTCCGTCTTCCTGCTCCTGCTTATGAAGAGCGGCAGGATTTGTGATAACGGCTGATGCGGCCGCTTCATAGGCCGCTGCTGACGGAAAGCCCATCTCGATACCATGCTTTTCATAATGCTGGTCAAGTAATTTCTGATTGCGGAAAGTGTATACGGCAGCTACAGGGACCTGAGCAGGAGCTTCAGTAGGAGCCTCGGTAGGGGCTTCGGTAGCTACTTCCGTAGGTATATCGGCAGGAACTTCTGTTGGAACTTCTGTCGGAGACTCTGTCGCTGCCTCCGTCGGCGCTTCGGTGGCAACAGCTGCAGGTTCTTCGATGGCTTTTTCTGCAGTATCTACACTTTCAGTTGCTTCAGGACTTGATTCTTCTGTAGCAGATTCTGTGGACGCTGTCTCATCTTCATCCGTTTGTGATTCCGTAGGAGTTACGGTCTCCTCTGCAGGTACCTCCGTCGGCTGATCCGTCGGCATATCCGTTACAGCTTCCGCAGAGGCTACGCTGTTATCAGCAGGTTTTGGACTCTCCTCCGGCAGATTTTTTACTACTATCAGCACACCAAACAGCAGTACCACTGCAGCGGTTATTATGATCGTCAATATTTTATTATCACGCATTGTCTTCTTCTCCCTTGTTAATTAAGAATATTCACAGATCCATATATCCTGCGTAATCATCAGCCGTCCTTGTCCGTCTCCGGCACTTCTTCCGGCAGCGGTTTTCGCACATGCAAAACTAGACGCTCTTCGCAGGCGCCGTACTTTTTATAATTCTCCCGACATTCATTCAGGCTGAACTTATTTGCTCCACCCTCCAGATCCGGTTTATCCCGCTGCAAAGGGTCATCTTCCCAGAAACAGACAGGACAGATCTCATAATCCCCGACACTTTCAAGCGTATAGTAACCGCAACACGGGCAGCAGAAACGGATGGGTTCTGTTGTATTAAAATCATTGTTTTCTATCATTTTATCAATAACAGGATAATAACATTGACTATATAACTTTGCTTCTTTTTTTCCAAGATATAAGAGAAAAAGACAGTCTCTATCGCCTTATATGTTACTATTACCCTTTTCCATTTCCTGCAAAAGCTGTCTCTGCAATTCTTTATCAGTAAATGATCTTATCATCTCATCATTGCGTCCTTGCTCAACAAGCCAACTATTAAGACAATTTATTTGATCGCGTCCCTCGTCCTTGAAACGCTGCATAGTCTCTGCTTCATTGTATTCTGTCAAACACATATTTTTAACCTCCGTCCGGTTATTCATAATAAACCGTTTGATCTGGAAACCGTCAGGCATCTCATCTATCGCCTTGTCAATAGCATCCTCCAGGGTAAGATTTTCACCCTTCTTCTTTTCCCTAACCGCTTCAACAAACCACGAATACTCCATAAGCGGCTTGCAGGACTCCAGCAGTTCCCGGTTCTTGCTCCGGTTGATATTGATCAGCCTGACATTTACCTGCACATCGGACTGCCCGGCGTTTGAGCTGAAAGAATCACTTAGCCTGAGCACCTTATCATCTATATCCTTTTCACCATTATATAAAGTGACCAGCTTCGGCACCGGAAGATGCATCTGCTTGCTGCCGTATATGTTCTGCTTTGTATCCTCTATGTACCTGTCATACTGACGGCCAAGATACATAAGCTGTCTTACCGGCATATTGGGGTTGTACGTACTCTGCTGCTCATATAGACTAAGCATGTCTGATACTATAAATGAAACATCATTCTTCATGCCCATGTACACGGTATCTGACATGGTCGTAATCTCTATGGCATCCACATCCTCATAAGCAGTTCCGTTCATCGCATTATATAGCGACAGCGTCCATAACTTGTTCTCTTCCCTCCCGAAAATAAATGAAAAAAGTCTGTCCTTATACTCCCTGTTGATTTTTTCGCCCATACACTTTTCCTCCTAATTATAAATGAGCATACTCCTATACTTCAACTATGATTTCTTGGAAAATGTGGCGAACGCCAAGATATCCTCCAGAAATGTGATTAGATATTATCACCATTTATAGGTCATGTAAAGGGGGAAGTTTCCGCTGGCTGCGTTCGACGTAAGCCGAAGAATTTCCTTACGCAGCCCATGCGATATAATAAAGGCTAGCGCACCATAAGTGGATAGCCTTTAGATAAGACGGAAGAACCGTCCATGTGTCTTGTTTTTTCATTCCCTGTGCACAATAATTGCCACTTTAACATAACCGGTACCATTTGCAGTCGCAATCTTTGCATCATTATATACACATGTGTCTCCCTTGGGGAAAGTCTCTAAGTCATCAAGCACCTTGACTTTATACTTGATTCGTATATAATCACCCGGCCTATAATCACCAAGATTTATCCCCTTTCCAATAATCCTGTCCGATACGCAATTGGATACTCCGTTCAGTTCGAGAATGCTTGAGCCTTCAATGTACTCTATTCCTTTCGGAAAACTATCATATGCTATAATGCTAAGCTGGTTGATCGTGCCGGTATTCCTATAGTCCAAGAACAGTTCCAATGTATCGCCCGGTCTTGCAATTATTTTCTTAACATATTCACCGGTCTCTGCAAAAGCAACACCGGATGATATACGAAAGCCTGCCTGATCTACAACAAATCGATATGTAACATATCCACTATACTCACTTCCTGCCGGAAGAGTTCCCCATAGGTCATCCCAATACGCTAAAAAGGCACCTTTTTCACCAAATAAAGCTTCCGAAACGAGTATTTTCCCATTTGCGCTTCCCTGACTATGAATCACAGCTGAATTGACAACATACCGCATAAGTACCGTTGACGGAGAGTGCGCATAGGCAATATCCCATACTTCCTCCGGCTCGGCAGTGGTTGACGATACTATTCCTTTTATTGCAGCACATTTTCCACCTCTTAAAACATTCGGTTGTTCTATGCGTAATCTTACATTTTCCGCAACAGCCGCTCCCCCTTTGTCTTTACTGTTATATATAGGATCTGAATTATTATCAAACCATATACCTACCTCATACTCTTTACCGACCTCGAGATCAACGCTGTCGGAAAATTTTTCCCCTTGAGCATACTTTCTTATTCTTACAAAATTTCTTTCATCCCCGATTTTGGGGTTATTTCTCATTGAGTTGAATGTCACATGATCAGCAGGCTTATTCCTTTCATAAATGGCTCTTGGAGGTCCCCATGTGCTTTTTTCCTTCTCATTCTCAGTATCCGGGTTACGAGATTCATCAATAGCAGCCATTACGGGGTCACCCGCATCGAACAGTGGATACCAGTCTCCCACAGATATTTGTCTCTTAACATTCTTATTGCCTGTTACCGCAATTACATTTTCAGAATATTCCGGATGCTCTGAAAGAAACGCATCAACAAAACCATATTTTCCCCACAAATGCATAGGTGACCATGACTTAATTTCAGCCAGCTCCATATACCGCCTAACCGTTTCGTATCCCACACCGCTCACTCTTGGATCCAATGGAATCATGCCGTAATCAATGGTCATCCCCTTAAGCGGCTCAGTAAATTCGTTAAATTCCTTCACACTCAGATTCAGGTATTCATCATAAGAATCCAGGTATGTTCCAAAAATCTGCTTTATATGTTCCCTTGGCATTATTGAAAATAGATTTCTGTCAAATGTCTGCATCAGATACAGATCCCCAGCATGGAAAAACTTTCTCCTGCCAATCTCAACTAAAAGTGCGACACCTAAATCTGTGGAACGGTATGTACTTATGATCATACCCTGTTTACAGATATTGGATATTATTTTCTGTTCTCCGTCCAAAAAAGATATCTTATGCTTTTCAAGCATCTCGTCAATCTCAGGAATGCTGTGATCATATCCAAGATAAATCTCTGCCTTTGGGTGCGCAGCGACAACATTCAGTATCTCCGGATTAAAATGATCGCTATGTACATGACTGATAAAAACACAAAGCGGCTTGTCAGTCCTTATCTCAGGCAACCTTCCCTGCGACCAATCAAAAATCATGGTTACATCAGGATGATCTATCAGAAAGCCACTGTGACCTAAATACATTGCATTAATCATTGATTCGCTCATTTTTTACTTCCTTCTATTGCCGCCTCATTAATCTTTAAAATAATTCTCTATAAGAAACTCATATGCAGATTTGACTTCTAAGTATGTAGCCTTATCAGGTTTCTCGCCATATTGAGGATGATAAAGTTTTGTCTGCTCTATGTACCTATCATTTAACGCCTTCTTATTTCCGGGCAGGGAAGAAAAACCCAATGCAGAATATGCTTTTTTTGTTGCTGTATAGTTTTTTGATGTCTCTTGCATTTCCGCTACAGTACTTGCAGAAATCAGCTTGTCCAACCTATCTATAATTCCGTCACCATTGTCCTTATACTCCGGAAGTCGACCGGCTCTCTTTTGTCCAATCTCACCATAATATCTGTTAAACACGCGTATTTCATCCCCAACAATCCTCGGCTCCCTCTGATATGGTATCTGACAGTCCAGTGCCAAGGCACTGCAGCTTTCGATTGCATTTGATACCGAACTTGCTGAAGTATAAGAAAGATCATGCTTTTTTATATAAAATCCGGACACATTGCCATAAGGTTCATTATCAAGATTATCTATATTGATATAAATATTATATACTTTCAATTCGCCATTCTTTTCGAGCACATAATAATAATCATTGCAATAGATCTCCATGAGACTTTCCATTGCATTATTTTTATACGTTTTTTCCCTACAAAGATATTTTTCAAGTATCCAACCGTTAAAACGAAATTCAGCAGTCGCAGCTCTTCCTGCCTTAAGTATATCCAGTGTCTCACTGTCGACAGGTTTTTTCATATTTTGTGCCGCAAGCCTTGCCTTATTTTTTATTCTCTCTACTTTGTACTTAGCAAAAATACTTCCGTCTATCCTTTCATCATGCACATCTTCAACCATTATAAATACATTATACTTAGGTGATGTCTGCAGTTCCTTTTCCTGCTCAGCTTTTTCTTCAGCCTGTCTTTTGAATTCAGATATGATTTGTCTGCGGTCTTTTGTATAACAATAATAACAGTAGAGACTGCATGCCAACAAAGTGATAAGCGCAATAATAAATGGTACTTTAAGCCGACCGGAAAACGGGGTTCTAATTGCAATTGCAGTTACCCACCCACATATCATCCCCAAAATAATAAACGCATCTATAATGTACCTTCTCGCTCCATTTTTAAGAACGGAAGAAAGCTTTACATCCGGATCTGAAAAAACCGCCTGCTTAAATGTAAAAAATGAAAGCCAGAAAGTCACAGCAAACGGAATCCAAAACCAAAACTTAAGCCCTCGCATCATGTACCTGTCATAACCATCCGTCAACATTATCACTTCACATGATACTGTGGCAACAACCTGGTTTACCCAATTTCCCACATAAATACTATGAAAAATATTACCTCTCCCGACAAAATAAGCAAGTATATATATTATAAGCGGAATCCAGGGAATTATCTTCTCCACACTTGCTAAAGCCGGAACAAACCTGTCATAACAGCGAATTGATAATATTGCAAGAACAAAACAGAAAACAAAAGATAACCAGTAATATACGTGTCCAACGGTCAGTTTTTTTGCAGCATCACGCTTTAATTTATCTTCGCGCGCATAAGCATCCGCATATATTTTGTGGATCTGTTCCTTTGACAGACCGGCAAAAGGATCTGCGTTCGGAAAAATATTAACCGAGTTATTGTACTCAGCAGAGATGTTATATGAAGAACCCTTCTTCTCTTCTCTTGGAGCATGGGTCTGTATAGTCTCCGTTACTCCAAAAATATTTTCATTAGTAACATAGCTTGAACCATCGTTTCCGTATGTTTCCAGTTGCCCAAAAAAATTTTCCTGTGTATTATATTCTACACCATTAGAATCTGTAGTTACCTGGTTTCCGAAAACATCCGTATGGGTTCTGTATTCTTTTCCATCAGAACCAACACCTATATCTTCTCCTGTCCATAGACTCTTATAATGAGTTATTCTTTCTCCATTGGGTCCTATAGTATATTCATTTCCAAAAATATCTGTATTCCGTTTTTCAGACATTGTCTGCTCCACGTATGTATGCTGTTTATGCCGGTTCGGAAATAAACTCTTAACAGTAACAAGCGGTTAGGTTGTTAATATGGTTTGATATCAAAACTTGTAAACCTAGGCTCTATGAGCCAGTTACCGTTAGCATCGATGATTCCATAATGTCCATCATACTTAACTATTGAATAGCTCATATCACTTGGAAAGCCTCTTACCTCTTCATAGATAAACGGAATCACCTCTTCATAATTCCAGTTAGCATATCCACATTTAAAATCCATGGGATCTTCGCCTGTTTTCTTTGCAGCAGGAACAGGAATCTCCCGCTTGTCTGGATATATTGAATAAATCTGACCAGACAAAAAATGAATACCGTTATGATCCTCAAAATCACATGCAACATTTCCATCAAGATCCAATATATACCACTTGTAATTACCAATACTTTCTTCCTCAACCACCCAGACATAATCCGGTCCTCTGAAACCCGCTTCCCAATATTTCGGTTCGATTATCCATTCATAATCTGTCTTGTCAACAAAACCATATTTCTTACCACCATACTCGTCCTCTGTCGCTGCCTCAGCATAATCCTTGCTATATGAATACAAATAGTCGAAATACGGACTGATAGGATTTCCTTCGCCATCTATCATCACATAATCACCGTATAATGATTTAATTGCATAATCTGTGGAAAAATCTATATAACCGGCATGAGACGCCTCATAGTCTCCATAGGCTACACATGAACCGAAAGCGTCATCACCGGTGACCACATTTATACGGGTAAAGTTTCCGTCTTCATCAAGAAAATACCAATCCCCATCTGCCGTCATCCGCTGAACAACTGCTTTTCCGTCATGAAAAAGATACGCATTATGTAATTCTTCAAATACTTCATTTCCGTTTTCATCTACAAAACGGTATGAAGACTCGTATTCCTTTTGAACAAGCGCATAGCCATCCTTGTAATTCGTAACATAGCGGTTAACGGGATCAATAATAAAATTACCGTCCTTATTGATCAGTCCGTATGAATTATAATCAACAGTAGCAACAACTGCCGTTCCTTCCAAGAAACTGCAAGCATTATAATACTGGGGATCAATAATCCATTCCCCTTCCTTATTTATGTATCCCCATTTTCCGCTTGCAGCATCACATACAGCAGCAAGATCCTCCGAGAACTTCCTTGCATCCGAGAAAATCGGTTCAATTACCCAGTCACCGTTTATATCTATGTAGCCGGCCATTTTATTGTCATCCCATGCAAGTTTTGGACCATCCTTAAACATACTTTCAAATGAAGTAAGCTGCACATCCTGTTCATTGTCGATACTATCAGAAACGGCACTATCCGAAAGACCACTTTCTTTAGCACCTTCGTCTTTATCGTCCAAATTTAAATCATTTGATGCACCACAGGCCGAAAAGGATATTATTAATAATGGTAGTAGAAAAGTATGTATGAGTTTTTTCATTATCAAACCTCCTCTAATTTATTTGTATGACATCCCTTTCATGTATTTCATCTGTCTTCATATCTAAAATGCACCCAACCGCAATTATATTATATACCATGATTCTCATGTCTATGATGACTAAATACGATACAGACTAAATACAGTTACTAACAAGTATAGACTACTTTTAGTTAGTATGTCAATAGAGTCGAAACTACAGAAAATGCTGATATTCCTGCTAACGCAAAAGATATAAAACGATGATCGTATACGACAGACTATGGCAAACAATGAAAAAGAAAGGTATAACCAAGTACTACCTTACTGCCAAATGCGGATTTAGTCCGTCTATGATAACACGGCTAAAACGCAATCAGTCTGTACGAATGGATACGATAAACAATCTCTGTAAAATATTGGATTGTAAAATAGAAGACATCGCCGAATACATAGAAGATGATGAACAGATGTAAATATGTCATAAAAAAGGCTATCCGGCAGGTGGATAGCCTTTATATTAGTCATATGCTATAAGACAGAAGAACCGTCCCTGGGTCTTACCCTGTGTCTCACTTCTTTACCTTTACCTTATCAAGGTGCCAGATGTCATCAACATATTCCTTGATGGTTCTGTCGGAAGAGAACTTGCCGGCACATGCCACATTGAGGATCGCGGAACGGGCCCAGCCTGCCTCATCCTGATATGCCTCGACAACCTTGTTCCTTGCCTCAGTATAGGAATCGAAATCCTTAAGGATGAAGTATGTATCAGCCTTGGAAGTACACTGTGTGTTAAGCAGTGAGTTGTAAAGCGGCTTGAAAAGCTCTGTATCGCTTGAGTATGTTCCGTTGATGAGCTGCATCAGTACGCGGCGTACATTCTGGTTGTTGTTGAAGATGTCCATAGGATTGTATCCGCCGTGCTGCTCGAAGTTGATAACCTCGTCTGATGACAGACCGAAGATGAATGCATTCTCTGCCCCCACTTCTTCAACGATCTCAACATTTGCACCGTCCATGGTTCCAAGTGTAAGTGCACCGTTTAACATGAACTTCATGTTACCTGTTCCGGATGCCTCCTTGGAAGCTGTGGAAATCTGCTCGGATACATCGGAAGCAGCAAATATGATCTCGGCATTGGATACACGGTAATCTTCGATGAATACCACCTTGATCTTGCCGCCAATGGAAGGATCGTTATTTACCACATCACCAACAGCGTTAATAAGCTTGATGGTAAGTTTTGCATTGTGATAACCTGCAGCAGCCTTTGCACCGAAGATGAATGTCCTGGGATAGAATTCCATATCAGGATGATCCTTAAGCTCGTTGTAAAGATGCATTACATTCAGTATGTTGAGAAGCTGTCTCTTATACTCGTGGAGACGCTTTACCTGTACATCAAAAATGGATCTGGGATCAACATCAATGCCGTTGTGCTCCTTGATATACTTAGCCAGGCGCACCTTGTTCTGATACTTGATATTCATGAACTCGTGCTGTGACTTCTCATCATCCGCATAAACCTTCAGCTTCTTGATCTTGGACAGGTCAGTGATCCAGTCGTCACCAATGTGCTCTGTTACCCAGTCTGCAAGAAGAGGGTTAGCGTGAAGCAGGAAACGTCTCTGTGTGATACCGTTGGTCTTGTTATTGAACTTCTCAGGGAACATCTCATAAAAATCACGAAGCTCCTGCTTCTTGAGTATCTCTGTATGAAGTCTTGCCACACCGTTTACGGAGTAGCCGGCACAGATTGCCAGATGAGCCATCTTAACCTGTCCGTCATAAATGATAGCCATCTTGCGGATCTTCTCCTGGTCACCGGGATACTTATGCTCGATATCAAGCACGAAGCGGCGGTTGATCTCCTCAACGATCTGATAGATTCTGGGAAGAAGTCTGGAGAACAGCTCGATAGGCCATTTCTCAAGAGCCTCTGCCATGATAGTGTGGTTGGTGTAAGCACAGGTCTTGGTAGTAACCTCCCATGCCTCGTCCCATGTAAGATAATACTCATCCATAAGTATCCTCATAAGCTCAGGGATAGCTACTGTAGGATGGGTATCATTAAGCTGGAAGGTAACCTTCTCATGGAACTTCCTGATATCCTTGTGTGTACGCATGTACTTAGCAACTGCTTCCTGAACGGATGCGGAAATGAAGAAGTACTGCTGCTTAAGTCTGAGTTCCTTACCTGCATAGTGGTTATCATTGGGATAAAGGACCTCAACGATATTCCTTGCAAGATTCTCCTGCTCTACGGCCTTCTGATAATCACCCTTGTCGAAAGAATCAAGCCTAAAAACGTTGATAGGCTCTGCATCCCAGATACGGAGTGTATTTACCACGCTGTTGCCATAGCCCACGATAGGCATATCATAAGGAATAGCCTTAACGGACTGGTAGCCTTCCTGGAAGTAATTGTTTCTGCCGTTCTCGTCTACTCTTACATTTACATATCCGCCGAATTTAATCTCCTTAGCATACTCGGGACGGCGAAGCTCGAAAGGATTACCGTTCTCAAGCCAGTTATCGGGAACCTCTACCTGATAACCATCCCTGATCTGCTGCTTGAACATACCATATCTGTAACGGATACCGCAGCCATATGCGGGATAGCCAAGTGTTGCAAGTGAATCAAGGAAGCAGGCAGCCAGTCTTCCCAGACCACCGTTACCGAGAGCTGCATCCGGCTCCTGATCTTCGATGACATCTATATCAAGTCCAAGCTCCTCAAGTGCTTCCTTAACATCCTTGTAAGCCTTCATATTTATCATGATGTTACCCAAGGCACGTCCCATAAGGAACTCCATGGACAGATAGTAAACGGTCTTGGGATCCTTTTTCTCATACTGCTTCTGAGTCTCAAGCCACATATCAATAACCTGATCCTTAATGGCATATGAAACTGCCTGGAAGATCTGCTGCATTGTAGCCTCTTCAAGGGTCTTGCGGTAAAGGGTCTTTATATTGTAAAGCACACTCCTTTTAAACAACTCCTTATCAAAGGAATCCCTTATAGTTGCCCCTGATGAGGATGTTACTGCGGTAGTTTTTTTAGCTGCCATAATTACCTCCCTATAGACCTGATGGTCCTTTTTTTATAATACAATTATAAAACAACGCACTCATTATATCAGAATGCGTTGTTTATATCAAATCCGGTATTTGATCAGTATGAAAATGAATATGCCACTGCTCCGAAAGGCGGAAGCGTAAAGGTTATGGAGTAAGGATGCTTATCACATTCGCCTTCATGTGCCTTGATCTCTGCAGGCAGCTCATGACCGTTGCCGCCAAAGCGCTCCTCATCGGAATTGAGTACCAGCTTGTACTTGCCTTTCTTGGGAACACCTACGCTGTAGCCCTGAAGCTCCATGGGTGTCATGTTAAATACAAATATCAGGTTGTTCTTACCGTCCTTTGACTTACGGATAAAGCTGTAAGTACTGCGGTAATTGTCATTTGCATTTACCCACTCAAAGCCTTCCCAGCTGTCATCCAGCTCATAGAGGCATCTGTTTTCCTTATAAAGCTTAAGCAGCTCTTCGGTAAAATTAAGCATGCCGCGGTTCAGCTTATTCTCAAGCAGGAACCAGTCCAGCTCCCTCTTTTCACTCCACTCTCTCTCCTGGGCGAAATCCTGTCCCATAAAGAGAAGCTTCTTGCCGGCATGGCCGAACATGTAAGCATAGCCCACGCGGAGATTTGCATACTTATCCACCTGATATCCGGGCATCTTATTTACCATGGAGCACTTAAGATGTACTACTTCATCATGAGAAAGGGGAAGAATGTACTTCTCAGCACAGTTATAGCTCATGGCGAAGGTCATCTTGTTGTGGTTGTCCTTACGGAAATAAGGATCCAGCTTCATGTACTCGCAGAAATCATGCATCCAGCCCATGTTCCACTTGAAAGTAAAGCCCAGACCGTCGTCCTCAGGGCTTGCGGTAACCTTGGGCCATGCGGTAGACTCTTCGGCAATTGTGATCGCACCTATATTAAGACCGCGGATCACGCTGTTCATATGCTTAAAGAACTCTATGGCATCCAGGTTCTCATTTCCGCCATATTTATTAGCTACCCACTGACCATCGCGTTTGCCATAGTCGAGATAAAGCATGGAAGCAACGGCATCCACACGGAGACCGTCGATGTGGAACTCACGCAGCCAGTACAATGCACTTGCTATAAGGAAATTCCTGACTTCCGTCTTGGAATAATTGAATATCTTGGTGCCCCAGTCGGGATGCTCGCCAAGCCTGGTATCAGGATGCTCAAAAAGCGGCTCACCATCAAAATTAGCCAATCCGAAAGCATCTCTGGGGAAGTGGGCAGGTACCCAGTCAAGGATAACACCGATCCCCATATTGTGAAGCTTATTGATAAGATAAGCAAAATCCTCAGGATTGCCATACCTGGAGGTGGGAGCAAAATAGCCGGTCACCTGATATCCCCAGGAACCGTCAAAAGGATGCTCCATTATTCCCATCAGCTCTATATGAGTGTACTGTGCATGCTCAAAATAATCGCATATCCTGTCAGCAAACTCCCTGTATGTATAGAAACCGTCTTCTGTACCATCCGGATGTTTCATCCAGGATCCGATATGACACTCATATATGGACATAGGTGATTCAAAAGGATTTCTGTCTTTACGCTCAGTCATCCACTTCTCATCCGACCAGCGGATCTTCTTTATATCATATGTTACCGATGTGGTACCGGGACGAAGCTCTGCGAGATTTGCAAAAGGGTCGGCCTTGTAGATGCCTTCACCGTTTGCCGCAGTGATGAAATATTTGTACATCTCACCCTCACCAAGTCCGGGGATAAAGCAGGCATATATACCGCCGTCACCCAGCTTTGTCATGGGATGAGCAGAAGTGTCCCAGTTGTTGAAATTACCTACGACATGAACCTCTCTGGCATGGGGTGCCCAAACGCCAAAGAAAACACCTTTCTGTCCGTTCTGGGTGCATGGATGCGAACCCAGCTTTTTATATATATCATAGTGAGAACCCTGTCCGAAAACATACTGATCCGCTTCCGATATGAAAACGGGCTCTTCCTGAAGCAAAGGTGCCTTGCCCTTATCTGCCTTCTTTTTTGCTGCTGCCATAAGAAACTCCTCCTAAAATAATGTAATCCCCTAATAAAATGCCCTTTCCATCTGTCGCAGGCTTATGCGGCGCCGCCTCTCCTGCCCTGGAAATCTCTTTCCCGGAGAATGATCATCGCATCTTCTTTATCATAACGCTTTCCGCTTAAAATCTCAAGGAAAGTTGATACCAGGTGGTGGGAAGATCTGTATATCGCTTCATCCACGATCTCTTCGATTTCCGCAAGAGACACAATATGCTCGCCTATCTGCAGCTCGTCTATACGCTGATGAAGCGCAAGCACTGCCCTTTCCTCATCTATCTTGTACTCCTTGCGGTACGCATAGTTCTTTGCATATTCGACAAGGGCCGCATCGGTAAGGGGTGCCATATCTATACGGGCATTGAAATACCCGCCGATCATAGGATACTCACGGATCACGGCATCCATAGCCTTCTTTTCATCTATCAGCATGATGACGATTCCTGTATCCGTCTTTTCCAGAACATTCGCTATCTTTTCAAGAGTCTCACGCTTAAGGTCCGAAGCTCCCTCTATGAGCAGAGCACCGTTATCAAGCTGAGCCAGTACGCCTGCCACATCCTTTTTATTCATCTTGGCACCGCTGACTCTTGCCACCCTATCCTCGCGGAAATTGCCCTCAATAAGCTGCAGCTCCCTGAGCAGGGCCTTAGCCAGGCCGCGAAGCTCTTCCTTTTCACCGCCGGTGATTATCACATTGCCCACATAAGGAGCCAGTGAAAGATTATCGATAGACACAAGTATCTGGTCGCGCATCTTCTTTGAATAGAAGAAATGCTCAAATATCTCTATTTCTTCCTCGGAGAAATCCGGATCACCGTCTTCAGGATCATAGACATCATTGATCTCCTCAACAGTTTCCACGCCTATCCTGTCAGCATCATTCTCAAGGGCATCACCTATCTGATCGATCTGGCCGGTGCTTAAGGATGCGTCTGCATTATCATCCTCCTCAGGATCGTAGCCGTTATCATCTGATCCGGAAGCATCGCTGTCTTCATCTTCAAATTCAGCCTCTTCAGTATCCTCAGCCCCAGAAGCATCTTCTCCGGAGAATTCTTCCTCCGAATATTCTTCAGAATCTTCATCTCCGGCAGCCTGTTCATCATCATCTGACTCATCTGTTTCCGGAACATCCGATTCTTCTTCGGAAATATCATATTCCCCGGCTTCGGCCGGATCTTCAGCCGACGTCTCATCATCATTTTCATCTGCCAAAGCTGCCGCAACCGCCCTTGCGCCGGGGGACAGTTCATCTTCATCGTCTGTTTCTTCCACAGCCTCTTCTATAACATCTGCTGCGGAATCTGCAATATCCGTAACAGCTTCAGCCGCTGCCACACCCATTTCTGCAGCTGCTGTGCCTATCGCTGCTGCTTCTCCTATCTCAGCTGCCTCAGTCACTGCGCCTGCAGTTCCCGCTGCCAGCACTCCGGCTGCGGCGTTTTCCGCTACTGCCTCTCCGGCATCAAGTGCGGTTTCCACCACCGCCTCACCGGCATCTGCCGCCGTCTCAGCCATTTCTGCCGCTGCCTTTTCAGCCTGAAGCGCAGCATCTACTTCTTTCCATATGGTAGTGCCGTGGGTATCCTGGGACACACCTTCGGGTTCTTCTTCCTCCAAAGGTTCTGGCTCTGCGTTCTTTGCAGCTTCCCTGTCAGCCTGAAGCGCAGCATCTACTTCCTTCCATATAGTGGTGCCGTGGGTATCCTGAGATACGCCTTCATAGTCACTTTCTTCAGGATCTGCCGGATACTCCTCCTCATATGCGGCCCCGGAATCCGTATCTTCCACTTCATCTCCGGTCTCAGCATCACTGTTTTCACCATCCGCTTCAGCTTCGCTGTTTTCATCAGCGTACCCAGCCTCAGCTTCGTCAGATTCATTTATTACATCATCCTCAACTGACTCCGTCTCGTTTAATTCAGCCTCAGCTTCCTCGTGTTCTTCCATATACTTATCCAGCGGAACCAGATCAATCCCTGCGGTAGAATATTTATCTTCAAAAATCCTGTCCGCAACTCCCAAAGGAGGCTCCGGCTCTGTATGACGGGCTATGCTCTCCTTTACCTGCTTTTCAAATTCAGCAAAAATAGGGCCCGTGCTGTCAAGGATACGCTTTTCAGTATCCAGACGGATAAGCTCATCTGCACTGTCCTTCCTTACATCCCAGTTCTCAAGCGCCTCCTCTATGGTAAGCTGACCTGTGATCTGCTTCTCCGTAAGCGCCCTGTCCATATCAAAATTCATCTGGCCATCTTCACCCTGGGTAAAGATGGAAGAGTCTCCGTATCTTCCTGACGTGCGGAGCACACGGACTGCCGAGCTGCGTCTTGCAGGCTTTTCGATTACTTCAGGCTCTTCATCATAAGCACCATCGTAAGCATCATCCTGAACTTCCTCAGCCGGCACTTCGTTATCGGCATACTCTCCGGTATACTCTCCTGAAGCTTCCTCTTCCGCATCTGCTGCCACCGCTTTTTCGCCCATTGCAGCCCCCGCCACAGCTGCGCCTGCGGCCACACCTACCGGCACTGCCACATATCCGGGATTAAGCCCGGCAGGCGGAACATCTATAACTAACTCATTTGTCCTGTCTTCAAAGAAAGTAGGACCTTCAGCTTCTTCATATCTGCCGCCACCGTAACTGTCTTCAGCATAGCCAGCATTCTTATTTCCGCTATTGTCATAACCCTCTTCTTCATAGCGGTCATCCTGATAGCCACCGGTTCCATGCCATTCTTCGTCACTGCTGCAGGCATCGTCATGACCGGCCCCGGAATAATCCGCCTCTGAACCGGCATCGTTACCGTAGGATGCTTCGGCGTAGCGTTCATCTGCATACTGATCCCCGGCATAACCTTCTTCAGCATACTGTCCGTCTGCATACTGATCATCAGCATAGCCTTCTTCAGCATACTGTCCGTCCGCATACTGATCATCGGCATAACCTTCCTCGGCATACTGTCCGTCTGCATACTGATCATCGGCATAACCTTCTTCGGCATACTGATCATCCTGATATGCCTCCCGATGGTAACGGCCTTTCCGCTGTCCGCCGCCATCTTCTTCACCATAATAACGCTCATCGGCATGCCTGTCCTCACGGTATTCATCCCCGGAATAGCCATAACCGGTTTCATCATCATAGGGATATTCATCCTGCTCATCCATGAGCGGCTGAACGATCTTTCTGGTTGTTGAACGCCTCTTTCTGTCACGGACTGCAGCCTTACCCTCTTCCTCTCCCGCAAGGAGCTCAGCCATGGATGCGGCCAGCTCTCTTGAAAGATTTACGGTATTGAATTTATCCTGATCTATCAGCTTGACCTGGATTTCTTCGGTCTCATCACCACTTCCGTCGTCATAGTACTCCGTGGAATAATCGTCAGTCTCATACTTGCGAAGTTCTGCCTCGTTGCGGGCATCATATATACGCTGCTGCTCGGGAGTCAGACGTTCATGAAGCATCTTAAGCTCAAGAGCCTTTATAACAACCGGTCCCTTGAAAAACCATCTTACTATGTCATCACAGGTCTCCACACACTCCCTTGTCGCGCCGGCTCTGTGGTAGAGATATGCCAGCTGGTAACGCCACTCGGGATGTGAAGGTGCAAAATTATGCATCTGCTTGAGAATGTCTATCTGGGACTTAAGTGATCCCCCGCACAGCTCCACAAGCCGGTACTGGAGTATCAGCTTCTCTATGCTGTCCGGATCCAGATTCTTATACAGACGATAGGTCTTTTCCGCATTATCGGTATCGCCCCTCTCAAGATAGAGATCACAGAGCGCATAAACGATCTTTTTATTAGGGCGTTTCTTTGCCTTCTTATTATTTTTATACGCAAGGCGAAGCATCTCCACCGCTTCGTCCGACCTTCCGGCCAAACGGTATAGCTGGCTGATCTGCATGAGAGTGGACATATCTGCAGGAACACGCCTCCAGTCGATGCGGTCCGCTATTCTTACAGCTTTTTTGAAATCATTTTCCGCTGCCAATGATGATATCTGTTCCAGACGGATCTTGTATTCTCTGTTATCCAACTTACAATTACCTCACTTCTCACAGCAAGCAGTATGTTAATACCCTGCCCACTGATACGCTGCCGGTCAAATACCAGACCAGACAGTCAAAATTTATGTAACGCAACGGTAACCCACTCATTACACTAAATCTACCCCTCAAAAGGGCATAGAAACCCAATATCTTGAAAAATTTTACCATAGACATTAACATAAGTCAAAAAAAATTGCCCCGGAGCAGCATCCGCCCCGGGGCAACGTGTTTCAATCAATAATCCGTTCCTACAAAATCCTCATCTATACTGCATTCCTTTATCTTTCCGCCGGATATGTCATAACCGATGACTGCGGAATTGTAGCTGTCACCACGCTGGTCATATATGGTAGCCATGCCGAGATAGTAGCCCGAGGGCATTCCTTCCATTTTAATATTCATGGTAACACGGTATTTGATGCTGTCTCCTTCCGTATCAAAGGTCTGTCCGTAAGCATCGGTGGAATAGTACAAAGGCACGATCTCGTCTCCTGGCTGAAGCTCTATGTTGCTCTTGGTATTTACCATGAAGTTGATGCCATCGTCTGAATCTACCGGAATCAGCCTTATACCCTTTATGCTGAAATCCTCCGTATCCCTGTTGTAAGCAAATACCAGATAAGCTTCCTGTCCTTCATACAGCACCCTGGAACGGTACTCCACAACCGAGTATGTTGCAGAGGTGATCTCTATACAAAGAGGCTGTCCGTCCATGAAAACCCATTCACCGTCAAACTCGCTGCAGATACTGCCTTCACCGTCAAGATACATGTACTCATCCTCACCGTAATATACGATGTTATCGGAATCCTCATCATAAGATGCAAGCATAAAGGAATAGCCCTGTATCATTTTCTGCAGTTCCTCACTGACAGGTACGGAGAATGTGTTGTCTGCGATAACCGGCTCATTCTTTTCAAAATCATAAAAATCGGAAACATCCAGTATAAGAGGGGTTTCATCCGTAAGCTCAGATAGCTGCTCCTGCATCTCATCATTCAGGCAGCCGGACATTTTATAATAGTAAAGAGCACGGATATTGTCATCCTCGCAGATATTGTACTCATAATCCAGGAAATACCAAAGACCTGCAAAAGAATCTATGCTTCCGGGAATATAAACACTAAGACCTTCCGAATCGCAGAGACTTCCGTTCTCACGATGGTACAGTATGGTCTCATCCATCAGCCTGTCTATCTCTGCACACTCTTCCGGATATGTGTCACCCATATACTCTATGTAATTTCCCAGATCCACAAGGTTAAAAACATTGTAGCTGTCACCAACAACATGGGTTGATTTATTGCAGCAGCGTCCTATCTCCGCAAGAACACTTATATCCCCCGCCGAGTCTGTGAGCTGCCTTTCGGCAAGAGCACAATAGGCTTCATACAGTTCCTCCGCTTTTGCCGCATCGATAACCGCAAATGTCACGTCACTTGAAAAAAGTTCCTCGCCTATATTAACATTCTGGGTCATGTAATGATCCATATAACTGTCTGCTACAGCCCGGGCCACTGCAGCCGGGCTCATGGAAGGATCATCCTTCATGGCTTCCAGCCATCCGTCATAATCCCAGCCTTCACCGGGTTCAGTCTCTTCGCTCAGTGCATAATAGGAAGCAAATCCGTTCAGTGCATGAGTAACCTCCAGATTGGACATAAGGCAGGCGTCAAAGCCGATGATATCAAAAGCGGGATCCTCCATATCCGGCTCATAGACCGTACTCAGAGCTTCCCTGATTTCCTTTAAGCTCATACACTTTCCGCCATATATCGAGTCCGAACCGTAACCGAAAGGTCCTGAACCATGATCCCAAAGAACCAGCATCATATGATCTGACTTATAATTATCATCACAGTATTGTATAAAATCAGCCAGAGTCTGAGGATCAGTGCTTCTCTGAAGTGGGAGATTCTCGATTTCCTCAAATCTGCCTCCCTTTACCAGAAATCTCTGTGTCTTATTGGGATTTATAAAAGTATTGCTCCATCTGGTTGCACCGCCTGTCTGGACCACAATGGAGATATTGTCCGGAGTATCTGCATCCACCATCTCATAGATATCCGTAGACGCACATCCATCCCCTTCCGCAACTATCACATCATCTGTAAGATACACGCTGTAGGCTTCTGACGGCGGATCAGGATAATAGAGGAATTCCGGCAGTTCCAGGCCTTTTGATTCGAGCTCTGTCGAATACTGGTTCAGAAGCCCGAATATCTCATCTGTCTCCTCGGCTTTTCTTACGCTTCTTTCCTCTGCAGTCTCTAAAATAGTGGTTAAGGACAGATCGTTTTCATCCCAGTCCTCTAAATCCGCACCTACCATATAAACACAGATCGTCCATGTATCATCAGGATCGACTCCCGGAATTGCATCTATCTTTTCTGCCCCTTCCTCATCTATGGGTGACAGGGCCAGTATCTCTTCCCTGTCCACCGGTTCATTCCTGTTGTCAAACAGATCGGAATAGTAAAGCATAAGGCCCATATATCCGCATCCACCGATTATTGCCAGTACGATGGCCACTGCCGTCAGGATGATGGAAACCTGTAGAAGAGGAAAGGCAAGAAGTCTGGGAATCCGGATGAACCATGGGGCATCCTTGTAATGCTCCTTGAGTTTTCTGCGGTCTTCCTTCCTTGTTTTCTTCCAGCGTTTCTTGCGCTCCTTCTTAGCGGCCTTCTTTTCTGCCCGGGTAAGCTTAGTTTTTTTCTTCTCCGGAGCAGGCGTTCCCTGCTCTTCCCGGTAATCTTTTTCTTCTGTTTCGCTTGTCATATCAATCCCCCTCAGTATCTGATCATTTATAGAAAAAACATCTACCAAATTTTTATTTTACCATAGAGTACAAACTCATCACATGCACAAATTTTCAGATGTGAGCAGAATATCCCTGCGGTATAAAAAAACCTGCCCGGTAAATTTACCGGACAGGTCAGATTCCGTATCGGACTTACGATTTCCCACGACAGCAAGCCCCGTTAACTGGTGGTACACAATAGAGATCATAATTGATGACAAGACCTACAATGTAAAGCTTCCTGAGGACGCTGTAGAACATGACAATCCGTAAGGATTCTAAAGTGAATATAAATCGAGTAGGGGTGATGAAATCACCCCTACTCGCTCCGCCGTGCTGCGTTCGGCGCAAGCCTAAAATTTCCTTACGCAGCACGTGCGATAAATAAAAGACCTTCCACTAAATGATCAATGTAGGGTCTTTTTGATATTAAATGCCGGACGCATATCTTCAATCTGTCCGCGGGAAATACCATATTTCTTCGCTAACATTTCCCAGTTAGCATTCACAATATCAAGTATTTCTTTTGCCATCTTTTCGGCATTTATATCTGTGATACCAAATCTTGAAGCAGTATTTAGTGCCAGCTCAATTGATATGGCATTATCTGTTTCATCCACTAAAAGCGAAAGTTCGTCACCATAAGGAACCGGATTAACATCATATAAAGGAGACAGAACCCATCCATCTTTTTCCAAAATAAATGCATGGTTTCTTAAATGGTCATCGGTATTTGTTACCGCCATATTGAATACGATCCTTTTCCATAGTTCTATTAAATCCGATTTAGGTCTTGCTCCATTTGATTTTATGAATCCCGCAATATCAAGATAGCCAATTCCATCCTTTGAAGAGACCCCGTCAGTCTTTCCAAGCAGCGTCATTGCTGACGCAAAATGAATCCTTTTCTTCCCATCCCTGTCAAAACGCTTCACCAGGAAAGTACTTCCCTGTTTTGAAAATTTTTCCAGCTTGGACTCAGGAACATTTAATCCGCACATATTAGCAAGGTCATGGACCACTTTTTCCCAGGCCCCGGTATCATTTTCATCGTTTTTAGCTGGGAATTTTGCAATCCAGAGTTTACCGTAGGTATCAGCAACCGTAGCCTTTGGTCTGGCTCCTCCCAAGGAAGAGCCGGGTCTGATCAGCTGGTTAAGCCATCTGTCTGTAACCCCATGCTCATCTTTTTCAAAATTCCTAGAAGCTTCCTCTAAAGTTCTAAGCTGCGTCCATGGTGGAACAGAAGTTTCCTTATCATCCGAAAGAAACTCTCCTGCCAAATCAGTTTTTAAACGGATTCCACCCATTCTGGTCTCATCATAAACACCCAGCAGGTAATCGATGTCATATAGTTTTCTCGGCTTACGGTCTTCTTTTCCAGCCAGGATGCGTTCCCGCTTATTCATAAGAATGCGTCCCCATCTATCCGGTGACGCGTCTGCAAACAGACCAAAAATATTATTTCCAACAGGGAATTGCCGTCCTGCGTATGGCTGCAATTCAGGATCCAATAAAATCGACAACCTGCTCTTTTTCAGCCAATCCCTCTCAAATTCAAATGAGTATGTTTCGCCGCCTTTAATGACACCCACATAAAGCTTTCCAAGCAGGACCGGGCTGCTGAAAGAAAAATCATCATACACATAGATAGTTTTTTCTTCTACTGCCACTATTCTTTCCTCCTTGACGCTCGTTTTCTCGTAATCAGATTAAGATCCTGCATCTGTCTGCCCATCTTATCATCCCGTGCCACCAGTTCAAGATCCGAGTCCATCTCCCCCAATGCGTGAAGTACTGCGGCATATATTCCAATCGCAACTGCCGGATTGCCGGACTCAACTTTCCACAAAGAAGCCCTGCTAATACCTGCCCTCTCTGCCACTAATGCCGCAGAAAGATTTCTTCTGAGTCTCGCCAGCTTAATCTGCTCGCCCATGTTCTTTAATATTTCTTCAGTTGCCGGAACTATATTATATGAAGCTTTTTTCATTTCCTGCTCTCCTCTGTAACGATTACTATTATAAACATATAGACGTATTTAGTCAATAATAGTAAACGTTATCTATTATAATAAAAACGAGTAAAAACTATGTCAGGCTAAAAAAAGAGCTGCGTCAGATGGACACAGCTCTCTGATACATATCGGAATACTGTAATTTATATCAGGACTGCGGAACTTCCGCTGTCTTCTTCTCCAGACCAAATCCGTTTCCGAGATATATGAAACCGTAGAAAAGGTCGCCTGATGCAGTAAATCCTGCAAGATTAGGATCGCTGCCCTTGATTGTCAGCACATAATCCTCGTTCTCATAGACAAAGCTTACGGAAAGCGTGACATCCGGGCGGGCCGCAAGAGCTTCCAGCACTCCGCGTCTTACACTTATCCATCTCTTCGTGCTTATGCTAACGGTACCGTTTTCAGGTGCTGCTGCGATATTCTTTTCCAGTGTGTCATTGAACACCGGGAAAGCGGAAAGCACGATATAACCTGTAGGCCCTACATAGTCAGCATGGTCGGGATCCTGTATTCCGCAGCGGTCGCATACCCAGCCTGCATAACCATCAGTTTCCGTTGTAGGCTCCTGGAATACATGATAGTTAAAAATGTGTCCACGCTCGCATATGTGGTGATGATGCTCATACGAACTGCCTGTAGATTTTTCAACATCCTCGTACAGGATCGCATATGTAGAGAACTTATCGCTTTCCACAGGAATAGGTGTATTTGTTGACTCTGCAATTATCTCTGCCACACCGTTGTGGATGCGGACCACATAGAATATCCTGGTCTTGCCGCTTTCGGCATTTTGCAGTTCTTTCGGAACATCGATCAGAACATTTACTTTCTTTCCATTAAGGTCAGTTATCTTTTCCGGATTTGAATTATTCCCGACCTGTTTGTAAAAGGACATGTCGAAAAACATTCCGACCTGTGCATCGGAGGATATTTCTTTAAGTTTGCTTTCTATGAGACTCTTGTCTGTCTCCGACGGGTCAGTATTGCTTACATCCAGATAGAAAAGAACTGCTTCGCCATGATTCAACCTTTCCTTTTCTTCTTCCGTAAGCAGACTGTTCAATGTGTCATCGGGAACTTCCAGGCCGCAGTCCGGTGCCCCCTCCTCTTTGCGAGTTTTTACATTGATGTTGCCTTCATCGTTGTCCGGTTGCCCGTCCTCCCGTATGGTCACCTCAACACATCCGGGTTCGGATTCCTCATAATCAGAGTTACCTGATGCCTTGTACCAGACATAGTAGGTTCCAGCGTTGGTTTTTGCGGGGATGTCTGTGGTATAAGGTGGTGTGGCCGCGTCCTTCGTTCCAAGGGCGTATTGCATCGTGCCGCCTGTGGCGGTGCCTGCTGTTACAAGCTCCTGTGCAGAGCCGGTATAGGTCAGCGTTTTCGCTTCCGGTGCTTTGGTTACAACGGATGCTTCTTTTGCTACGTAAGTATACGTGTAGGTGGTTGCCTCCGTAATCGCTGTGTCAGTGTTCGGCATCACATCCCAGCTTCCTGCCTTATAGGTGTCGTTCGGCTTGGTGCCGACCGCCGGAATCTGATTCGCCGCCAGTTTGAGGGTGTCGCCCTCGTAGCCGCTAAGCTTCACGGTCTTGTCCGCTGTGCTGTCATCGTCCCACTTGCCGTTGGCTACCTTGAAGGTCACGGTCTGGCTGACGCTGTCCTTTGCCGCGTAGGTATATGTGTAGGTGGTCGCCGCCGTGATCGCTGTGTCCGCGCTCGGCGTCGTATCCCAGCTTCCGGCCTTGTAGGTGTCGTTCGGCTTGTTGCCGACTGACGGAATCTGGTTTGCCGCCAGCTTCAGGGTATCGCCATCATGTCCGGTAAGGGTCACAGTCTTGTCGGCTGTGGTGCCATCGTCCCATTTGCCGTTAGCAACCTTGAAAGTTACTGTCTGGCTGATGCTTTCTTTCTGCGCATATGTATATGTGTAGGTTGTTGCTCCTGTAATCGCAATTTCCGCGCTCGGCGTCGTATCCCAGCTTCCGGCCTTGTAGGTGTCGTTCGGCTTGGTGCCGACTGCCGGAATCTGGTCTGCGGTCAGTTTCAAGGTATCGCCATCATGTCCGGTAAGGGTCACGGTCTTATCTGCTGTCGCAGCATCGCCTTCGCCCTCATTCCATTTTCCGTTCACTACCTTAAAGGTCACCGTGTACGAAATAAATTCTTTAATTGTCAGTTCCTGATTTGCGGATGCATTTGTCGTATCGGTCGCCTTTACGCGGACATAGTATGTTCCGGGGACAAGGCCCGTGATGTCGCTGCCTGTTCCAGCAGTCCAACTCTCGGCATCCGACTTCTTATACTCCATAGCGGTCGTAACGCCGGTGAGCTTTCCATCGTTGTTGTCTGCGGTGGTGCAGTCCGTCGCGGCTGCTGTTGTAGGCGCGTCCGGCGTTGTCTTTGCCGTCGGAGCTGTCAGTGTAATAGAAGCATTTGTCGTCGGTGTTCCTGAAACAGTGATCTGTGTATAGCTGTTACGCGTCACGGAAATCCCATTGACTGAAGTAACGCTATATTCTGTCGGGAAATAATACCCGTCATTTGCAGTATAAACCACATCTGTTATCGCATCGGTCACGCCAGTCTGTGATTCCGTACCTGAAGTTGTGGTCCATGTCATATTGCTGCCTTTAGTTATGGTAACGTCATATCCCGCCGGCTTCAGCGAAAATTCTTTTGATTCAGAGTCGAAGATGACAGATGACAGATTCAGCTTTAAAGCGGGGCGAACGCCAAACTCTTCGTCGACATCGTTACCAACGCTGCTCACGTCGCCGTTGCCGTACACGCACGCCGCTTGATCATAACCGTCGCCGGGCGAGCGCAGCCACCATTCATTATGACTGCCAACACCAGAGAAATCTAGTTTTTGAACATCATTTGAGAGTTTATCAGCTTCAGCTGTACTCAAAAGATACAGCTTAGCATTCTCTGTCGTTTCAGCTACATCTGTCGTTGGACTGTATGCATAGGTTTTCAAGGTAACCGGTTCTATAGCACTTGCCACATTCTTGAAATTTGGCTTCCCTTCTGCGGCGTTACCATTGACTATATCATCCAAGTATGCTTTCACATCCGAATTATTATAGCTGTTGCTTTGGAAATCAGAATCAAATGTCATTATGCCAAAACCAGTGCCTGCTGCTAGCAACGTAACTGTCCCTGATGTTTCGCTTTCAGAATTGTCTTCAATAATGTACCAATTATAACCATTGAAAGTAACCTGTAATGCCGTAAGGGCATCACCACTCTTGGTCTTGTTCGTATCTGTGGTTACATCATAGTCGGTGTATGCCTTCTCTACCGCCGCATACGCCGTCAAGCTCATACCCGGCATCAGCCCGACGACCATCGCCAGCGTGAGCAAAAAGCTCAGCAGCTTCCTTCCTGTTTTCTGTTTCATGTAAAATTCCTCCTTGTGATTATTCTATATCGCGGCATGTTTTATGTAGTTGCACACCGGAGCGCTCATACCGGCGCAAAGCGCAGGTCTGCCAATGCCTTTGCCAGCCGCTGCTTCTCGTAAGGTCGCAGGAGAAACGCGCCGGCTCCGATCTGCCATGCGTCGTATGCCGCGGATGTGTCCGCTCGGTCGGCAATGAAGATGATGTTGACGCGGGGATTCACACGCTGAATCCGCTCCGCCAGCATAACTCCGTCCCAATTGCTCCCGTCGAAGACCGTGTTGGTCAGCAGCACGTCGCAGCCTTTTGCCTTTGCCACAGTCTCCGCTTTACACGGATCGCGGTAGACGGTGATGCGCGCGCCGGGAACGATCTCCTTTGCGTCCCGTTTCATTTGCCTGAGTTTGGTTCTATCCTGATCTACACAGAGTACATTCATTCAATGGATGCCCTTCCTTGCCGTTCCATGTGATTATGCCTGCACGACAAAAACCGCCGAACCTGACAGGGTATACTTACCCCGTCAGAATCTGACGGTTATCCATCACGAATGTAATATGCAGTTTCAAGCGCCCCGCAGGACGCAAAAAGGGCGCAGTTAGCCTTTGCTGTGCTGTGCTCTGCTCTGCTCTGCTCTGCTCTGCTCTGCTCTAAGGAGCGTAGTTCTATGACCCATGGCTGTCAAGCCCCTTTCTTCGAAATTCTTTGATGATTTTTTTCTGTGACTCAGCAGTCACAGCGCCGCTCTATAATAGCCTCAAAAGCTGAATACCGTATTGCTGAACGGTTCTCCGCTCACAGTGATTGGCTTGATGGTCAGTCAGAACCCTGGCACTGACCTTGTGGATAGGAGTCTTGTCATTGGCTGCAGCCTCAATCGCGTCAGCAAACGCTTCCGCTCGCTCCTTACCGGATATTACAATTAAGTATAGCAAAAATGCAGTCCAAAACCAACGAAATTCTCATGAATTTTAGCCCGCAAAAAAGTACAAAAACTTTTTAAAAAAGCCCTTGCATTCCTGAAAACAATGTACTATAATCTTCATTGTGCCTTTGATGAGGACGTGCGGTACGCACCGCTAGCTCAGTTGGTAGAGCACCTGACTCTTAATCAGGGTGTCCAGGGTTCGAGCCCCTGGCGGTGCATGAAAGCATCATTTTTGACGACTAGGATCGTTGGGGATGGTGTTTTTTTTGAATATTAAAATATTATGGTTGATTCCCATGTACATCTGCAAGAATTTATAAAACCCGAAGACCTGGCTGTCTATCTGAAGGAAATAGGCCGTCAGGACGTGACCGGACTGCTCTGTGTTTCCTATGATATAGAAAGTTCCCGGAAAGCTGTGGAGCTTTTAAAGGCATATGAGAAAATAAGTGAAACCGCATCCCTGCATATCGCAGCAGGCATCCATCCACAGTACATAGGCGACAATCCTGACAGACAGATTGCTGCGCTTAGCGAAATCTTAAATGACAACAAAAACATCTCAGCCATTGGCGAGATCGGACTTGACTACCGCAAGGACATGCCGGACAGGGAACTGCAGAAAGAAGTTTTCAGAAAACAGCTGGAAATGAGCCTGGATTACAGCCTGCCGGTATCCATACATTCCGTATCCGCCTGTGAGGACACGCTGAAGATACTGCATGCTTATCCGGATGCGAAAGGCATAATGCATGGTTATGCTTACAGTGCTGAGGCAGCGAAGGAATTTATAAAGCAGGGCTTCAGGCTGGGTGTAGGTACCACACTTCTGAAACCCGGTGCAAAGAAGCTGCCGGAAACAGTAAAGGCCGTTCCGCAGGAATACCTTGTGACAGAAACCGACCTGCCATTCTCATATAAACCCACATCCATCGTTCAGGCACAGAGCGTGAAGCCTGACTCATTGCCACAAAAAAAAGACACCCTTGTCCCAGAAGACAGGAATGCCTTTGAATGTGAATATTTTACGCCGGATACATTAACGGAAACAGCTGAGTTGCATGCTAAGTTTCTCAGTAAGCTGGTAAATACAATACAGCTTATCAATCCCCACTAATCCTCAACAGAAACAAAAGACAGTTCACCCTCCCGTCCCTGTTCCAAAATTTCCAGCAAACGATAAGCCGGACCGGTTGGATGTGTCCTTCCATTTTCCCACGCTTCTACTGTCTTTTTTGACACTCCAAGGTATTTGGCCAGCGTTGTCTGTGTCATTCCGGCATTGTTCCTTATTGTCCTGATTTCATCATTAGTATATTTCTTTAGCGGCATTATAATCAGCGTTCTTACCTTTGCTTTGCCAATACCTTTTTCAAAAGCAATTGCCTGATTCAGACCCTCTTGCAAATCCTCAAATAAAGATGTCATGCGCTGCCCCCTTTCCTATTTCTGCCTGCCTCTTCCTTCAAAGCCTTCACAAGCTTCTTCAATGTTTTCTTCTCATCGTCAGTCAGATTATCCTGCTCATTTTTTGTAAATGCAGTAATCAGATAAATCACTTCATATTCTTCCTATAAAATCCACCTGATGCCATGTCTCCTTTCATTATATGCCCTACATTGTAGGGCGTCAATTTGTCTGATGTGTTTGAGATCGTTTAAGCTTTATATTTTCAGTCCGCTATAGCTCCGTTCCAGAACTCTTCATCCACCAGATCACCGGTCACGGCATCAAACTTCACATGGCTGAATTCGTTTACCGTGAAATCGTATACAAGGCGATCCCCTGCCGACTCATAGGATAACAGATAAAATCCGTAGACACCTTTATTATTGTAGTCATTCAGCTTATCCGAGTTCTTCTCCGCCTCCTCCTTAACTATGGGAAACAGTACCTCAGGGGAAATAACATTGGAAGTATCAAGATCTGCTACAGGCTGAGCATCAGATGCAAGTACTATATTAGGACTCGTTTTATCCCAGTCCGTTGCATAGTACACATCAGAAACCACAGCCCCATTTATATACTGTCTCGCATAAAACCTCTGATCCCTAGTACTCCCTCCGTCGGAATAGCCGGTTACATACAGATCTTCCGAAAGAGTTGCATCTACGGTCTCCAGGTATTCCAGCATAGCCTTTTTTTCATCGGCTGAATATCCTCTTCCTTCAAAAAGATTGCCTGAATAGTAGATATGATCCCCGACAGTCCCGACGATATCCTCATGAAAATCCGCACTTTGCGCCAGCGCTGTCCGGCCTATTCCCTTAAGCACCTCATCTACAATGCTTTCAGAATCATTCCCCGAATTGCTGCTGTTTACAGCACTGCCCGTGGAAGAACTGCCGCTGCCCTTACCACATGCGCATAAAAGTCCTGCTGCCACCACCATCGTTCCGAATATAACTGCCGCTCTTTTTTTCATAATTCTCCCTTCTGAAATTAAACGCTCAGACCCTATCTGTTCTTCCGGTTACGGCACCCCGCAACGGAAAACCTGCTTCAAAATGCTTTGATATATATGATACGAAGGAGAAGCTTAAATTTATGGTGGATTTAAGAGCGTTTGACTCTACATAATCTGTTCTTACCTCTGCGTCGGTTACAATAATACTGCCGGTGGTAAAATGTTTTGAATTAAGGATATTCAATTTTTTGAAGTTAAACATTTTTCAATTATATAATTTTGAAAATCTGTATATTTCTTTTATCGAATTCGCGTTAAAGTATATTTTTTCTCGCATTAATTATTCTTTCGCAAATATTGTTTGCATTATTAAATCCCATTTCTTTAAGTTCTCTTGCTGATTCACGAATAGATGATTCAAATTTATTTAGTATGTTTTCATATTCTTTTACCGCTATTTTTTCTCCAAGATTAATTTGAGAAGCCATCATTCTAAAGTTATCTTTATTTATCCTGTTTATGTCTCGCGTTCCACCTATCCCAAAAGACATTTCTCTTGTGGCATTTTCATATATTACCGTACTAACTATGTCATATGCCGGAGCCAGGCTTATCTCATTCAGATTCTGATTATATAATAAAGAATAATTTTTTATATGAGCATCTGTGTTTCCTATTACAAAATTAAATACAATCCTTCTATATAATTTAAGTTGTTCTGACAACGGGTTACTTATATTATCCCTTATTAAACGAAACATCTTGCTTGCATATTCTTCGTCGCCTTTCTCATACTTATCAAACGATGATATACCCAAAGCTTGTGCAAAATCTTCCTGATGTAATCTGAAAGGCCTTTTTAAGTTATTAATAATTTCTGATGTTTCATTTATAATTCTGTCATATCTTTTTGTTGCAAATAATACTTCCGAATCAGTACCTTTACCTACATTGATAATAAAACTATCCGGAATCTCTATTCCACACTTACCGGCAGTCATCATTGACAATTGCTCATTTGCAACTATACCATCCAGTCTGACATGACTCTGCTTAACAATGTGTGTACTTGGTGCCAACCCATATGGTAAATACCATTTTCCTTTTTTTTCATCATAATATAATCCAACCTTTCCGGACGCTCCTGTAAGTGAAATATGAGATTTTATTATCATTTCTGATGATTTTTTTGTTCCTTCTGAAGCAAGCTCTTCAACCTGTTTTTCTGAAATTTCATTATATCCGGAATCTAAAACATCTTCTTCTTCACATATTCTAATTGCACCCAAACATTCTCTACCCAAAAAACTTAATATCGACAAATAATCATCTTCCGAAAAATGCATGTCGGTAGCTATTGTTTTTCGCATAAACCCTTCCGGTAACAGACCATCAAAAAAACGTCTTGTTCTTTCTGCAGAAAAATATTCATCATGTAGGGGAAGCGATATTGAGATTGCTTTAGCAGAATCTTTGGATAAATATTCTTGAGAATATGAAAAACAAGAATCCCCCGAGGATTCTCCCTTAATATCTCCTACATTAATAGATTTTCCGGCGATTTCCATGAACACATTATATTTTTTCATTTGTCACCTCTTGACGTTGCGTTAATATCAAGTCCTAACAGATTTGCCAAAAAAATAGCTTTTCCAAGTTCTGCCGTACTCTTTCCATTTTCAAGATCTGAAATAAAACTTATACTGAAACCTGTATATTCGGATATATATCGTTGTGTGTATCCCATTTCTTTTCTTCTATTCTTAATTGCTTCACCAAATGATTGAGAATCTGTAATTTTCATATGATGTCCTCTTCGCCGTTCGGCTAAATTTCTAACTCTTGCAAACAAAATACGCCGTTCGGCTTATTTTGTATAAGATGATTATATAATTAGCCGTTCGGCGTAGTCAAGTTAAAAATCTGCTAAAGCAGGCATATGCTTGTACTTATTAACTATCAAAAAGATTATATTTTCGCTGTAAATAGCACTCCAAAAATTTTGATTGTTTCCCTATTTCCAAAGCTATACTGCTTGCAACCGCTAAAGGGTTACTGCAGATAGATTTATATACAGCTATTTCTGTCTTGGTCATCACAGGCAAAATGTCATATACGCAGGAACACATATCACATTATCCTTAATGATAAGATTCCTTGGGTGAATAATATAGCTTTCTATTTTCTCTATTCTTTGATTATACGCACATTATAATACACTCTTTGATTATACGCATGATTATATGATTGCAAAATTTTGATTATACGCAGTTTTGCGGATTATGTTCTGTACAATAAAGATATATATACAGTCATTTCCCAATATGATAAAATCACTTTTGTTGAATAAACATCCCACACAGCTTAGAAAAATACGCTGATGAACCGGAAATATTTGAAGGATATCCGCTTAACATAAGGAGACTGCCATGGCGTATCTTGCCACACCATACAAAACAGCAGAGATAGTAAAAAAATACAATTTCGCTTTCAGAAAGAAATTCGGACAGAATTTTCTGATAAATGCTCAGGTTCTGGAAGATATCCTGGATTCAGCAGGCGTATCTGAAGAAGATACCGTGCTTGAGATAGGTCCCGGCATAGGCACTATGACACAGTACCTTGCGGAAAGAGCCGGCAAAGTAATTGCCGTGGAAATAGACCGCTCGCTCCTTCCGATACTGGCAGACACCCTGTCCGACTATGACAATGTAAAAGTCATAAACGAAGATATCCTGAAGCTGGATATTGAAAAGCTGGTAAATGAGGAAAATGGCGGAAAACCCATAAAGGTGGTAGCAAATCTTCCTTATTACATAACTACTTCCATAATAATGGCACTGCTGGAAAAGCCGGTGCCCTTAAAAAGCATAACCATTATGGTTCAAAAAGAAGTAGCCGAGCGTATGCAGACCGGTCCCGGCTCCAAAGACTACGGGGCACTTTCCCTGGCAGTCCAGTACTATGCCGATCCCGTGATTGTCCGGGAAGTAAGCCCCGACTGCTTTATGCCATCCCCTGCCGTTACCAGCACGGTCATCAGGCTCGACAGGTATACCGAGCCTCCTGTTAAGCCGGAAAATCCCGCCTATATGTTCAGACTGATACGGGCATCTTTTAATCACAGAAGAAAAACCCTGGTAAACGGACTTTCTTCCGAACCGTCACTGGGACTTTCAAAAGAGCGTGTATATGAAGCTTTGGAAAAAATGGAACTGAGGACCGACATAAGAGGTGAGAAGCTCACGCTTGAAGAATATGCGAAACTGTCAGACCTGCTGAGATGATTTGGCTAATGCTCCATACGCTTGCCGTTTAAACTATATATAGTTTCAATATTTTCCTGTAATTACAGCAAACTACTACTCCCAGAACAGCCAAGAGTGAGATTATCACTCCGGGCACTAGGGCAGGCACATGGTATCTGAATTCTATTTTGTGCTCACCTTCCGGGACACTGAATGCCATAAGGCAACCAAGCGCTTTACTGTCCTCCACTCGTTTGCCATCCACATAAACTTTCCAGCCGCCGTCCTGTGGAATAGTCGCCAGCACGAGTCCCGGCTCCTTCATGTCGATAGTTCCCGCTATACGGATATTTTTAAATGAACTAACTTTCAGACCGTGAGGACACAGAGTCTCATAAATCTCCCTCCATTTTTCCATATCGAAGCTGTAGAGCTCCAGACCGAAGCACCCGATATCTATATCAGTTGCTTCATACTCTATCGTGATAACAGTTCCCGCAGGATAAGTACCAAGACACTTAAATCTTTCACGTCCCACATCAATATTTTCACTGCCGTTTACCACAAGATTTCCTGCCCTGAAATTATGCTCTATATAAACCGGATCTTCATCCGGGACAGTGTAGGTCCATTTTATTTTCACCGGCCCGCTTTCATCTGTCCTGTCAAAGTAATTACTGTCCCAGTTTTCTCCGGAGATAAATTCGCAGTTCGTACTCTCAAAGCTATCCTGTGAAATCTTTTCATAAACAGAACTGTCAGCGCCTGTAATCCCGTTGATGATCTCATTCTGAAATGACACAGGCCGTATATCTTTCACATTGATCTCTGTCTTTAATATATCATCAGATACTGCAAAAGCTATAGGAAGCGCGGTTTTATTTTCCCACACATACATTTCTTCCCCTGCCTCGATCTGTTCATAACCGGTACTGTTCTTTACGCCGTAGTTCCTGTCGCGGTCAAAAATGTATCTTACCCCGAAGAAACTGTTCTGGAATATGGAGTCGTTATTGTAAAGCGTGCTCACATTATTTGCATATATTCCATTTCCCATTGCCCGGAGCAGATTATATACATTGTGGTCCAAAGTCGAACCATAATACCCTATACCATTGAAATCACCGATCATAGCTGTATTAAATGTCCACCTGCCATTTGCCTCCGCACGGTAAAATTCATCCTTCCCGCAACTATACTTTTTTCCCGTCTCACCAAGCAAAGTGCTGACTTTAACATATGGATCCATTTCGGATTTTGGCATTCCTCCATCCTCTACCGTGGTAACAGCTATGACATTTCCACACAACTGGAATGTTATGAGCACTGCTATAATGCCACTGCTTGCAATATTCAGCATGCGCTTCTTTTTTCCATCCTTAGTCAGAATGCCAAGCTCCCTGCTTATCACAAGTATTACTGCGTAGATAAGCAGCAACATGCTCCAGTTGGCGAGACCCGCCAGCTTTTCCGCATCTTCTGTACCGTATCCGGCATAGAATATAAAAAACACACCCACGATGGTCGCGGACACTATACTCCTAAACCGTATGCCCTTATACTTTGCTGCTCCTTCCGCACACACTGTGACCAACATTAGTGAAAAAAGAAAACTCCAGCGTCCGGGCAGTTGATTAGCAAAATGAAAGCCGTTGAAAAACCAGTCTAAAGGATTGTAGTTTAAGCCCGCATACAAAACAGCCAGTATTCCGCCCATGCACAGTTTATCCCTGAAACCAATCATTGCATTAAAGAAAAATAATGGTAGCAACAAGAAAACAAACAGTCCTACAGCTATATTGGCCACCCCGAACTCCATTGATGCCGCAGTCCCCGGCAGCATGGCAGCCACATTTTCAGCCAGTGAGTGATACCACTCTGTAAAGTCCGGTGTTTTTTCAATTGCGGATTCCGTTCCCAACAGTCCTTTAATTACCGGCAAAAGCACAAATGCCGGAAGCAGTCCTGCCAGAAGCGAGGATATTGAAAATTTTCCCAGCATTTTCAACGCTTCGTTTTTTAGGCGCGCCGTCCGCAGTGTATCCCCAGGCGCAGTTTTTACCGGAAATCTTCTTATCCACTCCGCAATAAAATATAATGCCGTGAACACACATATGCCAAAACCGGTATAAAAATTTGTGTATATGGAAAGCGCCAGCATGATAATATACATTAACGGTGATTTTCCCCGCATCATTCTCTCCAGTCCTAAAAGAATAAGCGGTGCAAGGAAAAGACCGTCAGTCCACATGAACTGCATTATGAAGGCAGTGGCATACGCACAGAGACCGTAGCCTATAGCCAATGCCATGATAATGATATTTTTGCTGCGCAATTTATACTGCAGAAAAATATAGCAGGCAAGGGCTCCCAGGCCAAACCTCAGGAGACACACTATATCTACGTATACGATGGAACTTTTCAGCGAAAGAAAATTAAGGGGGATCAGAAAAATACTCTTAATATAGAAAGCACTCTGTACCCATTTGTTAAAGCCAAGCGCCCCGCTCCAGTCATAAAGCGACTCAGACAGCCCGTGATCAAGAGCTATCTTCCGGTACATGGGGAAATACTGGATCCACAGATCAAAGGACAGCAGATCATTTTTACCAAAGGGGGCTATTTCCTTATTAACAAAAATAATGATGCCTGTGATCACAGGCACCAGAAAAACTATCAGACATCTAAGAATATAATATATGCTTTCTTTCTTTTTTTCATTACAGTTCATTTATAAAAAACATTTATATAAATACATTTTCCGGGATTTATGCAGGGAAATCTTATTCTCTGTTCATAACCTGCTCATACAGGTCGTTTCCCTCGCTGTCGATGACTACGATCACCGGAAAATCCTTTATCTCCATCTTTCTTATTGCCTCAGTGCCAAGATCGTCATAAGCTATGACCTCGGACGCAGTGATCGCTTTGGATAGAAGCGCACCGGCGCCACCTACTGCTGCAAAATACACGCACCCGTTCCTTATAATGGCCTCGTGCACAGCCTGAGAGCGCTTGCCCTTGCCAATCATACCTTTCAGGCCAAGATCCAGAAGTTCCGGAGTATACTTATCCATACGGCTGGCAGTGGTAGGGCCTGCAGACCCAATGACCATTCCCTCCCTTGCCGGAGACGGACCAAGATAATATATGACATTCCCTCTTATGTCGAAAGGAAGTTCCTTCCCCGCATCAAGGGCTTCCTGCATCCTCTTGTGAGCAGCATCGCGGGCACTGTAAACAGTACCGTTTAAATATACATAGTCACCGGCCTTAAGCGATCTTGCATCTTCATCAGTCAAGGGAACAGTTACTCTTTTTTTATTGTCTTCCATATCTTTCTACTCCATACTTTGGTCCGTATCTTAACAAGCAGACCACTTTCTTATAATAAGCCTCCGGCAAACATACACATATACCGCCCAAAGCCTTCATTGTACTAAACCTGTTTGGTGCCTGACGGTACGGTTATTCCGGTTCAACGAGTCCTGCTATAACAGTGTTTACAATACTCTCACCGCATGGCGGTTTACGTGACAGCAGATGTTCACGCCTACCGGAAGCCCCGCTATATGCGTTGCGTACGTTTCTATATTTACCGCAAAGGCCGTGGTGCTGCCTCCCAGTCCTGCGGGACCTATTCCGCTTTCGTTTATCATTTCCAGGATCTCAGCCTCAAGAGCAGTGATACGCTCATCTGCTGCCGGCTCCTCTAGCGATCTGGTTAATGCTTTCTTGGCAAGAAGGGCACATTTTTCAAATGTTCCGCCTATGCCCACACCCACAACCATGGGAGGACAGGCATTAGGGCCTGCATCCTTTACAGCCGTTACAACTGCATTCTTTATTCCCTCCACACCATCAGCGGGTTTCAGCATAAATACGCGACTCATATTTTCGCTGCCGAATCCCTTCGGTGCCAAAGTCAGCTTTATCTTATCTCCGGGCACCATGAAATAATGGATAACCGCCGGAGTATTGTCACCGGTATTAACCCTGTCGATAGGATCACGGACTACGGACTTCCTGAGATACCCTTCAGTGTAGCCCTGACGGACCCCCTCATTTATGGCGTCCTCTATCCAACCTTCGGTAACATGCACTTCCTGACCAACCTCTGCAAAGATCACGGCCATGCCCGTATCCTGACAGATGGGGATATCGTCGGAAGCTGCTATGGAAAGATTCTCCTTAAGCTGTCCCAGTATCTGTCTGCCTAATGGGGACTCCTCCTTATCTGCTGCATTATAAAGCGCACGCTTCATATCCGGGGAAAGATTACGGTTAGCCTCCGTGCACATTTCCTTTATTGTGGATGTAATCTCCGATGCTTTGATCTCTCTCATTTCATGATTCCTTACTGCCATAATTAAGCGTTGATTCAGCTTTTATCCTTAATTTTCAATCATTTTTTACAAGAGGTCTTTTTGCTATGCCTCTTTGCAGACTGTCCTTCCGGTCCTCGGAGCACTTCAGGCCGTGACAGCAGGCTGTCCTGATATTCACTGTATAAGATTTAATCACGCCCCCTGTCCGCTCCGGGGTATCGCACAAAAATAGCCACACTCACTTGAGCATGGCTATTATCATTAAACTATTTTTATGCCTGAACCTGTCTCTCAAAGATAACAACAGTCTGCTTCTGGGTGGAACTGAAACCTGTCATCATAAGCTTTCCATGGTTTCCTATAGTCCTGTTGGTGAAACCGAGCACCTTCCAGCCTGCTGCCGCATATCTGTTAAGCAGCGTCTGGAATGATATGAACTCTATGAGTGATCCGGCAGGCTTTTCGCTGTCAAGCTGAATCTCATCCACAACCTCTACCGCATACTCATATCTCTTACCTGATACATCCTGAAGCTTATCATTAACTTTGATAAGGTTATCTAAAAGGCAGACATTAAGGAGCTTTTCCATATCCTCAGGAGCAACATCCTGAAGCAGATCCTCAACCATGCGACGCTTTACACGCACACGCACTGTATCCGAGCCGTTGGAACTCTGAAGAATATGCTGCTTAGCCTGCTCCATATTCTGAGGAGTCTTGGCATATCCCTTGTCATCCAGATAGTCCATAGCCATCTTCTGGATGTTTTCATCAGTTTTATCCAGACCGGTATCTACGATCTCCTCGATATCATTGACATTGCTAGTAGCTATCGAGTTACTCTTTTTGATCATGTCATACATGACCTGATTTACTTCTACCATTTCAACAACCCCATCTCTTTTGCAATATTTTAGTCCCCCGCGCTTTTCACGCTACGATATCAATGATACCATAGCCATAGGGTATTTTCAAGATAAAATACATCAGCCGAAGCAGTTTACTTTTTGTCAGGAGCAGCTGCGACAAGCATCCGGAATTCCCTGCTGTTCATAAAATTTGCCAGTCCGTAGAGCTTATCAAAGGAATCTCTTGCATCCAGCAGGTCTCTATGCAGCAGATCGATCACCTCGGAGTCCTTGTGCTTCACCTTTTCAAACTCAGCCAGACATATATAATAGTAGAAATTCAGTATACGCCTGTTGTTCCTCACCCAATGGAATACCGGACACATATTGATAAATATCATTATCAATAAGCGCATTCTGAATAATTTCGAGGAAACGTATCTTTTGGACATAGCTTTCTCCTTTCCACATTTTACCATAACTTGAGGCTCTGTTGGATTTTTTCCAAAACAATCTATCATAAGTGGATCTTGAAGATATCCGAACATATTTTTTCCAGTGGCTTCTTGTATATGATATAGCTGTTGATCACAGGGGTGTTGAAATTAACAAGGGGAACCTGCCTCAGCTGTTTGCCTTTAATGTACGGTTCTGCCATATCCTTCGGAAGAAAGGTATAATTGTCCTGATGCAGCAGGTAAGGGACTATCTTTATGCAGTCATCAATCTCCAGCTCGAACTGGTGATACTTGGGGAAAAGCTTTCGGATATACTGTCCCACATCCTGCAGTGCGAAATTACACATAAGGTATTTTTCCTCCAGCAGTTTTTCTACCGTGATCCCTTTCCGGTATTTTGTATTTTCGATGTCAGTTACCAGTACCAGGGTATCCTGCTTGTACAGTTTACACTGCACTGAATTCTTATTAAGCGGAAGATATGTAAATACCACATCCAGCATATCATCCTGTATCTGTTCCAGAAGATGCTCCGTCAGACCGATAGATATTTTCAGGTAATCCTTCGGGTGTTTTTTTCTGTGTTTTAGGATCAGCTCAGCCAGATGACCTTCGTATATGGAATCAGCGCATCCTATCCTCAGATAGTGATCATATTTCTGAGCAGATGAAATCTCTGCAAGTGAGTTTTCCGTCAGTTCGATCACTTTTTCTGCATACCTGCGGAACTGCTCCCCCTCAGGCGTAAGTTCCACCATACGGTTTGTCCTGTGAAACAGCCGGAATCCAAGCTCTCTTTCCAGCTCGTTGATCCTGTTTGTAATGGTGGACTGTGCCACAAAAAGCTGGTTTGCGGCCCGGGTATAATTCTTTGTATCAGCAAGCACCATAAATGTTTTCAGTGATTCAATTTCCATGATTGCAAGGCCTTTCTTCTATTTATTGTCAGGAACTGTTCAAAAATAAATTTACAGAATTGCCGCGGTGTTTTTTGTTACTATTCGATATTCGAATAAATACTATTTGATATATTCATTTTACAAATAATAACACATATGTTACAACTTGTATAGCAAATAACAACAGCTGCCATGAAGGCTTACAGCACAGGATTTTTGGAGGTAATACAATGCGCGATATCAGATTAAGCGGCAAAACATTCAAACTGGAACAGGATCCATATGTCTATCAGCTGCAGGATATTGCCAATCCGGAACTCTTTCGCGAGATGTTCCCCTATACAGAAACTCCTAAGATCGCATTCAACTACAGACGGGTTCCGGAAAATATGCCGGAGGATATTTTCATCACAGACACCACCTTCCGTGATGGTCAGCAGTCCAGGACTCCCTATACTACAGAGCAGATGGTACACATATACAAGCTGCTGAATAAACTCGGCGGTCCCAATGGCATGATACGCCAGACAGAGTTCTTCGTATATTCGGAAAAAGACCGGAAAGCTCTGGAGAAATGTTTGGAGCTCGGTTACAAATTTCCCGAGATCACTACCTGGATCCGCGCCAACAGGCAGGATTTCGAACTGGTAAGATCGATCGGGATCAAAGAGACCGGTATCCTGGTAAGCTGTTCCGATTACCACATCTTCCATAAAATGGGGCTTACAAGAAAACAGGCACTGGATAAATATCTCGGTATCGTAAAGGAATGCATAAGTTCCGGACTCCGTCCGAGATGTCATTTCGAAGACATCACCAGGGCAGACTTCTACGGATTCGTGGTTCCTTTCGCCTGCAGCCTGATGGAGCTCTCTAAAGAAAGCGGCGTTCCTATCAAGATACGTGCCTGCGATACCATGGGCTACGGCGTACCTTATCCCGGCGCCGCACTCCCCAGAAGTGTATCAGGCATAATCTACGGCCTGCAGCACCATGCTGATGTGCCGTCCGAAATGATCGAATGGCATGGGCACAATGATTTTTATAAAGGTGTTGTAAATGCCACCACTGCCTGGATGTATGGTGCAAGCGCAGTAAACTGCTCGCTCTTAGGCATAGGAGAGCGTACGGGCAATGTTCCTCTGGAAGCGATGGTATTTGAATACGCCTCACTAAGAGGACACTTAAATGGTATGAACACTCAGGTGATAACCGAGATCGCAAATTATATTCAGAATGAAACCGGCTATGATATCCCGCCTATGACTCCTTTTGTCGGTGAGAATTTTAATCTGACGAGAGCCGGTATTCATGCAGACGGTATAATGAAAGATCCGGAAATCTACAATATCTTCGATACCGAAACGATACTTGCGCGCCCGCCCAAGGTGTCGATCAATAATGCTTCCGGTCTGGCTGGCGTGGCTTACTGGGTAAATGAGTACAGGGCAAAACGTGGAGAATCTGAGCTTTCCAAGAAGGATGCGCTTATTCAAAAGATGTACGACTGGGTAACTTCAGAATATGATGCCGGAAGAGTAACAGTCATCAGCGACCGTGAGCTGAAGGACAGGTATGAGGAGTATGCAGAAATCTCCGCGGGCTGATCAAAGTCTCCGGATATTTTTACAGACAGAAAAAACAAATTATATTTTCTTAATTGTATCAATAAGTTCCAAATCGGCAGGAAGCCATCTGACTTCATCGAATTCTTCCGGTGAAAACCACCTGGCTTCCATAGCTTCCTTTAATACTAACTGTCCTGATCTTATCTCTGCATAAAAGCAGTCCATTGACAGATGGAAGTCCGGATAATCATATTCTACAGTTCGGATCAATTCACCGACATCGATTTCCGCTGTCAGTTCTTCTCTGATCTCTCTTACAAGTGCCTGCTCCGATGTTTCACCGGATTCGATCTTTCCGCCGGGAAACTCCCACCAGCCTTTATATTCTCCGTAGCCTCTTGCTGTAGCAAAATATTTTTTCTTTCCATTTACAGTATCACTGATCACTGCTGCTACTACACGGACATACTTAAGGACATCACCGGACTCATTGATACAGACTTTGTCGCCCTCGGAAATCTTATGGGATGCAAGATATGCTTCGGAGATTTCAAGATGTTTTACTCCGTTATCTGAATTATCTGAATTATCCACAGAACATTTTTCCAGACGCATCAGCGCCAGGGGTGTTTCTCTCCCTGTTTCCTCACATCCGTAGTCAGCCTCAAAAATATTCTTTACAATATATATTTCCATAGCAACCTCATACTTACTTCAGAACGCTCTTAATCCGGACATTTGTTCATAACCGTCACAGAGTTTCACGTGCTCTGCTCTTAGCGCCGCTTCTGGTCATAAAGCTGCGCATCAGCTTCCTCTATCACATCCTTGAGCACTGACTGTTCTGTCACTTTGGCCATGCCTATACATACAGTCAGATCATACGGGCTGTTTGCATCACTGTTAAGCCTTTTTAAATGTCCATGTATGCTCTCCATCAGATGCCTGATCTCCTGCTCTCCTTTTTTCCGGTCTGCCCAGGCTAAAACCACGAATTCATCTCCGCCATATCTCGATATGCTGCTCTTGCCGGCATAATCACGGCATCCAAGCCTGAGCGCATCGGCAATCCTTATAAGCGCCGTATCCCCTTCCAGATGACCGTAGGTGTCATTAATATGCTTAAATCTGTTGGCATCTACCAGCATAAGATAAAGATCCTGGGTATCATGAGTGTGCATCCAGCTCTCGAATCTGTAGGCAAGCTGTTTCCTGTTGTTCAGCATAGTAAGGGGATCCACTGATATCATCTGTTCTATCCACTCCAGGTAAAGTAGAAGCGTGGACAGGGAGAGCGCGGCACAGGCAAGCGGCAGCTGCGGATAGATAAACTGCAGTATACCTGCTCCTGCCGGAGCGAGCGGGAAAAGCGACAGAATGATCAGCTGTCTGCGCATGGCAAATTTTTTCTTATTGAAGATTCCAAGAAAGGCACGGAAACAAGTGATGAAAACATATGTATAAGAAAGCAGGTACTGTACGACAAAGAATGTTCCGCGACGGTATATTCCCTCATCATCAACATAGAATAGAATACCGGTAAATACATTGATCAAGAGAAGTACGGCCATGACAAATACAGGTATCAGTGCCAGTCGCACCCTTCTGCGATCCTCTACAAAGCTCGAGCCCTGAATATACTCAAAATATATAAACCAGAAGTAGCACATCAATGCTGTCGAGAAGAAATAGACCGTTTTGGTAAGCATGATCATTACAGTTCCGCATGGAAAGAGGTCATGCACTCCCATTACATACAGGGTGTCAGACAGGAAAAAAAAGACCTCCGCCCCGATGGACATAGCAAAATTCCGCTGTGCCACCATCTTTGAAAGTCCATTTGTCTTAAAGCCAATGATCCCAACGAGAATAATGGCCGCCAGATTGATTTCCGTATATAACAATGTATAAAGCATTTCAGAATTCATACACCCTTGTACTCCACACAAAGCATGGTCAGGTCATCAAACTGCACCGCTTCACCCACAAAAGCATTCACTGCCTCGTGTACCGTTTCCAGGATAACCTCCGGAGTTTCATTCTTTGCACTATTTACAGACTCAATTGTTCGCTTCATTCCAAAGAGCTCTTCCCCGGCATTTGTAGCTTCAGGAACACCATCGGTATATACAAACAGTTTTGAACCGGGTTCCATTTGAAGTTCATATTCATTATACTTCATCCTTGCCATACCACCCAATACAAATCCATGCTTGTCCTTAAACTCCTCAAAATCACCTCCCGGATGCATGATGACCGGATTTTCATGACCGGCATTTGCAGCCACAAGCCTTCCGGTAGATATATCCAATATTCCGATCCATACTGTTACAAACATCTTCTTCGTATTATTCTCGCACAGCTTCAAATTCACAGCCTTTAGTACCTCCTTGGGAGAATTTCCGCTTAAGGTATATGTCTGTATCAGACTCTTAGAAAGCATCATGAATAATGCAGCCGGAATGCCCTTATCTGAAACATCTGCTATGACTATAGCCAGGTGATCCTCATCTACAAAGAAAAAATCATAGAAATCTCCTCCAACCTCCCTGGCCGGAGTCATGGATGCAAATATATCAAACTCAGTTCTATCCGGAAATGCAGGAAATGTCTGTGGCAGCATATCGGCCTGAATCTGTCTGGCAACGGAAAGTTCAGCACCGATTCTTTCTTTCTCTGATGTCACTTTCACCAAATCCGAAACATACTCTGCAAGAGCGCCCTCCATCGATGAAAGGCTTTCATACAGAATTCCTATCTCGTCTTTGTTTTTAACATTTACTTTTTCAAAAAGGTGCCTGCCGAAACGCTCTTCCGGAGGCATTTCAAGGGACTCTGCAGAGTTAAGGCATTCTGCCGCCGCTGCCATATCACGAACAGGTTTGACAAGCAAGTGAAGTGATACAAAACCAACTATTGTAAGTGAAATCAGCAGGATTATGGCAGACTCAGCCATTATCCACAGCATCAGCTTGACTATCTCTTCTGCAATGTTAAAAGCCGCATAAAAGACAAAGAGATGATATGTCTTTTCCTCTATCTGAAACGAAAGCAGCCTATGTTCTCCCCCAATACGCCTCTTATCCAACTGAATATCACTTTCGTCATAGGGAAAGACTGCCGATTTTATTTGATCTGTATCCTCCCTCTCCAGATAATATGAATTAAAGAGCTCAGTCTTTGTAAAAATATTTCCTTCAAAATCATCTGGACTCATTCTTTCTGTCACAGCAAATTCACAGCGGTACTCTTCCCCCTGATTCTGCATAACAAGAACATCCGTAACTATGGTATTGTCAATCACATCCTGTAGTTCATCACGGAGAACCGCTTCTTCCTCCGACAAATTATCAGATGTAAAAACTTCCTTATGCTTTTCTACGATTCTTTCACTCAGATTAATCAGCGACAATATACTCTCATCTGCATTATTTGAAGCAAAACCAAGAAATAATATGCCGCTTATCAGCGTAATCGGAACAATCATTAAAAGAGCTATAGCAACAAACCCAAGAACGACTTCTACTCTAAGTGATCTGTTTTTTTTCTTTTTCTCTTTAGTTCCACTCATAAGTCTCACTCGATACTTACTACTTCATCAAAACCGGTCAGTTCAAGAATTTCCTTTATAGCCTCATTAGCATTTATGACTTTGATCTGTTCGCAATCATTATCCTCAAGGTACTGTTCTGCCTCCAGGATAGTCCTTAGTCCGGCTGATGATATGTACTCAAGCTTCTCCATATCGATTGTTATAGCTGTTGTATTTTCAAGAGCCGCACCAATCTTTTCCTCAAACTTAGGAGAAGAGAGTGCGTCAAGACGCCCTTCAAGAGTTACCACAAGTTTCCCGTTTTCTGCTGACATATTAATTTTTAGCATGTTTACCCCCTCACGAATCCGGATGTTTCTTTGTCAGATCAAAGCTGACAATTACGTTATTGTTTTCCAATGAATGAACATATCTGATGCTCTCAGAAATACTTCCAATAACTTTAAGTCCCATACTCTTTACCTTGCCATATTTCTTTTGGTCACTAAGTGCACGCGCAATATTTTTTTCTACATCAAACATCGGACAATTATCTTTCAGCCTGAGTACAAGTTCATCCTTTGTATATACAACCCTGAGATCTATTCCCGGATTATTCTTGCACATCGGAAATCCAAAGTTAATTATGTTTTCAGCCAGTTCCTCAAAGCATACTGACGCTTTCACCGCAATACTTTCATCCAGGCCATGGCCCCGGCAGAATAACTGTATCTGCCTTGTCACAAGAGAAATATCTTTCTTATTTCTCACGTCAATGGATATGATATCCCCAGGTTTAGCGTGAAAATCCGCAGGAAGATTCAAATAGTCGGACACATGCGGAATTATTCTCTTCGACTTAACAAAATAATATACCCATACACTTAAGGCCGATAGCGCCATACATAGAAGATTTGTTCCGAGAACACCATAAGCCCCAAATAATTTTCCAAGAATAAAAGCCCCTAAAACCAGAAAGATCAGTGAATTAAGCACCAAAAGAATCTGCATGTTCCTGGTCTTATGTATCGCCTGAAGATAGGTTATCCTGGACTTGACTATCGCATATAGAGGTGCATACGGAGCTATAAGACATACTCCAAAAACCGCCATACTGTATGCTTCGTCAGTTTTTTGCAGATAAAGAGATGCTAACGGCCTTGCAAGTACAAGAAAGAGAACCGTAATGACTCCCACAAATATTGCAGTATAGCGATGAACAAGATTACCTACTTCCCTGATAGATTCATCGTCCTTCTCTCCGTAAAAAACTCCGATCTGGAGAGATGTTGAATCTGCAAGTCCAACCCCCATAAACTCTGCAAAATCCATAAGCTGCTTTTCAACAGCCATGGCCGTCATTGCTGTTGAACCTCCGTAATGAATTATGATCTTGTTAATAAAGATTGGTGCTATTACATTACTCAGTCTTCTCAAAGCCTTTTCAGTTCCAAAGGAAAGAACTTTCAGCATTTCCTTAAAGCTAGTATCAAGCTTTGTAAAATGCAGCATTCTGTCCTTGTTTCTGAAATGCAGCAAAAGATATAACAAGGCTACAAGATTGCTCAGCGATGTAGCAAGTCCGATTCCCAGAACACCGGCTTTTATCAACACAGCTACAAGATCCAGTAATATATTGGAACCCGCCAGGACAAATGACGCTCTCATCACTCTCTTCCGTCCGCTGTCAAGCTGGCAGCCTGCGGAAACAATATTGGAAATTACAATTATGGGAAAGCCGATAGCAAGTCCCCTTATATAAAGTACCGCCTGAGCACTCAGCTCAGCACCATTGCCGGAAGCTCCAAAAAGAGCAGCAAGCTGTTCAGCAAATATAAACTCGATTCCCATAAAGACAATCGAAAGAACGCCGGCTATATAGAATACCGCTGAAAAAATCCTGTTAAAGTCTTTCAGATTTCCCCGGCCCAGCTCCTGTGCACATGTAATCTGCATTCCCTTTGCAAATAATCCGCTTACTATCCCAAAGATACTGAACATGGGTCCACATATAGCAACCGATGCAAGCGATTTTGCATCATAAAAATTACTGACTATCAGACCGTCTATGAGGTTCGAGCAGATGTTTGCCATTTCTATGAGAGAAAAAGAAACAAATAAATTAAAGAAACTCTGTCTAGTTACCAGCCATCTTGAATTATTTTTTTTATTTCCTATCTTTATACCCAATTTACTATACGTTTATTCAATTCTTTCCATATATGATTAACTCGTCCATTGTATCATTTCTGATTCACACGGATTGTTCCGCGCCCACACATCTTTCATGATTGGCCTTTAACGTATCTCGCATGTCTGCAAATATTGCTATATCCGCTTCAGTTGCTTCCTCAGATTTCTGTCCGAGAAAAAATGTATCCCGCACTATTTCTCTATTCATTCTTCTTTACAGCTCCATGTTGTGGATTATCATAACTATTCAAAATCCGCTGCATCTTTAGATTACAGTTGTCCGCAATTGAAGATTTGCTTTGCAAATAGCAGACTGTCGTCATCAAATTTACTCTTCAGTACGTCCGTGACAACAAGTACTTAGAACTATCCTGAATAGTTACGACTTAGCTTCCTTATAATAGAAAATTATAGCATCTGCATTCTTTATGCTCAACAATAATGCATCTCTTACGCCCCTACCCGTCCCGTCTTGCTGAGTTCGGCATAAACTGAAAAGTTTCTTATGCAGCCAGTACGATAATAAAAAAATCCCCAACCATTTCAGGTCAGGGACTTTTATCTGTCCGGATTTAAAAAAACAAATACCATGAAGTTTATATCTCTCCGGCAGCACTAAGCCAGTCAAGGACGGTTTCTACATCAATATCCAAAATTTTAGCAATATATTCTGTATCACATCCTGTCTGATACATCTTTATTGCTATCGTTTTTGCTTTTGATGTTTCTCCCTCAGCATATCCCCTCTTTTCAATCGCATCCAAAACATCACACATACAATGAATCTCTCCTTTCTCTCCTTCTTCTGCCTCAGACTCTGTTACCCTGGCAAACCTGTCGTCCCCGGTCAATACTGTCATTAACTGCAGCACCTCGCGGACATGCTTCATCTCATCATGCGAGCGCTTATTATACGATTACATTTATTCTTACTTTTCTACATCCTCTGCGTGATAGCGTCCTATCAAGCGCATTGCCTGATCCTCTCCGAAGTTGTACTCACGGATAAATTTTATTGTACTCTTTTCTGTGTATTTCTCATAATCGGAATCCATTATCAGGCAGTACTGAGACCAGTACCTTCCGTCCGCTTTCAGTACCGGTGCCGCATCCGGATATACTTCAAAGGCCAGATCCTTTGGCGGATTCCTAAGGCTTAAATCGTAGGCCGCAATCCATCTGTCCGGAAGCGAAAATACAAAGGCCAGGTACCATACGGTGACAAAGACCGTGATCAGCCGGAAGAAAGGAATCTTTTTATATATGCCCACTATAAGCAGCGTGGTCCATACGGCCAATACTGCCAATAGCCAGAAGACATATACTCTCAGATGACTTAAGCCGTATACGCTGACATACAGATACATCCTGAGTGCCGAAGATGCGATCATCACATAAGTACACAGGCTGATCAGCACCAGTACAACTTTCAGAACCGCATTGTCCTTGAAAAACTTCTTGCAAAATGACACCAGTATCAGGTTCAGTATAGTGACTGCAAGGAGCTGATAGAAGCCTTCGTGTGCATACTCTGCATATGTATAGCCACCGGGCAATTCCATTTTTCCCACCAGATAAATAAACTGTATACCGCTGAAGAAAATGTACACCAGTGCGATCAGACTGTTGAAAGTGATTGCCACCACTGCGTCAAACTTTCTGCCTTCCTTGGACTCATAGAATTTCTCATCCGGCAGGCTGCCGATCCAGCCGTAGAATGCAAGGAAGCCGATGAAAATCTTAAATGGTACACCAATATAATCAACGCTGAACTTCGGCAGCCTAATGCTATTAAATATGTCTGAAACAATATCACCGAATATCAGGTCAGCAGAGCTTAAAAGTGCCAGTATCACAGCAAGCAGAGGAACAGCTATCACCAAGCCTATCACAACACTCCTCACTGTCTTCTTGCCATTGGTCTCCTGCCCGGCGTGTGCCTTCCTGTAGGCATATCTTTCGGTAAAAGGTCTGGCGATATTCATCAGAGGTGTAAAAAGCATTATGAGCATCTTGAGCATCTGGCCCGTGATCTCTGTAGCCTCCTGATCACAGTACTGCTTTAGCAGCAGACAGATAAATATAAGAAATATCCCCACTCCGTCTGCCCACTGTATATCAGGCGACGAAGTAATACACTTTGATACGGAAAGCAGTACCAGTGAAATACAGTAAAAAAGCTTGATACCGATCCGGCCGTTTGATTCCTTTATCAGGCTTTTACCCATACTCTTTGCATCCCAGGCAAGAATCCCCAGCATCACCATAGTAAAAACAGGAAAGGTTACAGCCGCGCGGTTTCTGTACAGAAGCACTACTGCTGCCACAGCAAGGATAAGGGACTTTACGAAAACCCTCTCATATACGGAGGGACGCACCTGCTTAACAGGCGCTGCGTAGTTGTAGTTAGTCGGACGGTCCGCCATACCGGATGCCGGTATTGCAGAATTGACAACGGACTGCTGTTTAGCAGGATCCGTATCGAAAGCATTATTTATACTATCGGATGTGACTGTTAACGAATCTGTTGTTTCTGCACTGTCTCCCCCGACCGTTGAATCAATACATGTTGCAGTCCGACATGCCGGATCAGCACTGTCTGCAATGCTATTCATTTCAATTGAACTATTGTTATTAATATTGTTATCATTATTATTATCATTATTATTATCATTATTATTATCATTATTATTATCATTAATATTAATATCAACATTACTATTATTATCAAATTCCATCTTCCTCTTCCTCCTTCCTGTACTCAAGAATATCTCCGGGCTGGCAGTCAAGGGCTTTGCAGATTGCCTCAAGCGTGGAAAACCTTACTGCCTTAGCCTTGTTGTTTTTCAGGATTGAAAGGTTTGCAAGGGTGATGTCTACCTCTTCGGCCAGCTCCTTCAGTCCTTTTTTTCTTTTTGCCATCATTACATCAAGATTTATTATTATTGCCATGGTGTGCCTTTGTCCCCTTATCCGTTGTTTTTCCTGTGTTATTGTGATTTCGTGGCAGCTCAGATCGTCAGATCATTTTCCTGCTTGTAGCGCACCGCTTCCTCGAATACCAGTGCGAGCACTTTACTGAAAAGTCCGGCAATGGTAAAGACCAGGATCACCACCAGGATTGCCGTAGTGGGATAGACTATGCAGCGCACTACTGACATCATCACGATAAAGAAACTCCAGTTGCCCATCTTCTGCAGGCTCACCACATTCGCATCCACAAAGCAGTCCTCTGCAAGAACAGTCCGGAAGATACGTCGCAGCTCCCTTATCAGGATCACGGCTGCCACCCCCAGCACGAAGTAGATGATCACTGCCGCCTCGTAGTGCTCCTCCCATGGCTTATAGAATTTTCCGCCGAATCGGATCGAGAAAGGAAGGCTAAGCGTTACCACGATCCCCGTATAAAACATAAAATCCAGAAGATACTTTACCCACTTTGTCAGTAACAGTTTCTTTTTTCTTGTGTCCATTGATGATCTGTCTCCTTATATTATTTGACGATTTTTCTTATCTGATATCTTATCTTTTCAAACTTTATCATGCCTTCCGGTTTCGGCATTTATCCAAAACTTCCCGGTATCCCGGCAGGTACTGTACTGCGATAACATTTTCCGGATGTGCCAGCGTCGTATACAGTACGATAACAAAAAACCATTCCAGCGGCTTCATTATGAAATAAACGATATCGCATGCAGTCCTGGTACGGATACATCTTGCAATGGGGAATCCGTACTTATCGTAAAAACTGCGGACTACATGGTGCAGACGCGGTGTCTTCCACTCAAGCACCAGCTCAAACGCATTGGCAACCTCCAGCTGACGGTTGACCACCACCCTGTGCCCGTGTCGCTCCCCCATACGGAGCGGCTTCACAAACTTCTTATGTCCTCCTGCTGCCACGGTACACAGATAATGCTCATCTTCATATACATTTGGCGGCGGAATCATCTGTGACAGATTCCAGTCAGCCGTCTCCGTCCAAGTTGCTATCAGTGCATCCGGTCTCTGTCCCAGAAGGATCGAGATTCCAAGTACCAATCCCAGCAGCGGGACTGCCGCAATCAATGCGATCAGTGGCCAGTTCTGTGCCTTTCCGAGTATGCCTTCGTGCCAGGCAAGTTTCTTTTCATCCTTATCCCCATTAGCAAGCATACTGTCTCTGGCTTCGTTCCATTCTTTGATCTTCTCCCGTATCAATGAACACATCATAACGATCAAATTAATTGGAAGAACCATTAACGGAAATGCTAAATCTGCCCCTATCCTGCCAGGCATTATCTGAATACACCAGATTACACAGGTGACTGCTGCCGGATACATGGACGCGATCGACAGCACAGAGACCAGTGGCGGTGTACTATCCATTTTCCTCTTAGCCAGAACCAAGAATCCCACAAAACCTGCCAGCATGATCACGACATATATCCCCCGGGTCTCTGAATTCAGTATCTGATGCACTTCCGTATTTACCAGCTGCTCGTTCCAGGGTGTATCCGTCACATCCAGCAAAGCTTCATACATGATGCTCAATGGCACTCCGAGAATGACCGTCAGCACCCAGGCGGCTCTTTTTAGTTTCATTTTCGGAAAAAACAGACCGATGACATTCGCGATGCTTAGCACAACCGGAGATGCCAGCAATACAACGACAAATATAATTGTCAGACCTTCAGTTCCCCAACTAATCAGTTCTGCTATAACAATTCCACCGTATTCCGACAGTATATTACTCATAATATTCCTTGCCACCCTCCTTTTTATCGCTAAGCCTCCCTTTTCAACGGTAAGTATATATAGCTACGTTTTGTTTGTCAATAAAAAGTTATCGTTTATCGATAATTATTTATCAATTAACATGTCACCCCCCGGCATACTTTTGCTGGATTGAAATCCGAGATGCAAGTTTGTAAGCCAAACTGTAACTTTGTAAATTGAAAACGCTGAATTGGAATCCGAGGTTCCAGTTTGCAAAAATAAATGCCTGTTTTGGATAACTCTTGCAAGAGTAAATTCCTGATATCGGAGAAAAGAGGAAAAAAACAGAACTTACGATTCCAAAGAGGAACTTAAAAAAACCAAATAGATTGAAACACCAGCAGAAAGCGGGTACAATTGCGGTAAATCAACCTTTACCGATGTAAAAGAGCGCAATCTAACCGGAGGTCGAATTTAGCGTGGGGTAATGAAAGCCACCTGACATTTTTGGTACGAAATCATTAAAAGCTGCGGATATTCCGCAGCTTTTAAATCTTTATTATTTACTAAAGTTTCAGTTATTTACTATCTCCGTTACCTGTTCCGGACGATTCCTTTTTTACATATTTTATCCTGTCATTCTCCTTCTTAGGCATGGGAGCGCCCTTTATCTCGCTGCCCTCAGGAGTATCGGCAGTAACACCGAAACGCTTGAATACCTTCCGCGCTGTGAATGATGTACCATAAGCAATTACGGCAAAAAGTACAAAGAGCCACAGATACCATGTATACAGGAATACATAAGGGAAGTAAATGGTCACGCCAAGGGGTACAGTCCATGCAAGAATGATCTTTATGCAGCCACCAAGATTGCTGATGGAAAGAAGAAAGGCGTTCTTTATGGTGCCGAAGACCGTATTTTCAAATCTGGCCAAAAGCGGGAAGAGATATGGCAGCGTCACAGCCAGCGCTACTATCCCTATTCCCATAAATATCGTATAAAATGTCGCCAGCGGCCCCTCGTAAGTATTGGTGTAAAGGAGCATGCCAAACAGCGACACAAGCGCTAGCAGTATCAGCATCCATATAATAGTCGCCTTCTTGAAATTCTTTTTGAATGCGCCCCAGAATCCGGCAAATACTTTTCCCTCACGCTTGTCGATCATCCGCAGCGTCACAGTATACATTGCCGTCACGGATGCACCGATGGTGACAACGGGAAGTGAAAACAGCAGGAATAAAAGGTTAAGCGTAAAAAGGCTTCCTAATGTATCCAGCACCGATATGAGCGGTGACGGTTTATCATGTGGGTTTGACGCCATATTTATCCTCCTTGCCGAGCACTTTGTGCGAGGCACGCGCGGCGAATATCAGATTCGCCGCTGCGATCGGGCGATTTGGGCTCAGCACAAATCGCTGGTGAAAAATCGACTCTTTCAGAGCGATTTTTCACACTATCTTCTTTCTGCCGCGTTAGCGGCGCCGCGAACTGCTACACTTAACGGCATCGCAAAGAGAGTTTGCGTATGCAAATCCTCTGATGGGATATAGAACACTGGAGCCGTTCTTATGCAGCTTGATAAAATAGAATCTGTAGGTACAGCAATTTTTACTGCGCCTGACTCTTGTTATTTTCTTCTACTTTGCTTGCGACCGCATCGCACATGTCAGCAATGTTTATCTTGTCCAGGGTGTCCATATTGATATCAAGCTGGGCCACTCCTGACTGATTTACCCAGTTCTCCTGAAGCTTCGGTATCATATCCTCCGCATTCTTGCTGGCAATGTATTCGATAAGAAAGGACTTATACTCATCATCAACTTTTTTGTCCATCCTGACTACCATGAAACCGGCATCCGTCTCCACTACATCAGAAATATCTCCGTCTTCAAGACCTGCGATAAGCTCGTTTAATTCAGGTGTATACATTCCGTCAAAGTTATGCTCTAAACCGGAATAGTTCACTACCTCGTACTCTACGACCAGGTCCTCCATACTCTCGCCGTTCTGGGCACGTGATGCAAGCTCTTCGGCATCAGCCTTATTGGCTGCAATCTCCTCATCGGAAAGCATGATGGGAGCACCGTTTTCATCAGTCTTCACGGCATTGTTCTCATACTGTACGGAAGGGAAAAGCGCATAGTAGACCGTGTGGCAGTTCATATCCTTATACTGTTCTTCGAACATGGCAACATTGTCACTTACAAGATCCTCGGTTGATTTATTGATCAGTGCCTGGATATAAACCTGCCTGTCGAACATTTCAGATACGCATTCCCTGTCTATGCCGTAGCTTTCAAGGAATTCCTGACCAAAAAAATTATAGAAATTTTCCTCACCGGAATCTGCATTTGCTCTTTCCTCATCGGAAAGTTCCAGATCAAGCGTCTTTGCCAGCTCATACTCCACATACTCGAGCTTCATCTGTGCAATGACCGAGCTTTTTATGGAAGTCTCCATCTGTGAATCCACCTGATCCTTTGTAGTACCGGTATTGTAAATGTACTGGAGCAGGTACAGATTATAGTCGTCCATATTTACCTTGCTGTCGGCTATGGTCATCACCTCCGCAGCCTGGGCATCAGCAACAGACATTACTTCCTTATGTTGGGTGCAGGCGGTCAATGCCAGCACAGCTGCGCATGCCATCGCCGCTATAATATTCTTCTTTTTCATAATTTCCTCCTTTTTGCCGTTTATACGGCTCCGCACAAAGAAGCTGTGTATACAGATTCTATACGCGAAAATTAACACCCGGCTGCCATACGGCATCTGTGTTCATTTGAAAATATATATCCTCCCATTGCAGGTAAAACCTACAACGCTGATATTACCCCAAAACAGCGTAAAACTCAACGGTTTTCACAGAATTGTCACATTAATTTTTTTCAGAAAGCAGCTATTTCTGCCCTAAATAGATTGAACAATTCAGGCTCATAATATACATAACAAACGGCCATCCTGTACAGATGACCGCTTGCTCATTCTTTCTGATTTTTCAACTTAAGAAGCACGACTGCGTCATAACCACAGGTGCCTCTTTCCGACTGTTAGTTTACAGCATTCATTACATCCTTAACCAGGTTGTAACAGTCTTCGCAGATCGTCATGTCCTCACCGGTAGCAGAACTCTGGAAAGTATAGGACTTTCCGGTCTTCTCCTCACCACACATTTCACAGGTAAATGTGGATCCGCATGCTGTCAGTGACGCTGTCAGCATAACAGCCGCAATTGCAGTTAAAATTATCTTTTTCATAGTTTCCTCCCCGTGCGGGCAAATACACAATGCTCCGCTTTTTTTAATACCGTACCATAATAGCACCACTCTCTGTTAATGTAAATGTCCCGTATACAGTCTCACTCCACAGTCACATCCGGAAAATTACTTTCTATTATTACCTTAATAGACTCAGGTCTTTTCTCAAAGAAGCCACGCATATATTCGCCTCTCTGCCAGACTACTTCTTCTTCCCCGAAATTATAACGCTCTGTTTCCAGCTCGATCGGATAGAACATGAGATTCACATATTTATCAAGTACAGGCTGTACGGTCTCCGGTGCATATACTGTCTTGGAGAAAAGTATCAGCCTCTCGGAAAATACCTGTCTGAATTCCGCATTATCACAAAGGCTGTTAAATATTACATCCCTCTCCTTTGCATGCTCTATGGAATCGTAATCTGCATACCATTGGTCCATGCAGTCCTCATCTGTATCAAAAAGTGTCCACCGCCATTTGGTATCTGCATATTCACCATCCCCCGCCACGCGGCTTCGCCACAGACCAAAATTGGTGCTGGGCCAGTCATGGTTTGCCAGATAAACTTCCGTAGCATAGTAGTCCAGGAAGCTCTCCATATCCACCATGGACTTGAATGCTTCATAATTCGCAGGATCCGACATATCATTCGACTCGCAGAAATCCACAAAATCTTCGTAGATCTGAAAATCTCCCTCTTCTCCTATCTCCAGCTCACCGCCTTTAATGTAAACGAGATTGTCCTTGTCCATACCGTAGTGGTTCTTAAAATACAGATTGTCGAATTTATCAGTGATCCAGTACACACCCCAGTATTCGCCATCCAGGAATACCACACATGGCTCATAGGAAAGATTGGCTACATTCAGATCTGCAGTCAGCTCAGCCGCAAGCACGTTCTTGATCTTGGCTCTGTCATTTCCGGCACCGTACAGTGCCAGCTTTTTGGACTCATAGCCCACCTGCGGAAGATCAGCTTCAAAATGGTTATTTCCGTACTCCTTTCTTGCATAGAGATTAAAACTCTTTGGCAGACATACACGGGTACCGTGTCCCTTGATCCTCACTCCGATCTTCTGATCGCAGAGGAGTTCCTTTTCCGGACTGAATACCGTCATATAGGCCTCGCGCTCCCACTCCCTGCCCTTTTCTCGGTAATTAGCGGGCCAGTATCTCTCATTCTCGCCCATATCTACACCGGCTTCCACAGCATCATCGTAGGTCTTACCCAGTACATATATTCCGGTTTCATTGTCAAACATATTATCGGGATCGGTGATAAGGCTGACAAAACTCATATTCTGGTAGCCTTCCTTATCCTGAAAACCCACAAAATAGCTGGCGTATTTTTCCTGCAGAAGATTGCCCGCTTCGTCAAAAACTGCCGCACGGATAACATTGCACTTATCAATTGTCACATCCGGCAAGTGATACGTTCCAAGCATAAAATATACCGAGGTGTCATCCCTCATACAGTAGACATTCTCATTTTTGCTGGCATCGTCTATGGTTATAGGTCCGCTGTAAACCGCCGACTCTGTGGTAGGCATGCTTCCGTCCAGGGTATAATAAATAGTATCACCCTGCTCTGCCGTAATGGTCAGCTCAAATGCCTCATCATAAAATCCGCTGGGCTCAGAAAAGGTAATGCGGTTTACACTGACAGTCTCAGCGCCATCCGTATTCTCGGTGCTTTCTGTGCCTCCTTCTTCGGTCCCACCTGTTACATCACCCACGTTTGTACATGCTGCTGCTGAAAAAACAAGCATCAGTATCATCACCCATGCTATGATGGAACGGAGTTTTAATGGCATAGCGTTTTTGTTAAGCACGGCTTTTCCTTTCTATTTTCAAAAGCCCCACCAAAATGGTGGGGCTTCTAAAGCGTATATTTACAATCGTACCAAAAGCATTATTCCTTTACACCACCGAGTGCAACACCGGCTACGATGTACTTGGAAAGCAGGAAGTATGCTACCATAATAGGCAGGATGGAGATGAACAGACCGGTATAGATCTGACCGAAATCCCTCTGCTTATCGTTGGACTGCAATGCCTGCACGTACATAGGCATTGTTGCCTTGTCACGCTCTGTTGCGAGTATAAGTGAAGGTGTGTACAAGTTGTTCCAGGATGCAACGAATGCGAAGATCGCCTGTGTAGCTATAGCCGGCATGATCAGCGGAACTGCAATCCTGTTGAATGTATAGAACTCGCTTGCACCATCGATTCGGGCAGCTTCAACGATTTCTACGGAGAAGCTCGCTTCCATGTACTGCTTCATGAAATAAACAGTAGTAGGAGCTGCCATTGCAGGAATGATAAGCGCCAGTCTGGAACCATACAGATGTGTAAGATTGCAGACCTTGATGAAACCGACGATGGAAACCTGTGTAGGGATCATCATGATAGCGTAGATGAATGCCCATACAAAATTTCTGCCCTTAAAGTGGTATACCGTAACTGCATATGCAGTAAGTGATGCAAAGTATACCTGAAGAACTACTGTAGGAACTGTGATGAGCAGCGAGTTCAGCATGGACTTCCAAAGTGAAACGCCTACCGCCTCTGTCTTTGCTACCAGACCGTTATAGTTCTTTATGAAATTTGCGCCGGGTATGAAGTGGATACCCTGCTTGATCAAATCTGATGTCAGCGTGGAGTTAACGATCAGAATATAGAACGGGAAAAGTGCAAGTACAACCAAGATTATGCAAACTGCATATCTGAATGGTTTACGCAGGGAAAATTTTCCCTTTTCCTGCGTTGTATTTACCTGAATACTACTAGCCATTAATCTTATCCTCCTCTCTTACTCAGCCTACGCCTGATGACTTTGATTTCTTCTCAGATGTTGCAAGGAAGAAGATCATACTGATAGCAAGTGTGATGATGAACAGGATAACGGAATATGCCGCAGCACGGCCGTAGTCCTGCTTAGGACCTGCATCAATATAACTCTTAACCAGCATGATGATCGTCTGAGTAGAGTTAACGGAGTTAGCACCCCACTTTACAACCGGGCCTCCCTTGTTGAAAAGCTGGGGAATATCGTACATCTGCAGACCACCGATAGCGGAGGTTACAAGTGTGAACTGAAGGATGGGCTTGAGCAGCGGCATTGTGATAAGCCAGAACTGCTGTGTAGGTGTAGCACCGTCGACCATGGCAGCCTCATAAAGTGAAGGGCTGATACCCATGATGCCGGCAATAAGAACGATCATCGTATTACCATACCACATCCAGAACTGTATGAATGCGATAATGAATAGCGATGCGTAACCCGATTTCAATATATCGGAATTATCATTAAGTATGCCTACGCTCTTAAGAAGTCCGGTTATGGAACCGTTAACATCGAAGAAGCTGTAGAACAGAACGGCGATTGTAGCTGCCGTAATGATGTTGGGCATATACATGATGACTTTATATGCACCCTCTCCCCTAAGCTTGTTGAATGCATCTGTAAACCATCCTGCAAGCAGAAGAGAAAGAAGAATCTGCGGAACAAAGTTCAGTAACCACATAACAATAGTTACGATGATAGCATTGAATACCTCACCGCCACCCAGTGAACCGAACACATAATCAGTATAGTTACCAAGGCCGGGTACCATCTCGGTTACGGCTTTTCTACCATGTCCTAACTGAACCTGCTTAAAGAAGGAAATGTAGAAGGTATAAAGCAAAGGATATAACTGAAAAATAAGAAATACTAAAAAGAAAGGAACGAGGAAAATATATCCATATTTTCCGTATTCTACTGTTTTACGTTTTTTTTGCACTTTTGTCACTCCCCAATCCGGATAAGTTAGTATACGCTTCTTTTTTTAATGGATAAACTGTGCACCGGTATGTTCATACCGATGCACAGCCTTCTTACCATTTAAGTTTTACTACAGTCTCTGCAGATTATTCTACAGTGATGTTGGTGTAACCGGAAGCAACTTCGTCCTTGATGAACTGGATTGCATCATCAGCTGTAGCATAGGTACCTGAGTTGTAACCCTCAGAAGCCTTGTCGATGATAGCCTTGATAGCAGAATCCATGTAAGTAGCGTTGCTAAGGTCGATTCCAGGTGCAGACTGAAGCCAGATTTCAACAGGGTTCTGTCCGCCAAGAACAGCAGCAGGATCAGCGATAACGCCGTCAGCAGCGATCTGCTCCATAGCAGCCTTGTTGTTTACGAAATCAGCGGTCTCAGCAGAGATCTTGTACATCATATCCTTATCGCAGCAAAGCTCGTAAAGAAGGAATCCGCAAAGCTCAGGGTTAGGAGTATCCTTACCTACGCATACATAAGTACCGCCCCAGTGATAGGAAACAGGACCCTGACAGATGTGGAACTTACCATAGGTGCTTGTTGCGCTGTCAGGAGATGTGCTGATGCACCAGTAAACTGACCATGTGCATCCGAAGTAGCAGAATACCTTACCTTCGTAGTTAGCATTCCAGCCATCTGACCACATAGAAGACTTATCTGTGTAATCTCCGTCATAGAGCTTCTTAGCTGTCTCAAGATAATCTGTTACAGCGCTGTCAAGTGTAAGACTCTCAGAACCATCAGCATTCTCAGTTACCCAAGGCTGTGTCTGCTGATCCCACATAGCATACTTAACTTCATCAGGACCGGATACCATCTTGTAACCAGCTTCCTTCATCTTGTCAGCTGTTGCGAAGAATGCATCCCAATCCTTAACGGCCTCCTGAACCTCAGCAGGATCAGATGTGCCAAGAACTTCCTCAGCGATATCTGTTCTGTAGATGAGACATCCGGGTGTTGCCTGCCATGTAACAGCCATAAGCTCGCCATCAACAGTAGCGTAATCAACAGTGTACTGATATGCATTTGCATACATCTCAGGTGTGATACCAACTTCAGATACAGGCATGAAATCAACGCCTTCTGTGAAGTTCTTAGCCACGTCGTTATCAGCAGGAACAAGTGAAGGATACTTGTCGCCGGAAGTCATAGCTGTCTCGATAGCTGTCTGATATGTTCCGTCTGTTCCGGATACACCAAGGTTGATGAACTCAACATAATCAGCGTACTCAGGATACTCATCAAGTACCATCTGAAGTCTGCTGCCGAACTCATCATTCCATGAGTAAGCATAGATCTTCTTGCTCTCATCCCAGCCTTCTGTGCTAGGAGCTTCCATAGTAGCTGCATCCTGAACAGCAGGAGCCTCTGTAGCTGCCTCGCCACCATCAGCAGGAGCCTCAGTAGCTGTCTCGCCACCCTCAGCAGGAGCCTCAGTAGCCTCTTCGCCGCCCTCAGCAGGAGCCTGCTCAGGTGTACAAGCTGTCAGAGTGCCTGCAACCATGATCATTGCCATAGAAAGTGCCAATAATCTCTTTTTCATTGTTACAATTACCTCCCATAAATATTAGTTTACCCAAACGGCCCTATGCCGTCTGCAATTTGAATATTAGCATAGGCAAAAAAAATGTGCAAGACAAAAATGAAAAAATTGTGAATAATTGTGAATGTTTAACAAAACTAATTATGAACTTTTATTCACAATTCGTTCATAAACTGTTCATAATTGTATTTGTTCTAAATTTATCTACTATATATTGTAGAGAGATTTTCGCCCCTTACATCACCTGCCAGGGAGATATTTCCGAAATTATTCGAACACTTCACTTTCAGATGTATACAAAATCACCATTCCGGCGGTCATGGTTACCGATTTATTCATTTGCCAGCTTCAGGCCTCCGTCGCCTCCGTGTCTTAAGATAGTTCCGGAAAAAGGCGGCAGAGTAAGTATTATACGCCCATTTTCAAGCCAGTACTCACGATGCGCATCGTCAAAGCCATCCTCCCAGGTCAGCATTACCTGTTTAAGAGTGGCATTCTTACGGATACCCAGCTCCCAGAGGGAGATTTCCTCCACAATAGTATCCGCAGTATTATTCACGATCACCGCTGACTGGCCTTTTTTGCTGAAACGCCCAAATGCCAGCAGGCCGTGTTTTATCTTCAGCACCTTTATTGAACCATATTTAAATTCATGGTATTTCTTTCTGATAGAGATCATCTTTTTATGAAACTCTATCATCTCCCTGTCTTCATGCCCCCAGGGATAGGTACGGCGGTTATCCGGATCCGTAAATCCGCACACTCCGGCCTCGTCTCCATAATATATGGTAGGAGCTCCCACCCAGGTAAACTGCACCAGGACAGCTTCCCGCATTACCGCTTTGTTCACATCCCTGTCGGCAGCATCCGGACCGAGAGTCCCGGTCCTGCCAACTATATGATTTGTACGGGTAAGGAATCTGGAATGATCATGGTTGGACAGCTCGTTCATCGCCGTGAACATTGAAGGTGCCGTCATCTCTGCATTATGGTATACCATGGCGTTCCAGAAATTCTCGGCATTGTTAAGCTGGTCTTCCCTGTACTCATCGCTATGCTTCTGCATTCCGGTGAGGAACCAGGTCAAAGGTTCCATAAACGCGTCGTAATTCATGACCGTATCCCACTCTTTGCCCTTGAGCCATGCATTAGGCGAGCCGTAATGCTCCGCAAGTATGACAGCGTTGGGATTGGCTTCCTTTACCGCCTTCCTGAAATCCTGCCAGAATTTGTGGTTGTATTCCGTGGACTGGCCAAGGTCTGCCGCCACGTCAAGACGCCACCCGTCAGCATTGTACGGGGCAGACACCCACTTTTTCGCAATACGCATTATATAGTCATGCAGATTCTCCGATGCTTCATAGTGAAGCTTAGGCAAAGTATCATTTCCCCACCATCCGTCGTAGGTATAGTTATTCGGCCACCTGTCCTCATAAAATTTGAAATAATCATGGTAAGGGCTGTCCTTATCCACAAAGGCTCCCTTTTCATATCCGGATGCATTTTCGTATATGCGCTCACGGTCCAGCCATTTATTGAAGGAACCGCAGTGATTGAAAACACCATCCATTATGACCTTTATACCGCGGCTGTGTGCTTCGGCCACCAGCTCCGCAAAAAGTTCGTTGCTGGCTTCGAGGTTTTCCTTATTGGTCACACGGTCAATATAGCGGGTGGCATGGGTATTATCCCTGTCTCCCTCTTGCAGAAGTTCGCCCTCATCGTGGACTATCCTTCCGAAATGAGGATCTATGTAATCATAATCCTGAATATCGTATTTATGATTGGAGGGTGAGACAAAAAGCGGATTGAAATAAATGACCTCAATCCCCAGGTCTGCCAGGTAGTCAAGCTTACTCATGACCCCTTTAAGATCACCACCATAAAAATTCCGCACATCCATGCTGTCCGGCTTACGGTCCCAGTCATCTATTTTCCTGACAGGCTCTCCGATATATGAATATTCATTTGTAAGTACATCATTGGATTCATCACCGTTGCAGAAACGCTCAGTGAAAATCTGATACATCACGGCGCCCTTTACCCAGTCAGGAGTCTTAAAGCCCGGATATATCCTGAAGCTGTAATGTTCATCAGGAACCCTGCCGACACCCCTGGTATCAAACACCACCGTAATATGTCCTACCGAAACCTCAAAATAATATATGAGGGGATCCTCTTCCAGCTGTATCTCTGTCTTATAATAGTCAAAAAGCTCATCGTGGTCATACAGCTCCATAGGAATCTTTTCCTTGTCCGTAATAAGGATCACACTGTCAAGATTGTTGTGAGCCGCACGAAAACGAACCGTTACCACATCATAGGGCATCGGTTCCGCAGGTGATATGAAATTCGGTGTGGAATCTGAATAGAAAGAAGCCTTGCTTATAATGGGACGCATCCCTGCAATGTAATATTCATTCAGCTTCAACAAACTTTTCTCGATCATAATTCCCTTTTCCGCTGCATCTTACACAGCTTCCCTACAGCCGGCTGCAAAGAGCTGAAATGCAGTCATCGCCCGGCGTGTGGAAATTTTATCACAAATTCACATCTTTTTTTAGATGTTTTGTATTAATTTCACCAGATACCGTCAAAGAGGGTTCTGGCTTCAGCGCGGTCTCTATGTGTCAGCACATTCGCTACCAGAACTTTATTGGGTATCCTGCTCACAGGCATTACAGCTTCCACCATAGCATCTATCTCATCAAGCCGCATCATGAGATGCATCTCGTTTCCAAGGAGCCCCATCCTCCTGGCGGAATCTATCAGGGCATTGAGCATGGAACGAAGATCATCCTCACAGGATGCAAATACGCATGTAGGATACAGCACGTCATCAACAACCATAACCATGAGAGCACCTGTTACCTCCTGCTTCTCCATCACGATAAAGCTGAGTTTGGGATCATAAGATCCCGGCAATCCCTTCTTGCTGAAAAAGGTCTGGCCCGTTCTGGCAGTACTGATTTCTTTAAGTATCTCCCTGGTCTTGTAAGAAACCGGACGTCTCAATGGGACCACAGCCACAGGATCTTCCCTGTTTTCCTTCATCTTCTCGTCCCTCATGAGCATTCTCAGGTCCGTATACCATTCGCCCCCCAGTTCTACTTCATTGTCAAAGGAATTAGCCCGGAAAAAATCCTCTGCATCGGAAAATACATTATACCTTTCGTAGTCAGCAGTAAAATAGGCACAGACATTTTCCATCTCGCCTTCATCTGCCATTTCAAAAATATGTTCCAGGATTTTTTTGCCGATTCCCTTTCCCCGCATTTCTTTGACAACAAAAAGCCACTCTATGATTAAATCCGTACCTGATGCCGTACATATAGCAAGTCCTACGGGGATATCCTCATCGTCATCATCCGTATCTACCACGCCGATAGCATACACTCCCGGAAATTTAGTTCTTTCCAGCAGGAGAAAAGGATCCATCCCTTCAAAATATGTCATTTGATCTTTTGTCAATGAAATCAGATTGATCATTTTGTCTTTTTGACTCCATCCTTTGTAACCATCACAGTCTTTGCGCCGGGGAAAAGCTTCTCAACAAGCCTGCTCATGGCGCTGTTATAACGCCTGATTATGATACGGGTATCCTGCGTATAGAAACTTTCAACCGCCATTGCCGTATAGCATAACATATACACTATATAAGCCGGGTCCTCGGAAAAGCCGGCCAGAAGGCAAATCTCAAGATTGCCCTCAACATTCTTATGCAGGAAAAAAGCCCCCAGCACTTCACCCTGTGTATAAAGACAGCAGGATACGTTCCGCTCAAAGTAACTCACATTTATAGTCTCCAGGTCATAAACTACACCCAGCGTTCCGCAGTACAGACATTTTCTGATCACTCTGCCAAGCTCCCCGGGGTTCAGCTCTCCCAGGCTTTTAGTGTAGTCCGGAATATCCCTGCGAAACTTTGAAGTCACATTCACCAGATCGCCTACGCTTATCGACACTTCCCTGCCTTCACCCCTCACAATAGTAAATCCCTTTTCCTTAAGGTAATCCTTTGTATCCTTTGAAACTCCCTTCATAAGTTCAAAGGATATAGTCAGGGAATGACTGTCGGCGTAATCAAGAAAATACTCAAAGATCTCGCGGAAAGCTTCCATATCCTTATTGACTATATAACGGACATCCGCCCTTTTCACGCCGGTCTTCGGCTCGTTGACCATCTCCCATACTATTATGGATATACCATCACGGCCTTCGGATTCCACGCCTATGTAACAGGCCCGCACAACATTCTCGCAGACCAGCTTAGGGAGGATTTTTTTATATTCATCAATATTTCCTTCACTTATCTTACTTACAGACATAGAGTCCTCCCGGCGTATATGTCGCAGATCATTAATTTATACTTAAATCATTCTACCACAATTACAGTAAAAAAAACCACCCTGTCCTTAGGCAGGGTGGCATTAGTATAACTTTTTATCCGCTAAGCAGGTATCAGAACCAAGGCTTCTTGTTCAGAACATAAGTATTGTAGAAGTCTTCATCGGACTTAGTCAGGTATAAGATTCCCTCTATGAGACATATGATCCAGATAGCACTGTTCACAAACCATGACAGACCAAACGTAAGCCAGGGCAAAACGAAAGCACATACAAGATTTGCCCCCAGCAATATACCGCCTTCTGCCGCATAACCGAGGTAAAACTTATGAACGCCAAAACCTCCAAGAAAGATTGCGAAAAGTCCGGCCGCAACTTTACTCTTTGAGCTTTGAACAGGAGCACCATAATTGTTCTGTCCCATGTTCGGATCATAGCCCTGATTCATATTCTGACCATAACCCTGATTGTTGTATCCCTGATTCATCTTCTGATCATTAAAGTTATTATTCTGATCCATTATTCCACCCGCTTTATCATACTGTGCGAAATCCCCGATCTCTTATTATCGGACGGAATCTCAACCCTAATTTACGTTTACGATTATATCTGTCAATATAACCAATGTCAAGCTGTATGAAAAAGTCACAACAGCAGCTGCTATGATGTGAATTCAAAACATAACATATTTTGTCTTATATAACCCAGGGAAGCCAGGCAACAATAATACCAACGCCACCCGTGATCAATGTTACAAACGTGCCGGCAAAAGTATCAAGGAAAATCTGCACCGGTATTGCTACTAAACCACATATCAATCCGGCTATAGCCAAACCCTTCCTGGATCCGCCATTCACAATCCCGACAATTCCCAGAACTATGGCAGCTATCGGCATTAAGTATAGCGGATTACAAAAAAAAGCTGTAATTCCCAAAATCAATGACCATGTACAAATCCCGGTATAGTCCTTCTTTTCCATGTAAAAATTCTCCTTCATTATATTGTGCGCCCGATTCCCGGGCGGGCCTATGATAACACGTGTATAGTCTAAGGTATTATGCCACCAAAGTCAAGCTATCCTCCGGATCTGCAAACCATAACATGCCCATGACAGCATGTCGGTAAAGGTACTTTGGGGAAGCTGATCAAAGTATAATTTCCTTGATATAAAATCAGCAACCCTCAGGAAAATATACAAAAGGCCCGGCGATTTCTCGCCTGGCCTTCATTAAATGCTAAATATTTCTTTCAGATTACTTTGAGTACAGACCATCGATGAAAACAACTTCTTCATCGTTCTTGTATGCATCACCATAAATCTTTGTAAGGCAAATGATCCAATCGATAAGTGACCAAACGCCCCAACCACCTAATGTGATAAGCTTGAGTACTCCATAAAGAACCTGTCCTCTCATGAAACGGTCAACGCCGAACCCTCCAAGAAGAAAACAGAAAACCCAGCAATAAAGATTTTTGTTAAATCTCTTCTCCATAAAACATCCTCCTCACATAAACCTTAAAACTTTTGTTATTTATTTAGAGTAAGCACCATCGATGAAAACTACTTCCTCATCATCTTTGTATGCGCTACCATAAACCTTGATAAGTGCAATGACAAAGTCAACTGCGCACCAGATTCCACATCCACCAATCGTGAGAAGCTTAAGCACGCCAAAGAGAATCTGGCCTCTTAAAAAACGGTCTACACCGAAAACACCCAGAAACCATACGAAAAGCCAAGCCCACATATGCTTGTTATATCTTTTTTCCATAATCCTACTGCCTCCTGATATATTATAAGATAACTTCCGTTCAGGGCGCTTTAAGCCCTACAGACGGTAATTATATTGGATTTTGTAAACTATGTCAAGTGCTTTCCCCAAGCATCAGCCGTGAAAGAATATAATTTATATTCTTCACTATCAGAACCAACCCTTTTTGTTAACTATGTACGTTTGGTAAAACTCTTCATCGGACTTGGTCATATACATGATACCCTCTATCAAACCAATGATCTGAACAGCAAAACATCCAAGAGAGGTTAATCCAAATGTAAGGAAACACAGGACAAAACATGCAAGCCATACTCCAAGCATTATACCGCCTTCAGCCGCATATCCCAGATAAAACTTGTGAACTCCAAAAGCCCCCCACATGATGCCAAAGATTCCCGCAGCAATCTTGCTCTTGGTGCTCTGGACAGGTGTACTGTTATAATTCTGTCCCATGTTGGGATTGTATCCCTGATCCGGTTTGTTCTGATCAAAGTTCTGACTAAAGTTCTGATTAAAGTTTTGATTGAAGTTCTGATCCTGACCATTCGCAGAACCACTCTGAAAATTATTCTTTTCATTCATATTAAACCCTCCCCTAAAAATAAATATACGAGACCCTTTTTTTCTCAAGAATCTCACTCACCACAACGATCAAATTGTATTAGTTAACATGCCTCTTGTCAATAAAACATTCCTTATGTCCTGTATTTTCCGTTTCTACCAGTATCCTGCCAGATCTCCCAGATAGTCTGTGTGAAAGAAAACAAGCAGAAAATCCCTTATAACACCATAGCCTATATATGCCGCAAAAGTGCACCATATCTCGGGAACAGAAAAAACCGATACCAGCTTCTTCCTGTATCCGTATATACAGTTATAAAGCAATGCCCCCCACACTCTTAAAATCAAAGGAATGGAGCACACGGGTGCCGGGTTTGCAAGCAGTGACTCCACCACTTTACCCTGAAGCAGATAATTTACCGCTCTGGTCCCACCGCACCCCGGACAGTAAAGGTGTAAATACTTCGGAAAAAAACAGGGACGCAGACTGAATTCCAGATCACCGAAAACAGACCGTAGCCATAAAAGAAGCGGTATTGCACATATTCCGATAACAGTCAGAACAACAAGCCCTATTCTCTGCCACTTTATGTCACGCATACCCCATCTCTCATTTTAAACAAAATAACTGAGGAAACCGGTAAACGGTGCCAAAAGGGTGTCAATTATCGGCCATATAACAATTCCCAGTGCACCGCATATCACGCCGGCTATCGCCAGCCCCTTCTTAGATCCATTGTTCACGATACCTATGATTCCGAGAACTATTGCGGCAATAGGGAATATATAGCAGCAATTGCAGCCGCATAATGATAATATTCCGAAAATCAGCGAGAGGATACATACAGTAGTATTATCCTCCTTCACCGGCGGCACACTGCCATATACGTTCTGGGAATTGTCGCTGTACTGATACCCGCCGGACTGGTACGAGTATCCACCGGATACAGTATCCGCATTGTTCGTTACATTAGGTACGGGACCACCGTTCGCAATACCCATATCAGAACCGCAACTCTCACAAAACTTGTTAATATCCGGATTTTCCCTTCCGCAATTTGGACAATTCTTCATCTTTTCCTCCTCAGTATTCTTAGCTCAAAATCTGGCTTTAATGCTTAAACCATACTGCTCTCACATCCTGACTAAACGCGTGCAGAACAGCTTTATTTAACCACATCTTCATTTCTCCGTCAACCAGCATGCAATGTACCGAAATTTTTTGAAGTGTTTTTGATGAACAGCTGCATTTGGTGTTATAATAACAACGTTGTGACCTTGTGTTGTCATGGTTTCAAATGGCTTTTGTCGGGGCAGCTGCGGGTTACAATAATAATATGAGGATAATAATATAAGGATAATCATATTAAGCACATGGAAAAGAAAAAAACATCAAAAGGGTGTCTGATAGCATCGGTCATATCGCTTGTAGTGACGGGACTTGAGCTTCTGTCGGGTTTTTTTATCATTTTATGCGTATTATACTCATGTTCAGGAACCAGCGCATCGGCAATAACAAATGAGTTTGCGTACGGTTTTGTCGGGGTGCTGTTCTTTATTGCTGTGACTATGATCATCAGTGCCATTGGCGGGCTGACAGGTCTGATCGTTGCTATAGTCGACCTGGTAAAAAAACAGTATAAGCTGATATGGATGCCGATAATAAGCGTGTTATTGGGTATAGGTCCATGACTGTTACTGCCGCTGATCCTTGTAGTAATAGAAGTATTAGGGCAATAGATTCTTACTGTATAAAGTTTTTGGTACCGGCTGAAAGGAGTACTGATAATGTTTTGTGGAAATTGCGGAAGAGAGATTTCAGATGGTGCAAAGTTTTGTGACAATTGTGGGGCTGCATTAAAAGTGGCGGACGCCAATAACGGAGGAACGAATAACGGGGGAATGAATTCCGGCGATCCAGGAAATATAAACGCTGATCCCAATAACAATACCGGGCAGAATAACGGTACCCAATCCCCGGGATTAAGTTTTAAAGAATTCGTAATGCTTCCACAGAATATAAAGCAGTTAAATTCGATAAAGACCGACTACCTGGTCACAGTTTTGGTTTACATGGTTCTGGAGATAGTTTTTTCACTTACCGGTGTGGGATTGGTATTATGGATATCCGTCCTAGCTGCCTGGCTATGCTTTCTGATTGGAAAGAATAAGCTGAGTATAGGCTGGCTTATCGCATCAGTGGTATTATCTATATTTACAGGCAATATCGCAGCAATAATACTTACAGCTTTCGCAGCAAGACGTCTGGCGCTGCTTCGTGACCGCTACAAGGGGTATTGTGATGCTACGATGACGACACCTGTTTACTAAGTAAAGTATTTAATGGCGATTGATTTATGGGAATTGAAGTGAAAAGAATAACTTGCAGTGGGTGCGGAGCACCATTGGAGATGCCACAGAGTGGAGCAATAAGAAAAATAAAATGTCCATACTGTGATACGGAAACTATCATAAGCAATGCGGAGCATAATCTCGAGATACTGAATAAAAGAAATATTTTGGGTGGTCTTAAATTTGATATGCTTGATGCAGGCATACACCACATGATCATAGAAATGCTTTCGATGGCATCATCTGCTCCTTTGGATGTGTATGAGAATTGTGTGGTAAAGAGCGTGAACAAGATAATCATTCCGGCATACTGGTTTGACAACTGTACCGGAATGGGAACTGCACAGTTCGAAAAGGGCATGGAAAAGGAATATAACGAGATAGTTGGCCAGGGTGAATATATGCACAGTGAGAAAAGATATCGAACCGAGTGGTTCCCTATGAGTTCTGCTGTCAGCGCCACCAGTGATTTTGTAGTCAGTGGAAATAAAGAGTACAGCTCTTTATTTGAAACATTGTATTCCAATATACATTCACCGAATATAATAGACGTGGAACAGCTGGATTATTCTGCAGACTGTATTACACCGGATTATGACATCCCGGATGCTGTTGTATTCAATACCTCGGTGAAAGCACTTATGGAAAATACAGTACGGGAACAGGCTAACAGAACTGTGGGTGGAAATAAAATAAGAAATCTTCAGATAACAGGTATAAGTATTCAGAAGGGGGATGTCAGAAGGATTTCGGTCGGCATATATGAGATAGTGGTAGAATACGGCGGGACCGATTACAAGCTGTATCTTTCAAATAATGGAAGCACTTATGCATATACTTCATTGCCGAGCGATCAGAATAGACAGCTCCATATCGATCAGATAAATCAGGCGATCAAAGATGCAGATACTTCACGCAGAAAGATATTGCTGGGAACAACCATTACCCTTGCTGTGCTTGGTCTCATTCTCCTCATCTTTATAGTAGGTGTGGTATTCCTTATTGCTGCACTGGTTGTAGGTCTTGTATTCTACATGCCGGTGGAAAAAGAATACCGGGCGAAGAAAAAAGAGCTGGAGGCCGAAATGAACAGTCTGATGGGAGAATTTTCCACAGTTAAGCAGAATTTCAAAGACAGAAAAGTCGCATTGGCCGGAGTTCTGAATCACGTAAGCGGTGATCCGGAAGCATTTTAATAAGAATCCGCTTTCCTTCCGCATTCCATACAAATTGGACTGCCGGGAGGAATGATGGCTCCGCATACACACTCTCTTCCCTGAGGTTCGATCCGGGAAGGAGCTTTGGGAAACATCTGATTGTTAGCCGGTAAAACGGCTGCGCCGCACTGGGGGCAGAATTTTGAATCCGGATTTAAATCTGCCCTGCAATACAGACAGACGTGTTTGTTTTTATTTTTCCGACGTTCTATTTCTTTCTCGAGATTCGCGATCTCTGTGTCAACGGATTTCAGTTTTTCAAAATGAATATCCAGTTCACTTGATGGCAGTTTCCCATCTTTGTAGAGGCTGAAAGCTTCCATTCCGATATATTTATATATTTTGTCCCGTTCATTTCTTTTTTCATCCAAAGCTTTTTTATTCTCGAAGCCCGTGGAAATATTATTGAAATTCTCGGAGATATTTTTTCCTACTTTATTTATGATATTATTTTCTTCCATGACCGTTTCCTTTTCTCCTGATAAATGTTAGATCAAAAAGTTGTCCAGCTGTTTTCTGTATTTCCTTGTCGGACTTTCTGACAGGTTATTCGAATCTTCCAAAATATCAGAAAAAACTTCGTTTTGTATAGCCTCAAGTTCATTTCTTATGATAACGTTGGCATTTGCTATACATTGCCTGTCTAAATTTTCAATGCGTCTTTCACCCAGAACAACCGAGAGATTTCTTTTAGCATTTTTTTGTACTTTTTTGTATATCTTTCTCTTGAGAGTAAAGTTCTGATAAATGAAAAATGCCAGATAAAGCCCTACTATCAAGGAAAAAAAGAGCAGAATGACTATTGCCATCTGTTTTAGAAAAAGCTGAACGGAACTGCTCATTACAAATTTTCCGGCTTTGTCCAGGGTTTTCACTGTATGATCCAGATTATCGATATGATCCATAAATGTCGGTGAGGTCTGTTCTACCGTCTGTTCCACAGGGAGATCTGATCTGTTTTTATTCATTCTGCCTGCTATTATGAGAGTGACGGTAACGACCAGGATAAAAAATAATATAATAACAAAAAACGGAATAAGCAGTTTTAAATTCTTTTTTATTTTTTCTTTTCTTGTGATAGTGGCTGTATCTTTCTGGACGGAGTTTTTGTAATACGTCAATACTTCTGCACCGGTAGCTAATGGTGCCACCCGCTCTTCGATTCCGGTTTTGATACTGTCACGCTGTGAATCCCATTTGCTGTAAGCGGTTTTTTCGGAAATGAGATTATTGTTTATTGCTCTTTTTATTGCGTGGTCATACTGGGAAAGATTGTCCTCCACAATGCTTTTTTTATACTTTGTCAGATCTGTTTTATGATTTTCGATCAGTCTGTCCATATTTGCGATTATGATATTACTCTTAATAAAATCTTCGCCATCGAACCGATTTGTGATCATATTGTCAAAATCTCTTGCAGTATGTGAAGAAATTTCGGCTACTCCGTTTTCGGTTTTAAGCTGTAGATTACTGAGGTTTCTCTGACATTCGGAAATGATATCCTGAAGCCTTTGCTTTTCATTTAAAGAGGCAGTTACATTTTCATGTGATAATTCGGGATGCAATGCTTCAATGTGATCTAAAACTTCATAAAGAGTACCTGTCACAGCTCTGATATTGTAATTGCCCCGGCTTATGTTATTTTTTGTATCGTTGAGGGTATCTATCACACGTGACCGGCAGCCATACTCACATGCCAGTTCTTTTATATTTTCAGTCAATTCAAGGAGTTCATTATCTCTGTTATTCATAATTTGTCATTCCTTTTTCAATTTTCAATGGTGCTTCTGTCTTCCAGACGGAGCTGTCCCAGGAGCTGATCCACTTCACCGATGTGATCTTCAAGAAGAGGGATACGTCTGCCCTCCAGGCCTACATTGATACGATAATCCACGAAGACCCTGTCGGTTCCGTTTATCTCCGAACGGAACATCTCGTCGATCCTTTGTGTAAGATCGGCTTTCATCTGCTCTTTGATACGCATTACATCCTGTTCAAACTCATTAAGAGCATCTTGGAACTTCAAGTCCATCTGCGGATCTGTACAGGCTGAAGCAATCTTTTTAGCGAGAACTGCAATGGCAAAAGCCCCCACTGCACCTGCAATTATGGGAAGGATCAAACCTCCAATAGCGACTCCTGCTCCGGCGGCAGCTACACCACCGGCAGCTACTGCTGCCATACCTTCTGTACCGACAGCCAGGGCTCCTGCACCAAGAAATCCCCCTACGCCGCCGGCTACTGCTCCAAGACCTGTAGATGTTCCCACCACAAGATCTGCTTCCTTTCGCGCCTTCATTCCCTTATCATAGAGTGCCTTTGTGGCATCATCGATCGATGGATACACTTTTTTGGCACCGTCTATTGTATTCTTTACATTTGCTACGATATGATTTTTTGATTCTGCAAGAGTTCCATAGAATTTATCTTCGATACCGATACAGTTTTCCCTTTCTGACAATATGGCGGAGGCTTTGTAAAGAACGCTCTCCATATCCGTCATAAGGGTCTGTACCGAAGCGTTGACGGTATCGTTAACCTTTCCACTCATTTTCTCTTTGTATATGCTGTTGACATAATTAAGATAATCCATCAGATCGGAATATCCCTTGGGAAATTGTTCTTTGATACGCTTGGGATCCATTCGCTTGATGATCTCGTTTTTGTATTCTTCTATTTCCCTGTCAACAACATTCTCGATCTCTTTTTTCAGGTTGACTATCCGTTCGGATTCATCTGCTCTGAAATCATCTATCATTGAATCAATATCCGCAACGATCTTCTTGTCACGTTCATACTGGGAAAGCCTGCGGTCAAAAGACTGTTTTATTTCAGCGAACATCTCTCTGATGTAGAAAGAGTTAGTATCCTGTTTGGACAGTCCTTCATTATTTACAATGATCTCGTCGTCAATATAATTTCTTAGCTGCTCTGTTTCCGAACAATCGGGTTTAACGACAGATGTACAAAATACAGGCGCTACTATACCGGCTTCACCCATATACCTGCCGATACGTTCAAGAACCTCTGCTTTGAGATCATCCGTCACTTCATCGATTTTGGAAACAATAAAAACTATTTTTTTTGGGTCAGTTGCTTCGATGGTATTCCATACTGACATACTTCCCGGATTTTGTGCGGACAGCATGACCAGAAGCACATCACTTCTGCTGACATTATCACGTATAAAAGTCTCTGTCTCCGGATTATTTATCTTATCAATACCAAATGTGTCGATTATGGATATACCTTTCAGTATATCTATACGGTTAAATATCCTCCGGCAAAACCCGGTGATCTGAAACTCTGCATATTCGTCACCGTATCTGTAATCAATGATCTCGTCTCTTTGGGTATGTGATAAAAATACAGCTTCACCGAACAATGTTTTAAGAAGAGATGTTTTCCCGACACCGGATTCTCCGATTATCATGAACTGGAAGTTGGCCGAAATCTCTTTCAGATATTTTTTTATGATCTCCTTTTCCTCGCCGGCATCCGAATCCTGCAGGATACTGTTCATTTTTTCGGTTATATCGATCTCAATCTGCTTGTTTCCGTAATTAAAGGGAAGATTAGTGATTTCCATAATAAGATACCTCGTTACAAGGAGACAGCTTTCCACATGTAGTCTATATTCTGCCATAAAAAAAGTCAAGATATTCGAGTGAGTTGTAAACATTTCTCCGATCATTGACATTAAAATGAGAAAACCATACAATGAACAGGTAGCTTTTGTTTCATATATATTTAAGGAGATAAGTACATGGATTATAATACAGTGAATAATACAGCGAAAGACCCCGGAAATGTTATGGCGATCGTCTCGCTTATTTTGGGGATTTTAGGCCTTCTGACCGGCTGGTTATTGGGTCTGGGATGTATTTTAGGTATTGTTGCAATTATTCTTGCCATAATATCAGGAAATAAAAGCCAGGCTGCAGGGTTTTCCCAATCCGGGCTGGCTATAATAGGACTTGTTTGCGGAATCATTGCCATTGTCGCAGGAGCAGGCTGCCTGGCTTGTACAGTATGCTATGCTTGTACCGAAGGAGCTTCCCTCGGAATTATGGGATGCGCGGGACTCATGAACGGAATAGCATCAGATACAGCATCGTCATTGTCCACTTATTATTGATGCGATCAAATAAAAACCGCAATACCCAAATTCTTGACACTAAAATGAAAAAACCATACAATAAACAAGTAGGTTTTGTTCCATTTATATATTTAAGGAGGCGTGTATGGATAATAATTCAATGAATAATACAGTGAATGATCCCGGAAAGGTTATGGCGATAATCTCGCTTGTTGTGGGTATCTTAGGTATTCTGACCGGTTGGGCTTGGGGACTGGGATGTATTTTAGGTGTTGTCGCAGTTATTCTTGCTATAGTATCCGGAAATAAGAGCCAGGCTGCAGGTTTTTCCAAATCCGGACTGGCTATAGCAGGCTTGATATGCGGTATTGTTGCTATTCTCGGAGGAGCAGGATGTCTGGCTTGTACAATATGTTCTGTCTGTGCTGAGGGAGCTTCTTTGGGAGTGTCCGGGTGTGCATCTTTAGCAGAAACAGCAGCATTATCTTCATATAATTGATGCAGTAACTTATATACTTTTATTACATATAGTCGAGAGCAGCCCTAACGGCTGCTCTCATTATTTAAGGATTCAGAGTCCTAAGAGGGTGTTTACGTGCTTCCAGCAATAACTATATTCGGACATGACATAGGGAGTTATTCAATCTGCGCCGCTATCGGCATCTTTATGGCAGCATTGTATGAGTATTTTTCGCTGCGCGGAAGAAAAGATCTTGACGATGTACAGTTAATAAATACGGCAGCTGTTGCCGGAATGGGCGCATTCATCGGTGCTCATTTACTGTTTGCTGTCACAAAACTGCAGACTCTTTTTTCGGCAATCGTTAACTACCGACAGACCTTCAGCAGTTTAATCTCATTTCTTCAAACATTTATTGATATCTTTGGGGGAATGGTTTTTTACGGAGGACTTATCGGCGGCTTTATCACGGGAATATATTATCTCACCCATCTGAAACACATTCATCCCGATCCCATATTATATGCAGATGCCTATGCGCCGGCCATTCCGCTGTTTCATGTATTCGGGCGGATAGGCTGTTTCCTTAGCGGCTGCTGTTACGGAATGGAATGTAAGTGGGGCTTTATGTATCATAACGCTCCCTCACCGGAAGCAAATGACGTTACGCGTTTGCCGATCCAGCTTATAGAGGCTACAGGAAATCTGATAATTTTTTTCATACTTCACAGACTAAGTAAAAAGCCCCTGAAAAAGGGCATTTTATTTGCATCATATATTCTTATGTACTCTGTAATGCGTTTTACTCTGGAATTTTTCCGGGGCGACACTGTCCGCGGATTCTTAATCGGGCTTTCAACATCCCAGTGGATAAGTATTATATTGTTTACGATCGCAGCCGTCTCATTCATCCGGATAAACCGCAACATTAAAGAATCCGCTGAGTAAATGTACGATGGTATGAATTATTCCCGCTGTTTCTTCCGGGAAATCACTCTTACCCTACCGTCTCCAGAATAACCATAAGCAGCGGCACGATCAGCCAGGGACCCACGCCCAGAAGCAGACTTATTATAGGCATCCATATCAGCTTGTACTGCTTTTTCACCAGGTCGATTATGCCAACTATCAGCCCCGTCACTGCTCCAACAGCACTGAGAATCATAACCGCTGCGATAAAGAACATCATCCCCACTATACCGGCAACCGCTTCATTTGTTATTGCCGTTGAACCGGGACCGGTTCCCGCATATATAAGGCTGGCAATGATCAGCGATCCCGACAGGATTTCAAGCCCTGTCACAACAAGCGATGCAATTGAGGCTATAAGACAGCCTTTTGATGTTTTTTTCTCTTCCATAACAATTACTATTCTCCCTATGCGCTTACTCGACCGGATCTCTCACTTTCATATTATCCCAGTTCGTATTTTTTATGCCTTTTAGAATGCTTCCGGATTACCGGACACACTACTCAACACGCCTTTAAGTGCTACCCTGTTATTTATGAAATTCTGCTTGATCACAGGGAATTCTCCGCTGATAGCCCTTATTTCTTCCTCAAGCCGCTTTTTTGTCTCCCGGTATTCCTTTTCCACAGGATAGTAGAAAATACCTACGGGTATGGCAGCAATCAGGAACACTATACCCACTAAGAATATCAATGTCGCTATGCCCAGTATCACAAGCACTATCAGGGATATCATAAGCACCATTCTCTTGGTAGTATTTGCGGCCTTGATAGCCTGCCGCCTTTCTTCAATGGCCGCCTGACGGTCATTATCATTGGGCAGATTTCCGTATGCATAGCTGCCGCCGTTATTCGACAGATACAGGTAATAATCCGTTCCTTTATAGCCTACCACTATCTCATATATGCCAACGGATACCCTTCTGACATCACCCCTCTGAACGCTGATTCCATCAACCCTCAGATTTCTCACGTTACTATTGCCCACGGAAGTTCTGGCCTTTTCATTTATTTCATTTTCCATCATTCCTTTTACAGTCTGATTAAAAGCAACCGCATCCGGCAGGTCATAGTCCAACGCAGCACAGTCAGCAGGATAATCAAGCTGCTCGATATCTATCATTTCCGGCGAATGAACATTGGCATACAAAACCCTGAAAATATCGTTATACTGTTTATTGCCGGAAACCACAAAATCATTGCCGGCACTGACAGCCGCACTCATGGGATACCACTCTGTACGGTATCTGGTCTCACTATGCATATTTTCGCCGGAACCAACCACCTCATTGTACTGCCGCTCGACTCCCTTCTCATACTGCGCAGTACCCATAGCCGTGCAATTATCAAACCAGTACGCCGGAACTATTATCCTGTTTACACTTTTTATCTCACAAGCCTCGTATACATCAGCCGGCGGGCACGTTGCCATTGAGAGCATTTCCACGACCATCTTATGTATCCTCGGATCGTTCATCTCAAACTGCAGTCCGCCCATGATATTTTCCTTGTTGAGGATTTCCCTGTTGGTTTCTGCTCCCTTTATGATATTTTCCACACCGCAGTATGGACACTTTATGCGTCTCATCGCTCCCTTTGGGGGATCAAGCGGCGCACCGCAGCCATTGCAGTTCAGGCTATTTACTTCTATTCCCATTTTCCCTCCTCGAAGAAAATCGCCCCGTTTACCCGCGATAACACACATCACGGCCTGTAATAAACAGTTGCGAAATTCAAGCAAAAAAAGTATTGTTTCTCACCATACAACCAAAAAGTATAACATATACATCCGTTCAAAAATAGTTATATCTGCACAGCTCGCAGCTAATCCAATATTCTACACCGGCGGCAGCGTATGACTGATCCATCTCCATATATAGCATACAAGCAAGGCTATGATGGCAATCCCCAGCAGTGTATTCCCCAGCCACTTCGGAAGCTTCAGTACACCATTCTCATACAGCACTATCCCCGCTGTGGTCAGAATAGTCATTGGCCAGAGCGGATGATAATGAAAAGCCATCTCTATATCCCCCCTAAGCACCGCCTTGATCGCTCTGGTGGTTCCGCACAGCGGACAGGGAATTCCGGCGACCGCAACCAGCGGGCATTTGTACAGCCTGAGAGCCATAAGGACTGCAAGTACCGCTATAAAGACTATGGGTATCCAGACCTCAGGTTTTTTCAGCGTCTCTATGATTTTTGTCAGTAACTGTTTCAAGATATTAACTGCTTTCCATTAATCATTATAATATTTAAATCTGTTAGTAAAACGCATATCGACTTAGGTATTATACACTATATAACAAAATAAACATAAAAAACACTTATGGCTTCCACGATCCGTACGAATCAAAAAAAGTTAATTTTGGCTAGTTGAGCATAATATGCTATAATTACCAAACGAGGGGCTTTACAGTACGGGAACTGCATCAGTTTGCCGTTCCTCAAGGAAAAGGGGGGATTTGTATGGCAGAAAAACTTAAGCTGGAAATGGACGAATCCACACCGCTGCGCGATGTGGTATATAGTACTCTGCGGCATGCGATACTTGCAAACCAGCTTCCGCCGGGAACCAGGCTTTATGAGGTACACCTGGCAGACGAGCTTGGTGTCAGCCGCACCCCTGTCAGGGAGGCCATTCAGAAGCTGGAGCGAGACGGGCTGGTAGTCATGAGGGCAAAACGCGGTGTAGAGGTTGCACCCATAACCCTTACGCAGATGCGCGATGTGCTTGAGCTCAGGATGATACTGGATGCCCTGGCTGCCGAGCTTGCCTGTGAAAGAGCAACCGATGAAGACATATCCATAGTGGAAGATGCCGGAGTACAGTTCAGAAGAGCACTTAAAGAGGGAAACCTGCACACAATAATAGAAAAAGACACACTTTACCACGGCTCCATCTCAGCCGCATCCCACAACAAGAGGCTGCAGGAGATAAACCGCGAAATGGAGGACCAGGTAAATCGTTACAGGTACGAGACCATTAAACATTTTTCTGACCATAGCCGTCTTGTAACAGAGCATAGCGATATTCTTGAAGCCATAAAGGCACATGACAAGGAAAAGGCTGCGGCAACCGCACGCTCGCACATATCCTGGCAGATGGACTCCTTCCTTGAAAATCTTTCCGACTGATAAGAAGTCAGGAGCCTGACAGCACTTCAAGTTAATCCACTATGCCGGGCACAAATCTCCGGTAAATAATTGACTCTTTTGGAGCGATTTTTAGGGGACTGCCTTTTTGAGAGCGTATGTCGCATCCGTATAAACGGTACTGACTCTAAGCTAAAATACTACAATATGAACGACATGAATGACCTGTCTTAAGATCAGGCCTGAAAGGAAATAATGACCAGAGATGTTTTGATATCACTGAAAGGACTGCAGTACCAGGGTCCCGACAACGAACAGGGCAATGCGGAACTGATAGTACCAGGAAAATACTATATAAAAAAAGGCGTCAGATATCTGATATACGATGAGCCTGATGATTCAGGAGAAAAAAACTGCCATACCATCATGAAGATTTTTGATGACAGGATCGAGATCACCCGCAAGGGCTCTCTTTCCGTCAGCATGAATTTCCTGAAGGGCTGCAAGAACCAGTGCAGTTACAAAACCCTCATGGGCACACTTATGGTGGGCATAGATACTACCGACATCGTCATCACCCAGCCGGATGATGACACGATGAAGATAGATATTTTCTACAACCTTGACCTTAACTACGCATTCTATGCGGAATGCCACATGGAAATGGACATCAGATCCAAGGATACGGCAGGCGCATTCTTTGCATAAACCAATTGATTTAAATCACTTCGAGGGCTTTGCCCCTGCTTTTTCCTGAGCCATTTCAACCGCACGCTTGAAGATGTTCTTTTTCTTTTTTGTCTTTTCCGCAAGCTGCGTACCATGAACGCCTTTAACCGCCGTGATATAGGCTCCGCTGACGGTAGCCTTCACTTCCTTCTTTACAGGAATGATATCAAATATCTCCTCGTCACAGAACATCGTCATGATCTGAGGCCCGACTTTCACCTTTACAACAGGCACCTTTACACCCCTTGATATCCAGGGCACCTGCTTAAGCACAGACTCAGGCAGCTTCGCATCCTTGAGCTTCATCTTTTTCTTGTCTATTATAAGCATGGATACAGTCTGCTTGTTTGCTTCCATCAGGGCCTGCTGCTCGTCCTGTTTGGTCTTCATTTTCTTTCCGGCAAAATAAAGTGCCACCATCGCACCGATGGTAACTACCACTATGACTATCGTAACTATAATCTGGGGACTCATCAAAAACCTCCTGTAATAACGGCATCAGCAATACACTTAATGCCGGATCTTCATCCTGTCTAAAATATTAATCACTGCATTTGCTGCCCTTTAAGTACTACCTGTCCATGCAGCGCGTTGCCGGTCACATCCGACGCCTAGAGTATTCTATCATTTTATGCATATATAAATCAATTACCAAAACTTTAGACCGGGCAAAGACTAATAAGTCTTGACCCTATTACTGATGAACCCAGCCACTCAACTTGTAACCTATCAATCCCAATATCGCATTCTTATTTATCCCGGCAAGTGGGTACTCTGACAACATCCAAAGATATCCCTCATTATATATCTTCCCATTTGCAACATTGTAAAGTCTCTTATTGGAACGGCCGAAATCAGTCACCAAGTCTGATGGGACTTCCACTCCAATTTCATCATCATCACCTTCCCATGAATAAACCCTTGTAATCGGCTCATCAATAAAAGGAACTAACGAGTACACCAACCCCTCACTTATATCATCACCAACTTTATAATATATCATCCCGGTATTAAGATTTATACAATAGGTAGACTCCACATCAGACATCTTTGTCGATATACCTGTCAGTTCATTATGCAAATATATACGTCCTCCATCATTATTATCAGAATAGTATATGCAGCCGTTTGAAATATCAAATGACCAAGTGTTTATACCAAGACTCTGCTTATTTTCGCCATTAAGATCGGTCTTGTACATATCACCGTTACTGTCTGTATAGTATATATAATCATCCGTGTAAGCCACGCATTCTCCCACATCATTGATAAGTTCAATTTTGTCACCAACCTCACTCGGTGGCAATAATTCAAATGCATATAGTGTTCCATTTTCCTTTGCAAACATGAAGCCATATGCCACCATTAATGCACTGTAGCTGCCTTCTTCAATTATTGTATTAGTTCCGCTGGAAACATCATATATATTAATACTTCCACTATTATCAATATAGTATAGATAATCATTTCCCTCGATTTCTATAGCATTAAGCCACATACCGGGACAATCTGTCACCTGTATCTTATCTCCACTATCTTTGGAAGTCATATAAACATGATAATAATCCTTTGCATTCACTTCAAACAGGTTACTTTCTGTCTCTGTCACAAAACCGTATGCGTTTATATTGGCATTGGTATTACCTGTAGAAAAAACATTGTAGTTTACATAATCAAGCAAGACACCATCATCATATATTGCATTGTATTCCTCATTTTCTTCAGGCGCTATTCCATAGCGTATACCGGCTCTTATCTCTGCCATGTGATATATATCTTCTTTGATCACTTCTTCAAATCTGCTTTTTATTTGTGAATACTCATTATAATTTTCCCACACTTCCGATTCGCTGCCACCTAAAGAATTCAAATAGTAAAAGTTTGATATATAATCTGTCTTGTAATAGCAGTATGCCCAATCTAACACCTCCGGATCATCCTTATGTAACGCAATGTAATCCTGTATTTCAGCAGCAAATTGTTTTGAATACCGGTATGCACCGGTGTCCTTTTTTAATTTTGTTTCTGCGATCTCATTCATTTTCTGTACATATTCCGTATAGTCAATCCCTATATTAATAAGTCTGAATAACGGAACAGCACCTTCTATCTCCTTGAGTCCTTCCTCAAAACTATTCTTTATTTCGCCGGATATAGGATCCATTACTCCAGATGTCTTGTATTTTTCTATAAGTTCTATTTGATAAGCGTCATAATCATCAGCACGTTCATTAATGTGTTGCACCAGATTACTGTTTCTCAGATACCTGACCCATTCATCCCGGTAATCACTTCTCCTGTCTACATAAGACTCGAAACATGAGCTACTATAATCATCTTCCGCCAACATATTTTTGCTGCATTGAATTTCAACAAGTATCGGTGTAAGAAAATCCGACGTACCACCTATGCTCTCTAAAGCATGTACTTCAAAAAGCGATCCCAGATTCCCCAACAGTGATACCGCATATGATAATGTTGTAAAAGCAGCATCATCCGGATCTCCCGAATAGACGATAAGCGAAGCGCATAGTTCATCATATATCATTTCGTCTACCCACTCCATATCTATCGGATCCAGACCTGCCAATCCTCTATATGCTCTCCTATATGCATCATTATATGCAAGATTAGGTGTATTACCGTTGTTTATACTCATGGCAGAGGCTTCAACAATCTGCTTTCCCGATTTTATTTCCTCTTCAGACCATTCCCCTGTAGAGCTTAGCAGAGAGCCTGCAACATCTCCGCCGGCCAGAATCAATTCAGGTGACATATACATCTGCATCAGCTCATAGTATACTGCAAACATTGCCTCATTCTCAGGACTTACGTTTGACACCAGATATGTTGCCAGCTCATCAAGCCCATCATCTGTTGCTTCACCCAATTCAGGTGCGTTTTCTACATATTTATATAGCCACCCATATTTTTCTCCTTCGTCATAAAACGCTTCGTAAACACAGGGATCAGCCTTTACTTCATAGCCAAGTGCACACATAAGCTTGCTTATCTGTACACAATTATAAATATCTGTTCCCCGCTTTCTGTCTGTATTATTGATTATCACAAACTGTGGTTCGTGAGGTCTTGACACAATTATCACGCCCTGATTGACACACAATTCCCGCCCCATCAGCTTAAGCGCAAACTGTAATGGAATCCACACCTCATCCTTATCCTCTATACACTTATAGGGTGATTCATAATAATAAGTGTCTGTTCCATCAAATAGTTTCACTTCATTACTGTCTGTACTGAAAACACTTACAAGTGTCCAGAGGTATTCTTCCCCCTCACTGTTCGCACACTGCAAAAATTGTACACTATCTTCAGTTTGTGCCATAAGATATCCGAATTTACTTGCAAAAGATTTACTGTTTACATACAACATATCTTCATGGACACGAACCTGCAGCCATTTCTGGTTACCATTATCCATGCAGTATACAGGAAGCCTGCCTATTTTATCTTCTTCATCAAAAACCCTGCTTTTTACATCCTCCTCTGCGTAAGAAAAAAACCGACAGTTAAATACAATCAGCACTGTCATTATCACAGAAAGAATACGAAACGCCCTACGGTTCATCACTGCCCTCCATATCTTCCAACGGCTCCAACCCTCCCATAAATGCTGTCATATCCTTTTCAAGATCCTGATAATACTCTCTATAAACTGTAATCATACCGCAAGACATGCAATCAAGAAATTCCGGTGTATCATACTTACAATGCCACTTTCCATTTTCTTTTTCATACTGCAAAGATATTTCATTATGATATGTAGGTTCATGTTTTTCCTTATACTCTGAAAATTCTTCTCTCATGGCAATATTAGTTGAAATCCCCTGTGCAGAGCAGTATGAGATATAATCCTCAAAAGAATAACCTTCACACGTAAAAACAACATCGTAAGTATCCTTATCTACCTTATTCAATGTATATCCAACTTCCGTTGCTGATATTATCCGCTCAGGAAGTCCTTTATTTTCGCTGGCAGTCCGGCTACTGTCCATTGCCATCACAATCTCCGGTGCAAGTTCCGGTAATTCCTCATTCTCTTCTACCCAGGACAGGTCGCCTTCGTTAATATGAGCAAGATTCTTCTCTATATCACCTCTTATCTTCTTTTCATCTATATACGATGTAATCTTGCCATAAGCGATTATTCCTCCAATAATAATTGCAATTAGCAATATTACGAGAATGATTATCTTAACTATACTATATTTCTTAGCTTTCATTTTTACTCCAAAGGATTTTCTAGTTACGCCAATCTTTTCTGATCATAGTATCCCAATTGTTGCTATAACAGTTTCAGCCAAAGTTAACTCTTGTAAAATTCCTTCCTGTTTGCCTACTTATCATTGTTTGAAATCATAAGCAGGATCTCCAGAATAATCAGACCGGGCAAAGACTCTTTCTCTTTATCTTTTAATCAGTGACCTTATTATTTTATCAGAAAACAGCATTCTATTCATTATTTTAAAACCTATAAATAGCAAAGTCCCCCAACATATCTATATGAAAATAAAGCAGGAGTACATTTCTGACAACAAAAAGGAACCTTTATTCCAGGCCTTTCTTATACCCTTTGCAACGCATAGCCCCATAAATATATATTCCGGAACTGACTGGCTTTCCGTAAACCATCCCCATCCGGACAGCCTCCATGCTGCAACGCCTGCCGCCGCAAAGCACATAGCAAGTACCGCCGAAGTCGTTACGAACATGATAGCACTCTCGAATGTATTCTTTCCGCAAAGAGGCTCCATATGGGCAAGAGCAAGCATCTTATCAGTCTGCTCATGATCCATACTCAGATGAAGGGCTAATGATATTATCTTATTTCTTGTGGGGTACCACTTGCTCTGGTTTATCGCCGAAACGCACTGCTTAAGGGAAGATGACCACCCCTGTATCTCAGAAATCTCATGTACGCTGCCTGCATAATCCAGATCCAGATAATTTGCATAGATATTTGCTTTTATATAAGCATATAATTTATGAAATGCGCCTGTAAATATCGCAATGTTTTCATTAATGAACTTCTGAAGTTCATCGTCATCCTTAACCTCAGAAAGCTTCTCATCAAATCTTACAGTGCTGACTTCCTCTGCATTCCGGACCGCATCACTCATAAGAACGCCACTCTTGATCTTATCCAGAATGGCATTATATTCACTGACCGGGTCTTCACCCCCCTTGCTGATGACATATATGCAGATACAGTCCTCAAGGCTCTTCGAATACAGACCGGGATATCTTCCATATCTGTGAAGCAGGCGGTTCACATCCGGAACATCATACCCTGCAGCCATGCCTATCCTTAAAAAAGTTTCCCGGTTCTTCGGAACAGCACCTTTGCACCATTTATTTACGGATACCCGGCTCACACCGCAGAGTTCGCTGAACCTCTGCTGGGTATACCCTGTACTATCCAGTATTTCAGATATTTTAGATTTCCACTCCTCATGCTGTGCTTTGATTATTGGAAGAATGCTGTCCCTGAGTTCTTCAAAGCTGTCGCATCTTGATATCTCATCCTTTATGTACGCTGTCTCTGTCCATTCTATATCTCTTTCATCGATCATCCTATGCCCCTCCTGATACGGCTATTTACATTTTATCAGAAAAATTGGGGAGGATTTCAGGTGAAGTTTACTTTATTGGTACTGTACAGTTCTATCTGCGCAGCTTCCCCCTGTATATGAATATATCCGGAAAGCGTTTCCTTAATGAAGCTTCACTCTCTGCTGCCATAGCTTCATCTTTATACAGTGCAAAGACCGAAGGGCCGCTTCCGCTCATAAGCGCTCCTGCCGCTCCGGAATCAATCATTGCCTGCCTTATATCAGCTATCACCGGATGACTTTCTTCAGTCATAGGGGCAAAGACATTCACCAGGAAAGGGAGCAGACTATCGACAGCTCCCGCTAAATCATTCTGTTCTATTCTATCTGTAACAGCATTTTCTATAACAGCGGCCAGACCGTCCGTATCGGGATGATCAAGGGTGCCCACCTCCAGCTCCCTGTCCAGACTTGCATAGCCTTCTGCCGTGGATACAGCCTCGTCAGGCTTGGCTATTATGACAGGAATAGCCGGCAGTCCGGAAAGCTCGGTCATCTTTTCGCCTATGCCTTCGCACAGGACAGTTCCGCCTTTTATACAGAAAGGCACATCTGCACCGATGGTCTTGCCGACAGCACACAGTTCTTCTTCCGTAAAGGCAAAACCGCAGGCTTCATTTATCCCCACAAGGGCCGCAGCTGCATCCGTGCTGCCTCCGGCAAGTCCTGCTGCCGCAGGGATCCTTTTCTTTAGATGGATGCGGACACCGGGTGTTCTTAGTCCCTTATTCCCGGCTTCGTTAAAAATCGCTTTTGCCGCCCTGTATGCTATATTCTTTTCATCACAGGGTACCAGATCATGACCGGCTGCGGACAGTCCCCCGCATTCACTTTCAACCGTAAGGATTATCCCCGGATCTTCAATGCGTTCAACCGTCACCTCATCGCAAAGATCCACCTGCTGCATGACAGACTTTATTGTGTGATAGCCATTGGGAAGCCTCCCGGTGACATCAAGGGTAATGTTTATTTTGGCATACGCGTTTATCTTTTCCATAATTTAGTATTAACCCTTTTTCTTCCTGCTCTTTTTCTTTAGCCTCAATACCACAAACACTATAAGCACGATAGCAGCCAGGCCGGAACCGCCAGCGATTGCAATAAACTTATAATCATACTCATGAACTATGCAGTACATCGGATATTCAGATGGTATCTCCAGCTCCAGGTACGATCCCATTGCCACATATCCACACGGTTCCCAGCCGGATCCGTTATATTTATATACACTTACATTCTTCCCATAGGGATTCAGTATCCTTAAAACAGCATCTACCTGCGTACCGTCCTCGTTCATGCCGCTATTGCCGGTCAATTCTATGGCGTATACCATCTGTTCGATATAGGGGAGCTTGCGGTATTCATCCAGATCAGCTACAGCATTATTGAACGCATGAAGCTCCGCATCCTCGTCAAACTGTCCGCTTACCAGCGCCAGCGCCCGGTTCGAAGATGCACTCTCACGTTCTTTGCTTTCAACAGTGGTCACATTTTTTTTGTACTCCGCTATTATTACCAGGTTACCGTCTATGGTATCCGTATCAAGCTCGGACCAGGATCCGTAATATCCGTCTTTTTCGGGTATTTCAGGATAAACTATCAGGTCGACACTGTCATCAAACTTAAGTGCCTGGGTTCCTATTTCCCTGAGGTCCTCATCTTCATCTTCATCCACATTTTCATCAACAAAGAAACGCACTTTCAGGTTCCTGAAATCCGAAGGGCAGTTGCCCATCTTGAGCAGTTCATCATAGCTTATCCTTTCGGCAGCTCCCACATAGTTGATGTTATCGATACCGAAAAGATCCTCGCTTACATAATAGTTAAGCGTAACATTCTCAAGCATAAGCTCTTCCGTATCATCGCTTATCTCGATCTGGCCTGCTATGGCTCCGCACTTTCCGCTCTTTACAGGTATATGGGGCATTGCGAAGCAGGATGAAATGGTAGTGCCATATCCCGTTATGCCGCCTATATAATCCTCACCCTCAAGAGTACAAAGTGAATAGCAGCCTTTTATCACGGAAAGGGACTGTCCGGCCACTCCGCCCACATAGCTTCCGCCGGAACTCTTTACGGGACCATAGGATGAGCATGCGTTTATGATCCCCTGCTTCATAAAGCCCGCGATACCACCTGCACCGTCATTCTTTGCAGTCACATATCCATGATTGATGCAGTTGTGAAGGATATTCTGGGTGGTATATCTTCCCCCCAGCTCGGTCTCAACCGTACCTGCTGCATTCTCCTCAGGATCGTTTTCATCAATGGCCATGGATCCCGTTATACCGCCTACATTTATATCTCCGTTTATGCTGCCATAGTTAACATTTGAAGACACCTTGCCGTTGACAGCCTTCAGAAGCGTCTCCTCCGAAATATCGCTGTAGTATTCCTCTAATCCGCCTTCCATACGGGTAAGGTCATCATTTATTATGTTGTAGATTTTATCCAGCTGGTCATTTATATCCCTCAGATCATCATTTACATCAGCAGGATAATCATCAGCATGCTCTGAAAGCTGGCTCAGAATATCGCTCATCTGGTGCATCTGAGCATTGAGCGCATCCGCATCGTCCTCCACGCTCCTGCTGATACCTACCAGCTCAAGCTCCTTTTCGGCATTCAGGTAGGTTACGATATCATCCACGCCTTCCTGTGCAACATCCGCACTCTTCTTTGCCTTTTCTGCAGCATCAGAAGCATCATCTATGGCATCGGAAGCATCCTCCACTCCGTCAGAAGCATACTCCGCGTATATCCTTGAGAGAATAAGTGAAGATGCAGCTATGCTGGATATCGCATCTGTTTCTTTTGTATAAGCGCCCATAAGAGTGGTAAGGGCATTTACCAGTCTGCTCCTGTCTTCCGCAGAAGCCGGATCAGTCCACAGTCTCGACGGGTTGCTTTTGTACTTTGCAGTGATCTCCGAGATCTCATTAGACTTTTCCTCCGTCAGAGCCGCCTGTTCATTCATGATCTTACGCTGCGCCTCTATATTGTCCCGCTCTCTGTCCACTGTCTTTTTATCTTCACCCTTGTAATCCGTGATACCGTCTATCGCATCACTCAGATCATCAAGGGCCTCATTCAGGTCATCCACATCCTTACTTGCGGCATTCACGTTGTCCACAACCTTCGGAGCCATATCTATTACCTGGTCAGCCCTGTCACCCAGATCATTTATGGTGTCGGTATTCGTATTGACATAATCCTCTACTCCGGTACTGAGGGAATCCATGGTATCCACTGAAGCATCCGCTGTATCCCTGAGAAGATCAAAGTCCGCACTGAGTGTCGCATTTCCTTTATCCATATCATCATAAAGCTTATCGATCATATCATGAAGCTCAGTTACGGAATTGGAAAGCGACTCGGCAGAATCCAGCTCCAGGAAGGGTTCCATCTGCCCCACTATTCCGCCTATATCCTTGCGTCCGTTTACCTCGCCTTTATTGGTGCAGCTGATGATAGTACCGGACTGTCTGCCCGCTATACCGCCCACATTATAGCCGGCGTGAGGGTATCCGACGGTTTCCTGATTCTCACATCTTATTATCAGGCCTTTTGAAAAACCGGCTATTCCTCCGGTATCCAGGCCGCTCTGCATCTTTATCTCCTTAAGCGACTGAAGCTTTAAGATTTCCAGTACGTCACTGTTCATTTCATCCTCGCCGTTTATCCATTCGGCAGACTCGTTCAGTGAACCGTTATTGATGCACGAAGAAATCATTCCGTAATTTTTTCCGCATATACCGCCGGTAAAATAATATCCGTTTACCGCAGCGTTATTATTGCAGTCGATCAGATCGCCGTTTGCCTCATTTATCCCGGCTATTCCACCGGTTACGGACTTGCCTTCCACACGGCCCATAAATTCACAGTTTATCACGCGGCCCCTGTTTATTCCGACTATTCCTCCGGTAACCTGCTCATCACCGGTAGCCTGTATGGTTCCGGCTATATTTATATTGCTGACTACGGCATCATCTCCCAGATAGCGGAAAAATCCCGTTACATAGCCGTCTCCTCCATATACATAACCGTTTATCTTATAACCGTTTCCGTCAAAAATACCATTGAAATACGGTATGCAGGTAAAATCCGATCCTGTCAGGGATATATCAGCAGTCAGAACCACTTCCTTATCGTCGGACCAGGTATTATCATGGCAGTTTTCAGAAAGCTCACGAAGCCCAGACAGGGAGCTGATCTCTATGCGCTCTTTTTTCTTTGCTTCGTTATCGGAAAGTGTATTTTCGGATGCGGTGTTTTCATCTTCCCTGCCTTCCTTATCTTCAGCTTCTTCTTTCTCTTTATCCGGATCATACCCTGTATATCCCTCCGGTATCCGGTATGACGCAGATACTGTCAGTGCATCAAAGGTAATGTCTGCACACAGAACAATTACCAGAAGAACTGTAACCATGCGTGAAAGCGATATTTTATTTTCTGATCTTAAATTAAATTTTCTCATGACTTTGCATCTCCTTTACTGTCAGATGCATCTGCCTGAGCAGTGCTCTCAGACACTCCGTCATCATTTACCGTTTCTTCTCCGGGCGATGGCTCTCCGTCATCCGGAACCTCTGTACCTTCCGAAGGTCCTGCCTCATCCGGCAGTATCACATCCCCCGGCAGGAGATTTACTTCATCGGGATTTACTGCAGACATGCCGCCCATGGATACGATGGCATTTACTTCGCCTCTTACCATGCCGTGCATCTCACCCACAACAAAGCCATTTACCTGTCCTCTCACCAGACCATCGACCCTCACATATCCGCGTACCCGGTCGAGCCTTATGGGAACCGACACTTTGAAACTGGTCTTTTCTATTATCCTCTCACCTATGAGCAGGATCTGAGGCAGAACGAACATAACAAGTATGATGGAGATAATAGTTCCCTGTGCCAGGTACTTTCCTATGCCGCAGATGGAACCGTTGGATGAAAGCCTTCCGATGATCATACCGGCAAGCACCATCATGGAGCCGCTGGTTATGATGGTCGGGAAAGCAAAATTTAATGTCTCTATGACAGCTTCTTTCCTGTCCATTACTTTTCTGAGTTCCATAAAACGTCCTGCTATTACGATAGCGTAGTCAATATTTGCGCCCATCTGTATGGAACTTACTATCAGCTCGCACATGAAGAACACGTTATTCTGCTGCAATGTCGGCGTTGCAAAATTTATCCAGATGGCACCCTCTATGACAGCGATCAGAAGCAGCGGCATACCGGCTGACATAAATGTAAAGAGCAGCACCGCCAGGACTATGAGTATGGAGCCCACTGTTACGATGATATTATCTCTTGCGAATGTGTTCTTCAGGTCACGCTGGCTGGTGGAGTCACCCGTCAGTATTATCTGGTCTTCAGGATAATAAACCTCACCGATCTCATGCATGCGGTCAAGGAAAGCAAAAGTCTCTTTACCCTCCTGGGGAAGATCTATATACACCAGTATTCTGCTATACTCCTCGCCCTCAAGCATATTCCGGAGTACCAGCATAGTGTCATGGGCTTTTTTCAGCCTGTCATAAACATCGTCATCAAGTGTGACATACCCTTCCTGCACTTCGTCGTACAGGAACATGATCACATCTATCAGAGGGATTGAATATGTGCTGATGCCGTTTACCAGCTTGGCATAGTTTTCATCATTTACCGCATAAGCAGTGTAAAGGAGCTGTGCCACTTCATAATCCACGTCCATGAGTTCCGAGAATTCCCTGGCGGTCAGCTTGTCCGTCAGGTTATGCCCCAGCAGCTTGGTATTGCTGAGACCCATGCAGTGATCTACCTGCGGCTCACGCTCCAGATCTGCTATCATCTTCTTTTCCGATTCATAGTTTCCGGTCGGGAAACACATAACGACGAAGTTGTTGCGTCCGAAGCTGTCCTCTATAAGCCCGTCCGCTATCTGTACATCATTCTTTATAGGTGTCTTCAGCAGGGAATATCCGAATACGTACGGACATTTATTCTGCAGGAAGAAAGCTACTACCATGACAACAAGAAAGATGACCGGCACAAACTTTCTCGTAGCAAATGCAAATTTACCGGCAAAATCTATTTTCGGTATGAAACTCTTATGCTTGGTCTTGTCCATTAAAGGACCAAAGAGCATCAGCAGGCCCGGCATGAGCAGGAAAACCGACATCAGTGAAAAGAAGATACTCTTTATCAGACAGATAGCAAGGTCGGAACCTATACCATACTGCATCATCATCATGGCTAACAATCCGCCGACAGTAGTCAGACAGCTGGACGATATCTCGGGTATTGCCTTACTTAAAGACACAATGCAAGCCTCGCGTATCCCCAGAGTCTGGTGTTCCTCCTTATACCGGTTACAGAAAATAACCGCATAGTCAACAGACAACGCCAGCTGCAGTACTATGGTAACGGAATTGGACACGAAGGAGATGGTTCCGAACTGAAAATTGGTACCTGCGGAAAGCAGTGCGGCCGCACCGAAAGTAATGAGCAGCACCGGCACTTCAGCATATGTCTGAGAGGTAAGAAAAAGTATGGTAATTACTACGAGAACTGCAATGATACGTATAGGCTTCATTTCCTCCGCAAGCAGCGCCGCCTGTGGATCACCCATGGATGTGGAAACATAAACATCATAATCCGACAGGCTCTGCTCTACTTTACCCAATGCTTCCAGCGCCTTGTCATCATCAGATTTATAATTAAATGTAATACTGTATAACGCAGAGAAATTATTATAGTGGTCAGTTGTTTCATTATAGGAAAGCATTGCAATATCGCTGTTCTTCTTAAGCTCATCAGCGATATCATTTGCCTCATCAAGGTCAATATTCATGACCATCACACGGGCGGTTCCATAGGTCACGAACTGCTCGTCCATAAGATCCAGACCCACGCGGGTTTCCATTGTATCGGGAAGGTACGCCGCAAGTGAGTTCTCCACCTTTGTCCATCCTGCTGATATAGCACAGAATATCATGCTCAATGCAAAAAGCAGGAAAAATAGATTTCTCCTGTCCACAATGAAGGTGGCCACCTTCAGCATAGGACTCTGTTTAGCGGCCTGTTCGGTTTCTTCGGGTTCCATTAATGCATCAATCCTCTTTTCTATGAATAAAATTATTTTTTGATGTACAGTTTTTCCTGTAAGTACTGCTTATTGGCATCGAAGTCTATTTTCAGGACCATCATGCCGCTGTCAGTGGTATAGTCGCTCCAGGTGCCTTCCAGTGGAATGCTTCCGGAATCTCTTCCGTAAAGCTTGAACTTCCAGGCCTGAAGGACCAGGAAATAGCACTCATTCTGAGTCATGTTGGTAGTAAGCTCGCTGCACACATTTTCTATGACCTGCGGGCCATTGGTCATCATAGCATTCGGCAGCTTGTCTATCACGTCATTTATGACCTTGCGCTGTCTGTTGGTCCTTTCAAAATCCGTTCCGATATAACGGATCCTCGAGTATGCCAGTGCCTGAGCACCGTTTAAGTGCAGCCATCCGCTGGCAGATGTATCCATATAGTCGGTCGTCATATCTACGCCGCGAAGCATATTATATTCATTCAGGTAGGCGTTTACCCACTGGACCTCCTCATTGGTAAGATTCAGGTCCACACCGCCCACTGCATCCACCAGCGTGGCAAAAGCCTCAAAATTTACGCTGACATAGCGGTTTACTTTTATTCCAAAGTTCTGCTCTATGGTCTCCATTAAGAGCTCCGGACCGCCGTACGAATATGCGGCATTCAGACGGTTCTTTCCATGCCCCGGGATATCCACATATACATCACGCAGAACGGAGGTAAAAAGAATCTCATGTGTTACGGAGCTCATTGATACCAGTATCATGGCATCTGACCTGCCGTCATCATCACCGGTGCGGGAGTCGTTTCCTATCATAAGAACATTTATGACACCACCCTCATAGGGACTCTCGCTTTTAACTGAGGCGATCTCATTGTAATGCATCTTGCTGTAAACATAGCCTACGCCGGCATAAAGCCCTCCCAAAAGAATAGCGATAAGCAGCAATATGAGTACAATGAAATTCCTGAACAGATGGCTTTTTTTCTTCGGAGCTTCCACATATACGTACTCGGTTTCACGCTTGCCGCGTTTGCGCCCCGGAGATTCCTCGTAAGACTCACCGCTGCGACGCTGCCTTTTGGCCGCAGCTGCCTGTGCCTTTTCCTGACGTCTTCGATCCTTTTCCGCAGCCGCAGCAGATGCGGCCCTGGCTTTTTCTTCCGCCTTAGCTGCACGCTTAGCCTCGGCTTTTTTCTTTGACTCTGCTGCTGCCCGTCTGCGTTCCTCTCTTTCTTCGCGCTTTTCGGCAGCTGCCTGTTTTTTCCTTATCTGCTCATTTTTAGCAGCTTCTCGCTTCTTTTTTTCTGAGTCCCGCACTTCTTTCCTGGCGGCTTCGCGCTGTTTCTTTTCACCAACCCTGGCCTCCCGCCTTGCGGCATCCTGTGCCCTGCGCTCTTTAGCCTCAGCCTTACGTTCCTCAGCCTGCTGCTTCCTGGCAGCTTTTGCCATTTCCCTGCGCCTGCGCTCCTCTTCTTTAAGAGCTACACGCCTGGCCTCTTCCCCATCGTCATCATCATCTTCGTCGTCATACTCATCGTCATCATCATACTCGTCGTCATCTTCGTACTCATCGTCGTCTTCGTACTCGTCGTCATCGTCGTACTCGTCGTCATCGTCGTACTCGTCGTCATCGTCGTACTCGTCGTCATCGTCGTACTCGTCGTCATCGTCGTACTCGTCGTCATCTTCGTACTCGTCATAATCCCCGGCATCATATCCACCGGGCTTACGACGATTCACTATATGGCTTTTCCCAAATGCATTTTTCAGCATAGCGTCATTATCCTTACACTTTTATATTAATATTGTATTCTCAGCCCACCTCTCTCAGATAAGCAAAGACCACATACCCTATGTACATGATCAGCATGGTAATGCCCCTGACTCTTCCGATCTTCTTTCCGAAGAGGCAGTAAATGAAGCATATTATAGTAACTGCCAGAAGGATTCCAATATCGCACATTGAGGCAAAGTTTACGCCTACCGGAAGGATAGTGCAGGAAATTCCCAGTATGAGCATTATGTTGAAGATACTGGATCCTATAACATTTCCCACAGCCATGTCCACCTCGCCCTTTTTGGCAGCGACCATGGATGTGACCAGTTCCGGAAGGGATGTACCCATGGCTACGATGGTCAGGCCCACCAGCGTCTCTGACATCCCCATTGAAAACGCAATGTTTTTTGCAGACTCAACAACCGCTTCACCGCCGGATACGATAAGAACCGCTCCGAATATAATAGAAAACACGGTCTTGCTCATCGGCATGGACTCTCCTGTGTCCTCCTCTTCCGACACAGCCGGATTTTTCTTTGCAGCCAGCATCAGAACTACCATATATACAATGAAGAGAACTAACATTCCGATACCGAAAACACGTCCCAGATCATAGACCTTATCTGACATCCTGATATTATCTATTCCGACAGACATAATGGTCTTGATACCGACAGGCGCGGCAAAAAGCATTGCTGCAGTTGCAAGGATATTGAGGGGAAAGTCCCTTTTTAATATGGTAGATTCTACAGGCACCGGATGGAAAAGCGCACATACCCCCAGTACCATCAGAGTGTTAAAAAGGTTCGAACCCAGTACGTTACTTATTGCAAGTTCATTGGATCCCTTTATCGCCGATGTTACCGATACCGCCAGCTCCGGAGCACTGGTTCCCATAGCCACTATGGTAAGACCTATGATCGCCCCCGGCACCTTAAACCGCTTTGCCACGGAGGAGCTGCCGTCCACAAACATGTCCGCACCTTTTATCAATGCGTAAAAACCAACTACAAGAATTTCCAGATAAGTAAGCATTCTTCCCTCTTTCTGTGCGCCTGCACACCTTTATGACCGGCCGTTATCGCCGGTTCCTGCCGCTTCAAGCCGGGCCGCTTCCGTCGTCACGAATATTTGGCCCGTCCCGGTTCTTCTGCAGTTCCTGTGTCTCTGAGGTATAAAAAAAACCTACACCACAGAAAAACCATGGTGTAAGTCTCGCTTTTTAAAACATGCTCCGGGGAAACCGGCCTTATCATCACAGGCCACTTTCCCGTCCTGACGAAACACGCTGCAGCCTAAAACCAGACACCACAGCAAAAAGGCTCGCAAGCTACTCCCTCAACACGTCCTTATATTAAAAAACATTTTCATGGATTTGTCAACCATAAGAGACTATGGCCTCATCGATCATCCACACCGAGAATGTGCAGATAATTTACTAAAACTTCCCACTAACTGAACTACTTAGAACGACACTCGCAATTGCGCCGGAACAATCACGATGCGTTGTTAGCCGAGGGGAA
>OCVV012886968.1_pt1 | contig 129664 bp, 90 predicted proteins | sample 1539721 | NCBI WGS metagenome assembly OCVV01 (sample SAMN02144230, study PRJEB22623) | gut metagenome | biome: sheep rumen | host: Ovis aries | place: New Zealand
TTGCGCTAACTATTTGCCTGACGGCAACGATGGCAATAGCGCTATTTCCTCTCCCCTCTTCCACCTTTCAAACAAAATCTTCAATAATCTTTCAAATAAAGAAAAAAACAAAGAAAACCACTTGATGACGGCACGAACTTCATCTTGAAGTTCTTTTCGTGTGCTGCCGCTCAGTGGCTCGCAAATGTATTTGCAGCCCCAGACCGCCACCTCACGAAAGTCCTACGGACTACGTGCCGTCATCAAGCGAAAACCTTAAAAACATTCACGGAGATTTAACCTTAACGATAACCTTAACTTTAACTCGCATTATAGCGGAGGTTTTCAAAGGTTTTCTCTTTTCTGTAAAGACAGGCCCGCAAGGGCTGCAGGCAGATGCACGGCTGCAGACGCAAACTTGTTTGCACGATGCAGACGGACAACTGCAGGCACATCCGTGCCTAACACGGATGCTTTACAGAAAAGATGTTTTCGAGGTTTTTGTTTATATTTCCGTCTTTGGTATAAGGACAATAATCTTCAGAAATTTGACAAAAAAGTTTAGAGCACACAGGCCCAACCGAATTTACGGACGAGTTCACGAAGTAAATCACGATCACGTACGGGGATGGTAACAGCTATTGTCTCACGTTGATTGTCACGTTCCGATATTTGGGCTGTGTCAAGGTTATACTGAGTCTGCATATTCATCCATATATCAGCAGGGATGCCCAAAGCCTTTTCTAACGCTACAGCCACATTGAGCGACAAACTGCGTTTGCCATTGATTGTCTCACTCAGCACGGATGGCTTGATGCCCGTTTCCGTGGCAAGCTGCTTTTGGGTCATGCCGCGTTCTTTCAGTTCATCCTTTATCAATTCGCCAGGATGAGTGGCCACAACAGGAGTCAATTCTTTTTTATTCATAATGCTTGGAAATTTCAAATATTAATGCGTTTACTATTATCCCTGTTTCATCGGGCGAGGAACGAAAAAGCAGACGATACTGGTCGTTGATCCATACTGCATCCACACCATTGAGGTCGCCTTTCTTTTTTTCATAATGAAGCGACTTTATGAAGAAGAGGTCTTCCTGCCTACGAGCTGCCTTCAAATAGTTTACAACCTTTACAAACCGCCTTATGATGTCTTTCGGCAACCGTTTATATTGACGGTCTTGAGTAGCTCCAACTGTGTAGAGTTCCTCTAAGGCAGGATTTTCAAATTCAATATTCATTGTCAGCAATTACTATGGCTGTGCAAAGATACGAAACATTTTTGAATAATTAGCAATTTTGCGAATTATTTTTTCATTCCCTCCAAATTTTGCACTGAATATTTGCCGCGCGGTGACGACAACACAATATCCCCGACACTCTTCTGTCTATTAACAAAACCTCTCAAATAAAGAAAAAAACAAAGAAAACCACTTGATGACGGCACGAACTTCATCATGAAGTTCTTTTTCGTGTGCTGCCGCTCAGTGGCTCGCAAATGTATTTGCAGCCCCAGAGCATCAACTCACGAAAGTCCTACGGACTACGTGCCGTCATCAAGCGAAAACCTTAAAAACATTCACGGAGATTTAACCTTAACGATAACCTTAACCCTAACCTTAACCCTAACAATGATGGTTCGAAACTCCCTCTGTTTAATTACTGCGTAGGTTTTTAAAGGTTTTCTCTTTTCTGTAAAGACAGGCCCGCGAGGGCTGCAGGCAGATGCACGGCTGCAGACGCAAACTTGTTTGCACGATGCAGACGGGCAGCTGCAGGCACATCCGTGACGAACACGGATGCTTTACAGAAAAGATGTTTTTAATGTTTTTGTTTATATTTCCATCTTTGGTATAAGAACAAAAATCTTCAAAAACATTTCTGCGAATGCTTACACCCTTTTGCCAATCGCAGTTCTATAACAAAAATCATGAAAATCAGTTTCACACTTTCACTCTACCACAAACCATTAGCATTCAGCATGATGCGGGTGAAACTGCGGTTTCACCTCAGTTTCACTCTCTATCTTCTATGCCCCCCATCCTTGGGACAGGGCTGGGCAAAAGATGGTCTTTTTCGGAGTGATTGGGCCCTAATCACTCCGAAATCAAACATCATTTGGAAAGAAAACAATGGCAGTTCGTGGTGATATCAGTCATCACAAGAGGTGTCCGCAAAAGTATTTCTCACTTGCAGGTGAAACTGGAGTGAAAGTGCAGTTTCACCTGCAAGTGCATGATAGCCAATGCTGTACGCGAGGTGAAACTGGATTTTGCCTTTTTGTGAGGATTCGTAAGCATTGTTGCCCGGGTACACTATTGCGGGGAATAACTACATTCCGCCCTCTTCCCTTTTGAACTAAAATCTCCAAAAATCTTTTTATATAATAGTACACAGAGGCACAAGACACAGAGTCGTTAACCATTTTGCAACACCTAATCCTGGACTCCCCTCCCTTCGGGGGAGGGGTCGGGGGTGAGGCTTCTTCTATTCGGGGGAGTGGCTGGGGGGTGAAGCTTCTTCTATTAAAAATATTTGCGATTTGTCCAGTTCTCAATTTTGATCCCAGGAAGCCGACCCAGATGTTTGACGTTATCAGTTACCATTACCATTCCGTTCGCAATAGCAGTAGAACCAATCAGAATGTCAAAATCATCAATCCTGTTACCATCTTTTTCTAGTTTTGCTTTCAAATCACCATAGAGAGGCAATGCCCTGAAGATAGGGACGATGCCAAAATGTGAAACTATGAAATCCACATCTTTGACTCTTTCCTCACGATTATTACTCTTCGAAGCCCCATAGTATAACTCCGCTATAGAAATCTCCGACACAAAACAATTCTTAGTTTTTACATTAAGTATAGCCTCTCGAATACCATTTTGGTTTTTCAAGAGGGAAATACATATATTGGTGTCTAACAGATATTTCACAGCCAACGTTTTTAGAAATCGTCAATAATCCTCGTTTCTCCAGAGTTTCTGCTTTCACGGATCGCTGCTGTTGCATCCTCTACGGAAACGCCATCATCCCAAGCCCCACTGATACCTGCAAAGAAATGATCATCATCATTCTTCTTACCTTTAGCAAGAAGGGATGCTGACAAACGGTTGATTATGCTTAGCTTTGCTTCATCGCTCAAGGGGGAAAGAAGCCGCATTATCCAATTACTATTTTCCAAAGTGAAAGCCGTCATAATTAAAACATTTTGATCCAACGCCGCAAAGATAAAGAATAATTTCATTCCCTCCAAATTTTGCGCTAACTATTTACTCCCCTCCCTACGGGGGAGGGGTCGGGGGTGAGGCTTCTTCTATTCGGGAGGGGCAGGGGTGGGTAAAAAAAGGAGTCCACCATCACGGTGAACTCCTCTTGACAATTAAATCAAATATTCTGAATTTTTTACGGGTTATTCAGGTTTACCATTCGTCCCAGATCATGCCGGACTTGGAGCGGTTACCACTGTTGCCAGCTCCTTGTCCGTGGTCTCCTTCGCTGTCACCGAATGGGTTGGTCTCGCCATCTGTCTCACCCACTGTGGTTGGAAGCGGAGCTCCATCCTGACCTGTCCGTTCTGTAGGACCGCCAGCGGTTCCACGACCAGTTTCGCTCTGAGAAAGAAGAAGCGATTCGAAATGCATTACTGTTACAGTCAATGCCTCGGGCTTTACATATGTCATTTTCATAATTCTTTTTCCTTTCTTTTTAATCAACAACATACTTCTTACCATTCACGATGTAGACACCCTTTGTCAGGCGGCTCAGAGGACGGTTCATACGAACACCGCGCATGTCGTAAATCACATCGTTGTTCACAACATTATTCTGAGTATTGTCAACATTAATCTTTCCGATACCACTGACCACTACGTCGATTGAACCGAAGTCCATGTCCATCAGCGACTTCTTAGCACCACTTGCAACGCCTACGAGATCGTCGTTCTTCACGTCGCTGGCTGCGAGTATCCATCTGGCGGGGTCAGAGAGGCTCGTTGCTGGGTCGATGGTCTTGCTGGTGTTGAAGTTCGGGCAGATGATACCCGTCTGGTTGTTCCAGTCCTGGCTGGCCAGATTGGGCACGCGGTTGTACCAGAAGGCAGCGCGGCTGTTCTTGCTATCCCAGCCCAGGAAGTAGCAATACTGCGGTAATACTGAAAGGAAGAATGAGCCTACGAAGGTGTAACTGAAATCTTTGGAAATCTTTGCCTCAACCTCTTTGCCACCGTACATAATCTTATCTGAAGAGTTGTAGGTGAAAGAAGGACCAACCTCTGTGTGAGTGAAAGTCCTGCTTGCTACAGTTTCTTCTTTATCAGTGTCACCAATTACGTATGCAGGAACTGTGTACTCACCTTTATAAATATAAGTTTCCAACTGAGCTGCAGGTACATTCTGAGAATCGATCAAACGGTTGTAGAGGTCAGGAGTTTCTGTCTTGAACACATCGAACGAACGATTGGCACCTTCGGGGATATTCGGCTTGATGAGATAGGGGACACCCTTGTGCAGGATAATAGGATCGGCTGCCTTTAATGCAGTTAAGTCAGCATATTGACCTTCACCATCACCAATCCACTTAGTCTTGTCGTCGATGATACCATGCACGGGATCAATCATTTCTGTTGTAGCTTCAGGAATCGCTTCCTTATACACCATCAAGTTCTTTGAGAACATCAGAGTTATCTTCTCCTTGTCGTAGTCACGAACTACATAGCGCAGCTTGCTCAGATAAGGGATTTTGCCTTCGCCATTGCCGAAGAAACGAACCATTTCTGAATACTTCAGGTCGTAGGGAAGACACACTGTCCACCAGTCAGGATCAGACTGATAGAACTTCACCGGCGTGAGAGGACGTTCGTCGTTGGTATCATAGGCATGGAGCACGAACTGGTGCCAACCACGGTAGTCTCGTTTCTTGGTCACTTCCTGGGCCTGGGCTATCTCAGTGCGCATCGTCCAGAATGGACCGGCATCACTGCTTGTAGCCTCGGTAAATTCATAATCTATCACCTTGTTGTAGCGGGTCGCATTAACTCCTTCTACATAGTCTGTAGCACCTTCTGAATAGGTTACATATTCGTCACTTATGTAGTGAGTGCCATTATGCTCATCTTTTACCCAAACATCTTGCATACTAAAAGTCCAACCTGTAGCTCTTTTTTCTGCTAATTCGGCTTCAGTGTGTCCCCAAGTTAACCAAGTAGAACACTCCGTATAATTATACTGATTCCCTATAGTATTAGTCCATATATAGTCCCCATCAGGGTCTGCTACCTGTTTTTGAGTTTTTGAGTACCATGGCTTGGGCTTATTGCCATCGTTATTCCTTGCTAATAAAGGATGATAGTACGCACCATCGGAAGCCTTTACATAGACATCCACCTCATTTCTGATGTAGTTGCCCTCATAGGTGGCGCCGGCGGCAGCCGGGTCATAGATGATGTTTCCATTGGCATCATATACAGGCACGGTCTCCATCACAGGATTTCCCTGTTCGTCAACAACACCTACGGTCTCTGGTTTCGGATAGAGTTGCTTGTCTTCCCAAATAGTGTTGTAATACCACTTTAAATCAGCAGGCTTTGTTAATGTGGGCTGGCCTGTCGGATCAAGGCGTACATCGTAGAACGAGCGGTCGGTCTTATCGGGATCTTCCATCGTATTGGCAATGTAGAGGTCATTAGCCGTCTGCTGAAGGTCAGTGGTGTGTCCACCCGAGGTTGACGGGTTGGCATTCTTAAACGAGTTGGCATTTCCTGCAGGCTCAGGCACGCGCTCAGAATCCCACGCATACCACAGATAGCCCGTGGTGCCCTGAATATAGGCACGGTTGAACTCACTCTGGTTGGGGAAATAGACCACGTTACCCTTACCGTCACGCCATGTGGTGGCTACGGAGTATTCGCGGGTGGGGTCGGTATAGCGCTGAATCTCAGGCGTGCCGCACTCACGCGGGTAGTGCAGGAAAGTGATGTATTCGGCAACGGCATCGCCCTGGGCATACGACCAGCGGGTAATCATGCCCTGATTATTGGTGTATTGCGTGTCGATGGTATTGTTACCCATATACATAATGCTGGAGAAAGCATCCACATGGCATTCGGGAGCCACCTTGGCGAGCACATAGACATCGCTCACGCTACGGGCTGTGAAGCAGTGGCTCTCGATGAGTTTCAGGTTCTCAGGCAGCGTGATGGTGCCATAGCGAGGAGTTCCCTGTCCATTCTCCCCCTTCCCTTGTCCAGCATTCCAAATGGGGTCGTTGAGCGGAGCATGACCGTAGTGGTCGGGATTGTCGTGGTCATCGTGAAGATAGGCACCGTTGTCATAACGCATGTGCTCGGTGGTTCCGGTGGTCCAGACATGGCGGAGCACCTGATTGGAAATCCAGAACGAACGGGTTTTAAGATTCTCGATGTTGCCGGGGATGCAAATTTCCTCGAGCAGCGGCAGCGAGGTGTTCAAGCAGTCGGCAGGAATAGTCTTCAACTCCGAGCATGTGGGGAAGATAATCTCCTTGGTGCGGTCGCCGATGACATACGACCAGCTCAGCGTGATGTCGTTGCACCACTCTTCATAGATGACGGCATCTCCAAGGTCGAGCTGGATGAGGGCGGCACCAGTAATTGCACCATTATGGGCCGTTCCTGTCAAAGCACGCGTTCCACCAATACCGGCATTAGCACTGACGGAAGTCTCGTCGGCTTCTCTGTCGAACACGAAGTGGCCGTTGGGGTCGAATTTAACTCCTGCTGTATTATCATTTCCGTTGAAGTCGAGGGCAGAGGGATAACCCATGATGCTCACGTAGCCTAATTTATCGAATGCGCAGTAGTCCTTCGTGGCATTACCCATCTTCTTGTCGGCACGGCCGTCGAAGTAAGTGTGCCGCATGGCCGTGTAGAGCGTACCGGGCTTCTGCACGTAGGCCACGAGCTTGGCATCGGCTGTGCTCTGATTCTGCTGGCCATGCTGGCTCAAAGCAGCCTCGAAACCATTGTTCACAGCCACGATAGCTTCAGCAGCAGCCTTCACGGCAGCCTTGTCCCAATAGTCGGGCAGGATGACGCGCTTGATACTGGCGTTAGAGAATGTGAAAGGTGCATGATGGCCACCACCAGCGCCATAGAGGTTCTGCAGGTCGAGCGTGGGACATGTCACCGTGCCGAGGGCGGCAAGGTCTTCTGTAGTCAGGTCGAATCCTGCACCGTTGCTGATGTAGAGATGACTGTAATCAGTCATCTGGCCGTTAAGATCAGCTAAAGCTGTGGTCAGCTCACCAGCATTGTCCAGACTGATTTTAGCCACTTTTTCATTGGCTCCATCAACTGACCATGTCTTGGTGAGATCAAGCGTGTAAGCCTTGACACCTATCGATGTCAAGAACATTGCAAGAAGCAGTAAAAGTTTTCTCATACTTGATTTAATTTATGATTAAAAGTTATTATTTATCACAACGGTTTGGTGCCGCCCCTACACCTTATTATATTATAGTGAGATGGATGAGAGCGGGGAGGTAAATGCAGCGCATCTGCTGCTCATCCTTCAGGTCTTTCAGAAACCGGCGCCTTAATCTCACGACCCAGCGCCGCTTTTAATAAAATTAATTCAAAATGATTACTGCCTATCCTCACGGACGTGCATGACTTTAAGCGTTTCTGATGGCTCCCTTTTGTGGAAGCATACAAAAAACTCGTTGCAAAGTTAAAACATTTGGAAAGGTTACAGTATATAACAGTGTAGCCAACACGGCAACATGTAGAATAATCGGCTACACGTTAACGTTTTCGTTAACGCTTTCGATATCGTCGGAATTTCTATGAATTTACCAATGAGACATGGAGGGTAGTTTCTTAGCCTCCATACTTTTATAAACAAAAATCTCCAAGAATCTTACAAATAAAGAAAAAAACAAAGAAAAACACTTGATGACGGCACGAACTTCATCTTGAAGTTCTTTTTCTTGTGCTGCCGCTCAGTGGCTCGCAAATAGATTTGCAGCCCCAGACCGCCAACTCACGAAAGTCCTACGGACTACGTGCCGTCAGCAAGCGAAAACCTTAAAAACCTTTGCGGAGATTTAACCTTAACGATAACCTTAACCCTAACGATGACGATAACGATAACGATGACTTTAACCATAACGCTAACGTTAACCTCAACTCTCACAATAGCGTAGGTTTTTAAAGGTTTTCTCTTTTCTGTAAAGACTGGCCCGCGAGGGCTGCAGGCAGATGCGCGGCTGCAGACGCAAACTTGTTTGCACGATGCAGACGGGCAACTGCTGGCACATCCGTGACATAAACGGATGCTTTACAGAAAAGATATTTTCGAGGTTTTTGTCCTATTAGTTATCGGCGCCTCGGTGATGGAAATGTGTTTTAGATGTCGGATTCTTCCATGTCTTGGGAATAGAGCTGGAAGAAATCGAAGTTAAGAATCTTGCTGATATGAAGGAGCACACCGGTGTCGATGGTCATCTTGTCGTATATCTTATAGAGATTGGTGCGATGACAACCCAACTCCTGGGCAAGCCAGACGGTTGTCTTGCCTTGCTCTTCAAGTTTCTGACGGATGCATTGCCCAATGTGAATCATATCTGCGTTCCTAGGTTTTGTTCGTTTGCAGACACAATAGAGCGCGGACTGCACTTATTAGTCCATATCTGTAATCGAAGGTCCTAGGAAATACCCACTAACAAGAGATATGATCGTGCACTCCACGCTTAAGCGCGGAGAACCATCATGCCTAACTTGTTAGTTGTATCGCGAATTTCCTAGGTTCTCGATTACAAGAATAGCATAACGTTTCCGTTATTTACGCCACTATGTCTTTTAGACGATTTTCACCATCCGGCTGCAAAAATAATCATTTTATCGGTAATCTGCAAAAAACTTGATAGTATTTTTGTGAAATTAATAGAACACAAAGACACAAAGGCACAAAGATTTTTAAGAAAAAAACATAGAAAACATCTTTTCTGTAAAACATCCGTGTTTGGCACGGATGTGCCGATAGATGTTCAACTGCATCCTGCAAACAAGTTTGCGTCTGCTGCTGAACATCCACCGGCAGCCCTAAAGGGCCTGCCTTTACAGAAAAGAGAAAACCTTAAAAAACCTTTGCGACTTGAAGAATTTAGAATTTTGTTAGGTTAAAGGTTAAGGATTAAAGGTTAAAGGTTATAGTTATAGTTAGAGTTAGGGTTAGGGTTATCGTTATCGTTGAAGTTAGGGTTAGGGTTATCGTTGAAGTTAGGGTTTTGAATGTTTTTGCTTTTCTGTAAAGTCAGGCCCTTCAGGGCTGGCTTTAGCAGATTAGCAGCAGGCGCAAACTTGTTTGCAGCAGGCTGCTAAGCGGCTAAAGACACATCCGTAGTGTACGGATGCTTTACAGAAAAGTGGTTTTCTATGTTTTTTTCAACCATTTGTCGTCGAAGGCTTTGATGCGAGTCTGTGTGTCACGGAGGAATTGCTGGTATTCGGGACTTTCGGGATGGAAGGGACGATGGGAAAGGGCTTGCTTCAAGGGGCGCCATTCTTCCAGATACTGGCGGGCGGCATCAGAGAAACAGGCATCGACCAACCGCTGCCAGATGTACTCTACGGTTTGGTCGGTGGGGTGCAGCATATCGGGATTATAGAAACGATAGTCGCGGAGCTCGTCGTTCACAATCTCGTAGGAAGGGAAGTAGTAAAGTGAAGAGTGAAGAGTGAAGAGTGAAGAATCTCTTTCGAGTGAAGAGTGAAGAGTGAAAGGCAACGGGTAGGCGAGCTCTGCTCGGGAATGGAGTGAAGAATCTCTTTCGAGTGAAGAGTGAAGAGTGGAGAATGTAGAGTTATGATTACTTTTATCGGCGGAAGTTGATTCTTTCACTAATTCTTCTATGGCGAGAAGGAGGGTGGCCTTGGAGAGTTGGCTGCGGTGGAAACCGTATTTCTGGTAACGGATGGGACTGACGGTGAGGATAATCTTTATCGCGGGATTCCATTCATGCAGAAGGGTGATGGCCAGCAGGAGATTGTCGGCACATTCGGCTACGGTGAGTTCCTGTTCATCGAATAAAGATTGGGGACGCTTCTGACAGTTATCCACAATCTCTCCGGTGGCCTTTTCGATATATACATGGTTGGTGCCCAGCGTCAAGACAGCCACATCGTAATACTTGATTCCGGATTCCTCTTTCTTGAGTCTTTCCACCGTATGCAGGACACTGGCGGGATTGTACATCACGCCGTAGGGATTGACGGTGACGGGGAAATGCTCTTCGGCAAACCGTTGTCCGATACGGTCGGCAAAACAGGAGCCTACAAAGAGCATGCGGGCTGCGGGGGCTATCTGCCATTGAGGTTTTTCTATTTCTACTGTCGTTCGGAAAAGCATTGGCTTTTGTTTATTTAAGTGAACACAAAGACACAAAGTCACAAAGATATTTACGCCTATTTCTTAGTGCCTTCGTGTCTTTGTGTTCCATAAAAAATCACTCATCACTTCTTATCAACCTTGCATCGAGAAGGATTTCTGCATGATCGAAGGCTAAAGGGGGAAGGGCATCCAATGGAAACCACTGGGCACGAGCGGCATCATCGGAACCTTTTACGGGGACGGGGGCATCAATCTCTGCCAGATAGGCGATGGTGATGACACGCTCACGAGGGTCACGGTCAACGGCGGTATAGGCACCGACCTGAAAGATATCGGTCTCACTGAGCGTGATGCCAGTCTCTTCCTGCAATTCACGGACGGCAGCAGCTTCAGCTGTTTCGTCGATATTCATGAAACCGCCTGGGAAAGCCCACTGCCCTCGACACGGTTCGTTCTTGCGCTGGATGAGCAGCACCTGATTGTCGCGGGTCATTACGATGCAGTCGGCTGTCACTGCGGGATGGGGGTACTTGTAGGTGTACATGGGTGATGGGTGTTAGGTGATGGATGTTGGATGATGCCGACATTCCTGCTTTATCAACTTCGGCTGACTTGGAGACCTTTGGTGCTCAACGTCATTTCCACGAAACGGGCATTGGCATTGGGACGGTTCTGAAGGAGCGTCTGCTTGATGCGGGCTGCGGCCTCTGGGTCTTTAGCCACCATATAGAGATAGCCGCCTCCACCGGCACCTCCCAGTTTGTAGCCGAGGCAGAGATCATCTATCTGTCGGGTGATGGCTTCTACCTCCGGGGGATTGGTACCGCTGTCGATGAGTTGGTTCTGCTGCCAGGTCTTGCGCACAAGCATTCCCATCTCATGGAAGTCGGCCCGCTGAATAGCTTCGTACATATCCATGGCATGTTGTTTCATTTCGCGGAGCAGACGGATTTCATCGCTTTGATTGAGGAACATGCGACGCACAATCTCGGCCAGTATCTTTTTGGCCGTGCGCGTGATGCCCGTATAATATAATAGGTGGCACTGCCGATATTCGGGCTGGGTGTATAAATCGACGGGCAACCAGCGCACGGTGGGATTCTGCTCGAAGCCGCGCTCCGTCTGAAGGAGTTTTACTCCCTGAAGGATGCCGCCAAACTGATCTTGCCAACCGCCGCCAGTGGTGAGGAGTTGTTCCAAGACCAACGTCCTGCAGGCAATCTCGTTCTTATCCCATGCCAATCCGCAGAAATCATTGAGCGCGCCCAGGACGGTTGCCGCCAAGACGCTACTCGTGCCCAATCCGCTACCGGCGGGAATGGCGGAGAGCAATGTCAGTTCGATACCGCATCCGAATGCCAGAAGCTGGTCCTTAAGTGTAGAATGGAGAGTGGAGAGTGTAGCGTTATGATTACCTTTGGGACGGAAACCGGCAAGCACCAATGCAGCCTTGGGGATGCTGAAAGGCGAACCTACTTGCTGGTAATCCATAAGTTCTTCATACGTGTTAACCACTTCCATCGCTCCGAGATCGATGCTGCGGAGAATGATGTGTGGTTCCTTGCAAGGACGGACATATGCCTGCAAGGGCGGCTGACCGTTGAGTTCGAGGGCGAAATTCACCACATTGCCACCTTCCATCAGGCAGTAAGGCGGGGTGTCAGTCCAACCGCCGGCAATATCCACGCGTACTGGAGAACGCGCCCATACAATCTGGTCGCTATAGACAGACATACGTGGCGAAGGCTGATGGGAAAGCACTTGCTCCGTGAGTCCTTGGCGCAAGAGGGAGAAGGCTTTATCGGAATCATCGCGGAACATGGCGTCATGGATACGCGTCAGCAGAGGAGCATTCTCAGGAAGCGGCTCAGGCAACGGGATATTCATCTCGCGGTATTCACGGGCGGCATCCTCCAAATCCACCTGATAGAACACGCTATGCTGCCAGTTCTTGGCAAGCAAGGGCCAATTCTGCTGGCGGAAAGCACGACGCTGGGCCACCAAGCGGTGCATATTGGCTTGATTGGAGATATCTTCGGCGGAAAGGTAAAGAGCAACCCCCTCTCCTACTCCCCCCGAGGGGGGAGAGCACTGAGAAATGATACAATTCTCCATTTCCTCGATGGTGTCAACTACGGGGAAGCGCTTTTCCTGCTGGGCGGAACCGGCGAATCTGTCATCAATATGATAGCAACGCACGGCCCAGGAGTGATCTCCTATCGGTACCACATCCACACACTGCCCCGGAGAGAGGCTCACATGGAAATCGTTCTCGGGCACACCCGTAATGATATGGTCGTGGGAAAGTGTCCAATGGGGACCCACATAACTGTTCTCTATCCAGACATTCGTATTCTCGGCGGTAAGAGGATTCACCGTGATGGCATTCTGGACGAACATCGCCGGATGGGGCTTGCGCGAATGATGCATGATTTTCCGCTGATCACTCTCCAGATTCTGAATGGTAACCATCGAGGAAATCAGTTCGCGGGAAGTGCCGAAATGATAAAACTCACCACCAGGCAGAGGCAAGACGGCCACCTTCAGTTGGGCCAATTCTGCGTCGTCGAAGGTGGGATGTGTGCCCAAAGCCAGGCCAAATTCGCCATAAAGGTCGTACTCCTTCAATGAAGAGCCCTGGGATGAGCGTTTCATGAGCAATTCCACAGCACGGTCGGAAAGGAGCCAGATGCCTATATCAGTAAGATAGAAATGATCCTTAAGCAGACTGCCCAGCGTCTCCATGCTGGGTTTCTGCAGCATGCATTTCATCTGCTGGGGATGTTGCCGCGAAGAGACAAACACGCCGTGGTTCTTGGCAATCTCAGGACCAAGCCACAAACCATAACAAACCACATCGGCATCGGGAATCGGCTGAAGAGGCTGTGTGGCCCGGATATAGACATCGCCACTTACCACCATGGTATGAAGACCTGCGGGAGCGGCCTGCATGATTTGCTCATAAAGCGGAACCTGCAGGGAAAGGAGATTTTGCGAAAGTCGCTGTCCGCGTTCCCAACGGAATACGGGCAGAGGTGTCAGTATCTTACCCAAAGGGGCATAGGAAGGCAAACGGCGGCTCTGTCCGCCAGCATGCAACAAGATGCGCTTCTCACGAGAAAGCCATTCACTAAAAGCCGCACCATCGCCATGATCACTTTGCGAATCACGAAAGGCCTGCTGCAGGAGCCACGCGGTTCCCCCACCCGACCCCAACTTATGTCCGACGGGATCGTTGGTACAGAAATACTCTTCACGGGAAAGTCCCGTAATATCGTGGAAACAGCCTACGAGATTAGGCGGCAATGACAGCAACTTCTTCATATCTATTTCTTTTTCTTCCACTCCATCCAAGCCACTGCCAGAATGACAAGCAGAAGCAGGACATAGGCAATATAGGCAATGGTTTCAGTGGTATCCACGCTCTTGGGGAAGAACTGAAGCACCACCTGATGCTTGCCCGGCTTCAACTGCAAGGCACGAAGCACATAGTTCACGCGTCCCACCTCCACCGGCTGACCGTCAACAGTGGCCGTCCAACCGGGATAATAGATTTCAGAGAATACGAGAACACCTCCCTTAGAAGAATTCACGTCGTATTTCAGTTCGTTGGGTTCGTAGGCCGTCAGCGTGACCGAAGAGTTGTTAAAGTCTTGAGCCACGGCCTGACCGAGTTGTTCCTGGAACTTCTTATCGGCCACAGCTTCATGACGGATATCCATCTTGGCCAATGCATCGAGTTCCTGATTGGCATTATCTACATACGAGATCTTATCCACAAACCAGGCATTGCCCTGCGCATACTGGTTTTTCAAGGGAACCGTCTCACCGTTCTGGAGCGGCATGATCACGTAACGCATGTTCAGCATGTTGAGAACCGGCCATATACTGTCGCCCTTGACGACTGTCATATCGCCTTCGGCCTCAGCCACGGCCTTCATCATGCCCTGCATTTCAGGAGCGATATAGGCATCGATAAGTTCCTGATAACGGCGCAACTTGGCGGCATGATAGCCACCGATGCTCTTGTGGTAATAAGAGGTTTCGTTTTCATTGAACGTACTCTTCGAGAGGTTCAGCACACGATAGTTGCCGCAGTCGCTCTTGTCCTGAAGGATAAACTCGTCGGTCTTCGTCAACTCCTGCGGAGCCTCGCGCTCACTCTTAGGCACAAACATATCATTATTGAGATAACGCTTGTTGACCTGCCACATATCCACCAGACAGAGCACGATGACGGCACCCAGCATATATTCCTTGCGCAACTTCTTTGATTTGTAGAGCAACAAGCATAGTGTGCCGATGGCTATGATGATAAACGAACGCCAGGCATCAGCCGTGAAGACAGCCTTGCGCATCTCCGTCAGGTTGTTCATGATCGGTCCGACATACTCCTGCGGCAACTGCTGCAAGGCCTGCGCTTCCTGGGAAGATACAAAACTGTCGAAGAACAGTCCGGGCATCAGGGCAAACAAGAGGGCTATGCCGCCGGTGAGGGCGAAAGAAAGGAGAAGACCCACCCCCTGCCCCTCCCTATGAAGGAGGGGAGTAGATACTTTATTACCGGTTTCCACATTCGTTACCCATTCCTTGAGGGCCAGCATGGCAAGGAGCGGGATGGTGAACTCGGCGATGACGAGGATAGAGGCTACCGTACGGAACTTGGCGTACATCGGCACATAGTCGATGAAAAAGTCGGTCAGAGGCATGAAGTTCTTACCCCATGAGAGCATGATGCTCAAAATAGTTGCCGCCAGCAATGCCCACTTCATAGGACCTTTCACGATAAAAAGTCCCAATACGAAAAGCATCAGCACGAAAGCACCCACATAGACAGGACCTGCCGTCATGGGCTGTTCACCCCAATACTGGCCCAGCTGCTGATAAATCTGTTCGAACTGCGGGTCAGCCTTGCTCATCGCCGTCTTGCTCTCGCTCAACGGAACCGAAGCACCACCCTTGGTATTTGGTACCAAAAGCGTCCAGGTCTCCCCTATTCCATAACTCCACTGCGTGATATAATCGCGCTCCAGTCCGCTGTTGGTCTGGTTGGCGGAATTCTTTTTCACCAATTCACTCTTGCCGCGCATGGACTCTTGTCCATACTGCCAGGTGTGGTAAAGATTGGAAAGATTCAGCATGATGCCTATCAGCGCACCTACCACACAGACAGCAGTGGCTTTCAGGAAATGCGCCATCTTCTTCTCGCGGACGGCCTCCACAAGATAGGCAATGACCATAAAGAGGATGGGGAACAGGAAATAGTAGGTCATCTGCACATGGTTGGCATTGACCTCAAAGGCTGCGAAGATAGCCGTCACCAACAGTCCCCACAGGTATTTGCCGCGGTAAGCCAGCACCACACCCGCAATCATCGGCGGCAGATAGGCCAAGGCCCACACTTTCCAGATATGTCCGGCAGCAATGATGATAAAGAAATAGCTGGAGAAAGCCCATACAATGGCACCTAAAGCCGCCATCCAACGACGGAAATCGAAGGCGCGCATCAGTATATAGAAACCCAACAGATATACAAATACATACCATACATTCTCAGGCAGCCAAAGATGATAAGCCTTGACAGCCTGATTCAGCGGTTGCATACTCTGATACGACGGTGCCATCTGATAAGTAGGCATTCCGCTGAAGAGCGCATTGGTCCAACGGGTCATCTTGCCCGTGCGTTCCTTATACTGCGACTGTTCTTGTCCGGCACCCACACCGGCAGAAGAATCATGCCGGTACAAGATCTTTCCCTCTATGTCGGCAGGAAAGAAATAAGCGAAAGAAATCACAGCGAAGAACACGATGACGAGCACTTCTGGCAGAATCTTTTTGAGCGTTTTCATTATGCTAAAGTCGATTTATTCTTAAATTGAATGCAAAAATAACGGTTTTTTCTCAAATAATTCTTACTTTTGCAGAAATTAATATTAATCGAGATGAAAATTGGAGTTATCGTAGCCATGGACAAAGAGCTGCAACAGTTGCAGCACTTGTTCGACAACAGCAGAATCATTGTGGAAAAATGCGGCATCGGCAAGGTGAATGCCGCCATCGGTGCATCGGAAATGATCCGCAAGCACAGGCCCGACGTCATCATCTCCAGCGGATGTGCCGGCGGCAATGGGAATGACATCAACGTGCAGGATGTGGTGGTAGGCAAGGAGGTCAGCTATCATGACGTGTATTGCGGAACGGCCATCGACAATACCACGATTTACGGTCAGGTGCAGGGCATGCCCGCCCGTTATCAGGCTGACGCAATGCTACTGGAAAAAGCGCGCAGCTTATCCCTCACGACATCCCACATATCACTCCACGAAGGTCTCATCGTCACCGGTGATTGGTTTGTGGATTCTAAGGACAAGATGCGTTCCATCATCGAGAAATTCCCTGAGGCCAAAGCCGTGGACATGGAGAGCGCGGCCATTGCCCAGACCTGTCATATCTACAAGGTGCCGTTCATCTCTTTCCGCGTTATCAGCGACATTCCGCTTCGCGACACCGATGCGTCTATGTATCACGACTTCTGGGCTACCATCGCCGAGAACTCGTTCCAAGTGACTAAATCATTTATAGAAAGCCTTTAGGCTAAGGGATGAGATAAAACCGAACGACAAATGAAGAAGATACCAAGTTTTACGATCAATCACGAGAAGTTGCTTCGCGGCATCTACGTTTCCCGAAAAGACCAGGTAGGCAGTGATGTCGTGACCACCTTCGACATCCGAATGAAAGAACCCAACCGCGAACCAGCCATCAGCGGACCGGCCATCCATGCCATGGAGCATCTGGCTGCCACCTACCTGCGCAACAACGAGGAATGGAAAGACCGCGTCATCTATTGGGGACCGATGGGCTGTCTCACCGGCAATTACCTGCTGCTGCGCGGCGACCTTGAATCGAAGGATATCGTGGAACTGATGAAAGAAACGTTCCGCTTTATTGCCGGATTTGAAGGCGAAGTGCCCGGAGCCACTCCCCGCGACTGCGGCAACTATTCGTTTATGGATCTGGCAGAAGCCAAACGCGAAGCGAAGAAATACTTGGAGGAGGTGTTAAGCCACATGACCGAAGCCAACCTTGTCTATCCGATATAGAAAGGTCTGCGTCATGCCCCTGACAAAAAGGAATCCCAGAAAAGCAGCCCACAGGCCGTGGTTGCCAAACGACGGATGCAAAAGATAATAGAGCGCAAAGAACGTGACGGCCGCTGCAAGCATTGATTGCAGCATCTGGCGCGAAGCCGTCAGCCCGATGAAGATGCCATCCCACATAAAAGCAGCCACACTGATGAGCGGCACGAGATAAGCCCACCGCACAAAATCAGCAGAGGCAGTCACCACCGACGGTTCATCGGTCAGCAATCCGAGGAAAGGCTTTCCACCAACGACATACACTACGGTGAAAGCTACGGCCAAAGAGACTCCCCAAATAAAGATATGGCGGACGGTTGTCTGTAGCGACTGCCGGTTGCCCGCTCCGTAATACTTCCCGCTCAGGGCTTCACCGGCATTGGCGAAGCCGTCCATCACGTAACTCACCATCAGGAAAAGTTGCATCAGCAGCGTGTTAACGGCCAGAATAACCTCGCCTTGCCAGGAACCAGCCGACGTGAAAAACATCATCACGCAAACCATACAGACCGTGCGGAAGAAGATATCGCGGTTCACTTCGAAGAAACGCAGCATCGGCTCGCGTTCGAATATTCCTTTGAAAGAGGCCATGGCTTTGCTGACTTGTATGCCATAAAACTTCATGCAGAGCAGGCAGCCCATCAAATATCCACACCATTGGGCGATGAGCGTTCCCATGGCTACACCCTCTACCTTCATCCCCAATCCGAACACAAAACAAAGGGAAGCCAGGATATTCACCAGATTCTGCGTGATGGCTATCACCATCGGCATGCGCGAATTCTGCATCCCGATAAACCAACCGTTAAGTCCAAAGAGTCCTAAGGTGGCCGGTGCGCCCCACACGCATATATTATAATAGGTGACGGTCAGTGCCCGAACTTCTGCTGTGGGTTGCATGATGAGCAGGGCCAACTCGCGGATAGGCCATTGCAGGAGCAGCAATGTCAGCGCAATGCCCCACCCAATGACCTGCGAACGCAAGAGAAGCCCCCCTAAATCCCCCCTTGGGGGGACTGTCAGTGGTTCGGAAGTCCCCCCAAGGGGGGATTTAGGGGGGCTGTTCTTGCATTTTCCATACGCCTGAGCCGTGAGTCCGCTGGTTCCCATACGCAGGAACCCGAAGATCCAATACACCAGATTGAAAATCATACTACCCAAGGCAATGGCACCGATATAGGCAGCTGCACCCAGATGGCCAGTGATGGCCACATCCACCAAGCCCAGCAACGGAACAGTGATATTGCTCACGATGCTGGGCAGGGCTATGCTTAGTATTTCCTTATCTATGGGTTTCAACTCTTACTGGCCTTCTTTCGCTGGTCGTGGTCGAGGATAATCTTGCGCATACGCATCGACTTCGGCGTCACCTCTACGTACTCGTCTTCCTTGATATATTCCAGACATTCCTCCAGCGACATCACGGTCTTCGGAATGATGCGGGCCTTATCGTCGGAACCTGAAGCACGGACGTTGGTCAGCTGCTTGGCCTTGCAGACATTCACCACGAGGTCGTTGTCATGAACATGTTCGCCGACCACCTCACCAATATAGACATCCTCACCCGGATCGATGAAGAACTTACCGCGATCCTGCAGTTTGTCAATGGCATAGGCGTATGCATTACCCGTCTCCAAGGCTATCATAGAACCGTTCACACGACGTGAAATCTCGCCCTTGAAAGGCTGATACTCCTTGAAACGGTGAGCCATGATTGCCTCACCCTGACTGGCGGTCAGCACGTTGGTACGCAGTCCGATAATGCCGCGCGAAGGAATATTGAACTCAATATTGGTACGTTCGCCCTGACTCTCCATGGAAGTCACCTCACCCTTACGACGAGTCACCATGTCAATCATCTTGGAAGCAAACTCATCGGGCACATTGATTGTGAGTTCCTCGATAGGCTCACACTTCTGCCCGTCAATTTCCTTATAGATTACTTGCGGTTGTCCTACCTGTAATTCGTAACCCTCGCGGCGCATGGTCTCAATCAACACTGAGAGATGGAGCACGCCACGGCCACTGACAATCCATGAATCGGTGCTATCCTCAAAGGGTTCCACGCGCAAAGCCAGGTTCTTCTCCAGTTCTTTCTGCAGGCGGTCGTTGATGTGACGGCTGGTGCAGAACTTTCCTTCCTTGCCGAAGAAAGGAGAGTCATTGATGGTGAAGAGCATCGACATCGTCGGTTCGTCGATGGCAATAGGCGGCAAAGCCTCAGGATTCTCAAAGTCGCAGATGGTATCACCAATCTCAAACTTCTCCAGTCCTATCACGGCGCATATATCACCCGAACTGACAGTATCTGTCTTCACATGCCCCATACCCTCAAAAGTATGGAGTTCCTTGATACGGGTTTTCTCCATCGAACCGTCACGATGAGCAATCGTCACCTGCATACCATTCGTCAACGTGCCGCGATGTACACGTCCCACGGCGATACGGCCGGTATAACTGCTATAGTCGAGACTCGTAATCAGCATCTGGGGCGTACCCTCTAACTGCTTCGGAGCGGGAATCACCTCCACAATCTTATCGAGCAGATAGGTGATATCGGTTGTAGGCTTATTGTAGTCTTCTCCCATCCAACCATTCTTGGCCGAGCCATAGACCACGGGGAAATCCAGTTGGTCTTCAGTGGCATTGAGGGAGAACATCAAGTCGAACACCATCTCATACACTTCCTCCGGCCGGCAGTTGGGCTTATCCACTTTGTTTACTACCACGATGGGCTTCAATCCAATCTCCAAAGCCTTCTGCAACACGAAACGCGTCTGAGGCATCGGACCTTCGAAAGCATCCACGAGCAGCAGGCAGCCATCGGCCATATTGAGCACACGCTCCACCTCGCCACCGAAGTCGGAGTGTCCCGGTGTGTCGATGATATTAATCTTCGTTCCTTTATAGTTAATGGAAACGTTTTTCGAAAGAATGGTGATACCCCGTTCACGTTCGAGGTCATTGTTATCCAGAACCTGATCGCTGAGATCCTGTCCCTCGCGGAACAGATGACCAGCCAGCATCATCTTATCGACCAAGGTGGTTTTACCGTGGTCAACGTGAGCAATAATTGCAATGTTACGAATGTCTTGCATACTAATACCTTATAAAAACGGGTGCAAAGGTACAAAAAATAATCTGAAATGTTTGTTCTTTCAGAAATTATTTGTAATTTTGCACCCGCAAATTCGGAAAATCCGATGCATCTGACGACGTAACCCTGTTGTGATTAAGGCAGGCAGGCGTCTGAAAGATGTGATTGCAAAATCATTAATCATTTAAAAATCATGTATTTAGACAAAGCAAAAAAGGAAGAGATTTTCGGCAAGTACAGCCACAATGGTAATGCAGCAGACACTGGTTCAGCAGAAAGCCAGATTGCCCTGTTCTCTTATCGTATCGCTCACCTCACTGAGCACCTGAAGCAGAACCACAAGGACAATGTGACCGCCCGTTCACTGACCATGCTCGTTGGTAAGCGCCGCGCCCTCCTCTCTTATCTGAAGGATCGCGACATCAACCGCTACCGTGCCATCGTGAAGGCGCTGGGTCTGCGTCGATAATCTCACGCAAAGAATCAGAAAGGGCTGCACCCATTGGGATGCAGCCCTTTTCTTTTGTATCTTAATCCATAATCTCGCGGAGGGGAATCATCACGAAGTCGCGCTTATACATCAGCGGATGGGGAATCTTCAGTTCGGGTTCATCTACGATCCAGTCATCATAGAGCAGGATGTCAATATCGATAGGGCGGTCGTGGTAGATGGGTGTTGGAATTCCCGCTGTCGCACCTCCCCGTTGTCTTTGTTGGGTGTTGGGTGATTGCGTCTTCTTTTTCCGTCCCAACTCGCGTTCTATCTGCTGTGTAGCCCGCAGCACCTCCATCGGAGAAAGGGTGGTCATCACCTTCACGGCAGCATTCACGAAACGGTTATCTGATTCAAATCCCCAGGGTTCCGTTTCGTAAAAAGAAGATTGGCGAACCACTTCGCCAACCCTCTCCCCTATTTTTTCAATCGCCAGACGGATATTCTCCCGCCTATCGCCGAGGTTGGAGCCTAAAGATAAATAAACACCCGCCATCCGTTTAATCATCCAGGATCAGCATGGCATCACCATAGCAGCCGAACTTATAATCATTCTTCACGGCCAGGTCGTAGCCCTCCATCACGAGATCGTAACCACCGAAGGCAGCCGTCTCCATCAGCAGGGTGGAATAAGGATGATAGAAGTTGGCTATCATCGTGTCGCCAATGCCAAACTCATAAGGCGGGAAGATAAACTTATTCGTCCATCCATCATATTCCTTCAGCAGGCGGTCGGTGCCCATAGCTGTCTCAGTGGCCTTAGCCACACTGGTACCCACCAGGCAGACATGATGCCCGGCAGCTTTCGTGGAGTTCACCAGGTCGCAGCATTCCTTACCAATAAACATCTGCTCGGAGTCCATCTTGTGCTTCGTCAGGTCTTCCACCTCAATGTCATGGAAGTTGCCCAGTGCGCAATGGAGCGTCAGGAAAGCAAAGTTGATGCCCTTGATTTCCATACGCTTCAGCATCTCACGGCTGAAATGGAGTCCAGATGCGGGGGTGGTCACAGCACCCTCATTCTTGGCAAAGAGACACTGGAAGTCGTCCATATCCTCCGGAGTGGCCGGGCGACGATCTACAATGTAATGAGGCAGCGGAGCCTCACCCAATGCAAAGAGTTCACGTTTGAACTCATCGTGGGGACAGTCATAGAGGAAACGGAGCGTACGGCCGCGGCTCGTCGTATTGTCGATGACTTCTGCCACCATCGTTCCGCTGTCGTCGAAGAACAGTTTATTACCGATACGAATCTTACGGGCCGGCTCCACAAGCACGTCCCACAGGCGCATCTCCTCATTGAGTTCACGCAACAGGAACACCTCTATCTTGGCATCGGTCTTCTCCTTCGTACCATAGAGACGAGCCGGAAACACCTTCGTATCATTGAACACGAACGTATCGCCCTCGTCGAAATGATCCAGCACGTTGCGGAAGTCAAGATACACAGGGTTCCCCTCTTCGTCTTTCAGAGGTTCTCCGTTTTCATCGGTCTTAAACATGTCTATCTTCTGCGACTTACGGTGCAGAATCATCAGTTTGCATTCGTCCCGATGGAAAGGAGGATTCAATGCAATCTGCTCCTCGGGCAGTTTGAATTTAAATTGTGACAGTTTCATATATTTATAATATTATGTTTCAAGTTCCAAGTTCCAGGTTTCAGGTAATGCGGTAGCAAATTGCCACTTCGTTCTCGCTTCACTCGCGATATCTCCGATATTCTTCACTCTTCACTCTTCATTTTTCACTTTCATTCCACTTCCTGTTTCTCCAGCCACTCCTTGAAATTATCAAAGGTATGGCAGTCTTCGATGCGCACATTACCAGCCTTTGTCCGGCAAAGTGCCGTCAGATAGGCACCGCTGCCCAAGGCATCGCCGATGTCTCGGGCCAATGAACGGATATAGGTGCCCTTGCCGCAGACCACCCGGATGCTCATCTGCATCTTTTCGGAATCAAAGTCCGTCAGTTCAATCTCGTCAATATGAACCCGCTTGGGTTGCAACACCACTTCCTGCCCTTTGCGCATCAAGTCGTAGGCGCGGTCGCCCTTCACCATACAGGCACTGTAAGACGGCGGCACCTGATCGATATCGCCCACGAATCGCTTCAAAACCTCTTCTACCTGTTCCTTCGTAATATGAGCTGTAGGATACTCCTGGTCCACGGGATGCTCCATATCATAACTGGGAGTCGTGGCCCCCAGCTGGAGCGTGGCCGTGTATTCCTTCGTATGTTTCTGCAGTTCTTCTATCTGCTTGGTAGCCCTTCCCGTACAAAGTATGAGCACACCTGTAGCCAGAGGATCGAGTGTTCCGGCATGACCAATCTTCACCTTGTAGCCAAGATGCTTGGAAAGCACATAGCGGATATGAGCCAATGCACCGAAACTCGACATCCTGTAGGGCTTGTTGATGCCCAGTATCACTCCTTCTTTGAAATTCATCAGTCAACCATTGAGAGTGAATGCCCCGAGAGGATGAGGACGAGGATGATGAGACCGACGATGATACGATAGATACCGAAGGCCTTAAATCCGTATTTTGACACAAAGTTCACGAACCATTTCATAGCCAGCAAAGCCACAATAAAAGCCACCACACAGCCCACGATAAGCATGGTGATGTTACTCGTGGAAGCCCATGCCCCCCCCTCTTTCATCAGGTCAAAAAGGTCGAGCACGGTGGCACCGGCCATTGTCGGGACGGCCAGGAAGAATGAGAACTCCGCAGCACGGCGGCGCGTAAGCCCTTGAGCCATGCCGCCCACGATGGTTGCCATGGAGCGCGACACGCCCGGAATGACGGAGATACACTGGAAGAGGCCGATGTTGAAAGCACTACGCTCCGTCACCTCCCGCTTTTCGTCGGGCTTGTTGAATATCTTGTCGCAATAGAGCATAAAGATACCCCCCAATACAAGCATGATGGCCACCACAAGCACACTGTCGAGCAACCAGTCGAGCAACCCCGATTTCTTTGCTGCCAGACCAATCACGATGGCGGGGATAACACCCACTATCAGCAGCCAATAGAAATAGAACTTATGCTTCAGTTGTCCGAATAGCGAAGCCCCTTCGGGAGCCTGAGAATGGTCAATGCGGAAAAAACGCTTCCAATAGAGGCATACCACAGAGAGGATAGCACCAAACTGGATGATAAACGTGAACGCATGCACAAAGGCGGCCATGGTGGGGTCGTCTTGCATCCGTTCGGTAACACCCAACAGGTTCTGGGTGATGATCATGTGTCCGGTGGAAGAAACGGGAAGAAACTCCGTGAGTCCTTCCACAATGGCGATAATGATAGTCTCAAGGAGTGTCATTACTCAGCATCCCCACCTTTTAGTCCGTCTTTCGGCTTATAGATTACAGCCACGATGATACTCACAAAGCCCAAGAAGGTAACCACAGGTGCCACCTTGATATGCAGGGCTGAGAAAATTTCAGGATTATACGAGGTCTCCGTAGAGCCAGTGCTACTCATCAACACAAAGCCCAGAATGACGACAGCCATTCCGATAGCCAACAAGATGAAATTCATCTTTCCAAAAGCCAAATTTTTCTTATCTTCCATAATTCTTTTTAGTTTCAAGTTTCATGTTTCAAGTTTCAAGTAAAAGAAAAATTCTTCACTCTTCACTTATCACTTCCCCCTCCCTTCGGGAGGGCCGGGGTGGGCTTTAAATCTTATACAGTTCTCCGGCAGTCATCCGCAGGAACTTGTTCACCGAGATATACGAACAAAGCACCGTGATGAGCAAGCCGAAGATGAATACCGAAGCCGCCGTGATCAGCATCACCTGCCACGTGATGACCGTCAGCACCTCATGCTCATAATACCACAGCATATAGATTCCACCGCCCAGCACAGCACAGGCTATCAACGAGGCAACCAGTCCGATGACTATGCTCCGCTTGAGGAAAGGCCGCCGGATAAAACCCCATGAGGCACCCACCAGTTTCATCGTACGGATTGTAAACCGTCGCGCATAAACACTCAGCCTGATGCTGTTGTTTATCAGCGAGAATGAAACGATGGCCAGCAACACGGCCAGAATCAGCAGCACGATATTGATCTTCCGCAGATTCTTGTTCACCGAGTCGATAAGCATCTGCGGATAGGTAATTTCAGTCACCTGTGCATTCTTCTTCAATTCCTTGGCAATCCACTTCAGCGAGTCGTTGTTGGCATAATCCGCTTTCAACTGCAGTTCCACACTGCCCACGAAAGGATTCGTCCCAACAAACTCACTGGGGTCGGCACCCAGTTCCTTCGCCTGTTCCTTCAGCACCTCTTCCTTGCTGATATACGTCAGTCCGTAAACATAATGCCGCTTCTTCAAGTCGGCACACAGCTTCTGCGCCTCCGGATTCGTCATATCCTCAGCGAGCATCAAGGTCACCGTCAGGTTCTCCTTCACGTAATTAGAAAGATTGTGTGCCGTAAGCACAGAGAACACCACCATGCCCAACAGAATGAGAACCATGGCAGTACTTATACATAATGTCACAACCTGCAAACCTCCACGGCGGCGGGTCTTTTTCTTTTTCTTAACCATTCAATTTGGCCCTATTATACCTAATAACAATGCAAAGATACAACATCCCATCCCCCTTTTGCAAGCTTTTTAATCAAAATTAACACGATAGAGGAAAAAACTTGAAACCTGAAACTTGAAAATTGAATCTTTTCACTACTTTTGCAAGCAATATGAGCACGATAATCTATCCTTCGCCCATCTTCGGGCCCGTCCATAGCCGCCGTCTCGGCGTCAGTCTCGGCATCAATCTCCTTCCTGCCGACGGAAAGGTCTGCACCTTCGACTGCATCTATTGCGAATGCGGTTTCAATGCCGACCACCGTCCCAAGCTGAAGATGCCTACACGGGAAGAAGTGGCCGCTGCACTCGAAGCCAAGCTGAAGGACATGAAAGCTAATGGCCCTCATCCCGACGTGCTCACCTTCGCCGGCAACGGCGAACCCACGGCCAATCCCCATTTCCCCGAAATCATAGAAGATACTATCCGGCTGCGCAACGAGTATTTCCCTGATGCCAAGATCAGCGTGCTCTCCAACGCCACCCTCATCCACCGTCCCAAAATCCATGATGCCTTGATGAAGGTTGAAAACAACATCCAGAAGCTCGACACCATTGACCCCCTATATATTAATAAGGTAGATCGCCCCGAAGGCGAATGGTATCAGGTAGATCAAGTCATCGAAGGACTCAAGCGCTTCCATGGTCACGTCATCATCCAGACCATGTTCCTCAAAGGCAACCTTCCCCCTACGGGGGGGACCGAGGGGGGCTCCTACGACAACACCGGCGAAGAATACGTCGCCCCATGGCTCGAAGCCGTGAAAGCCATTGCTCCCCAGCAGGTTATGATCTACACCATCGACCGCGAGACGCCCATGAAAGGCCTGCAGAAAGCCACCCACGAAGAACTCGATAGCATCCGCGACCGAGTCCTTGCCCTTGGCATCCCCTGCACCGCCAGTTACTAAGTTAACAAATCGTAAAAATTCGCATTATTGCCTTTTTTGTGTGCAATAAGTCATTTCTTGTTCTAAAATTTTACGAAATCGTTTGCGAAATTTAAAATAATTACATAACTTTGCTGCCGATTATGATCAATCGGCACGTATAGCCTATCAAGTAACAACCTAATTGACAAAATAGATGGAAAAACTATTACGCATGGCCTTCATGGCCCTCTCTTTGTTGGTATGTAGCGGAGCATGGGCAGACCCCGTCACTGTTACAGATCCTTATGACAGTGAATGGTGCTTTGTGATAGCATCACAAGGTCCTGGAACAATAAAGTCATCTATTGACAATAATACATTTACATTCAAAAGTTGGGTTGACCGAAATGGAACCAGGATTACTGGAGAAATTAATCAAGACGACGTTAACGCTTTGGCAGGATTAACCTATCCTGCTGGATATCCGACTTTCCTTGACCTTAAGGGAGTTTCATATAGTGGTGACGTCACATTAACACTAAATCCTATATTTACTGGACTACGTCTGCCTTTCGGAAGCGACTTAACTACCTTACCATCCACGATTCTCTTTGCCTTTTATTCAAATTACACCAAAATTAACTATAACGACGGCAATAACGAGAGTATCCCTATTTATCTTTATGTGAAAGAGGGTGGAATGAATGCTGCTATCTCAAAACTCGGAGACTATCTAAAGTACAGACCCGTTTATCTTAGCGGAACATATACTGAAGAAGAGTTGGCTACACTTCAAGCGAAGGATGGCATAACTATCAACCCTTCAAGTGGTGAAGGCGGCGGAGGTGGCGGCTCAACGGTAGACCCCACCACGTTAACCGAAAAAATAGCAGCACGCGCCCAGATAACCGATGCACCTACCATCTACATCGACCTGCCAGGTATTGGCAATCAGGCGCTGGGCGAGTATTTGTATAAGATAGTCGGAAGCAACACGGTTGCCGAAGAGGCCCCCTACCGCCCTGCCAAGATTCAGGTGGTGGCTACTTCCGACACCTCAAGCCCTCACTACCTTGAGTCGTTCATCGAAGACGCTATCGATGCTAACGGAAACACCAACGTGGAAATCAAAGTGAGAGGAAACTCCACGGCTTTGGAATCTACACCTACAGGAAAACGTCCCTACCGTTTGAGATTTGCCAAGAAGAGCAACTCTACCGACGGCAAGGCTCATAAGCACGACCTCCTTGGCTACGGCTATTCCAAACGCAACTGGACTCTGCTGGCCAACGTGAACGACAATTCCCTGCTCCGCAACGCGGTTACTTATCAAATAGGAAAGGCTGTGGGGTTACCATTCTGTCCTGGTTATAAATTCGTTGATCTCGTCATCAACAACGAATATCGTGGCACCTATCAGGTTTCCGACCATTGCGAAGTGGATGCCAATCGCATTAACATTAACGAAGATACCGGATGGTACGTCGAATTCCAAGGGCGCAACACCATGTGTGACTATCCTATGTGTTTTTCTGAAGGCGGGATGAACATGAATATCAGCAATCCTGAGCCAGCCGATGAAAACGACGAAACACAGCGGAATGCTATTATCAACCCCATTAAAGACTGGTTCCTCAACACATGGAAGAAAGCCTTCGGTGCCGGCTATACCAACCCTGAAACGGGTTGGCGTGCTTATAACGATGAAGAATCGCTGATAAAATTCTGGATCGCGACTGAATTGACAGGCGACTTCGACGGGCTGATGAGCGTAAAGGCGTATCGTGAAGCCAACGGCAAACTCTGCTGGGGACCTCTATGGGACAAAGATCTGGCTTTCGGAAACTGGCGTGACGTAGCTAATCCCCGAACTAATCTGGTACTCTTTTACGAAAAAGAATCTTCAGTACGAGATGACTTGCAAAAACTTACCAAAGACCCAGAATTCATGATCCGTGCAAAAGAGACTTTGGACAATCTCATCAGCAGCGGCATCAAAGCCACTTTGCTCTCAAAAATCGATGAGATGGCCAAAGTCGTTGCCCAAACAGCCGTCCTGAATTTTGAAAGATGGGGAAATCCTCAACAACCGGGAGCTTTCGGACATGTCAACAACCTTGCTAACCATCAGGCATATGTAGATCAGTTAAAAGAATGGTTGAGCGACCGCATCGACTACGTGCAGGAACGATTCACAAGCCTTGCAGAAGCAGCTAATACAGTTACAGAATTTGAATATGATGTCACGAACTCAAGCCTTGATTTGTCATCTAATATGGACAAACTGATGAATGTGACCATAAAAAACCGTTCATTCACGGCCAATGGATGGAACGCCATTGCACTCCCATTCAATGTAAACGAGACACAATTGAAATCCGTCTTCGGAAACAATTTTGAACTAAAGGAATTCACTGGAGTTTCAAATGACGGAAAAAACGTAATTTTCCAAAGCCCAGCTGATAATGCTATTATTGCAGGAAGACCCTACCTGATTAAACCATCTCAGGCAGTATCTAACCCCGTGTTCAACAACGTGATGTTGACATATGCTCCTCCAGGTTGGAGTAATAACGTTTATTATGGAGGTGAGTCTGTCACTTATGGCAACTATACTTTTACTGGCCATATCACGAACGCCTACTTATACAAAACTGTGAAAATCGTAGGAACCGATGGTACTTTGCAAGACTTTAGTTCCCAAAGCACTCTCAATGGGTCTATGGCATACATCACCATCGCGAACAATGCAGAAACGCCCGTCATCAGCTTCGAAGCCGAACAACCTGTCGAGCGCACCCAAATGAACGACGTGCCTACTATTTACATCGATTCCGATGCTCCTATCGATGCAGACAATTGGGGAAAGGCAGCCATCGAAGTGTTCGACAAGAACAACATGATTGGCGGCAGCTTCACGCTGGATAACACAGGACTGAGCGTGAAATTCGTTGGCGACGGAAGCGACGAAAAGAAATCCTACCGACTGAAGTTCGAGAATAAACGTGCTTTCTTGGGAAGCAAGTCGGGCTCTTACAAACAGTGGGTGCTGGAATCCAACGACGACGACCCGTCGATGCTGCGCAACGGACTCACCGAAGAACTTGGCGACAAAATAGGATTCAGCTTCACGCCGGGATGCCAGTATGCCGACCTCGTGGTGAACGGCACATACGTAGGCACTTATCAAATTACCGACCGCGTCAAGGTTGAAAGTGGACGAGTATTAGTGAGCGACAAAGACGCCGACTGGCTCTTGGAGATTGCATCGAAGGGAGAAGTTGGAGCCAACGACCTCTATGTGGCAGGCGACGAAACCAATCCTTACATCGTCATTAAGAATCCCGACAAGGACGAAATCACCGCAGACGAGCAGGCTGCACTGCAAACCGCTGTAGGCACGTACTTTACCTCTTTCTGGACCGACATTGAAAACAAGGTTGACCAGACCTCGTTCATCAACTGGTATGTTGCTAGCGAAATCCTTGGCGGCTACAAGCAACTGTCTGACATCTATGTCTATAAAGACAATGCCGACGGCAAACTTCACTTCGGTCCGCTGTGGAGCAACGACAAGGCATACGGCAACAATGCCAAGCATCCCGTCGATATGAGTGACCTCAACACCGCCGGTTCCTACAAGGGAATGCTCTTCAACCATGCCGACTATAAAGTGATGCGCCGCAAGATTGAAGCCCTCTGGCAGGAGCAATGGTTCAAGGATGCCGTCATAGCCAAGTGGAACACCATCTACGGCGAAGCCAAGACCACCGACCTGCAGGCCGCGTTGACCGCAAAGATTGACGTGCTGGCCGCCGAGATTGCCCAAACTCAGGCCGACAACTACGCAGCAACGGAAAACGGCGGTGCCGGATGGACGCTCGAAGGCGAATACGCTTCAGCCGTACAGACCATCAAGGACTATCTCACCCAGCGCTTCGTCTATCTCGACACCAAGTTCAAGGAACTCTCTGCCAAAGAAGCTGTTGAGACGGTGGAACTCATCGACGGACAGCCCTATACAAACACCACAGAACAGTTTGCCGAGAGCGTAACCTACACTCGAACATTCAACAACACAAAATGGCAGGCATGGTTTGCCCCATTCGACCTTGTTGTAGATGACTATCTTAACGACTTCTCATTTGCAAAAATCCACCAGATCAACCTCGTAAACGATGGAACCTTTACCACCGAAGACAAGATTGAGATTCTTTACACCAGAATTAATTCTGGAACGATTTACGCGAATAAGCCATATCTGATCATGGCAAAGCAAAAAGGGCAGAAAGTTTTCGAACTCTCTGATGTCACCCTGAAGAGTGCTAACGATATCACACCGATGGAAACATCCACGACAAATGCCGTATATACAATTACTGGTACTTACAAAGATGTTACCGGCACACCAGAATCGCCATTCATGGCACTAGGTGGAGGAACCATCAACTGGAGCGGAACAGGCACCCTGCATTCATACCGCTGGTATATAAAGGTGAATCCAATTTCAGACCCCTATGCGAAGCCGCAGTTCGTCATCGAAGAATACGATTCTGACGCTACAGGAATCAGCTCAATAAGCAAAGACGCAGGCACCGACTCAATCTACTCCCCCAACGGAATCCAGCTGGAAAAGCCCAAGAAAGGGCTCAACATCATCCGGATGAAGGATGGAACAACGAGAAAAGTCTTGGTGAAGTAACTTTACTTGAGAACATTACGACAACAGCGTGCAGATTCTTTTCTGCACGCTGTTGATTTTTATTGGACATATTTCAACCACACAAAACGCAATAATTATAAATAATGTTAAATGAAGGCAGAAGACAAAAAAATATGCCGGTCAAATTTTCGTCAATTCAACCATAAATGAGTACTTTTGCCAAATTAAATTTGGAAAATTAATTAATAATTATTGAGTATGCAAAAACGAAGACTTTTAAACCTAAGAAAACTGTGGCTCAGCCTCCTTCTTATGGTAGGTGCCACGGCTATTGCTGTTCCTGGCATTCAGGAAATAGCAGGAACAGAAGAAGATGTAGTTAAGATTGGTACAGTTGAAGAGCTCAAGGCTTTCCGTGATGCGGTGAATAGCGGAAACCAGTATGCTGGAAAAACCGTGAAACTCACTGCGGACCTCGACTTGAGCGGCGAAGCCAACTGGAAGCCTATAGGCAATCTTGTAGCCTATCCAGGGCAGTCGTTCAACGGTATCTTTGATGGTGATGGTCATACCATCAGCAATCTTACTGTTAACGACAACACTCCCAACCATGCTGTTGCAGCTCTGTTCGGTTCTGTTGTGAATGGAACCATCAAAAACTTGACGGTTAAGAATGTCAACATCACAAGCACGCACTATGCAGCAGGAATTGTGGCTTACACATCGAACGGACCGACAATAGAAAATTGCCATGTTATCGGTGGAACGATTAAGTCTACGCCAGAAATCGTTGATGGCTCATATGATAACGGAGATAAGGTTGGTGGAATTATGGGACTTGCACAAACCGGCTCTACCATCAAGAATTGTACTGTAGAGGGTGTAACCATTTCTGGATATCGTGATCTTGGCGGTATCGTTGGTTACTCAGACGGCACTGTTACCAACAACACTGCAAAAAACGTTACTGTTATTCAGGATTTGACTAATGGATATAAGGATACTCCTCCTACTACTATTGGCGATATTGTCGGTCGTGGTTCTGCTACAAATAATGTCGAAGCAAATGGCAATAAAGTCATCAAATCTGACCCTGTCGCTCAGATTGGTGAGACCAAGTATGAGACCATTGCTGAGGCTGTAGCAGCAGCAAACGCCAATGACGTGATTAAGATTATCAAGGCAGGCGACTACACTCTGCCCAACCTGCCAAAGAATGTGACCATCGAGGGAAAGGCTGATGGTGAGGTGTCGTTCACTCATACCTCTGCTGGCAGCGTTGCCAGCATCCCTAGTGGAGCGACCTTCAAGAATGTTACTTTCAATTTCGGAAACGTGAACTACCATGGCTTCCAGCATGCTGGAACCATCAACATGGAGGGTTGTACGCTGAACGGCTTGTTCTTCTCGTATGGCGACATGGACTTCACCAACTGTGAGTTCAATCAGACGAATTCTGATTATCACATGTGGTGCTATTCAGGAAATCTTACTTATACCGACTGTAAGTTCACCAACACGGCAACAGGTAAGTTCTTGAACATTTACAATGAAGACGGCACTACGAGATACACGGTGACGGTAAATAATTGTAAGTTCGTTAACCAAGCTACTTCGGCAAAGAAGGCTGCCCTCAACGTGAAGGCTACTTGCGGCACCAAACTGCTTGCTTACGATGTGAAGATTAACAACTGCACTACTGAAGGCGCATTCCCAGAGGCAAGTGAGTCGCAGGCTCTTGTTGTCTTAAAAGACCTTGTGCAAGTTGATGACCGCACGGCTGATGGTGTTGACAACATTAAGGTTTACGAGAACGACGTGCTCATCTATCCTGTCAACTACGTTGCTAAGATTGGTGACGTGAAATACGAAACGCTTGAGGATGCTTTTGCAGCAGCTCAGGACGGCGAGACCATCACCCTGCTTGCCGACTGCACCGGTAATGGCATCAAGGCTCCGCAGGGCAAGTTCGCAACGGGCCTGACTGTTGACTTCGCCGGCTTCACCTACACTGTGGATGGATCAACCGTAGGTTCTACTGGCACTGAGACCAATGCCTTCCAGCTCTTGAAGGACAACAAGATTACATTCAAGAACGGTACGATTACTTCTGAGAAGGCTAAGATTCTTGTTCAGAACTACAGCGACCTGACCCTGGAAGGCATGACGCTGACGCTGAACAACGCGAACTATACTTCTGCCTACACATTGTCTAACAACAATGGTAACATCGTTATCGACGGCACAACCATCAACGCCAACGAAGCCGGCGGTTTCGCTTTCGACGTATGCCGCTACAGCAGCTATCCTTCGGTCGGCGTGACGGTGAAGGGCGAAAGCGTGATTAACGGTGACATCGAGTTCGATGCCGGTAGCGGTGACCCGAAGGACGGTGCGAACCTGACAGTTGAGGGCGGCACTATCACTGGCAACTTGAGGCCGACCTCTGGAGGTTCAACCGCTCTGACCGACCATTCCGACAAAGCATCTGTCACGAAGAGTGACGCTGTCGAATTGGCAGCACCTGCGGACTTCAAGTGGGTAAGTAACGGCGATGGAACGAGCACGCTAAAACCCTGTGAGTATGTTGCAGCAATTGGTGACGTGAAGTATGAGACTCTTGCCGATGCTGTTGCTGCTGTTAAGGATGGAGAGACAATTTTGATGCTGGCTGACGTTCCCAATGCTGGCGGCATGAAAGTTGCCTCTGGCAAGAACTTCACCGTTGACTTCGATGGTCACACCTATACACTTAACAAGCCGGGTGCAGGCTCTACTGGTACTGAGACCAACGGATTCCAACTCCTGAAGAACTCGACAATCGTATTCAAGAACGGTACAATCAACATTGCTGAGGAAAACCTCACACAGGCAGTTGCTCCCGCCAAGAACATCATGCGCATCATCCAGAACTACGCGAACCTTACACTGGAGAACATGACTATTGACGGCACAAACCAGTATGGCGGCAACGATTACATCATGAGTTTCAACAACGGAACAAGCGTTATTAAAGACACTAAAGTTGTTGGTGCTGACAAGATAGCATTCGATGTCTGCACATGGAGCAGTTACAAAGCAACAAACCTTGACGTAACAGGCAACAGCGAAATCAAGGGCGACATAGATATTAGTTCGACCAATACACCTGATGCTTTGAGCCTGATGCTTACTTCCGGTACTCATGACGGTGCAATCATTATGGCCCAGGGCGCCGACAAGGCAACTGTATCGAAGGTTAACGAATTTGTTCAGGCCGCTCCCGAGGGCTACAAGTGGGTGGACAACGGCAACGGTACGAGCACGCTGAAGCCTTGCGAGTATATCTGCGCAATCGGTGATGTGAAGTACGAGACTTTGCAGGATGCTGTTAACGCAGCAGGAACTGCTGAGACAACCATCACCCTGCTCACTGACGCTGCCACCGAGGGTGTGATCAGCGGCAACGGTGTGAAAGTTCCCTCGGGCAGCAGCATCACGTTCGACCTCAACGGTCTGACATACGATGCTTCTGGCGTGACGGTAGGCTCTACTTCCACCGAAACCCAGGGATTCCAGTTGCTGAAGGGCTCTAACATTACTTTCAAGAATGGTACGCTGAAAGCCACTTCGCCTTCTGCCCAGATGCTGATTCAGAACTACAGCAACCTGACGCTGGAGGATGTTAATCTCGACGGCACAGGACTTTCCGGTTGGGCTTACGCTCTGTCTAACAACTGCGGTACAATCAACCTGACTGGTTCTACCAGCATCACAGCCAAGGAAGGCGGACGTGCATTCGACACCTGCAAGTTCGGTTCGTATGAAATACCTACCGTCAACATTAATACAACTGGCACTATCTCCGGCACGATTGAGGCTACTGGCGGCAAACTGAATATTGAGAACGGTAAGTTCAACGTAACATGGGTTACCGACAATAACTACAATGCTGGCGATATCCAGATTAAGGGTGGTGTATTCACAGAAGAACCTGCAGAGGAATATTGCGCTGAAGGCTACGTGCCTACCGACAATACCGACGAAGAGACGAAGGTGCAGTATCCTTACGCAGTGATGACCAAGGAAGATGCTGGAATCTTCGAGCTGATAGACGGCAAGGTTTATCCATATCTTGACTACACAGAAGATAAGCAAGCCGCATCCGTAACCTATAAGCGTAATTTCACGAACAAGAACTGGCAAGCTCTGTTCATTCCGTTTGACATCAATGATGTAACCGAACTGACCGACAAGTATGAATTTGCAAAGATACACATGGTAGCTCTTGAAAATGACGGCACATTTACGACCGGCAACAAGATTGAAATCTACTACACACGCATTACCAGCGGAAAGATATCGGCCAATCAGCCATATCTTATCAAGGCAAAGAATACTGGATGGCAGGACATTGTGGTTGAAAACACGATATTAAAAGACACTCATAACATGAAGCCCAGGAAGACATCTACAATGGCTGCTGACTATATCTTCACAGGAACCTACGAAGGTTATGAAGGCACAAAAGAGTATGAGTTCTTGGCAATGGGCAAAGGAACCATCAACTGGGGTGGTAAAGGAACAAAATTAGGAACATATCGCTGGTACATCAAGCCGGAAATTTATGATGACAACTATGCTAAGCCTTCTATCAGTTTTATCGAAGTAGATGAAGAAGCAACAGGAATCTCAGCCGCAAGCTCTTCTGAAAATGCTGAAATCGAAGGTTACTATTCGGTTAATGGTGTACGCTCGGAAGTACCTGTAAAGGGTATGAATATCGTTAAGTACAAGAATGGTAAAACAAAGAAGATAATGATTAAATAAAAAAAGTAATAATGAAAATGAAAAGTAAGTATGAAAGTCCAGAGACGGAAATAGTTAGTCTTCGGGTATTCACACCGATTCTTCAGAATGACGATCCCATTCATGAAGGTGGCCTTTCAAGATATGGTCAATTCGATGCTAAAGAATCTATTGAATTCACCGAAGAAGAGGAAGTATCACTTCCCGTTGGCAAGAACATCTGGGAAGACGAAGAAGAATAACTGACTCTGAGTTACATTACGACAACAGCGTGTAGGTACTATAAACTACACGCTGTTGTTTTTTATTGTAAGCATTCGATAAACTACATGTAGTAATACCTCTATTTAACAGCAACAGCAGCTATACCTTCATTTGAAGTATATAGCTGCTGTTGTTCTTTTGTAGCGATTGTAATGCTTACCGTAGATATTGCACCAAATTAAATCCCAAAATCGGAATAAGTAGGCAAATTAACGACTTAAAAAAAGGAATAAGTGGGCAAAAATGCAATTAAAAATATGGAATAAGTGGATTTTCTCTTTGTGGAAAGGGAGATTTTTTATAAATTTGCAGCGGATCTAAACAAAAAGAATTATGCTTGAACGTAAATTCACTTCGTTTATAGAGAACTTCCTCTTGGAAGAGCCCAATAAGATTCTGCTCGTTAACGGTGCGCGCCAGATAGGCAAATCATATCTAATACGCTATGTGGGGCAGAAACTATTCCAACATTTCGTTGAAATCAACCTGCAGGAAGACAAGGAAGGCGATCAGGTCTTTGCCGATGTGCATACGACCGACGATCTCTACATGCGTTTAAGCAATTATTACTCAAAGCCATTGGGTGACGAATCCGACACATTGGTATTCCTGGACGAAATCCAAAGCTATCCCCACCTGATGACAATGCTGAAATTTCTCAATCAGGAGCGTCGCTATAGGTTCATAGCGAGCGGGTCACAATTGGGTGTTGCCTTATCTGAAACTCCTTCGGTGCCATTGGGGAGCGTAACCATCGAACAGATGTACCCCCTCGACTTTGAGGAATTTCTATGGGCCACAGGCATTGGCAAGGAGTGGATAAACGACATACGCAATCACTTCACTCGCGAACTGCCACTGGACGAGAGCACACACAACATCTTACTGAAGCGTTTCCAGTATTACCTACTTGTCGGGGGATTGCCCGAAGCAATTAACAATTATCTGGCAGACAGGAACATGGTTCGTGTCAGACAGACACATAGGGATATACACAATCTCTATCGCATCGACGCTTCGCAATATGACAAAGAGCACAAGCTGAAGATTCGTAAGATATACGACCTTATTCCGAGCAATCTGGAAAACAAAAAGAAGCGAATCGTATATAAGAATATAGAAAACAAGAATGGCAAGACCTTCTCCGATTATGCCGATGAGTTTGAATACCTGACCAATTCTGGCGTAGCCTTAGAAGTGTCTGCCATCAGCAATCCCCGTTTTCCTCTTGCCGAGTCAGAGCAGAAGAAACTGGTTAAGCTATATCTTAATGATGTAGGCCTGCTGACCTATCTTCTATATGAACTGAACGTAAATGCAATATTACAAGACATCAAGAGTATCAATCTTGGCACGGTTTATGAGTCCGTCGTTGCGCAGGAACTTACCGCTCATGGTTTCAAACTGTATTATTATGACAACAAGAAAAAAGGAGAAGTGGATTTCCTCATAGATGACCATCATCATCTGACTGCTCTTCCGTTGGAGATAAAATCAGGAAAAGACTATACTGAGCATAGTGCGCTCACCAATTTCCTTGAAACTCCTGACTACGGAATAAATCGAGCTGTCGTTTTCTCTAATGAGCGGGAAGTATTTAAGAAGAAAGGTGTAACCTACTTTCCCATCTATTATTGTATGTTTCTTCAAAATGAACATCGCGACGAAACGGTAATACTGCCCGAATTGGCGATGCCTCAAGTGGTCGCGCCAAGCAAGCCACCGGCTACGAAGAAGAGCCCGAAAAGATAGAAACGGGCATTCCCTCCCAGTTGGCAAAAGCATCTGGGAAGACGAAGAATAGACTCCGAAAACATATCCGAACTCAGTCCCCTCCAGCAGCCCAATGCAGGAGGGGACTTTTATGATAAATTCTCACGCGTGCGCGCGTAATTTTCGGTTTTAGGGTGCACGGGTGCCACATCGCCTTTGTATAAAGGCCGTGCACCCTCTCCAGAAGGGTGTTACGGGTGCCACAAGGGTGCCACGCCTTTGATAAATTCTCTAGAGAATTTTCTGCAAAACATCATCGGACGTCGTGCAAACTATCATCGGAAGCAACAAATTTTCTAGAGAATTCATTTCAAGCAAACACCGCTTGAACTTGTTCGCTTGTTCCCGAAGGGTCTCAAGAAAGACGCAAAGCGACAAAGGTTATCATCCTCCAAAGGTCATTTAAACAAAAATCATCAAGAATCTGACACAAATCTCTCAGTGGGCTATTTTAGAGTGATATTTTCGTAGATTTTTGTCACTTAGCGCTCGCACATCGTACTTCGTAATTCCAAATTCCAACTTCGAATGCGTGGCACCCTTGTAGCACCCGTGGCACCCTCCCAAACAGGTTGCAAGCCCTGTGTTTATGGGCGATGTGGCACCCGTGCACCCTCCTGTAGAGAAGCTGAGACTACTTGCGGAAGTTATGAGCGTTGTTCTTTCAGAAAGCGTTTCAAAAGGAAAGCGAGGAAATAGGGGAAGGTGTAGAACTGGCCATTCCACCCAATGTTTTTGTATCCCAACTTAATGCCGTATTTCACATCGGGATAGGAGTCCCACTTGATCAGATTATTCAGCGAGGCTGTGGCTCCATCCTTGGATTTTACTTCTACAGGTACCAGCGAATCGGCATCGCGAACGAAGAAGTCCATCTCCAGGGAGGGATTGTCGTGCTTGTAGAAATAGAGTTGTTCGTAACCTGACTTGCGCAGCATTTCGCCTACGATATTCTCGTAGATAGCTCCCTTGTAAGTTCCAAAGTTCTTGTTGGCACGCAAGTCTTCCTGGGCTTCCTCGTCGAGCGAGGCTATAAGCAGACCGGTGTCATGATAATAGATCTTGTAGAATTCGGTATCATAATTGCCCTTCAAAGGCAACTCTACATTATTCAGGCAATAGCACACATTGATGACACCAGCCTCTTTGAGCCATTCTACAGCCCCGATGTATTCCCGGTTTCTGGCTCCTTTAGCAATCTTCGTAATTTGGTATTTCTTGTTTTCCTTGGCCAGGAAAGTGGAAATGTGGTTGTAAACAGCAAGAATCTTCGCCTTGTCGGTTGCCTTGGCGTACTTGGTAATGTCCTCCTCATAATCTTTCAGCAGTTGACGTTGCAGTTTCAAAGATCCACCGTAATGGCCATTATCAATATACATCTTCACTACCTCGGGCATCCCTCCCAGGCTCATATAGTCACGGAAAATTCTGGTCATTGTATCCAGCTCGAGTTGAGAAAACGGCTGCAAGGAAGCCATGTGCTGGTACAGATCTTCTATCTGTTCTGGTGAATATCCCTTTGCCCAAAGGAACTCCTCGAAGTCCATCGAATACATGTCGAAATCTTCCTTATAGCCTACAGCGTTGGATTCTATTTCCTCATAATAGATGCCCATCAGCGAGCCAGAACAGATGACGTCGTAACGACCGTCCTGACAAAAGGACTTGAGCGCGGTGGCACAGTCGGGACATTTCTGCAACTCGTCGAAAAAAAGCAGCGTCTTGTGAGGAATGAAACGCCACGAGGGTTCCAGCAACGAGATGTTTTTGATGATTGTCTCCACCTCGTAGCCATCATCGAAGATGGCCCTGAACTTTTTCTGAAGCACAAAATTGATTTCGATAACCGACTCATAGTTTGCCCGGCCGAATGCCCTGATGGACTCCGTCTTTCCTATCTGCCGCGCTCCTTTCACAATCAGCGGTTTTCTCTCAGGACTATTCTTCCAGTTCTGAAGATATGTATCTATCTTTCTTTTAAGCAGTTCCATACGCAGAAATCACATTTTCGGCTGCAAATATAATCAAAAAATCACATTTTCGGATATATTCGGGGCGGAAAAATCACATTTTCGGAGGAAATAATAGTTTATTAAGGTGCTGGGGATGGGTCTTAAAAAAGAGAACGAGTCTCGCGACTCGTTCTCTTCAAAAAAACGGAAATTATAGGTATGAATTACATCTTTCCGATAATTCCTAACTTCGTAGAGCTGATGAAGTCCACGATATTCTGAATTTCCTGACTATCAGGAACCTGCTCCTTCACCTGAATCACGGCATCAAAGACGGAGGTCTGGCCGTGGAAAATCAGGCGGTAGGCATTGGCAATATGCTTCTGAATCTTATCGTCAACACCATGAGCAGAGAGCACCTGTGCATTCAGGCCGCCATAGCGCACGGGGTTGTCGTTGGCCACGATGTAGGGAGGCACGTCCTTTGAGACGCGGCTACCGCTACTGACCATCACGCCGTTGCCGATGCGCACCTGCGGATTGACAATCACGTTGGACGAAAGGATCACGCCGTTGCCGAACTCAGTGTCGCCGGCCACCTTGGAACCGTAGCCAAAGACACAGCCGTTGCCCACATGGGTATCATGGGAGAGATGAACGCCCTCCATGATGAAGTTGCGGTTGCCGATGCGGGTTTCGCCATCCTTGAAGGTGGCACGGTTGATGACCACGTTCTCGCGGATGATATTGTCGTCGCCGATGATGAGAGCGGTGGCATCGCCGCGATAGCTGAAGTCCTGGGGGATAGCTCCGAGGACGGTGTTCTGATGAACCTTGTTGCCACGTCCCATGCGTGTGCCGTTCATCACGCTGACGTATGGATAGATGATGCAGTCGTCACCAATCTCCACGTCGTCTTCAATATATGCGAAAGGATAGATGGTCACATTGTTACCGATCTTCGCTTTCGGACTGATTATTGCTTTGTCGCTGATCATAGGAAAAAAGCCCCCCTCAATCCCCCCTTGGGGGGAAGCCGCTACAGGGGCTTGGGCTATTATAATATTATATGTAAATATAACGTCTTACTCCTCCCCCAAGGGGGAGGTCGGGAGGGGGCTTTTACTTACTACCGCCACCTAGTGCCTGATAGAGACTTACCACGGCCTGCATCTTATTGAAGTCGTCGGTGACTTTCGAGATTTCGGCATTGAGCAGGGAGCTCTGGGCCTGAATAACCTCAAGATAGGTGCTGGTAGATGAGCTCACGAGGGCTCGAGTGTCCTCGACGTTCTTCTTCAGTACTTCCACGCGATGGGCTTCGAGTTCGCTCTTCTTCTGGTAGGAATTATACTGCACGAGGGCATTCGACACCTCGCTTCCGGCTGAGAGGACAGCGTTCTGCCAGGTGTTGTAGTCCTGCTCATACTGAGCCTTGGCCACCTTCAGTCCTTCGGTAAGACGACCATTCATAAAGATGGGCTGTACCAGGGAAGCCACGGCAGAAGCCAGGATCTTTCCTGGATTCACAATCATGCCGCCACCGCTGTTGGTATAGGAACCTGTTCCGGTGATGGTCAGACTGGGATAGAATCGGCTGCGGGCCGTGTTGACATCATAGAAACTGCTTGCCAGGTTCATCTCGGCAGCATGCACGTCGGCACGGTTCTTGAGCAGCTGGATGCCTACGCCCGTAGCAAACTGAGAAGGCAACACCTGATCAGCAAGTTTTCCGCGCTTGATGGTCTGGGCTGGTTGTCCGATGAGCAATGAGAGCGAATTCTCCACTTCACGAATCTGGCGTTTCAGGTCTTCGGCCTGTGTCAGCACGTTATAGTGGCTGGCCTCAGCGCTCTGCACGCTGGTAGAGCGGTAACGGCCCAGCTGCATCTGGAGCTTCATCATGTCCCAGGTATCCTTGGTCAGCTTAGACATATCGTCCATGATCTCAACCTGACGGTCGAGCATGAGCAGCGTGTAGTACATATTGGCAATGCCGCTCACGATCTTGGTCTTCACCACGACCTGATAGTCCTTAACGGCCAGGAGAGCCATCTGGGAACTGCGCTTCTGATTGAGCAGATTGCCAAAGAGGTCAACCGTCCATGAAGCATTCAGCGGCATGGAATAGGTCTGCGAGGCCTTGCCGAAATCCCACGAAGAGAGCACGCCCTGCGGGGAGAACGTCACCTGGGGGATAAAGGCCAGCTTGGACATCTTCAACTGCGACTCCGCCATCTGCACATTGAGGGCAGCGTTGAGGAGATCGGGATTATGATCGAGTCCTTGCTGGATGAGGACTTGCAACTGCGGGTCGGTGAACACCTGACGCCAGGGAAGATTTCCGAAGGTGGTGGTGTCGGCCGTAGCCTTCAGGGTATCCACATCACTTACTGCATCGCGGATGATGCCTTTGGTGTTGACCTCAGGACGCTCATATTTGGTATAGATGCCGCAACTGCTGAGGAGGAGGGGGAACAAAAAGACCCACCCCCAGTCCCTCCCTAAATGGAGGGGAGTAGATACACCCTTGAGATATTTTGATGTTTTCATGTTTTATTATAATTACCTTATTATATTTATTATCTGACTTGAGCCACTTCCCTCCCCTCCATTTAGGGAGGGGCTGGGATGGGTCCTTACTTCACATAGTCCTTATTAGTTATCTCCAACGGACTGGTATATTGAAGCAGTTCGGTATCCACGTCGGCATCGTCGTCGTCGAACTTCATGGGCTTGAACTTCTCCTGCAGCGACTGGAAGATGACGAACAGGCCTGGCACGACGATAATCTGGAAGAGCGTACCGATGAGCATACCGCCCACGGCAGCAGCACCCAGCGTCTGGTTACCGTTCTTGCCCACACCTGATGCGAACATCATAGGCAACAGTCCGATTACCATGGCCAGAGAGGTCATCAAGATAGGACGCAGACGGGCTGCGGCACCAAGAATGGCCGACCACGTGATGGCCATACCCGTCTGACGGCGTTCAAGGGCGAACTGCACAATCAGAATGGCGTTCTTAGCCAACAGACCAATCAGCATGATGAGCGAAATCTGCATGTAGATGTCGTTGGCATGGCCGAAGAGCATCGTGAAGAGGAAACAGCCGGCAAGACCGAAGGGCACGGAGAGCACCACGGCCAGCGGCAGGATGTAGGACTCGTACTGAGCCGACAAGATGAGATAGATGAACATGAAGCAGAGCAGGAAGATCATCCACGTAGAGTTAGAGGCCTTGGCCTCCTCACGGGTCAGACCGCTGAACTCGTAGGAATAACCTGCAGGCAGCGTCTGGGCAGCCACCTCTTCGAGGGCCTTGATGGCTTCACCGGTTGAAACACCGTCGGCCACGGTTGCCTGAACGTTGATAGAGGTGAAGAGGTTGAAGCGGTTGATATTGGACGGACCATAGACGCGCTCCAGATGGCAGAACTCGTTGACGGGTGCCATGCCTGCTCCCGTGCGTACATATATATTATTGAGCGACTGCTCAGTCATGCGCGTCTCGGGTGCACCCTGCACCATGACACGGTAGAGCTTACCGTAGCTGTTGAAGTTAGAGGCATAAAGTCCGCCATAGTAACCCTGCAGCGTGGAGAGTACCACACGGGGCGAAATGCCGGCCTGCTTACACTTGGCCACATCCACATGAATCATGTATTGCGGATAGTTGGGGTTGTAACTGGTCTGAGCACGGCTCACCTCCGGGCGTTCGTTGTAGGCTTTCAAGAAATCCTGGACTACACCGTAGAACTTGTTGAGGTCGCCGCCGGTACGGTCCTGCATGACCACGGAAATACCGTTAGATGCCGAGTAACCCTGCACCATAGGCGGAGCGAAGGCCAGAATGTTGGCATCCTTGATATGGGCTGTCTTCATGAACAGCTGGGCCTGAATACCCGTCACAGCATCTGGGTCGAGGAAGAAACGGTAGATACCGTCGCCCTGCCACAGTCCGCTGATCTTCCACCACAGTCCGTGCTGGCGCTCCTCGAAGGGTTTCAGCTTGATGATAAACGTAGCCTGGTCGCTACCCGAACCGGCGATGAAGTTGTAGCCCTGCAGCTGCTCGCGGCTCTGCACGGCGGGGAAGGCTGCAATGATGGAATCCACCTCATTGATGACCTGCTGCGTACGGGCCACGGAGGTTGCCGGCGGCATGGTGATTGTACAGAACATCACGCCCTGGTCCTCATCAGGCACAAGACCAGTCTTCGTGGTAAACATGGTAACACCGAGTACGATAATACCCAGAATGACGGTGGTAATCACTGCGATGGGCTTACGTACCAGTTTCTGCACGGCATTCTTATATTTTGCGTTCATGGCGTTGAAAGACGCATTGAACGACGTATGCATACGGTCGAGCATTGACATCTTCTTCTCGTGGCCATCCTTATCGTGCGGTTTCAGGAAGATGGCACAGAGAGCAGGAGAAAGCGTCAGAGCGTTAGCAGCCGAGATGACGATGGAGATAGCCATCGTAAGACCGAACTGCTTATAGAAGGTGCCGGTCACGCCACCCATGAACGACACGGGGATGAACACCGAGGCCATCACCAGCGTGATGGAGATAATGGCGCCCGAAATCTCGTTCATGGCGTCGATACTTGCCGTCAGGGCACTCTTGTAGCCGAGGTCGAGTTTCGCATGTACTGCCTCGACCACCACGATGGCATCGTCAACCACGATGGCGATGGCCAGCAGCAAGGCCGAGAGTACGAGCAGGTTGATGGAGAAGCCCATCAAGTTGAGGAAGAAGAACGTACCGATGAGCGATACGGGAACGGCAATCAGCGGAATCAGCGTAGAGCGCCAGTCCTGCAGGAAGACGTAAACCACGAGGAACACCAGGACGAGCGTGAGGATAAGGGTGAATACCACCTCCTCGATAGAGGCGAAGAGGAACTCCGTGACGTCCATGTTGATGCGGTATTCCAGTCCCGGTGGGAACGACTTTGCCTGTTCCTCAAGCACTTTCTTACAGTCGCGGGCAATCTGCGTGGCGTTAGAGCCAGCCACCTGCTGCACCATACCCATGACCGAAGGCATACCGTTGTCGCGCATGGCCACGCTGTAGGTCAGTGCACCAAGTTTGATGTCGGCTACGTCTTTCAGTTTCAGCGTCTGGCCGCTGGCATCACTTGAGATGATGATGTTTCCAAACTCCTCAGCCGTCTTCAGTCGGCCGGTATAGCGCATGTCGTATTCGAAGGCGACATCACTCTGCTCGCCGAACTTACCAGGAGCGGCCTCGATGTTCTGCTCGGCCAGCACGCCGGTAATGTCGGTAGGCATCAGACCGTGCTGCTTCATCACGTCGGGCTTGAGCCACACACGCATGGAGTAGGTCTTCATACCAGGAGACTGCACGTCGCCTACACCTTCAACACGTTTCAATGCCGGTATGACGTTGATATTGGCATAGTTGGTGATGAACTCGTCGTCGTAGCGACCGTCGGGCGACACCAGCGCGTACATAATCACCTGAGAGTTCTGACGCTTCTGCACCTGCACACCAATCTGCGTCACCTCGGAAGGCAGCAGCGACTGTGCCTGCTGCACACGGTTCTGCACATTGACGGCACACATGTCGGGGTTGTAACCCTGACGGAAGGTTATGGTAATCTGTGCCGATCCAGAACCGGCGGTAGAAGTGATATAGTCCATACCCTCCACACCGTTGATGCTCTCTTCGAGCGGCGTGATGACGGAGTTCTTCACCGTCTCAGCATCTGCACCTGGATAGGATGTCCAGACGCTCACCGTGGCGGGTGCGATATTGGGATACTGCTCAATAGGCAGTGATACCAGTCCGATGACACCCAGGATGACGATGAGGATAGAAATCACCGTCGAGAGCACCGGACGTTTTATAAATGCGGTAAATGTCATAATCGTTTAATGAAAAAAGTTATCCTATTACTTCTGCAGTTCCTTGACTATTTCACCGGCGGTCATGGAACCAGCCTGTTCCTTAATCTTCTTCTGATACTGCTCGGGAGTGATGGGCTTGATTTCCATACCATCGGAGAGTTTGGTGATACCGTTGGTGACATACTTGTCGCCCACGTTCAGTCCACTGGTAACGATGTAGCTGTTGCCATCGTTCTGCGGATTGACCGTGATTTCGGTGTATTTCACCTTGTTATCCTTGCCCAGCACATAGACAAACTTCTTGTCCTGCACCTGGCTGACAACGCTCTGCGGAATAACGATAGACTTGCTGTCGGAACGGTTGATAACGATGGAGCCCGAACCACCGGTCTTGAGCAGACGCTCAGGATTGCTGAAGTGGGCAATCATCTGAATCGTACCCGTAGTGGGATCCACCACACCGCTGGCTTTCACCACGCGGCCTTCATGGCCGTATTCCGTACCATCAGCCAACAAGAGTTTCACTGAGGGGAAACCGGCTATGGCCGCATTCATGCCACCAGCGTTCTTCGACATAGAGAGCATATCTTTCTCTGTGATAGAGAAATAGACCTCCATCGTGCTGTTGTTGGAAACGGTGGTCAATGCCGGCGTGCTGCCTGAACTGACCATGGCACCTACTTTATAGGGAAGGGTACCGATGACACCCGACGTAGGACTCTTCACATAGCAGAACTGCAACATCTCACGGGCATTGGCCAGTCCGGCCTTGGCCTGAGCAAGCTGAGCCATTGCCACATCATAGGCATTCTTGGCACTCGACAGTTCGAAATCGCCAATCACCTTATTCTCATAAAGTTTCTTGGAGTTCTCGTAAGTCAGTTTAGAAGTGTTGCACTGGGCAGTGGCTGTGTTGACAGCTGCCTGAGCCTGACGCACACTGGCCTGATAAGTCTCGTTATCAATTACAAAGAGCAACTGCCCTGCCCCGACGGACTGACCTTCCTTTACGCATACGCGGGTGATGAAGCCAGCCACCTTCGGACGGATTTCCACGTCCTGAATACCCTTTATCGTGGCAGGATAGGTGGTCTGCAACTCAGCGCTGCTGACACCTGCCGTCTCAACAGGATATTCATTGTCTCCGAAACTCATGCCGCCTTGCTTACCACCGCATGAAACCAGCAGAGCAGCAAGTGCAGCCATCATTAAAAAATTGTTCTTTTTCATACCTATTTTATAATTAATACTTATTATGTCTATCCAAACAGAAAGGGTTATCCTTAACCTCGTAATACGAAAACCAAAAGCTTCGTTTCGGTTTTCAAGATGCAAAGATACTTTATTTATATGAAGAGAAGGGAATGAAGAATGAAGAATTAACCATTTTTAGTGATAAGAATTAAGAATTAAGAATTAAAACACGGTCAATCCCCAGTTATCGCCTCATTGACGACTGGTACTTATTCCTGATTTACCGTAAGACCCATCTGGCGGGCTTTCGCCATCAGCAGTTTCATGAGCGGCTCACGCTCGTTGGGTACCTTATTGTCGAGCACAGCATCCTTCAGGCACTGTTTCAGGGTTCCCACCTCACGGGAAGGTTTCAGATGGAACATCTCCATAATCTCATTGCCGTCAACTACGGGTTGCAACAAGCGTTTGTAGTCTTTCTCCTTCAGGTCGGCAATCTTCTCGCGAACCATCCTGAAATTTTCTCGGAAATGGGCCTTTCGCACTTCATTTTTTGAGGTAATGTCGGCTTCGCAGAGTGTCATCAGATCATCGATGTCATCGCCCGCATCATTCACCAATCGGCGAACGGCACTGTCGGTCACTTCTTCATCGGCAATGACAATAGGGCGCATGTGCAAATCAACCAGTTTCTGCACATACTTCATCTTCATATCGAGAGGAAGTTTCATCCTTCTGAAGATTTCAGGAATCATCTTTGCACCCAAAAAGTTATGATTATGGAAAGTCCAGCCCACCTGATTATCCCACCGTTTGGACTTCGGTTTGCCGATATCGTGAAGCAGGGCAGCCCATCGGAGCCAAAGGGATGCGTCTTTATCGGCCACATTGTCCAACACCTCCAGTGAGTGATAGAAATTGTTCTTATGGGCACGGCCGTTGCGGGTTTCCACGATATCAAGGTTGCAAAGTTCGGGAAGGAACTGCTGCAACAATCCCGTATCGTAGAGTTCATAGATGCCACGACTGGGTTTATCGGTCATCAAAATCTTATTGAATTCCTCCTGAATACGCTCCCCGCTGATAATCTGCAAACGATGAGCATTGCGAGCCAAGGCATCGCGAGTCTCACGCTCGATATTGAACTTCAACTGGGCGGAGAACCTGACGGCCCGGAGCATTCGCAAGGGATCGTCGCTAAAAGTGATATCAGGATCGAGTGGCGTGCGAATAATGCCATCCTCCATATCATAGAGGCCTTCAAAGGGATCCACGAGTTCGCCGAAACGATTCCTGTTCAGACAGATAGCCAAGGCATTGATGGTGAAATCACGCCGGTTCTGATCGTCCTCCAGCGTACCATTTTCCACCACGGGCTTACGGGAATCATGGCTGTAGCTTTCCTTTCGGGCTCCCACAAATTCCACTTCCAAAGAGCCGTACTTCACCTGCGCCGTGCCAAAATTCTTAAAGACGGAGAGATGCGCCTTGCGGCCAAGTTTATCTTTCAGCCGTTTTGCTACTTCAATACCACTTCCCACCACGACGACGTCAATATCCTTGGAGGGACGTTCGAGGAAAAGGTCACGTACATAGCCGCCTACCACATAACATTCCAGACCCAGTTCGTCGGCTGCGTCGGAAATCAGATGGAAAATATCTTTATTGAGGATTTCTGCTAATTGTGCGTCACTATAAAGTATCATACCTTTTCTTTTCGGCTGCAAAGGTACGAAGAAGTGAGCAAAAAGCCAAATAAAATTTTGCTTTTCAAAGGTTTTTCCGTACTTTTGCACCCATGAAACCGTATATATTGCTCATCGCATTATGCTTATGCCTTCTCGGTGCGTGCAACCCAAAGCCCAAAGGGCTCACTTACGGAGAACAGAAAGCACAGCGTATCGACTCAATGATTAAAGCGGCAGAACGTGAGATACCGACCCTTGATGCAGAGTTGCAGCAGGCATGCCGTCGCTACGATTCATTGTCAGCCATCGTGGAAACCCATAGGCAAGCCTTGAAACTCACAGAGAAAGAACTCAATGAGCAGGCAGCCCTGCGACTACACCGCGATTCGCTGCAGGTAAAATTCGACACACAGTGTGCCCGCATTAGGTTCCTCCACCGCAAACTTGACGAGGTCAAAGCCAAGACGACAGAGAGGAAAAAGGCCTCAGAAAGCCCCAAAACCGCAAAATAGCGCGTTTTTTTTTGCTGTCTCATTAAAAATGATTAATTTTGCAACGATTTATACAAATCGAATCATGGCAACAGAAAATCAAAACACTGAAAAACAGTTCATGAACGTGATGGCCGAGTGCCGTGCCCTCTTCGAGAAGAAGCTGCACGACTACGGTGCTTCATGGCGCATCCTCCGTCCGTCATCGCTCACCGACCAACTCTTCATCAAAGCCAAACGCATCCGCTCGCTGGAGATTAAAAAGGAATCTTTGGTGGGTGAAGGCATACGGCCAGAGTTTGTTGCCCTGATTAACTATGGCATCGTGGGGCTCATCCAACTGGAAAAAGGCTATCAGGACGTGGTAGATATTACACCCGGAGAGGCCATGGCTCTCTATGACAAACATGCCAAGGAGGCCCTGGAGCTGATGTTGAAGAAAAACCACGATTACGACGAAGCCTGGCGCTCCATGCGCGTGAGTTCCTACACCGACTTCATTCTCACCAAAATCCAACGGGTGAAAGAGATTGAAGACCTACAAGGAGAGACGCTCGTCAGCGAAGGTATCGATGCCAACTACATGGACATCATCAACTATGCGGTGTTCGGAGTCATCAAATTAACGGAGTGGTAAAAACATAATCTCCGTGAAGTGGCTGGTCAACATATGTAGAATTGTGGTAGCGCTGACGTTTATCTTCAGCGGTTATGTGAAAGCCATTGACCCCCTGGGCACCCAATATAAGATAGAAGACTATCTAGAAGCGCTCTCTCTGGCACAATATGTGCCATCCATTTTCACCTTAGGCACCTCCGTGCTGCTCTCAGCTATTGAGTTCTGCCTCGGCATCTTCCTGCTCTTCGCCATCCACAGGCGATCGGCTTCCAAGATATCGCTGGTGTTCATGGTGGTGATGACATTGGTCACACTCTGGCTATGGATAGCCAACCCGGTAAGCGACTGCGGATGCTTCGGCGATGCCATACACCTCACTAACGGCCAGACGCTGCTCAAAAACATCGTATTGCTGGCCTGCACGGCAGTCATCGCTTGGCGACCATTGATGATGATGCGATTCATCAGCCAGTCCAACCAGTGGATTGTGGTGAACTACACGGTACTGTTTATTCTGGCATCCAGTATCTGGAGCCTTTGGACACTACCACTATTCGACTTCCGCCCATATCATGTGGGAGCCAACATTCAAAAGGGGATGGAGATTCCCGAGGGGGCTGAACAGCCCGAGTTTGAAACAACTTTCATCATGGAGAAAGACGGGAAACGGCAAGAGTTCACGCTCGAAGAATACCCCGACTCCACGTGGACATTCATCGACCAGAAGAATGTGCTCATCAAGGAAGGCTACGTGCCGCCCATCCACGATTTCTCCATCCAGACCATTGAGGGAGAAGACCTTACGGAAGAGATACTTAGTAGAAAAGGCTATACTTTCCTGCTCATCTCTCCCCACTTGGAGAATGCCGACGACAGTAACTTCGGTGAGATAGACCAAATCTATGAGTATGCCTTGGAGCATAACTACCCATTTATCTGTCTGACGGCAAGCAACGAGACGGGTATCCAGCATTGGCGCAACATCACAGGAGCAGAATATCCCTTCTACCTGACCGATGAGACTACGCTGAAGACCGTCATCCGAAGTAATCCAGGACTCTTGTTGCTCAAGGATGGTACCATTATCCGCAAATGGAGCCATAATCAGCTGCCCGATTTCTACAAGGCAACAATCCGGCAGGCAACGCCCAATAAAGGAAACGGAGTACAGGAAAGCATTCCTCTGGAAAAGAGCACGCTGGGACAGATGCCCCGAGATTCGGTTCCCTCCAAATTGCTCGCCATCTTCCTATGGTTTGCATTGCCCCTGTTCGTCCTTACATTGGCTGACCGCCTCTTTGCATGGACGAAGTGGATCAGAAGGAAACAACAAAACAGCAGTTTATATAAACATTTAAAACCAAAAAGAAAAATGAGAAAGAAAATTGTAGCAGGTAACTGGAAAATGAACATGAACCTGCAGGACGGTATCGCTCTTGCCAAGGAGTTGAACGAGACACTTAAGGCTGACAAACCCAATTGTGGTGTAGTCATCTGCACACCGTTTATCCACCTGGCCAGTATCGCACAGTTCCTTGACCAGGACATCATCGGTCTGGGTGCCGAGAACTGCGCTGACAAGGAGAAGGGTGCCTTCACGGGTGAAGTTTCTGCCGAGATGGTAAAGAGCACCGGAGCACAGTATGTTATCCTGGGTCACTCTGAGCGCCGCGAATATTACAACGAGACTCCCGAAATCCTGAAGGAGAAAGTGCTGCTCGCCCAGAAGAACGACCTGAAGGTAATCTTCTGCATCGGTGAGAGTCTGGCTGAGCGCGAGGCTGGCAAGCAGAACGAAGTGGTAAAGGCCGAACTTGAAGGCAGTGTGTTCAACCTCTCTGAGGAAGATTTCCGCAAGATTGTCATTGCCTACGAACCCATCTGGGCTATCGGGACAGGCAAAACTGCTACCGCAGAACAGGCTGAGGAAATCCACGCCTATATCCGCAGCATCATCGCTGAGAAGTACGGACAGGCTGTTGCTGATGACACAACCATCCTCTACGGTGGTTCCTGCAAGGCCAGCAACGCTCCTGAACTCTTCGCCAAGCCCGACATCGACGGTGGCCTTATCGGCGGCGCTTCACTGAAGTGCGCTGACTTCAAGGGTATCATTGACGCTTGGAAGAAGTAAAATTAAAATAAAAAGGTAAAAAAGTAAAAATGTAAAGACATAGGCTTATGAACACATATTTGAGTTATTTGATTAAAAAGGTCATTGGGGTTTTACCTTTTTACCTTTTTACCTTTTTGTCATTACCTGCGCAGGCCCAAAATTATCTGGACCACCTGCAGCAGCAGAAAGCAGGACAGGGCAAGGTAACCGTTACGCAGTCGACAGAAATCACTGATCTTGTCAACGGGAAACCGCAGAATGAGGTGACGGTTGCTCCAGCCAAACCACAAGACAATAAAACGGCACAAGTGCCCGTGAAGCCTGCAACCGGTGTCGTGGGCGATAGTTCTGCCGCACCCAAGGACACCATTCCCGAAGAGAGTGAGGAACCCAAAAAGCGCAGGGTGATCGGCTTCGAGAACAATAACATCACTACCGAAGACGGCACCACCATTGTGGATACCCGCAAGAAAGTGATGCGTAATGCGCGCAAGGTGACTGGCTATCGTATCCAAGCTTTCGCAGGAGGCAACACCCGCGCCGACCGCGTGAAGGCCGAACAGGCCGGCGGAAAGCTTAAGAACGCTTTCCCCGAACAGCCCGTCTATGTACATTTCTATTCACCCCGATGGATTTGTCGCATGGGCAACTACAAGACCTATAACGAAGCTGCCAAACTGCTCAAGAAAGTAAAGTCGCTCGGCTATCCGCAAGCGTGTATCGTGAAAGGTAAAATCAGCGTTCAATATTAAGACATGAATCCAGAAACAGAATTCCGCGACGGATTAGACGAACTCGCGGTTCACTATAAAGACATCCTGGGACTCCTTGGCGAGGACCCGCAACGCGAAGGACTTCAGAAGACGCCGATGCGCGTGGCCAAGGCTATGCAGATTCTGACGCGCGGCTACTCTCAAGATGCACACAAGGTGCTCACCGATGCCCTCTTCGAAGAGAAGTATAGTCAGATGGTTATTGTCAAAGACATTGATTTCTTCTCGATGTGCGAACACCACATGCTTCCTTTCTACGGTAAAGTCCATGTGGCTTATATCCCCAACGGCTACATCACCGGACTCAGCAAGATTGCCCGCGTAGTGGATATATACAGCCATCGTCTGCAGGTGCAGGAGCGCATGACGCAGCAGATTAAAGACTGCATCCAACAGACCCTTCATCCGATGGGCACCATGGTTGTCATCGAGGCCAAGCACATGTGCATGCAGATGCGTGGCGTGGAAAAACAGAACTCCATCACCACCACTTCCGATTTCAGCGGTGCCTTCAATCAGGCCAAGACGCGTGAGGAATTCATGAACCTCCTGCGCGGCGAAAGCAAGCGGATTTGAATCAGAACGTCATCCTCACATAGAAGCGGATACCGTCGCGATGGGCTGTGGGGAGATCCAGATAAGTCAGTCGCCTAACATACTCCACGTGGACGAGCTTGAAAATATTGTGAATGCCCAGTCGCAGTTCCACGTAAGGTCTCTTGCTGTCCATCATGTACATACAGTCAGGAAGTTCCGTACGGTTCTTCTCCGTGAGGTCACCCCAGAGACAGCTCACGCCTATGAACTCACGCCATTTCAGCTTTCTCAGCAGCGGAATGCGGTTCAGGATTTTTCCGTTCAGGTCCCATCCCACCATTAGCGAGGCAAAGCGGTCGTTCAGGAATTCCATATTATTAATAAGGTTGAACGTCTCGCGCTCGGAAATATACGACAGGTTGGAAGCAGGCACCAGCAGCATATAGTAAGGCACTTTGTTCCACTCTATACCACCCTTGAGGAAACAGTCCACCTTTCCCCAGTTATGAGGAATCCAGAAACGTTTGTAGATCGTTGCCTCCGTGTAATTATGCTTAAAGTCGGAGCCTAGGAGATTCTTGAAGCCTATGGTATGGACGATTTCGAAGGTAGGTTTGTCGAAATTGATGGTCAGACGGCGCTGCTTCGTATTCACATAGGTCTCACCGGGGGCAAAGAATACACGTGCCGTAAGTTCCGTGTTGCGGAACTTCAGCGGATTGGGATCATTCAGCCTGACATGCTCTGCAGCCCAATCGCCCAGGATCTCGTTTTCCTCGGTCTTAAGTCCTGCAGTGAACTTAAAGCCGTTCTCCGTCTCCCATTCGAAAGTCGCCTGCTGACGATTATAGAACATCATTCGCTCTATATTCGTCCAGCGCAGGGCAACCAGGAAGTTATCCTTGTCAGTAGGTAGGAAGCGGTCGGTAGGCGTACACACGTCGTAGCTGCTACTGAGCGTGATTGTTCGTTTCGGAAACTCTCGTGGCAGATAGTCCTTCTCATTGAACGAGTAAGTCACTTCTCCCAGATAGTAGTTTTTCTTGCTGCTCCAACCATGAGCATAGTAGCCGCGGAAGAACCAGTGCTTGTTCAGATTCGAAGTGCTCTGCGCAGTCATTCTCGTACGGAATCCGTCAATGCTGTTGTGAGTGAAGATCGTGTTCACCGGTCCGATATCGATTTTCGACGGCTTGCCCGTCTCAACGAAGTTCTCGATAAGTGCTTTCAACACGAAGATGACTGGCTTGAAACCTTTCAGATTCATGATACGCCGTTGGAAATCGTCCATGCCACTCTCACCCTTGGTCAGCTCTACAGTCCGGTATTTCTCCCAGAAACTGTCATCCCGCATACGGGCGGAAGATTCCACCACCTCTTTGCGCTTACCCTTGAAGAGCCGTGCCGGCATTTCGTCGAAGCCATAATCTTGATTGCGCGTATTACGCACCACCAGGAAACGCCCTACTTTTTTCACCAGACTCATCTCCACGTACATATCATCTTGGGAGAGCACCCAGTCTCCCGTAGGCAGTTGCGAATATTCTTGTTCAACGCAAAGATTATCCACAAAGTTCACGTCACTCTTCTTCGGAATGCGCAGCGTCACCTTCCTCACGTGGAGTGAACTATCTTTCAGGATATAGAGGTCACCGCTGAAGCCAAAATCCTGCTGGTTGTTGGGCATGAACTGCAGGTGATAGCAAGAGTCGCGATCCACAGCCACCGTGTCGGCAATATAATAACGATAAAACGATATGGCATCATTACCGATAGGTGAAGTAAAAGGGAACTGCAGCAACCTCACGTGGTCGTCGTAGATATCCACGTCAGTGAACACATCCTTGATAGCGATATCCAGGATATCGCCCGTCTCGAAAAACTGGTTCACGCCCTGGCTGGTCTGTCCCATCACGATATGTCGTTCACTCTTCGGATTCTTCCTGTAGAGATGGCTGGTCACGGTCTCATTGATGTTCAGTGGCAGGATGTACTTTTGATTATAGGGTGAGAACTCCACTTGGTCGGCCAGCCACGAATGCTTCTGAAAGACCTTTCCCTCCAGCGTCTTCTGCGTGATGTCGTTCATCGAGAAAGTGATCTTCTGATATTGAGTCCAGTGACAGTTGTCATGGCGGTAAATACCCGTTTTCTTCTTTGCCGCTATCACGCGCCGCATCAGTTCCACGGCAGGGTTGTCCTTACGACGATAGCGCTGCCGCTTAGTCTTGATGGTCACGTTTTGCAGCATCTTTGTGTCGGCTTTCATCTTCACATCCAATCGGTCGGGTGTACTGCTGCTTATGCTGATGGTCTTTGTGGTATAGCCAACGGCTGTCACCGTGATCTGTTGTCCGTTATGGCGCGCTATCTTGAAGTGGCCTGCCGCATCGGCTACGCTGTGTACCTTCAAATTCTTGTATGAAACTGTGGCAAAGGGAATCGTGTCACCCGATTCTGCATCGATGACATATCCCACAATCTGCGCCCCAGCCATCAGTGAGCAAAGGCAACACAGCAACAAAAATAAAAATCTTTTCATCAATCTTTATAAACAAGACTGCAAAATTACTCAACATAATCCAATTTCTCATGTCCTGTTGCGCTCTGATATTGTCTATTTTTTCTATTTTTGCACAAATAAAACATAATTAACGTAATAATGACCAAGGAAATTGCCTATTCTTCCTACCTTTGAACCAAAATCAAACAATTCCCATATGACAAAAGAACACATATACCAAAATCTATTGCCCCAAATCAAAGCCCTCATAGAGGGTGAGGACGATGCCGTCAGTGTGATGGCCAATATTTCTGCAGCCCTTCGTGAAGCGATGTCCTTCTTCTGGATAGGCTTTTACGTGGTCCATGGCAGCGAATTACATCTTGGTCCTTTTCAGGGAAGCGTTGCTTGCTACCGCATCCCTTACGGAAAAGGCGTCTGCGGTACAGCCTGGCAGCGCGCAGAGACCATCATCGTAGACGATGTCGAACAGTTTCCAGGCCATATAGCCTGCAGCAGCCTCAGTCGTTCTGAGATTGTCGTTCCTGTAAAGAATGCCTCTGGCGAGGTCATCGCGGTCTTAGACATCGACAGCACCGAGCTTTCTTCCTTCGACGCCACAGACCGCTATTGGCTGGAACAGATTACAGCACTGCTTGGTTGATATATAAAAAAAGAAGAATGATAGAAAGCGTAAAAAAACTGGTGAAAGAAGCATCGGAGGAGATGCTCACTGACACCTTTGAGATAGCCCATAAGGAAGGATTTGCTAATATCGTGACATCTTCTGACCTCGCTGTTCAGAATTTTCTGAAGAAAGGTCTTGCCACACTGCTTCCTGGCAGCGGCTTTCTCTGTGAGGAAGAGGACCGTCATCAGTTGGGTAAGGAATATACCTGGATTATTGATCCCATCGACGGTACAGCGAACTATAGTCGCGGTATCGACCAATGTGCCGTTTGCGTAGGTCTGAAGCACCATGAAGAGATGGAACTGGCCGTAGTCTATCTGCCACACACTGAGGAACTCTTTTCGGCAGTAAAAGGCCAGGGAGCCTTTCTGAACGACAAACCCATCAGCGTTTCTTCCCGACAGCTTGGTGATGCAATCATGAGTACTGCCCTACCTGTCTATCACAAAGAATATGCTGATATCTGTTCGGAGATTATTAAAGAAACCTTCTTGCAGTGTAACGATATCAGACGTTTCGGAGCTGCTGCACCGGAACTCTGCTATCTGGCAATGGGACGCACGGAGCTATACTTCGAGTACCTGCTTTCGCCCTGGGACTATGCCGCTGCCTCTCTGATTGTGACGGAAGCAGGAGGAGTAATTGCCGGTCTTGAAGGCAACACTCCCCCACTTACCGAACCATCAGGAATCATTGCCGCCAACAGTGAGGCCAACCTACGGCAATTGTTGACCATCATACAAAAACACTCTAAGGCAGGCTAAGAAAACTGTATGATATGGTTATTTAACGTTATCGCTTCAGGAGGGTGATGGGCTTCTCGGGCTTCATCACGTTGTTCACCTTGGTCTGCTGGGCCTTGGCATTGGCCTTGAGGGTGGCCTTGATGTCCTGCGAGGAGGCTCCGATGAGGAACTGGTATTCTCCCTCGGCAACTACCCAGGCTGAGGATGCCTCGTCGAAGGAGGCCAGGTCGGCGGCCTTGATGGTGAGTTTCACGGTCTCACTCTCTCCAGCCTTCAGAGCCTTGGTCTTGGCGTATGCCTTCAGTTCCTTGGCGGGCTTGTTGGCAGCCTTGTTGTCGGGGGCTGAGATGTAGAGCTGTACCACCTCCTTGCCCTCGCGGGTGCCTGTGTTCTTGACGGTCACACTCACCTCGTAGGCATCTCCCTTCTCAGCAATCTTGGCGTCGCTATATTCGAAGGTGGTGTAGCTGAGGCCATAGCCGAAGGGATAGCTGACTGGCACCTCGAAGGAGTCAAAGTAGCGGTAGCCCACATAGATGTCCTCCTCGTAGTCGGTGTAGTCCACATTCCTGACGGTGCCCTTCTGGCCCTGGTTTAACATATCGATGCGCGGGTCTTGGTCGATGGGGAAGTTGCGGGATGAGTAGGCGTCGGTGAACTGGATGGGCCATGTCATGGTGAACTTGCCTGAAGGCGACTGCTTGCCACTGAGCACATCAACCACACTGTTGCCGCCTTCCTGACCTGCCTGCCAGGCACAGAGTATGGCATCGGGCAGGCTGTTCCATGAAGCTGTCTCGATTACTCCACCAATGTTGAGCAGCACCACCACCTGCTTGCCAGCCTTGTGATAGACTTCACAGACCTGCTGGATGAGCTGGCGCTCAGAACTGCTGAGGTTGAAGTTTGACACATTGCGGTCGAGGAATTCACCTGAGAGCCGGCCCAGGGTGATGACTGCAATATCTGATGCCTCGGCCTGACGGGCCAGTTCTTCTGTTGTGAAGGTCTTCTCGGCTGGCAGTGGCTGGGGAAGGAACATGGCCAGACCGGCAGTCTTGGGGTCTTTCTTGGCCTTGGCCTCCAGCTCTTCTGCTGCCTTCTTCTTGGCATCAGCCAGGTAGGATTCGTAGGCTGTCTTCAGGTCTTCTGAAACGGTGTAGCCACCATTCTTCATGCCGTCGAGCAGTGACACCACATAGGCATGGTTCACATTGCCCGAGCCAGTGCCTCCTGCAATGAAATCGTAGGAAGTGTTGCCATAGAGGGCCACGTTCTTGATGGTCTCGGCAAAGGGCAGAGCCTTCTCGTTCTTCATCAGCACCATACCCTCGGCAGCTGACTGACGGGTAACTGCTGCATGGGCCTTCAGGTCGGGCTTGTTTGAGAATTTGTAGCCCTGATAGCGTGGACTCTTCTCGACGAGGTTCAGCGTGCGCCTGACACTACGGTCAAGGTCGGCCTGTGCCAGCTTTCCACTCTTCACACCAGCCACAATAGAGTCGAACTGTTCATCCTTGCCTGGCTGCAGCATGTCGTTGCCAGCCCACATCTGGCGGGCACCATCCTTGCCACCAAACCAGTCGGTCATGACAGTTCCCTCGTAGCCCCATTCATCGCGGAGGATAGTCTCGACAAGGTCCTTACTCTCGGAGGTGTAGATGCCGTTGATGTAGTTGTAGGAGGTCATCACGGTCCAGGGCTTGCTCTCCTTGATGGCAATCTCGAAGCCCTTCAGGTAAATTTCACGTAGGGCCCGCTGTGAGATGCGTGCATCGTTGTTCATGCGGTTGGTCTCCTGGTTGTTGGCAGCAAAGTGCTTGATGCTGGTTCCCACATCGTTCTTCTGCACACCCGTGATATAGGCCGAGGCAGTCTTGCCAGCCACCACAGGGTCTTCGGAATAGTATTCAAAGTTGCGTCCACAGAGGGGGTTACGCATGATGTTGAGGGCAGGAGCCAGCAGCACGTCGGCCCCATATTCCTTCACCTCCTGTCCGATGGCCTCGCCAACCTCCTCGATGAGCTGGGTGTTCCAGGTGGAGGCCAGCAGTGTGCCGATGGGGAAGTGGGTGCAGTAGTAGGTGGCAGAGTCACCCTCGCGTTTGGCATCAATACGCAGTCCAGCAGGACCGTCGGCCAGCACAATGGCAGGTATTCCAAGTGAGTCGAGAGGGTAGGTGGTTCCAGCGGCACCAGGCACCAGGCTACGTGTGGCTCCAATCACGGCATCATTGCCTGAGAAGCCCTGCATGCCAGTGCCGATTACAAAGTGGGCCTTGTCTTCGAGCGACATCTGTGCCATCACTTCTTCCTGGTTGATCACATTCACGGGGGCCTTGTCGGATGTTCCACAGCCCACCGTAATAAAGACTGTTGCCATAGCAATTAAAACGTTTTTTTTCATAGTTATTTGGTTTTGTTATAATCTAACACAAAGACACGAAGGCACAAAGTTTTTTTTATATAAACAAAAATCCACACAAATCTCACAAAAATATTTATGTCAGATTTTTGAAGATTTTTGTCTTTAATCTCTGTACCTCTGTGTTGTTTTACTTAAACAGCAGGGGAGTGAATTCTGAGAGATAGATTCGCCAGTTGCGCCAGATGTGACCACCATCGGTCTCAAGGTAGGTGTACTTGTGGCCCTTGGAGTCGAGATAGGCACGCAGGTCGTTGTTGTTTTTGAAGAGGAAGTCGGTCTTGCCAATGCCAATCCAAAAGAGCTTGGGATTCTTGGCAAAGAGGGCATCAATCTTCTTGTTGCGGTCGGCATAGATGTTGGGGAATCCGTTGGGGTCTTTCTGCTGCTGGTCAACGGCTGCCGAGAATAGTCCTACGTAGCCGAAGAGATCGGGATTATTGATGCTGATAAAAAGACTGTGGAAACCACCCATGGAAAGACCAGCAATGGCACGGTGGGCCTTGTCTTTCTTCACACGGTAGGTCTTCTCGATGAACTTCACCACATCGGGAAAGGCTGTCTCGAAACTGCCCTCCATGGTCTTGGGCAGCATCATGGTGGGGACACGGAATCCCTCGGAAGTCTCACCAGGACAAGCCTCCTGCGAGATGTTGCCATTAGTCATCACCACCAGCATGGGCTCGGCCTTGCCCTGTGCAATTAGGTTGTCGAGTATCTGCGCAGCACGTCCCAGTTCACTCCAGGCATTCTCGTCACCACCGATGCCATGCAGCAGATAGAGCACAGGATACTCCTTGCCGCTGGTCTCATAGCCTGCCGGGGTGTAAACAGTGAGTCGGCGGGTGAGCCCTGCAGTGGGACTCTCGTACCATGTCTTGCTCACGGTGCCATGGGCCACCTTGTTTACTTTATAGAGGTCGGCCCGTGCATCACCACCGATGAGCAGCACACTGAACAGGTTGTTGATGTCGCGGATGTTGTAGACATTCAGGGGGTCAATGATTTTCACTCCATCGACAATCATGTTATAGGTATAGAGCTCGGGCTTCAGGGGGGCAGAGGTGAAGCTCCACACACCATTGCCGTCCTTCACCAGGTCGGCCACCCCAGGTGCATCGTAAGTATTGCCTTGATATTCCACCTTTTGAGTGGGCAGGAAGTCGCCAGTAATCTGCACCTTCTGTGCCTCGGGGGCAATCAGGTTGAAGGTGACGCTATTGTCGGCATGTACATCGGGAGAAGCTACCTGGGGGCCTTGTCCCCAGCTCAGGTTCTGCTGAGCCTGTGCCGCCATGCCCGTGAGGCAGAGGGCAACCATCATAATAAATTTTCTCATTGTCTGGATTTTTAGTTAATCAATGATGCAAAGATAACATGTTTTCTCCATATGTCCAAATTATTTAGCACCTTTACTATTTTCAAAAAAATTTGGACATATGGGAAACTGAGAAAAATGGAGTCACCTGACGGCTTGCAAGATTACGTACGCGTGACGTCTGTATCACCCCTGCTCATTGGCAGCACCATCTTATTAATGTTATGTGCCTTTGTTGTATGGGGGATGTTCGGCACCGTAACTGACCGCGTGGAATTTAGCGGACTTATCTTTCCTCATCACGGCACCGATGACGTGGTAGTGGAGTCAAAAGGTACCATTACAAAGATGCTCGTACACACAGGCGACACAGTGATGGAAGGGCAAAATATTGCCCATGTGCTGATAGACGGCAAGGACAGTCTTGTATGTAGTAAACTGCATGGAACGGTGTTGTTTACCAAGCAGGACCGTGAAACGTTCGATCCCATGGAACCTCTAGTAAGTATGGTTTGCGACCATCATCGAGGAGGTGCCGTACCTACCATGCTGGTGGCTTATGTAGATATGGACACCCAGCACTACCTTCGCGAAGGAATGACGGCTCAGATTTGGCCACGTGGGGATGATCGTGACGAGATAGGCTATGCGCGTGGTGTCATCACCAGCATAGACCGTTATCCGACTCCTCGCGAAGAGATTATTAACCAACTGAAGAGCACAGCGATGGCCGAAGCACTGTTTTCGATGGAAGAGTCAGCCTGGCAGGTGATTATAGAATTAAAACATAATCCCAAAGACTCAACTCGATACGACTGGTCGTTTGGTCAGCCCAAAAATGTGGAAATGGGCATCGGAACTTATTGTAATGTGCTGACGGAGACGCGCCGACGCTCCATGTATGAGTATCTTTTTAATATACAGCGATGAAAGGTGAAAAATCGACATGGGGACTGATACGCCGCTTTATGAAAGGTGGCGGTATGCTGATTGTCTTCAGCCTACTGCTCTATGTCATCTCCATCGGAATCACGCTGTTTCCTCCTCTTTTCCAGCAGGTCTTCACCGATAATATTATCACGGGCAAGAATCCAGAATGGTTCTGGCCACTCATTATACTCTACGGGGCCTTATTTGTACTGGAGCTTATAGCCTGGCTGGTTCTCAATGGGCACCGACGTTTGCTGAAAATGCGGTTCAGCCTCATCAGTCAAGCCCGCTACATCTGGCACGTGTTGCGACTACCCATCTCAACCCATACCCGCTACACATCAGGTGACCTCATCGCCCGATATATGGGTATCGGGACAACAGGAGTCGATTTGTTCGACCTCGCTCCGGCGGTTGTCATGGTGCTGAACATCATCATCTTCTCATACTTGCTCTTCGTCTATCACTGGAAACTGGGACTGATGGAGATTTTTGCCTTAGGAACCATTATACTTTCCATCAGTTTGAGCACTAGCTACCAAAAGCGAAAGGCCCGGAGCTTGGAAGCTACAGAACGACACTTGCAGAGCGCCACCATGGCAAGTATGAACAATATGGAGACCATCAAGGCTGCAGGAGCTGAGTATCGTTTCTACCAACGCTGGGATGCACTGTATACACAGGCACTGAATGCTCGCGTCACCTCAACACGACAGATGATTCTCATGGGAGCTCTGCCCCTATTGGTGCAACAACTGACCGCGGCCCTATTGCTCTGCTTGGGTACTTGGTTTATCTTGCAGGGTGAACTGACTCCTGGTATGTTGTTGGCTTCACAAGGTTTTATGTCGTCTATGTTATATCCCGTCACCAAAATGTCTAATGTGATGCAGGATGTCTTCAAAGCGCACTCCATCTTGGAACGGATAGAGGAAGTCTTGGAGGGGGACACCAGCATCCTGAAGGACAATCATTATGAATCTGCCGACAGGGACTCAGAACAAGAACCATTCCTTGAAAAACTCACGGGCGAGATTGAACTACGTGACGTGACATTTGGCTACGACCACTCACTGCCGCCGATAATCAGCCATCTGTCACTACGCATCAAGAAAGGCGAACAGGTAGCTTTCGTTGGAAAGTCGGGCTGCGGGAAGAGTACGATTGCCAAACTGGTGGCCGGACTCTACGAACCCTGGGAGGGAGAGGTATTGCTCGATGGTCATCCCATCAGCGACATCAGTCGCATTTCTCTGACCAGCAGCATCGGGGTGGTGGGACAGGACTGCACATTATTTGCAGGTACCATTGCCGACAACATCAAGATGTGGGACGAAAGCATCAGCGATGAAGATATGATACGTGCTGCCACACATGCGCAAATACACCACGAGATAACAGCATTGCCCAATAGCTACCAAAGCCGAGTGGAAACAGATGGACAGAACATCTCAGCAGGCCAGCGCCAACGCATAGAGATAGCAGCTGCATTGGCTAAAGATCCCACCATCCTGGTGATGGATGAAGCCACCGCCATCCTTGACAAGCAAACCGAGGCTGAAGTCATACAGGCCGTACGCTCGCTGAACATCACCTCTCTTATGATTGCACACCGCCTGGAAACCATCCGTCAATGCGACACGATTTACGTCATCGACTTTGGAAATGTGGTACAGCAAGGTACTCACGACACACTCATGAAGGACAAAGAAGGAGTTTACTATCAGCTGAATACATATGGAACAGATGCTTGAACAACTGAAACGACGTATAGAAGGTAACCGCAAGGCTACAAGCCGTGCGGCAGATATCTTCATGTCAATGGTTGACAGGAACTTACTACGTCAGCTGAGAATCAACACCCAGGAGGTACTGGAGACGGACCAATTGGAACAGGAACTTGCCAGACAGGGGGTCTTCTTCCGACAGATACAACTGGAAGGTGATTGGTGGCGACATACAACGGGAAAACTGTTAGCCTTCCTGCGTGAAGATGACACACCTGTCGTGCTGACCCCAGGGTTTGCCAGCTATTCATTCATCCATCCACATACAGAACGACGCATCGTCATCAACAACAAGCTCTTTGGTCATGCCTCAGCTGCCTCCATCCTAAAAACAGAGGCTTTCAGCCTGACACAGTCACTGCCAGACAAACAACTTACCTTGCGAGAGTTGGGACGATTTGCCTGGCGGAGCCTCAGCACCACCGACCTCTGTTATATCGCATTAGCTTGTGTCAGCGTCGTGCTACTAACAATGTTTACGCCCTATGTTACGAAACTGATCTTCAGCGAAGTCATCCCCTCGGGCAGTGCATCCCAACTACTGCCTGTTGCCATCCTGCTGTTCTGCGCTACTTTGGGAATGGTCATGCTGCAGGTAACGCGTAGTCTGGTGGTCTTCCGCGTCAAAGACAAACTGGAATACTCGCTTCAGACCTCTCTTATGACAAGATTGCTACATCTGCCAGCCACCTTCTTCCGACAGTGGTCTGCAGGCGACCTATCAAGTCGCGTGCTGTCATTGTCACATTTCAGTGCCTTGCTGACAGAAAATATACTCACCACCATTCTCTCAGTTCTATTTACGGGTATCCTCTTTATTCAATTCTTTATCTATGGAGGTCCGCTACTGTTCATTGGTATCGGTGCATTGTTGCTGGAACTATTCTTCATTCTCCTCAATTATCATTATGTAAAAAAGGTCCAGAACAGCGTAACACCTCATCGGTCACGCATGTTCGGATTCCTTTACGAACTGCTTGGAGGTATTCAGAAAACACGCACCAATGGAGCCGAGGAACGTGCCTTCCAACTCTGGGCAGAGCATTTTGCCTATACAGAGCCTAACAGTGCCTATCAACCGCTCATGTACACCTATTCCGGTTCACTGGCTTTTGTCACAAAGATGCTGCCGATGATCATCACCATGTGGGCCGCATGGAGTTATAAACTTGCACTGAGCGACTATATCGCTTACTGTGCCGTTTTGGGTATCGCTTTGGATACGGTGGGGCAAATGGAAACTATTATGAAACAGTTAGGACGCGTGATGCCTCAAGCCCGGCTCTGTCAACCCATCTTGGAGGCGGTACCAGAGATAAAGGACAATCAGCTGATGATAACCCACCTGGAAGGAAGCATCAATATCATTGGACTTCGTTTCCGCTACAGCAAATCGGATCCTTGGCTGTTCGATGGTTTCGACCTGCACATTGAGCCTGGAGAATTCATTGGCATCACAGGACCTTCCAGTTGTGGGAAAAGCACACTTTTACGTCTGCTGTTAGGCTTTGAAGACCCCACTGAGGGTTATATATACTACGACCGTTTCAACCTACGCGACGTCAACAAGCCATCACTACGCCGCAATTGCGTAAGTGTGGTCATGCAGAACGGACGGCTCATTGAAGGAACCCTGCTCGACAATATTCTTTTTTCTGCTCCTGACGCAACAGAGGAAGAAGCATGGGAGGCAGCCTGTATGGTTTCCCTTGACGAGGATATCAAGCACATGCCCTTGGGTATGCAGACACCTATCACAGAAGATGGTTACGGACTATCCGGAGGACAGCGTCAGCGCATCATGCTGGCACGCGCTCTCGCACAGCGCCCTGATATACTACTGCTTGATGAAGCCACTTCTGCCCTCGACAATGTCACACAGCAATGTGTGGCCGAACGACTGAAGCAACTACAATGTACGCGTATTGCCATCTCTCAGCGACCAGATACTTTACGTTACTGCGACCGCATCATCACCTTATAAACTCTACCAGAACGGCATTCACCGCCATTAGACATCATTCGAGCGTTTTCATAGTTTATATCAGCCTCATCAAGATTCACTATCACTTTCAACCTTATCTGATGAAATTGGTCCAAACCGACTGCTCTTTCTGGGGATGACCATCTTCTGCAACATTCAGTTTCTTGATCATCCAAGCCATGTTGCGTCCGAGCGTACGCATCGTCTGCATACCTTCTTCGTCTTGCTTTACCTGACCTGGTGTCTGTCCGTAGGCCATATTCCAATATTGTGAACTGACTACGGGCATATTCATCATCGTGAAATATTTGTTCAGACGGTCAAATGCTGCTGAAGCGCCGCCACGACGACATACCACTACACTGGCTGCCGGCTTATACTGCAATTGTTGCCCCAGAGAATAGAATACCCTATCGAGCAACGCGCAGAGTGAACCGTTAGGCCCTCCGTAATATACGGGTGAACCAACAACAAGTCCGTCAATGCCGTCTTTCACAGCACGCCATACTATGTAATACAGGTCGTCATTATATGTGCATTTACCCATCCTGCCACACCATCCACAAGCAACGCAGCCTTGTACTGCCTGTTTGCCGATGCTGACAATCTCGGTCTCAATGTCTTCGGCGTTGAGTGTTCTTGCCACCTCGCTGAGTGCCTGGAACGTATTCCCGTTCTCTTTAGGACTTCCGTTTATCAACAATACCTTCATAAATCTAATTTGCAAATAATATTCAATTTCTGCAACAAATATAGTAATTATTATTCAAAATTGGTCAAAAAAGCGTATCTTTGCAACAATATTTAGGAGAATTGACAATGAAAGAGATTAATTACAAAGACTTGAAGTTTAATCCGTTCAATCTCATTGGCGGTGAATGGATGCTGATAACAGCGGGTAACGAACATAGCTGCAACACGATGACGGCCTCTTGGGGACATTTGGGATGCCTGTGGGGAAAAAACGATCCGTCGGCAGTTATATACATTCGCGAGTCACGTTATACCAAGGAGTTTGTAGACAAAGAGCCGTATTTCACCCTATGCGTCATGGACAAGTCGTTCAAGAAGCAGATGGCCTATCTGGGTAGCACGTCAGGACGTGACGAGAACAAGATTGCAAAGGCAGGCCTCACTCCTGTCTATGCTGATAATTCAGTCTATTTCGAGGAAGCCAAGCTGGTACTCATCTGCAAGAAAGTGTATGCCGCAGAAATCCAACAGAGTGGCATCATCTATCAGGAGACGATTGACCAAAGCTATCCACAAGGCGACTACCACACCATCTACGTCGGTAAGATAGAGAAGGTGCTGGTGCGTGATGACGAGTATTTGAAATAATCTATTGTGAATGAATAAAAGAAAAAAGGCTAACTGCTTGATTAAGCGGTTAGCCTTTTAAAAGTCGGGATTACTGGACTCGAACCAGCGACCTCGCGCCCCCCAGACGTGTGCGCTACCAACTGCGCTAAATCCCGATCCTTTGCGTTTTGCGGATGCAAAGGTAAGAAGTTTATTGGATATTTGCAAGTTTTCTCGCTATTTTTTTTGTTTTTTTCGTTTTTAACCCCATTTGAGGGTATTCGTCAGAATGATAAATATTGTTATTTGATGCGGTGGATATAAAATAAATTAGTAACTTTGCAGTATTATATATAAATATGGTTTAGACAAAAAGACTATGCGTTATACTTTGAAAGCGCCTGAACGGCTGAAAGCTACCGTGACGCTGCCTGCCTCGAAAAGCATATCCAACCGTGCACTGATCATTTCTGCACTGTCGGGAAATATCGTTACTCCCCAAAACCTGAGCGACTGCGATGACACGAACGTCACCGTGAGAGCCCTGCGCGACATGCCTTACGAAATTGATATTATGGCCTCGGGAACGGCCATGCGTTTCATGACGGCCTATCTGAGCGTGACCGAGGGGGAGCATGTGCTTACGGGAACTGAACGCATGAAGCACCGCCCCATCAAGGTGCTGGTGGATGCACTGCGCTATCTAGGTGCCGATATTGAATACATGGGCGAAGAAGGCTTCCCACCGCTCCGTATCCGCGGACGTAAACTTGACGGCGGGCCACTGGAGATTCCCGGCAACATCAGTTCACAGTATATCTCGGCCCTGCTGATGATCGGACCGGTGCTGGAGAACGGGCTGGAGCTGACGCTTACCGGCGACATCATCTCTCGCTCATATATTGACCTCACACTTCACACAATGCACGACTTCGGAGCCACCGTGGAATGGAAGGACATCAAGACCATCAAGGCAGAACCCTGCGGATACCGCCAGCGGGAATATCTCATTGAGAACGACTGGAGCGCAGCAAGCTACTGGTATGAGATGATGGCCATCCACAACAATCCCGGCGACGAAATCATGCTGACAGGACTGGCGGATGCTTCGCGTCAAGGTGACTCTGTGGTGAAATACCTGTTCTCCATGTTGGGCGTAAAGACCACCTTCGAGAGCAAGGAACCAGGTGTTCCTACGACAGTGACGCTAAAGAAACTGCCAAAGCGTTTGCCGCGACTTGACTACGATTTCATCAACCAGCCTGACCTTGCACAAACTTTTGTGGTCTGCTGTTGTGCCATGAATGTTCCCTTCCATTTCGTTGGGCTCTCCACCCTGAAGATCAAGGAAACCGACCGCATCAAGGCCCTGAAGACGGAAATGCGCAAACTGGGGTATGTGATTCAGGACCGTGACGAATCGGAACTGCTGTGGGATGGAGAGCGTTGTGAGCCATCCCAGGACCCCATCGACACCTACGAAGACCACCGGATGGCTTTGTCCTTTGCACCCTACAGTTTTGTACGTGAAGGCTTGTGCATCAACAATCCGCAAGTGGTGACAAAGAGCTATCCCCGCTTTTGGGATGACTTGAAGAAAGTTGGTTTCCAAATCTCTGAAGAACAAGAATTCTTTCATCAATAGTCATTAGTCCTTAAACATCAAATATGACATTTGTACTGATCTGCATCGGAGCACTCGTCCTGTTAGGTGGTGTGGCTGCACTCCTCTCAAGGGGAGACGACACTCCCATTCAGCAGGGGCACGACTGCAGCACCTGCCTGAGTCGAGACGACGGCTCCTGTAAAATCAAATGTCTGCTGGACGACTTGAAAGAAAAAGGTGACCCAGCTAAATCCTCCCTATCTAGGGAGGACTTACAAACCCGCAAAAAATCTGACCGAAAAAGAAACAAGAACTCCCTCCCTATCCAGGGAGGGCTGGGGTGGGTCGTTATCATCCTCCTGCTTTGTTCTTGTTCCACCGAAAAGAACACTTCCCAGACACGCTGGTGGCATTCGTTCACGGCACGCTATAATACCTACTACAACGGTAATCTGGCTTATATTGACGCTTCCCTGGAAAAGGAGCAAGGCAACAAGGACAACTTCACCGAGATGATTCCGCTCTATACCGTTAGCAACAAGAGCTCAAAAGAAATCGGTAAGGGCAATTTCGACAAGGCCATCGAAAAATCACAGAAAGCCATCAAACTCCATAGTATCAAACGACGTCCCACCTGGAACAAGAGCCGCAAGAAGACAGAACGCGACATTGAGTGGCTCTCACGCAGGGAATATAACCCATTTCTCTGGAAAGCATGGATGCTGATGGGGCGTTCACAATTCCACCAGGGAGCCTTCGACGAAGCGGCCTCTACCTTCGCCTATATGTCACGCCTCTACCGCACGCAACCAGCCATCTACGGTAAGGCCCGTGCCTGGCTGGCCAAATGCTATATCGAACAAGACTGGCTCTATGACGCCGAGGACGTAATAACGAAAATGAAGCGCGACTCGCTCGACTGGCGCGCCGTGAAGGAATGGGACTACACCTATGCCGACTATTATATCCATACGGGTCGCTATGCCGAGGCCATACCCTATCTTAAGAAAGTCATCAAACACGAGATGCGCCGCAAGCAAAAAGCCCGCGAATGCTACCTTTTAGGACAAATCTATGCCAGCCTCGGACAACGAGACGAGGCCTATAAGGCTTTCCGCCGTGTGATTCGCATGAATCCACCTTACGAACTGGAATTCAACGCCCGCATCTCTATGACAGAAGTGATGGCAGGCGGCAACGCCAAGCAGATGATCAGCCGTCTGAAAAGAATGGCCCGTTCCGGCAAGAATACCGATTATCTGGATCAGGTGTATTATGCCATGGGTAACATCTATCTGATGCAGAAAGATACGCTCGGAGCCATCGGGGCCTATGAGAAAGGCAACGAGAAGGCCACCCGCAACGGCATCGAGAAAGGCGTGCTGCTGCTTCATCTGGGCGACCTCTATTGGGCCAAGGAGAAGCTCAGCGATGCCAAACGCTGCTACGGTGAGGCCATCGGACTGCTTGACAAGGACCGTAAGGACTACAAGCAACTCAGCGAACGCTCCAAGGTGCTTGACGAACTGGTGCCCTACACTGAGGCTGTCCATCTTCAGGACTCCTTGCAAGTACTGGCAAAACTCCCTGAGAAAGAGCGCAATGAAGCCATAGACCGTGTGATCGAGGCACTGAAAAAGAAGGAAAAGGAAGAGCGAGACCGTCAGGCGGAAGCTGATGCCCAGTCACAACTTGCCCAGCAGAACGCCATCGGCAACCGCAACAATCAAAACAACACCCCCACCCCTACCCTGTCTAATCGAAAGGACGACACCTGGTACTTCTACAATCCGATGACCGTGAATCAGGGAAAACAGACTTTCCAGCGGCAGTGGGGAAAACGAGAGAACGTGGACAACTGGCAGCGCATCAACAAGACCGTCGTAGCAGGTGCCTCACAGATGGAGCAATGGACCGATGAGCAACGCGACTCGCTGGCACAGGCAGCAGCTGTGGAAGACTCCTTGAAGCAGATAACCGACAGCGCCCAGAACGATCCCCACAAACGGGAATATTACCTGAAAGACATCCCCTTCACGGAGGAACAGGTGGAGGCTTCCAACCTTATCATCATGGACGGTCTACATCATAGCGGCGTCATATTCAAAGACAAGCTTAATAACCTCCGCCTTGGCGAAAGACAGTTGCGGAGACTCACCGACCAGTACCCCTCTTACGAGAAGATGGACGACGTGTACTATCACCTATACCTATTATATATGCGTAAGGGAGAGCCGCAGATGGCCGACGTGTGGCTCAGCAAGCTGAAGGCCGATTACCCTGAAAGCCAATGGACCACCCTCCTCACCGATCCCTATTTCGAAGAGAATGCCCGCATCGGCACCCACATGGAAGACTCGCTCTATGCGGCCACCTACGATGCCTTCAAGGCTGACCGTTTCACGGAAGTGAAATCCAACGCGGCCTTCTCAGAGAAGCGTTTCCCGCTCGGAGCCCATCGGGATAAGTTCATATTCATCGGCGGTCTGAACAAATTGAATGGCGGCGACAGTCAGGGCTGTCTCGCGGATATGCAGACTGTAGTGGAAAAATATCCCACCAGCGAAGTCAGTCAAATGGCCGGAATGATTATCAACGGTGTGAAGGCCGGACGCCGGCTCCACGGCGGAAAGTTTGACATGGGCAACGTCTGGGACCGCCGCAGTTATGTGCTTTCCGACAGCGACTCCATTGCCGCCCGCGTCTTTGAACCAGAGCGCGATGCCAAATTCATTCTCCTCATTGCCTATCAGCCCGACTCTGTCAACGAGAACCAGCTGCTCTTTGAGATGGCACGCTTCAATTTCACCAATTTCCTGGTGCGTAATTTCGACCTCACTTTTGAGGACGTCGACGACATCCGCCGCTTGCGACTGGAAGGATTCCGCAATTACGACGAGGTGCTCCAATATACCCGTGCCCTCTATCAGCAGGAGAATATCACCGCCCTGCTACAGAAAGCGCGCATCATCATTATCAGCGACAAGAACCTTGAACTCCTAGGAACACAGTACAGTTACGAAGACTACGACAAGTTCTACGAAGAACACTTCGTACCGCTGAAAATCAGTACCGTGCGCCTATTGACGGAACCCGCCACCATTGAATACGAGAAAGAACCCGAAGCCCCAGCCAGCGAACAACCGGCCAACGACGGCAACGGACTCTATAATGGCGGTGTGCTCAATAACGAGACGCTCATCGACCTCGGTATCGAACAGCCCGAAGACAATTCTACCTTCGACATACCGACAGATGAGCCAGCACCAGTACAGCAACAGCCAAAGCCACAAGACATTGACATTCCACAGTCTGAGGCTCCCAAGACAGAAATTCCACAGCCTGAGGCTCCTAAGGCAGAAACTCCAAAGCCTGAGCCGGTAACGGTTCCAAAAGCAGAGCCAGCGGTTCCCGTCCAGAAGCCAGAGCCCGTTGATGACGGCACGATTGTGATACCCACAGAACCTGCCCCCAAACCGCAGGCCCCTGCCATCGAAAGCGGCACCATCGAAATACCGGCAGCAGCACCGGCACCCCAACCGCAGGCTCCTGCCATCGAAAGCGGCACCATCGAAATACCGGCAGCAACACCGGCACCCCAACCGCAGGCTCCCGCCATCGAAAGCGGCACTATCGAGATTCCTGCCGAAGCCCCAGCTCCAAAGGCAAGTCCCAAGGCAACGACTCCCAAGCCAGCTGTTTCCGGCAATTCCAATGCCAAGCCAAAGCAAGGCGCAGCGACAAAGCCCACCGCCAAGCCCGCAACGACGCAAAAGTCTGCCACGCAGCCCAAGAAACAACCCGTCGTGGAAGACACCGGCATCGACTTCGGCGATGGATTTGGCAGTCAGAACAGCCCCGCCACCCAAAAGGCAGAGCCCAAGAAAAAGAAGCCCGTCATTGACCTCGAAGACGAATACTACGACCTCGAAGGCTTCTAAGGCCCTCTGTTCCCTATATTGAATTTATAAACTCTCTATATATGACAAACGGACTATTATTATGGGTTGACGACGAGATTGAACTGCTCAAGGCCCATATCCTTTTCCTCGAGAAGAAAGGCTACGAAGTGGTTACCGTCAGCAACGGTAACGACGCCATCGAAGAATGTCGTCAGAAGACCTTCGACCTGATTCTCCTCGACGAGATGATGCCCGGTCTCAGCGGTCTCGAAACACTCCAGTACATCAAGGAGATACAACCTGCCACTCCCGTGGTGATGTGCACCAAGAGCGAGGAAGAGAACATCATGGACCAAGCCATCGGTTCCAAGATTGCCGACTATCTCATCAAGCCCGTCAATCCCTCACAGATCCTGCTGACGCTGAAGAAGAACATCCATCAGCGGCAGATTGTCACCGAAGTCACGCAGACAGGATATCAGCAGAACTTCGGACAAATCTCCATGCAGATAGACAACTGCCAAACGCTGCAAGACTGGATAGACGTCTATAAGCGCCTCGTGCGGTGGGAACTGGAACTCAGCAACACCGACTCCTCCATGACCGAGATGCTCAGCATGCAGAAAGAGGAGGCCAACAACGGATTTGCCAAGTTTGTCAAGAAGAACTACCTCAACTTCATCGAGCAAGGCTCATCACGCGACATCACCCTCTCGCCCGACATCTTCAAGAAGCATATCTTCCCCCTGCTCAACGACGGGCAGAAAGTGTTCCTCATCGTGGTCGATAACTTCCGCTACGACCAGTGGCGCATGCTTGCCGAAGAGATTGGCGACCAGTTCGACATTGACGAACAGCTCTACATGACCATCCTCCCCACCGCCACACAATACGCCCGCAACGCTATCTTCTCCGGACTGATGCCCAACAAGATTGCCGAGATGTTCCCCGAACTCTGGGTCGATGAAGACGAAGAGGAAGGCAAGAACCTCAACGAGGGTCCGCTCATCCAGACCCAGATAGAGCGTTACCGCCGCAAGGACAAGTTCTCCTACCACAAGGTGAACGACTCTCAGGGAGCCGACCGTCTGCTGCAGCAGTTCAAGAACCTCTCGCAGAACGACCTCAACGTGGTAGTCATCAATTTCATCGACATGCTCTCCCACGCCCGCACCGAGTCGAAGATGGTCCGCGAACTGGCCAACAACGAAAGTGCCTACCGCAGCATCACCCTCTCGTGGTTCCGCCACACCGTACTCTCCGAGCTCTTCAAGCTCCTCTCCCAGAGCGACTACACCGTCGTGCTCACCACCGACCACGGCTCTATCCGCGCCAACCGCCCCGTGAAGATTATTGGCGACCGCAACACCAATACCAACCTGCGCTACAAATTGGGCAAGAACCTCAACTACAACCCTAAGGAAGTCTTTGAAATCAAAGACCCCCGCAAGGCTCATCTGCCCGCACCCAATATCAGCACGGCATACGTATTTGCCACAGGCGACTCCTTCTTCGCCTACCCCAACAACTACAACTACTACGTGAGTTACTACAAAGACACCTTCCAGCACGGCGGCATCTCCATGGAAGAAATGCTCGTGCCCCTCATCACCATGCGCGGAAGAAAAAAGTGAAAAGTGAAGAGTGAAAGGCGACGGGTCGGCGAGCGAAGCTCGGGAATGGAGTGAAGAATCTTGCGATTTAGAATTAAGCATAAAAGTATTAAAGACAAATGGAAAAATCAATCAAAATAGCCAACCAGAACACCCTCCCTTCAGAAAAGGGGGAAGGAGTAAGCCTTCGTGAGGCAGCCCGCCAGTTCATCACCGCTAACGGCCTCATGGAAAACAAAGGTCTCGTCATAGCCTTCTACGGCAAGATGGGAGCCGGAAAGACCACCTTCATCAAAGCCCTTTGTGAAGAACTCGGTGTTGAGGACGTCATCACCTCCCCCACCTTCGCCATCGTCAATGAATACACCGTGGCAGCAGATGGGCTTTCCCCTTCGGGTCACCAATCTAACGATTCTTCACTCTTCACTCTTCACTCTTCACTTATATATCATTTCGATTTCTACCGCATCAAGAAGCTTGAGGAAGTCTATGACATGGGCTACGAAGACTATTTCTACAGCAGTAACCTCTGTCTCATAGAATGGCCTGAGCTCATCGAAGAACTCCTGCCCGAGAATGCTCTCCGCGTCACCATCGAGGAACAGCCCGACGGCTCCCGCACCATCGCCTGGTGACCATCATTCTAATGCTCACAGAGGGGGCTGTCCCCCTGTGAGCATCTCTTCACTTACCGTAGTTTTTACGGTTGATATTGATGAGTGGGAATAAATCATCGTCATCTATCTTGTCCATCAGCTCTTCGAAGGAATGATTCATCTTAAACGTAAGTTCCTCCTGATACAACGGATAAATTTGGAAGAAAGCCACCTTCTTGCCAAAGAAACCGAATCTAAGGGGCTTCACCAACTGGCCGTCCTTTCCTACGGAGGGAACCAGTGTGCAGGAGTTGAATTCCGTGTTTTCCGCAACGGGGCTTTCGTCTTCTGTCAGATTAACCGTATGGCGGAGGCCAAGCCAGTCGTCCGACCAAATGGGTAGCCGTGCGACGGTTTTCAACATTCTGAGGGGCCAGTAGTCTTCCTCCTTGTCAGATTCCAAGTTCCAGTCCTTTGGTAAGAAAACAACATATTCCGCCCTATCGTTTACATCCGACTTCAATTCTTTGGGAACATTCATCTTGTAGGCTCCGGCTCCCATCGTAACGAGTTTGTAATAGGGCTGTTCATCAGTAGGAGGCACAATTACGATGTCGCAATGGATGTCTGGCGACACCATTTCGTGGGCCACTAATTCAAAATCTCCATATTGTTGTGTAATGTAGTCGGAGATCTTCTCCATTTCCTTTTCCGTGTAAAGATACTGCGGAATGTTCTCGTCGCATTTTTCTTCCATAGGTTTTGTCGTTAAAGCGAGGACCAGTATGGCCAACGCAGTTAATAATGCAGCAAAGATCAAAACTCTCTTACAATTCATGAGCAGGCAACTCCGTACATTTGGGGATGACTCCGAAAGAGGCTCCGCTGTTGATTGTTCTTTTCAAGCTGTTGCTCCATAGATTCTCGTTTAATCTCACTGCTGAAGGCAAAAGTACAAACATATTTTCAATCGGCCAAATATTTCATACTATAAATGTTCTGAGAACTGAATGATGATCCTTTAGGTAAATGAAAAAGTGAACGGGGGCCCCGTTCACTTTGTACATGGAATCAAAATCGCCCCCGCGACCAAGGTCAACAGGGTTCAATTTCACAAAAATATGTCAGAACCCAAGCCCCCTCCGGATGAGCAGTAATGCCACCATGATTTTTTTTAATGCGGATAGAGATCTTATCACCGATCTTAACGTTCTTTCGATTTATATTGCTTAAATCAAACGTAATTTCATCGTTCACTTTTGGGGTTTCCGCACCAGTAGGAATACGAGTGACTACACCAGTAGCACCGCCGTCTGATATCGATATAATAGAGATCTCGTAGCAGTGATCCAATACATCACTATCATTGGAGCATCCCCCCAAATCACGGCAAGCAAAATCACAATTATGCCTAAAACTGTTTTCCTTTTAACCATGTCCTTTTATGCTTTATTCTATTTACAAATATACACATGAATTGATTCTTCTACTTATAAACACGTAAGGGACGAAAATACTGTATGCAATGCAAGATATTTAACAAACTTTTACCAAATAACAAAAAACTTCACCGTGTGTTGTAAGTTACATGATAGCAGATGGTTGCGGTGAAAGGGAAATCATGCGGACAGGTATGTTCCTCCGATTTCTTAATAAACATCTATTCTTCGTCTTAAGAATCAAAGAAGGTGTCGCTGTATTCACTGTTGGGATTAGTTGGCAGGCACATTAAGAACAGCAAAATCCAAATGCCCTCCGCGTCACCATCGAGGAACCGCCCGACGGCACCCGCACCATCGCCTGGTGACCTTCATTGAACACGGTTCTCTGTTCACTTGATATTTTGATTTCAGGGCGTGACTCCGGAAGTGTCTTCATGCTCCACGATTCTTCTTTCCAAATCCTCCAGCATCTTCAGGTCATCGGCATCGGCTGCTTGCGCCTCCAACCGTTTGCGCTTGGCGTTGAAAACATCATAGACCTGCTTGGCTGTTATTTCAGCCTCATAGTTAGTGATACTACCGGCACCTTGCAGTATGTCTTTTTCCTGGAATGTAAGCAGGCTGTCCACATTTTTGCGCCAATAGTCTAGCGTGAGGTCACGGCGGCCCTTCACACGCTCTTCGGCACTTGTCAGGAAGATATCCACCAAGCGGTTCAAAGACTCAATTTCCCCACCCTGCAGATAGTTCTTGGCTATGATAACATCACCCTTTCTGACGATGCTACCTTTCCATGAGGTGAGACCCATGTTAGGCAGGGTGGCATCTGCGCGGCTGACAATCAGTTCTGCAGCCGTCTTGTGGGTAACGGCATAGAGCAGTTTGTTTTGTGTCTCAGCAAAGAACATCTGAGTTGCCTTGTCGCTCTTCTCATAGTCGCTGCTTAGTGAGAAGAGATCGCGTATCTTCTGATAGAAGCGCTTTTCCGACGCCCGGATATCACGGATGCGCAGCAGCAGTTCATCGAAGTAGTCTGGCCGTCCGTCAGGGTTCTTTAGCCGTTCGTCATCTATCGTGAAGCCTTTCACAAGATATTCCGTCAGATGATCCGTGGCCCACTGCCTGAACTGCGTACCACGAACGCCTCGCACCCTATAGCCCACGGCAATAATCATTTCAAGCGAGTAGAATACCACGTTGTAGTTCTTGCCATCGGCGGCAGTAGTCAAATATTGTTTGACAACTGAAGCCTTAATTAATTCATTCTCTTTCAGTATGTTAGCGATATGATAGCTGATTAATTGCTTTGAGGTGGCAAAAAGTTCTGCCATCTGTTGCTGGTTGAGCCATATCTTGCCATCCTTGGCAAAGAGGGCTACAGAAGCTCGCCCATCAGCGGTACGGTATATGATGATATTCTGCTCGTCGTTCATGCCTGTTTTTCTATCTTTCTGCAAAAATAGCAATAAGAATCGAGAATTGCAAGCGCAATTGGGATTTTTGTCAGATTCATGTAGATTTTGTTCTCATGTTCAGAGGGCATGTTTCTGATGGGCGGACGGGTAGTTTCCGAAGTCTGGGAGGGCTGTTTCTGATGGACGGAAGCGGGGCTTCTGATGGGTGGAAGCAAGGACGGGATTGGGGACTGTATTATACTGAAGATGTTACCCTATATCAGTATAAGACAAAAGAATGAGTACAAACATTTTTCCAATCGGCCCAATATTTCATACTATAAATTTTCTGAGAAATGAATGATGATACATTTCTGGATGTATGAAATGTAGTATTATAAAGATGTTGCAACAAATAAAAAAAACTTCACCGTGCGGTGTAACTTTTTTGAGGACAGGGAGTTGCAGTGAAGGGTAAAGCCCACCCCAACCCTCCCGAAGGGAGGGGGAGCCCCCCCTCCAGGGAGCTTTGTGAGCGGGGCATTCGCAAGTTTGTCACTTACGCTTCGTAAATGATAGAGTTACGTCTCGGAAATGATACATTTAGACTTCATATTCCTATGTCAACCAGAGAAGAAAAACATCATCAATTGGATGTGAATCTATGATAGATTGCGCTTCAAAGTATTATAGATTGAACATCAAAGTATTATAGATTGAGCTTCAATATATCATAGATTGGGCTTCAATATATCATAGATTGCAGACCGTTTGATTATCTTTTTCCGATGCATATATTGACGGAGGAATGATGAGTGTATCAATTCTTAATGAATGTTAATCAACCAACCCTTCACCGTATGTAGCTGTCATACAGAAAGTTGACTCTGAATGTGAATAGAAAATAAAAGGATATATCTGTTTGATATATCCTTTTATTTGAACGGGGGAATCTACGGGATCGTGATTAGAGCAGGGCGTCGAACTTCTGCTGCAGGGTGGCCTTGGTGGTGGCTCCTACGAACTTATCCACCAACTGGCCGTTCTTAAAGAACATAATGGTGGGGATGTTGCGGATGCCCATCTCGGCGGCAATGTCGTCGGCCTCCTCAACGTCGCACTTGCCCACGACGATGCGGCCGTCGTATTCCTCTGCCAACTGTGAGATGATAGGACCTACCATGCGGCAGGGGCCACACCATGTTGCCCAGAAATCAACTACCAACGGCATATCGCCATTCTTCAGACTCTCGAAATTCTCGTTTGTGATGTTTACTTCCATTGTTTTGTGAGTTTATGAATTTATAAGTTTATGTATTAATCATTGCAAAGACCATGCCATCGGTGCATGAGTATCAGTTGATGCGATACTCCATGGCAGGATTGGCATCCAGATAGCTCAGGAGTTCGCGGTTGACATCGATGGTCTGATTGCGACTGTGGAGCACCAGCGGCGTGGTGCTCTCCTGGCTCTTGATCTGGAAATAGAGCTGGATGTTGCCTGGATGCTCGCTGAGCAGCGTAGTGAGGTCGGTAACCATTGCGTCGTCGATGGCATCGGAATTGAAAGAGATGGTGAACTTCTCGATGTTGTCGGCCTTCGCACTACTGAGGAACTGGATATTGGAAATCTGGATGGCCAGGAAGGTGCTGTTCTGGAAACGAGGGGCACACTTGCCCTGAATGTAGAGGGTGTAGCCCTCCACCATCATGCCGCGCCATTTGGCCCATTCCTCTCCGAAGAGTGCCAGCTCGCCGGAACCTTCAAAATCCTCGATGGTGACAAAGCCGCAGGGCTCGCCGCGCTTGGTGGTCTTTTCGCGCACCTGCGTGACGATGCCTCCCAGCTGGAACCCTTCCTTGCGGGCAAGGGCTTCACGGTCGCCAAGCTCCTGACAGTGGGTGTTGCACATTCCCTTGAGCACGATGCTATATTCGTCGAGCGGATGGGCCGAAAGATAGATGCCCACGAGGTCGCGCTCCTTGTTGAGACGTTCCAGATTGCTCCACTCCTCTACGGCCACGGGCACCTGCGGGGTGGCTATCTCCACGCTGCCCATATCGCCGAAGAGCGAATTGCGCGACTCCTGCTGTTCCTGCTGGAACAACTGGCCGTAGCGAATCAACGAGTCGAGGAATATCTCGCCCTTATTGTTCAGGGCGAAATACTGCTCACGGCTCAAGCCGAAACTATCGAAACCGCCACTCAGCGCCATGCTTTCGAAAGCCTTGCGGTTGCAGGCTGACAGATTGACACGTTCGGCGACATCGAAGATACTCTTATAGGGACCGTTCTGCTCGCGCTCGGAGATCAAAGCGGCGGCAGCAGCCGAGCCCATGCCCTTGATACCGGCAAGGCCGAAACGGATTTCGCCCTTATGATTGGCCGAGAACTTCAGGAAGCTCTCATTGATATCGGGGCCCTTGGTGGGAATGCCCATCGACTTGCATTCGTCCATCAGCTTGGTCACTTCGGTGATGTTGTTCATATTGCGGCTCATCACGGCAGCCATGTATTCGGCAGGATAGTGGGCCTTGAGGTAACCCGTCTGGTAGGCCACCCACGAATAGCAGGCGGCATGCGACTTGTTGAAGGCGTAGGAAGCGAACTTCTCCCAGTCGGCCCATATCTTCTCCAGAATCTTCGGGTCGTGGCCGTTGGCCTTTCCGCCGTCGATGAACTTCGGCTTCATGGCATCAACGATGTCTTTCTTCTTCTTACCCATAGCCTTACGCAAGGCATCGCTCTCACCACGCGTGAAATTAGCCAGCTGACGGGACAGCAACATCACCTGCTCCTGATAGACGGTGATGCCATAGGTGTCCTTCAGGTATTTCTCCATGCAGGGAATATCGTAGGTGATGGCTTCGCGGCCATTCTTACGGGCGATGAACGAGGGAATGTAGTCCATAGGTCCCGGGCGGTAGAGGGCGTTCATGGCGATGAGGTCCTCGAAGACCGTGGGATGGAGCTCGCGCAGGTATTTCTGCATGCCGGAAGATTCAAACTGGAAGGTGCCGATGGTACGTCCCTGCTGATAGAGTTCGTAGGTCTTGGGGTCGTCGATGGGAATTGTATCGAGGTCAACCTCATGACCTGTGGTGAGTTTCACGTTCTCCACGGCTTCCTTCAGGATGGAAAGCGTCTTCAGCCCGAGGAAGTCCATCTTGATCAAGCCTGTGGATTCAATGACGTGGCCGTCGTATTGCGTGCAATGTAGCTTATGGCCGGGATTGTCCTTGTCTTCCACCACCGAGACGGGCACCCAGTCGGAAATAGGGTCGCGGCAGATAATGAATCCGCAGGCATGAATACCTGTTCCACGGACGGTTCCTTCGAGCATCTTGGCGTATTTCATCGTGTTGCGCAGACGCACATCGGGCGAACTGACGGCGTCCTGCAATTCGGGCACGCACTTGATGGCGTTAGGCAGATTCATCTTCATGCCGTCGGGCAGACGGTCGGGGATGGCCTTGCAGAGCCGGTTCACCACGTCGAGCGGAACTTTCTCCACGCGGGCCACATCCTTGATGGAGTTCTTGGTGGCCATCGTGCCGTAGGTGATGATATGCGCACAATTGTCGTGCCCATACTTATCCTCCACCCATTCGAGCACTCGCCCGCGGCCGTCGTCGTCGAAGTCGGTATCGATATCGGGCAGCGAGATACGGTCGGGGTTAAGGAAACGCTCAAACAGCAAGTCGTATTTCAGAGGGTCGATCTTGGTGATACCCAGACAATAGGCCACCACGGAACCGGCAGCCGAACCACGCCCGGGACCTACCATCACGCCCAGCTCGTCGCGGGCGGAATTGATGAAGTCTTGCACGATGAGGAAGTAGCCAGGGAAACCCATGGTCTTCATGATATGGAGCTCGAAGCGGATGCGGTCTTCCACTTCTTCCGTGAGGGGGTCGCCATAGATGCGGTGGGCTCCGTCGTAGGCCAGTTTGGCCAGATAGTCGGCCTCGAACTTGATGCGGTAGAGCTTGTCGATGCCGCCCAGCTTCTTCACCTTTTTCTCGCCTTCCTCTTGGGGCAGCTGGTTCTCACCGTTCTCATCGCTGGTGAACTCCTTGAAAAGCTGCTTGGGGGTAATCTTGCGGCGCCATTCTTCCTCGGTGCCGAAACTTTCGGGAATGGGGAAGAAAGGCATGATGGGGGCATGCTCTATGTCGTAGGTCTCCACCTTGTCGAGTATCTCAACGGTATTGCTGAGTGCCTCGGGAACGTCGGCGAAGATTTCGTTCATCTCCTCCTTCGTCTTAAACCATTCCTGCTTGGAATAGAGCATACGGGTGGGGTCGTCGAGATCCTTACCCGTGGAGAGACAGAGCAGATGGTCGTGAGCCTCAGCGTTCTCCTCGTCCACGAAGTGGGCATCGTTGGTGCAGACGAGCTTGATGCCATATTCCTTAGCCAGTTCGATGAGCACGCGATTGGCTTTCTGCTGCAAGGGGAAGGTTTCGCGGTTGGCCCTGATGCTGGGGTCTTTCACCTCGTGGCGCTGCAGCTCCAGATAATAATCGTCGCCAAAGACGCGCTTGTACCACTCGATAGCCTCACGGGCTCCGGCAATATCGTCGCGGATAATCTTGGCAGGCACTTCTCCGGCTATGCAGGCCGAGCATACGATGAGGTCTTCGTGGTAACGCTCCAGGTCTTCGCGGTCCGTTCGCGGACGCATATAGAAACCATCGACCCACGAACGCGAGACGAGTTTGATCAGATTCTTGTAGCCATTGTAATTCTTGGCCAGCACAATGAGGTGCCATCCGCTCTTGTCGCCCTTGTCGGCCTCACGAAGTTCCTTCTTGCGGTGGGCCACATACATCTCACAGCCGAAGATGGGTTTGAAAGGCTCCAGCCCTTCCTTCTTGCGGCTGCCGTTTACCTTATTGCAATAGTCGAACAGCTCCTTCACGCCGAACATGTCGCCGTGGTCGGTGATGGCCATGCCGCGCATGCCGTTGCCAATAGCCTTGTCAACCAGTTTCTTGATACTCGACTGTCCGTCGAGGATACTATAATAGGTATGTACGTGTAAATGTATAAAATCTTCCATAATGAGCTCCAAAATTACATATTTCGACTCATATCACCAAAGAAAATACGAAAATAAACCTTAAAAGTGAAAATTATGAATTACGAATTATGTATTATAAATATTTTTGATTACCTTTGCACCATTAATTATGATGCATCAGCCTATATATGGGTAAAAGAATAAAGAAACTTAAGAACGTTAGACTACACCGTGAAGGAACAAACACACTGCTTTACTCTGGCGTTGCCATTGCAGTCATAGCAGCGTTGCTATGGTATCTTTTTGACACGAAGATCCCCTTTTGGATATTCACCGTAGTCTTTGGAATCCTATATTTCACCGTCGTCAATTTCTACCGTTGCCCCATCCGCTACTTCGGAGGTGACACGGAGAATATCGTCGTGGCTCCTGCCGACGGCCGTATCGTGGTCATCGAGGAGGTGGACGAAGACCGGTATTTTCACGACAAACGACTGATGATCAGTATTTTCATGAGTCCTTTCAACGTGCATGCCAACTGGTATCCCGTTGACGGACGCGTGAAATTCGTACATCATCAGAATGGCAATTTCCACAAAGCCTGGCTGCCGAAGGCCAGCGAAGAGAACGAACATGCCGACGTCATGATCGAGACTGACAATGGTCAGGATGTGCTTTGCCGGCAGATTGCCGGAGCCATGGCGCGCCGCATCGTCACTTATGCCAAGCCCGATGAAGACTGCTATATCGACGAGCATCTGGGATTCATCAAGCTGGGCAGCCGTGTAGATGTGTTCCTCCCCGTGGATTCTGAGGTCTGCGTGAAAATGGGACAGGCCACTACGGGTGACCAGACGGTGATAGCGAAACTGAAAGGTTAAGGTTTTAGGTCGTTTGTAATGATGAGTATCAAGAAGCATATTCCCAATAGCATTACTTGCTGCAACCTGATTTGCGGCTGCATTGCCACCTGCTTTGCCTTTGGCGGTCAACCGGCGATGGCATTGCTGTTTATCATACTTGGAGCCGTGTTCGACTTCTTCGACGGAATGTCGGCAAGACTCTTGGGGGTGTCTTCGCCCATTGGAAAAGAACTCGACTCGCTGGCCGACGACGTCACATTCGGTGTGGCTCCTTCCACGATGATCTTCTATGAGCTCACGGTGATGGACTACCCTGACATGCTGGAGCCCCTGCGCCCCATACTCCCCTATGTGGCTTTCATCATGGCGGCTTTCTCGGCCTTGCGACTGGCCAAATTCAATCTCGACGAACGTCAGGCCATGGGGTTCATCGGACTGCCCACACCTGCCAATGCTCTCTTCTGGGGAAGTATCATGGTAGGTGCCGTGGGATTTCTGGAAAGCAGCGCATGGATGTCTGTTGCCGTCATCGTCATGGTATTTGTGAGCAGTTGGCTGCTGGTCAGCGAGATTCCGATGTTTGCCCTGAAGTTCAAGCATTGGGACTGGGCTGAAAACAAGCTGAAGTATATTTTCGTCATCACTTCTGCCCTACTCCTTCTCATCTTCCGCATTCCCGGTATTGCGCTGGTTATTGCGTGGTATGTCATCCTTTCTGCCGTAACGCAGAAACAGACAAACCAGAATACCGAATGCTAACAAAAAGTTAAGGTTAACGTTAAGGTTAAGGTTAAATAGCCATGTTCATCCTGAAGTTTCTCCTGATTCTGATTATCGCATTTATCGCAACGATAGGTTTCTTCGTCTGGCGGGTATTCAGAGGTTTCAATAATGCGCGTAAGCATTTTCAGGATATGGGACAGCAGGACAGCCAGCCTCGCTACGGTGGCAAAGACCCTTCGATTATAGACCAACGCACACCCGAAGAGGCCAACCGCAAGATTATTCCCGACAACGAGGGAGAATACGTGGACTACGAAGACGCCTGAACAGAAGAAACGAAAATGAAAAGATCACTTATACTGAGCATTATAGCCATTTTGGCACTGGCTCTATTCGCAGGGCCTGTTGCCCTCGTGCTTCTCGTTCCCGTACTCCTGATAGCTTACTATCTGCTGCATCTCAAGGAACGCAAGGAGTCGCCGGATGCTGAGCGTATGAACATGCTGACGACCGTGGACGAGGTGACGGCAAAATACGGCGAACCAGACGATGTCATCGTCACCAATGCCGTGCTGGCCAACGAGTTGGGCGGTGCCATACTGGTCTATCAGCAACAGGGATTCATGATAGCAGCAGGAGCCAAGATTTCACTTTCCGACATAGAAAGCGTGGCGGCCAAGAATATGGCCACGCCCTATACGGTTGCTGAATACCAGGTGATCATCACCTGCAAGAACAAAGACTACCGCTATATACGTTTCAACGTAGGCTACGACGAGGAATGGGCCTCGCAGGTAGTCGCTGACATAGACAAATACAGAGCCGGATAACGACTCTGTATTTTTTTTCGTTTTAGAAGCCGAAAGCCTTGTAGGAATGGGCAGGCAGCTTCAGGCGGAACACCGTCTGTCCTTCCTGTAGTTCCCGGCCTGCAGGGCAACACCCATGAAGACCGACAGCAAGAACACCGAAAATAGTCTTTTCTTCATCATATAAGGATTAATTAATGGTACATGTCTGTGTTAAACGGAGATCGGCTGAAGAAGAACCAACGAGGACTTCCACCTCTCCAGCTTCCAACTGCCAGTTTTCGATAGCGGCATTCCAGTCTTTCATGTCGTTGCGGCGAAGCAAGATGCTCACACGCTTCTGCTCGCCCTTGCCTAAGGCCACTCGCTGGAAGCCTTTCAACTCCAGCGCAGGACGCTCCAAGGCCGAGTGCTTGCGGGATACATACACCTGAGCCACCTCTTCGGCATCAAACGATGAATGGTTCTTCAGGTCGAACTCCACACGGATACCTTCGGCGTTGGGCGTCGTCGTTAGATTGCTGTATTCGAAAGTGGCATAGGAAAGTCCATAGCCGAAAGGATAGGCCACAGGCAACTGCTTGGTCGTAAACCAGCGGTAACCTACCAGAAGTTCTTCGGCATAGGGCGCGATGAGTTCCTGATTGCGGTCGTTTTTCTCGCGGTTCACCAAACCTACGAAGATATCACCTTGCTGATCGCGTTCTTTCAACTGCTGAGGATAGGACCCCGTGGCATAAGCCGGTGAATCCTCCAGCTTAATGGGAAAAGTGAAGGGAAGTTTTCCTGACGGAGAGACCTTGCCCACAAGCACATCACCAAGAGCCGTACCGCCTTCTGAACCGTTGAACCAAGAAATGAGAAGTGCCTTTGAGGCATCTCTGACCGCCTCCAATTCCAGGGGGCCACCAGCCACGACAACGGTAACCAGATTCTTATTCGCTGCTGCCAAAGCCTTGGCCACTTCATTCTGCCCCTGCGGCATCTTGATTGACACGCGGTCGGAACCTTCCGTCTCAATCTCACGGTTGTCACCGGCCACAAAGATGACTACATCGGCCTTGCGGGCTAACTTCACGGCTTCTGCAAGCAGTTTGCGGTCAGGAGCCATCTGGGGTGAAACGCGCTTGTTGCGCTGTTGCGTGCCATAAGTCGGATAGCCTTGTGCCCACACAACCTCGGCCCCATTTCCTACGGCCTCGCGGATTCCATCCAGAGGTGTCACTTCGCGCAGGGTCTTCACCCCTGCACCGACTCCGCCCAAAGCCTGTTTGCACCGGGCATTGTCACCAATCACGGCGATCTTCTTCACGCGCTTGAGATTCAGCGGGAGCAAACCGTCGTTCTTCAGCAAGACAATGGAACGCTTAGCCACCTCATAGGCCGTCTTCAACTGTTCGGGCTTGGCCGTCATCTCCACGTTGGCTTTCTCTTTGGGAATTGGCTTCACCAACAGACGCACACGGAGCAGTTCCCTGACGCGCTGGTCTATCACGGCCTCACTGATAACACCGCTTTTCACCGAGTCCAGCAAAGTCTTTCCCATAAAACGATTGCCAGGCATCTCCACATTCATGCCTGCCACCACAGCCGATGTGGCATGAACGCCACCCCAGTCGCTGATCACGATGCCTGGAAATCCCCAACGTTTGCGGAGCACATCGGTGAGCAACATCTCGTTGTCGGAACACCATTTGCCATCCACCTTGTTATAGGCAGCCATCACACCCCAGGCATCACCCTCGCGGACGGCCATCTCGAAAGGTTTCAGATAAATCTCATTCATGGCGCGCGGCGATACCCTTACATCCACAAAGCCGCGATAAGTCTCCTGATTGTTCAGGGCATAATGTTTTAGGCAGACGGCTGTTCCCGTCTCCTGACAGCCCTTGGTATAGGCCACAGCCAGAAAACCGCTAAGCAAGGGGTCCTCGCTGAAGTATTCATAGGTGCGCCCACCAGTAGGAATGCGTTGGATATTGATGGCGGGGCCCAAGATCATATCCTTACCGCGAAGACGGGCCTCGATGCCCATGCCACGGCCATAGGCATAAGCCATTTCCGTGCTCCAGGTAGCAGCAAGGGCTGAACCTGTTGGGAAAAAGGTAGCAGAATCGGTGGTGAGACGGAGGGAATTCCAGCTATGCGGCTCCATTTCCTCACGGATTCCGAAAGGGCCGTCAGCATATTCGATGTCGGCAATGCCCAGACGTTCCACACCGGCAGAAGAGAACATATGCTTGCCGTGAAGCATCTCCACCTTCTCTTCCAAAGTCATCTGGGAAATAATTCCGCTGATCTTCTCCTCGTTCGACAGCAGAGTCTGAGCTTGCAAAGACACAGAGATGACAAACATGAAGAGTGTTGCTAAAAACATTCTTGAAAAAAGGGCTTTCATAAAGACTAATTCGTTTAGGATTAATAATAAGATTTTCAGTTATACATGCTATATACAGGCAGCCGAAACCAGTCTGCCGCAGACTTTTCATGGAAGGGACACGGGGTCGCTTCCCCATGTCCCGTAAGAGCGTGTTTTAGCTATGCACCAGCGTGCCGATTTCCTCGCCTTCCATCACCTTCTTCAGGTTACCCACAACGTCCATGTTGAACACATAGATGGGCAGATGGTTGTCGTTGCACATCACGACTGCCGAGAGGTCCATCACCTTCAGTCCGCGCTCCAGCACTTCATTGTAGGTGATGTCGTGGAACTTCGTGGCTGTCGGGTCTTTCTCCGGATCGGCGGTATAGATGCCATCCACGCGCGTACCTTTCAGCATTACGTCGGCCTCGATCTCCACACCGCGGAGCGAAGAACCCGTATCGGTGGTGAAATAGGGAGAACCTGTTCCGGCCGAGAAGATGCATACCATGCCGTCCTCCATGGCCTCGATGGCTTTCCATTTGGTATAGAACTCACCGATAGGCTCCATGCGAATAGCCGTCAATACCTTGTTTTTCACGCCCACAACACTCAGCGCAGAACTCAATGCCAGGGAATTGATAACCGTGGCAAGCATTCCCATCTGGTCGCCTTTTACTCGGTCGAAACCTTTCTGGCTTCCACTCAGGCCACGAAAGATGTTGCCGCCGCCGATCACGATACCAATCTGGATGCCCATCTCGTGCACTTCCTTAATCTGCTCTGCATACTCGGCAAGCCGCTGGGGGTCAATGCCATAACCCTGCTTGCCCATCAGGCTCTCGCCCGAAAGTTTCAGAAGAATTCTTTTAAATCTAGCCATAACTATATATAATTAATGTATAAGACTCATATCACAAACGCTACTTCCTTGAAGGCATAGCGCCGACGTTGGCGTTGGGCGTCGAGCAATACCAGATGCCCATCGTTCTCCACGTCGATCAACTCCGCCTCAAACTCCCCCTCGACATCGCGATATGGGTAGATACCCTCCCTGCGATACAGATGACGACGGTATTTCTCACGGATGACGTCGATGTGGAAATGCCGGAATTGCCATACCAACTCCTCCGTCAGCCCCTGAAGCACTTCCTCACGATTCCATTCCTTGTTCTCTATCATGCGTAGGGAAATCGGATTGGGCGCATCGCTTTCAAACGCCGTTTGGTTCACATTCAGTCCGATGCCGATGATACAGTCCCTGATATGCTCTCCGCTCAGACTGTTCTCTATCAGGATGCCGGCAATCTTAAAGTCGCCCACGTAGATGTCGTTGGGCCATTTGATACTGACAGCCGAATTCGTCACGCCCGACAGATAGCGATGAATCGTCTCCGCCACAGCCATCGAAATGATATACTGGTCTTTTGCAAGCACTTCATGGGGATGTATCAGAACGCTGAAAGTCAGGTTCTTTCCTGCCTCACTCTCCCAATGGTTAGTACCTTGTCCGCGACCTTTTCGCTGGAAATCCGTCCACACCACGGTCATATTTTCGTCTTCCCCCGGTGTGTATTGCCTCAGAAAGTCGTTCGTACTGTCGGTCTCTTCAAGATACAATGTCTTTACCATGTCTCGTTCCGATGTTCATCCATCCTTTTGTTTTCTGATGACAAAAATACAACTTTTATGCGAGACTTCAAAAGATTTTTTGTATTTTTGCTGCGAATATGACAAAAACGGAAGAACAAAATCGAAAAGACGAATTCTACATGCGCCGCGCACTTGAAGAAGCGCATGCTGCATTAGAGGAGGGCGAGATTCCCATTGGGGCCGTCATCGTATGCCGCGACCGGATTATCGCCCGCGCACACAACATGACGGAGACGCTCACCGACGTTACTGCCCACGCTGAGATGCAGGCCATTACGATGGCTGCCAACCAACTGGGCGGTAAGTATCTCACCGAATGCACGCTCTACGTCACCGTGGAACCCTGCGTGATGTGCGCCGGTGCTATGGGGTGGGCCCAGTTGCCCCGTATTGTATATGGTACGCGCGATGAGAAACGCGGCTACGTCAACTATGCCCCCAAGGCCTTCCATCCGAAGGCCAAAATAATTGGCGGCATCCTCGAAGAAGAATGCCGCCAACTAATGACTGATTTCTTTAAGTCTAAACGGTAAACCGCCTTTCGCCTTTCAGGAAGGCACGGCCGTTTTCTTACTTCACGAGAATCACCAGATACTTGGAAGTGCTCCAGAAAGTCTGGGGATTAGTGATGCGAAGCACATACTGGTCTTTCGAATCGCGTGTCAGCGTGTAGCTGCCACCGGGATGAGCGGTCAGCAATTCAGCCGACTTTGAGTACAGCTTGATTTCCTTGTCCACGCGGATATCAATCTTCGTGAAGTAGTTCTTATTGAAGTTGCCCTGAAGCACCTTGCCCTTCACCAGGATGTTCTGCTCCTTCAGCTCGCGCTTCGTACCAAATACATACCAAGCGGTATTCAGCTGCTTGTCCTGCGTGTTGATCACTTCGGTCTTCTGGCTGCTTTCCTGCTGCAGGTTCGATACGTCGGTATTCAGGTTGTTGATGGTCTCATCCAGCTGGGAGATGTGGATATCCTTCGAATCCAACTCAGCGCGCAACTGCTGCAGCTGCTGTTCCTTCTCTTCCATCTGGCTGGTTAGCGTCTCAATGGTCTTCTTCAGTTCGTCACCCTTGAAGCTGCTCTCTCTCAACTGCTGCTGCAACTTATTGATAAGCTGCTTATTCTGCATCATGCGCTGAGAGATAAACTGGATGTTCTCACGGATCTGCTGAGCCTTGTCAGCACCCTCTCCTGCCTGAGCCACCGTCACGCGGTTTTCAGCCTCCGTAATCTGACGGAAACCTTCCTGAATGTCATTCAAGGTAGCCATCATGTCGTTGATTTCATTGTCCTTCTGGGCAATAATCTTTTGCAGAGAGTCAGCCTGGCTGATACTTGCCAGGTTCTGAGCCGGTTTCTCATTCTTACATGCCACCATTGCCAACAGGCACAGGGCCACAAAAAGTAATTTCTTCATAATTTCCTTTTTAATTAGATTATTTCGTTTTTACCTTATTCCTTTAACCTTCGTCTTTAGCCTTACGTCTTTTATCCTTCAAGTTTCGTCCTTCCACGACGATCACGAACTCACCTTTTGGCTCGCGCTCTTGGAAATGGGCTATCACCTCGGCAAGCGTGCCCCGCACACTCTCCTCGTGAACCTTCGATATCTCACGGCAGCAACTCACTTGACGATCCTCTCCAAAAAACTCCCTGAATTGTTGCAAGGTCTTCAACACCCTGTAGGGACTCTCGTAGAATACCATCGTGCGCTCCTCCGTGCTCAACTGCTCCAGGCGCGTCTGTCGTCCTTTCTTCTGCGGCAGGAAACCCTCAAAGCAGAAACGGTCGCAGGGCAGTCCGCTCGACACCAAAGCTGGCACAAAAGCCGTCGCTCCCGGTAATGTCTGTACTTCAACCCCTGCGGCCACCGCCTCACGAACCAGATAGAAGCCCGGGTCGCTGATACCTGGTGTTCCTGCATCGCTGATCAGCGCGATGGTCTGCCCAGCCTTCAGCCGTTCCACGATTCCGGCAGTCGTGCCATGCTCGTTGAACTTATGGTGCGACATCAGGTGGTTCTTGATATCGAAGTGCTTCAGCAGGATGCCGCTCGTACGCGTATCCTCAGCCAGCACCAGGTCGGCCTCTCGGAGCAATCGGATAGCACGCATGGTCATATCCTCCATGTTGCCCACAGGAGTTGGAATGATGTACAACATACCCATTACGAAGTACAAAAGTAAGGTATTTATTCTAACCAAGCAAAAAAAACGGTCATTTCTTTGCAATTTTTAAAACGTTTCCTTATCTTTGTGCGGAAAAATAAGTTCTTATGACAAATAATCTTGATGGGGAAATGCACCGCCCCGGCCGAATAGAAGTGGTGTGCGGCTCGATGTTTTCGGGCAAGACAGAAGAACTCATACGCCGACTCAGACGCGCCAAGTTTGCCCGGCAGCGCGTGGAAATCTTCAAGCCCAGCATCGACACCCGATACTCTGATGAGGAAGTGGTCAGCCACGACCAGAACGCCATTCTCTCCACACCCATCGACTCCTCGTCTAGCATTCTCCTGCTGGCAAGCGACATCGACGTGGTAGGCATCGACGAAGCCCAGTTCCTCGACGAAGGCCTTGTTCAGGTATGCAACGAGCTGGCCAATCGTGGCGTACGCGTCATCGTGGCCGGTCTCGATATGGATTACCGCGGCATTCCCTTCGGTCCCATACCGGCCCTCTGTGCCATTGCCGACGAAGTGACCAAGGTACATGCCATCTGCGTCAAGTGCGGATCTCTGGCTTACGTCAGCCATCGCCTCGTGCAGAGCGACAAGCGTGTCCTCCTCGGTGAAACTCAGGAATACGAACCCCTCTGCCGTGAATGCTACCAAAAGGTGAGAGCAGAAGAAAGTTCACTTTCAACTGCCGAACCGCCTAAAGCATCGCCATCATGACGGCAATGCTATCAAAAGGCCATCCTTGCCGAAAAGCAGGAGTGAGTTTCAAGTATCGGAACAAGCCCGCGCGGTAGCCAATTCTTCACTCTTCACTCATAACTCTTAACTTAAAAGATGTTCGAACAGAAAATCACATTCGACCGATTCATACGCTGGGCACTCATCGCCCTGCTCGTCTTTGGCGTACTCTACGCCATCAACTACCTCAGCACCGTGCTCCTACCCTTCTTCGTGGCATGGTTCATAGCCTATCTGCTCTACCCCATCGTCAAGTTCGTGCAATACCGGCTCCACGTGCCCACCCGCGCACTCAGCATCATCGTCACGCTCATCTTCGTCATTGCCATCGTTGCAGGAGTTGTATGGCTCATCATACCGCCCATGGTGGAGCAGTTCAGTAAGCTCGGCACCCTCATGACAGCCTATATCCACAAGACTGCCCATATCACCAGCATCCCCGAGACCATCCAGCAATGGATCAACGACAACGGCAAGGAGATACAGAAAATCGTGCAAAGCGAGGACTTCGCCAAAGGCATCCGCGAAGCCCTTCCGCAAGTATTCAAGTTCATCGGACAGGGCTACAGCATCATCGTCAGCATCGTAGGTTCCCTGATTACCCTGCTTTATATGTTCTTCATCCTGCTCGACTACGAATTCCTCACCGAAAACTGGATACGCATCTTCCCCAAAAAGGCAAGACCTTTTTGGCATTCGCTGATGAACGACGTAGAGAAAGCCCTCAACAGCTACATCCGCGGACAAGGACTCGTGGCTCTCTCCATGGGTATCCTCTTCTGCATCGGCTTCACCATCATCGACTTCCCCATGGCCATCGGCCTCGGCATACTTATCGGCATCATGGACATGGTGCCCTATCTCCACACCTTCGCCCTCATCCCGACCGTCTTCCTGGCTCTGCTCAAAGCCGTGGATACGGGGCAGAACTTCTGGATTATCCTCATCTCAGCCGTGGCCGTCTTCATTATTGTGCAGATTATCATCGACATGATCATCACTCCCAAGATCATGGGCAAGGCCATGGGCCTCAACCCCGCCATCCTGCTGCTCAGCCTCTCCATATGGGGAGCCCTGCTCGGATTCATCGGACTGATCATTGCGCTGCCCCTCACCACCCTCCTCATTGCCTACTACAAGCGCTATGTAACCAAGGAAGATGACGACGGGAACGCCTTTGACAGCGTCATCGAAGGCAAAGAAATCACCATAGCCGAGCCCCAAGAAGAACAAATTATTCAAAAAACTGAAGAATAATTTTGCAGTTTCGATTTTTAATCGTAACTTTGCACCCGCTTTTCCGAAGCAAACCGGAGATCCGCTAGCTCAGCTGGTAGAGCACAACACTTTTAATGTTGGGGTCTTGGGTTCGAGCCCCAAGCGGATCACCAAGAAACAGCAAGTAACGTAATGATTACTTGCTGTTTTTATATGATTAACAAACGACTAAACATCAGAAGCGTTGTTTCCACCCAATGGAAACCACCTTTCCACTCATTGGAAGCAACCTTTCCGCCCAGTGGAAAGAATGCTTGCAATGCCCACAACTTTATCCCCTGCCTTTAAACCTTATTTTTCAACCCTAAAAACGATTATTTTCCACCATTTTGCAACAAAAACAAAGGGTATTTCGGCTGTTGTCGCAAATAAGCGCGCTCGCCATCACAAAAGAAAACGGAAAGCCACAAAATGTTTGGAACATCATCATTTTACACCCTAACTTTGCAACGTCGAAAGGAACAAAACCTTCCCGGAGACAAAAAAGAATTAAATCATTAACAACAATATTAACAATTTTAAAAAAAACATTATGAAAAAGACAGTTCTTTATTTCGCAGCCCTTATCTGCATGATGATGCAGACAGTTCCAACCTTCGCAAGTGACAGAGTGATTCCTGTAAATCAGCTACCTGCAGCAGCCAAGACATTTGTCCAGAAGACGTTCCTCAACCTAACTATCTCCAGCGCAGAGATCGACTTCGATGATTTCGGCAAGAAGAGTTATGAGGTGCGCCTAAACAATGGGTTCAAGGTAGAATTTGATGCCAACGGCACATGGGATCAGGTGGATTGCTACTACAAGCCGGTTCCTGCCGAGCTAGTCCCCACGGCTATCGTCAACTACGTGAAGACGCACTATGCTGGTTTGCAGATCGTGAAGATCGACAAGGAGCCCTACGGATTCGAAGTGGAGCTATCCAATGACCTAGACCTCAAGTTCAACAATCAGGGCATTCTAATTGATATCGATGATTAATAATCCATAAAGATAAAAAATGACTATTTGACTAAAAACAAACCCCGAAAATGAGTAGCCACGACGGTTGCTCATTCTTTAGCATTATTAGGACAAAAGCGAAGAAAACACGGATAAAGCTTGCCAATTCGAAAAAGTATTTGTAATTTAGCGGCGGAAAACATTACTCAACTTACAACTCATGAAAAGAATCCTATTCATTACATTTTTGCTGACAGCCTGCGTGATGAATGCGCTGGCACAAACTTCAAGGAAATTCACACTTAATCTTACCGATGACGGAGGGGCTCAAATGGTAGCTTTCCTACCGGAGAAACCTACAGGTAGAGCCATCGTGGGCATTCCTGGCGGCGGCTATTCAATGCTCTCCAACAAGCACGAGGGCTACGACTGGGCACCTTGGCTCAACGAGAGGGGTATCGCCTACTTCGTGGTAAACTACCGGTTGCCGAAGGGTGACCGAACGATTCCTGTGGGCGACGTGGAAAAGGGTTTCCGCACGGTGCGCGACTCAGCCCAAGTGTGGGGCATCAATCCCAGGGATGTGGGCATCATGGGATTCTCGGCTGGCGGCCATCTGGCATCGGTGATCTCCACACACTCGGCCTTCGAGGTGAGGCCCGATTTCTCTATTCTGTTTTATCCGGTGATCTCGATGGACGAACGGGTGTCGCACGTGTGGTCGTGCCGCAATTTCTTGGGTGAAGACCAGAAGAACCCGAAGATGGTGCGCGACTTTTCTACACAACATGCCGTGAGACGCCACCTGACACCTCCGGCCATCATCTTCTCGGCAAGCGACGACCGTGTGGTGCCGCTGGTGACAAACGGTCTGGAATACTACCGCGCCATGCGTAATGCGGGCAACGACTGTTCGCTATATGTCTATCCCACGGGTGGTCACGGATTCGGATGCGGACCGTGGTTCAAATATCACGACCAGATGCTGCTGGAGCTTGGCAACTGGTTGGACGCCCATCCTGCTCCACAGAAGGATGCCATCCGCGTGGCCTGTATCGGCAACAGCATCACCGACGGCCATGGCATCGAGATGGCTCCCGTGAACGGCTATCCCGCTCAGTTGCAACGGCTGTTGGGTGAGGGTTACTGGGTGAAGAACTTTGGTGTGAGCTCTCGCACGATGCTCAACAAGGGCGACTATCCATATATGAACGAAACGGCCTGGCGCGACGCGCTGGCTTTCAAGCCCGATATCGTGGTGATCAAACTGGGAACCAACGACTCAAAGCCACAGAACTGGCAGCACGGAGCCGAATTTGAAAGCGACCTCAGGCAGATGATTACCACGCTCTGCCCCGACTTGGCCCAGAAGAAAATGAAGAAAGGTAAGAAGGCAAAGAAGGCTGCCCAGCTACAGAAGCCGCAGATATTCATCTGCACACCAATTCCCGCCTTCAAATCCACTTGGGAGATCAACGACTCAGTCATCCAGAACGGCATCATCCCCATCCAGCAGAAAGTGGCCAAGGAGTGCGGCCTGCAGGTAATTGACCTGCACACGCTATTCGCCAACGACGGTGACAAGATGCTCCCCGACGGTATCCACCCCAACGAGAAAGGCGCAGCCCGCATCGCCCAAATCGTAGCAGAAGCCCTCAAACATTAATCTTAAAACCTGAAACTTGGAACCTGAAACTTGAAACTATATGAAAAAATTCTTATTTGCATTGTTACTATGGGGAGCCGCGCTCACGGCATGGGCTCAAGGCTCAGCTGTGCTCGACCAAGTGAAAGCCGACCCTAGAAGATCGTATGGCAATGACTATCCTTATCCCCAACGCACGGTGGCACTGACCAAGGCCCCACGTGGTTACAAACCCTTCTACATCAGCCACTACGGCCGTCACGGGTCGCGCTACTATTGGAACAACCGACTCTACCGCGACCTCGACTCGCTGCTCACCAAAGCCCATGCACTCCATGTTCTCACCCCCGAAGGAGAGGCTTTCCGCACGCGCTTCATGGCAGCCAAGGACGAACTGGCGGCATGCGTGAGCGAACTGAGTCAGCTGGGATGGGACCAGCATCAGTTCATCGCGCGTACCATGTATAATAGTTTCCCCGACGTGTTTCGCAAGGGCGGCGACGTACTGGCCATCTCATCGCTCTCAGGACGATGCGTACTGAGCATGGCCTCATTCTGTCAGGAACTGGTGCAATGCAACCCCAAGATTGAAATCCGCGAACAGTCATCGCGAACCACGCTTGACGGTGTTGTGCCCGATGACAATCAGAATCCGCACAAACGCAAGTACCCCAAATCGAAACCCCGCTTTGAGGAGAATCGCGACAAGTTCCAGTTCCACGATACACTTCGCGACAAGGTGATTGCCCGCGTATTCACAAGCACCGAGGGACTGCCGGGCAACATGCACTCCATAGCCAGTAACCTGATCAACCTCTACACCTCGCTGCCCAGCATCGGGCATGAGGGCATGATGGGCAACATCATAACCGACGAAGAGATGGTGGAACAGTGGGAAAACTCGAACCTGGGCTCCTACTCATGGGTGTTCGGACCACGCTATGAGACGATACCCATTCTGCGCGACATCCTCAACAAGGCCGACAACGTAATCAACGGAACCACCCTTCGGCTGGCTGACCTGCGCTTTGGACATGACTCCTATCTGGGACCGCTCACCGTGCTGCTGGGTATCAACGGAGCCGACCGTGACCCCGAAGATCCCTACGAGGTGAAAAACTGCTACCAGAACTGGCAGACAGGAAAGGCCGGCAACATCCAGTTGGTGTTCTACCGCGGAAAGAAGAAAGGGCAAGACATTCTGGTGAAGTGTCTACTCAACGGATGCGAAGCCTCGCTCCCCGTACCTACCGACAACTTCCCCTACTACAAATGGGAGGATTTCAAGAAGTTCTATACCGACCGTTGCGACCGCAACGACGGACAATAAACCGAAAAACCGACCCTAAGAAAGACTCCGGAACCGAGTTTTCAACAGTCAATGCGACAAATCCTGAGGGTGCACTCAAGATTTGTCGCATTATTATGAGGTGTGCGCAACAAGTGGAACGGAAAATGGCATGAAAATGATGGCAGCAGAAAGAACTACCATAACTTTGCACCAGAAAAGAAAACAAATAAAAAACAATAAAAATAAAAAAAGAAAGATTATGAAAAAGATTTTCATGCCCATGATGGTGTTAATGGTGATGGCAACAGCCATGAGTTTCACATCCTGTTCTTCAGATGTAGCCGATGCCGTATGCGACGGCCTAACAAAAGAACTGATTGACGAGCCTACCATTAGAGGCACCTGGAGTAACTATGTGGAAGAGAATACGGCTGAGCTCAACGTGAGATACCTACAACTGCACCGCTCAGGTGACAACAAGACCAGAGACTTCAGCATGGCCGAGGTGCAGAAGGGGAAGCGCTTCTTCAGTCATGGCGAATGGACCCTTTCTAAAGACTGCAAGAAACTGACTCTCCGCTTTACAAGCGGCAGCCGTGCTAACCGCACCGTCACCTGCGATATAATTGAGTCGAAATACGGTTTCCTCTCCATCCGCTTTGAAGGAAAGGTTTACCGCTTCAATGAAGTGAAGAGCGCAGAACTCGACAATTACAGTAAATAATCAAACAATCACCTCACAAGGAGGACTCACTTTCCGAAGAAGGCAAGAGGGACAAAAACCCTGCTTGCCTTCTTCTTTTGTCTTACAAAAAGGCGAAATGATGAAAAAAAACAGTAAAAAGTTGCATTTATTAAAATAAATGTGTATATTTGCACATCAATATTAGTCAATCGCACTATCTGCTTTTCTGACAATACTAACAATAAATAACTTTCATCAAATTATTAACTATGCAAGACAAACAAATCAGAAGCAAAGGACTGATGCGGGCGCTGATTCTCGCATTGCTCCTGTTGAACAGCACCATGATGTTTGCACAAAACGCAGTAAGCGGTCAGGTGAAAGACCAGACCGGCGAACCGCTGATCGGTGTGAGCATTCTGGAGCAAGGTACTAACAACGGTACAGTGACTGACATCAACGGAAACTTCCGCCTGAACGTAGCTCAGGGCAAAACGCTGAACATCAGTTACATCGGCTACAAGACGCAGGCCGTGAGAGTGAGCGGCAACAGACTGAACGTGGTACTCGAGGAAGAGAACACGAACCTCAATGAGGTGGTCGTAGTAGGTTATGGTACCATGCGCCGTAAGGACGTAACCTCTTCTATCACAACAGTGAAGGCCGAAGACCTGAACCGAGGCGTTTTCACAGACCCAGGTCAGATGCTGCAAGGTAAAGTCCCCGGACTGGTAGTTTCTTCTACAGCCGACCCGAACGGTTCGCCTACCATTACCTTGCGTGGTGCCTCTACACTCCGCACAGGTGCTATGTCACCTTATTATGTAGTGGATGGAATTCCTGGTGTTGACATCTCCATCGTTTCTCCAGACGATATCGAGAGCATTGACGTGCTCCGCGATGCTACCGCTACTGCCATCTATGGTTCTAAGGCTGCCAATGGTGTGATTATCATTACCACCAAGAAGGGTTCTGAAGAAAGAACAAACGTGACTTACAATGGCTATGCAGCCTTCGATAAGATTCTTAACACCTACGACGTAGCTACGGCCAGTGAGTTGCGTGAGTATGCAAGGAATAATAATGTTACCCTGAAGGATGGTGGCGCAGACATGGATTGGCAGGAGGAAGTGCTTCGCACAGGTATCAGCCACAACCATAATCTGAGTATCAATGGCGGTAACAGCAAAACTAACTATATGATCAGTGGTAACCTCATGAAACGCCAAGGTGTCATCAAGATGACCGGTATGGACCGTTTCAATGTACGTTCACTGGTTTCTACGAAGGTTTTGAAGGACCGCCTCACTTTGTCGATGAGCGTTAACGCCATGTATGGTAAGCATTTCGGTGTTCCTACAGGTAATGAGGGCGCTTCTGTGCTGGATGCCATGAACTACTACTCTCCCACCAATGCAATCAAGAATGCAGATGGTTCTTGGACAGTTGGAGCAGGCTCGAAGAACTACAACCCGCTGGCGCTGATGGAAGAAAATACTTCTGAGACCATCTGGAAGCGCAACCAGTTTATCGGCAAAGCTTCCTTCGAAATCCTGAAGGGCCTCATCTGGAACATGAACTATTCATGGAGCAACTACCAGAGCACCTATAGCGCATACAACACCCGCAACTCTCAGCTTGAGGGTATCGGCAACAAAAATGGTCAGGCTGAACGTAATACGTATTTCGGACGTGAGCAGACTTTCGAAACTTACTTGAACTACGGCTTTACAGTAGGCAAGAGCAAATGGGACCTGATGGCAGGTTACACTTGGGAAGAGAAGAAGAACAATGACGGTTTTGGTCTGAGAGTGGAAGGTTACTACAATGACGACCTGACATGGTTCAATATGTCGTATGCACAGACCATCCTCGGTGTGCAGAACTCTGTTTACAACGGCTATGTTGAGAACATCCGCAACATCTCGTTCTACGGTCGTGCCAACTACTCTTTCGACAGCCGCTATATGCTGCAGGCTACCATCCGCCGTGACGGTTCTTCCGTATTCGGAAAGAACAACCGCTGGGGTACCTTCCCATCAGTTTCGGCAGCTTGGAACATCACGGAAGAGCCTTTCATGAAGAACCAGAATGTATTTGACAACTTGAAGCTCCGTGCCGGTTATGGTATTTCCGGTAATGCCATGGGATTTGATGCCTACACATCATTCCCCACCTACGGTGCTACAGGTACCTTTCCCTATGACGGCAAGCAGTATCGCACCTATGCCCCTACAAAGAACGCTAACCCCGACCTTAAGTGGGAAACAACTGGTATGCTGAACATCGGTCTTGATTTTGCCTTCCTGAGAGGACGTGTGAATGGTACGGTTGAGGTTTATCACAAGAAGACTAAGGACCTGATTTGGAGTTATCCCGTTTCTACAGCCGAAGGGAAAAATATATATGGATGGATGGACGCCAATGTGGGTGAGATGACCAATAAGGGTATCGAGTTCACCTTGAACATCGTTCCCGTACAGACCAAGAACTTCACTTGGAACAGCACCATCAACCTGTCTCATAATAAGAACACCGTGGATAAGATGCAGAATGACCAGTTCCATACCACGAATCTCACACAGGGCGATCCTATGGTATCAGGCGTATCTCATGACGGATGGACACAGCGTATTATGGAAGGTGAGTCAATCGGTACCTTCTATACCTATCAGTATGCTGGTACAGTGAACGGCCGTTCTGAGTACTATATACTGGATGAGAATGGAAACCGCACTGGCGAAACCACCAATAACCCCAGTCTGAAGGACCGTTCTATCACAGGTTGCGCACAGCCTAAGCTCAACGCAGGATGGAACAACAGCTTCACCTATAAGAACTGGAACCTGACAGCATTCATCACTGGCGTATTCGGCAATGATGTATATAATAGCCCACGTGCCCACTACACAAATGCACAGATGTTCTCAGACGGTAAGAACGTGCTCAAGGAATTCCTCGGATTCCCCGCTGGTGATGCTTCCGGTTCACTCCCATCTGACAGATGGCTGGAAAAGGGAACCTACATCCGTCTGCAGTCGCTCTCTCTGAGCTACACATTCCGCAACTGTTTCAACGACTGGATCAAGGATCTTACCCTCTATGGTACGGCTAACAACCTCTTCACCATTACTAACTATAAGGGTCTTGACCCAGAAGTTAACCTTGGTGGTATTGACCCAGGTATTGACTACCGCTGGAGCCGTTATCCGCACACGCGCACCTTCATGGTAGGTGTAAAGATTAACTTCGGTACCGCAGAAAAGAAGGCTGTAGTACAAGACTATAGTGAACTCAACCGTCTCAATGGCGAGATTGACAAGCTGCGTGCAGAGAACGACCAGCTTCGCAACCGCAAGCCGGAAGTGAAGAAGGAAATCGTGACCAAGGAGAACACCAAGTATATCACTTATCCTTACCTGGTGACCTTCGCTCTTGGCAACACCGATATTACCAACCAGGAGAAAGTAAACTTGGAGGGCATTGCCAAGATGATCAAGAACACACCTAACACCACATTCAGTGTGGTAGGCTATGCTGACAAGCAGACAGGAACAGAGGAAATCAATACCCGTCTGGCCAAGGGTCGCGCACAGAATGTCTATGACCTGCTGACGAAAGAATATGGTGTTCCCGCTTCTCGCCTTACTATGGATTCTAAGGGTGGCGTTGACAACATGTATCTCAACGATCCTCGTCTGAGCCGCTCGGTGATTATCTCTGAAGTGAAATAACTTTAATTGACGGAATAAAATTAAAGATTAAAGAATAAAGTATATGAAAACGAACATAAAATTGCTTTTCGCTGCAGCACTGGTTGGTCTTACTACAAGCTGCACCGATTTGGATGTCACTCCAATTTCTCAGTACACAGAGGACCCAAGTAAGAATTCTGGGGTTGACCCAATGATTGTGGTAGAGGCAAAGATGGCCGATGTCTACTTCCACCTGGCAGGTACACTTGGCCGCCGCTATATGGAGGCACAGTGTCTTGCTTCTGATGAGTTCACAGCTCTTGCTTTCGACGGAGGATATTACGATGGTGGAACTTACGCTCACCAGGCTCTTCACTGCAGCTCTGCAACCGATGCTTCACTCGACTGGTATTCTGAACTGACCTCCGGCATCACCAAGGCAAACACCATCCTCGATGACCTAGGCAGTAGCGCCTCTGACCAGATGAAGGCACCTGCACGCGCCATGCGTGCTTTCTTCACATGGATTCTGATGGACAGTTTCGGTGATGCACCTATTCTTGAGCGGATTACCACTGAAGGTGAGACCGTGACACGTGCTCCCCGTAAGGAAGTAGCTGAATGGATAGAGAATGAACTCACGGAGATTATTCCGCATCTCACAGATGAAGTAAACGAGAACAACTACGGAAAACCGACCCGTTGGATGGCTGAAGCCCTATTGGCCAAGCTCTACATCAACTGGGCTGTCTATACTGCTGAGTCTGTAGACCAGTATGATGCCGCTACTGCTGCCAATCCGAAACTCGACGCTTGTATTGAGATCTGCGATGACATCATCAATAGTGGCAAGTTCAACCTTGGTTCTGTTGACTATCTTCATAAGTTCTCTTACGACAACAACTGGCAGATTGAGGACTTCATCTATGTGATGCCTTATGACGCCATCAACCGTCAGGGCCTCCAGTATGCACGTCCACGTTCTTTCAAACAGTTGAAGGGTATGTTGCCAAATGTTTATGGATCAAGCGACACTTTCACACAGTCATTTGGTGGAAATATGGTGGTAACACCTGAGTTTGCTAAACTCTTCAGCCTGGAAGGTGATATCCGTAACCTTTGCATCCTTCGTGGCGATGTGTTCATTCGTGACGCTAAAACACTGCGCCCAACATCAGAACCATTCATGTATAAAGGCAAGCAGGTTCATTTCACAGATGACATCAAACTTATCAAGCAAGACAACACCATTGATGTTGGTAACACTGACGATGCTATCATGCAAGGCAACCACTCTATCAAGTGGTTCATCACTCCTGCTGACTATAACAACGGCCGTAACCAGTCGAATGACCTTCCAATTTTCCGCTATGCTGACATTCTGCTGATGAAGGCAGAGGCACTCACACGCATTGGAAAGAGTGGTGCCAAGGATCTCTTCAACCAGATTCGTAAGTATGCCGGTGCTCCTGAAATTGCCGGTGAGCCAACCCTTCAGGAAATCTATGATGAGCGTGGCCGTGAGTTCTTCGATGAGAACTGGCGACGCAATGACATGATTCGCTTCGGTCATTTCGAGGATGAGTTCTTCCCCCACTACAAGAATTTCCCCGATGCCAACTTCGACAAACGTCATCGTATCTTCCCTGTTGAGCAGGAGATGCTTGACCTGAATCCTGGTTGGGTTCAGAACCCCGGTTATTAATAATGACTGTAAAGAGAATTCTATCATACATCTATATGTTTTGCGTGTGCACATTAGTGCATGCGCAAAACTTTCATTACGTAGATCCCCGCATTGGAAGCGAAGGATTAGGACGCACGTTTCCAGGACCTTCCATGCCTTTCGGAATGGTAAAGCCCGGGCCAGACTGCACGGTGAAACCTAATGCCGGATGGGCTCCGATGCCTGAGGTCGTGACCGGATTCTCTCAGACACATGTCAGCGGAACAGGTGGTGGACAGAAATATGGTAATGTACTCGTGCAGCCGTTCCTGGGAAACGGTGATGTTTCAGGTTTTGAACAAAAGCGCGTATCGGAGCATATTTCCTTAGGCTATTATTCTACGACCTTTGAGAACGGAATCAAGACCGAAATCACCACCGCCGAACGCTGTGCTTTCTATCGTTTTCATTATCCCCAGTACGGCTCGTTGTTTATCGATGCCACTCACTATCTCGGCAAGAGCAACATCCCGGACTTACGCGAGGCCCAACAGTTTGTAGGGGCTGAAGTGGAAGTCTTCAATGATCATGAAGTTAGGGGCTTCACCCGCATTCGCGGGGGATGGAACAACGGTAGTGCCTACACCGTGTATTTCTGCCTGATGACAGACAAGCCTTTCCGAAGTATTGTCAATGACAACAACCAACGGGCGGTACTTCAATTCGAAGACACATTGGTGAATGTCAAGATTGGTATTTCTTTCATCAGTTCCCTGAAAGCTAGACAGAACATCCCCAGTACCAGTTTCGATTCACAGTTACCCATACTCCGCCAATCGTGGGAAAGTATTCTTTCACGCATTCAGATTGCGGGAACTGAGACACAGAAGCGGATGTTCTATACGGGTATCTATCACACCTGCCTGATGCCCGTTGACCGCACAGGCGAAAACCCATTATGGACGGAAACGCCCTACTATGACGACTATTACGCCATCTGGGACACCTACCGCACCTCCACCCCACTCATCACCCTGCTCGACGAACAGCGCGAAGTGGATATCGTGAACTCCCTGCTCAACATCTATAAGCGCGAGGGCTATATGCCCGATGCCCGTAGCGGCAACTGCAACGGACGCACGCAAGGGGGATCGAATGCGGAAGTGGTGATTGCCGATGCCTATGTGAAAGGATTACAGGGCATCGACTTCGAACTGGCTCTGGAGGCCATGCTCAAAGATGCTGATGCCGACCCTGGGACTGACCATGAGAAGCATGGACGTGGCGGTCTTCTAGAATACAACTCGCTAGGCTATATCCCTTATGGCATTGACCGCGCAGGAAACCGCACGGTGGAATACGCTTACGATGATTACTGTATTGCGCTGGTGGCCAAAGGCTTGGGTCACGAAGACCTTTACGAACGATTCATGAAACAGTCGGCCAACTGGAAGAACCTCTGGCGCTCCGATTATGAATGGGATGGCGTAAAGGGTTACATCATGCCGAGAGACAAGGATGGCGCCTGGCTCGACAGCGTGCCTTGGGGTCATTCCAAAGTTTACCATCCGCGCATACCTTATACCCCCATCACGAAGGTAGCCCCCTGGTATCTGCCTTGGTGGAGCACATTCTTCTATGAAGCCCTTTCAGCAGAATATTCGTTGAGCATCCCCCATGATGTTCCGGGACTCATCGAGGCTTGTGGTGGTAAGGACGCGTTCTTACAAAGACTTAATCTGTTCTTTGAGCGCAAACGTTATAATGTGGCCAACGAGCCTTCGTTCCTGACACCATGCCTTTATCACTGGTTGGGACGTCCTGATCTAACCAGCGATCGCGTGCGCCAAATTATTACTGATAACTACAACGACTCACCGACAGGACTCCCCGGCAATGATGACAGCGGAGCCATGTCTTCCTGGTTGGTGTTCCACATGATGGGGCTCTATCCCAATGCCGGACAAGATTACTATCTACTGCATGCACCTATGCTGAAAACCTATACCCTGCAGCTATGCAACGGCAAGTCCATCCATGCTACGGTAAATGGAAAGGGAACCCATTTTGAAAAGGTGACCTTCAACGGAAAGGAACTGAAAGACGCTCGCATCACCCACCAGCAACTATTGACGGGTGGCGAACTGACGTTCTTTTGCAGCAACAAAAGAATAGAAGTAAGTGGTAAGAAAGAAGTAATCACCAATCACCCGACACCTACCACCCAACATCTAACACCCAACGCGCAGATCTCCTACACGCTAAACCGTCAGTTCCGCACATGGCCCATCGGCTACGAATGGCAAGGCGACACGTTGCTGCTCACCTGTAAAGAAGCCACGTACAAGATGACTCGGGAGACCGTGGAACATGCCACGGGATTCTGCTGGGACATACCTGCCGACGGAGCCGTATACCAGTCCATGGGCACCTTCGCCTTTATTTCGAAGGATGCCAACAAAGAGCTATTGCTGACTGGAAAGTTCACCTATGATGGAATCATATGGCGACAAATGGACACAGACGGCAAAAACATCCACGTCAGGGCAGATATTGACCGCACGGAAATGTGGATTTCCACCCAGCATCTCCTACCCTTCGTGGTCAGGATGAAAGGCAATCCGCTGGGCATTGACTGGACGCTTACTCCCGCCCCCAAGCAGGATTAGGCTTATTCCCCATTACAAAATGCAACTCGCCTCCCTTCATGATATCCTCATGGAGGAGGTAGTTGTGTGTATAGGGCTGGCCGTTGAGTTCTGCACGCTGAATATAAATATTCTCCGACGAGGCATTCTCGGCGATAATCGTGAAAGCCTTGCCGTTCTCCAGATTAAGGGTCAGTTTCGGGAACACAGGAGAACCTATCATGTAATAGGGCGTAGCAGGACAAACCGGGTAGAAGCCCATATACGAGAATAGAAGCCAGGCCGACATCTGTCCAGCATCATCATTGCCCGAGAGTCCTCCCGCATCATCCAGATATTCGGTATCCAGTATGTGGCGTACATATTTTTGTGTCCGCCAAGGCTCTCCAGCATAGTTGAACATATAGGCCACCTGATGGCAGGGCTCATTGCCATGCCAGTAACGACCTTCGGTGAACATAGAGTCGAGCTTTGACACGAACTGCTCCCTGCCGCCCATCGCCGCTATCAGCCCCTGGGGATTCTGAGGCACATACCACGAGTAATGGCAAGGGGCACCCTCCGTGATGAACTTCTGCTTCTGAAATGGACTTGCCTCATTCTGGAAACGGCCGTCGGCATAGCGGCCATCCACATATCCCGTCTGGGGATTCAGCACGTTTCGCCAATTCTCAGAACGCACCATCAGCGCCTTGTAATCATCGGTCTTTCCCAAGGCCTTCGCCATCTGTGCCACACAGAAGTCATCGTAGGCATATTCCAGGGTGCGACTCACCTGTTCGTTGGTATGGAAAGCATCGCTGACTTCATCCTCCAGAGGTATATAGCCATATTTCAGGTAACTCTGCAAAGCGCGGCGGCCCATTCCATTCTTGTATTCCTCCACCGAGGCAGGCGTTTCAAAGGCATTTTTACGCATAGCCTCGTAGGCTTTCTCAGCATCGAAGTTACGGATACCTTTCACATAGGCATCAGCGAGAACGGAAACACAATGGTCACCTATCATCGCAGCCGTATAACTGTTCCAGCAAGGGAAGATGGGCAACCAGCCTCCCTGCTCATACATTCGCACCAGCGACTGCATCATGGCTCCCGACTTCGTAGGAGAAATGATATTCAGCAGCGGATGAACAGCGCGGTAAGTATCCCACATGGAGAAGTCCATATAGGAAGACCCTTCTCCTGCCCTCCCTTTAGGGAGGGAGCAAATGCTATCTTTACCCGCAAACTGGGGATAGCGGCCATCCACGTCGTTAATTTCATGAGGCAGGAAGGATGCACGATAAAATGCGCCATAGAACTGATGCAAACGCATCTCTCCACCCTCAGCTTTCTCTACCGACATCTTGGAGAGATGCCGGAGCCAAGTCTCATTCAGCTGCATGCGGACCTTCAGGAAATCCCAATGGGGAATCTCCGCCTGCAGGTTCTTCCAAGCACCATCCTTACCAGTGAACGAAGATGCTGCCTTCACTATCAACGGACGACCTTCAGGCACCTCAAAGGTGAGATAGGCAATACTGTCGGTTATCCTGCTGTCCACCAGGCGGTCTTTCCACGTCAGCACATAATGGCCCGTAAATCCTGCACTTTCGCCCCATCCCTGATAGATGCGATGAACGGGATTCGTGGCATAAAGGCGGTTGTTGGCAGCATCCAAGGTGATGGTAGATTCCTTTTCGTCGCTGTTGGGCACCAGCCTGAGAGTTATCCGACGGAAACCTTTCTGGGCACTCACCACACGGTCAGCCAACAATGGGTCTGCAGTTTCCCCTTTTCCAAGAGGCGTGAATCGGAAAATGGCAGCCCGGCTCGTGGCTGTCATCTCTGCGCCAACCCCAGCCTCTGGTAGCACGATGGCATAATAGTCAGGACGTGACGTTTCCTGTTCATGGTTCAATGGCCAGTCTTTTTCGCCTACGGCCAACGTAAACGAGCCATAGTCCTGCGTGCAGCCGCCCACAACCCAATGACTGTTGCGGAAGCCATGGAACTCAGTATCCTTGTAATAATAAGGAGCCACGCATTTCTTTTCCGTCCAACGGGTCTGGGGTGTCCAGAAATTCATGCCATTAGGAACCAGCACAGCCGGCAAGGTCTGTCCGAATTCCTCTGTTTTCTTGCCAAAGAGTCCTGCGGTCTTGGTAATGCTCGGAGAAGTTCCCGTGAACGTATTGATGCCCTGAAGGATGCTGTTCATCCGCTCCTTTTCAAGCCAATGCGCACACCTCTGCTTGATGTACTCCCAGTCATAATAAGGAGGTTCGAAGGCAGGTTTATTCTCAAAGCAGAGAATCTCATTGTACTTCACTTCCTTTTCGTTATGCAGGAATTTCACGATGACATGTCCCTTGGCATTACGGTAGAAGATTATCTGCAGGTTGGCACCCATGGGCAGAATCTCGTCCATCAGGTTGGGAACTCCGTTGAAGAAACCTATGAGCGAAAGCAGATGATAGAGACAGGTGTCATGGCCAAAGCGCAAGGTGGCTGTGGAAGTCCCCGTAGCTATCACACTGTCGGCTGTCTCCACGATATTCTGCCATAGAGAGGCAGCACAACGGGCAGGGATGTCATGATTGAAAGGATCTATGCCGTTCACCAGTCTCATGCGGGTGTTGTTCATGTCATAGACTGCCTGGATCTCCTCTTCCGTAAACAGGTCCCAGAAGGAATCCTTCAGCGGGATGTCCTGCATCGAAGAAGCCAGGGTATGCAACTCGGAGAGCAGTTTGTCAGGCTCTTTCTGTTTGGAGGGGTCTTTATAGAGGGTACCTGCCAGGCGTTCACCTGTCACCCTGCACCTCACCACCGTATCCCGTTCCAGTTCCTCTTCCTCTGGCGACGTGTAGGCTATATAGTACATATATTTCTGGTCCGTCTCTTCCACGATGTCCAGTGCAGGGTTCAGTTTCCTGAGTTGCTCACAGAAGGCACGCATGCTGGCAGCACAACGTGGGGAGGTGCTTGAGCGGGCTGAAATGTGAATGTCTTTCTGTCTGAAGATTTCCTTAAACCGCCTGTACATCCTATGGGCTATTTGCCGATGCTGTTCAGCACCGAGGGGTGTCAGTTTTCCGCCATTCCCACGGGCATTCTCCAAGGCTGGTTGCAGTCGGCGTTTCACCTCCAGACCAAAATCCGTGAGATTGCTTTCATCCTCAAACTGCGCTGCAATCCATTCGTAGCGGCTGTCCTTGGGCATCCATCGGGAGCCATGGCGGCCGTAATGGGAAATATAGAACGGCTTATACCCCTTGGGCACAGGTGTGTATTTCACCTTCGGAGCCTGATAGGCGTAATACACGCCTCCATACTTCTCATATTGTGCATGCGCGGTAAAAGGTGTAAGAGTCATAACTAACATAGTGAGCCCCTTGACAAAGGAAGGCTTTAAGGCTGGATTTATTATAAATGAACACAAAAACACAAAGACGCAAAATTTAAAAGGTTATCGTTAGGGTTAGCGTTAACGTTAAGGTTATCATTTCAGAGATTCGTATCTCCACCGAAGTTCTTCACCATCGCTTTATCGCACACCACTTCCAGATGGTGCATCTGCACATTGCTGGCTTTCTCCACATAAACGCCATACACATCACTCTTGACAAAACCTTCTCCTCGGCAAGGGCGCTTGTCATAGACACCACCGGGATAGTCGGTCTGTTTCTTCAGATGCAAACGGACATTGTTAAAATAGATGCTGTTCACCTTGTCACGAGTGTCACCGCCTACGAAGCAACCGTTCTCGCTGGTTGCCACGATGTTGTTGAAAGTGATGCGGCTCACCTCTCCGCAGCGGCCTTCCACCTGCCCTTTGGGGAATCGCCAGTTGGCATCCTTATGATTGCCGTTGGCACGTGGATAACTGGTCACGTAGATGGGCTCTGCCTTGCCCCACCACACATCCGAAAAGAGATGGCTGTGGAGCGTGATGTTTGAGAACACCACATCCGTCACCGTGCCTTCATCACGGTTCTGAATGCCTATGCCTCGGTTGCTGGCCGTGATCACGCAGTTGTCGATCATCACACGGGCAATGGAGTCCATATTTTCCGAACCAATCTTAATGGCACATGAGCGGGAGGTCATCACACAGTTGGTTACCACGATATCCGTACAGGCGCCATATTCCTCCCATTCGCGGCGGTTCTTCAGGCAGATGCAGTCATCGCCCGAAGTAATATGGCAGTTGCTGATACGCACATTGCGCGAATGGTCCACATCGATGCCGTCGCCATTGCGTATCTTCACGTTGTTCAGCAGCGAGATGCCATCTATCACGGCATCCCGGCAGCCAATCAGGTGAACCGTCCAATAGGCACCTTCGCGAATGGTCACATCCCTGATCACCAGCCGTTTCACGCCTATCAGCGTCAGCACATGCGGACGGGGGTCAAACGAAGGATCCTGCAGGGGTTTCAGTTCATAACTGTCTGAGAGTTCCTTGCCCATAAAGGCGATGCCGTTGCCATGAATGGTTCCTGTGCCGGTGATGCTCAGGTTCTCGATATCCTTGCAGTGCAGCCACATCATGCCTTCGCCACGGTTTTCCTTGAAGGCACTCAGCCTGTAGATGCTTTCGTCGGGATTGGCCTTCAGCACGGAACCCGCATCCAGATGCAGGTCGATGTTGGATTTCAGTTCTATGGGACCGGCCATGAATGTCTTTCCACAAGGCAGATATACCTGCCCGCCACCCTTTTCCGTGCAGGCATCAATGGCCTGCTGGATGGCCTGTGCGTCATCCGTGATGCCGTCACCTTTAGCCCCAAAATCCATCACGTTAAAAACCCGCGTCTGCGAGAAAAGTCCCGATGAGGTCAGCAGCAGAACTGCCGACAAGCATATTTTCCTAATCATATCTTGATGTATATTTTTCGTTTATATAATGGATAGCCCACGAGGAAGCAGATCAGCGTGAACGTCAATGCATAAGCCAGCGAAGCATTATAGGTATTGGCAACGACAGCATGAATGCCCGTATAGATAAGGTCACTGATGCCCGTATGGCCGAAGATGATGGCAAGCAGTTCGCTGAACACATAGAGGAACAGCGGATTCACGCCAAACACAAGGAAGGGCATGGTCCATCCCTTGCGCCCCTGAATGTCAATGACATACATCAGGATGCCTTGCAGCAACGAGCAGAGTCCGCAGGTCATCAGCACATAGGTAGGCGACCAGATGCGTTTGTTAAGCGGCAGCAAGTAAGTGAAGAGATAGGCCGCGAACACCATCACCGCTCCCATGAGCAGGAATCGCAGCACCTTTTCATGGGTGTCGCGGGATTCCGACATCAGCTTGCAGGCATAGAATCCCAGCAGCGTGTGGGCAATGGCAGGAATCGTGCCCAACAATCCTTCGGGATCTACCGGACTCTTATGGTACAGATGGTCATAGCCAAAGAGGCTCAGGTCCACCCGCGCCAGGATATTCGTCTGGTCATAGGCATAGCCGTTGCCGCAGAGCAGCACCACAGCATAACCCACCAGCAGCACAGCCACCGTGGGCAGCGTGTAGCGATGGTTCACAAATAGGGCAAACAGCGAGGCAGCACAATAACAGAGGGCTATGCGCTGCATCACGGCCCAGATACGCAGGTGGGCAAAATCCAGGGGTCTCCCGTCGCAAGCCAGGTCAAACCAGTTGATAAAGAGTCCGATCAGGAAGATGACCAGCGTACGTTTCAGGATCTTTTTCCCCACCCGTGGCGACCACTGGAAGTTGAACTTCCGCAGCGACAGGTAGGTGCTGATACCCATGATAAAGAGGAAGAAGGGGAACACCAGGTCGCAGGGAGTCATCCCGTTCCACTTGGCGTGCTGCAATGGCGCATAGGTATCGCCATAACCGTCGTTCACCAGTATCATCCCTGCCACGGTAATGCCACGAAGCACATCAAGGGAAATCAAACGTTGTTTGCTTGCCATAATCAAGGTTTTAGATAATCCATCACTTCTTTAGCCACATCCACCGGGTCACCTTCCGGCTCAGCCGTATAGGGATTATGACGCAGCGTCCAGGGCTCTTCCAGCGCATAGTAGTCGATGTTCAGGTCTTGCGGCAGTGCCATCTGGAAGAGTTCATCGGCTGTCTTGTTGCTGTTCACACCACCGCCCAGCATCTCCGGTCGCGGTTTGGTCATCAGTTCCATCTCTGCCGACAGACCGTCCAGATAGGTCTTCCAACGCACGTAGTAGAAATCCCTCAACAACCCGTTCCACTCCTTATGGGCATAGTCTCGCAGTCCGCCTTCGTTGGCACAAGTACGGTTGCCCCAGGTCGTGATCTGCACACGGGCATTCCATTCATAGAGGTCCTGCTCGGCAGGAACGGTTGAACAGCGGCGGGCATCTTCCAGCCATCTTCCCAGGCGGAATTCCCTACGGGTTCCCAAAAGTTTGTCCTGCAGGAGCAGCATCTCCAGGAACCGACGTGCATCCCGGTCAAAAGCCTTCTTACGGAAAGCATTGAAGTCAGCAATGGTTTGTAGGTATTGCACGCGGGCCTGATCAGCCAGCGCCTGACGGCAGATATCCACCAGGTCATACTCAAAGTTATTGTTCCCCCTGAACCGCTCGGCAGCCTTCACCATCAGCCGGGCAGCCTCACGGGTATCGTCGGGGTCATAGTAGTTCTTCATCTTCGACCAGCTCGAAGCCTGGAAGTTATGCAGCGTAGGTCTTCCGCAGAAGATACTCTCGTGAGGTCCCTGCTGGTTGTTTCCCGCCGGGCAGTTATAGATGGAGTGTATCAGCAGGTCCCAGGCTTTCATCACGTCGTCATCCATCCTTCCATAGCGAGCCTTCACGTAGCCCCGAATCCATTCCTCTTTCGTGAATTTCTCCGGTCGCCAAGGCAGTTCGCTCATTAGTTCAAACATTACAGGGTTGTTCTCCGAACCCTCCATCGTGAAGCCGATACCCTTTAGTGAAGAATGAAGAGTGAAGAGTGAAGAATCATTCTTGGAATAAAAATTATTGAGCAACTGATCCATCCTTCCATGCAGACCAACGTTGTTGCCGAAATTCTCCAGCATGCAGAAGAGCCAGTTGTGCTGCTTGTAGCCCTCAGGACGCCTCCAGATAGAGGGTGCACCAAACATCGGGCGACATTCTGAGAAGAGATCCAGAATGAGCAGGTCTCCACGCTTCATCCCGTCCACCATCTGAGGGCGCGGATTCTCTGTCCAGCCCTGAATCACCCAAGTAGCCTTCGGGTTCACGGCCTTCATGGCCTCCATCAGCACCTGTCCTGCCCGTTCATAGTCTATCTTGCTGTCGTCGTTGCTCTCATGGAAGGGGTCCATCGAGTAGTAGTCAGCCTTGCCGAAGAGGCGGGTCAGTTCCTCATAGTAGATGTCGGCAATCTCGCGAAACCGCTTGTCCGTGGGCAACAGGTTGGCAGGCCGCTGGAAACCATTCCACAGTCCAGCCTCAGCCACATTCAGTCCCAGCCGTTCCTTGGCATCATGGGGCACCATGCCGCAATAGCCCGGCAACACGGGATGCATGCCCAGCTCCTTCATACGGTGCAGGATTTGCTTCTGCAATTTCTCCTGACGGTCATACCACGATCTCGGCAACGGACCGCCCCACCCTTCCAGGTTGTTCATCTCCCACCAGGCCAGGAAGGCCGGACCGGCAATAAACCGTCCTATCTCTTCCTCCGTGTAGCCCAGCCGGAGCAGCATCTGCCGCCACACACATTCCTCGCCCACGATGGCCAGTGGCAAGTTCACCCCGTGCAAGGCCATCCAGTCAATCTCCTGTTCCCAGCGCTGCCAGTCCCAGAAAGCCATCGAATAAGAGAACGTGCAGTAGTTGAAGTCATAGCGCAGCTTCAGGTCAGTCTCATGACGTTCCTTCCGCTCCACCTTGGGCAAAACGGCAGGCAACTTTGCCCTCATCTGGTTCCACGTCAGATGCACACCGGCATAATACTTCAGATACCAGTTCACACCCGTGGCAATATTCACCCACGAGTTGCCGCGCACCACCACCCGGCTGCCCTGTTGGTCCAGCTCAAAGAAGTCGCGCTCAGTTTTCACCAATTCCGTCTTGAATTTCCGCGCTGCCCCCGGGTCAATACGGTTCAGCAGATTATCCACAGGATTCCCCGCGCCCGTCACCGCCATACTCACCCATAGGCACAACGCAATACAATATCGCAGCATAAGCATATCAAGTTAGTAGATTCTGACTGCAAAAATAAGAAAAACGAACGAGAAAAACAAACAAAACGGGAAAAAAACAGGACGGCTCACACATTACCATGCAAGCCGTCCCCCACTACAATAACAATTATCATTATCTCCCTGTCATGGCAATCACAGAACCACGGGATTTGAATGATCTAATTGACACTGCAAAGATGCGATTAAGCGAGAGTCATGATATTTATATCGATGACCGAGCGTGAGCATCTTCGCGCTTGTTATTTTCAAGCGCAAAGATACTGACCTTTCCCCATTCCTCCATCAAAAGCCACCACATTTCTTCCCCGTTTGTTGCGACAACCCACGAAAAATGCGACAAATCCTGGGAACACCCCCAGAATCTGTCGCAAATAACATACATTTCTTGGAGAATAGCTTCCAAAGAGTGGAAACGAAACTTACTAACAATTAAATACAAAATGGCGCTTCCAGGCTTTGGGATGATGTCTAGGCATCACGCATGGAAGCGTCGTTATCGTGTGGGTGGAGTCCTACTTATTCTTCTTCATCCCATATGCTACGAAAACGAGGGAGATCGGAATTGTCAAAGTTATTAGGGAAGTCGGAATTGTCAAACGTGCCCTCTTTGCTCAAATCCTCTCCTTGTTCGTCTGGACCGAATATGGAAAAGTGGGCATCCCCCATAACGGGCTCTTCAACGAACAGCAACACCTTCAGGCAAGGCTTAATATATATCTGTTTTTCCATCTTTATATGCTTTTTTTGCATTTCACTTCTGGTTGTTTACCACCTTCTTACCGTTCACAATCATTACGCCCTTGTAGTTCTTGTCTACGCGCTGGCCGTTCAGGTTGTATGTCTTGCCGTCTGTCCATGCATCGTCGTAAACACCTTGGATAGCGGTGGCACCTTCGAAGAAGATTTCGTTGAAGCTCTTAGCCATTGCTCCTGACAGTTTCAGATAGCTCTTGCCCTGACCAAAGGTGAATCCTGCCGACTTCTTCTGGAAACCAACCCTGTTCTTTGTAGTCGAGTAGAACAGACCGTAGTAGGCATTGCCATCATCAGGGACGGTAAACGCTGCGGTAGCGGTTGACTGAAGCAGGTTTCCAGAAAAGTCCTCGAACTGGCTTCCGACGGCCACAGGTATCTTATATGTACCTTCAGCCCCTTCTACAACGAGACCTGTCTCTGCGGGAACCTTGTACACCTGCTTCTTGTTGAAGCTGTTGCCGTTCTTCGCGGTCACGATGTAGGCTTCAACGGGAAGGTCGGTGAAGTCGAGAGCCTTGGTGCTGCTGTACGAAACGGCTCCACGCTGGCCAATAGTAACCTTTGCTCTTGGATCTTCGTCCATGATGGCTTTGATGACGAGTTTCTTGCATGAGGGCACGGTAAAGGTGTAGGTGGGTTCGTAAACATTCGTCGTCTCATCTTGATTATTGGACTTAGTCATCTTGATTTCCCATCCTGTCACTATCTTGTCGTTCTCTACTTTGGTATTGCCTTTGAGGGTAATCTGACGGCCTTTGAAGAGTTTGCCATCGAAAACGCCCTTGGTGAGCTTGATGCCGTTGACGTACACTTCGTCGGGCAGGTCACCGGTGGCCACTTCCTTGTTGATGGTGACGGGAATGGCTGTTCCGAGATTCCATTTTTGGCGAATGAATTCGTAGAAGTTGTTGGGGCGGCCTTGTACCCAACTCCTGGCATTTTCGAAAGCGTTTTTAATTTCCTGCTCAGTGTTAATTCCCTTAGTAGAATGATTTTCTACGCGATGGGCAACAAATTCCGCTAAAGCCTCATTCTTGACAATGTCTATCATATCACCTGTACCATTGCCGTTCAAAAAGTCGCCCATGAAGACGCAGCACTTGTCAATGAACAGGTCCAGGATGTCCTGATTTTGGAGCATGTTCTTGATGAGACGGGTGGCCGGTTCGGTAAATGCCCAGTTGTCATTACGATATGGCCATATAGTCGGATTGTAGAGCATTTCGATGGTATTATAGTTATTCTGTCGACCATAGAGCCCGAGTCCGAAATCGGTATCCTTGGCAATGAAGCGCCATCTCTTGGGCAGGCCTGACTTTGTGTCCTTGTTATTGGGGCGCCAGAACACGATATTGTTGCCGGGGAAGTCGATGTTGCCATAGAAAAGGTTCATGATCACGATGTTCAAATACTCGCTCACGTCCATCCACTCCTCCCATTTTGCCATGGAGTGATCACCTTGCTCGATGTTGGAGTAGAAGACCTTGAAGGCATTGTAGTTTTCCTCCATGGTACCTTCCTTCAGTTCCTCGATGTACTGATCCTGATTGTTCACTTTTTCATGGCCAATCTCAACCATGTCGATGTCCTCAAGGCCGTTGTAGTTGCTATAGATGTAGTCTGCATTTGAGCGCTCGCGGATGTTAAGCATGCCCTTATACTGACCGTTGATGTAGAGCACAGCCGTATGGCCGGCCTGCCAGTCGATGTCGGTATTCTGTCCCATTGTGCGCTGGATGATGAGGTCGCGGAAGTACAGGTATTCGAAGTCGTTACCGCCATCGCGAAGGGCGAACGACTTGAACTGGTCGATGCCCGGCTTCTGGTCTGGAAAGAACTCATAATCGAAACGCTTCTTGTTGGGGTCGGGGTCAAAACGCTTATTGGTATAGATGGCCATCGACTTGAGTCTATTCTCACGCGACTGTCCACCCATAATACGGGTCTCGCCGAGTTGGTTGATGACACTCGCTTTGCCAGCGGCATCGAACATTTCAATATTGATGGGACGGCGCCAGTCCACCTGGTTATCCTTACCTGTGTTGTTAGGATAGATGCCAAACGCATTATCGTATATATACTCTCCTTTTGTCTGGATGGAGATGATGGGGACCGTCACGCCCCTTGGATGGAAGATGTACGACTGGGCGGTGCTGACGGGTGACAGATAATCCTTGTTGAACAACTTGGCACGAACCACCGTGGTTCCTTCGATGTCGATGCCTTCACTATCGTTATACAGCGAACTCGAGCCCGTAGGCTGAAAAACGCACGTCGTCTCAAGATCGACCGTAGTCTCCTCAAATTTACCCGTAGGCTCTGAACCGTCGGTGGTATAGCAGATAACAGTACCTTCGGGAGCACCGTCGGGCTTCAATAGATGAAGTTCAAAAGAACTGCTTCCCTCAAATACCTGACCAGGAACGTCGAAGTCGGGAGCACCCAGAATATGGTCGGCGGCTACCACACCGCCTGCGTTTGCCGCTCCAGGTGTGGAGGTCAGTTCGTAACCCCAATTGTCATTGGCATCACGGCCGTAAGCAATATCTGGCGCAGGCATCACGGGAATGCCTACAACGCTGCTAACAATCGTGCTGCCCTCGAAAAGATAGAGGCTGCCCTCCTTGTCAGACTCCAGGCGGAAGTCGGTGTGAAGGCGATTGTCCTCCAGACCTTCCTTGTCGCAGTAGATGATGACATAGCCACCGGCAGAAACCGTTACATCGGAGGGCAGAGCCCAGGCCTTATCTGCCTTGTTCTTAGTACCTATCTTGTAGTTCCCAAGGCTGATGGGATCACCTGTGGGATTATACAATTCCACCCATGAATCGGGGAATTCATGAATATTGTCCCTGACGCATTCAACGTTCGACTGCATCAGCTCGTTGATGACCAGTTGCGCGTTGGCTGACATTGTGGCCATGACCAACAGTATCGCTGCAGTAATAAGTTTTTTCATGTGTATAGTTTTAATAGTGTTACCTAGGATGTATATGATTCGGGTACAAAAATACAAAAAATAATTGATATTCTTCTCTATATGTACATATTTATTTCACTGGCCCTCAAAAATTTTACCTGCGGCACTTTACTAAGCGACACCTTACAGCCAAAGAGCAGTGTGCAACAAGTCAAAGATCGCTTCTATATATCGTTCAGGAGCGTATCGCGAAATTACTCCCTAATCTAATTGCACCCTTGTAATGCATTGCAAAGATACAACATTCTTCCGACGCAATATTCCCTTATTAGGACTTACGGCGACTTATTATCATTTATGAAAAGCTTGAAATATGAACAGGAGCTGTACTCTGGTACTCTCCCCGAAATTGGGAGGATTCCCTATTATCATTTGCTGCAAAAAAACTCCCTTTCTCCCTTTCTCCCTTTTAAGGATTTTGAGAACGAGGGAGAGTTTTAAGTTAACATATATTATACTATATATAAATATATATATTTATATATAGTATCTACTTTTTACGCCAGACTTGAAATATTCTTAAACGGGAGAAAGGGAGAAAGGGAGTTTTTGCACTTTGCTGCTTTATAGGCGCAAAGCGCGAAAAATCCCGTGTGATGTACGTTGCAAAATACACAAAAACTGAATCCTTTAATTGCAAATTTGTCTTAAAACGTAAAAAAAAAGAGGAGCACTAAGGCTCCCCTAGATAATGGATGATGCGGTTCACCTGCCGCGGGGTGAAGACACGTTGCTTCCCGGTATAGCCGAGTAGCTGAAGTTCATCCTTGAGCGGCTGACAAACATCAATCCAATGCCGTAATTTCTGCCATGCAGACTTGGGGTTAAGTTGCGGGTTGTAGAGCAAAGCCAGCTCTGTGCGCCCATATTCTTTATAGTTGCTCATAACGCTACAAAGATACGAAATTTCAATGACTTTTGCAAGGGATTCCTGAAAGAAATTTCCGATTTTTTCATAATTTTCTTGGGCGGATTATGTGGTTTTTGTCTACCCATTGTTTGCATCGTTTCTGATGGGTGGAAGCAGAGCTTCCAATGATTAAAAGCAAGGTTTCCGATGAGCGGAAACGTCGGAAGGGCTTGCTAAGTCGCAATAAGTCGCCATAAGTTCTAATAAGGGCATATTGCATCAGCGAAATATCGTATCTTTGCAATGCATTACAAGGATGCAATTTGATTAGGGAGTAATTTCGCGATACACTCCTGACCTACATATAGAAGCGAACTTTGACTTATTGAACACAAAAAATCCCCGCTGGGTGGCGGGGATAAATATAGTAGGAAGGGGTTCGGTTTAATTGCCTAAAGGAATCTTGTAGCCGACAGTGACCTGAATCACGCTGTTCTTGCTGCTGTTGCCTGATACATCCACCAGCTTGGTAAGACCAAAGTTGTAACGAGCATCAATGATGAAGTCGCTAATCTCGTAAGATGCGCCGATGGGGATAGAAATATCGAGGCTCTTGAAATGATCGATGTCAACCTCTTCTGAGTTACCTTGATACTCCGCTTTCAACTTATGACTCAAATTAAAATACAACGAATTCTTGAGACTTCCAAATATTTTGACGAAATTCTTATTTTTGTAGGGATGAAATACCCTTATTTTGTAAGCTCAAAACCTACGCGGGCACCGTCGGCACTCTTGGCGAGCTTGCTGACTGCCTGAACGGCTGCGGTATTGCTGACCTTGCCTTCTTTCTGAAGGATGTTAGCCATCTGCTTGGCGTCGAACATCAAGCCCATACCTTTCTCGGTCTTAGTCACGTTGCCCTTGATGGTCTCGGTAGCAGTCTTGAGGGCGATTTCTCCGTTCTGGGGGTTATAGGCATAGGTTCCGCTGAATGGGATGCCGTTCACCTTTGCTGAGAACTTGTTGTCAGCGAGGAAGGAGAAGGAGGTGTTGTTGCGGTTGATACCGATGTTGTTGTAGTTGCTAGCCAGCGAGGAGGCCATGTTGGCAATCGTAGCTGCTCCTCCGGCCTTTGTGAAAGCCTGGCTGGTGGTGAAGGCGGCGCTTGGAGCGTTATAGTTCCAGCTGCCGAGAATGCCCGACTGACCGTATGTCATTCCGCCTAACAATACTTGGCCTAATACGGCGCCAAGCACATTGCCGAGCACATTGTTGTTTGAACTGGCGGTAGGTGCTGTTCCCATTCCAGTTGTGAGACAGCTCGACAGCATGAGTGTCGTGGCTGCAAGAAGTGTCATAATCGTTTTTTTCATAAAGCTGTAGTTGTTTATTGTAAAAAAGTGAATAATTTTTCGGGACAAAGTAACAGAAAATAAATGAAATATCCAAAGATTTCTTTAAAAAAAACAAAGAAAACATCTTTCCTGTAAAGCATCCGCTCGCACGGATGTGTCTGTGGCTGTCCTCCCGCAGTCTGCAAACGAGTTTGCATCCCGCGGAAGACCATCCACAGACAGCCTTGACAGGCCTTACTTTACAGAAAAACAAAAATCTTAAAAACCTTTACATCAGCCATAAGCTTAAGTCTAACTTTAACCTTAACCATAACAAGTGTAGTAGAAAGGTTTTTGATGTTTTTTCTTTGTTGTAAAGACAGGCCCGAAAGGCTGCCGATAGATGGTCAGTAGCAGGCGCAAACTTGTTTGCGGCATGCCAATGAGCAGCTAGCGGCACATCCGTGCCAACGGATGCTTTACGGCAAAGATGTTTTTCGATGGTTTTTGTTTTCTAAATATTTGCATTTTTCCCTAATTTGCACTATTTTTGCATCAAATTAAATGACTACGGCTATGATAAGCAATGCTGAATTTTTTGCTCAGAGAAATCTCGTGGACTATCTGCGGGAAGTTCCATTCAACGTGACGCCTCCGGGACTTTATTGTGCGCCCTCGCTCTACGGGGAGATGATGAAGGACAGCCAGTGCAAATGCTGCTACGACATGGAGGTGTATCAGCATTTCCTCAGCAAGGGAAAGCATACGGACGACGAGATGGAGATGCTGGCCCGGGCCTTGCACGACTTTGCCATCGGACACTATCTGGACGAATTCCTGAACGGGTATGACCCTCGGCAAGTGGTGGGCGTGATGGGTGGCCACGGAGTGCTGCGCACGTCTGCAGAATATCGGCAGGTGGTGGAGCTGAGCAAGGAACTCACGGAGCGTGACACGCTGATGGTGACAGGTGGCGGACCGGGTGTAATGGAGGCTACTCATCTGGGGGCTTGGATGGCTGGCAGACCGATGGCGGAGGTAGATGAAGCGCTGAAGATACTGTCCGAGGCTCCGGGATTCAAGGATGAAGGGTGGCTGCAGACGGCTTTCGAGGTGATCAGGCGATATCCGCAGGAGCGGTATCACAGCCTGGGCATTCCCACGTGGCTCTACGGTCATGAGCCTTCGGCTGCCTTTGCCACGGACATTGCGAAGTATTTTGACAATAGCATTCGTGAGAACACGATCCTGACGGTAGCTTTCGGGGGCATTGTGTTCACGCCTGGCAGTGCGGGCACGATGCAGGAGGTGTTTCAGGAGGCGGTGCAGAACCATTACCTGAGTTTCGGCTATGCCTCGCCGATGGTGTTTCTGGGGCGGAAGTTCTGGACGGAGGACATCCCGGTGTATCCTTTCCTGGAGCAGATGATGCAGGAGGGCCGATACAAGAACCTGCAGCTGAAGCTTACGGATTCCAGTCACGAGGTGGTGGAGGAACTGCTGAGGTTCCGGAGCGAGTGAATGGTTTTGTTTTCTTTTTATTTGGTATTGTTCTCGCTTAATCGTACCTTTAAATAAAGTAGGCTGCACTCAGGAAAATGCAAATATATTTGCTTTTTCCATTCGTTTGCACTACCTTTAAATAAGGTACTTGCGCTCGACAAAGCAAATTAAAACCGAGTTTTATTTGCATTTGTTCTCGCTTAATCGTACCTTTGCACTCATGAAAGAGAAACTTTGGAATGCAAACTACTGGAAGGTGATGATCGCAAACTTTACGCTGTTCTTTGCCTTCTATCTGCTGACACCGCTGCTCCCACTCTATCTGAGCGAACAGTTCCATGCCACGAAAGACGTCATTGGCATCGTGCTTTCGGGCTATACGGTGATGGCATTGCTTTCAAGACCGTTCAGCGGCTACCTGGTGGATTCGTTCAACCGCAAGAAGGTGCTGATGTGGTGCTTCTTCCTGTTCTTCATCTTCTTCGCAGGCTATCTGGCAGCCTCCACGCTGCTGCTGTTTACCATTGTGAGAACACTCCACGGTGCTCCCTTCGGCAGCGTGACGGTGGCCAATTCCACGATGGCCATCGATGTGTTGCCTTCGTCGCGCCGCAATGAGGGCATCGGCTACTATGGACTGTCTAACAACCTGGCCATGGCCATCGCACCGACCGTGGGACTGCTCATCTATTATGAGACGCATAATTTCCAGTTGCTATTCTGGCTGGCCCTGCTGATTGCCGGGTTCGGGATGCTGGTGGATGGAAGCCTGAAGACCCAAAAGCCCAGCAACAACCCCTCCCCCAACCCCTCCCGAGGGAGGGGTGTACAGAAAGCCTCCCCTCGGGGAGGTTTGGAGGGGGTTGAAGGTTTGGTGGGTTCCCCTTTGATTAGTCTCGACCGCTTTTTCCTGACTAACGGATGGTTGCTGGCGGTGAACATGGTGTTCTTCGGGTTCTGCTTCGGCGTGCTGAGCAACTACCTGGCCATCTACTGTAAGGAAGTGATGGGCAGGACGGGCGGAACGGGCGTGTATTTCGCAGTGCTCTCCGTGGGACTGATTGCCTCCCGTCTGCAAGGGAGCAAGGGGCTCCGGGAAGGCCGACTCACAAGGAATGCGGCTGAAGGTGTGGTGTTCTCTGCCCTTGGCTATACGCTCTTCGTGGCTTGTCCCAATGACCTGGGCTACTATGGCTCGGCATTGCTCATCGGACTGGGCAACGGCCATATCTGGCCTGCCTTCCAGAACATGATGATCAGCATGGCACGCAACAACCAGCGCGGAACGGCCAACTCCACGATTCTCGTGTCGTGGGATGTAGGCATGGGGCTGGGTGTGCTCATCGGTGGTGTGGCCTCTGAGTATCTGGGGTATGTGGCAGCCTTCTGGCTGGTGTCGGCCGTGCATATCGCGGGCACGCTGCTCTTTATCCTGAAGAGCCAAGCGTTCTTTAAGGCGCGAAGACTGAAATGATTGTAAAGTGCAGAATGATCATTCATAAAACACAAAGACACAAAGTTTAAAGGGTTATTGACAGCGGTAAAATCTTTGTCTCTTCGTGTCTTTGTGTTCCATAAAAAATGATGAAACCTATTATAAATTTAAAACATAAACAGAAATGGGAAAATTAGTAATTAACTCGTACGACGAGTTTGCAGCCCACCTGGGCGAGGAATTAGGAGCTTCTGACTGGCTCCAGGTAGATCAGGACAGAATCAATATGTTTGCTGATGCCACGCTGGATCATCAGTGGATTCATGTGGACGTGGAGCGCGCCCAGAAGGAAAGCCAGTACAAGAGCACTATTGCCCACGGCTATCTGACGCTCTCACTGCTGCCCTACATGTGGGACCAGATTATCGAGGTGAACAATATCAAGATGCTGGTGAACTACGGCATGGACAAGATGCGCTTCGGACAGCCTGTCATCACGGGCAACCGTGTAAGACTGGTGACCAAGCTCCACAACATCCAGAACCTGCGCGGCATCTGCAAGGCCGAGATTGATTTCCGCATAGAAATCGAGGGCCAGCGCAAGCCAGCCCTCGAAGGTATTGCTTCGTTCTTGTATTACTTTAAGTAAAAGACAACCCCTCCCCCATCCCCTCCCGAGGGAGGGGTGTTTATATAGCCTCCCCTCGGGGAGGTTTGGAGGGGGTTACTTTACCAGTTTCACTTGGGAGTTCAGGCCGCTGGGCATGGGCTCCCATGTGTCGTATAAGGTCTTCTTGTAGTTGATGTCAACCACATTGATTTCTTCCATCTTACGCCACTTCACGCCCTTGCGGTCAAGGTCTGCAATGCGGTTGGCAGGCAGGTTGGTCACCTCAATACGGATGGTGTTAACGCCTTTCTTCAGCGTGTTCTTGCAGTCGAGCACATAGGGCACTGACCAGGCACAGCCAATATACTGCCCGTTGATATAGACGCGGGCACTCTCACGCACATCGCCAAGGTCTATCTTCCAACCGGCGGCATTCTTCAAATCCTTCTTCTTCAGTTTGATGGTGGTCTCATAGACACCTGTGCCCATCGTGACACGGGTCTCATCGCTCAGCGATTCCCAGGTCTGTACTTTGTCGAGGGTGAAGGTCTGATTCACCTTCGGAGCCTCTTCGATGAACGAGAGTGTCCAAGGCCCATTGAGCGGATATTCCTGCGGCTGAGCCTTGGTTGTCTGGTGATAGACGGAGACCAAGCTCTTCATCAAGTCGGCAGGCTGCTGCTGTGGTGCATCATCATAGGTCTGGAGAATGATGCTCTCACCGCTCCGCAATGAGAGATGAATCTTATGGTCAGCCAAGGAGATTGGAACAGGCTTTATTTCACCATTGAGCGGATTGAAATAGGCACCACGCTTGAAATCTACACCCAGCTGAATGTCACCCTCGATGTCACGGGGCGTCAGGTTGGCAATGAAGTAATGGTAGCCCGTGGGATTCTTGCGGCGGATGGCTTTCAGGCCGTATTCCGTCTTCATGGTCTCGGGCTTGGCGGCAGCTTTCATCTGAGCCACGTCCGTGCCGTAGATAATCTTGGCACCCTGAGCCTTCATGGCCTCAATATGGGCTTTCACCTGTTCGGGCATGTCGCCGCTGCCAGGAATGATGAGGGCCTTGTAGCGGGTTCCGGCGGCAGTTTCTATTCCGCCGTTCACCACCTTGCAACCCATCAGCAGACGCTCGGAGATATAGTCACAATCGAAGCCAGCCTTATCGATGTCGAGGATGGTCTGGATAAACTCCGGCGCCAGTTTGCCCATAGCGTGGATGGAGAACTGCATGAGCAGCTTCTCGGGGTTCTTCTTCCACATATCGCGAATGGGCAGATAGACCAGGAAGTCGTTGTCGGGCTGTCCCCACTGAAGGAAACTCTGGCAGCGCTCCACATACTTCATGAATTCGGGCGCATCACGCCAGATGGAGTTCGTGGGGCTCATGTCGATAGAGGCATAGAACTTCCAGCCTGGCCATGGATCGTCCTTCGGCGAATAGCAGGTTCCGTGGAAGAACATACGGTTCACACCGGCACAGAACATCAGGTCGAGGTCGGGCTTGAACTGCGAGAGCGATGTGCGGAAATGCTCCGTGAGCCACGTGAAGGTCTCGCTGCTCGTGAAAGGCTTGCCGCAGACATGGGCTGCCGAAGGAGCATACTTGAACATGGAATAGTCGGAGTCGTTCTTGCGCGTCTTGCCCGGGTCCTGACGCAAACCCTTGATGCCGAAGTCGGAAAGTCCGAAACCCTCAATCTCCGGGATATCCACGGCTGCATAGCAGTCGATGAGATTGGCCGGTGAACCATGTGCCTGATTGCGGGTGATGGCTCCGTGACTGTGGGCCCAGGCTGTCCACTGCTCGGTGAAGTTCTCCAGGAGCAGGTCGCTGAGCGTTTCACGGTAGTCGGAAAGAACCTCCTTGGGCTGTTTGCCCATCCACACATGATCTGATTCGCTGGCATGGATAAGTTTCAGAAGACAATCCTGCAGCTTATAGCCGCGACGCTTCTCAAACTCCTCAAATAGCGTGGGGGTCCATGTAGCGTCGGCTACCTCGTAACTATCGTTGAAAAAGGTATGAGGGTAGGGGGTATGAGTACGCTCAAACGCATCTTCTATATGTTTCAGATAATGAGCCACAGCCTGATGGTCGAAATGGTCGATGACCAGTCCTTCACCGCCAGGGGCTGCACGTTTCACCTTCATCACACCATATTTGATATAGACGGCAACGACTGTCTTCACATCTTCCTTGCCTGTCCCGATGAAGGGTATCAGCTCCTTGGGTATCTTCCATGAGAGGCTTCCGTTGCTTACATGTTCTGTTATGTCGGCCGAAAAATCGTCACCGCCATAAAGCATGACTTTCTGCAGGACTGTATTGTTACGTTCTTTTTCTGCCGGCAACAGGTTCAGGTCTTTGACTTCCTTGCCAGTAAACTCCTTTTCTACAAACACCACCCTGCAGGCCGATTCTTCCAATGGTACCCACGGACCGCCAAACGGCCATCCCGTGCCCGTGGCCATGTCTATCTCGATACCGTTCTGGCGGCCTTGCTCCTGGGTGAAGCGCAGCATTTCCATCCATTTGTCGGAGAGATAGGGTATGTTGTTCTGGTCGTTGCCCTGCACGCCATAGAGGGGCGTAATCTCCAGCGCACCTATTCCGTGCTTGGCATACTCCTGCATGTTCCACTGCAGGTTCTCCTTGTCAACGGCAGAACCCAGCCACCACCAGCGTGCACCCGGCTTAGCCTCAGGTTTTGCCACGGGCCATTGCTGGGCTGCAACCATCAGGGGCAGTCCCAAGAGAACTAACGATAAAAGGATTCTTACAGGTCTTTTCATCATTTTCCTACTACCTTTTCACCGTTGATGATGATGTTGCGGGCTACCGTTCCCTCGATGAGGTCTTTGTCGAAGGCTTTCGCCTCATCGGCCACATCGATGTTCTCGAACGTGAAGTCCTTCAGTGCATACTTGTCCGACTTGGACACGGCAAAGAAGTTCTTGCAGTTCATGTCGTGGATGTTCCGGATCACAATGTTATTGCATTGCGAGAGGGGCATGTCGTCACGCTGCTCTGGCTTGAAGAACTGCGTCCAAGGTCTCACCAGTACAAAGTTACGGCAGTTGCCCGTCAGGTTCTCCACCGTCACGTACTCATAATGCTGGGGAGTGTCGGGGCGCATCTTCAGCCACAACACATTGTTGGCCTCATCCACCGTACAGTCGCGCAGTATCACGTTCCAGTCGTGCAGGCTCTCGGAGCCCAGCGTCAGACATCCATGCACGAACCCGTAGCGGCAATGCTGGATGATAATGTTGCTCGAAGGTCCGTTGTCGGGGTCTTTGTCGGCCCAGGTTCCCTTGCCGCCCTTCAGCACCACGGCATCATCGTTGACCGAGATGTTGCAGCCATGCACCAGCACGTCGCGGCAGACATCCAGGTCGAGTGCATCACTCGAAGGAGCCTTGGCGTCCTGCGGCTCATGGGGCGCATAGATAGTGCAGTAGAGATACTTGATGCGCTCGCTCTTATAGATATGGTTCGTCCAGAAGGGCGAATTGATGAGGTGCACATCCTGAACGGTCACGTTCTTCGCATTGGAAATATACACCAGACGCGGGCGCAGGGCTTCAAGGTTGGTGCACTGTCGGTTGAACTGTCGGCGAATCCAAAACTCCTCCCAGAATCGCAGTCCGTTACCGTTGATGGTGCCGGTGCCCGTGATGGTAAAGCCATCCACCTGGTCGGCATTCACCAACGCGGAGAAGTAATTGAGCGTCTGGCCTTCCATACGCGTCTTGCGGATGGGATAATACTTGATGGCATCAATGCCCTTCAGCACCGAACCTTCGGCCATGTGCAGATGAGTGCCCTGGCGGAAGAAGAGCGAACCGCTGAGGAACGTGCCCTTGGGAAACACCACCACGCCTCCACCATCCTGGGCAGCACGGTCGATGACAGCCTGGATGGCAGCCGTCTGCAACACAGTGGAATCCTGAACCACACCGTAGTCGGTAATCACATACTGACGGCCAAGCGTGGAGACATCCACTCGCGTGGTATCCATGAACCACTCCGAAATCACTTCACCATTAGGCCATAGGGCCTGTTTCTTCGCTTTCTTTTTTGCATCAGATGGCACTGCCAGCAAAAGCAGTGCCATCATGATCATCAGTCTTGATAATCTCATTTTAATATCTCATTTCCTCAATTTCTCATTATCTCATTTTCTCATTTCCTCAATTTCTCATTTTCCATAATGCGTATCGAGATAGACCACCTTCGTGACGAGGTATTCTTCCATGCCGTGCTTACCGTCGGCACCGCCGATACCACTCTTCTTCACACCGGCGTGGAAGCCCTGGATGGCCTCGAAGTGCATGCGGTTGATGTAGGTCTCGCCGAACTCAATCTCGCGGCAGATGCGTGTAGCCGTGTCGATATCCTTGGTGAACACCGAAGAGGCCAGACCGTATTCGCAATCGTTGGCCCACTCAATCACCTGGTCGATATTGTCAAACTCTACCAACGGCAGCACCGGACCGAAGGTCTCCTCGTGGATGATGTCCATGTCCTGCGTGCAGTTGTCGAGCACGGTGGCGGGATAGAAGTAGCCCTTGCCCTCGATAGGCTTGCCGCCACAGAGAATCTTGGCTCCCTGCTCCACGGCGTGCTCCACCTTCCTCGTCACGCTCTCCAGTGCAGCCTTCTCCACCAGCGGACCCATGTCGGCATCCTTCACAATGGCGGGATTGCCCACCTTCACGGCCTGGAACTTCTTCACGATGATATCGGTGAATTCCTTCTTCACGTCCTTATGCACATACACGCGCTCGGCATTGTTGCAAATCTGACCGGTATTGCCGATACGGCTCTCCAGGATAGCCTGGGCTGCCAGTTCGAGGTCGGCATCGGGGAACACGATGGCAGGAGCCTTTCCACCCAGTTCGAGACTCACCTTCGTGATGTTGGGCGCAGCAGCCTCCATGATCTTCACACCGGCACCTACACTACCCGTCAGGCTCACGATGCCCACCTTGGGATGACTGGCCAGCGCATTACCAACCACGGAGCCCTTACCTGTCACCACATTGAACAGGCCGGCGGGCAGACCGCTCTCATGAACCACCTTACAGATCTCTGTACAGTTCTCGGGCGTAATCTGAGCAGGCTTGATAACAATAGAGCAACCGGTAATCAGGGCAGCGGCAGCCTTGCGGGCAATGAGGAAGAACGGGAAGTTCCAAGGCAGTATTCCGGCAGCCACGCCGATAGGCTTCTTCACGAGAATCATCGTCTCGTTGGGCGCATCACTCTGAATCACCTCACCCTCAATGCGGCGGGCAAACTCAGCCATATAGTCGAAATAGGTAGCCGTGACGCCTACCTCCGTAGCGGCCAGGGCCTGCGTCTTACCCTGTTCGCGCACGATAATCTCCTGGAACTTGTCGAAGTTGGCACGAATGCCATCGGCAATCTTATGCAGATAAACGGCACGCTCGGCAGCAGGCACCTTTGCCCACTTCTTCTGAGCCACGTAGGCAGCCTCCACGGCCTCGTTCACATCCTCCACCGTTCCGGCAGGCTGACGCGAAGTCACCTCCTCGGTGCTGGGGTTCAACACTTCAATCCACTCTCCTGAACGGCTCTCCACGAACTGGCCGTTGATGTACATTTTCAGATCTTTCATGTCTTTTAGATTGTTTGTTAGTAATTAGTTAAAAGTTTCTGACCGCAAAAATAAAGAAAAATCCTCATACCTGTTCCTCCCCAATCACTAAAAAATCAAAAATAAAGACAGTTTTATCAATTTTCAAGCGTCAGCATCGGTATAGAATTGTACACTCCATACATATTACTACTCTTTTGAGAAACTTTTCAAACTATTCACTATATCTCCCAACAGCTTACCCCTCAACATTTTACGGTGAAGGGTTCTGAGCCACCCTCCCATTCCCCTGAGAGAGGGAGCGGATTCTAAAAGTTTGGTTTGCTTTCACTTTTTTTGTACATCCTTCCACATCGAGGTATCAGAACATCATCAAGCCTTGCGGCGAGGCATTCGTAAATGTGCCATTTACGCCTCGTAAATAATAGAGTTACGCCTCGTAAACGGTACATTTATACTTCATATTTCTATGTCACTTGGAAAACTGGAATGTATTCCGTCCGATGATGTTTTGGTCTTCAATCGATGATGTTTTGAAGTCCGTTCTATGATAGATTGAAGTCCGTTCTATGATAGATTGAAGTCCGTTTGATGATACTTTGGAAGGCAAAACATCATCGAATGAAATGAATTTTCT
>OCVV011356689.1_pt1 | contig 129322 bp, 96 predicted proteins | sample 1539721 | NCBI WGS metagenome assembly OCVV01 (sample SAMN02144230, study PRJEB22623) | gut metagenome | biome: sheep rumen | host: Ovis aries | place: New Zealand
AAAAAGGCCTTTTGCCTTGCGTCCAACAGTTTATCATAGTTTTTGCAAATGTAAAAGACTTTTTGCGTCCTGTCGTTCAATTTTGTTTCCTTGTCTTCCACGCACAAATTTTCAAAAGTGTATTTGGCCAAGCCTTTTTTGAAAATATCGTCTATGCAGATGAAAATTATGTAGCTGGTCTTAAGCTCCTTGTACTGCTGTCCGGACTTTAAAAGGTCCACGTCCATTACGCCTTGGTAGTAGCGGGCCCGCTCGGGCAGCTCTCCAGTGTCGGTGGTTTGAATTTCGATGTTGTAGGCCTTGAGACCGTCCGCGTCCCTGGCGTATACGTCCATGCGGATGCCCTTGCTTGCAAAGTCGATGTCTACGACTTCTTCTTGGCTCATCTCAATCCGCTCGATTTTAAACTCAAGCAGGATTTCCAGCAGTTCTTTGCAAACGTCGGGATTATTCCTCATTACTTTGTAGAAAATGAAGTTGTTGGCGATTGTCGCCCGCTCCCATTTTTCTTGGGGCGTGAGCGCCTTTTGACTTTCGTTCATGGTTTTACTCCTTATATGCAAAATTGAAAAACGCGGCGCGTTTTCCTTGCATATAAGGTATGCGCGATTGGCCAAAAAATTTTACTTTTTTTGAAAAAAAAATAATTTTTTTACGCAGCGCCGGCGCGGCTTATTTTGCCAAATCGGGGGAGCCTTGAGCTTCTTCCTTTAGCCACAAAACCTCGTATGGCTCAAGTTGGATTTGCTCTTGAGCGCGGACTTGCTTTCCGCTTAAAAGGTCTGTAAGGACGCCGCCCTTGTTTGCCCAAACATAAAAAGGAACGCGGCGCTCGCTAAAGTTTGCGGCTACGTGTATCGCTTCGCTCCTGCAAAAGGCAAAGACTTGCGGCTGCTGTTGGTCGTAAAACCAAACTTGGCTTCCGGCAAAAAGCTTTTCCTGCGCGCGGATTTTTGCCATGCGCTTTATCATGTCGCGGACAGTTTTTTGCTCGGGCAAAAGCTTTTTGTTCCAGTCTTTTTTTACGCGGTGCACCCAGCGCGAGTCACCGCTCAGCTTTGGATTTTTTTTGTAGGAATAATCGTTCAGCATGGCTTCCTCGTCTCCGGCGTACAAAAGCGGAAGGCCCGGCAGCGCGAAGAGCAAGCCGTAAACCATTCTTACGCGCGCGACGGCCATGTCTTTTAAAAGCTGGTCGTTCTTGTCCAGCGCTTCTTCCAAGCCCGCAAGGCTTGCCATCGTTCCGCAAACACGGCAGTCGCCTGTCGTCGGGTTTTCCTGAAAAGCCTCTCCGCGCGCGAAGCTTCCTTCAAAGCGGCCGGTGTAAAAGCGGTTCAAGAATTTTCTGTGCTCGTAAGGGTTTATGCCCAAAGACCAAGCGTCCTCGTCGCTAAAAGTCCAGCCGATGTCGTCGTGGCAGCGGATGTAGTTTACCCAGGCGCAGCCGTCTGGAATCGCCCAGCGCTTTTTCATGCTCAATGTCAAAAGCCGCGCGTCCCGGCTTGCAAGGCTTGACCAAAAGAGCGCCATCTGCAAGGGATTGTAGCTTAGGCGGCATTTGTCCTGGCCGATGTATTTGACCACTTGGTCGGGGTGAACGATCGCCTCGCTTTTAAACACAAGGCTTGGCGCGGCGATTTTTGCCGCAAGGCTAAAGGCCTTTATCAGCGTGTAGGCTTTAGGAAGGCTTTCGCACGCCGTTCCTTTTTCCTTCCACACAAAGGCAAGCGCGTCCAAGCGCAAGACTTCTATTCCGGCGTTTGCCAAAAAAAGCATCTCTTGGACCATGGCCAAAAAAACTTCGGGGTTGGAATAATTTAGGTCCCACTGGAACGAGTTGAACGTTGTCCAAACCCAGCCGTCTGCCTCCTTAAAGTAAGTGAAGCTTCCGCGCCTTACGCTTGGAAAAATCTCGCGCAAGCTTTTGTTCCACTCGTCCGCGTCGGCCTTGTCCTTGTAAATGTAATAAAAGTCGCGGTATTTTTTGTCGCCCTTCAAGGCCTTTTTTGCCCATTCATGCTCAGAGCTTGTATGGTTAAAGACAAAGTCGATGACCGTGTGAATTCCTTCTTTGCGGAAGGCGGCGGCCAAAGACTTCAAGTCGGCCATGCTTCCAAGTTTTTTTTGAACCTCTCTGTAAGAAGACACTGCGTAGCCGCCGTCATTGTCGCCTTTTAGCGTTTTAAAAAGCGGCATAAGGTGGACGTAGTTTATTCCAAGCTCCTTAAAGTATTTTATCTTTGACGCAAGGCCCTTTAAGTTGTCCGAAAACAAGTCAACGTAAAGCATTGTTCCCAGGCTTTTGTTTGAAAGGAACCAGGCCCCGCCGCCTTTTTTTTGGCTGGACAAAAAATCGTCGTCAAGCTTTTTTAGAACGGAGGAGCGTTCCTTGTCGGCCGCGGCCAAAATTTTTTCCAGCCGCTCCAAAATCAAGTAAAAGTCCCAGCGGAATCCATACAATTCAAAAAGGGCGGCGGTCAAGGCCGGCATGTTCTCTTGCAACTGCGTCTTGTACATAGCCAAAATTATAGCGCGCATTGATTTTAGCGCTATAAGTAAAGTAATCACAATATGACGATTTTCACTTTTGCCGCGCGGCAATGGCCTTCAAACGCTCCCTTGATTATCTTGCCATTTTAGCCTATAATAAAAAAATTATGGGCAAAATGACCAAAGTAAAGGAAATGCTTCATCTGTCTCACAAGGAAACTTTGCCCAAGAATTTGGCGCTCTTGCTAAAAAAGCGCGCGGCCGAATGTCCTTCCGTAACGCTTCAATCCTTTAAAAACGAGCTTGGAAAATTTGAGTCGCACGACTACCAATTGGTTTACCGCCGCGTCTTGGACTTGGCCGTCGTTTTGCGCGAGTTTGGCGTTCGCCGCGGCGACTTGGTGGGCCTAATAAGCGACAACAGGCGCGAATGGCTTTTGACAGACTTTGCCCTTTTGGCCTTGGGAGCGGCAGACGTTCCGCGCGGCTGCGACTCGATGGGAACCGAAATCCGCTTCATCTTAAGCTTCACAAACTGCCGCGCCGCCTTTTTTGAAAACGAGCGCCAGCTTAACAAGGTCTTGGAAAAAATCGAGGAAGTTCCCGAACTTAAGGACGTGATTCTTTTTGAGACTCCCGGAGAGCTTACGATGGAACGCGCGGCGATGGCCGGCATCCGCGTCCACAAATTCATCGACTTGGAAGACATGGCAAGGCGCGCAACGGACGAGCAGCGCTCTCAAATCGAAGCCGAGATGGAAAAAACCGAGGGCAACGACGTGGCCACAATCATTTTCACTTCGGGAACGACAGGAACTCCCAAAGGCGTAATGATAACCCACGACAACATCATCGCCCAGTGCGAAGTCATAAAGGACGTTCTTGTAACCGCGCGCGAAGGCGACATGTGGCTTTCTGTCCTCCCGATATGGCACATAATGGAGCGCGCCTACCTTTACTGCATAATCGCGCTCAAAAGCGGCATAGCTTATTCCAAACCCGCGATCACAATAATGAGCGAAGACATAAAGGAAATCAACCCGCAATGGATTGTCGGCGTTCCGCGCTTGTGGGACGCCTTTGTCCAAAGCTGCTACCGTTCGATAAAAAAGCGGGGCGGCTTTCCCCAGGCGCTCTTTAATTTTTCGATGACTGTTGGCTTGGCTTGGGGCTGGGCATACCAGCGCTTTATGGGCCTTGTCTGCCGCTATTCAAAGCGGGCGCGCTTTCTTGACCACATAAAGGGCCTTATTCCGCTTATCCTTTTGTCGCCGCCCCAGCTTTTGTGCTTTTTGATTTGCTTCAAGCGATTTAAAAAGCTTTTGGGAAAGCGCGTTACAGGAGCGATATGCGGCGGCGGCTCTATGCAGCGCGACACAAGCTCTTTCTTTTATTCAATCCGCGTTCCCTTGCTTGACTGCTACGGCATGACCGAGACCGCGCCTTTCCTTGCGCTTGGAAACCCGCGCCGCCTTAGGGCCGGCTGCGTCGGAAAGGTTTTTCCAAGCGCCCAGCTTAAAGTCGTCGCGCAAAAGGACGGCGTTCCCTTAAGCGGCGAACCCTTAAAGCCCGGCAAAAAAGGCATTCTCTTTGCCAAAGGCCGCCAAGTCATGAAAGGCTACTACCGCCGGCCCGACCTTACGCAAAAGGCGATTGACAAGGACGGTTGGATTAACACCGGCGACTACGCGATTCTTTCTCCCAAAAACGAAGTAACAATCGCCGGCCGCGCCAAGGACACAATCGTATTGCTCGGCGGAGAGAACATCGAGCCGCAAATAATCGAAAACGCCATTTGCCGCTCAAAGTTCGTCGAGTCAGCCGTCGTCGTCGGCCAGGACAAAAAGTACATCGCGGCTCTCATCGTTCCATACAAAGACGCGATAACAAGCTACGCGGCCGAAAACCGCGTTTACTACGACACATACGAAAGCCTCTTGAACGCCAGCGAAATCTACAACTTGATTCGCGGCGAAATCGACAATTTGGTTGACGGCAAAAACGGCTTTAGGACATGCGAGCGCGTGGCCAAATTCGTTCTTTTGCCGGAAAGCTTTAAGATTGGAAAAGAAATCAACGGAAAGCAAATAGTCATGCGCCACCAAATCGAAAAGATTTACGCGCGAGAGATCCGCTCCCTCTTTTATAAAAGCTAAGAGAGTTTGTAAAAGTCAACGATGCTGCGGCCGTAAACGCGCTGGTCGTAGCGGACAAGGTTTTCTATCGCGTCGGGCATAAAATGCTCTTCGGGCCGGTGCACCATAATGGAGCCGCCTGGCAAAAGCAAATTTCTTTTGGCCGCTTCGGCGATAAGCTGTTCGTGGAATTTGTAGGGGAAGGGCGGGTCAAAGAATATGTAGTCATACTGGCTCTTGCAGCGCTTTACAAAAAGCTCGACCGCCATAAAGCGGCACTTTATCTTAACGCCCATTTCTTTTTCTGTAATCGAAACATTGTCCAAGACTGTCTTTATTTTAAGGCGGTCTTTTTCGCATAGCTCAACGCGCTCGGCTCCGCGAGAGACGGCCTCAATCGCTATCGTTCCCGATCCGCTAAAAAGGTCCAGCCAGCTTTTTCCGCTAAGGTCTCCGAGAATCGCGAACACGCTTTCGCGCATTCTGTCCATGGCCGGGCGGATCACTCCGTCGGGGCATTTAATGATTCTTCCTTTAAGTTGGCCGCCCGTTATTCGCATCAGTTTTTCTCCGCGTTGTTAAGCGACCAGTAAACGTCGTTGTGGGGCAGGCTGGGGTTTTGCGAGGCAAAGTAGTAGGCGTCCTTCCAGTCGCTGGAAAGCATCGTCTTGTCGGCGCCTTTTTCCAAAAGGAATTTTATGCAGTCGGTGTGGCTGTTGCTTTCGGCGGCGTACATCAAAAGGCTCTTTCCCTTGTAGATTTCGTTGGCGGTCATTCCGGCGTCAAGGAATTTTTGTATTGTTTCGTTCGAGCGTCCTATTCCGACAGCGGCCACAAAAGCTTTTTTCGCGTCAAGCTTTGGAGACTTTGCCAAAAGGGATTCAATGATTTGAGGGTTCTTGTTGTCGGCCGCGGCGATTTCCAACGCGCTAAGCCCAAAGCGGTTTCTCAATTTTACGTCCGCTCCAAAAGACAAAAGCAGAGCCACAGTCTCAGGCTTTTTGGCAAAGCGGGCGGCGTACATAAGGGGAGTGTAGCCCTCGCGGTCGGCCAAGTTAAAGTCGGCCTTGGACTCTTTTAAAATGCTTATCATGTCCAAGTCGTCTTGGGAGGCCGCCTTTTGCAAAAGGGTTCTTCCGTTTGAGTCGGCCTTGTTTGGCTCGGCTATCAAGTCGCGTTTTTTTGCGGAAGCCGCGCTGTAGGTGTCAAAGGCCGCGATTCCTTCAAAAAGATAAACTCGCCTGTTTGGCTTTTTGGCCTTGGCGGCGGCTTCGGCGGCGGCTTTTTGCAGGGCCTCGCTGTTTTCCGGCGCAAGCGTTTCCGTCTCTTGCGGAGCGGGCTCTGGTTCCGGCTCGGCTTCCGCGGCAACAATCGGAGCGACGGCCACAACGGCGGGCTCAGGCGTCGCTGGAGGGGCTGGCGTTACTGGCTCTTGCGGAGCGGGCTCTGGTTCCGGCTCAGGCTCTGGCTCCGGCTCAGAAAGCGCGGCGCTATCAACGACAGGCTCTTCGGCAGCCTTGTCCACGATTCCCAAATAATGGTTTATAACGCTTATTTGATCTTGTCTCTGGCCTTGCGCCGCGTAGTCAAGCGCGCTCATGCCATCCTTGTTTTTCTGCAAAATGCGGCTCTTTCGCTGGAAGGGAAGAACGGTGTCGTAGGAAATCAACTCGTCCAAAATCTTTGAGTCCGCCCCGCATTTGGCCGCGTAGCCGATCGCGTTGTCGCCGTCGGCGTTTTGCTTTTTGGGGTTCACTCCGGCGTCAAGCAAAAGCTTTATGACGCTGTAATCCCTTTGGCTTTTCAAGGCGACAATTAAAAGCGAGTCCTTTCCTTCGCCATAAGAGGCGTTGGCCAAAGACTGGTTGTTTATTAGCATTTTCTTGATTTTTTTTACGCTTCCTTCTTGAACCAAAGACTCGATTTTTTGAGCTTTTGATTCCGCAAAAAAAGGAGCGGCCATAAAAACGGCCATAATTAAAAGCGTCGCGGCGAATCGTTTTTTCATAATTTATACCTATATAATATATCGGCAAATTTTCTTTTGTCAATACTTGACAAAGAGGCTTTTTTTTTGATATTCTGTTTGAACATCACCACCTTGAAGCTGCCGTTAGCAGTTTCCGGGCGCAGACGCGCCTATAAAGACCATAAGGAGTTTTTATGAGAAAGTATGAACTTATGACCATCTTTCCGTTAGACGAAGATCGGTCCAAGAAGGGATTGGAGACAGTTCGCCAAGTCCTTTCTCAGTTTGGAGCGGAAATCGCAAAGGAAGAGCCCTTTGGCGACCGCGATTTGACCTACGAAATCAAAAAGCAAAAGAAAGGCCGCTTTGTTTTGATGAACGTAAACGCAAACCCCGGCAAGATCGCCGAAATTGCGGCTCAGTTCAAGCTTAACAACGACTTGCTTAAGCACATGTTCGTTCTTATCGAAGAGTAAATTTCAAAAAATCCAGGAGGGCTTGCATGACAGACTTGAATCACGTTGTTCTTATCGGAAGACTAACCCGCGATTTGGGCTCGGACGAGCGTTCGTTCGCTTATTTGCCGAACGGGACGGCCCGCGCGAATGTCAGCATAGCCGTTAACCGCAGCCGCAGAGGCGCCGACGGCTCTTGGAGCGATGAAGTCAGCTATTTCGACATTACCATTTGGGGTAAAACCGCGGAAAACCTTAAGCCTTATCTGTTAAAGGGCAAGCAGATTGCCATCGAAGGCTATCTTAGGCAGGACCGTTGGGAAAAGGACGGAAAGACAAACAGCAGAGTGAACATTGTCGCGAACAACGTTCAGCTCCTTGGCGGAAAAGGCGATGGAGCCTCAAACGGCTCCGATTTAGGTGGTTCGCCCAGATTCCAGCCGAGGCCTCAGCAGCCCGCCCAAAGCTATCCTGACAACGACGCCCCCTATCCAGCGGATGACGGCGGTTTCCCGGAAGACATTCCATTCTAATATTATAGGAGTAAATTATGTCAGACCAGACAGTAGAACCTGTAGAAAATAAAGACGCCGACGCGTCTCTCGTAAATGAAAAGAACCTCGCCGAAGCCGGACGCGACGGCGAAGGACGCGGACGCGGAGCCAAGGGCAAGTTCGCTTTCCACAAGAAAGTTTGCCGCTTTTGCTCTAACAAGACAAAGATTGACTACAAGGACGCCGACGGCTTGCGCCGCTACACAACTGAGCGCGGCAAGATTCTTCCTCGCCGCATAACAGGAACTTGCGCCAAGCACCAGAGAGAGCTTGCCAACGCGATCAAGCGCGCCCGCAACATCTGCTTGCTTCCGTTCGTAGCGGACTAATTTTTTACGAGGAGCATAGGAAATGAAAGTAATTCTTAACAAAGACGTAAACCACTTGGGCGAGGAAGGCGACGTAAAAATCGTAGCCGACGGATACGCCCGCAACTTTTTGTTCCCGCGCAGCTTGGCCCTTCCGTACACTCCGGAAGTAGTCGCCATCTTCGAAGGCCGCAAGGCTGAGATCGAGGCCCGCAAGGCCGCCAAGCGCGAGGCTGCCAAGAGCGACAAAGAAAAGTTGGAAGCCTTGGCGCTTTCTGTCACAGTTCCCGCCAGCGCCGGCGGAAAGCTCTATGGAGCCGTCAGCGCCCAGACTGTAATCGAGTTGCTTGCCAAAGAAGGCTTTGAGTTTGAGCGCAAGCGCGTAGAGATTCCCGGCAACGCCATCAAGCAGACTGGCGCTTACAAGATCAGCGTCAAGCTTTATGAAAACGCCGTCGCCGAGGTTCACCTTGAAGTCAAGGGACAGGTTGACGAAAGCAAAAAAGAGCCAGAGAGAAAGCCTCGCACCGAAAAAAAGGCTGAGACTGCCGAAAAAACGGAAGCTCCTGCCGAAGAAAAGGCGGAGGCCGACGCTCCTAGCGCCAACTAAAATTTTCGCCGCGTAAAACGGCGATTGTTTGCGTTGCGACAAGCGACGGATTTGACTTAGGTCAAGTCTGTCGCTTTTGTCGTCTTTAAAGGCTAAGTCCGCATTGTTGATAATTTGTTGAAAACACGTAGATAAAAGGGGGAAAATCTGTGGAATACCAAGGATTAAAGGACAAGGTTCCGCCTCACAATTTGGAGGCCGAGCAAGCCGTTTTGGGCGCCATGCTCTTGGACTGGGGCTCTGTAAGCAACGTCATTTCAATGCTTCAAAGCGACAGATTCTACTCCTACCAAAACCAAGTCATTTACGAAGCCATAGTTTCCCTTTTTAGCCAAAACGCCCGCGGAGACGTTTTGACGCTGATCAACGAGCTTACAAAAACAAACAAGCTGCAAGAGGCGGGCGGGGCGGCCTACATCGCGGCCTTGTCGGACACCGTTCCCACCAGCGCCAACATCGAATATTACGCGCAAATCGTTTTGGACATGGCGATAAGGCGCGACTTGATAAAAATGTCCGAAGAGGTAAAGTCAACAAGCTTTGACAAAAGCCGAGACAGCCGCCTTATTTTGGAAGAGGCCGAAAAAAAGATTTTCAGCCTGACCGAAAGAAACGAAAGGGTTGAAGTCCACGAAGCCGCGAAGCTTATCGGCGAAACTTTGACTTTGATCGAAGACCGCTACAACAGAAAAGAGGCCTTTACTGGCATTCCCTGCGGCATCGGAAAGCTTGACACAATGACAAGCGGCTTTCAAAACGAAGAATTGATTATCCTTGGCGCGCGCCCTTCAATCGGAAAAACCGCGATGGCGCTGTCGATGATGCAATACATTTCGGTCGTAAAGCAAATCCCATGCGGCTTTTTCTCTTTGGAAATGTCTTACCGAATGATAGGCCAGCGCCTTTTAAGCCAAGAGTCAAGAGTGCCCGGCCAAAAGCTGCGCACCGGCATGCTTAGCATGAGCGACTTTCAAAAATTGCAGGACGCCGCGGGCCGCATATTCAAGGCGCCCCTTTACATCGTTGACCAGCCCAACATGCTGCTCTTGGACTTGCGCGCTCTGGCCAGGCGCCTTGTCGTGGAGCGGGGCGTAAAGATTATCTTCATCGACTACATCGGCTTGATCCAAATAGAAAACCGCAACGCGCCTGTTTACGAAGCCCAAAGCGAAGTTTCCAAATCCCTCAAGGCTTTGGCCCGCGAATTGGGAATCCCGATTGTCGCCTTGTGCCAAGTCGCGCGAGACGCCGAAGGAAACGAGCCAAACTTGGCGCAGCTGCGCGGTTCAGGCTCTATCGAACAGGACGCCGACGTCGTCATGTTCTTGCACCGCGAGCGTCTTAAGGGCGAAGAGCCCGCGCAGGAAGCCAAGCTAATCGTTGCCAAGCAGCGAAACGGCGCGACCGGCGACGTTCAGCTGACATACCTTCCGTCTTACACAAAATTTGAAAACGCGTCTTCCGAAGAAGAGTAGAACAAGGCTTTGCGTTTTATTTTTTAGCGCGTAAAAAAGGGCTGCCCAACTTTTAGGGCAGCCCCTTATTATTTTGTTTTACAATCTTTTGGCGTTAGTTTTTGCCGGTCAAGTTCTTGGCGGCTCCAACAGCCTTCTTGAAAGTCAACGACAAATCGTTGGAATTCAACACCAAGGGATTTCCGGTCAAGTCAGTGACCATGTAGCCGGCGGACGTCTTTATTATCGGAGAAGATCCGTTGATCGGAACCGGGCTCTTGACCTGAAGCTTTAAGTCAGGGCCGTACTTGCCGACAAAGAATCCAAGCTTGTCCTTGATCACGACAAGGTAGCTGCCTCCGTCTTCAAGCAATACCGAATTGTCGGAAAGGATTTCTTCCGATTCCTGGACAATCTCAAGCGACTCAGGATCAATCAAAACAAGCTTTACGGCGCCCTTGCCGGAATTCTCTCCAGCCACGGCGACAAAGCCTTTTCCTGTTTGGCTCATCGCGCGGTTTTTGATAACCTTTACAGGGCTCTGCTTAAGGATGACGCCGTCGTCTGTGTTAACCTTGACGATTTGCGAGTTGAGCTTTGCGTCAACCAACTTAAGTCCAAACACGCTTGCGGCCGAGGCGGCGGCCTTTTCTTCGGCGGCTACCTTTTCCTGGTCCTTGGCTATTTCCTTGCGCTCTTCCTGGGCTTCGCTCTGCTTTTTGTCAGCGGCGGCCTGCTGGCTTTCGGCCTCCTTCTTTGATTCGTCAGCCTGCTTTTGGGCTTCTTCGGCCTTTTCTTCTTGGGCCTTTTCTTCCTTCTTGGCTTCCTCTACCTCTTCTTTGGCTTTGTCGGCTTCCTTTTGGTCTTCTTGGGCCTGCTTTTGGGCCTCTTTGTCCTTGGGATTTTCCTCAGCCTTTTTCTTGGATTCGTCAGCCTTCTTTTGGGCGTCGTCAGCTTTCTTTTGAGCGGCCTGAGTCTCCTGCTTTTTTTCGTCAGCCTTTTTCTTTTCGGCGTCAGCGGCCTTTTGCTGCTCGGTCGCTTTCTTTTGAGACTCTTGGGCTTTTTCGGAAGCTTTTTCGGCCTCGCGCTCCTTTATGTCAACCATCTTTTTGCGGTCGTCGATGTTCTTTCCGTCCTCTTCCTTCATCGAGCTTACGACTTCCTTGTCGCTGATGACGCTTGTGTCAACCGCGCTTAGGCCGCCGGACGCGTCCGAAACAGGAATAACGATTTGGCTTTGGCCGGGCCATTCTGAATACTTTGTTGAAAGGCCGCACTTTTCGGCCGAAAGGTTATTGACGACAACGTCTTTGTACTTTGACTTAAACACGTCAAGGTTCTTGCGGTAGACGGCGTTGTAAACCGTAACGAACGTGGCGATCGCCTCTGCGTCAGACTCGCTGTAGGAGTAGGCGGCCGACAAGTAAGAGGCGATGATGTGCCTCAAGTTTCTGATGTGGTCAACTTCCGCTCCCGAACCCAAAATCAAAATGTCGGCGTCAAGCTTTTCCTTCGCGCTTGGGTCAATCGCGTGAATCACATAGTACTTAGCCTGGTTTCCGACATTGGCGGCCTTGGCTGAGTCCTTTCCAACCTCTTTTCCAAGAGAGGAACCGATTCCCTTGATAGCCTCAAGAGTGTCGACACGGGCGTGCGGGCCAGTGTAGTTTTCAAATTCGATTGTCTGCGAGACAGACTTCAATTCCTCTTCGTTTACCTGCGCGGCGTAAAAATTGGCGGCGGCAAAAAGAAGGGCCATTGCGACAAGTCCAAATTTTTTCATTATTCGCTCCTTATTGTATTGTATCACTATATCTTTAATTCCGCAAGTTTTTCGTAAATTTTTCGGGCGTTGTCCCGGGCGCTTTTTGGGTATTGCGGAAGCTGAAGGGTGGACAAAAGCTTCATTCCCCGGCTGTTGATCGCCGGCCGGCCCATAAAGCGGCACACCGAATAAAGCGCGGCGCAAAGCTCCCGCAAAAGAGCCTCCTGCGAGGCTTGCGCGTTCTTTATCAAAAGCTCGATCGAGCCAATCAAGGCGCCGCTTGGGTCGTAGCCGCAGTCCTGGACGGCCTTCAAGGCTGGAAGCAAAACGCTTTCGTCCGAGCTTAGCGAAAGGATTTTCGCCAAAGTTTTGCTTTGCTCAACCCCTCCAAAAAGGCCCAGCATGCCGATCGCAGCCGTAGACTCGCTCAACGAAAACGCAAAAAGCTCTTCTTGCTCAACAGTCGCGCTGGCTCCGACGCTGTTTTTGCTTAACGTTTTTTGAATCCAGTCGCCCACAATCCTGTCGTTGTCAAAAAGGTAGACTTTTTCATTTGGACCGTAGTTTCCGGCTTGCAAGGCCTCCTTGCGGGCAATGCCGGCCGCCAACCTGATTCTGGCAAAGTCTTCGCTTTGGCCTTGGTAAAAGGCCTTGTAATTCTTTTGGGAGGGGGCTGGAGCCTTTGCGCTTGGAGGGGCGGCCTTCAAGACCTTGTAGCCGACTGCGTCCCAATTTTTGCAAGTGAAAATCACCGCGCCGGAATTTCCGTAAAGAACGTAGTCCCACTCGCAGCCTTTCGCTTTTGGAGGAAACTTTACGCCGCGAACCCTTTTTCCGCCGGAGGAATGGATGGCCGCAAAGTCGGCCGAGGCGGCGAAAAATCCGTCCCTTGGGCAAGAAAAATATTCAAGGCTTTTAATTTCGGGAACGTCAAAAACCAAGGTTGCCTCGGCCTTTTTCAAGTCAATGGCCGCAACTTTCGTTCCTCCGCCCGAGCAGGAGGCGACCGCGATTTTGCCAGGCGAGCCGCATTCTCCAAAGAGAACCTTGGAGCCAAAAGCCGCTCCTTTTATGACCCACTTGGATTTAGCCTCGCCGCTTTGAACCTCGCAAAGGCCAAGGCTTCCGTCGTCAAAGGCCAAGAGCGCGCCGCCATCGGTTGAGGCCGCGCCGACCACTTTTCCGGCAAAAACTATTCTTTCCAACAGGTCTCCAAAAGGGCTAAAGCGCAAGGCCGCCGTCTTTCCATCAGCCAAGGCTTCCAAAAAGGCCAATACGCTTCCGTCGTTGGCTTGGACAGGAGCCAAGCTTTGCGAAAGCGGCTCAATCTTTTGCCTCCACTTAAGGATTCCGTTTATTCCAAGGCAGGCGGCCTCTGTTTTTCCAAAGACAAAGGCGCGGCCGTCCCGTCCCGGCAATACCGGCCATACTGGCTCAAAGTCAACGGCTCTTTGCCAAAGGACAAGGCCGGAATGATTTAAAAGGCAGACTTTTTTGTTCCTAAGCGCGACGTAAGAAAAGTCGCCGGGAGCGACGCTTATCAAGGGCAGGGGCGAGTAAGGGAGGCCCTTTTGCCAAACGACCTTTCCGCTTTCGCTAATCGCGCTGACCATCTTTCCGTCGGTCAAGTCAAGCCAGCCGTAGGAAGTCCTGGCCGGACGGCAAAGGGATTTTCCGCTTTTGACGCTAAGCCAAGAATACGAGGCTTTTCCCAAGTCGATGTCGGACAAAAGGCTTTGCTCCGGCTCTTGGCAAAAAAGCCGCCCCGAAAGCGAAAGAAAAGCGAAAATCATTAAAAACCGTCTCAACTTGTATCTTTTTCTATACATTTTTCTTCAAAATCATGCCAAAACGCATGTCAGCAAGCTTTCAATGTGGCTTGTCTGCGGATAAAAGTCCAAAAGCCTTATGTCGCTGACCGAATAGCCCGCGTCCGAAAGCCTCTTTATGTCCCTGGCCTGCGTGCTGGGGTTGCAGGAAAGGTATTTTATCACAGGAATACGGCTTGAGCAGAGCCAGTCCAAGGCCTCCCTTTCCATGCCGCTTCTGGGCGGATCGACGACCGCGGCGTCAAAATTTCCTATTCGTTCGACAAGGCTTTGAACGTTCTTTTTGACAAAGTCGGCGCCGCTTATGCCGTAGCTTTCGTGGGGCTTTCCGGCCATGTTTTGCTCGGCAAAAACCAAAGCGCCGCGGTTATGCTCGACCATGACGACGTTTTCAAAACAGTCCGCCAAAAAGACGCTGAAAGTTCCGGCCCCGGAATACAAATCCAAGGCGTTTTTGCCGGACAAGCCCTGGGTGACAAAGGGAATCGCCTTTTCCAAGACTTTAATGTTCGACTGGAAAAAGCCTTGCGCGTCAAAAAGGATTTTCTTTCCGCAAAGCTCTATTTGAACGGGGCACTGCTCGTTTTGGCTTACGCCCTCAAAGCGGCCCATCGGGCGTTTTTTTCCATGCTTTTTCTTTTCCTTGGCGCTCATCTTTTTGTAAGCCTTTTGTTCCGGGCGGGCCTCCCGTTCCAAAGCCAATGAAAGCTCTGGCTGGGCGCTTTTGTGGCCGAACAAAAGACCGCGGCCTTTGGGCCGTTCCCGCATCGGGCAAGCTTTTAGCCAGCCGTTTATCTCGGGAACGGCTACAAGGCAAGAGTCGATGGGGACAACTTCGTTTGTTCCGCGGCCTTCCATTCCGCCGTCATGCAGCTGAAAGCGGCTGCGGTAAGCCAAGGGCGAGCCGGAAACGACTTCGATTTGGGGAATCTTGACGCCCGCGCGCTCCATCAGTTCCGCCAAAACGCTTTTTTTAAGCTCTATTTGGCGGCCAAAGTCTATGTGCATCATGTTGCAGCCGCCGCAACGGCCGTAAAGGGGGCAGGCCGGCTGGACCCGCTCAGGCGAGGCTTCAAGGACCCTCACGATTTTCGCCTCGTCGTAGTCCCTAAAGCTTTTTGTTATTTCTATCTCAAGCTTTTCGCCGGGAACGGCAAAGGGAATGAACACGTTTTTGTTGTCTATTTTGGCAAGGCATTTTCCGCCAAAAACCATTTTTTCCGCAATAACGCTTGATAAATTCATTATATCAGTATATTATCATATTATTATCGGAGTTGCAATTATATGACGACAAACACATTTTACCAAACAATGCAGGACGGAACGGAAATCAACGTTATGCGCTGGATTCCCGACGGAGAAATAAAAGGCGTGATTCAGCTTAGCCACGGAATGAGCGAGCACAGCCTTAGATACGACAAGATGGGCTGCATCCTGGCCGAAAACGGCTGGGTCCTTTCGGCCCACGACCACCGGGGCCACGGAAAGACCGCGCAAAAAGCCGAGGCCGCGGGAACGGGCATGTTCGGCTATTTGGCCGACAAGGACGGCTTTAACAAGGTCGAAAGCGACTTGATGGAAGTCATACTAAACCTAAAGGCCGACTACCCCCAAAAAAAATGCTTTTTGGTCGGCCATTCCTTTGGCTCTATCGTAGCCCAAAACTTTATGGAAAAGCGCGGCGACGAGGTTGACGGCGTTGTTCTTTGCGGAACGACCGGCCCCCGCCAAGGAATAACCAATGTCGGCAAGGCTCTCTTTGGCCTTAACGCGCTTTTGCTCGGAAAAAAGCATAGGTCGCCGTTTGACGCCAACATCGCCTTTTTCGGCTACAACTCCAAGGTTCCCAGGCCCCGCAAAAGCAAATTCGCCTGGCTTAGCAAAAACGACTTTAACGTGCAAATGTACGAGGCGGACCAGTGGTGCGGAGTGACTCCGACCGCCGAATTCTTTTTGGAAATCGTCCGCGGCCTTCACCAAGTCCACAAGGCTCAGGCGATGAAGGCGATTCCCAAAAACCTTCCGGTTTACTGCATCTACGGCTCGGAAGACCCCGTCGGCGGTTACGGAAAGACCATAAAAAAGCTTATCCAAGCCTACAAGAACAACGGCATGACAGACGTAACCGAAAGGGTATGGCAAGGCGACCGCCACGAAATTTTCAACGAGTTTGACGGCGAGCAGGTCATTGACGACATGCTAAAATGGATAGCCGACCGCGCGTCTTGACTTGCGGCGCTCTTTTTTGCTAGAATGGCGCCATTGTGTTGTACCGCTATGGAAAAGATAAAAACGGACGGCCGGTAAAAAAGGCCGTTGTCTATACAAAAGAAGAGCATAAAATACCCCTAAACAAGATAGATCCAGACGCGATCGGCATAATCCGCCGCTTGAAGGAATCCGGTTTTTCGGCCTACATCGTTGGCGGAGCGGTCCGCGACCTTATTTTGGGAAACAATCCCAAGGATTTTGACATAACGACCGACGCGACGCCGTCAAAAATCAAGCGCATTTTCAGGAATTCCCGCATAATCGGAAGGCGCTTTAGGCTTGTGCACGTCTTCTTTGGCCCCAAAATTTTTGAAGTAAGCACCTTCCGTTCCACCGCGGAGGGCTCTATCGGAAACGACTTTGGCTCGATGGACGAAGACGTCATGCGCCGCGACTTCACGCTCAACGCGCTTTACTACGACCCCTTGCAGGAGCAGGTGATTGACTATGTGGGCGGCGTCCGCGACATAAGGAAGGGCGTTTTGCGGCCTGTCATTCCCTTGGACAGAATTTTCGTCGAAGACCCTGTCAGAATGCTTCGCGCGGTAAAGTATTCGGCCACCACCGGCTGCAAGATGAGCTGGTCTCTCCGCCACAAAATCAGAAAGTCGGCAAGCCTTTTGTCTCCCGTGTCGCCCTCGCGCCTTACCGAGGAAATGCTTAAAATCATAAACTCCGGCCACGCCTACGACATCGTCAGCGAAGCCTTGGACACCGACCTTTACATGTCCTTGCAGCCGTCGGCCACCGAGTTCATGTTCAGCGACAAAAACTTTGAAAAGTCCTACATGCAGAACTTAAAGCGCCTTGACGCGCTCAACGTTGTGGAAAAGGATGCCCGGCTTGGAAAGAAGCTCGTGTTCCTAATCAAGGACTTTATCTTGACTTTGACAGACTGGAAAAAAGAGATAGAAAAAAAATCCTCGGCCGGCGAGCTTTACATAAAGACTTGGGACCAGTGCCGCCACTTTGTGCTTCCGATGAATCCCCAGCGGACGGAATTGGAGTTCGCCATTAGAAGCGCCTTGCGCGAAATCGGCGTGAACATCCGGCTTCCAAAAGCGGACTCCGCCGGCGAAAGCAAGGAAGGCTCTAGAAAGCCCCGCCGCAGAAGGAGAAGGGCCCGCAACCCGCAAATCCGCGAAGAGTCCGACGCGCTCTGATTATTTTGTAATCTTGTCGATTATTATGCTCACTTCCTCAATCAAGATGCCGGTGAACTTTTCGATGTTGTCGATTATGTATTGCTGCAGCTTGTAAACCTCGCCGGTAAGCTGCTTGCCGAAGGGAACGTCGACCGTGATGATGATCCTGTAGCCGCGCGAATTGGTCTTAATCGTGATTTTTCGGACGCGGATGTTTTGGTCAAACTCGCCTACGCAGTGCATCGTCATTTGGGTCAGCGCGGCTTCGCTGATAGACACGCGGCCTTTCTTAGAAAACTCAGGCCTTACGACCGACTTTTCAAAGACTTCCTTTCCGGAGTTCTTTCTAAAGACGCGGGAGATGGGGCCGCTCTTGCTAAAGAAAACCTTGAGCGAGTCGTAAAAAATTTGCGGATAGTTTCTTTTTATCTCTATCGCGGGAACCGGAATCACGTGCTTTCCCTCGATTTGGCGGGAACGGATGGCCTTGTCGATTTCCTCGCGCGTGGCGATGTCCTCGATTTTAATCACGTTTTTCGGAGGCGGAAGCTGAAGGCGAGTGGCGATTTTTGTCGCCATTTTTTCAGACGTTCCGATTAAAAGAATTTTCCTGAACTTGTTTTGCCTGATTTTGAGCGCGATTTCGTCACGATGCTCCTTGTCGTCAAAGACGGCCACGCGCACGGCGCCCATGTATGTCTTTTCGCTTTTGGCGGACTTTCCGCCGATGATTTTGTCGTCAACGATTAAAAGGCCGTCGTCAATTATGGCGTTGATGCCGTATTTTTGCGCCAAAAGCTTTGCCTTAAAGCTTTTTCCGGTTCCGCTTTCGCCGACCAGCGCGTAGACTTGAATGTTCTTGAATTTATTCAGAAAATCGGAAAAATCCATCAAAAATATTTTAGCGCCACTATTTAAAAAAAGCAAGAAAATCTTGCGGCTCGGACGCGTCTATCGCGGGCGGAAGGCCCAAGGCGTTCTTTGGAAACTCCATCCTCATCGAGCGGAGGAAAAAGCCGGCGTTTTTTTCATGTCCGCCATCGCCCGCGCGTCCGCCAATAGCGCCGCCGCCGTAAGCCTTGTCTCCCAAAATGGGGTGTCCGCGCTTGGCGCTTTGCTCGCGTATCTGCCGCTTTCTTCCGGTAAAGATTTGGAATTGGACAAGGGTTATTTCCTTGCCGTTATAGGCGCCGCTTTTGAGGGGAGCCGCGATTGTCCGGGCCGCCTTCTTCGCTCCGTTTATTTCAAGCTCGTCGGTCCATTCCTCTTGGGCGGCCAAGCGGCCCAAAACGATTCCCCAATAGTATTTTTTTATCTCATGTTCCTTGATTTTTTGGCAAAACCATCGCGCGCCCTCGGCGGACTTTGACACGGCCAACAGCCCGCTCGTTCCCTTGTCCAGACGGTGAAGGGGTGCGGAGACGAACGAAAGGGAGTCGTTCGCGCGGCCTGAAAAAACTTTTGCGATCGAATCAGGTCCGTCGTGGACGGAAATGCCCGCGGGCTTGTCGATGAAAAGCAAATGCTCGTTTTCAAAGACGACCGGGTAGGGACATGGCGGCGCTTTTTGGGCGGAAGCGAAGGAAGCCGCCGGGATTGGGGCCAGCAAAAAAGACGCGACGCTAAGAAGGTCCCCCCGGCTTGTAAGGTCCGAGGCTTGGGCCTTTTTTCCGTTAAGGCGGACAAGGCCCTTCCTTAAAGCGGACAAAATCGCTCCCTGCGAATTTTCCGCCAAAAGCCGGCGCAAAATTCGGTCAAGCCTGCGGCCAGCGTCGTCGGCGCCCAATGTCCATTCCTTACGCTCCATGGCAAAGGATTTTAGCGCAAAAGACGGCTTCCTTCAACTCTTGAAAAAGAAAAGCGATTGCGCTAAAATATTGGAATGAATTTAGAGAAAAAAGTTTTGGCGGAAATTATCGCAAATCCAGTTTTCCAGGCTTGTTTGTTCAGCTGGTTCACCGCCCAATTCATAAAGACAGTCATAGGACTTTTTTCCGGAAGAATTCATTCTCTCAAAGCCATGGTCGAAAGCTTGATTTGGCGCACCGGCGGCTTTCCCTCAAGCCATACAGCCCTTGTGACAACGCTGACAACATGCGTCGGCTTTAGGTCCGGCGTTTCAAGCGACACTTTCATGCTTTCGTTTTGCTTTTTGCTGGTGACGATAAGGGACGCCTTGGGCGTTCGCCGCGCTTCCGGCTTGCAGGCAAGAAAGCTCAACGAGCTGGGAAACGACCTGGCCGACAAAAAAATGATTGACTACAAGCCTATAAAGGAGATTCTTGGCCACCGCCCGATGGAAGTGATATTCGGCGCGATATTGGGATTCTTCATAGGCTTGGGATTCGCGGTTTTATAGAATATGGAATGCTTCAAAAAGTTCGCGGCTCCCGCTTTGGCGGCGCTAATGATTCTACTCATAATGTTTTTGCTAAAAAGCGTTCCCTCCTCAAAGCTTTGGAAAGGCTACACGACATTAAGCGTGCCCGCGGAAGCCAACAAAGACTCAATCAACGCCTTCTTGTCAGACCAAAATTGCGGCGACTACATAGCATTGGAATACCAGGACGAAAAATTTTCAAGCGCCTACGAGGACGCGAAGCGAAAATATTTTTTTGACAGAGACCAGGCTTTCCGCATCTACTACATTCCCGACTCAAATTTAAGGGGGGCGCAAAAGGCCGCCCGGGAAATTCAAAGCCAGCTCCATCTTGACGCGATTCTTGGAAGCAAGGCGTCCTTTCCGTATTTTACGGCAATAGTTTGCATTTTTGTTTTCGCGGCATTTTTGTTTTTCGCGGAAAACAGGCTTGTCTTTGCGGCAGCGTCGCTGCCCGCGCTTTTCTTCGCCTTTTGCAATCCATTTTACGCCGCGGCCGCTTCCGTTTGCCTGGAGCTTTACGCCTTGTTCTTGGCGCAAAAGCTTTGGCGCAGAAAGGAGTGCGTTCAATGCGCGGGCAAAAATCCATTTATAATTGTTTTCTTGGCGGCCGCCTTTTTAATATCTTTTGCGGCTGGCGGGGCGAGGCCCTTTTACTTTTTGCTGAACATCGCTTGCGCCTTGTGCCTTCTTTTTTTGAGGCTGAACATTGAAATCCATTCAGAAAAAACAGCCCGCTTTTTGCCGGTCTTAATTAGAAGCGCAAAGAGAATGAACGTCCTTAGCGTAAAGAACGTAAGAAAAACTTCCTACACGGCGCTAGGCGTTTTCGCGCTTTTCATCTTTCTTCTTGCGGGAAGCGACTTTGTCTCCTCGGAAGGCGGCAAGGGCTTGTTTTTTCCGGCCCCAACAGAGTATAATGAAGTCCAATGCGACTTCCCGACCATGAACGATTATTACGCGCAAGCTTGGAACGCTAAAACCGCTCCTTACAGATCGCTCAACCAGGAATATTCCGCCGCTCCCAAAGAAGGCGAAACCGCGATAATGACGCATTACGTCAAAACGCCAAACGGAATTCAAAGCGAATCGGCAGTCGTTTGCGCCTACGACAAGGCTTTTAGAAAAGAGGCCGCGGCGCGATTGGATCTTCCTGGCAAGGCTCCGCTTGAAAAACTATGGAGAGCGCAAGGAAGAAATTTTTCCGTCAAATATTCGACAGGCGGAAGCGAGAACGCAAGCCTTGGCGTCGCCGCGGCTTTGCTCTTTGCCATGTTGCCGTCGCTTTTCGCGGCGCTTTATTATATTTTTGCATTGAAACGGGGAAAATATGTTTCCTGATTATGTAGTCAAAAAAAAGGACCTGGTTCAGTCCGTAACGACAGCTTTTTTGCCTCGCAAGGTTTTGATTCCCTTAAAGCAGGAGTCTGGAGTCTTGTGCGCGCCGCTTGTAAAAAGAGGCGACAAAGTCCAAGAAGGGCAGGTAATCGCAGAAGACGCATCCGGAAGCGACTCGGCTAAAATTCACTCCTCAATTCCAGGCCTTGTTCTCGGACTAAAAAACTGCGCGGAGCCAGACGGCCGCAACGGCTGCGCGGTGGAGATACAGTTGAACGGCCAATTCACCCATATCGGAAAAAGCCTAAAAACTTTTGACTGGCTGTCTTGGGGCGCGTCTTCAATAACGAACAGAATAAGCGCGCTTGGAATAGTCAACACATTCTCGATGAGAAACGGCCGCTCGCTTTCGGCGGACATAAAAGAGTCGATTGACAACCAAGGAAAAAAAGTTTTCGTAAGGCTCTTTGACGAAGATCCCTCTTGCCAAACCGATTTCGTTTTGACAAACTCCCAGTTTGAGAAAATCCAAAAGGGCATCGAAATCCTAAAGAAAATCCTTTCTCCCGAAGAAATTGTTTTCGCCGTTCCAAAAGACACAAGCCTGCAAGGAAAAATCACAGCCTTTAAATCCGAAAGCGAGGACTCCGACACAAAAATCACGCTCATTCCATTTGACACAAGGCTTTATCCAATCGGAACAAAAGAGAACATAGCGTTCCGCTATAAAAAAATAACCAAGTCGACCGTCAATGAGCGCGAAATAGCGAAAAAGGAGCTTTTTGTAGACGCGACCACTATGGCTGTTTTATCCGAAGCCTTGATTTACAACATTCCCGTCGAGCGCGTTTATGTTCACATTTCCGGCGACTGCTTAAAGTCAAGCGCGGTGCTCAAGGCTTGCGTTGGAGCGAGTTTCGGAAGCCTTGCCGAACAGCTGGGCCTTGAAACGAAAAAAATCGGAAAGATTATTGTCAACGGCCACTTGAACGGCTTTTCAGTTCCGTCTTTGGACACGCCCATCACAAAATGGGTCAAAAGCGTTTCTTTTATAAGCAAGACTGACGTGGCTGACTATTCAAGCGGCTTTTGCATGGGCTGCGGAAAGTGCAGCACGGCTTGCCCGGCAAAGATTTACCCCAACGTTCTATACGGCTATTTAATCAAGTCTATAAAAGTTCCCCAAGACTTCATCAGGGCCAGCCTTTTGTGCATAGAGTGCGGAGTTTGCAATTCCGCGTGCCCGACAAAACTTCCCTTGGCGGAAATCGTAAAAATTTTAAAGGACAGGCAAAATGCATAGCACAGTTTCACTAGCGCCTTTTACTAGCTTTTCAAAGTCCGCGCCCTTAAGAACTTTTTTGTTTTGGTGCGCTCTTGTTCCCCAGCTCGCGATGCTTTTCGCAAGCGCCAGCTACCGCTCGCTTCTTTTGGTTTTGGCGGCAGTCTTGGGAGCCTTTGCAAGCGAAGCCAGGAATTATATTAGAAAAAGGAACGTAAGCCTGTCCGCGGCCTACGCGCTTTTGTCAGGAACTTTGACAGGCCTTTTTTTGCCTCCGGAATTTCCGATAGCCAGCGCTTTTTTCACGACCTTTTTGTTTATGTACGCCGCTAAAAACATCTTTGGAAACTCCGGCGTGTCATGGATAAATCCCGTCGCGCTGGCCGTGACAGGAGCCTGGTTCGTCGGCCATTTGTTCTTTGGCTCTTTCTCAATTACAGGCGCCGATTTGCTTTCAAAAAATCCGTCCCTCAATTTGATTGACGGAGCCTTGCTGACCAACGGCGTAGACGAAAAAATAACGCTTTTTTTAAACGACACAATTTTCAGCTTGTTTGACGTTTCAATTCCCAACGGATACGTCTCGCTCTTTTGGGACAACCACGCGGCGATTCCGGCCTTTAGGTTCGCCTTTTGGACTTTGCTCTCATCCCTGTTTTTATTCGCCTTTGGTTTCGTCAACATTGAGATACCAGCAATTGTTCTTTTAGTTTACTGCGTTCTAGTAAAATTTCTTTCGCCAGTCTTCACTGGAGGGCTTCCCAGGGAGGGAGACTTGCTTTTGGCTTTGCTATCAAGCGGAATCTTGTTCTCGTCAGTATTCTTAATATATTGGCCCGGAACGGTTCCATTCTCCTTGCCGGGAAAAATATTTTACGGAATCTTTGGCGGCGTTTTGGCCTTTGTCTTTTGCGGAACCGGAACGTCTCCTTTTGGCGCGGTGGCGACAGTTCTTTTTATGAACATCATCTCGCCGGCCTTGCAAACTTTTGAAACCAAGTCCATTAGAAAACGCTTGTCCTCTCTTTTGGCGCTTGAATTGGGGGAGGGCGGCAAATGAACGAAAATGGAAAACGACAGCTTTTTCAATCCCTGGTTTTTACCGGAATAATTTTGGCGTTCTTTGTGATTTTGGCGGCCCTTGTTTTTGCCGGCAAAAAAAATTGGGAAAAAGGCCTAAGGCTGGCGGTTGAGCAGCTCTTGCCTGCGAATGAATGGCAGTGCGGAGACATGATTCCCGTAAATTCAAGCTACAGCGTAAGCGCGGCCTGCTTTAAGGTTGCCAACATAAAAGCGCCGTCAAAAAAATCTTACGCTTTGATACTTAGAATTTCCAGCTACTACGGGCCGCTTCCAGCCGTCTTCCTTTTTCAAGACGACAAAGCTGTCTTTCAAGGAATAGCTTGCTTCAACAACTCCGTGGCGCGCGAATTTGCCGAAAACAAATTCAACCGCCAGATGGACTATTGGACAGAAACAGCCGCATTGATCGTTCGCCGGGCGTTGGCCGCCCAGGAGGCTTCAAAATGAAAAAGAACCTTTACTTTGTTTTTATCGCGGCCTCGTTCGCGCTTTTAATCGCGGCGCCAGGACGTTTGGCTTACGGGCTTCCCTTGATTGTCGAACTCAACATTTTGATGGCGGCGACAAGAGCCTTTTATTCTTTTGTCAAAAAATTCGACATGGGCGGCGTCACTGACATTCTTGCAGTTTCATTCATCGTTTTCTTGACGGCGTCCTTCAAGCAATTGTTGATTTTATTTTCGCCTGTAATCGCTTTAACGCTAAGTTTTTGCATTTACATTCCCGCGCTATCCGTTTTCTTATTGGCGAGCGTTTTCCAAGCCCAAGGCGGCGGCGAAAAAATCGGCTTTGAATCGACATTTTGGTTCAGCGTGTTCGCGCTTGTTTTCTTTTTGCTTAGGGATATTTTAGGGTATGGAACTTTGTCGCTTCCTGTTCCAAACGGAATAAAGGAATCATACTTGTTCAATTCATACGACACAGCGTTCCTGTCGTTCTTTGCGACGATTCCCGGAGCCTTGCTTGTTTTGCTTTTATGCATGTCGTTCTTGCTGACCGTTCAACTAAAGATGAACACAATCGAAAAAGCGGGGGTGGCAGATGAGGATAATTAACGCTATATTGTTTTATTCGCTTTTTTGTTCCGCTGTTTTTATTTATGGCGTCGGAAGCTTGCAAGCCGCAGAATCAAGCTTGGCAAGAAAAAAAATCGCCGTGACTTGGATAAAGTCATTGTGCAGCGTTCTTACCGCGATTTCCCTAACATACTCTTTTATCCAGCTATTGCTGCTTCCAACAGGCTTGGCGGAGCTTTATCCTTTGGCGGCCTTGCTGCTTTTTGCCGGAGCGAGCGTTTTCTTCGAAATCATTTTCCAATTGACGACAAAGAAAAGTTCCGCCGAATTTTCCGTTTCTTTTTTAACTGTCTTGCTAGCTTTAAACGAAGGCGAAAGCCTTGCCGAGGCCATCGCGATCGGCGCGTGCTGCCTGGCAAGCTTTTACATCTTGATTCCTTTTTTGTTCACTTTCACAAACAAATTGTCTTCGTCAAAAAACACTGACGTTTTTAGGCAAAAGACTGCTGTTTTCCTGTGCATAGTGATTTTGATGATGGCGCTGTTCGCGCTTAACATTTCTTGGATTAACGCAGGAATTTAACGATGGTTTTGAAAATATTTTTATTGTTTTTGTTTTTGGTAATTATCGCGCTTTTTGTCGTAGTAATTGCGAACATTTTTTTGCCAGCGATAAAACAACAGCTTTTAAAGAACTCGGACTTTATTTTTTCTCCAATCGAAAAAAACTACATTTATAGGGTAGTGGACAACAATTTGCCGGTTTCAGACAAGCGCGCCGTAATATTAAGCGATCCAAAGCAAGAAAAAAAGCTTAGGCTTGACTACAACGGCATCCACAGTTGCGCGATCATAGCGAAATTCTATGGTTCCTTGACCGAAAACATCAATGACTGCATCGGTTACGGAGATTGCGTGAAAGCCTGCCCCCAACAAGCCATAGAAATTCATAACGGAACGGCGATTGTCACCGACGCTTGCTGCGGCTGCGGCTCTTGCATCCTAAGCTGCCCCAAGAATTTGATAGAGCTCTTTCCAAAAAGCCAAAAGTCAGTACAATACAAAAATAATGTAGAAAAAACAAGCAGTATTGAAATTCCAAGCAAAAAAGACTTTAAATTTTGGAAGACTTGGTATAAAATACTAAACTAGAAAAAAATGTCAATGCATCGCGTTTGCCTGGAATACATAGGCAGTTCGACAGAGTTTCAAGACGACGCCTCATATCAAGCGGCCTACAAGAATGTGTACAAGCCGCTTGGCGCGATTTTGTTCGCGATGCCGCAGCTAAAATTTTCATTTTACTTTACCGGCCCGCAAATCGAATTCTTCAAAAAGAAAAATCCGGAATTCTTGGACTTGCTTAAAAACTTGATTGCGCGAAAGCAGGTCGAGATGATTGGCGGCGGCTACTACAATCCGATTTTCCCCTTGATTTTTCCGGTTGACCGCGCCGCGCAAATAGAAAAGCTTACTTTGGCCCACAGGCAGAATTTTGGAAAAAGGCCAAGAGGCGCGACGCTTTTTTGCGACAGCTGGGACCCCTCGTTGCTTACGACATTGGACGCGGCCAGCCTGGAATACGTTTTGCTTGACTCAAGCCTTTTGCCAAAAGACAAAAACCATTTTCTTCCGCTCGTAATGAACAACTTGGACAAGTCCACGTTGATCCTTCCAGTGTATTCAAATTTGGCGGCTAAAAAAGACGAAAGCCCCAAAGAGTTGTTCGCAAGGGTGGCCGCCGCCTGCAGGGCCGCCGCCAAAAGCGATCCCGAAAACTCAGGCTGCGACAGAATGCTTTGCGTTTCCTATGACATAAACTCAATCAAAGCTTTGCTCAACAAAGATTGGATGAAAGAGGCGCTGGAGTTGGTTCAAAACGAACAAAAATGCTCGCTGGACTTGCCTTATGACTGCGTAAAGGCCGCCAGCGTCTTTCTTCCTTGCTACATTCACGCCGGCATAAACAAAAACATCGCGCGCTGGTGCTTCACGCCATACGAGCCGGTGGAGCAAAAGGACAACTATCCGGCAAACATTTACGACTACCTGCAAGTCTACAAAACAAGCCATTCTCTTTTTGACAGAATGATGAACGTGAGCATTCTTGTAAACCAATGCCACGGCGACAAAATGCGAAAGAACGCCGCGCGCGAAAAGCTTTTGGCCGCGCAATGCGGAGACGCTTACGTTTGCCGCTCGTCCAACGAGCTTGCGACATTCAAAGAAAGGCAAAACGCTTATAAAAACCTTACCGAGTCGGAGCGCTTGGTTCGCGAATGCTCCGCCTTTAAGGAATCGGTCACCAGCTACGACTACAACGGCGACGGCTTTAAGGAATATGTCTGCCGCTTGGAAAAATGCAATGTTTGCGTAGGAAGCGACGGCGGCTCGATTTTTGAGCTTGACGTAATGAAGGCCAGCGGCAACTACGCCGACAATATTTCGCGCGTGCAAAAATACGACGGCCTTGACGACAATTACTTCCGCGGAATCTTCGTTGACCACTTGTTCGAGGACGAGGAGGCAAAGAAGTATTGCAAGGGCGAGCCTTGCAGAAACGGAATGTTCTCCGCCAAGCGCTACAAGGAAGTCTTGTTCTCAAGCCAAAAGCAGGAAATCCATTTTGAGACAAAGACAAAGTTCTCAACCTTGGACCAGCCGATTCTCTTAAAGAAAAACTACATCGTCAAGTCAAACGGAATCACAGTTCAATACATTCTCAAAAACGAAGGCCCTATAGCGGTGCAAGGAAAATTCGCGGTAGAGTCAAACTTCGCGGAACTAAACCTTCTAAACCCCAATTACAAACCCTACAGCATTGAAATCGTCTCAGGCCAAGACATCGTTTCCGGCACAAGCGCCGAAGCCTGCTGCAAAAGCGTAAAGGAAGGCTTTGTCCCAAAAGCGTCAGCGGTTCAAATAACAGACTCCAATTCCAACGTTTCCTTTATGTTCACGCCCAACGAGGAGGCTGGGGTAACCTTCTTTCCGGTAAACATCAAGAGAAGAAACATGGACACCGACATCGTTCAAAACGAAAGCAAAACCTTTGTGGCTTCGTTCATTTGGGACGTTGACCTTGCCGCTTCCATGGAAGTCGAAAAGACAATAAGCCTCGCGATCACATACACTAGAAAGCACCGCAAAAGCTCTTCGGAGAAAAATTAAAAATATCGCCGCAAAGGGCTTGACACTTTTTCCCAAAAAGAATAATATGGTTCTTACGTTTGACGCTCAAACGTAACTGCTGCCTTAGCTCAGCTGGTAGAGCACGTGATTTGTAATCTCGGGGTCGTGGGTCCAAATCCTACAGGCAGCTTATTTTGGGGAGTTTCCCGAGTGGTCAAAGGGGACAGACTGTAAATCTGCTGGCTAAGCCTTCGTAGGTTCGAATCCTTCACTCCCCACAAACTTTTAATTAATACTTTGTCTGACGATAATTGCTTTTACAAAAACGGACTTTCCTTTGAATGCCAACGCTGCTCAGACTGTTGCAGGCTTTCGCCCGGCGTTGTTTATCTTTCCAAAAATGATTTGACAAGACTCTCCGAATGGTTTAAAATTAGCCAAGCTGATTTCATAAAGAACTATTGCCGATGGGTTCAATATTACGGAAACAAAGAAGCCTTGGCCCTGCTAGAAAAAAAGAACTATGATTGCGTTCTTTGGGGTGAGGGCGGTTGCCTTGCTTACGGAGCGAGGCCCGTTCAATGTTCAACCTATCCTTTTTGGTCGTGGATTGTTCAAAGCGAGCAAAGCTGGAACGAAGAGGGCAAGAGCTGCAAGGGAATCAACTGCGGAAGGCTTCGTTCGCAAAAAGAGATTGACGAGCAAAAATTTTTGTACGAACACAACCTTCCAATCACACGCGATTTGGAGAGTGTCATTTGAAAATTGTTTTTTGGGGAACGCGAGGCTCAACGCCGTCCCCGTTGTCAAAAGAACAAATTCAAGCGAAAATCATCGCCGCGGTTATGCGCATTCAAAGCAAAGACATAATCAACGCTGACGCGCGCCAGAGATTTTTGGCCTCGCTTCCGGAATACATTTACGGAACTACGGGCGGAAACACGCCTTGCGTCCAACTGATCGCGAATGACGGAAGCCATATAATCTTTGACGCTGGAACAGGCATCCGCGTAATGGCAAAAAAATCGCAGGCTCCGGAAAACCATCATTATTCAATACTGTTCTCGCATATGCACTGGGACCACATTCAAGGCTTTCCTTTTTTTGACCCGATTTTCAATCCCAAAACAAAAATAGACATTTACTCTCCCTTTCCGGATTTTGAAAAAAAATTTTCCGAGCAAATGAAATCTCCGTTTTTTCCCGTTGATTTTAGCGCGGTAAGGAATCGATTGAATTTTATAACCGTTGAGCCAGGAAAAGAATTCCAAATCGGGAGCGTAAAGCTCAATTGCTGCAAAATGAGCCACCCTGGCGGCTCTTACGCTTATTGCGCCGTTGAGAACGGAAAAAAATTTGTCTACGCCTCCGACGTCGAACTATATCTGGACAACGACCGCTATGAAAACGAAGTGAGGAATGTTTTTCAAAACGCCGACGTCGCCGCGCTTGACTCCCAATACACAATGAAAGAAGCGATAGACAAAATAAGATGGGGCCACTCGCCGTTTTCGTACGCCGTCGACTTTGCCGCGCAAATGGGAATTTCAAAAGTGTTCCTTTTTCACCACGAACCGGAGCACGACGACAAAAAGCTTGACACGATACTGCATGCGGCAAGATGGTACGCCAAGTTCATCGTTCAAGCGGCCGTCAAGGTCAACCTTGCGACAGAAGGAACGGAGATTGATCTATGAACAACGAAGCCTTTTGCCTGACATATAACTTTACATGCGAAGAACTCAAGGCCTTGGCCGCGATTGCCCGCGAAAACCAAGACAAAATCCCAAAAACTTTGTATAATTTTTCCAGGGAAGTCCAGAACAAAGTTTATTCCTGCATGTCAATAGACGAGGTTGAAAAAATATACAGAAGATGAAAAACTCAAGGAAAATCAAGATAGCCGCCATCGCAATCGCCGCGCTCGTTCTTGCCGCGGCTTTTTCGGCCTATGCCGCCTTAAGGACTCTGACAAGCGCCCGCGACACCAATGAAAGCCAAACCAGCATTCATCTTAAAATAGAGAAGGGCGATTCGGCAAAAAAAATCGCGGCCATTTTGGAAGAAAGCAAAATCATAAAAAGCCGCGCGGCATTCTACGCCTTGGCCCGCTTTCCAAAGGCCGCCGCCTTTCTTTTCGGACAAAGCAGTGAAATTTTTTGCGTAAAGGCGGGCGTCTGCGACTTAAGCAGCGCGATGGACGCGGCCCAAATTTACCAGGAGCTTTCGGCGGGCCGCGAGGAGCTTGTAAGCGTTTCAATCCCGGAAGGCTTGACGATTTCTAAAATCGCGCAAAGGCTTGAAAAAGCCGGCGTTTGCCTCGGCAAAGACTTTCGCGCGGCGGCAAAAGGCCGGGAGGGCTTTTTGTTTCCCGACACCTATTCACTGGCGCCGGAAAGCGACGCAAAAACGGTTGTTCAAATAATGGCCGACAACTTTTACCAAAAAATCTCAGGCGTTCCGTCGCTTTCCGCCATTAAGGGCGACAAGGAAAAGCTTTTAAAGACCGTGACGCTCGCTTCGATAATCGAGCGCGAATACCGTTCCGCCGACGAAGCGCCTTTGATAGCGAGCGTCTTCACAAACCGCATAAAAAAGGGCATCGGCTTGTATTCCTGCGCGACGGTGGAATACGTAATCACGGAAGTTTTGGGCCGGCCGCATCCAGACATAATCACTTACGACGACCTTAAAATTCAAAGCCCCTACAACACTTACCTAAACGCGGGCCTTCCGCCTGCCCCGATTTGCAACCCTGGCCTTGTCGCGCTAAAGGCCGCCGCTGAGCCTGCGGCGACTGACTTTTATTACTTTCAGCTTATGGACGAAGCGGCCGGCCGCCATGTCTTTACAAAGACTCTTTCTGAGCATGTCCAACAGGGCACGATATTCAAGACAAAGAAGGCGTCGCGCTGATGGCAGGCCGAATCACCCAAGACACAATCGAGCGCGTCCGCCAGTCAGCCGACATTGTCTCAGTCATAAACGGCTACACAAACCTCAGCCAGCGCGGCTCGCAATATTGGGGCTGCTGTCCCTTCCACAACGAAAAGACGCCTTCGTTCACCGTCGATCCGATAAAAAAATTCTACCATTGCTTTGGATGCGGCGTCGGAGGGGACGTAATCAAATTTACGATGGAGATGGAAAAGCTTTCCTATCCTGACGCGATTCAAGAGCTTGCGAAAAAATACAACATAGAAGTGACTTACGAAGGCGGCTCCTACGTTCCGCAAAAGCAGGACCAAGACTTGGAACAAATCCGCGAAGTCTACGACCGCATCGCAAGCACCTTTCATTTTTTCTTGACGCAAAACCAGCAGGGGCGGGACGCGCTTGAGTACATAAAGGGCCGCGGCCTGACCGACGAAACCTTGGCAAAATTCAAGCTGGGCTACGCGCCGGCCGACCGCCGCTGGCTTAAGAATTTTCTTAAAGGCAAGAATTACTCCGACGCCTTTTTGCAAAAGACTGGCCTTTTCAGCAAAAAATACCCGGACGTGTCGCTTTTTTCAGGCCGCCTGATTTTTCCGATTTTTGACAGAAAAGGGCAGGCCGTCGCCTTTGGAGGCCGCATTTTGGGGGAGGGCGAGCCAAAGTACCTAAACTCGCCGGAGCTTCCGCACTACCATAAAAGGGAGACCCTTTACGCCTTTAACTTCGCCAAGAACGCGATTCACCAGCAAAAGGCCGCGATTTTGTGCGAAGGCTACATGGACGTAATCGCATACCACCAATGCGGAATCGACATAGCGGTTGCCCCGCTTGGAACCAGCCTTACCGAGCAGCAGCTGAAAATTCTGCAAGGTTTTTGCGACACGATTCTCTTGTCCTTTGACTCGGACGGAGCGGGGCAAAAGGCCACAAAGCGCGCCATCTTGATGTGCCGGCAATTCGGCCTTACCACAAAGATAATACGCCTTGAGGGCGGCAAGGACCCTGCCGAAATAATGATAAAATTTGGCGCCGAAACCTTGACGAAACAGGTTCAAAATGCTATATTAGATGTTGATTATCTGTTGTCTAAAATAAAGGCGCAATATCCGTCGGAGTCTCCAGAAGACAAAACAAAAGCCGCCTTGGCTTTCTTTCCGTACGTGGATTCCCTGCAATCAGACATTCAGAAAGAATCAAGCCTTGACCAGTTGGCCGGGGCCTTTAATCTTTCGCCGGAGGCCGTTAGAAGAGACTTCAACAATCGCAGCCAAGCGCGCTCGCGTCTGGATTCAAGGTCAAAACAGTCTGACGGAAATCAAGTTCGGCCGATAAAGCTAAACGCCGAGCTAAGGGCCGTTCTGGCAGTTCTTTCCAATCCCGATGAGTATCAAAAAATGCGGCGCGAACTTAACAGCGATGACTTTGAAGACCCCTTGGCAAAAGAATTGTTTATAAAATTGGAGGAGCGTTACAAGCAGGGCAATTTTTCATATATGTCTGTTTTGGAACTGTGCGACGCCAACGTACAGCAAATGGTCACTGCGGTTACCGCCAGCGGCGAGTTTTCAAAAGAAGAAAACCAAAGCGAGGCGGAATTCAAGGAAACGCTTGACCGCATAGTTTGGGACAGCATAAAGTTAATCAAAAGGAACGCGCTAGAGCGGCAACGTAAAAAACTAAACGAACGCCTTAGGGATTTTACCCCGACAACTCCTGATGATGAAAATTACCTCCAAACGCTAATCTCCGAAATTTCGCAGTTGGACAAGCAAATCCAATTGCAGAAAAAGTAAGGAAAAAAAATGGATAAAGAAGAGCTTGACTCTTTGCTTTCTAAGATTACAGAAAAAGGCAAAAAAGAATTTAACTGGGACGAAATTTCCGACATTCTCGGACAAGAGGTAGTCAACGACCAAGAAAAAAGCGAAGCCTTGATGGCGGAACTTGAAAAGCGCGGAATTCTCATTCAAGAAGAGCTTCCGCCAGATTTGCCTGACGACGAAGACGAGGACAACCTTGTCGTGGACGACGAGGACGCTGATATTGCCGAAGACCAAGAGGCAAAAATCGCCGAGCAAGCCGAAAAAGAAGCCGCGATGACTTCCAAAAAACGTTTGGTCAGCTCCGACAAAGACGGCGCCAATACGGACGATCCGATTCGCCTTTACCTCCGCGACATCGGAAAAGAAAATCTTTTGACCGCGGAAGAAGAGGTCACGCTTTCCAAGCAAATGGAAAGCGGCGAAAACATCATTAAAGACGTTATCAAAGGGTCTGGAAAATTAATTCCTGAATTCTTTTCTGTCGCCCAAAAGGCTTTTCAAAGAATCGACATGCACGAGCAAGGCAGGCCGCGCAAGGAAATCAACGAGGAAATGGCCGAAAAGCGCCGCCTCAAGAGCGCCTACTCGGAATACCTTAAGCCCATTTTGCCGGAAATCAAGCAGTACATGACGCTCAAGCGCCAATTGTTTGAAGTAGACTCTAACGTAAAGATTCTTGAGAACAAGGACATCTTAAAGCTTCAGAAAAAAATTCTTCCGTCCCTTCAAAAAGCCGACATTCAAACTGAGGAACTTGAAAAATTCTCAACGGAATTTATTGACGCAAAGCAAAAAATCGAGGAGTACCAACACCAGCAGGAAAAGCGCATGAAAGAATTGCGCGTAAAAGACCCCGCGGATTTGCGCCGCCTTGGAAGACGCCTTGCCATTCGAAGCGAGTCTGCAAAACTTGAGAAAGAGTTGGGAATGAACGCCGACGACATCCGCGAAGTTTATTCCAAAATCCAAAAAATAGAGCGCCGATTGGTTCGCCTTGAATTTGAATTTGAGAACAGCATCGAAGACATTCTCAAAATGGAAAAAGAAATCGAACGCGGCCGCAAGATGATGGAGAACGCCAAGAACCATTTGATCAACGCCAACTTGCGCTTGGTTGTAGCCATCGCAAAAAAATACACAAACCGCGGCTTGCAGTTCTTTGACTTGGTTCAGGAAGGAAACATCGGACTCATCAAGGCTGTAGAAAAGTTTGAATACCGCAAGGGCTACAAATTCTCAACATACGCCACTTGGTGGATCCGGCAGGCAATCACCCGCAGCATCTCAGACCAAGCCAGAACGATTCGCGTTCCTGTGCATATGATCGAGCAAATCAACAAGGTTGTCCGCGAAAGCCGCAACCTCATGCAAAAATTCGGCCGAGAGCCCACCGACGACGAAATCGCCCAGCAATTGGGTTGGGCGGTCGCTCGCGTAAAAACTGTAAAGAATGTGGCTCGCGAACCTATTTCTTTGGAAACGCCGATTGGAGAAGAAGAGGATTCATTGCTCGGAGACTTCATCGAAGACAAGGAAGTTGAGAATCCCGCAAACCAGACGGCGTACACGCTCCTTAAGGAACAGCTTAGCGGAGTTTTGTCATCGCTTCCGCCCAGAGAGCAGGAAGTGCTTAAAATGCGCTTTGGCCTTGAGGGCGGTTATTGCTTGACTCTGGAAGAGGTCGGCCTTTACTTCAACGTTACCCGCGAAAGAATCAGGCAGATAGAAGCCAAGGCCTTGCGACGCCTCCGCCATCCAAGAAGGGCGACAGGCTTAAGGGACTACATCGAAATATGATTTTGAGCAAATTGCAAGGATTTTCAAGCCCTTGCAATTTCTTTCACTATATTGTATATTTTTTTAATTAAGGTAAGGGGAATGTCAAATGGAAAAGACACTTGATACAAAAGTTTTTGACAATTTGGAAAAGCTTCAGGTCGTTTTGTCTGCAAAGTACCAGATTCAGGCCAAAATTGAAGACGTGCCCAAACAATTGGAAACGCAAGAAGAATTGCTTTCCCGTCTCAAAAAGGAATACATAGAAAAGAATTCCAAGTATGAAGAGTTGAAGAAAAAGGTCGACGGCTTAAAAGAAGAATTGGAAGAAGTCGTCAAATTGCGCGAAGAAGGCGAGAAAGGAATGGACAACATTTCCACCCATCGCGAATACGAAGCGCTTGAAAAGCAAATCTCAGAAGCCGGCGAAAAAGAAAGCGGCCTTCGAAAGGAATTGGACAAAGAAGAAAAGAACTTGGCCGAACTTGACGAGTTGATAAAAGCCGACGAGAGCGTGATTAAGTCTCAGGAAAAAGACTTGAACGAAGCCCGCGCCTCTTTGGACAAAGAAGCCGGCAGCCTCAAGAAAGAGCTTGCGTCATTGGAAAAGAAGGAAGCCAACATTTCAGCCAACATTGATCCGGAAATTACATATAAATTCCAGCGCATAATCCAGCGCAACAACGAAGGAATCGTTTATGTAAAGAACGGCGTTTGCGGCGGCTGCCACATGATTTTGCCAGCCCAGTTCGCCCTTGAAGTTCGCGAAGAAAATGAAATCTTGTTTTGCCCCTATTGCAGCAGAATCTTGCGCTGGCAAGAGACTAAAGACGGCGAAGAAGAAGATTACTTCACAATGGACACAGCCGGCAGCCTCGCTGACTTGGATGACGAAAGCGACGCTTACGACGAAGACGATGACGACGACATCAACGAAAACGAAGACGATGTTAAAGACGATGACTTGCTCGACGATGAGGATGAGGAAGAAATCGAAGACTCTGACGATGAAGAGTCTGAAGAATAAGGCATAATTGCAGAAGAAATATAACCGCGCCGTTAATTAATTATGACATTTTTTAACGGTGAGGCAAAGTCCGGGCTCCGCCGGAAAAAATGCCGGGTAATTACCGGGAGAAGAAGGGCAGTTGCAAATTGTCGCATCGCGATTTTTTGCATAACCCCTTGTTCTACAGATAGCGCAGCAGAAAACAAACCGCAATTTTGCGCAAGCTAAAATTGCAAGGGTGAAAAGGCGGTGTAAGAGACCACCGGGCGTTTGGCAACAAGCGCCGCATTGCAAGCCTCATTTGGAGCAAGGTCAAGAAGCGGCTGTTTTCCGGGACATAAGCCGCGGGTAGACCGCTAAAGTTTTTGGGCGACCAAAAACTCGGATAGATGGTTATAGCTATGATTCATTCATAGTTTCCAGAACCCGGCTTATGATTTCTTCTGCTTTTTTTAAGGGGAATAAAGCGGGTGAACCTTTCTTTCAAAAAATACAGAACCATAATCAAAAGCAAAAACCGCCTTGTCCCCATTATTATAGGAGCCGTCCTAACCATAACGATTTTCATTTTTGCAGGCCGTTTTATTCAAAAATCGATTAACAAAAAAATCCACACAAAGCCATCCATCACAATGCTTTCTGACAAATGGAAAGAATTCGACTACCAAGCGGTTTATGACACAAGTTCCATTCTCCTTGAAAAAAAGCCATTTAACAACACTGTTTTAGTTTACAGAGGCTACGCGGCCTTTTACCTAGCGGTTTCGGCAACTGAATCACAACAGGCGCAAGAATACATTGAAGAGTCGATTCATTGCCTGCGCTTGGCTTTGATGGACGCAAAGAAAAAAACTTTGGGCCAAATTCAGTACATGTTGGGAAAGGCGTATTTTTACAAGGACTCAATTTCATCATACCATTATTACGCGGACTTGGCCGCTTATCATTTAAATGAGGCAAGGCTATTGGGCTACGAGGCGGAAGACATTCCTGAATACTTGGGCCTTAGCTACGCCCAGCTGGGAATGACGATGGAAAGCATCGCGGCTTTTAGCGAGGCCCTCTTGCGCCGGGAAAGCGACGCGTTGCTTTTGTCAATTGCGGAACAATACCAAAAAGCGGGACAAAATTCCGCCGCAAAACAATACTTGTTCCAAATCATACAAAGGTCAACCGACGATTCATTGACAATAAAGAGCCGCGCCTTGTTAGGAAAGATTCTTATTAACGAGAGGGACTATGAGGGCGCGAAAAAAGAATTTGAAGCCATACTGCAAAAAAACCAAAATTACGCCGACGCGCGCTATTGCATGGGCTTGATATACGAGGCTCAAGGCGATTTGGTCAAGGCAAGGGCTGAATGGAGAAAAGCATTGAGAATTCAAGTAAATCACGCTGAAGCGCTAGAAAAAATTCAACAATATAAGTAAAATAGACTTTGGGGGAAATATGTTTTTTAACAGTTTTGTAACCGACATAGGAATTGACTTAGGAACTTGCAACACGCTCATCTATGTGCGCGGAAAGGGCATTGTCATAGACGAGCCTTCCGTTGTTGCGGTGGAAAAAGGAACCAATCAGGTTGTAGCGGTTGGAGCCGAAGCCAAACGCATGCTTTGGAAGACTCCAAACAATATCATCGCGACGCGCCCGCTTGCCGACGGAGTAATCGCCGACATCGACAGCTGCGAAAAGATGATAAAATACTTCATCTCAAAAATCATTCCCAAACATAGATTTTTCACTTCAACAAGAATGAAGATCGGCATTCCTTCTTGCATTACAGAAGTTGAAAAACGCGCCGTAATCGAAGCGGCTCTTAAAGCTGGCGCCCGCGAAGTTGAAGTGATTCCAGAAAGCCTTGCGGCGGCCATCGGCGCAAAGATTCCAATTCATGAGCCGGCAGGCCACATGATTTGCGACATCGGCGGCGGAACGGCTGAAATTTCAGTCATCTCTTTGGGTGGAATGGTAATCACTTCTTCTATCCGCGTCGGCGGAAACAAATTTGACGAAGCGATCGTAAAGCACATCCAGCAAAAGTTTGGCCTTACAATCGGCCAGCAAACAGCCGAACGCCTTAAAATCGAAATCGGAAACGCTTCCAGCGACCGCAACATAGAAAAGATGGAAATCAAAGGCGCCGACGCGACCAACGGTTTGCCGCGCCGCCTTGAAATCGACAGCGTTGAGGTTCGCGAAGCCCTTAAGGAGCCAGTCAACCGCATCGTTGAAGAAATCAAGACAACGCTGGGCCATACTCCGCCGGAATTGGCCGCGGACATCATTGAGCGCGGCATTGTAATGACTGGCGGCGGCTCAATGCTTAAGGGCTTGCCCAAGCTAATCTCAAAAGAGACAAACGTTCCCGTCATCTTGGTTGAAAAACCGCTTGAATGCGTTGCCTTGGGAGCGGGCGAAGCCTTTGAACTCTTTAAGGATATGTCGACAGACAGATCCATTTACGACAACTTGAACGTATAAGCGAAATGCAAAAAAAGCCTTTTTTTGTTTTGCATTTTTCAGAATTTCTTCTCGCGTTTTTGCTTATTATTTCAACGGTGATGATGTCGTTTTCCTCCGGCGGCTTTATCCTTGACTTTAAGCAAATCGGTTTTAACGTTTTTTCCACTGTTCAAAATGGAATCAACGCGATCACAAGTTCGGTCGCCAATTCCTTTAACGCGGTAAAAGAATTGGCGGAATTGCGCAAACAGTACGAAATCCTTTCTGAAAAACTAAAAGACTACGAATACATGCAACGGTCAAACTCCGAAATCCGCAAAGAAAACGCAAGGCTAAAAGAGCAGCTTGATTTTTCCCAAAGTTTGGCTGTCAAAAATTTCGCCGCAAACATCATTTCGCGCGGAGCCGACAATTTGTACTCAACAATAGTGATCAACAAAGGCTCAAGAAATGGCATCAAAAAAAATATGCCCGTAATCGCGATTCAAGGCGGCAACATCGGCATCGTAGGAAAAGTAATCGCGGTTGGATACACAACTGCGCAAATCATGCCGGTCTTTGACTTTAGCTCTTCAATTTCCGCCAGGGTCCAAAATACGCGCGACATTGGTTTGGTCAGCGGCAACGGATCTGACACGCTTCCGCTTAAAATGGAATACATCAAAAAGCGCGTAATAGACGAGTTGCGCTTTGGAGACGTAATTGTCACCAGCGGCGAAAACGAAAACTATCCGGCTGACATTCCGATCGGAACCATTTCTCACGTTCAAGTGTTAAATTACGACACTTCGCTTGCAATTGAGCTTTCGCCAATAATCGATTTTTCTAGATTGGAAACAGTCTTGGTAATCGACCATAAATCTCCAAACGACAACAAGGCGGAGGAGGGCCGGCAAGATGATTAAATCTTACATTTCAAGCTTTATAATTCTAGTTGTTTTTGTATTGATTGAAACAGCCCTGCTTTCCAACATTTATTTTTTGCCCGCAATTCCAGACTTTCTTTTGCTTTGCGTTTTGTATTTTTCTATTAGAAACGGAAAAGTCGCCGGAGAAATCACCGGCTTTGTCTCTGGCTTGCTATTGGATTTTTTAAGCGGAAGCCCATTTGGATTGAATTGCTTGGTAAGAACTTTGGTTGGATTTTTCGGCGGCTTCTTTCATCGCATGATGAACTATGAAAGTTTTTTGGTAAACATCATCGCCGGATTTTTTGCGACGCTTCTTAAAGTTTTCATCATTTACCTTGTATCGCTATTGTTCCCTAATTATGTAAACTCATACAACATATTCTCATCTGTTTTTGCGCTAGAACTTGCCATGAACACATTCTTGGCCCCCCTGGTCATCAAACTTTTGCGCGGATTTGATTCCTTCATCGTTCCGCCACAAAGAGGAATTTCTTGATGGCCAGAAGCAAGTCGCTTGTTGTCTTTGTGTTCTTCTTATTGGTTGCCTCGATAATCGCCATTTACACAATGCGTCTTTTTAGCATGCAAGTTGTTCACGGCGAAAGCTATCGAAGGGCGTCAAAAGTCGTTTCCACCCGCAACACGGTAATAACAGCGCAGCGCGGGGAAATTTATGACCGCAACAACAATTCCGCGATGGTTATCAATACAGACTCATTTGCGGTCGAAGTAATTCCCGGAGAAATTCCGCGCGATTATTACGATACAGTCCTCGCAAAATTGGCTGAATATCTTTCTGTAAAAAAGGCTGACATAGACGACTTGATTCCGCAAAACGCAAGGCGCTCATTCAACAGAATCACAGTAAAGACAAACGTTCCATTTAAAACAATTTCCAACATAGCGGAAAACATAAACGACCTTCCGGGCGTCACTTGGATTTCAAAACCAATGAGAAACTACATCGAAACCGGCTCCTTTTCTCATATTTTGGGCTATGTTGGAGACATTACGCGCGAAGAGTACGCGCTTATGTACAACAAGGGATACTCGCGCGCCAGCGTTGTTGGAAAAACAGGCATTGAGCGCCAATACGACGCCTTGCTGCAAGGCAAAGACGGAGTGGAGCAACGCACCGTAGACGTTCGCGGCCGCATTTTGTCCGAACCGCCAACCATCATTCCTCCGACTTCGGGAAAAAAACTTGTCCTTACAATCGACACTGACATCCAAAAACTAGCGGAAAAAGCGCTCGGAAAAAGAATCGGCGCGATGGTTGTCTTAAAGCCAAGCACAGGAGAAGTCCTAGCTATGGTTTCTTACCCTTACTTTGACTCAAACCTTTTTAACAACGAAAACGCCGCGGAAGAATATTCAAAACTTACCCAAGATGAGTTTAATCCGCTTTTGAACCGCGCCGTAAACGCGCAGTATCCGCCGGCTTCGACATTCAAGATTGTAATGACCGCGGCCTTGCTCAACGAAAAGGCTTTTCCTAGCTACGAAAAAATTGAATGCAAGGGCGAAGTTGAATATGGCGGCCGCGTTTACCACTGTTGGGTTTTAAAGCCCGGACATGGCTATGTTGACTTGAAAAACGCCCTTGCAAAATCTTGCGACATATATTATTGGCAAGTCGGACGTGAAAATTTGGGCGTTCAAAAAATCGCTCAATACGCAAAGATGTTTGGCTATGGAACAAGCGCGCAAATCGACCTTCCAAGCCAATCAAAGGGCTTTATTCCATCGCCGGAATGGAAAGAGCGCCGCTACCACGAACGTTGGCTGGGCGGCGACACAATGGCTGTTTCAATCGGACAGGGCTACACAACCGCAACGCCATTGCAGGTAGCAAACGTAATGGCAATGGTCGCTAACGAAGGAAAAATCTACAAGCCCCACTTGCTAAAAGAAGTTAGAGATCCTGTTACCGATGAAGTGATACAAGCCGTAGAACCCGAAGTTTTGCATTCAACAAATTTTGAGCCTGCGCTTTGGAAAGAGCTGCAGGATGATTTGCGCTGGACTGTAACAAACGGTTCCGCAAAACATTCCTTGTTTAACAAAGTTGTAAAAATCGCGGCAAAAACTGGCACCGCCGAAGTTACGGGCTACAAGGACAGCTGGCACTCATGGCTTTTGGCATACGCTCCGTATGACGGACCAATTGAAGATAGAATTGTAGTGGCGACAATTGTTGAAGCGGCTAACACTTATTCCTGGTGGGCGCCTTACGCGACCAACATTACGATGCAGGGAATATTCGCCGGCCAAACATATGAAGAAGCCGTTGAAGCTTTGGGCTGGCAGTATTTAGTGCGACAAACAAATCAAGCGTCAAGCGATTCTAGAGAGTAGGGTAGAGCAATGAAAATAAAATTTCTACAACTAATTGACTGGACAATGCTTCTTTGCGTTTTGCTTTTGTCTGTCATAGGAATATGCTTTATTTACTCAAGCGCGATCAACCAACAGGGCCAGCTTGTCACAAAGGAATACATAAAACAAATCATCTGGGTCGTTCTTGGATTGGCATTGCTTTTTGCAGCCGCAATCTATGACTACAGAAATTTTGAGCGCTACATAAGCATTGTTTTTGGCGTATTGATAATTCTTTTGATTTTAACAAGAATTTTCGGAAAGACTATAAACGGCGCAAAAAGCTGGCTTGGAATAGGCGAGTTTGGAATTCAACCTTCAGAGTTTGGAAAAATTCTATACATTCTTTTCTTGGGCTGGTATTTCCATAAAACTGAAGAATGGAACGAAAGAAAAAGATTTTTTGGAGCCTTTCTAATAATGGGCTTTACCATGGGCTTGATCCTTATCCAGCCAGACTTAGGAACAGCCAGCGTTTACATTCCAATTTTCTTTTTCATGTGCTTTGCCGCTGGAGTTCCCTTAAGATACATTTTGGGCATGCTGTCTTTTGGAATGCTTACAGTTTTGCTCGCAATTCTTCCTGTGTGGCAAGATCAAATCGCGGGACATACATACGCGCTTTTGAGCATTCTTACCGTCAATAAAATCCGCGTCCTATTTACCGCCGGCTTTGGAGCCATCACCTTGACCGGACTTTTAGGAATGTTGTTTTTCCGCCATAATAAGTATTATTTTTGGATCACGTACGTAAGCGCGATAATTTTTGGAGCCTTGGTATGTTCACTTGCCGTAACAAAAGTCCTAAAGCCCTATCAGATACAACGCTTAATCATCTTCCTTGACCCATACACAGACAAGCAAGGCTCAGGTTGGAACATCATTCAGTCCAAAACCGCCATCGGCGCCGGAGGCTTTTTTGGCAAAGGATTCTTGCGCGGCACCCAAAGCCACTTGCGTTTTTTGCCTGAGCAATCCACTGACTTTATATTTAGCATTCTATCGGAAGAAGCCGGCTTTTTAGGCGGCTTTATTGTCTTTGCCCTGTACTTTTTGTTGATGGGAAGAATGATCCTTATTATCCGCCGCACGACAAACCACTACGGCTATTACGTCGCTTCGGGAATCCTTGGACTGTTTTTCTTTCACTTCATGGTCAATGTCGGAATGGTTATGGGCATAATGCCAATCACAGGAATTCCCTTGTTGTTCTTGTCTTACGGAGGCTCATCCATGTGGACCGCGATGGTTTGCGTCGGAATAATGATGAGCGTAAACTACAGGCACTTTGCCTTCATGCATCAAGAATAAGACTGTGTCAAGGCGCGCGCCGTATATTTTACTTCCGATAACGCATATTCTGTCTACCATAATATATAATTCTAGCCGCCATTGACAATTTTCATAAATTTATCGTTATTTTAAGCCGTTCCCACTTGAAACATTTTTTTAAATATGATAATATAATTTTCACATATCGGGCTATAGCGCAGCTGGTTAGCGTGCTTGTCTGGGGGGCAAGAGGTCACCGATTCGAATTCGGTTAGCCCGACTAAAGCGGTTGGTTTTTCCAGCCGCTTTTTTTTATTTCGCCTTGACCAACAAAAGCGGACTATTGCGGGTTTATGCTTTGCATAAAAACCCGCAAAAGGAACGAGTCAAGGCTTTAAGCAAAGCGCGCCTTGACTCGTTCCTACGCAAGGGATTCAAGCATCTCTGACAAAAAAGCGCCTTTTTCCTTTAGCCCGATCTTTCCGGTTTGCAGCAATATAACGTTGGAATGGGCGGGATCCAGCTTTACGGTTCCAGGATTCGCCTTTATCAAGTTCATAAGCTTATCAACGCTGATGTCCTTAACCTTGCTAAACTCAACCCTGGCAAAGCCTTGGCGCTCTTTTATCGAGCTTATGAACAACGCCGCGGCGATTATCTTTATTTCCGCCAAAGTCAAAAGGCTTGAAACCTCTTCCGGAACAGGCCCAAAGCGGTCGTTCAACTCGCTGTAAACGGAATCCAATTCCTGGCGGCTTGTCACGCCAGCGATTTTTTTGTAGATTTCCATCTTGACTTGCGGATTTGAAACGTATGTGTCCGGAATAAAGCCTGTGTAATCCAACTCAAGCAAAACTTCGTTTTGGGGAACGTATTCCTTTTGGGCCGTAAGACGCTCCACAGCCTCATTAAGAAGCCTAAGATACAAGTCAAAGCCGACGGAATAGACGTTGCCCGATTGGTCTCGGCCCAACAAATTTCCCGCGCCGCGAAGCTCCAAGTCCTTCATCGCGATTTTAAATCCGCTTCCAAGCTCTGTAAAGTCGCTTATAACCTGCAGGCGCTTCATCGCCACTTCGCTAAGAGAACGGTTTTCGGGATAGAACATATAGGCGTATGCCTTTCGGTCGCTGCGCCCTACCCGCCCCCGCAGCTGGTACAATTGCGAAACGCCGTACATGTCGGCCCTGTCGATGATTATCGTGTTGACGTTTGGGATGTCGATTCCGTTTTCTATGATTGTCGTTGCGACCAAGACTTGAAAGCCGCCGTTCTTAAAGCGCCTGAAGATGTCGTCAAGCTCTTCGCTTGTCATTTGCCCATGCGCTGTGTCAATCAGCATTTCGGGAACCAAACGCTCAAGCTTTCTTTTTGTCTCCTCCAAAGTCTCGACTCGGTTGTGCAAATAAAATACTTGTCCGCCGCGGTCAACCTCGGCGCGGATCGCGGCCGCGACGCGGTCATCGTTGTATGGATCGATTACGGTTTCTATGGCCTGGCGGTTTTGCGGCGGCGTCGTCAAGAGGCTCATGTCGCGGATTTTCAAAAAGCTCATGTGCAGGGTTCTTGGAATCGGAGTCGCGCTCATCGCAAGGCAGTCGATGTTGTTCTTAAGCTCTTTGAGCTTTTCCTTGTCCTTAACGCCAAAGCGCTGCTCCTCGTCGATTATCATAAGGCCAAGGTTCTTAAACTGAACGTCCTTTTGGATTATCTTATGGGTTCCGATGATGATGTCCACGCCGCCAGATTTAAGCTTTTCCAAAATCTTTCTCTGCTCCGTCTTTGGCACAAAGCGGCTAAGCATGGCTATAGAAACCGGAAAGTTTTTAAATCGTTCCAGGCAAGTTTCGTAATGCTGCTCGGCAAGAATCGTTGTCGGAGCCAAAAAGGCCACTTGCTTTCCGCCAAGAACGGCCTTAAAAGCCGCGCGCATCGCGATTTCGGTCTTGCCGTAGCCGACGTCTCCGCAAAGCAAGCGGTCCATCGGAACGGGACGCTCCATGTCTTCCTTGACTTCTTTTGTGACGGTGATTTGGTCCGGCGTGTCTTCGTACGGAAAGGCCGCTTCAAAGGCGGTTTGCCATTCGGTGTCCTTGGGAAAGGCGTAGCCGACCGAAGCCTTTCTGCGCGAGTACAAATCAATCAACTTTTGCGCCAGCTCTTCAACTGCTTGCTTTACGCGGCTTTTGCGGTTTTCCCAAGCCTTGCTTCCGATGCGGTCAAGCTTTGGCCTTTCGCCCTCGTTTCCAATGTAGCGCTGGACAAGGTTGGCCTGCTCTATCGGCACAAAAGCTACGTCCTCGTCGGCGTACTCAAGCTTGATGTAATCGCGCTCAAGGCCGCCGCTTTTTACGCGCTCAATGCCTTTAAAAAGGCCTATGCCGTAATTTACATGAACAACGACGTCTCCGGGCGTAAGCTCGACAAAGGTGTCAATCGGAACGCTTTTCGCGCTTTTAATCGATTTTGGCGCCTTTTTGCGGCGGCCGAAAATTTCGCTTTCCTGTATTACAAAAAGCTTTATGTCGGGAACCGAAAAGCCGGCGGATAGCGCTTTTGGAACGATCGCAAGGGGCCTTTCCTTAAAGTTTACGGCGTCGGAAAGGATTTCATTGATTCTTAAGGCTTGGTTTTCGTTGTCGGCGTAAACAACAACGTCATATCCGTCCGTTTGCAGGGAAGAAAGCTGTTCCTTTAAGTAATTGATGTTGCCGAAAAAGCTTCTTGAAGGCTCGGCGTTAAAAACGAAAGACTTTGCGAAAGAAAGCCCTCCTGCAAGGCCGTTTTTGCCAGGCTCCCCTTCCTGCAAATCCGTATGCAAGGTTCTAAGCATCACAGACCTTTTGGCTTTTGGCAAAAGGCTCTCAAGCGGCAGCAAGGCCATTTTGGGCGGAAAGCAAGGAGAGTCAAGGCGGGCCTTTCTATACATTGACGACCACTCCCTTTCCAAATACTCTTGGGAATTCATTTGTCGGTCAAAGTCAAAATAAAAAACGCTGGATCCCGGCGCCAAATAATCAATTAAGCAGTTGTTAAAAAGCAAGGGATAAAACAATTCCTCGCCCTCGCAAGAGCCAAACTCCTCCAATTCCAAAAGCCGCTCTTCCAGCTTTTCCTTGGCTTTGTCGGTAAAAGGCAAGAAAACGTCTGAACTTGTATCATTTTGTAGACTTATTTCCTCAAAAGCGTCTGAACTTGTATTATTTTTTATACATTTTTTTTCATATTCCTGGATTTTTTTCTTTAAAATTTCGACTTCTTTCGCGCCAAAAGCCGCTTCTTTCATTGGAAAAACAAGAACGCTGTCTATTTCCCGCTCCGTCACCTGGGTGTCGGGAACAAAGGTCTTGATTTTTTCAATCGTGTCAAAGTCAAATGTGACGCGAACGCCCTTTCCGTCGCCCGGAAAGACAATGTCCAACACTTCGCCCCTAAGGGCGAATTCCCCCGGAAGGCTGGCCCTTGGCACCCTAAAATATCCGCATTGAGCCAACTCCTCGCTAAGACTTTCAGTGTCAATCGTCTGCCCCTTCCGCAAAAGCCTAGACCTCTTTTTGAGCGCCTCGGGGTCTCCAACGGGAGAAAGCAAGTCCCTCAAGCAAACAATGAAAATCCTGGCCTGAACGTTCAGCGGCGAACTGTCCCTAAGCAAAAGACGCGACAAAAAAGACGCCCGCTCGCCAAAGACGGCGCCGCCCTTTGGAGCCGGCCTGTAAGGAACCATGCCCCAGCTTGGAAGGAAATAAATTTCCGCGCCTGAAACAGCGCTTTCCAAGTCCTGCTTCAATTCCAGCGCGTCCCGCTCGCTTGCGGCGACAGCCAAAAGGTCAAGGCATCCGACGCTTTGGGCGCCGCTTCCATATTGCGCGGCTTGAATTTTTTTTGACTTTTTTTCGTCTAGATAGGCTTTTATAAAAAACGAGGCCAAGGAGCCGTCCAAGCCCTCTATTTGCGCGGGAAAAGCCCCTTCGTCTTTTTGGCTTAACGAAGCGAGGACGGCGTTAAGCTCTTGCCATTTTTTTAATTTAGTTGTTACTATATTATCTAATGAATGCATAAAAAATACCGATAATAAAAAAAGGAGTTTTCATGAAAAAGTCTTTTTTGATTATAGCGATTTTCGCGCTCTTTGCCCATAGCCTCTTTGCGGATTTTTCAAAGGCAAGCGTTTCAATCAAGTTTTTTGACAGAACCATGTACTACCCTGGAAGCGCCGAGGACAATCCGATTTTCGTTCACGTGACTATCAAGAACACAGGAACGGAAACCTTGCGCTTTAAGCTGGCCGACGACAGAATGTTCAGCGTTGACTTTTCTGCGTTTACGGTAAAAAACACCCGCCTTGAACAGACGGACCAAATAATCAGAAAGCGAACGACAAACCAAACGGTTTACTTTAGGGAGATTTCGCTTGAAACAGGCGAGGAATACTCCTTTGTTGAAAACGCGAAGAACTTCTTGAATTTTAACGAACCAAGCGTATATTACATCGAGCTTTCTTTTTATCCGGAACTGTACAAGTCAAAGTACATAGAGCTTAAGTCAAACCGCTTGACGCTTGAAGTGCGCCCCACTCCTTCGGCCGCTTCGTCAAGCTTTATTCCGGTGTCCATGGGAACGGCCGAGATTTTGCAGCCGGAACAAATCTCGCCCGATAAGGTTGTCGAACAAACGATCGTTGCAAGGCAAAAAACATTGTGGGACCAATTCTTCCTTTACATTGACTTAGAGGAAATGCTCAAGTCGGATCCGCTCCGCCGCAATAAGTACGCCGCGTCAAGCGCCGAGGATGGCGAAAAAATGATCAACGATTACAAAGCCTCGCTTATGGCGGATACGATCGAAAAAGACATCGTCGCGATTCCTGAGCGCTTTGAAATCAAGAGAACAAATTATTCGCAAACCGAAGGAACAGTAACCGTTTACGAATGGTTTAAGTACAAGAATTATTACGAAAAAAAGGAATACATTTATCATGTTCGCCAGCGCGACGGCATTTGGCGAATCTATGGATACAGCGTAAACAACTTGGGAACAGAATGAAAGTTCTTTTAATCGCAGAAGAAGACCAAACAATCAACGCGCTCGTTCCTGCAATAAAAAAGTCGGGCGCGGAAATCATCACTTACCGCTGGCTCTTAAAGGCCTTGGACAACGTTGAGGAAATCGCGCCAGACATGGTCATAATTTCCACCGCGGAATATCCGAGGCATTGGAAAACCTTCGTCCAATTCACAAAAAGCGGAATAGGCGGAGTCGTTCCAAAAGTAATCCTTTACAACTCCCGTCCGATGAACGACGACGAAAAGGCCAAGGCAAGATCTTTGGGCGTGTTCGGAATGTTCAACTCCCTTGACGAAAAAGGCTTGGAGAAAGTCGAAAAATATTTGGCCGGAAAAAGCGAGCAAACTTTTGGCTATGTTTCAAACGGCCCCAAATTTGAGCTTGTTTTCACAAACCCAAAAAACGAATGCTTGGTTACTGGAATCGTAAAAAGACTTTCGGACAATCGAATTGAGTTTGCGAGCGACGTTCCTGACCTGGTCAAAAATTTGGCCGCCGGAGACACAATCGAACGAGCGACTTTTGGCGAGAACAAAATATACAAGTATGTAGGCGTTAAAGTTTTGTCCAACGAAAAAGCGCTTGAACTAAAACTGACATAAAGCGGAACTATCGATGGCAGCAAATCATAAAACCCAAGCCAAATTCTTTTGCGAAAACTGCGGAGCGGAAGTGCCCCAAAGCGCGCGCTTTTGCGGAAAGTGCGGCCGCTTTTTTTCGTCGGTCCGCTGCCCCGTTTGCGGAAAAACCGGCTCGTCAAACATGTTCGCAAACGGCTGCCCTTCCTGCGGCTATGGCGGAAAAGACCAGCCAGGCGTGGCAGGAATGAGCGCCGCGGCCGCGCAAATGAAAATGGCAGCCGACAAGAAGGGCCATTTTTACGTTCACAAAAAACATTCTTCGGCAAAAAAAATCGGGCGGCCCCGCGGAGACGGAAGCCTGCCCGTTTGGATTTACGCCGTGACCTTCGCCGCGCTTGCAGTGATACTCGCCGGCGTCGCTCGCTGCGCGCTGTAGTTAAATTACCATGTTCATGGAAGCGCGGACTTCTTCAAGCGTGGCCTGCGCGATTTCGCGGGCCTGCTTTACTCCGTCCAAAAGAACTTGCCTGATGTAGTCGGGATTGGCCTCAAGCTTTGAGCGCTCGGCGCGAAGGGGGCGCAGCTTTTCGTTAATCGCTTTTGTAAGCTCGGCCTTAAGCGCTCCGCCGCCGCCGTCTCCCAAACGCTCGGCGATCGCTTCGGGCGCTTCGTCCGTGCAGAGCGAAATCAACTGCAAAAGGTTCGCCACTTCTGGGCGATTTTCCGGATCGTATGTGATGTGGCGGTCGCTGTCTGTCTTGGCCTTTTTTACCAAGGCGGCGGTTTCGTCTTCCGTGTTGTGAAGGAAAATGCAGTTGTTGAGCGACTTGCTCATCTTGGCCTGGCCGTCCAAGCCCTTTATAAGCGGAGTCTTTGCAAGCAGCGCGTAAGGCTCCGGGAAAATCTCCTTTCCCTGGCCGTACTTGTTGTTAAAGCGGCGGGCGATCGTTCTGCTTATCTCCAAGTGCGGAAGCTGGTCCTTTCCGACCGGAACGATGTTTGCCTTGCAAAAAAGGATGTCGCAGGCTTGGTGGACGGGATAGGTGTACATTCCCTCGTTGACGCCTTGCTTAAAGCCGCCTGAGTCCTTGGCCTTTTGGATTTCGTCTTTTACAGTGGGATTGCGGGCCAGTTCCGAATTGCTTACAAGCGTAAGGAACGGCAGCATAAGCTGGTTTTCTTCGGGAACGTATGAGTGCGGAAAAATCACGACGTCCTTTCCGGGCTTGATTCCGGCAGCAAGGTAGTCGATGACCAGCTGCTTTGTGTTTTGCGAAATCTGGTCGTAGGCGTCGTGGTCGGTCAAGACCTGGTAGTCGGCGACCAATATCATAACCGGAACGCCAAGGTTTTGCAGGCGCACGCGGTTTTGAAGGGAGCCAAAATAGTGGCCGATGTGAAGCTGGCCTGTGGGCCTGTCGCCGGTAAGGACGCGGTATTTTTTTGGATTAACCTTAATGTCCGCCTCAATCTCGCGGCTTTTTTTAAGCGCGGCCTCGTAAGTTCCGCTCAAGTCAGAATATTCAATCTCGTCTTTTGCCATTTTTGTTTCCTAAAAGTTTTTTTATATAATACTTTATATAGATTTTTTTTTCAATATGGACTATACTTGAATATAAGGACAAATATATTGTTTAACCGACAAAAACGCTCCCAGACGCGGCTTCGTCTTGGCGGAACCGCTAGCTAGCGTCGCTACACGCTGTTTGCGTTTGTAACTATTGACTTCGCCGCTAGACGCGGCGGCGCAAACAGAGTGTTTCCGCAAGACGCCCCGCTCCTTCGCGCGTTTTTTATCGCTTGAAAAATGGTTATCCTGTTGTCATGCAAGAATATGAAAATTGACAACGCAAGGCTGGCGTAATTATATGACTAAAATAGATTTTAAAAATTGGCTCGACTCGTTCTTGAACTTTGAAAAGCTTCCGGCCAAAGACATTTTTTGGCTGGACACGATAGAATGGCTTTGCGGCAAGTTCAACAATCCGCAAGAAAGCGCTCCCTGCGTCCACGTTGCCGGAAGCAAGGGAAAGGGCTCGGTGTCAAGAATGGTCAGCTCCATCTTGACCGCAAGCGGAAAAAAAACCGGACTCTACACTTCCCCCCACATAAAGGACTTTTACGAGCGCGTTTCTATTAACGGCGCCTTGATGGACAAGGCTTTGTACGAGTCTTGCGCGCTCGAATTGCAAAAAAAAGTCGACGCGCTAAAAAACGGCGCGCTTCCTTCAAACCGGCAAATCACTTGGTTTGAGCTTGTGACTGTCTACGCCTTTTTGTGCTTTAGGGCGGCAAAGACAGACGCGAATGTTTTTGAAGTGGGCTTGGGAGGCCGCTTGGACGCGACAAACATCGTCCGTCCAAAAATCGCCGTCATAAACACAATCGAGCTTGAGCACACGGAATTTTTGGGCGACACGCTGGAAAAAATCGCCGCCGAAAAAGCGGGCATCATAAAAGAAAACACGCCTGTCCTTTGCGCCGAGCCGACAAGCCCAGGAGTCCGCGCCGCCTTTGAAGAAGCCGCCCGCAAAAAATACGCGAGCCTCTATTTTGCCGACGAGCTTTGCGACGCCCTGGAATATTCCTACGAGAAATCGTCGCAAGGCCAAAACGCGGCGGCCGCAAACGATTCAGGCCGTGAAAGCGCCCGATACTTTATGAACGTCGAGATGCGCTCGCCGCTCTTTAGCCGGCCGTTAAAGGCTCGCCTTAGCCTTTTGGGAAAAGTTCAGGCCCACAACGCCTTCCTGGCCGCGGCCGCCGTCCGCCTCGCCTTTCCGGAAATCTCGGAAGACACAATCGAGCGCGGCCTTGAGGCTGCAACCCTTCCCGCGCGCTTTCAAACAATCGCGCTTGCCTCCGATCGCGGCGCGCCAAACAAGCGCGGCCTTTTGGTCTTGGACGGAGCGCATACAGTGAACTCAATCGCTGGAACTATGGAAACCTTTAACGCGCTTTTCTCGGATGACGCGCGGACAAAGCGCCTTTTGTTCGCCTGCGCCGCCGACAAGGACGTTGTCCATATAGCGCCGCTTTTTAAGGGAAAGGACGGCCGCTCGCTTTTTGAAAAAATCACGATTACAAAGCTAAATTCGGCAAAGCAAAGCGACCCGCAAAAAGCGGCCGCCGCCTTTAAGGAAGCCGGCTTGGAATGCGATTTAAACGAAGACTACGAGGCGGCCATCCTTAGCGCGGTTGAGGCCGCCAAGCGCGACGGGGCGGTATTGCTTGCCACCGGAAGCTTTTATTTGGCCGCGGAAATCTTATCAAACGACGAAGTAAGCCGCGCTACTTTACCAACACCCTTTCCACCCGCTTTCCGACGCAAGTTAAAATCTCGTAGCTAATCGTTCCCGCGGCGGCGGCCAAATCGTCGGCGGTCAAAAGGGCGCCGCTTTCCTTGGGGCCAAAAACAACGGCGCGGTCAAAGCGCTTGATTCCCTTGGCGCTTCCTAGGTCAACCATGCACTGGTCCATGCAAATGCGGCCGCGGACAGGATAAAGCTTTCCGCCAACGCTAACCTTTAAACTTCCGGCTTGGCGGCGCAAAAGGCCGTCCGCGTAGCCGATTGGAAGCACGCCAATCGTCGTGTCCTTTGTCGCGGTCCACGTGGAGCCGTAGGAAACGCCCATGCCTTTTTTAAAAGGCCGCAGCGCGCTGATTCCTGTGACAAGCGCCATGACGGGCTTAACGACAAGCGGCGTTTTTTTTGCGCGCAAGTATTTTTCGGTAATCTTGTCGGGATAGTAGCCGTACAAAATTATTCCGGGCCTGACCATGTCAAACTGCCATTCAGGCTTGTCCATAAGCGCGGCGCTTGCGGAAGCGTGGACGATTCCGGGCTTGATTCCGGCGGCCTTGACCGACTCGACTGCGGCGGCAAAGGCGTCGCGCTGCTTTTTGGCGTAGGAGCGGTCGCGCGCGCTAGTTCCGTCGGCGCTGGCAAAGTGCGTGCACATTCCGCCCAAGCATAGGAATTTAGAAGACGATATTCTTTTTGCCAAAGCCGCCGCGTCCTCCGGCAAGCAGCCGACTCGGCCCATTCCGCTGTCAACGGCCAAGTGGACTGCGAACTTTTTGGCCGCCGCGTTTTTGGTCAGTTTAGCGTTTCCCGCGCTCTTGGCCTTGAAAGCCTTTTGGACCGCGCGCTCTAAAAAGCCTATGTATTCCTCGTCGCCTACAAAGGGCGTGATCTTGTATTTCACCAAGTCCGCCATCTCAGACGGAGAGCAGTAGCTTAAAAGCAAAATCGGAGCTTTTATCTTGGCCTCGCGCAATTCGATTCCCTCGCCTACCGTGGCTACGGCCAAAAAGTCGGCTCCGCATTTGACGGCGGCTTTGGCGCAAGCGACGGCTCCGTGGCCGTAAGCGTCTGCCTTGACCGAGCAGCAAATCTTCACTCCGGGCTTTACGAATTTTTTTATCGCCTTTACGTTGGCTTCAAAGTTCTTTATGTAAATTTCTGCAAATGTAAGTCTCATTCCGCTCATAATATTTATTTTCGGAAGTTTTCGCAACAATGATAAGTATTGAACTTTTTGGAAAAAAGCGCTATATTTTATAAGTTACAACAATCATTTTAGGGTGGAAAAAAATGAAAAAAGTATTGCCAATTTCGCTAGTTTTGTCAGCCATGATCTTTGTCTCTTGCGAATCCACAAAGCAAGAAAGCGTCGCGGAAAATCAAGAGCCAGCCAAGGTCGAACAGGCCGCTTCCCAGGCTGCGGCGGAAAAAGACGCCAAAAAAGAAAGCGCTCCAGCGTCAACGGCCATTTCATCAAAGACCCAGTACAAAAAGCTTTTGCAGGACATAAAGATTTCTGTCCTTTCTTCTCCAAGAGAAACTGTAAAAGGAAGGGCCTTTGCCGCTCCATATAAAATTCAAGTCACAAACCTCGCAGGAGAGCCCCTGGCCTCCCTCAAAATGACCGCCGAATATCCAAGCTCAAGAAGCCAAGAAAGCGTAAACTACGCCAAGGCCGAAATCGTGACCGACCAAAACGGCGTAGCGGAATTCTCGGCGCCGGTTCCGGAATTGTCGGCCTCGGCAAGCGTTTTGTTCTACCCGCAAGCGCCTTCAAGCGATCCAGACTTGATAAAGCTTGCCTCGTCAATAGCCGCGGAAGCGCCTTGGAAGGCAAAAAGCAATTTGGGCGCGCGCACAGGAATCTTGGTTTCAATCGTTGACTACCGCCAAGACGGACGAATCAATATCGGAAACGGTTCGCAGCCTTCCGCCCAGGCCCTTACCGGAAGCTTGTGGAAAGCGGGCTTTATGGGAGCGCAAAACGCGGACTTCCACAACTCCATTGACGCTGACGATCCTGTAAGAATTAGAAGCGACGCCCTCAAACAGCTTAGCGGCAACTCGCTCTTTAAATACGTAATCTACGGCCGCGTTAAATACGCCGGAGAAATCACAAAAGACGCGGACGGCTATTACTCCGTGACATTCAACGGAGATTTGGGAGCGCTAAGCATCTCGGACGGCCAGGTCCTTCTAAAAGCGTCTAAAAGCGTGACGGTAAAAGACAAGTCGGAATGGAAGGCGATTTCAAACGCCCAGCAAGAAATGGCAAAACTCTTTTGCGAGGAAGTCATTTACTCGCTTTCCAACTAGGAGAAAAAGATGGTATACACAGACACCCGCGACTCAAGCGCCAAAGTTGACTTTAAGACAGCCGTAATGAACGGAATGAATTCCGCGACAGGCGGCCTTTACGTTCCCGTTGAATTTCCTAAAGCCGACCTTTCAAAAATGACCAAGAACGGAAAGCCAGACTTTGTCAGCGTGGCGATAGAAATGGCCAAGCCTTATGTCGAGGGCGAAATCCCAGACGCGGACTTGGAAGCCTTGATAAAGGACGCCTATCCTTTTGAGCCAAAGCTCGTTAAGATTGAGGACGGAACATACGTCCTTGAATTGTCGCACGGCCCGACTTGCGCCTTCAAGGACTTTGGAGCGCGCTTTATGGCCCGCGCGATGTCTTTCTTCAATCGCGGCGAGAACGGAAAGCTTCATATCTTGGTGGCGACGTCCGGCGACACAGGAAGCGCTGTCGGAAGCGCCTTTCATAATGTAGAAGGCTTGGACGTGACGATTTTGTACCCGGAAGGAAAAATCAGCCCCTTGCAGGAAAAGCAGCTTTCGACCTTTACGGGAAACGTCCGCGCTCTTAAAGTAAAGGGAACCTTTGACGACTGCCAAAAATTGGTAAAGACCGCCTTCACCGACAAGGACTTGCGCGCCAAGTTCCGCTTGTCAAGCGCCAACTCCATCAACATTTCGCGCTTGCTTCCGCAGGGCTTTTACTACATGTACGCGTCTCTTGTCGCGCGTTCTGAAAACCCCGGAAAGGAAATCGTCGTCACCGTTCCCAGCGGAAACTTTGGAAACCTCACCTCAGGCCTTATCGCGCGCGAAATGGGCGCCCCGATCACCGGCTTTGTCGCGGCCACAAACTCAAACCGCACTATTCCTGATTGGATCGCCACAAGCGAATACAAGGCCCGCCCCAGCGTTGAAACTTACGCCAACGCGATGGATGTCGGCGCCCCCTCAAACTACGAGCGCATCGCATACATGTATTCTTTGGAAGAAGTAAGAAAGCTTTTCGCCTCTTATTGGCTTGACAACGACGGAATCATAAAATCGATAAAGGCTTGCAAGGATTCCACCGGCTACACGATTGACCCGCACGGAGCGGTGGCTTACAGGGCCTGGGAAGACATAAAGGGCGGCGCTTTGGACAAACTTGAAGGCATTGACATCACAAAGCCGGGAATCACTCCCAACAGGCCCGATTGGGCGGATTGCGCCAAGAGCGCGGTCGGAATCGTTTTGGAAACCGCCGACCCGGCCAAGTTCAGCGCGATTGTCAAGGACGCAATCGGAAAGGAGCCTTCGATTCCAGAACGCTTGCAAAAGGTCATGGCCCTGCCTGACCGCGCGATTCCCATGGAAAACGACTACAACAAGTTCAAGACCTGGCTTGTCGAAAACCTATAGGAACGGTCAAGGCCCGCTTCGCTTAAAGCCTTGATTGCCCGCGCTCGCGAGAGCGCAGTTGAATCGCTTCCTATAGCAAAATTAGCGTAGCGACATACCGTTCCTACATGTCGCTGTAGGTCTGAACGGCGTCTTCCAAGTGCTCGATCTTGACGCCGGCTTCCTTGAACATTCTCATCGAGTCTTCCTCGTCGTGGTAGTGTTTTTCGCAGACTACCCTTTTTATTCCGCAGTTTATGATTAGCATCGCGCAGGTGCGGCAAGGCGTCATCTTGCAGTAAACCGTTCCGCCGTCAATGGAGATTCCGCGCTTGGCCGCTTGGCAAATAGCGTTTTGCTCGGCGTGAACCGTGCGCACGCAGTGGTTAGTGATCGAACCGTCTTCGTGAACGCTCTTTCTAAAAAGGTGGCCAACGTCGTCGCAGTGAGGAAGTCCGGCCGGGCTTCCGACATATCCTGTCACTAAAATTTGGTTGTCGCGGGCGATTACGCAGCCGCTTCTGCCTCTGTCGCAAGTGGCTCTCTTGGCGATTGTCCTGGCCACTTCCATAAAGTATTCGTCCCATGTGGGGCGGACGTATTTTTCTTCGCTCATAAAAAAAATATACAAAAAATTTAAAAAAAAATCAATTTTTTTGATAAAAAAACGAAAACTAATGCTATGATATATATGTCAGGATTTTATGACAAAATGTTTATATTTTAAGTGAGGGAAAAAATGAAAAAAATCATTGTCACGTTGAGCGCCGCCATTTTGGCAAGCGCGTTGTGGGCGGCTCCTCGTCCAAAAGCGGAATTTGACCAAGAGGCCCAGGACTATCGGGAATATTGGCTTGAATCGCTAAAAAAACACGAAGGCGAAAAATACGGCGCGCTTTTGTTTATAGACGACTTGCGCCGCTTTTGCGAGCAGCATCCGCAATGCCTTTTGTCCCGCGTTGATTTTGCGTCGGAATCGCTAAAGATGCAGATGACAAAAGAAGGCGTTGAAGCGCTAAAGGCCGCGTCAAAAATTCTTCCAAGCGTTCCTGATACGGAGGAAGGGAAATTCGCAAAGGCAAAGTACTACAGGCTTTCGACAGAAGCGAGCGCCTTGGGCAAAGCCATCGGCTACACGGGCGGCATGCCAACAAACGAAGCCAACATGTGCGCGAAATACAATCCGCAATTAGGCGCGGAAGCCTTTTACGCGCTGGCAAATTTTTACACGAACAAAGGCGATTACAACGGCGGCGGCAGAGCCTTCCTTTCGGCTCACAAATACGACAAAGATTTTTCATTGACAACCGCGCAAGACGTTAAAAACTACCAGCTTTGCTGCTCCAAGCAATTGATGGGCGCGCCGTTAATCGGCAGCTACTTTAACAAGCTCTTCGCTTCCGGCGGTTTCACTTACTTTAAGGATTTTGGAGCGATGGCAGCGTCCGCATATGAACAAGTTGGAGAAAAAGACAAGGCGGCGTTCGCTTCAATCCTTGACAAAGAATTTACATTGACTTACAAGGATTCCAGCGCTGACGCTTTGCTTTCAATACTAAAAAGGAATTACACGACTGTAAACGCGCAAAAAGCGATCGCCTTTATAGAAAAATTTTACAGCGACAGCCAAACGCTCGGCAATGAAGACTTGAACTCGCTGCCAGAAAAAGCGCGCGATTTTTTGCCGGTCCGCTATATGTACAAGATGAAGACTTCTGACGACATCGCGGCTTTGCGCGAAGAGTTTGAGCCTTTCTTTAAAACTGTAGGCAACTTTTACATCCGCCTATACGAAAAGGCGGAAAAGACCGGCGACAAAAAAACGATGGCCGAACTAAAGGAAATTTTATCCAAGCCAATTCACAACGCATACGGGAGGAATCGCCTGACAAAGTGAAACCCATAAAAATATTTTGGGTCGCCGCCCTTCTTATGTTCTGCGCTCTTTTTGGAAGCTGCGCGGACAAAGAGGCGGCTGGAGTCTTGTACATAAAGGCGCTGGAATCATACAAGCAAAAGGATTTTTCAAACGCAGCCGTCTTTATTAACCAAAGCCTAAATTGCGACAAAAAAAACAAACAGGCTATTTTATTAAAAGCCAAAATCCATTTGTTCCAAGGCCAATACAAAGAGGCTTTGAAACTTTTTTCCGACCTATACAAATCTGAATGTGACAACAAAGACATTCAACGCTACCTGATCCAAAGCCTGATTTTTTTAGAAGACTATCAGAGAGCCGGCCTTGAAATTCAAAAGGCCTTGCTAAAAGACAAGGGCGATTGGAGGCTTTATTACTACGCTTCTGTAATCGCCGCGAAAGAAAACAAACTGGATGTTCGACTTGAAAACCTTGACCATGCCCAAAACGCTTTGCGCGAAGGCGCCCAAATTTTTTTTGACCTGTCCTTTTGTTGGAACGTCCTGGGAATTGAGGAAAAGGCGAAAAACTATCGAGACAAGTGCCTTTGCCTGGACTTAAATTACGCAGATTTTTTTGTGACAAAAAAGGAGGATAAAAGTGAATAATGTCATACTTTTGCGTGAAACAATCCGTGAAACATTAAAGGGGCGAATTAAGCTTTTTGCCCTTTTTTGCGCGTTATTTGGCGCAAATTTACCGATTTTCGCTCAAAGCTGCCTACCGAAAATTCAAATTCAAGGCGTTGACGTCTTGATTGACAACATTTACGAAGAGGGAATTTCGTTACAAATTTTTGAAATGGCAAAAAACGCGCTTAATGGACAAAAAGTCGTTGAAAAGGCAAATGCCTGCTCGCGGGAAAATCAAAAGTACATAGTAAAGATTAATTTTCGCGAAAGATCTTTTTATAAAAACGTGGACAATTTCCACTCTCTGTACGCAAGCTACCAGCTGTGTTTAGACGACGGAACATGCTTGCTTGAAAATGTTTTTTGCAGCGAAAGCAAAAAATCAATCTTATCCGCATTGATTCAACAAAAAAATGTTGAAAAAATCGCCAAGGACATAAAGAAATATTTTGAAAACCAGATCAAAAACGCCGTGTAAAAAGCTATTTCTTTTCGCGCTTTGCTCCATTTTTGCAAAGGCCGCTTTTTGCCAAATTGAGTTGAGAAATGTTTCCGACGCGGTAAAAATCGCCTTGGCAAATGACGTTGAGCGCAACCTTCAACGGCAAAGCGCGGAAGAAAGCCTTAGAATCGCCAAAAAAAACATTGTTCCGTTTTTGCCTGTATTAGACTTTGCGATCACTGACGCGGCAAGGGCGCAAAAAGACATTGACGACTCGAAAAACAAAAGCATAGAAGTGGGCGTGACTCAAAAAATTTTCAATGGAGGAAAAAGCCTTTTAGAATGGCAAATGCAAAAGGAGCAAGGCTTTTATCAATGTTTGAGCGTACAAAAATCTTATGAAACGTTTCAAATTGAAATTATAAAAAGTTATTACAATGCCCTTATTCTAAAATTAAAGAGTGAGCTTTTGGAAAAGAATGTTGAAAATGCAAAAGCGTATTTGCTTTTATCTGAACTTGAAGAGGCTGAAGGAATGATCACAAAGACTGACTATCTTGAGACTCTATTAAAATATAAAAAAATGGAACTAGAGGCAAAAACGGCGCGCGATGATTATGAAAATGCGGAAACCTTGTTAAAAAACCTTATGAATCTTGACCGCTGCAACACATTGCTTTTGTTGGAAAGCGAAAAATTTGAAGCATGCCTAACCAATTTCATCACGCTGAAAAACCTTAAGGAAAAGAGCCAGGAATACAAGCAAAGCGCCGTGCAAAACAGCTTAAACTTAAAACTGTCGCTCGCGGAATTAAATTGGGCAAAAAAAACAAGGGCAATACAAAAAAGGATTTTCTTGCCAAGCGTATCTGTCAGAGGCGCGGTGGCATTTAACGGAAGAAATTATCCCCTAACCTCGCCGACTTATTCCGTTAATGTCATTTTATCTTTTGAAGACAATCCGTGGATCGGAGCTTCAATAAACCGACAACACGGATTCAACAAGGGAAAGTTGAATTCACTTGCAGACTCTTTTTCTGGAAAAGGAATTGCAAACACAATTTACTTTAACCAACTAAAGCTAAGTAAAATTGACTTGAACCAAAAAAATCTTGGTTACGAAAAAACGAAAAAGCAAATTGAAGAAAATGTCACTGACCGAATGCAAAAAATAGAGCAAGCCCAAGAAAACTTTTTGTTAGGGTTGGAAAATGTAAAAATTAAGGAACAAAAACTCTTGCTGTCAAAACTGCAATTGGATCAAGGAAAAATTAAAAAAAGCGATTATTTGGAAGAAATGAGCGAATGCGCAAAAGAAAAAATTCAATGCCTAAGCCTGCTAAAGGAACGGGATTTTATGATCAAAGAGCTTGAAACAATTGTTGAGCGAAAATTTTAAAAGGAGTGAATATGAATGCCGGAAAAAAAATAACCTTTGCCGTTGGACTTTCGCTTATTGTTTTCTCATGCGCAAACAATAAAGCCCCAAACGCAAACTGCCTTCAGGTAAAAACCATTACAGCAAAAAAAGAAAAGCGAAACGTCAACTTGGAAAGCTACGGCTCCATCACATATAAAAAAAAGAATGATGTTTGCGCTCTGGTTGAAGGAACAATCGTAGAACAAAGAGTTATGGAAGGAAACTCCGTCAAAAAAGGAGAAACGCTTTTTGTATTAAAGAACATTCAGTATGAAATTCAAAAAGCCGAACGTCAAAACCAGCTAAGCTCAGCAAAAGCAAAACTAAAGGCTGCAAAAAACAATTTGACTGAACAAGAGCGAAATGTAATTTCCACGATGCTTTCTTTGGAAAACGCAAAAACGAATCTTGCGCAAAGACAAGAAGAATATTCGCTTAAGGCAATAAACTTAGAGAAAAACAAAAAGCTTTACGAGGCTGGCGGCCTTTCCGCAAGCGCGATTGAAGAAATGAAAATGGAAGACAAATCGTCAAAAACGGAAATAGACATGCTAGCCAAGGAATTGATTATACAAAGCCTTGGATACCAAGAGTCTGACCTTTTGCGCCAGGGAATCGTTCCAAGCGATGACTACGAAAAACGCAAAGAGCAATTTATAGAGTTAAACACACAAAGCGCTAAAATCCAAATTGAACTGGCGCAAGTGGAATTAAGCAACGCGCAAAGAGACTTGGAATCCATCAACGAACTGATTGACGCGCTGACAATCCGAGCTCCATGCGATGGAATCGTTGGAGCGGTATATTTTGAAAATGGGGAACGCGTCACTGAAAACGAAAAATTACTGACCGTCATTGACATGGAAAAGCCTTACGCAAAGGTCTCCGTTCAAGAAAAGGATTTGGAAAAAATTTCAATTGGGACAAAAGCTTTTGTGGAAATTGAATCCGCCTCTTTTAAAGAGGAAAGCGACGTGGATTTTATCAGCCCCCTAGCCGACTCAGAGACTGGAAACTTTTATATAAAAATTCCAGTAAAGAACGACGGCAACAAGCTTAAGCTTGGAATGTTCGTAAAGTGTTCGTTGCAAAGCAAAGCTTATGGAGAGTATTTTTGCTTGCCAGAAAGCGCCTTGCGCCGTCGCGACGGAAACACAGCCTATTTATACTGCGTTCAAAATGATTTTGTTTACCAAAAAGAATGTCCTATCGAAATGGAGCTCGAAGGAAAGATTTATATCAAGAAAGGCTTAAAGGACGGAGAAAAAATCATTGAATTTCCTTCAAACGCTTTAAAGGAGGGGTTGCGTGTTAAATGCATTTAAAGTTTTCACTGCGGCGCTTTTGGCATTTTTTGCAAGCTCTTGCGCTTTTGTTTCATTTGAGGAATTGCAGACAAACGTTTCAATCGGAGAAAAAGACGCATATTATGACAAAGAATTCTTGTCAATTGACTTTTCGATTTGCATGAACAAGTTTTCGGTAGAAAACCTTTTGAGCCTCAAAGAAGACGGAAAAAGAAATGAAGCGCTAGTTGAATGGCAAAACAATAAATGCATGATTAAAAGCCTCGGCGGTTTTAAAAAAGGTGTTTCGTACGCCATAAGCCTTCAAGGAGACGTTTATGCGGACGACGGACGAAAGTATAACGTGAATATTTACAGGACCTTTATATTTGGAAGCGAGACGGATACGTTTAAAATAATAAATATTCAAGAAAAAAGGGATAGTTGCGAAGACCTAACGAGCGTTGTATTTTCTTTTAACAAAGCGGCTGACCCTTCTTATTTTGATAGGGAATTTATTTTAAGTCCAAGCGTTGAAATAAAGAAAATTTGGTCAAAAGACTTTTTGTCAGTTGAAATATTTCCGCAAGACAAATGGAAAGCCAACGCATATTATTCATGGTCCATCGACAATATTTTTAGCCAGGACAAAGTCAAAATATTTAGGGAATACAATGGAAAATTTATTGGCTCAACAAAAACAAAAGCGCCGGAATTAATAAAAGCTTGTCCGGCAAACGGAAGCGTATTTTTGACAAACCTTGAGCTGGATGATTTGCTTGAGAACCAAAGCGTTGGCATAATCTTTGACTGCGAAATGAATGAAGAAAGCGTTGAACGCGGAATATTTTTTACCCCGGCAACGCAAGGATTTTTTACAAAGATTGACCCATTCCGCTTTATATTCACGCCATATAAAAATTATCAAATACAAAAAGAATACAGACTCACAATAAGCGACGCCGTGGAAGACAAATGGGGAATCAAATTCAAGAGCGAAAAAAACATCTACTTTAAGCTTAAAACAGAATTTATTGAAATTGAAAAAATAACATTTAACGCAAAAGAAGTTTTTGAAGGCCTTGTAAACCAAGCGCAAATCGAAAATGACGTTCCGGCATATATAAAGATCGCTTTTTCAAAAAACATTGACAAAAAAGCCATGCAGGAAATTAAAAATTCAATTAAGTTCGAAGGGATTTTTCCGCAGAGCCTGCAAAATCCAAGGTTAACATCGATTCAGATAATAAGCGGCAACTGCATTGAAATTTCTTACGCAAATCTTTGCAAAAGCCCACCAGGACAAGAGAATCTCTATAAGTTTACAGTTAGAGGCGGACAAAATTTTATTTTTGATTCTCAAGGAGAATATGTTAAGGAGGATAAATGCTTTTACATAAAATCGAATTAAAAACAAATATAAACGCTCTTTTTGCCGCAGCGCTTGCTTTTCTTGTTTCCATGGCATTTATGTCTTGCGCTGACCAACTATTTCCTGAATTTTCCGTGGAAAACTCGTATTTGGATAGTGAAAAAGCGGTTGTGGAGTTCTCTGCCGAAGTTAATCCAGTAAGCGTGAAGAAAAGCTTTTTGTTTGCAGAAGACGAAAAAGAAATTGAAGGAACGATTAACTTTCATGGAAGCAAGATCTTGTTTTTTCCAAAGGAAACTATAAGCGAAAATCATTGCTATAAAATTGTTGTTTATTCAGGCGCGCAAGACATAAACGGGAATACGCTCCAAAAAGATTACAAAAAATGTTTTTACACTAAGAGCGACTTAGCGGCTCCCAAAATTATCCGAATACAGAACATTGTCAACGGCAACAACGAAACGCAAGCCTTGGAAATACAATTTGACAAAAAAATCAAACAAGAATCATTCGCGAATTGCTTTTCTTTGGAGCCCGCAGCGGACGCATTTTATAACTGGGCGCCAGACTCTAAAAAAATTGCAATAGAATTCAAACGGCCGCTTTTAGAAAAACAACTTTATTCAGTAAAAATCGAAAAAAACTTAAAAGATGAATTTAACAATGAAATGGAAAACGATTATTATTGGTTTTGGACAAACAATGAGGGCGCCAAAAAGCCTAATTATAAAATCTATGCAAAAGAGTTTGGCCAAGACGCAAGAAAAGAAATATTCGAAGAATACGTAAACGCGGACTTTTCAAGCAAAATCGAAATCGAATTTGACAAGGCCGTTCTGGCAGAAAGCGTTGTTCAAGGAATAAAAATTGAGCCGCAAACATCTTTTACTGTCGAACCCATATATGAAAGCGATCAAAGCCTTTGCAAAAAAGCGTTCATCATTTTTAACGAAAGGCCTAAATGGAACGCAGAGAAAAAGATGACAATTACTGATGACATAAAAGATTTAAGCTTATTTTCCGTTCCAAGAAGAGAAATCACAATAAAAAACAATTCAACGCTTGCCCGGCCCCCAAAATTTGAATGTCTAATTATATCAGTAGACGGAAAGAATATATTTTTAACTTGCGACAATAACTTTCAAACAATTGAGTTTCCAATTGATAAATATCCATGCGGAGACTTTACCGACATCCCCATGTTTTTCGTTTTTTCGATAAGCATGGGTTCAAGCAAAATGAACGAATTAAGCGCATACGAAGGAATAAATGTCGCAAGTTATTACGCAGGAACAATTGACTGCAAAGCGATTGAATCATTGACGGAAGAAGAATTATGCAAATCTTCCATTTTCCTTGAAGACAGCGAAGCAAAACAAAAGTTAGACTCTATTAAAAGTTCAGACAGCAAACTGTGCTCCCTGAAATTTTCCGCGCAGTTTAAAAACGCTGAAATAAATGAAAATCCAAGTCCAGGCATAATAGAGTTTTTGTCCAACACAGCTTTACACGACGATAAAAATAATTATTTGGAGGAGGAAACGCGGCTTAGCTGCAACAAAATTTGATGAAAAATCTTATAAGCTTTTCTATAAAACATCCGGTTTCCGCATTAATGTATTTTTGCCTTACGGCGCTTTTAGGCCTTGTGGCTATGTTTTTTATTAACGTGGATTACCTTCCCGAGGCAAAAGACAGATTTTTGATTGTAGACGCAAATTATCAGGGCGCGGACGCAAAAGAAATTAGACGGCTTGTAAGCATTCCGCTAGAAGAAAACCTATCAAGCTTAAAGGGCATAAAAAACATCGAGTCTCTTTCATGTGACGGGAGATCAGCGATAAAAATAGAATTAAAATGGAATGTTGACGCGGAAACAGCTTTGCTTGAAGCAAAAGCGCTTTTAGACACAGCCGCTGATTTTTTGCCAGAAGACTGCCCAAAACCATCAGTTCAAAAGGCGCAGGACTCAGATGGCAAAGCGCTAAAGGTTCTTGTAATTCCACGCCGGGAAGATTTACGCGGGGCCAGCGCGTTTATAAACGACGAGCTTAAACGAAAAATACTCTCTTTTGATGAAACCGCATATATAAAAACATTTGGCCTCGCTAATCCCGAAATTAAAGTAATCGTAGACTCAAAAGCCTCTTCGTATTACGGCCTATCACTGGAAGACATCGCTCAAACATTAACATTTTCCAACTTTGATTATCCGGCGGGAACGATTCAGGACGGAGAAAATGACATATTGCTTAAAATGGAAGGATGCTTTAAGAGTTTTGCTGAAATTTTGGAAACTAACTTAAAGACAAACGAAGGCCATTTAAAGCTAAAACATTTGGCAAGCGTCATCAAAGAGGATAAAGACATAGACAGTTTTTGTCTGTACAACGGAAATGCCTGCGGCGAGCTTTTAGTCTTTTGCAAAAAAAAACATAATCCGATAAAGCTGTCAAAAAAAGTCAAGGCGCTTATAAAAGAAATGTCAGAAGAAAAAAGCGATTATGACTTTGTTTTGGAAAATGACAGCGCGGCAGAAATAAAACGCGCGATATTGAATTTAATTCTCAACGCGGCCATAGGCAGCGTTATCGCTTTTTTGTTACTATTGCTTTTTTTTAAGTCAATAAAGATCGCGCTTTCGATAGCCGCCGTAGTTCCGGTCAGCTTGCTGTTTACAAACCTCGTACTTTTATGCTTTGACAAAAACTTGAACATAATTTCCATATCTGGAATGACAATTTGCTTAGGAATGATAATCGACAACAGCATTGTTGCTATCGAAAGCGTTATTGAAAACAAAAGCGTCAAAACTTATCCAAAAAAAATCGAGGAAGCTTTTTTTAGCGTAAAAGTTTCCAACACCGCTTCAACAATCACAAGCGGAATTGTATTTGTTCCATTATTTTTTATTGGAGGAATAATTGGAGAGTTGTTTATTGACTTAGCGATAAGCGTTATGTCAGGGCTTTTTCTTTCGCTTTTTTACTCTTTTACCGTTTTGCCGGCGCTTTGCCTTTTATTCTTAGAGAAAGAATTACGCTCTGTGAAAACATTCGATTTTTCATGGATTGAAAGGAAACGGAAAAAAATATTAGAAATAACAAACCCAATAAAAGGCTTGTGCCCAATTCTCGCCGCGCTTTTTTTGCTAGCCGCAGCGCTTGCTTTCATTCCGATTAAAAAAGAATTGCAGCCAAGCGCCAGAAAAAGCTTTTTCTGTGAAAGAATAATTTTTCCGCACGGGACAAATATAAATCTAATTAAAAGCAAGGCGACCGCGCTTTCATTGCGGTTAAAAGAGATCCAAGAGATTAAAGACGTTTTTGCTTGGGGCGGAAAGCATAAGGACGGCAATGCTTTTTTTTCATATGCAGACAACAAGAAAGAATGCCTTTACATTAAGATTTATTCATCAAAACCCGGCAAAAGCAAAAAAGACGTCAAAAAAATTCTCGACTCGCTGTCATTGGAACACGCCTTGCAAGAAGAGAAAGACCTAATCTCTGAACGTTTGGATATTTCCGACGCATATTTGTTCACTAGCGACGACGACGAAACGCTATTAAACGAGGCAAAAGAATTGTTTGAGAATAATTTTTATCCTTATGAAATTTCCGAACAAAAAACATTTGCAGCTAATAAAGGCCTAATGAACAAATTACAAATCTCTCCGTACGACCTTTCAAGAAAATTAAAAAATTCCTTTACTGGAGCGGCTGCCGCATCTTATTTTGAGAACGGAAAGGAACTGCCTATCAACGTCCAATTTGAAAAACAGGAATATTCCGCGGAAGACAAACTGGCCTCGCTAAAAATAGTTCTAGGCAAAAAACCAGTTCATTTATCGGCTTTGGGCAGTTGGAAAAGCAAAAGCCAAGAAGGCGTTCTTTATAGGAGGAACGGAAAAGACGCTAAAGCAATAAAAAAAGAGCTGGTAAAAAAGATTCCAAAACAACTAAAAAATAGATTGCTTTCGATACAAGCAGAAAATCTTTCGGCTTTGTTTTTAGACGGCGTTTTTTTGCTTATTCTTGTACTTGCGCTCTTGTATTGCATTTTGGGAGCGGAAACAGAGTCTCTTTGCCTGCCGATATATTATTTGACAGCAGTTCCTCCGAGTTTTTTTGGAGCCGCTGCCGCCCTACTAATTTTTGGGGCATCGCTTAACATAAATTCAATCATAGCCTTTATGCTTTTGTTTGGAACTTCGGTGAACAATTCCATTATATTGCATGAAAGCGGCGGAAAAAAAACATCTACGGTTTTTATAACAAGCGCCACGTCCATCGCCTGTCTTTTGCCGTTTTGCTTTGATCCGTTTAGAATGAATCCCCAAAGTTCGCTTTCTTTGGCGGTTGCGGGAGGGCTGGCTTTTTCTACCGCCGCGGTTTTGATAATGACTCCAAATATTTTGCATTGGAGTGAAAAATGATTTTTAAAAGCAAGATAAAAGCCTATTTCGCGCTTATATGCATTTTGCTGCTTTCTGTGTATTCACTAAAAAACATTCAGTTAACCAGATCCGCTCCAAGCGAATATGAAAAGTTCACAGTGGAATTTGAATATTTTGGAATGGACGCGGAAAAAATCGAAAAAATTGTCGCGATTCCATTTGAAGAAAAGGCGGCAAAGTTGGAAGGCTTGATTTCCATTCGCTCCGTGTCTGAATACTCAAAATGCGCGGCAAGCTTGACTTTTGAAAAAAACAAAGTCTCTTCATACGCAAAAGTCTCGGACATAGTTGACGAATTAAAAAAAAGCCTTCCCAAAGACGCGCAAAATCCCAAAATATACGCCTTGGACCAAGACTCAAAGCATGTCTTTTGCGCCGCCTTTGACAAAAAAGCCTTTAAACTGGAAGACTTGCAAGGAACAGTATTAAAAGCCCTGCAAGGCATCCCGGGCGTAAGCCAAGCAACGATTGTTGGCGGAGAGCGGAAGGAAGTTCACATAGCGTTTGACGACAAGCTTATGGCCCGCTACGGCGCCCTTCCCTGGGACTTGGTGTCCAATGTCCAAAAAAGCCAGGCGCAAGTCCTATTTGGAGACTCTGGATCTTACAAGGCCAAAATCGCCACAGTGGAAGACATAAAAAAAATTCCAAAAGTGGACGCAATTTGCAAGGCGATGGATTCCTTTCAAAAAAGGGAAAGCGCGGCGCGCTTAAACGGCAAAGAATGCCTGCTATTAACGCTTAAAAGTTCCGAAGAAAACCAAAACATTGGCGTATGCAAAAAAGCCCGCAAAACGCTTAACGCCGCGTTTAAGGACAAAAAAAACTGGAAAATAGTTTACGACAACGGACAAGAACAAGAAAAGTCGATCAAAAAAATCCTTGCGGCTTTTTTTGAAACGCTGGCGGCCTTGACGATTGCTGTATGGTTTATATTTCGGTCGGCAAAAAAAACGATCATCGCCCTAGCCTTTACGGCTTCCGACGTTTTGACAACGTTCGGTTTGCTTTGCGCGTTAAGAATTCCTCTGGACAGCCCAACGATTTGCGGAATAACAATTTCATTAGGACTTTTGTGCGACGCAGCCCTATACATTCTTGACGATAGCAAGGCGCCAAAATATTCGATAATCATATGCGCGTTGACAACAATCGCGGCTATAGTTCCGCTATTCAAATTGGACGCAATTGTTCCTGGAGTCAAGGCATTGGCGAGAGCGTGCGCGATTTCAACGGGCCTGTCAAGTTTGTTGGCGTTGCTCTTTTTGCCAGCCTTTATTCAAGAAGAAGAATCAAATAAAAAAAACAAACGCATTCTCAACTTGTATAAAATATTATACAACAAATCTAAAATAAGCCTTAACTTGTATTGTTTTTTATACATTATTCCGCTTGTTCTATTCATTTGCCTTCCTAAAAATCTAAAACAAATTGATTCCGACTCTGTAATCTACGCCCAAGTTGAGTATAATCCAGAAATACGATTTGAACTTGTGGACGAAGACTTGCTCCCCTTTTTGGAAAAAGCAAGAGCCTTAAAAGGAGTGAAATTCATTCAAAGCGAGGCAAAACGCGGCCGAGCGGAGCTTCAGATAGTTTTAAAAAAAGCTAAAGACAAGGACAAAATCTCAAAATCTTTGCTTGAATATGGAAAAAGCTTAAAGGGCTCTTTATACATTCCCCTCGCGCCTCCCAAGCGCAAAGTAACACAAAAAATGCAAATAGCCGTCTTGGGAGACGACGCGTCAAAATGCAGGCAAATCGCGAAAGAAGCGGCGCCCATTTTGCTTGCCGAAAAGTTTCTTATGCGAAGCAAAGCGCAGCTAACATTGAATTTTAAGGAAGACGAAACTTTTTATGTCGCAAGGCCAAACAAGGATTTCCTCAACGCGAACGGATTGAGCGTCCAAGACTTTGCCCAATTTTTGCGCTGGAATCTTTTTGGATCTGTCGCGACAAAAATTATGGCTGACGGGCGGCAAAAAGACGCGCGCCTGGGAAACATAAAATTGGCTTTTAGCGATTCGCCGAAATTAGAGGGCGTAAAAAACCTCAGCTTAAAGTCAATTCCAGTTTCCGCGCTTTGTTCTTTAAAAAAAGAAGCGCGGGCCTCTAAAGTCTTTAGAAAAGACTTTAGGCGCGCGGCCTATTTTACAATTGAAATCGAAGGAAAAAATTCCGGTAAATTTTTCAAGACTGTGAAAAAGGCCTTGAAGGCGATGCAACTTCCGGACGGCTATTACTTTTCATGGCCCAAGGAATATGAATGCATGCCGGAAGATTACGCGCAAATTCTTTTGGCTTTTTTTATTGCGGCGGCCACAATATTTTTTTTAGTGGCGGCCCAAAGCGAAGATTTAAGAACAGCTCTTTTAGTTCTTGGAACGATTCCAGTTTCGCTTTCGCTTCCAATTGCGCTAAGGACTTTGTCCTTCACTCCGCTGACATTGGGAGACGCTGTTGGAATGGTTTTTATTTCCGGCATTTGCGTGAACAACGCCTTGTATATTTTGGGTGAACGCATGGCAAACAAAAAAACCGGCTCATTTGCGGCTGCTAAGAAGGTTTTAAAAAGCGTTTTGTCGTCGTCAATCACAACTTTAGTCGCGGCCCTACCTGTAATGCTTAGCGGTGCGGGCGCTTTTGCCAGCGACTTGGCCTTTTTTATGTTTTTTGGAAGCCTTGCGTCGGTCTTTGCCGGCTTGATTTATTTCCCGGCGGCATTGAAAGTTCACTCCGCTCGAAAAACAAAAAAAGGCCCCGCCAAAAGGCAGGGCGCTTTTATTAAAATCGAATGAAATTTTCGCGCGCTAAAATCACGCGGCGATTTCGCCGGACTTGTTTTTTGGAATGATCAAGTTGAGCAAAATGCCTACGACTGTGGCCAAGGCGACTCCTCCAAGCGAGAACTTGAAGTTTTTGACCATAAAGGTCAAGGCGCCGCCGCCGATTCCGATTACCATGATGACGGAAGAAATCGTGAGGTTGCGCTTTTCTTGGTAGTCAACGCCGGCGTCTACCAAAGTTCTAAGGCCGCTTGAAGCGATAAGGCCGTAAAGGAGCGTGCAGATTCCGCCCAAAACCGGAGTCGGAATCGTTTGGATTACCGCGCCGAATTTTTGGCAGAACGAAAGGACGACCGCGATGACGGCCGCTCCTCCGATTACCCAAACCGAGTAAACTTTTGTGATGGCCATGACGCCGATGTTCTCGCCGTAAGTCGTGTTCGGCGGGCCTCCCCAAAGAGCGGCCCAAGCCGTGGCGGCGCCGTCTCCAAGCAAGGTGCGGTGCAGTCCCGGGTCTTTGTAAAAGTCAGTTCCGACAACTTTGCTTGTGGTCAGCGTGTCGCCCATGTGCTCGCAAATTGTCGAGATTGAAACGATTACAAAAGTAAGGATCGCGACAAGGTTGAACTTTGGAGCCTGCCAAAAGGCGTGGCCTGCGCCGTCGTACTGCAAGAACGGAAGCGCGAACCATTTTGCTTCTTGAACAGAAGAAAAGTCAATCAAATGATAGGCCGGGAAAAAGCAGCCCATAATCAAAGTGAACAAGTAGCCGCCGACAAGGCCGATCAAAATTGAAAGCGTGTTGAAAAAGCCCTTTAGGAAAATCGTGGCGAAAACCGCGATGGCAAGCGTCACGGCGGCGATGCTTAAGGCCACCAAAGAGTACTCGTTGTTCAAGTAAAAGGCTTCGTTTACGGCTGTCGGAGCGAGCGACATTCCGATGACGATGATTACGGAGCCGATTACAACCGGCGGAAGGGCCGCGTCAATCCATTTCTTTCCGGCAAAGCGGACGATAAGCGCGACAATCGCGTAGAAAACGCCGGCGAAAATCGCTCCGCCCATAGCGTAGGGAACACCGAATTCCTTTCCGATGGCGATAAGGGCCGGAATGAAAGCGAACGAAGAGCCTAAAAAAGCCGGAACCTTGGCGCCTGTAATCAAGATATACAGAAGCGTTCCAGTTCCGGCCGTAAACAAGGCGGTCGAAGTGCTTAAACCAGTTAGAATCGGAACCAAAATTGTGGCGCCGAACATCGCGAATACGTGCTGAAAACTCAAAGGAATCCATTTTGCCAGCGGCGGTTTGTCGCCTGGCATAAGGACGCTTGAATTGCTTTCTGCCATATACAACTCCTTTTTATTGAATTGTCGAATTATAGCGCAAAAAAGCGAAATATGCTAGTATTATAAATATGAGTTCCGCAAAAAAAAGACAGCTGGCAAACGCCGCGGCTTTTTTGCCGCTTTTTTTGGCCTTAAGCTTTGCCTGCTTTTTGCTTACAAGGTCGGCGGCGATCGACAAGGCCGCAAGGCGCGCCCAACGGCTAAGCGAAAGTCAAAAAAACGATTTTTACGCCAAGCTGGACCAGCTTTATCCCGACAGAAAGGCCGTTTTAAAGCCGCTCCCCTACCAGGCGCCGGAAGCCGACTTTGAGCTTAACGCCCAATCGGCGATTTTGCTTGACGCAAACACAGGCTATGTAATCTACGAAAAAAACGCAGACCAAACGATTCCGCCCGCGTCAATGACAAAACTCTTTTTGATTGAATGCGTTATGGAAAAAATCAGGCGCGGCGAGGCTCGTCTTGACCAAACAATTCCCTTGGTTCCGGAATCGTGGGCTTCAAACGCTCCGCCCAGAAGCTCCTTGATGTTTTTGGGAAAAGGACAAATCGTCACGCTGGAGGAGCTTTTGACAGGCCTTAGCGTCGCAAGCGGAAACGACGCGGCGGCGGCAATCGCCAAGGCCCTTTTTGGATCGATGGACGAATTTTTGAGGAGCGCCAACGACATGGTACGCGCGATGGGCTTGAAAAAAACAGTCATCGCCGAGCCGGCCGGTTATTCAGAGAGGAACCTTACCAGCCCGCGCGAAATGGCGGAATTTTGCCGCCTTTACTTACAGCGATTTCCGAAGGCCTTGGAAAAGTTCCACTCAATAAAAACCTTTACCTACCCTAAAGAAAAAAACTTGCCGAGCGAACAAAGGGGCCGCGCTCCGCAAGATTTTTCGCGCGGGATTCCCGACGAGATTTGGACCAGCTTTGAATTTGAAAACACAAACAAGCTTGTAGGCGTTTTGCCCGGCTGCGACGGAATCAAAACCGGCTACATCGACGAAAGCGGCTACAACTTGGCGTTGACGACAAAACGCGGCGATCAAAGATTCATCTCCGTAACGATGCGCGGAAGCGGAAAAAGCCGCGCCGAGGGAGACGCAAACCGTTTTATTGACGGAACAAAATTGCAGGAATGGGCGCATAAAAATTTTTCGCATTACGAAGCGAGCGCCTTTAGCGGAACGGAATTCATAATTCCCCTTTACGGCTCTCAAAAAATGTTTGTCCGCTTGATGGCAAAAGAAGACCGCGGCCTCTGCGTTCCCAAAAACGCTAAGATAAGCGTCCAAACAAAAAGCCCAAAATACTTGTTTGGAAAAATCGAATTTGGAAAGCAATATGGAAGCCTCGCAATCTATGACGGGGAAAGGCTTTTGCAGGAAATTCCATTAGTCGCAGACGATGATTCGGCCGCGGCAAACCAATTTGTCCAGCGCGCGGACGAAATCATTTTGCGTCTAAAGGGCGAGCGCAAATAGTTTGCAAGCCTAAGAAATGCGGCAAACAAAAATTGCTTGCAAGCCTAAAAAGCGCGGCCGCTAGTCCAAAGAAAAACTAAAGGCCTTTTCAGAAAACAAGTCGGGAAAGTCCAGCGAAAACGCCTCAAAGCGCATTGGCTCGCCGCCCGCGCCATTATTGTCGGCAAGCCCAAGACGCGCGGCCGCAAAATCCGCATTGTAAAGCCTGTCGCCGCGCACCGGAAATCCCAGCCAAGCCAAATGGCAGCGGACTTGGTGCCTGTAGCCTTGGGAAATTTTGCAGCAAAGCTTGGCCTTGCCGTCTCCTAAAAAATCCGCCGACACAATTTTTGTCGAATAGATTTTTTTGCTTCCGATTTTTTTTAGCGCGGCGACATTTGAGCCTTGCAAAACAGGCCGGACTTCTTTTGCGCCTTTTCCGAATGGGCGAAAGTATGAAGAAAGCTCTATGCCCATAAGCGCGGCGGCGTTTTTTTCTTGCAAAAAATCATCAAAAGGCAAAGAAGCGGCCGGCGGCTCTGGAAAGCCTTCAAGCGCTTGCGCGTTTTTTTGGTTAACGTCGCATTCGGCGCGGTAGCCTTTTACAAAAAAACCATTTTCTTGGGCGGCGATTATGTGTCCGTAAAATTCCTGGCTTGACGCGACAAGCAAAAGGCCGCTTGTCGCGGTGTCGATTCTATGGAGCAAGCCGCCCTCCACCGTTTTTTTTCCGCGAACGTTTAGGACGTCAGGAAACAAGCGGCCGCATTCCGTAAGGGCGCTTGCGTCTCCTGCGGAAAGAGGCGCGCTTGCAAGGCCCGCTGGTTTGTAAAGAACCGCAAATGGCTCTGCCGCGCTAGGCTCGTGAATCACTTTAATTTTTGGAGCCGCGCTCATTGCCCGCCTCCATTTTGCCTTCGTTCCTCCGAGGCCTTGATTCCAGGCGAAGAATAAGAGCGCGGATGCTGGGCCTTTAAGGCTTTTATAACGCGCTTAAAACGCTCTGGAACGGCCGCCTTAAAGACCGTATAGTTTTTTTGTCCGGGAAGGCGGATTCGCAAAAGGCGCGAATGGAGCATAAGGTTTTCGTTTGGAAAAAAATTGTCCTTTTTGGAATAAATCGTGTCGCCCAATACAGGGCAGCCCAAATATTTCATGTGAACGCGTATTTGATGGGTTCGGCCTGTCTTAAGGCGGACACGCACAAGGGAATAGTTTGAGTAAACAGAAACAACATGATAAAGCGTCACAGCCCTCTTTCCCTGCAAGGCTCCGGGCGCGTCCGCTTCAACCGCCTTGAAGCGCTTTCTGTCGGCGGGATCACGGACAATGTATGTGTCGACTACGCCGTCCTTTTTGGGCGGACAGCCTCTAACGATTAAAATGTATTCTTTTTTTAAGGAACGGCTTTGGAATTGATTTTGAAGCCATTCCTCCGCGCCGCGGTTTTTGGCGGTGATGATGATTCCGCTTGTGTCTTTGTCCAAACGGTGGACGATTCCAGGACGGCGCCGGGCCAAAATTTCCGACGCTTCTCCATCCTTGATTTGCTCCAGCGCCTGCCTTCCCCAATGATGCAATAGAGCGTTGACCAAAGTGCCTGTCCAGTTTCCAGCCGCGGGATGCGTCACCATTCCCTGCTCTTTGTTGACGACAGCGACGTCTTGGTTTTCATAAATTATTTTTAGCGGAATGTCCTCCGGAAAGATTGCGTCTGGAATGTTGTCTTCCCATTGAATGTCGATTTGGTCTCCAGCCCTCACTTTGCTGGAAAGCTTTGCCGTTTGGGAATTGACTAAAATTTCGTGAACGCCGCTTTTTAATTTTGAGCGGTTGAAACCGTTTGGCAAAGACGAAATGTATTTGTCCAGTCGCTCCGTTCCCTCAAAAGAGTCAGGAACCTTTGAACTAAAAAACGGCACTTTCCAAATCCCCAAAAAGATATTCTTTTTTTGAGCCTTCAAAAATGAACGTTCTGTCCTGGCCAGTGTCCACGGGAGTGACAGTAATGTTTTTTAGTTGCTCGGCGTTGCGCTTCTTTTTTGCCTTTTCGCGCTTGACGATGTTTACAATTAAGTCTGTCACGCCGATTCCAACGCTAATCGCCGCCGACGTAAGCAAGACTCCCTTTATTTCGTTGTAGGAATAGCCTTCGCCGCTTGAAGAAAAAGGGTTTCTAAAATAGGAGCTGTCCCAATTGTGGGCGGCGAACATTCCCATTGAGTACGAGAGCGAAACCAAAAGCGTTGTGAAAGGCCAAGAGCCAAGAGTGATTATCTCGCCGCGGCGAACGTCTTTTACCCATTGGGGAATCGCCTTTGTGTCATAGGGCTCGGCGTCGGAAATAGTCAAGTCGTCAGCGAATGTTGAGAATGACAAAAAAACTAAAAGCGAAAAAAACGCCGCCCAAAACCTTTTCAAAACCTAAGCCTTCTTTGCCTGCGAATAATCCCGCTCGCCAAAAATCGCGGTTCCGATTCGAACCATTGTCGAGCCCTCTTGAACGGCGATTTGCCAGTCGCCGGACATTCCCATAGAGAGTTCCGACAAGTCCATGCCGGGAAAGGCGGCCGCGCATTCGTCTCGCAAGTCCCGCAATTTTTTAAAGGAAGCTCGAATCAATTCCTTGTCGTCGGTAAAGGGAGCCATTGTCATAAAGCCTTTTGGCTCGACGTGAGGATAGCCGCCGGCCGCGATTTTTTTCAATGCGTCAACAATCAAGGCCTTGTCCTCAAAGCCAGACTTGGAAGCCTCGCCGGTATGGTACTCAAACAAGACGTCAATCTTTTTGTCGATTTTCGCGGCCTGCTTTTCAATCTCGTCAAGCAATTCAAGGCGGTCAACCGAATCAATCGCGTCGGCGACCCGAACCGCCTCCTTTACCTTGTTGCGCTGCAACTGGCCGATTATTCTAAGGCGAACGTCTGGATAGGATTTTTTTATCTCGTCAAATTTAGCGGCCGCTTCTTGAACGCGGTTTTCGCCAAAAACTTTTTGCCCGGCTTGAATCGCCTCAACCACTTCTTGCGCGCAATGGAATTTGCTTACAGCGACAAGGCCGACGCCTTGAGGAAGCTTTTCCTTGATTTTTATTAAATTATCTTTTATTGACATGATTGCATTATAAAAAAATTGATTGCGTCTGACAAGCGCAAAAGATCTTGGATTGGCAAGGCTTCCGCCCTGACATTGGCTTCAATGCCGGCTTTTTCCAAAACGGCGTCGGCCGAGCAGTTGTAGCCGGACAAAAATTTTGCCAAATTGTTTTTTACGGTTTTTCGCCTGCTGGCAAAAAGCGCCCTTTGCATTTTTACAAACAGCTTATAGTCCTGGCAGCCTGGAAAAGTTTCCTTTTTTGCAAAAACGACAGCGCGCGACTCGACGTTCGGCCTTGGCCAAAAATTGGCGCGGCCCAAATCGCATATTGTCTTAACGTCATACGCCCACTGGCACAAAACCGAAAAGCTTGAATAGTCCTCGCTGGAAGGCTTTGCCGCCATTCTAAGGGCGACTTCTTTTTGAACGGTAAAGGCGCATTTTTCAAAGCGCTCGCCGGCTTCAATCGTGTCGGCGATCAACGACGCGGCGATGTTGTATGGAAGGTTTCCAAAAAAATATTTTGGCGCTCCGTTCTTTTCCAAATACGGCTTCCAAGTTTTTAGGACATCGCCCTGGACCAAGTCAAAAGTTTTGGCTGAGATTTGTTCCGCAAAAAACTCCTGCAAAGCCGCCGCAAAGCCGCGGTCAATTTCAAAGACAGTGACTTTTGCCCCCAAGTCAACCAATTCCTTTGTCATCGCGCCAAGGCCAGGTCCGACTTCCCAAACGGTCTCGCCTTTTTGAATTCCTAAAGACGCGGCGATTTTTTTTCGGGCGCTTTCGTTGATCAAAAAATTTTGCCCGAATTTTTTTTGCATCGCCATTCCTTTTGATTCAAGAAAGGCGTTAAGTTCCGCGGGCGAATTGTAGTCAGGGATTCCGTTCATCAAAAAAAATTATAGCGCTTATTGAAGCTTTACGCAAGGAATCGCGGAAAAGAGCAAAACAGCCCGTTTAATCCAGCCGTAAACAAAAGAAAGAAGGCTTCCGCAAAGCGGCGCCATAAATGGAAAAGCAAACGAAATTATTATAAACGCAAGGCCCAAGTAAATGAAAATCGAAACCATCGGCGAAACGACGGCGCTAGAAAGAATTCCGCCAGGCGCCATCGTTCCAAAAAAACGGGCGCAAATCGGCATTGTGAGCGCTTGCGCTCCGACTGACTGGCCCAAGGATTTTCCAGCGTTGGAAGGAAGGGCCGCAAGCAAAGGCTTTGTCACAAACTCGTTAAAGGCTAATATTCCCGCCAAAGCGCCGTATGAAAGCATAAATGAAAGCTCGTACATGTCAGGCGTAAAGGCGCAAATATGAACGATAAAAACAAGGGCCAAAATATTCAAAGAGCTTTTTATCGGAACTTTTAGAAGGCCAAGTATTATCGCCGCCGCCGAACACAAAAGCGCCCTGAACAAGGACGGAGACTTTCCGGCAAACCAAACAAAAAGGCATATCGCGCACAATTCCAAAAATGGCGCCAAGCGTTTTCCGACGGAACGCTTTCCAAGCGCAAAGGCGATTGAACTGAACAATGAAAGGTGCATTCCGCTTAAGGCCAAAATGTGGCTAAGGCCGGCAAGCTTAAAGGCCTCCGCGCTGTCGTCTTCCAAATAAGATCTGGAACCGGTAAGCAGCGCCAGCAAAAGGCCGCCCGCGCTTCCCCACGCGTACATCAGCCGAGTAAAATGCAAGCGGCTTAAGGCGCGGACTTTTTGAATGCGGCCCCAAAAGCCGCTTGGATAATCGCAAGACAAAATGCTTTGCGCGTTGAAAAAAAGCCTGCCGTCCGCGCCGGGCTCCGTTCCTTGCCTTACAGCAAAGACGCAGCGGGCGGCCTTGTCCAACAAAAAGTCGACTTTTTTCCCGCGCCACGAAGAATAAAGCTTTCCGGGCTGGTAAATTTCGCAAAGCTCCAAGGGCAAAATGATTTGCGCGGCGCCGCTGGCGCTGGAAAGGCCTCCGTCATTTTTGCCAACCTTGATTAGCTCCGCCTTGACCATGTAGGATTTTCTTTCTTTTCCGACTTTAACCGGGCAAGAAAGCAAGCGGCATTCAATCCAAGAAACGTCTTGGCTTTTAAAAAGAAAGTCCGCGGGCTTTTGGTCCTTAACAGGAATGAAAGCGTACAAAAGAACCGCAAGCGTCACCGCGGGCAAAAGGAGAAAATTGTTCTTTAAAGAGTCTACCATTTTAGTCTCGTAAGCGCGTTACGAGCCGCGGCGGCAACCTCCTCTGGATAATCTTTTACATACGTTACATAGAGCAATGAGTCAAACGAGGATTTGTCGCCAAGTTCGGCCAACGCATTTATGATGGCAAGAACCACTGTCTTGTCGGGAGAGTTCCCCGCCTCCTGCGCCTTGTTCATTTGGTCCAAGTATTCAGTGAACGGCAGGACAGCCGCGCGCGAAGCCAAAGCTTCAACGCAAGAGATGGCCTTTGTCCACTGCTGAGCGTTAAGGTATTTTCCGTTATAAGCAAGCTTGGCTACGTTAAAATAGTTCTTTGCCAAGTCGCCGGCGCGGGTCCACTTGTTGTCCGCCAAAACCTGGGCCATTTCCAATTGGAACAAAGCCAAGTCCTGCGAATGCGAAGAAGCGCCCTCTAATATCATAGCCCTGTTTAACGTTTTTTCAGCAATTTCCGCCCTTAAAGCGGGCGAAATCGCGTCATTTTTTATGAAAATTTTAGTTAGTTGTTTAAGTTCAACTAACTCAGCTTTGTCAATCGCGTCAAATATTTCGTTTAGGGACTTGTCGGCGATTTTCGCAAGAGCGGCGGAAACCTCCGCGTCAAGCTCAGACCAAATCGGCTGGCGCAAAATTGAATACAATATGCCAAAAGACGAGCCGTTTCCGACGACGCCAAGCGTTGATATTGATTTTTTTACTGTTTCGTCAGCCGTTCCGCCCGCCGCGACTTTTTGCGACAAGTAGCCGTTGACAAAGGCGGTCCAATCAGTGTCCTCTTTTTGGGCGTAGATCGCCGCGATTTTTTCCAAAACGCTGACCCTTACGTTGACGTCGTCAACTCCGTAAAACACGTCCGAAAAGTCTTGCAAAACCGCGTGGGGATTTTTTTTGCTTTCCTCAATCGGATAGGAAAGAATTCCAGCCACAGCAAGGCCGGCCAAATCGCGGTCTCCCTTTAAAAGCAAGGCGTTCTCGACTACAAAGTCAACGGCCTTTTTTGCCAAAGACGAATCGCCGGAGCTTTTTACGGCCGCGATCTTATCGTTAATGTTTCCCTTTGCGAATTTTATCTCCTCTTTTGCGGGGGCGCTGTTTTGAGCGAAAGAAAAAGCCGCCGCAAATGAAAGCGCGCATAAAGCTATAGTCCTTTTAACGCTTCTAATCATTCTCATAAACCTCCATTTTCGCCAGCAGGGCTGTCCGAAGAAGAAAGCGAGTCCTTGTTCAAAAATTCAGGATCAATCGCAGTTGGTATCTCTATAGTATAACTATTTTCCGGGCTTTCGGTAACAGGATTCGAGGATTCTTCCGGCGCGTTTGTTCCGGCTTCTTCGGCGGCCTTTTTGTCTTCGGCCTTTTGTTCATCCTCAAGCTGCGTCAAAGCGACTTCGGCGTTCTTTTGGTCTTCCGGCAAAACTTTGTAAACAAACGACAAAATCGCGTTGCGCATGGCCGGCTCGATATGAAGGCATTCCAAATGCAAGCGGCTTTGGTTGTTGGCGGCGTTGTATTCAACGGAGCGAACCAAGCAGTACATCAGGATGAGAGTGTCGTCGATTTCAAACTGAAGCTTTACTTGAATGTTGTTGACGCCCTTCCCTCCGACGCGAATCAAGGCTCCGTCAGAGCTGATGTCTTCCAAAAAACACTTAAAGCCAGGAGCCGTCTCAACTTGGGCGAACTCCGTGACCGCTTCCTTAATGATGTAAAGATGCGCCGGGATGTGGCATTGGGTGCGGATGGACTTTCTCTTTTGAGCGCGGAAAAGGTTGTTTGAGTGCGCGAGATACAAAACGTTTTGGCCCAAGAAAATTCCCGAAGCCAAAACCTTTGTGTCAAAGACGTAGCCCGCGTCGCCCTTTCTCCAAAGGTAAACGCTTATTTCCTTGTCCTTCCAATCCTCCGGCGGAATCTTAATCCTGCCGTCTTGAATCGGAATCGTGATGATCAAGTCGCGGGAATTGTTCAAAATGCGCGAGGCGAAAACTCCGCTTCCCTTTAAAATAAGGCGCAGCTTTTGGCCGTTTGAAAGCGCCTTGCTGGACTCAAGCCCGCGCTTGTTTTCCGAGGCCAGCTCAATCTTGGTCCTAAACTTGTAAAGCTTTGCCAAAAAGTTTTGCGTCTCAAGAGCGTTTTCCGTTCCCTCGCGCTTTGACGTTTCGATTAAATTTGTAATGCAGCGCGTAAGGGCGTGCGTGGAGACAAAAAGGGATTCGGGCTCTTCAAGCTCAACGATTTTAGCGAGCTTCCACAAAATCGAGATTTCGCCCAAAGAAAATTTTTGATCAAGGCCGGCGGCAAAAAAATTTATTTTTGTCGAAAAGGTCTTTAACAGCCAAATGGCCAAGAGCAAAACCAAAACGCCTAAAGCGACAATAATTATAGACACAAAAATCCTCTAACTTGTATAAATCAATAAAACAAATTATACTACTTATATTATATGACAAAATTGAAATTTTTTCTACAGTTTTTCATAATATTGTTGATTTTTGTTATCCCCCCGCTTTTTGCCAGTTTTTCAAGCGATTTGACCATAGACTTCTCAAAATTTAACTTTTTTATGCTTCCAAACCTGCTTTTGGCCCTTTTTTTATACTTTCAGGAACGCTTGCAAAACAAAAGCGGCCCGCAAGGCCAAAATGAGGTTCAAAAAGCGGGGCTTTGGAGGCTTGCGGCCTTTAGCGGAAATTTCTTTTTAACCTTTGGAAGCCTAGCCATTTGCGCCGCTCTTTTTGAGCTGGCCGCAATCGCGCTGAATGTCCAGTCTTTGGTGAACGTAATCCTTCCGTCAAACTTTTTTGAATTCCTTTGCTGCGCTTTTATTCTTTGCGCAAGCGCCTTTTACGAAGAATGCCTTTACCGCCTTTATTTGCCAAAGGCGCTTGGAACGATCGCTCGGTCAAAAAATCATGCCGCTCTTTTTTGGATGGCGGAAGCGGCCGCGGTTTTATTGTTCGCCTTTTCGCACAGGTACCAGGGAACGCTCGCGCTTTTTAACGCCTTAGTCTGCGGAATAATTTTAAGAGTGTCTTTTGTAAAGTCAAAAAGCGTTTGGCCGCCCTTCATCGCGCACCTAGCCTATAACGCGGCCGCGCTTTTTTTGCTGGGAAGATGATTTTGGCATAGGGAAACTATTCCTGTTCCATGACGCGCTCAAAAGTCCAGGCGCTGACATTGAATACGGCGTTGATTTTTTTTAGCGCGACCTTTTCTTCTTGCGGCCTTTGCGCGCTGGGCTGGACTTGCAAACGGCAATAATAGTCGCCGTCTGTCTTGGGCAAAAAGAAGGCCTTGTAAACGTTTCCATCGCCTGCGTCATAATCTTTTGCAAGCGCGTCCTGCCAATTAATGTCGTCCGCTAAAAGCGGCTGGCCTTGCAAAGACGCAAGCTTTGCGTGCCTGTATTTTTTGTCAGTCCCGACAATTTCCTTGGGGAAAATTTCCGGGCTTGCCCAAAGATTTTCGCTTGCGCTTAAGCAAGGCGCCAAGGCTTCTGAATCAATCGAAAATATTTTTTGCCTTTCAGGAACAAAAAAGAAAAGCCTGTGGGCGGAATCCACGCTTCCGAAAATTATATTCAAGACAGATTTTTCGCCGTCAAAAAGCTCAAGATAAAAAGCGCCGCCCTTTTCCAAACCGTAAGCCTTTAAATTTATTGTGTTCGAGACTTCGTAAACTGTCGAAATCCTTTTTAAGACTGACAAAAAATTTTCGGCCAAAGCCGGATCGCAAATAAAGAAAAGGTCTTTGCCGTCAGCGACATTTTTTTGCCCCAGCCAAAAAGAACCGGTTTTTTGAATGACAAGCTGTCCTTGATCAAGATTTCCAAGGACGATTTTTTGAACCTTATGCTTGGGATTTAAAAGAGCGGTAGTAAAAGACTTTTCGCTTTTTGGAGCGGAAAGAAAATAAAGCGCCGCCAAAAGGGCCAATAAAATTTGAAGGCGGAATTTTTTTATTTGCGAAAAAACTTTTGCTTTCATTTAAAAACCTTTCTCCTTGAAAAAAAAGCCGCCATTAAAAGAAAAAGAGCCAACGGAAGCGCGGCAAAGTTCAACAAAAGCGAAAGATTTTTAGCCGACTGCCATTCGCGGCTTTCGCTAATCTTCCACAAAGAAAAGTCCGAGGCTCCCTTGTTCTTTAGCGCGGCCATGTCGCTTTCGCCCGACAATTCCAAAAGGCTTGTCGTCAAATAATTAAAGTTCCTAAAGTCGCCGGTCTCTCCGCCGCTAAGCGACAAAAGCAAATCGTTTGCGAACAAGTCTCCGCTGATTGCGATTATTTTTTTGTCCAAAGTCCGGGCGGCAAGAACGCTTTCTTCTTTTTGAACCAAGGGATCGGCGATCGCGGTCTTTGGAACGGTGAAGGGATTTGTGTCAAAGAGCAAATCGGGATTTTTTTTGTCGGGCAAAAAGCGCCATGAGGCGGGGCTTGAAATCAAAAGAGGCTCGGCCTTTGCCTTGTCCAACGAAAGGGGGCTGGCCCAAAAAACGTTGGCGCCGTATGGAGCGCCTGCTTGCGGCAAAAGATTTATCCACAGCGGATAGTTGACCGACTTATTTTCCCTGGCATTCTGCCCGCCCTGATCGTCGTTATTGCCGGAAGAGTAAAAGTTCGCGCGGACGCAAGAAAGATCGGCCGCCAAGGATTCGCTAAAAGCGATTCCCTCCCGCTCCAAAATCGGAAGCGCATAGTCGAGCTTGTTTTTACGCAATGACCAGTCTCCGTTCAAATTGACCGCATAAGGGCTTGCCATCGCAAGAAGGCGGCCTCCGCCGCTCGCAAAACTAGAAATCGCCGCCGCTTCTTCCTGGCTCAAATCATTCGTTCCAAAGAGCGCCAAAGGAATTGTTTTGTCCAATGCAGCAAAAGGCAAATCGCTTGCGTCTAGTTCAATTGTCTCAAAGCCTTCCAAATTAAGCCAGTCAATGGCGCTCTTGTAGTCTTTTTTTAGGCTCATGCCGTTGCCGCAAAGAAGATAGGCGCGGCGGCTTTTTTGCTTTATCAAGTAGTCAAAGCGCAAATTCAAGTCGTATTCAAGGCCGAATGTCGAAAAGGCAGCCGGCAAGCAAAGGCTTTTGTCCATGTAGTCGATTATGACCGCGGAATAAGCGTTGACGTATTCCATCGAATTGTTTTTTTGCTTTTGAATTTGAAATGGCTGAACGGGAAGCTCATTCAAAATCTTTTGCGCGGCGGAAGTTCCTGCCTCAAATTCAGCATATGACACTTTCTTGCAAGAATAAGAAAGCGAGCGCAAAAAATCGCCAACATCCCTAACCTGTGGATAAAGCCTTAAAAGTTCGGCGGAACGGTAATAAGAAATCCTGACTTTTTCTTGCGCCTGCGAAAGCAAGGATATTGTCCGCTCGGACGGAGCGTAATTTTTTCCCGCGCTAAAATCCAAGCGCGCGTACAGCCTGTCCGCATCCAGGAACAAAAAGACAAAAACAAAAACCATTGTCCATGACCTAAACGCGCGGCCCTTGCGAAAAAAACTTTTTCCCTTCCTTCGTTCCAAGACGCAGGCGCCTAGAGTCAAAAACAAAAGAGCGGAAAGCGCGAAAAAAGAAAAGTCCCTTGTGTCTAGAATTCCTTTTGAGGCGGAGTCAAAGCGCCAAGCAAAGCTTATCGAACGGATCGCTGCGCTAAGACCGTCAGAAAGCTGGACATAATTTAAAATATTGTGCGAAAAATTTATCGCGGACAAGGCAAAGACCGCAAAGGAAAAATACGCGGCGCGGCTTTTTAAAAGGCAAGACAAAAAAAGACAAAAAGCGGTTGACGCCATCGCAAAAAACAATAGGCCAAGATAAGCCGTAAAGGCCGCGCCTAAGTCAACGCTTCCAAAAAAAGACACGCATACCGGAACTAAAATCGTTCCAAGCAAGCAAAACAAAAATAAAAGAAGCGCCGCGCATAGCCGCGCGCCCAACTTTGCGAACTCGCCAAAAGGAAGCGTTTGGTCAAAGGCTCGCTCCTTTATGTTCATACAAAAGGCCGGAATCAAAAACGACAAGACATAGGGCATCGCCAAAAAGAACGGCGACAAGGAAGAGTTTCCAAGGCCTTGGACAAAAAAGCGGCTTCCAAAAAAGAAGGCGGCCGCGGAAAATAGCGCGAACACAAGGGCTGCGATCCAATAGAATGGATTTATCGCGCATGAGAAAAGCTCTTTTTTCACCAAGCCCAAAAAGGCAGGCGCGTTTACCGCCGTGGAAACGGTTGAGGCGCGGGAATCGGTCGCAAGGCTTGAATCGGTCGAGGCGGCCGAATCGTTTGACATGCCGCAATCGGAGGCCGCGCTTTGGATCTTGCGGACTGTTTCAGCGCCAGGCACGGCGGCAAGACCAGAATTGCTTGAGCCGCGCGGGTCGGAGACAAAGAACAAGTAGGCGTCTTCCAAATTCTTGGAGCCGCTTTTCTTCATAAGCTCGGACGGGCTTCCGCTGGCCGCGACGCGGCCGTCTTTTATGATGTAAATTGTGTCGGAAAGAGACTCGGCCTCTTGGATTATGTGGGTGGAAAAAATCACCGCGCGGCTCTTTTTTAGGTCTTGGACAAGCTTTCGCATTTCGCGAATCTGTTCCGGGTCAAGGCCGGTCGCAGGCTCGTCAAGGATTAAAATTTGAGGGTCTGAGACGAGCGCCTGCGCGAAGTTCACGCGCTGCCTGTAGCCGTGGCTTAGCGAAGATATTTTTTGATTTAAGACAGAGTCCAGCTTGCAAAGGCGCGCGGCTTTTTTGGCGGCCAAAGCGCATGGGGCGGCCACAGTTTTTGTTTTGCCATCAGTCTCTTTTTTTTTCGAAGCGTCTTGGGCTTGTGGCGCGGCCGCAGTTTTTGCCTTGCAATCAGCCTCCGCAAGTCGCAGGGCGGCGGCCATTTCCAAAAACTCGATGACAGTCCAATCGTCATAAAGCGCGGGAACTTCGCTTACAAAGCCTGTCATGGCCTTGACTTCTTCCGGGCTTTCGGCCGCGTCAAAAATGGCGCCGTCGCTCCGTTCCGCAAGAACCTTGCCGCTTGTCGCGTAATGCTGGGCGCAAAAGGCCTTTAAGAGCGTGCTTTTTCCGGCGCCGTTTGGGCCAAGAAGGACGGTTATCTTTCCGCGCTCGGCGGTCAGCGTGACATCGGCGCAGGCCGCCTTAGATTTTTTTGAATATGTTTTTGAAAAAGAAACGGCGCGAACCATAAAACGCTCCGCTAGTCCTCGTAGGGAATTTCAAAGCGCATTCGGTCGCGGCCCAAAATCGCTTGCGGAAAAATTTCGCGCGCCTCGCTTTCCAAAACGGAAAGCTCCTTGTCGGTGTAGCGCGGGCTGTAGTGAATCATAGCCATTTTCTTTACTTGCGCGTCGCGGGCGATTGTGGCGGCCTGCTTTGCGGTCATGTGCTTTTTTTCCTTGGCTTGGTCAAGGAGCGCGTCCTCAAACATTCCCTCGCAAAGAAGGAGATCGCTTCCTTTGACTTCCTTGGCGATTGAATCAAGGTAAAGGGTGTCGGTCACGTAGCTGAACTTGCGGCCTTTTCTTGACGGGCCAAGAACTTGCTCTGGTCTTACAATCGTTCCGTCGCTTGCGCTGACTTCATGGCCGCTTTGAAGCTTTGACCACAAGGCTCCGCAAGGAACCTTAAGGTCCATTGCGGCCTTTGGATTGAACTGGCCCGGCCTGTCAAATTCTTCCAGCGTGTAGCCTACGCAAACCTTTGTGTGGTCAAGCGGAAAGGCCCTGACTTGAAAGTCCTTTTCCTTGTGGACGACGCAAGGCGCCGTGATTTCCTTCACTACGACAGGATAGTTTATGTACATGTCCAAAACCTTTCGGCTTGTCTCGATGTACTCGGCGATTTTTGGCGGGCCGTAAATGTAAAGGGGCTCGCTCCGTTCAACCTGCGCGCTAAGCATCATGATTCCCGGAAGGCCGGTGACATGGTCGGCGTGCGTGTGGCTTACAAAAATCGCGTTGATTTTTTTCCACTTAAGGTTAAGGCGGCGCAGCGACACTTGGGTTCCCTCGCCTCCGTCAAACAAAAAGAGGTCTCCGTCGCGCCTTAAAAGCGCCGACGTAAGGTGCCTGTACGGAAGCGGCATCATTCCGCCGCAGCCCAAAATAAAGCATTCCATGTTCATATTTTACCGTCCGCGAATTTTCTTCAATATTTTTTTATGCCAAAAAGCCCTGGCGCCTTCCGCAAGAACGCAAAGTTTGTATATTCCTTTTAGCGGAACGTCATAGCTACCGGCGCGGTGAACGTTCCGCCCGCCAAAGCCGGTCTTAAAAAGATAAAGGCCATGCATCGGGTGGCTTGGGTCGTCGGTCGGCGGCATTCCGTACATGTCGTAATAGCGGCTTCCGTAAGCCTTGGCGTCGCTCATCGCCGTCCACTGCAAGAGGAAGTTTGGCATTAAATTTCTTTTTTTGTTGGAGGAACAGCCGTAAAGGTAAACGCTTTCGGTCTTTGAAAAAAGCGTCATGATGGCGCCCAAGTTGTCGCCCTCGTGGCTTGCCACGTAAAGATTCACTTGTGGAACATCGCTTCCTTTTTGCGCCTCTTGGGCCGAAAGCTCAAGCAAGTCCTTGTAATAGGCCTTTGCATGCATCGCGATGCCGTCGCGCGCGCTTGTTTCCTTGTACAAATCGTAAAAAATGTCTACAAAATCAGACAAGTTGAGACTGTTTCCGGATATTTTTTGGATTTGAACGCCCTTCCTTTTGGCAAGGTTTACGTTGTATCTCCACTTGTTTTTCATCGCGGCCAAGATTTCTTCTTCGGTCCGCGTCAAGTCAACTTGCGTCGTGTCGGGCGGCTGGATGTCCACCGCGTTTTTTTCGCACAAAAAGCGGCCTTTTTTTGCGGCGGCTTTTACGCTTTTGTTAAACTCGTCGCGCTCGTCGGGCTCAGGAAATTCAACTTGCGGGTCAAAGCGGACGCAAATCGTGTTGGAAGGCAAAAGTGCCTTTAGCGCGGCCGCCAATTGGTCAAGCTCGGCGCAAAAAACTTTTGGACTTGGCGCGGCCGCGAAACCAGACAAGCCGCCCTCGTTCGAGCCGGCGCTAGAATTAGTTTCGCCGCCCTCGTTCGAGCTGGCGCTGCCGTTCGCTACGCCGCCCTCTTTGGCTTGCAAAAACTTAAAGGCTTTTTCGCTCGGAAAAAGCGGAACGTAGGCCAGACTAAAAAAGCCGCGCGCGAAAGAGCGGACCAAAATCGAAAAGTCAAAGCCGCCCGCCTCTTGGGCTTTCAAAGCGTTTTCTTTAGCCGCGCCGTCTTTGGCTTGCGAACGGTTTTCTTCCGCGCCAAAAGACGCGCGGGCCCGGATCAATTTCCAGCCGTGGCGCGACTTAAAGAGGCCCCAAAAGGGAGTTTGCAAAAAAGAGCCTTCGTTTCCGCTTGGGGAGAATTCCAGCTTTTGAACAGTGACGCAGGACAATTAGTGAATGTCTCCGTTAACCGTAAATTCTGTCGTGACGGCCTTTCCGCCGACAACAAGGTTCACGCCGCCGATTTGAACGCTCTTGTTTACGGTCTTGATTTCGACCGCGCAGAAAGTGTCAATGTCGATGACGTCGGGCTTTTTAAAGGCCGGGTCGGCGCCTTCCAAAATTACCGGGTCGCCGGGCTTGGCCCAAGGCGCGGTCAAAACTTCGACGCAATCCTTTCCGTCCGCGTCCTTGTAGTCGGCGGCGAGGAGCATTCCGTGGCTTTCGATTCCGCGCATTTTTCGGGGGGCCAAGTTGGCCGCCAAAATTATGTTCTTTCCAATCAAGTCCTCGGGCTTAAGGTATTGGCGAAGACCGGACTGGACTATGCGCTCTTTTCCGCTTCCGTCGTCCATGGTCTCGACATACAATTTGTCGCCCTCGGGGTTGTTGTCAACCTTAAGGATTTTTGCCACGCGAAGCTCGATGTTCTTGTTAAAGTGCGCGGGCTGCTCGGCGGGCGGCAAGGGAGCCGGCTCCTCTTTGGCGGCCTTTTTGACTTTTTCTTTCTTTTGTCCGCCTTCCTTCCGTTCCTTTTGGCTTCCTGAGAATTTTTCCCTAAAGGCTTCCATGGTCTTTTTGTCCATCGGAGTGAAGTAAATCTCTGTCGGGCCAAGAGAGTCCAAGCCTTCCATTTTGCCCAAGTCGGACCAGTCCAAGCCCTCAAGCGTGGGCTGGCCTATGCGGCTTTCCTTTATGGTCTTTCCAAAATAGCCCATGACTTTTTGCGTGTACTGGGGCATAAAGGCGTGGGCCATGATCATCAAGTCCTTGATTACATAGCAAAGGTTGTGAATGAGCTTTTCGGCCTTGGCGGGGTCTTCGTTCCGCGCCTTCCACGGCTCGGCGGCTTGGAAAGCCTTGTTGCAAATGTCGGCGATCTCGAACATTTGGCGGAAGGCGTCCTTAAGGTTGGCCCACTCCATGTTGTCGGTGATTTTTTCTTCAAGCGCTCGGACCTTGGCCCACAATTCTTCGTCGACGGGCGCGGAAGGAATTTTTCCCTCGTAGTACTTGTTGACGAACAAGAGCGTTCGGTTGACGAGGTTTCCCAAATTGCCGACAAGCTCCGAATTAAGCTTTTCCTGGAAGTCCTTCCAAGTGAACTGAAAGTCTTGTTTTTCAGGCCTGTTGTAGAAAATGTAAAAGCGCCAAGCGTCGGCTGGGATTCCGGTCTCTATCGCGTCGCTTCCAAAGACACCGACTCCGCGGCTTTTTGAGAACTTTCCGTCCTCGTAATTCAAGTATTCAGTCGAACTCATGTGGTAAAGCTTTGTCCAGTCGCGGCCGCTTCCCAAAAGCGTGCAAGGGAAAATCACCGTGTGGAAGGGAATGTTGTCCTTTCCAATAAACTGGAACAATTCCACGTCCTTGTCCTTGGGCTGCCACCAAGACTGCCAGTCAAAGGAATCTTTTCCCGCCGCCTTAAGCTCGTTCGCAAGCTGCTGGGTGATTGAAATGTAGCCGATCGGAGCGTTGAACCAAACGTAGAAGACCTTGTTCTCGTAGCCTTCGCGCGGAACGGGAATGCCCCACTTTAAGTCGCGGGTGATGGCCCTTTCGTTTAGGCCGTCGCGAATCCATGCCTTTGTGATGTTTATCGCGTTGTCGCTCCACTTTCCTTCGGCGCTAGTTTTTTCCATCCATTCGTTTAGCTTTTGGCTGATGGCCGGAAGGTTTATGTAAAGATGCTTGGTCTCTTTTGGCTCTGGGGTCGCGCCGCAAGTGGAGCACTTTGGCTCTTTCAATTCAATCGGGTCAAGAAGGCTTCCGCAGTCGTCGCACTGGTCTCCGCGCGCCTTGTCGCTTCCGCACTTGGGGCAAACGCCGTGAACGTAGCGGTCGGCCAAAAAGCGCTGGCACTTGGGGCAGTAAAGCTGGGTGTTTGTTTTTTCAACGATGTAACCGTTCTTTTCCAAGTCCTTGTAAAGCTCTTGCGTGCGCTCTGTGCATTCAGGATTTGAAGTGCGGCCAAAAATGTCAAAGTCGATGTGGAACCAGTCGTAGATTTTTGTGTGTTCCTTAAAGTAGTAGTCGCAAAGCTCGCGCGGAGTCTTTTTTTCCTCCAGCGCCTTTGTCTCGGTCGCGGTTCCGTATTCGTCGGTTCCGCAAACATAAAGAGTGTCGTAGCCCCGGCTTCGGCAAAAGCGCGCGTAAACGTCCGCGCTGAGCATTTGTATCAAGTTTCCCAAGTGGGGAATGTTGTTTACATACGGCAAGGCCGAGGTCACGAGTCTTCTTTTCATCTGCTTTCCTCTATAAATTTAAGTTGAAATATTATAATGAATTTGGGGGGAATGTTCAAGAACTAGCGAGGGCGCTTCTAGCGCTGCTTTCCGAACATCAGTTCCCAATAAAGGCGCTCGTACTGTTCCTTTGCGACGCTTTTCCAGGAATATTTTTCCTTAAGATGCCTTGCGGCCTTTTGGATTATTTTGTCGTAGCACTTTGCGTTTTTAAGCTTTTTTTGCGAAAGCTCCGCCATCAAGGCGGCCAAGCGTTCCGGCGTGTTGGGCTCGTACAAAAAGCCTGTCTTTCCGTTAAGGATTTTCTTTAGGCCGCCGGTTGCGTGCGCCACGGGAATAGTTCCGTAAATTTGGGCGATAAAGTCTTCCGTTCCGCATGGCTCAAACTCGCTGGGCAAAAGGGCAAAGTCTGCCGCCGCGGTGAACATTCGGCTCATGGCTTTTTCGTAGCCGTAATAAAAGACAACCTTTCCCCTAAACTCGTTGGCAAAAGCCGAGCACATTTCCTTTAACTCTTCTTCTCCCTGGCCGTTTATGACAAGGCGCGCTTCGGGAACATTCTTTAACAATTCGCGCGCGGCGTCAAGCAAAAGCAGGATTCCCTTTTGCCTTACAAGGCGGCCGTGGTAGGCAAAGTACACCCTTCCCTCGCCGTCCAAGTAGCCGCTTCTTGGCATTCCGTTAATTTCAGGAGCGTCGCGGCAGGCGATTTTTTCCAAAAAATATTTTCTTGTCTTGTATTTGCCCTCAAGGTCAAGCTTTTCCGGACTGTATTCATAAGGCAGGCGCGAGGCGTTTGCATTTTCCGGCTCGTAGCGGGCGATGTCAAAACCGTTAGTGATTCCCAAAATGGGAATTTTTCGCTCGGCGAAAATTTTCGAAAGTCCGTCGGTATTGGGATTGTTGGGATCGCAAAGTTCCTTGGCGTAGTCCGGAGAAACTGTTGTCAAAGCGCCAAACTGGCTTGCAAGCAAATAAGGCTCGACCCTTTCTCCGTTCTTTGACTTTTCAAGAATCTCTCTTTTTATTCCTGTGTAAAAAAACGCTTCGTCAACGTCCTTAAACTCGTGGTGGTAGTAAGGGCCCGCGTTGTGAATTGTGACGACATATTTTGTCTTGTCAAAAGAATGAACTTTATTGCAACTGATTATCGCAGGCAAGGCTGCCGCGCACGCGTCATGGCAATGAACTATTTGCGGAGAGTCTTCTTTAGAGCAATACTCTTCGCCAAAAGCCAAGATCGCCTTTTCAAAAACTGTGTTCATCAAATGCTGCTCGGCGTAGCCTTCGCCTATTTTGCAGTCAGGAAAAATTTGCAAGTCGGCGGCGCAGTAAGTGTATACGTTTTGCTTGGACCAAAAGCATTGCGCGCCGACCAAAATTATTTGAACGCCGTTCAAGAATCCAGTCGAATAGGAAATGGCGTACTTTTCGCCGGCGGATTCCACGACCGAACTGTATTTGTTTTGCATGAAGGTTCCAAGGCTTTGGGGATTGACGCAGCCATAAAAAGGAACAAAGCACCTAACCTCGTGTCCCTGCCGCGCCAAGGCTTCGGCAAGAGAGCAGACTACATTTTTCACGCCGCCGGCTTCGGCGATTCCCGCGTATTCGCGGGCCACCATCCAAATCTTCATTTTGAAATGTCCGGGCGCAAGGCCTCGGCTCCGTCTAAAAACACATGAACAGGCTTATGGCTCATGTAGGCCGTAAGCAACATTCTAATCACGCCGCTTCGTCCGCCTTGGATAAAGGCTTCCTGCGAGCAAAAGAGAGGAATTTCGCTGGCTTGAATCAATGTCTTTCCAAGCCGCAAGGCGGTGGCGGGGTTCATCGAATCCAAGTCTTTTGTCATCGTCCATTGCAATGAAACGACATCGTCGCTTGCGATTCCGTTTTTTTCCACGACGGCGTTAAAAAGCTTTACGGCTTTTTCCTGTATCGACTCTTTTGTGTTTTCCGCAAAAATAGCGCCGCGGGCGGCATACACTCTTTTTTCCATAATCGTTGTCCGTATCAGCCGCTACTCTATCGAGTCAATCGTCTGCAAAGTTTTGTTTATGTTGTCGGAATTCTTTATCATGTCAGAAAGCTCTGGATACTTTTTTAAGGTCTCTCCAAGGCTTTCCATCTTTTGCATCGTCGTCTTAAAACGAGAGCTTTCTTCCGCTTCCTTTTGGGCGTTCTTCGCCGCGGCGTCGCTCAAAGCCTTGGCGTACTCTTCGTAAGAAGCGGCGGCTTTTTTGTACAAGGCTATGTCCGGAACTGAGAATTTTTTTAATGTAACTGATTGAATTTCAAACGAGCCTTTTTGCGCTCCGGAGTATTCCTTTGCAGCGTCATCGACAAGGCTCTGGGCTTTTGAAAAATCAGTTCCAGCGCTGGAAAGCGCCGCCGAAAGAATTTTTTGCGCGGCCAAGCTTGCAAAGTTTTCGGCCTTGCGCTCCAAAAGTTTTTCCAAGTCGTCCTGGCTTTTTATTTCGCCCGCCTTTAGCAAGGCGCAAATTTCATCGATAGAGGCCTTTACGTCAATCGAAAAATCAAAGGCGTAAGAAAAGTCGGCCGCTCCGTTAAAAACCTTCGCGTATTCGCCTCCGCTCGGCAAAAGGCCGGAAGATGACTTTTGAAAGCTTAGAGTTTTTGGAACAAAATTTACCACGCGGGCGTTTGTCGGCAAAAGAAATTCCCAGGACCAAGAAAATTTGTCATGCGTGATTGGATTTGGATTGACTCCGCCTGTCTTTGAAACGACGATTCCCACATTGCCGGAATCAACCTTGAACTGCGTCCAACCTGTGTAAAAGACAAAGCCCGAAAAGCCAAGCAAAATTACGAGAGACAAAAAAAACGAAGTTCTTTTTTTCATATTGAAATTATAATGGAAATTCGGTATAAAATTCAAGATGCAAATTAAATTTTCAAAATTGCGCTTGGCTCCTTTTGTCTACTTGATGCAAAAAATCTTTTTCCGCATGGCCGTTTTTTCATTCATGCTGGTCGTTTCTTTGGCGCTTTTGTACATCGCGGGAAACAGCCAGGAGTTCCTTGACCAAAGCCAAGCCTTTATTTTGCAAAGCCTTATCTACCTTTCCATAACCTTGATTTTCGCGTCGATTTTAGCCACGATTTTTATGGTCTTGGACTCGATTCTGTCAAAGTTCACGTTCACAAAAAAGATAATCACGTTAGTTTTCTATATAATTTGCGTAATTCTTTCTGTTGCGATCGCGCTTTCGGCTAGAACGGTTTTGGTTTTGGCGGAAGGAACGGCTTAAGCGCGGAGATTTGCCGCAAGCCTATAAGCGGCGCGGCCCGCAAGCCTAAAATTGGAGCGGCGGGCTAACCTGAATATTTTTCGCTGTATAAATTCTTCGCAAGACCTAGAAGCGCGTCGCGGCTGTTCATCGCCGGGTCGTCGGTAACGGCCTCAAAAAGCTCCTTTAGAATCGCGCCCATTTTCTTCCCGGCGGGAATTCCAAGCGCGATCAAGTCGCCGCCGTTAACGGCCAAATCCTTTAGGCCCATCGCGCTTTTTTCTTGCAAGGCCTTGTCGACGCGAGAGCGCAATTCCAAAAGCTTTCCGCAAACAGCCGTGTCATGCAGGCGGACTTTTACGCGCTTCATTCCGTAAATGTCGGCAAGGCGAAGGTCAAAGAGAGCGTCGATGTTTTCCTTCCCTACCCGCTGGACAAAGCGGCGGACGGCGGCGTCGGACCAAGAGCTTTCGTAGTTGAACATGTGCTCTTTTATAAGATGGCAAACCGCGTCTATTTGCGCGTTGGAAAATTTTAGGCGGACCAAAATGCCGCGCGCCATTTTTTCGCCTGCGACTTCATGGTTGTAAAAGGTGATTTTCGCGCCTGCCGAAGATTGATCGCAAGACAAAGACTGCCGGCCGCCATCGCCCTCCGCCGGAACGACGCGCTTGCATGAAGGCTTTGCCACGTCGTGAAAAAGCGCGGCCAGACGCAAAATCAAGAGCTTGTCGGCCGGAGATTGTTCAGAAGAGTCGGAAGCGCCGCTAGAACTAAACTTGTCGCAAGCCTCGGAAGCGCCGCGCAAGACCGCTCCGTCGCAGGCGTAAAAGTTGTGGTCCAAAACGTCAAAGCTGTGAAAGCCCCGCTCGTCGCTTTGGACGCAGGCTCGGCCTTGCAAAAGTTCCGGGATAAAAATCTTTAGAAGGCCGCTTTCTTCCAAAAGCTTAAGGCCGACGGACGGAACGCTCGACAAAAGGATTTTGCAAAACTCGTCCCTAAAGCGCTCCAAGGAAATGCCGGCCGCCTTTTTTAGTATGTCCTCCCGCAAAATGGCGGCCCAAGTTTTTTCTTCTATCTTAAAGCCAAGCTGCGAGGCAAAGCGGACCGCGCGCACAGGACGGAGGCCGTCTTCCATAAAGCGCTCGAAAGGCTCGCCCACCGCGCGAATCGTCTTTTTTTGTATGTCGTCCGCGCCGCCGTAAGGGTCGACAATATGGCCGTCGGCAAGGCTTGCCGCCATCGCGTTCATCGTAAAGTCGCGGCGGCTTAAGTCTTCTTCGATATGGCCCGCGTACTCGACCTTGTCCGGGTGGCGGCCGTCGGAGTAATCGCTTTCGGTGCGGAAGGTGGTCACTTCTATCGCTTTTTTCATAAAGTGAACGGTGACGGTGCCGTGCTTGATTCCGGTTGGAATGACGCGGCGGAAAATTTTAATCACGTCCTCGGGCTTTGCGTTCGTCGCAACGTCCCAGTCGTGAGCGCCCTTTCCCATAATCTCGTCGCGCACGGCTCCGCCCACAAGGTAAGCCTCAAAGCCCGCCGCCTCAAAGAGAGAATTCATTTTTTGCAGTTCATAGGGAATCTTCACGCCGCGCATAAACAGTTTCTCCGCAAGACAAACTATATCATTTTTATTGATTTTGCGCTAGAATCTTTTTATGCAAATAATCGTCTTTACAGGCGGAAGCTCCCCGGAGCCGGAAAGGGCGGCGGCCTACTTTAAAAGCATTTTGGCGGACGGCCAAAAGCCCGACGCTGTCATCGCCGCAGACTCAGGCCTTGAAACGCTCCGCGCCTGGCAAAAATATTTTAAGGGCCTTTACGATTTTTCGCCAAGTCTTATCTTGGGCGACTTTGATTCGATAAGCGACAAAAGCGTTTTGGACGATTACAAGGGCGCGATAATAGAACGCTCCCCCAGCTACAAGGACGACACCGACACCGAGCTGGCGCTAAAGAAAGCGCGGGAAATAGCGCGGAACTTTTTGCAAGGCAAAAAAGAGCGCGGCTTTCCTGCCCTTTTTGGCGGAAAATCTTGGGAGCGCGACAAAAAGGATTTCGTCACCTTAATCGGCGGCGCGGGCGGCAGGACCGACCACTTTTTGTCAATCTACAATTTGTTCGGAACAAAAATCGCGCCCGACGCATGGCTTTGCGGCGAGCAAGTTTTGTGGAAGGCCGAGCGCTCGTCGTTTGAAATAAGCGGACTTAAAGCCGGCGACATCATTTCCGTCGCCCGCGCCTTTGGAAAAAATCACGGCGGAAAGATTCGCTCCCAAGGGCTTGAATGGGAAAGCTCCCTCTTCCGCAAAAAAGGAATGCCCAGCGTGAGCAACACGATAAAGGAAGAATGGGCACGGCAAGGAAAGGCAGTCCAAATTGATTTTTTGCGCGGCTCCTTTGTCCTTATAGCGCCTCTTTTTGCAAGCGTCCGATTAAGCAAAGGCAGTAAGAAAAAATAAAGAAGGTCGCGCTGACCCACGCGGCTTGGTCGCAAAAGCAAATCGCGGTCCAGCCCATCGTCGGCACAAGCGCGAAGCTTACAAAAATTCGGGCGAGCATTTCTATAACGCCTGAAAATATCGCGCGGTTGGAATAGCCCAAGCCTTGGACCGTAAGGCGCGACACGTTCAAAAATGGAATCACCAAATAAAAAAAGCCGCTTATAAAAAGGAACTTTTGCGAAGCGTCCAAGACTTCGGCGTTCTTTGCGGAAATAAAAATCATCGACAATTGCCTTCCAAAGAAAATCAAAAGAACGGCGAGCGCGGCGCCCAAAAGGACTCCGGCGGCGATGCCTTGCGCAAAGCCTTTTTTTATTCTGTCAAATTTGTGGGCGCCGTAGTTTTGGCTTGCAAAGGTGGAAACCGAGGCGGCAAGCGCGTCAAAGGGCGAGATGGCGAATTGCTTTATCTTTGAGGCCGCGCTAAAGGCCGAAACGTAAACGGTTCCAAGCGCGTTGTTGGCCGCCTGCATTATCATAGAGCCTATAGCGGTTATCGAAAACTGCAAGCCCATCGGAACTCCGATTTTTATCAAGGCGGCGGCGGTCCTAAAGTCAAAAACCTTGTTCTCCTTTTTTAGGCGAAGGATTTCAAACTTGGCGCGAATGTAAAGCGCGCAAAGAAGGCCGCTAACGAACAATGAAATGACAGTCGCGAAGGCCGCTCCAAAAACTCCCCAGCCAAAGCAAACGATGAAAAGCAAATCCAGAACGACGTTGAGCATCGTTGAAAAGACCAAGAAAGCGAAAGGCGTTTTGCTGTCGCCCACCGCGCGCAAAAGGCTTGAAAGCCAGTTGTAAAAAATGATGAAGGGCGTTCCCAAAAAAAGCGTGAACAAATACACGCGCGCGTCGCCAAAAATGTCTTCCGGCGTTTTTAGAGCGAAAAGTATTTGGTCGCAAAAAAAGGCGCAAAGGCTTGTCATTAAAAGCGCCGTGGCCGCCGCCAAAATGTTTGCGCAAAAGACAAAGCGCCTCATTCCGTCGTAGTCGCGCGCGCCAAAGCGCTGGGCGACAGGAACCGCAAAGCCCGTCATCGTTCCCATGCAAAAACCAAAGGTCAAAAACTGCGCGCTCGAAGACGCTCCCACGGCGGCCAAGGCTTTGGCTCCCAAGTAGCGGCCTACAATCGCCGCGTCCGCTATGTTGTAGGCTTGCTGGAACAAGATTCCGCCCAGCAAGGGCAGCGCGAATTTTATGATTAGGAAAAGAGGATTTCCAACTGTCAAATCTTTTGTCTGCGCCAAAGTCCGCTCCAATTGCAACGCTAAAAAAAAAGCGCAAGGCTACCCCTGCGCGTTACCCGGAGAGAGACTTGAACTCTCATAGAATTGCTTCCACTAGGACCTGAACCTAGCGCGTCTACCAATTTCGCCATCCGGGCAAGTTTAGATATATTAGTTTTTTTAGGCCTTTTGGTCAAGGGGCGGTTTAGGCGCTGAGCGAACTTTCTCGCAGGCCAAGAATACCGCGCCGCTTGTAAAAAAACCAATCGCCGCGCCGCAAAGGCTGTCGGTGACAAAATGGTTTCCGCTTAAAACCCGCAAGGCCATCACGCCAACGGAAAGCAAAAAGAAAACGCAAAGCGCTGGCAATCTTATCTTTGAATTTTTTTTGCGAAAGAAAAACCAAAAGCACAAAAAGCCAAAGACGACAAAGGCGCGAAGGCAGTGTCCGCTGGGCCAAGAGCGGCAAAAGTCTCCGCTTTTTACCCCGTGCCCTTTGGGATTTGAAAAATACATATAGGGCCTGATTCTTCCGGCCGCGGTCTTTAACAATTGAAGAAAGCCGTTTCCCCAAAGCCAGCAATTTACAAAAACAAAGGCGTCCAAAAAAAGCCCTTTGACCGCGCTCTTTTTGTCTTTTGCGGGAAAGAACGAAACGGCTCCGACTACGCAAAGCTCCGCGCCCATCGCAAACAAAACGACAAGGGTTCCCAGCTTTGAAAGCTTTTTGTCGTAGGCATGGGCGAATTTCGCGTCAAAGGAATTTACCTCGCTGATGTCATAAGGCTCTCCATTCCACGCAAAGCTTTCGGAAAGCGCTTTCCTTTTGGCGGCCTTGGAATATTTTCCCGCGGCAAAAAGCGCAAGGCCCATAAAAAAAATCGCGGCCAAGCGCAAGACTTGTTTTTTTGTCATTTATAAGGCTCCCCTACGCGCGCTCGACAAAGCCGCGCTTTTCAAGCTCGGTCAAAATGTTTTGGACGATTTGCTCTGGAACGTTTACCGCCGTGTCAACGATTAGATCCGCCGTTCCCTCGTAGTCGTTGTTGTCGATGCCGTAAAGCTCTTTGTAGCGCCTTGTATCTTCGCCGTCTCGCATTTTGGTGAAGGCTGTGATTTCGGAAAGGTCTCCGCCCTCGCGCTTAAGGATTCTCTTGGCTCTAAGCTCGTCGCTTGCAAGAAGATAGATTTTAACGTCGGCTTCTTTAAGCATCCATATCGCGAGGCGGCTTCCAAGAACGCATGACTCTTTTTTTGCAAGCTCCACTTGGCGGGTGTCGACGGTCTTGTCGTAGGAGTCGTCGGTCTTGGCCGCTTCGATTACTTGGGCAAGGGTCATGCCCTTTTCTTCGGCCAGCTGCCTAAAGGTAAAGTTTATCAATTTTATTCCAAGCGTCTTTGCCAAGAGGCCGCTTACAGTAGTGTTTCCGCAGCCGCTCTTTCCGCTTACCGCGATTCTAAGCTCACGCCCGTCCTTAATTTTCCATGCGTCCATATATTCCTCCTCACTCGACATTTTTCGATTGCTCGCGGATGTTTTCAAGCGCGTCCTTGGCGTCAATCACTTTTTGGCCAACCTCGACAAATTGGTTTTTGCTTCCGATTGTGTTGATTTCGCGGTTGGCCTCTTGGCAAATGAAGTCCAAGCGCTTTCCGGGAGCGGGATTTTCTTCCATCTCCTTTCGCATGGCCTTTAAGTGGCTTTGCAAGCGGACAATCTCTTCGTTGATCGTGTACTTTACCATAAGCGCGGCCACTTCGGCCATCACGCGGTTTTGGTCAACCTTGTCGCCAAGCAATTCCTCAAAGCGCGCCAAGATTTGCTCGCGGAACTTTCCTTCCATTTGCGGCTGCCATTGGGCAAAGAAGGCGGCGCATTGGTCAAGCGCGTCAAGCTTTTTGAGCAAGTCGGCCTTTAAGTTTTTTCCCTCGCGCGCGCGGTCGGCCAAAAAGGCTTCCATCGCAGCGTCAAAGGTCGGTTCGATTTTTTTCCAGTATTCTTCCGCGTCAATGTCGCGCGAAAGGCTCAAAACGCCCTCTTGGCCTGTTACAAGCGAAAGCGGAATCGCGCCGCCGCCCGAAAAATTTTCCGCGCCCAAAGAGTCGGCCACGCTTTTTATCGCGTCGTAGTAGGCCTTGGCCGCGCCCAAGTCGGCGGTGACTTTTGAGGCCGAAGCGCTTTCTCGAACCCTTATCGCAAGGTCCACTTTTCCGCGCGCGATTTTTTCGGCGACGACCTTTCTGATTTTTTGTTCGATTGGATTTAAAAATGACGGAAGCGAAACACTCAAGTCCAAAAAGCGGTTGTTTACGCTTTTTATCTCAACGCTGATTTGCGCCGTTCCCGCAAGGTCTTCCTTGTAGGCGTATCCTGTCATGCTGTTCATTTTTCGCCCTCCAAAAATCCGGCGGCCATAATTTTTTGCGCCACCTTCCAGTTGTCGCCCGCCCCCATCGTTACGAACAAGTAGCCGTTGGGGAATTCGGCGCCCGCCTTCTTGGAAAGAATCTCCGCGCCAAAAGAGGCGGCGCTGTCAAAGTCTTCTTTGTAGTGAACGTCCTTGTGGAACTTGGCCGCCTCGTCGGCCAGCGTTTTTCCGGTAATCGAAAAGTCGGCGGGATTTTCGCGGGCGCTTGAATAAATCTTGTTCAAGATAACCGTGTCGGCGCTGTCAAAGGACGCCGCGAACTCTTTTAGCAAAGCCTGGGTGCGCGAGTAAGTGTGGCTCATAAAGTCTACGATGATTTTCTTACCGCTGTAAAAATCCCTAAAGCCCGCCAATGTCGTCTTTACCGCCGTCGGATGGTGGCCGTAGTCGTCCACAAAAACTATGTCGTCTCCAAAAGAATTCTTTGCGCGTCCTGTCACTTCGCTCCGCCTTTTTCCGCCGGAAAATTTTTCAAGTCCGCGCTTGATTTCTTCCGCATAGTCGCTGGGGTTCTTTCCGGCCTCGCGCAAAAGGCAGGCGCACAAGGCCGCCGCGCCGCACGCGTCCAAAACTTCGTGCTTTCCGGGAACGCGCAAAAAGGCCTCGCCCAAGGCTTGTGTCCAAAAATTGTTTTTTTGCTCTTTAACCTTGCGCCATTCCAAGCGCCAAGGGCCGGCCGCCTTTGTTCCGTAGGGAACTGTCTTTATGTCGGAGCGCTTTTTCAAGGCGATTTGAACCGTCTCCACCGCTCCAGCGTCGTCGGCGCAATAGACCAACGTTCCGCCTTGGGGCAGCTTGCAAATGTAATCGACAAAGGCCGCCTGAATGTCGGCGAAGGTCGGGTAATAGTCCTGGTGGTCGCTTTCCACGCTGGTAAGCAAAATGACGCGCGGGCAAAAGGACATAAAGTGCCGTTGGTATTCGCAAGTCTCGGCCACAAAGAATTTCTTGGAATGGTTGCAAGACTGAGAAGCGGCGGCCGCAGTTTCGGTCTTGCCGCAGTTCTCTGTCTTGCAAGCAGTCGCCGCGGGGGATGTATAGACGCATTTTTTGCCGAAGGAATTGATTACGCTTCCGGCTAAAACTTGCGCGTTCAAGTCCAGCTCGGACAAAATCGTTCCGGCGATTCCCGTTGTGCTTGTCTTTCCGTGAACGCCGCAAACGCCCGCGCTAAAGGCCCGCTCGGAATAGGCGCCCAAGGCCTCGGTGTAAAGCGCGCAAGGGACGCCCAGCCTTTGCGCGGCAATAAGGTCCGGATTTTGGTCCAGCTTGTAGGCGCTTGAGTAGACGACCAAGTCTATGTCTTTGGTGACGTTGGACTCGGAAAAAGGAAGCGCCTTGATTTTAAGGGATTCAAGAATCTCGTCGGTGTAAAAGCGCTCGGCAACGTCGCTTCCGGTAATCGCCGCTCCGGCGGCGAAAAAAATTTCGACAAGGGCGGCCATTCCGGTGCCCTTTATTCCCACAAAATGAACTCGATAGTTATGAAAGTCTTCTGGAAGCGATATTTTCCCCATAAACTCATACTATCACTTACAGGGCAACTTTGCAAGCGGAACGCGCTTTTGCCAACGACGGCGTCAGTTTTCCATGGAGATTGACAAAGCAGGAACTATTCCGCCGCGCCTAGTGGAAACCATGCCAAAGTCGTAAGCGCTGCCCGCGTTGTCACAATCGAGCGCAAAGTCAGTTCTGTAATAGTATGGCGATCTAAGCCACCAGCAACCGCCAAAGGCCGAGCCGGGACCTTGATAGGCAAAATTTGCCTTTGCGTAATCAGTAGCTTTTCTTATTCTGCTGTTGCCGCGGCCATAGTCGTCATATTCGGTAAAGCCAAAAGCGCTTGCCGTGGCCTCTTTTTCGCTTAACAAAAAGATTTTGTCTTTTACGCTTTCGCAGGCAAAAATGTTCTTGCCGTCGTTCCATAAGCTTGCGTTCGAGAAAGGGTTTGCGCTTGCGGCGGAATTGTCTATTTCAGTTACTAAAATTAATTTTTGCGCGCTCGCCGTAAACGCCTTTTGCAAAAAGCCTTTGTTAAGGCAACTCTTATTGACAGTCTGTTCAGCGCCTTCTTTTTCTCTTACGACATAACTCAAACCGTTAAGGTAGGCGCGGATTTTTGAATGCTCATAGTTGTTGGGATACACAACTTTATCGTCAATCTTGCGGCTTACATTGTAATATTCGTAAAAAGCCACGCCAGCCATAAGCATATTTTCCGCCAAAAAGATTTTTCTCTTTCCTTCGGAAGGATTTAAAACGCGCCATACAATCGGCTCCACCTTAAAGTATCTTTCCCGCTTGCTGGACGCCCTGGCCACTTGCGAGCCGTCACTGTATGTGTAGCCGTTTTCATAGGCGCTTTCCGCGCATTTCTCGTAAAAGTAGCCGTCGCTTCCAAGATAGTAGCCGTTGTAAACTGTTTTATTTGAATAAGAGTCAGTGCCCGGAAGAGCGGAAATTGTCTGCGGAAAGTCGCCAAACTTGTAGTAAACTCCGCCCGAAAGCGTTCCTGAATACTCATCGCTTGCAAGCGCCACAGGCTTTGTGGTGGGCCTTGCGTTTTTTGCGGCGACATAAAAACACGCGCTAATTTGCGCCGTCTTTGTCACCTTGCCTTCCGTATAGCTTATGGTCAGAACTTGCTCTTCGCCAAGCCATATTTTGTCTAAAGAAAAACCGCTCGCGGTCCAGCCTTTAACAACCTTTGAGCTCCCATCGCCATAGGAAGCGGTTACCGTAAGCCCCGCGCGGTCAAATTTTTCTCCGGCAAAGTAGAGCGTTTTTGAAGGAGCGCCTGAGACTTCAATTCCGGCAAGCGTTTTTCCAGGCTCTGGCTTTGCGTCTTGCTCTAGCTCTGGTTCAGGCGCAGGCGATGACTCCGCTTCTGGCTCTTGCTCCAATTCTAATCCCGGAGCTTCAGAAAAGCCATCGTCGCCACGCGGAATGATTTTTCCAAAGCGCCAAAGAGCAAGCAAAAGCAAAAAAACAATTAAAAGCGCCAGAACGACAGCGACGACAATTCTTGATTTTTTCATTTATTTAACAGCTTCTTGAACATCTGCCGTAATATCGTCGCCGCCCATTATGACTATAGACTTGGATATTACCATGCCATAACCTTTGTCTTTCGCTGTTTTTTTAATCGTGTCGGTTATGCTTTTATCGATTTCCTGCAGTTTTTTCTGATATTCCCGCGTAATTTCATCTCGCTTTTTTGCAAGCTCGTCATTGTACTTCTTTAAAAGCTCTTCCTTGTTTGCCTTTAACTCTTGGGTTTCGACATCGTTTTGAGCGGTCTTTATCCACTGCTCCAAGGCTTGCAACCTTTCTTCCTGCTCTTTCTTTAACGCTTGGACTTGCTCAGACTTGTTCACAACAGCCTGAACATCCACTATGGCGATCTTTTGCGCCTTAGAGCATGCGCACAAGCCCACGCTCAAAAGCAAGCCAGCCAACACCAATAAAAATCCGTTTTTCATTTTCCGTTTCTCCTTAAGCTAATTTTTTTTTATTAAGTTCAACTTTATTGAACAAGAGAGTTGAACATGTTATAAAATTTATCCTCATCTTCCTTTGTCATGTCAATAAACTCAAGGCTTGCCTTGCCATCCGCAACATCAATGACCCTAGCGTTTACCGTAACGTCCGAAAGGTCAAACGTAATTGCCGTTATGTCGCCTTTCTTTAAGTTCTTGTCATTCTTAACAACAGCTCCGTCTGTCGAAAGCTCGTAGACTGTAAAATCCGCGGTCAAGGCTTTGTTCTTAGACGCGTCAAGCCGGACGGCGCCATGCTTTTTAGTTTTGCCGCCCGCGTCTGTATTATCGTCAGCCTCAAGCGATTTTACGCTTTCGTACAAGACTTTGGTTTCTTTTTGGCCCTTGGTTACAAAATTTCCCTCGCTATGATAACCGTTCGCAAGCATGTCAGGGTTGTTGTAGACAACAGGAGCGTTTGTCCTCATGTTGATTGTGTCGTCAAGAAGAAGCGAGAATGAGCCAGTCTTGGCTGTATAAAGTTGAATGTCCGCGTAATCGACAAGGTCCAAGTTGTTGTTGCTGACAACCGCCGTCTTGCTTCTGTTTCTAAATTCCGCATAATTATTGATTATGCCGTCATTTATTGCCAAGCGAATTTCGGAACAATTGATGTTGGCGTTATTGGCTCGCAATACGTCAATGACTCCAAGGCCGGACAAATTGACGTCTGCATAATTTGCGGTCAACTTTTTAACAGAGCCAAGGACATTCATATCGGCATATATATCATTCGCGCTTATGCTTTCTACAGAGCCAAGAACCTTTATATTAATCGCGCTTCTAATCTCGCCTTCAACAAGGCCTATGTTGCCGTCCGTAACATTTATAGTCAAATTTCCGCCTGACTCAATCACTGGCGTATATATAGGGTTCATATTTCCAATATTTCCGCCAACTTGATTGATGACAATATTTCCTTCGCCTGTTCTAAGGATCGCGGATCCCTCATAACTTAAATTGGCGAGCTCTATATTTGAATTGGCGTTATTAATTATAATGTCTCCTTTTGTGTTTTCTATTTGGTTGTAAAGATACAGTCCTATGTCTTGCCCCCCACCGTCGCCATTATTTGTGATGACAATGTCGCCGCCGCCTTCATTATATATCGTTCCATGCAAATGGATAGCCGAATTTGTGGCTTTATTCTCTATAGATATGCCGTATTTTTTGCTTCCATTAGGGCTGCTAAAATTCAACAGGCCCGCGCCATCCTTCAAAACGACGTGCCCCAGTGAATTCTTTATAGATATATCCCCTTCCATGGTTACAATAATCTCTTCAATAATAATTCCATTGGCATTGCCTTTATTCTCAATGCCAACGTTACCTGCAGAATATACAGGAGCGGTTGTTTGAATGTTTCCTTCAGACTTTATCGAAGTATTTCCCTCATAAGACAAAATTGGCATCCATTGTATAATAGAGCCTTTGCTGTCTATATCTATGTCGCCTGTAGCGAATACGTTATACACACTCAAAAGCTTGTTAGTTTCATTCTTTATTGTAACAGTCTGAGCCCCCTCGTAGCCCTTGACCTTATCCATATTTATTTTGGACGCGCTTGAGCCAGGAGAAATGTTTATCTTTCCTCTTTGCGAAACATCAACATTTGGCCTAACGGGTTCATTTACATCAAAAAGCATTATCCGTTCGTAGTCGGCATCATAAAGGGCCTTGATATTGTTTTTTTCATTTAGCCAAGGAGTCGGTCCAAGGTCGATCAAGAGGCCGTCGTGGCCCGTCGTCGGGTCAAACGAAAGGTTGTTAAGCATTTCGTCTGTAATCGTTAGGTTCAAGTCATTGCTGTATCCGGCGGTTATTTTGGCGTCTATGTCGTAGTCGGCGGCGGCAATGCTCACGCTGTTTCCGGCAAAGATGTTGGCGTCAGAGGTCAAAACAAGTTTTGTGTTGTCGGCGGCTTGTATCTGAACATCGCCTTTTGTCGCGACCAAGTCAATGGCGCTTCCTATTAGCCCGGTGTCAAGCTTTTCAAAATAGATTGAGCCAGAGTCATTAAAGACCTTTAAGCCGGCCGCCGCCTCAACCGCGCCCTTAAACAAAATGTCGGAGGCAGACGTTTCATTGGGAACATCTAAAAGATCCTTATATGGATATTCAATGTCTGTATAAGGATTTGTATTGTCATAGAAATTGTTGACAATAATTCCGCTTTCGCCGCTTGAAGAATGCGTCACAAAGTGAACGCCTTCCGTTCCGTTTGTCGCGCTGTTTACAGCCAACTGGCTATCGGCATAGCTGGCATAACTTGCATTGTTAATGTAAAGGCCAAGCTCAGGGATGTCGGTGGTGTCGATATTATTGAATATCAACGAGCGGGTTGAATAGTTGTCAACCTTGAATAAAACTTTGCCGGTTTCAAATGTGCCGTTGCCTTTGATGTCTGTGTTTTTAATGCCAGTGATGTCAATTTTGCTTTCCGGGTACCTGGTGTCGCTAAACTCAACGGAATATATGCCGCCATTAGCGTTTGGGTCAGGAAGCTTGTCCACGTTTTGCAACTCTTCATTAAGGGGCTGAATCTGCTTGCGCAAGCCCGATATTTTTGAGTCAAGGTCATCGTATTGCTGGCTTAGGACAAGGCTCTTTTCCGTCAACTCATTTATGCTATTGGCCAGACTTTCCAAATCGCCGCAGTCTGTAACCATGCCCGCTTCATTCTTTACCAAATCTTTTAAGCCGATATATGTGACGCTAGAATTGATTTTTTGGTAAGTAAAGACGTCACCCTTGTTTTCTTTTAAATTTTCTCCGATTTGGGAAGCGACAGAAAGAAGCGTCGTTTTTTGAGCGTCCGTTATTTGGTTGGCTTCATCAGTTGGGGTGTAAGTTTGAAGATAAGCGCTTAAAGAAGCAGTGGGGCTTTCATCGCCGCTGGGATTATTCTCTAAATATTGCTTGTAGCCGGCAATCATCGCGGCATAAGAGGCCTCAGATATCTTGCCTTCTTCGGGATTTTCGGGATTGGCGCAAACGTTTTGCTTAAAGTCGGCGAAAATCGCGTCGTTAAATTCACTTGCGCCGGTGTCGTCCGCTTCGCTGTTAAGGATTATATGACTGCCGTCTTGGTTGTTTATAAACGCGTTAATCTCATCGATTGTCTCGTTCAGCTCTGTCACCTGAGAGTCGCAGTCAGCCATTGAGGTGTTCAATGAGCTTTGCATGCCCTCATATGAGCTAATGTCTTCGTTTATCTTGGCCAGCTTGTCGTTTATCGATTCTTTCTTTGCAACCTTCATTCTTTCCCAGTTGTCGTCATATAGAATAAGTTTGTAATCATCCTGGGTAAAGCCTGTGGAGGCGTAAATGTCAACCGAACCGTCGTTATTTATTTTCATGTACTTTTCGCTGTTGTTTCTGGCAATCACTTTGCCGTTCAAGTTAAACATGTCCTGTCCATTGTCTGTAATCGGATGGTCGGTGTCTGTCTTAACTATAGGTATGCCAAAAGCCGCGTATGACGTTGATTTAGAATATAGAGTCGAGTCCAAGCTGCCAAAACCGTCCGAGTAATGAATTCCTATATTTTTGTCCGAGACAATTTTGGCCCCGTCGTTGACATTCAAAGTGTTGTTTATGGTTCGCGTAAGCATTCCGTCTTTTGAAGTTGACGCAACCGCGGCGCTGTTTTTGACAGTGACATCAACCGTAAGGTCATTTTTAGATTTTTCCATAAAGTTAATGTCAACAAGATTGCCAGCCCTAATCGTTCCGCTATTGTCAATGGTGTTGTTGATGACTGCCGTGACATAAGACTCGCCTTTGGGAGTTCCGGCAAAGTTTTTGGCTATTGACTCAACTTGGCCTGCGAGCGTGTTTGAGGAATCAAGATTGAACCTTGCTTCATCCTTTGCAAAAACCATAGAAGCGGAATCAAGCGAAATGCTCTGCGTGTTGTTCGAAGTAAGATATGACTTGGATTTTGGAAGCGATACAAAACCGTTCGCTTTGGAAGTCAAGCTTTGCTTAAACAAAGAGCTAGTTTGGGCTTTTAGCTCCGCATCATTAGAAGCGAGCATTTTTGAATTTATCAATTCAAGCTCCGCTTTCTGATTAAAAGTGTTTCTTACTTTAACAGAATCTTTTGCGACAAATCCGCCGGTTTCGGCGTCGTAATCGAGATAGCCGTCGCCTTTTTGAGAGCGAATGCCAGACAACACGTTTGCGTCAATGTCCCGCGCGTTTATCATTGAGTTTTTAATAGACAATTTTGCGTTGGCAGCATAGTTCTTGTCTGATTCGTAACCAATAATGGTGACAAAACCTCCGCCGCTTGTCACGGCGCTGTCCTTTACAATCGTATCGTTTTTGCTCTCTATAAGAACCTTTTTATTAGAATTGATTACAGAATCTATAATGTTTGTAACCACGTTAGAATTTAATGTTGCGTTTGTATCGTCTTCGCTGACGTTAATAACTCCGCCGCTACTGCTTTTTGAAGTAATGTCGAACGTGTTGGTCGCGTCATTTTTTATCGTAAGTTCGTTATTCATTGACGAATCGGTATAGAGGCCATTTATGTTTAATTCCGATTTGCCTTCAAGTTTGTTTTTCGCCTTTGCATCGTTTACGCTTATGGCTCCGCCAGAATGCGACGTCTTGCTCATAACAGAGCTTCTTGTTGTATTGACAGAGATGTCAGCGCTGTCAAAGCTAAAGTCGCCTCCAATGTTTGCGACGGTATCCGCAGCCACTTCCGAGTCTATTCGGACTCTTAATCCGCTCACCGCGACGCCGACTCCAACCGTGGCTAAATCAGATTTTGCATAAGCGTTGTTTTTCGCGTTTATTACGGCAGCGCCCTCTATTGAATTTTTTCCGGCGACGTCAACATTCAACTTGCTTTCGTTTAACGCGCTTGCGCCAAGAGAAGTGACATTTAGGACAGAAACCTTAACTTCGTCAAGATAAGAGTCCGCCGCGGAATCAAGCATGGCGTCAATTACAAGAGACTTGGCTCTATGGTCTTTTGCCTTTAGGTATGTGTTTGACGCGGCAGTGTTTTTGGCCTCGACAAAGGTTCCTCCGTAGCAGCCGATCAATTCCACAGCGGTCTTGTTGATGGAGCTTTCCGCGCTTATTTTTTTGCCGTCAGCGGCTTTTGCGGTTTCGATTAAAGTTTGTCCATTGTTTTCGATTTCAAGGCCGTCGGGGCTGTTAATGCCAGAAATAAATTGGGCGTTCATTTTAGCGCCGCCTTTTTCCCATTCGGCCCCTGTCACTGCGGAAACGGAAACCAAGTTTGAACTTGAGGAAGCGGACATTTTTATATAATCGGTTATAATGTCGATTCCAGTCGCGTCAATCCTTCCGGTAACGTTGTCAATAAGCGCTTTTGTAACAGAGCTTGCGTCAACTATATTTTTAGAGACAGTGACAAGGTCTATTCCCTGTACCTTAACGTTAGTTTTTTTGGAGCTTAAATCTGTGTCCGCTGTTGCGTGGACAGACAGCTTGCCAGTCTTGGCGTCAATGTTTGCTGCCCCAGAAATCAAGGCGCTTGTTTTATTTTCATCCTTAGCCTCAGACAAATCAACGCCCACAACATTGCCTACCGCGACAACTGTATGAACAGCGTTGATTTTTCCATGGCTTGTCGATTTTGAAAGAACGTCAACCCCATCGCCTGTTACAGTTGAATCCACGATTTTGGCGACAGTGTTTGACGTGTTGTCATACACTTCGCTTCCGCCAGAAACCGAAACGCCTGAGACTTTGACTTCAACAGAATCTATTTGAACCTTTGCGGCGCTTTTTGCGTCGACAGTAACCTTGCCGGCTTGGCTTTCAACAGTTCCGCCAATAATCTCCGCAATTGTATTGTTCGCTATTTTTACTTTTTTTACTCCAACATTCACGTTGGCAATTCCTGCGGAAACATTGACATTGTCCAATTTTAGAATTTCATCCGTTTCAAAGCCTTTTACTTTGCTTTCTGCCTTTACGGTAACATCGTTTTGGCTTTTTAACTTTCCGCTCACTCTTGCGACAGATCCTGTTTGATCCTTTGACGAGTCTGCGGGGTCGTAATACTTTGGGTCGCTGCCCATTGCATTGTCATAGGCGCCCTTTGTGTTTGCGTTAGCCTTGTCAATGCCGCTTGCGGTGTCATTCTCGTCATAGGAAAGAGCCTTGCCAAGCCGGACAATCTCAACGTCAGCCGCGATTCCTACAAGGCCCGCTATAACGCCGACAGTCTCGCTTTTCAGGGCGCTTGTTGTCGTCGCTTTTACCTCGGCGCTGCCCGCCTCAATTTGTCCCGCGCCAGAAGCGACTTCCGCCTTTGCAAGGTTGTCAGAATAGAAAAGGTTTATGTTGGCGCCGGCCGCGCCCGCTCCGCCAGCGCCATAGCCAATCGTGTTGTCCGCTTTAGTGTTGTCGTTCGCAATGACAGACAACGCGCCGCTTGTTGTTACATACTTGTCTTTAGAGTCTAGCGTCGCCAAAGTTTGGGTTCTGACATTGTTTACAATGGCGTTTCCAATAAGACCCGCGCCAAGTCCAGCTCCTGAAACGCCGACATTGTAATTAAACAAGTCTCTGTCCGAAAAAGCGCTGGCCTTGATTGAAGACGACTCCCAAATGGAAGCGTTCGCAATTTCCGCCGCGACTTTGTTGTCATAGATGTTATACATGACATTGGACACAAGAGAGGCGCCAATTCCCGCTCCGCTTGCGGAAAAAGCGTAATTTTTCAAGTAGTCTTTTTTGTCTTTATTTGCGTTGAGCGTAATGTTTCCAGCTTTTTCAATTTCTGTATCAGCGATTTTCGCCGTAACCTCAGAAATCATATTATTGATTATGACATTCGCAATCGCGCTGACTCCCTCGCCCGCTCCAGAACCGCCGATAATCATATTATGCGAATTGGCGACAGAATTGGCGTTGAGGGCGACGTCCCTTTCTGTATTAACCCTTGAGGATTTGTCAATCAACGCTTTTGTTATTGTGTCATATGTGTTCTTAAGGGCAAAGCCAGACGCGGCAAAGCCCTGGCCCACTCCTTCGCCGCCCAGCATCAAATCCCATGTCTTGATGTTTGTGTCAGCCTGAACGTCAACCTTGGCGTTTTTTATGGTTGAATTGGAAATTTCCGCGATAGTCTTTCCTTTTCTTCTTTGCTCGTACTCTTCGTCCGATTCGCCGTCATTTTTTGAGCTGGAATCGCCATAGTAGTTGATTAGCGGGCTTATATTTATCGCGGCTCCTTGTCCAGCGCCAGAGCCGATTACAACAACTCTTGTGGCATTTATGTCTTCTTGCGCGCTGACATTCAAAGCGTTGGCGCTTACTTCTGAACCGTCGATTTTTGCCATTGTCGAATCGTTTATTGTATTGACCAAAAGATTTCCGATAATTGAAGCGTGACTAGAAGCGCCGCCCGCGACAACCACTTGTTTGTTATCTTTTTGGTTTTTTGCCGAAACATCAACAGAGGACCATGTTTTTATATTGGAATTTGAAACAAGGGCTGTCGTATTGCTTTGGTCGTTCGTTATAAGAGCCTGAAGTCCGACAGTCGCCTTGCTTGACGCCGTTATCTGGCCGACGATAATATTTTTTATCGAATAATCGCTTGCAATTACCCTTACTTTATTAAGGTTGTTGACATCCGCATTTAAAATCTCGGAATTAACGGTATTTTCTATGGTTTTGACTATGACGCTTCCGGCAACAGCGGCCTTGCCGCCAGCCGAAAGGTTATAGAGCATATTCCAATTTTCAAAATCGCTGTCATAGTTCAAACGATAGTTGCCGTCATTGCCTTCGCTCACAAGGCTGTCTTGATATGAGTCGGAAGTTATGTCTTGTCGCGTGTATTCGCCGTCGCCGGCTTTTACAGGAGTTCCGCCAAATGAATTTGTCGAAAGCGCGGTTGCAAAAACATTGCCGCCCGTATTGACAGCGGTTCGTAAATCCTTGTCGCCGATTTGAGCGTTGACGGTCTTTCCGATATAATCAACGCTAATGGCGCCGCCCGCCGCCGCAAGGGCCGCCGCCTCGCCCACGCCGGAAATTGCCAACGTTCCTCCGCGGCTATTGATGGTCGTGTCGCTGTCGGCGGCGACTGTCAAATTTTGAGTCGCGGTCAAAACGCCGGCGGCATTCGCTTTGGTACTGTCTTTAATGACATTAACCACAACGTCCGCCGCCACCGCGCCGGCGCCGTTGGAAGCTATTGAAGCCGCAATAGGAATTAAATCGATTTTTTCCTTTGATTTTGCTGAAACTTCAATGTTCTTGGCATTTAATATTTTTGAAGAAGATGAAATTTTGGCTGTTGTGTCATTTACATAGGAATTTGCAATGATGTTCGCGCCAAGCGCAAGCTTTCCGGCTTTATTGGCGACAGCTGTTATTCCCTCGTTTTCATTGTCATAGACGGAAGAGATTTTAACGTCTCCGTTCGAGCTTATTTCGCTTGCGCCGGAAACAAGCGCGTTGACGGTCGATTTTACAACTCCGACAATTCCGTTTGCGTTGATTCCGTAGCTGGACTCTCCAGTTTGAACGCCTAAGTTAGCGGCCAGGAATTGCCTTTTGTCAGAGGAATCCGCGCTGACTTCCACGGACTTGGATTTTTGTATTTTTGAATCCAAAAGTTCCGCAATGACACTGCTGTTGTCAATCTGAATGACGGAGCCGATGCCAACTCCATAGCTGCTGTCTACAGTCGAAATGTCAGCGGCTCCAGTCAATGTCCGTCCTTGTATCGTTGACTTGGCTTTGTTCTTGACATCGCCGGAAGAAGAGATTGTCGAATCTTTTATCGTCGCGGCGACATTGTTTTTAATAAACTCAAGCCCCAAAGCGCCATCGATTGTAAAGGAACTTTGGGCGCCTGTCGCTATGGCCCCCGCAACGCCTATGGAATTAATGTCATAGCTTGCATCCGCGGAATTAACGACATCTTTAACGCCGCTTAGAGTCGAATCGTTGATCTCCGCGTTTACAGTTTGCTTTATAAGATCCATATTGCCGGCAACGCCCGCGCCGACTGCGAAGCTGCTGTCGTTTCCTCCGGCATAGGCTGCGTCGCCGCCAGCGTTCCAAATGGTCGTTTGAGCGTCGGCCTTTACATTAACGTCAATGTCTTTTGCCGATTCATGCTCTTTGCTGATTGTCGTTGAGACAAGCTTCGCTTCCGTAGTGTCGTTTATTGTATTTGTGTTGAACGAACCGCCGACAGCGGCCTTTACGTTGTTTTGGTCATTTTTTGCGACGCCGATTCCCACCGCGGTTTCGATAATCTTGCGGCCGCTAGTTGCCGAAAGATCAAATTTGTTTTGTACATCGCCGGAAGCGGATGTAAAATCAATAATCGAGCTTTCAACGATTGATTTTGCCGCGCCCTTGTCCGAGTACACATTGACAGCGGCGCCGCCTCCAACATTGCCGGCCTTGGCCACGCCTCCGGTAACGTTCAAGAGGAAAACATCCCTTGAAGAAGACACATTCAATTCGTTCACTGGCTTTAACGTTGAATTTATGATTTCGGTTTGGACAACAGTCTCGTCACATAGAACGCTGACAGAGCCAGCCAAGGCCAATGAAAAATTATCGCTTGCGTTTTGAGGGTTGGCGACGCCTTCGGCCATCTGCTGGTTGCCGCCGGCTTGCCCCTGCGCGTTTACGGCGCCTTGTTCGTTAGGGTTGTTTCCGTTGAGCAAATTGTTCAGGTTGATGATGTCTTGCGCGCCTGGATTGGCATTGGCCAACACGTTCATCCAGCCGCCGATATCCTGCATTTCCTGCGGCTGGTCTTCCGCCTGCGGGTTTCGGTTCGCCGCTTCCTGCTTGTTTTTGTCCAGCGAAACGCCGCCGGCAAAGGCCGCCGCGACAGTTATTATAACGTCCTTATTGTAGGAGCTTGACAGAGCGTCAATTTTATTTGCCGTCAAAGTTGAACCGTCAATAAAAGTCTTTACAGTTCTATCGATGGATTTTACAATAACACTCGCGCCGACGGCGGCGCCGGAAGAAGCCGTTCCCTGCCCTGTCTGCGACTGCGATACAAAAGAGCCGTCCATCGCAACTGTCGTCACATGGTCTTTTATCTCTCTTGCCTCTCCCAAGTTAAACTTGCCATCATTGTCCAGCAAATGTATGCCGTCTTCCGCAATGTCAGTGTTCTTTTGGGAAAGGGCGGCTTTGGCTTTGCCGGAGCTGACGCTTATATTGCCCGCGTTTAAGTTTGAGCCGCCTTTTACAGTCGAGCTTGTCGTTCCGTCTATAAGTTGAACGCCAATCGCGCCAACCGCTCCAAAGGTATTAGCCTTGCCGCCCGGCGTTAGCAAATTCAAGTAAGACTGCTCGGCCGCGGAATTCAATTCCAAATTGCCGCCTTTTGCGTCTATAGTGGAATTATCCACAGTTGTCTTTGCGTTATTCGTGAAATTCTGGACAAGAACAGAGCCGCCCACTGCCGAAGTTCCCGCCGCGTTGTTTGGATCCACAAGGTCTGTAACTCTCGCAATGGAAAGCGAAGCCATAAAGTCTATCGCGTCATGCGCGGCGGCGGAGATGATAGAATTCATATAAACGCCGTCGGCCAAAGAATTTTTTGCCTCTATGTTTGAGCGGGTGACATTTATATCAGAATTGTTTTCAACGCTATTTACGGCCACGGCGCCTGACAAGCCGGTTACATCGCCTTTTGCGGACGCAAGGGCAAAGTTATTGTAAAAGCCAAGTATGCCAACTTCAGGCATGACGCCAGAGCCTGGCGCGTCTTGGTTATATGAATGGAATCCAAATTCCCAGTTGTCTTGCGCTCCATAATTAAAATCCATGCCGAGCGTTAAATCGCCCTTCCAACCCTCGACGGTATTAATGCCTAAGAGATTGCCAATTCCAGCGCCAGTTTTATCCACTAGACCGGCAAGAACTTCAGGAAGCTTCATTGAAACGCCGAGCGTTCCTTGCTGGGCGGGAAGTTCGACAATTGAATCCACATTTATTGTTGATCCGGAGCCTGAAGTTTTTATAATGGAATCAATAATGTCAACCTTATTGTCATTCTTCTCGTCATTTATTGACAAAGAAAAGGCGCCGCCAATTTTTACGTCTTGCTTGGCAAAAGACGCCACCGCGTTTGCGGTAAGGTCAACCGTATGCGCTTTTATGTCGATGTCTTTTCCCGCGCTAATTGTCGAATGGTCAACAATTACATTATTTGCCGTTTTTCCATTGTTAAAAAGCGCGCCCGTTCCCAGTTGAAAGATAGCTTTTTCTTCCAAGCCCTGATAATTTTGGTTCCAAATGCTCTTGGTATTATTAATCTTTGTTTTGAACTTATCCCTAAAATCTCTAAATGTAAAGGTTGACCACTGCTTTGCTTCTCCGCCAAGAGTTTTAAAGCCGTTTTTTAATCTGCCAAAGAATGAATCTGATTCCTTCATATTTTTTACAGAGCCTGTAGGATCAACAATTGTGGAGCTGACATTGTTGTTCACATCATTAAGGTTAAAGGCGTTTAACACGACGTCGCCAGCCGCTGTTATGGCGCTGCCATTCAACACCTCCACTGCGGATTGAATGTCAGTGTCATTCATCAACACGCCAGCAACAGCGCCGGAGCCGCCTTGTCCGCCCTGGCCATTTGGGCCATAGCTTGCAAAATCGTTTTCGCCAATAAGCGCTTTTAAATCAATTTTGTTTTTTAGCTTATTGTAAGCAAGCGCCTGGGCGGATACATTTTTTCCTTCCACAGTCGAGTTGTCAATCGTAATTTTTGTGTCAGCGGCAGTTGAGTTTTTTACAAAAGCCAAGTCATAGGCGTTTTCCGCCTGAATTGAAATTCCGCCTTTGTTTGAGATGGCGGCGTTCATCAAGTTCTGCGAAAGCGCGTTTATCTCAACGTCATTTTTCGCTTTTATGGCGGAATTTTTTACATTGACTTTAGACTCAGTTTTAGTTCCGTAACCATAAAATATGTGGGGAATCACTTCGCCTATCATTGAAGATATGCTTGTGCTTGCCATTGCCGAACTTGTGATTTTCAAATCATTCTTGGTTGCCTGAATCGAGGAATCAACAATGTCTATAACGGCGCTTGTCCTGGCCCCCTCAAAGCCGTCGTAGATTCCGCCGCTAAAAAAATCGTCGATTTTAGCGTCGTCGCTGTCAAGAAGCCACAAAAAAACTGTAGGAATGGACATATTAATGTCTCTGCTCAAGGCTGCCTGCGATGTAGCCGCAATGTCGACGCTTTCGCCCGCGACGCTGGAATCCTTAATTGTGATTTTAGAGGATATCGCGTCGCTAGCGTTGGCAGTGTCATAAACGGAGCCGTCATTGTTCGAATCAAAAATGTCAAACGTCGTGAACTCTCGCGTTGAGTTTGCCTTGACTTCAACTTCGCTTGCGCCAATCTGGGCGTTCTCTATTGTCACCTCAGCCTTTTTCGCTATGCTGTCAGGCTTGTTGTTTTCATCCAATTCTTTATAGCCCGCGACAATCTTTATCTTGCCGTCTTTTAGCGCGAAGTTTGTGGCGTCAGTTATATTGTTGGAGACAAGGCTGTTGAATGTGTTCTTGGCGCTTTGCAAATCGGAAAAACTTGTATTTGAGTCTTGCCAACCGGCGACGATTCCCGCCTTGTTGCCATTCTCGCCCTGTATCGCGATTGTGTCGCCAAACAGATTGACATCGCCGCGGGACAGAATCTTTCCGTTGATGACAATGTTTCCATGAGAGTCAGTTATCAAACCTTTATAACTGTCGCCGCCAACAACATAAGGAGACAAACTGCCCGCGCCGTATGCGGACACAAAATCGTCGAATTTGCCTTGGGAAGGAGTAAGAACAGACAATGAGCCGACATTTAAAAAGCCTGACGAGCCGACCACCATGCCGTTCGGCGAAACAAAGATAGCATGTCCGTTGTAAAAATTGCCGCCCTTCATAGTGTTGACTATGCCATTAATAGTAATCTGGCTGTCAACCAAATTGACAAATTTTGAATAAGTGTCATTGTAAATCAGGTTCGCGATATATCCGTTTTCCAGGGAAAAGTTGTCATAATGCCTGAAGCCGGTGTCGCCGGAAATTTTTTCGGCTTCGATATTGTAAGTGTTTCCTGAAGGGTCAACGCCTGTAATAAATTCGTCCGCAAAAAGGGCGACCGGCGCGTTTATGACAAACACGCTTAGGCATAGCAATGCGGCAGTGAACCTATTGCAAAAATCTCTGAACCCTCTCATATTGACTAATAGTATATAACACAATATTATATAAGTCAATAAAATTTGGAGAGTGAATGACAAAGAGAGCCCTTGCGTCTTTTGCCTGCACCGCTTTTATTCTGACTTCTCTGTTTGCGCAGCCGGCAGACATGCCAAGCGGCATTCCGCAAGCGGGCGAAATCAACAGCCACGACTTGGAAATCCTAAAACAACAGCAACTCGAAAAACAGATGCAGGAAGACTTTCAAAATTACGAAAGGCAGAAAGAGGAACAACAAGAAGAAATCACGCCTGACATTGAAAAAAAAATAAGGGACGAAAGCGAAAAGGCAAGATTGGAAGAATTTGACACGGCTGGAGTTTATATAGAAAAGATTTTGGTCTCTCCGTCGGCGATTTTAACAGAAAAAGAAATAAACGAAATCGTTGAGCCGTACAACCAAACAAATTTAACATTTGAGGAATTGCAAGAGCTCCTTGACAAGATAAACAAGCTTTACCTTGAGAAAGGCTATGTAACCGCAAGGGCGTATTTGCCTGAGCAAACGATAGAAGACGAAACCTTAAGAATCGAATTGCTCGAAGGAAAAATCGGCGACACAAGCTATGAAGGAAACAAATGGACTCGAAAAAAATACATCGAGGACAGGTTGAACCTTAAGAAAGGCAGCGTCTTTAACCTTCGGCAACTTGAACAAAACATGACGCTGTTCAACCGCTACAACGAAGGCGTTTCGCTTAACAGCGTTTTGGCTCCAGGCAAAAGCCAAATGGGAACGACAGACGTTGACGTTAAAGTCAATGAAAAGCTGCCCTTCCATGTCTCGCTTTTATACGACAACGCGGGAAGATCCACGATAGGAAAAAACCGTTTTGGCTTGACGCTTCAAGACGACAGTTTGTTTGGAATGAGAGACAAGCTTACCATTGGAGCGTATTTTAACTCATGCTTGATAACTCCCTTTGCTGACTACAACATTCCCATAACAAAAATGGACGACAGAATTGGATTTAGCTTTTCGTCCAGCAACACAAAAATAGGCCATGGAGATTACAAGATTTTCAACATCAAAAGCCGCTCGCAAAACTATTCCTTGTATTACACGCGTCCGTTTTTACGCAAGACATGGATGGAATTGACAGGCTCGTCGTCTATCGCTTACAAAAGGTCCGTGACAAGTTTTGACGGAGTGGATTTGTTCAAAAATAATGTTACTTCGCTGCAAACAGGCTTGTCCTTTAGATTGGACACAAAAAGAGGCATTTGGTATTTCACCCAAAACTTCGGGTATTCTTTCCCAATTTTTGACAACGACTCAAATTATTTTAAGCTGGACGGCAGCGTTCTTAGGATTCAGGATTTTGGACATAGCCTAATAGGAACTTTTAAAGGCAGCTACCAGGCGATTCCCGGCAAAAACGTCATTCCGTCCATAGACCAAATGACCGCGGGCGGAATCGCGACAGTCAGAGGATACTCGGAGGGCTTGCTTTTAGGGAAAAACGGATATATTTTTAGCGCCGAACTGAGTTTTCCAATCGCGCCAAAAACGATAAGAAACAAAGAAAAGACAAAGGAATATCCTTTTGTGGGAACCTATGCGAAAGGCTTTGTGTTCGCCGACCACGCGGGAATATTTCCGTACAAAGGAACGGGCAAGGGCGCGGAAGGCATCGACAAGAATGACTTTCTTATGAGCTTGGGCTTTGGCCTAAAGTTTGACCTTCCAAAAGACGTTAATGTCAAAGCCTCATTGGCATTCCCGCTTCTAAAGAACAGCCACGAAGAAAAAAATCAAATAGCGAAATTCCATATCGAAGCGAGAGTTTCTCCCGACTTTGACTTCATCTCATCGCTAATAAAACAAAGAAAAGAAAGAAAGCTTAAAGCCGCCAAGGTTCAGGAAGTTCAGGAAGTTCAGGAAGCCCCAGAAAATTAGCGCGAAAGCTCCAAGTAGATTTGGTCGGCAAGGCCAAAGCCCGCCTGCTTTGTAAGGCTTGTAGTGTACTCGTCGTAAAGCATGTCTTGGTACATGCTCTTGGCGAATGAATCTTTTGTGGCGGAGTGGACGGTCTTTCTCATCGAGTCGACCATCATCTTTACAAAGAAGGATTCCATTTCCATCGACTTTTCGTAGAGCTTTGAAGTCTTGTCGATTTTTTTGCCGCTGGAACGGATGGCGCCGTTTACGGCCGCGCCTTGGGGGGCGGCGTTTTTGTCGGCGGAGCTGGTGAACGTTTTGTCAAAGCCGGTCTTAAAGTCGCCGTTAAGGCGGCCTTCGGGAATAACCTGCTCGGAGGAAATGTGGGAATAGTCCGCATTGTTCGAAAGCCCAGAAGGCGCGGCCTGCTTTTCTTGCGCGGCCTTTAACAGATTCGCGAACTTGTTTGACTGGTTTTTATGCAGCGCGTTTTGAATCACAGCGTTGCTTTGAGTCATCGTTCCAATCTTGTCTATTCCCGTCATAACTTATTCCTCCCCACCCTTATGTCAGCGCTTAAGGTTAGCAGCCGTGCTTAGCATGCTGTCGCTTGTCTGGACGGCCTTTGAGTTGAACTCGTAGGCGCGCTGGGCGACAATCATCTGAACCATTTCGTTAACCACGCTGACGTTTGACATTTCCAAAAACTTGTGCTTAACGATTCCCATTCCGTCAATGCCGGGGCGGTTTGCGATCGGGTCGCCCGAAGCGTTTGTCACCTTGTACAAGCTGTCGCCCAAAGCCTTGAGGCCGCCCTCGTTGGGAAAGCGGTAAAGCTCGATTTGGCCGACTTCTGTCGGAGTCGTCTCGCCGTTCACCTTAACGGTTACGCGGCCGCCGTCGCTGATTGACAATGTGTGGATGTCAAAGCCTTCGGGCAAAATGATTTCGGGCTGGACGCGAAGGCCTTCGCTTGTGACAAGCTGGCCGGTCATGTCAACCTTAAGGGCGCCGTCGCGGGTGTAGGCGTAAGAGCCGTCGTACTGCTGCACGCGCAAAAAGCCGTCTCCGACAATCGCGACATCGGTGTCAACGCCGGTGGCCTGCAAAGAGCCCTGGCTGAATATTCTTTGGGTTGCGGCAAGCTTAACGCCGGCGCCCTGCTGGATTCCAACAGGAGTCACGGTGTCTTCGGTGGCCGGAGTTCCGGCAAGCTTTAAGTTCTGGTAAATCAAGTCCTCAAACTCGGCGCGCTGCTGCTTGTAGCCGGTTGTGTTCACGTTTGAAAGGTTGTGCGAAATCGCGTCAATGTTGGCCTGCTGTCCGTTCATTCCGGTGGCCGCTGTCCACAAACTTCTTACCATAATTTATCTCCTGCTCTTAATTCCTAAAATATTTTCCTTACCTAGAACGCGCGGCGACGCGGTTCCACAAGGTTGACATCATTTGGTCTTCGCTCTGGATTGTCTTTTGGTTGGCCTCGTAGGCGCGGTTGACTTCTATCATTCGAACCATTTCGTTGACGACGTTGACGTTTGAGCTTTCGACAAAGTTCTGGATGAACTGCGGCCTCTCCTCGCCTTCGGCAATGTGCGCCGGGCCTGAGATTTCGTTTTCCATATAGAAAGAGTTTCCGGCCTTCTTTAGGTAGCGCTCGTTGTCAAAGCGGACGGCCAAAAAGCGGTCAACGACCTGGTTGTCCTTTGTGACAATCATTCCGTCTTCGTTGACCTTGAACTTGTCGTCTTCCAAGCGGATGATTCCGTTTTCGCCCAAAACAGGATAGCCGTCCTTTGTCTCAAGGATGCCTTCCTTTCCGATGTAAAAGTTTCCGTTGCGGGTGTAGCGGTTTCCTGTGGGAGTCTGGATTACAAAAAAGCCTTTTCCGTGCAAGGCAAAGTCAGTGGCTTGGTCTGTGTTTTTGAGGGAACCTTCGGCAAAGTCGGTGTAGTTTTCGTTGGTCTCTACGCCTAGGCCAAGCTTTCCGATTATTGGAGCCGCGTCGGCTGATCCTTCGGGAATCGTGTAAACGCCGTCAAAATCCTTTCGGCGCAACAAAAGCTCGCTAAAAGACTTAGAAACAGTCACGTCGCGCTTAAAGCCCGCCGTGTCGACGTTGGCCAAATTGTTTGAAATCGCGTCCAGCCTGTTTTGCTGGGCGACCATTCCGCTGGCTCCTGTGTACCATCCACGAATCATTTTGACATCCTCTAAAAAAGTTTTCTGTTACTTATTTATCGGAATTTGGGACGGAAATGTTAGAAAAAAAAAGGCTCGCTTTTTTGCTTGACAATCAATGTCTTTATGCTATAATAAAGACATAACCGTCCAATAAAACTGCGTTTTTTCCTTTTTGGCAAGCGCGCGAGAGTTGAGGACGGTTTTTTTTATTCCGCAAGATAGTGGTGGTAATAAATTCTCCTGTCACCTAGCGCGGCCACAACAATCTTAACGCTGATTATTGCGTTAAAGTCTCTTTCGTCTAACTTCAATGGACATTCATAATACTCAAATGCCGGCGCGTTTTTGCGCTTCGAATGAATGTTTTTTTCATTATGAGTGTACTTTGCGGCTTTTAACAATTCTGGCAAAAGCGCAATTGATTTTATCTGCTCTTCCGACTTTGACTTGGAGAACCATTCGTTAATTCCTTGCGCGGATATTTCAATTTTATTTCCGGTTAATTCATTTACCACAGAAAGTCCGCGCAAATTTTTCTTTGCCCAACTGTAAAGCGCGCGTTTGAGCGATTGCAATTCATCTTGTGTCATACCTATAAGGTAGACATTTTTATCGAAAATTTACGAAATTTTTAGAAAAAAAAAGCATTTTCAGCGCCAAGGACAAAAAAAAGGCCTTCCTGTTCGGAAGACCTTTGAGCTATACTGGATTCGAACCAGTGACCCACGCCTTAAAAGGGCGTTGCTCTACCTGCTGAGCTAATAGCCCGCGCTAAAAGCGTATATCGATACTATCATATTTTTGCGGAATGTGTCAAGAGCTTAGCGCGTTTTTTGCAAGGAAAATAATAGAAAAAAACGCGGCTCCCAGTTGCGTTTTTTGTATTTTAACTTGCAAAAGCGCGTTACAAACAATTAAAACGCGCAGGGAGAAGGCGGACGCCCGCTCGCTTTGCGCGTTGAGCATACTGTTAGGCCCTAAAAGGCGCAACCGCGAGTAAGGGCGTTCGATTCTCCCGGGAGCGTTTTGTTTTACTTATAGCGCGCTTTAGGCAAGCTCGGCGAGCGCTTCCCATTCGGCGCCTTGGCGGACGGCGTCTTCTTTGGCGGCTAGAATTTTCACCATTATGGGCTGGCCGTCTTGGGGAGAAGCGGCCTCTTGGCCCAAAAGGATTTCGCAGTGGATAAAGTTGTCGGTGGTGGCGCGCAAAAGCTTTTTTCCTTGCGGAACGTTTTTCGCGGCCAAACCGTGGACGCTTTCGGAAATGGCCGGGCGAACCGTTCCCGCAAAGGAATTGATGTAGGCGATTTTTGCCTGGGCCGACCATTCGTTTAGGGCGGCGACGCGCTGGTCCTTTACCCGCTCCGGGATTTTTGGCGTAAAGTTTGCCGCCGCCGTGCCGGGACGCGGAGAATACGGAAAGGCGTGGGCGTTCACAAAGCCCGCCTCTTTTAGCAAGGAAAGCGTTTGGGCAAAGCCGTCGTCTGTCTCGCCCGGAAAGCCCGTAATGATGTCGCAGGCAAGGAAGGGATTTTGCTTGGCCTCTTTAAGGCGGCGGCAGGCTTGGATTACAGTTTGGCGCGTGTAGCGGCGGTTCATGCGCTTAAGGATTTCGTCGCTTCCGCTTTGCACCGAAATATGAAAGTGAGGCCGGACGCGCGGATTTTTTATGACTTCGGCAAAGCGCTCGGTGACGGTCTCCGGGTATATGCTTGAAAAACGAACCGCGATTTTTTGCGTCCGTTCCAAAATCAATTCCAAAAGCTCCGCGATTCCAACCGTTCCGTCCTGCCATTCGCCCTTGTACTGGCCGATGTTGACTCCGGTTAAAACGACCTCGCTTTGTCCCGCCTCTTCCAAGGCCACGACTCTTTCCAGCGCAAGGGAGGCCGGAATCGAGACGCTTTTTCCGCGGGCGATGTGGATCGCGCAAAAGCTGCAGCAATTGTCGCAGCCGTCCTGGATTTTTATCGAGGAGCGCGAGTGCGCGAAAAAAGTTTTTGGATTAAGCGCGAATGGCTCTGAGGCGTAGTCGCCGATGGAAGGCGGAGATAGAAGGCCCGGCGCCTTTTGGCCTTGCGACAGATTTTTTTCATGCGCCGCGTCTTGGCTTTGCAGACATTCGCGCAGGGCCGCGGCCAAAAGTTCCGGCGCGAAAGTTTTTTGGCCCGCCGCTTTCAGGGCTTTCGGCGCGTTTTGCTTGGCCAAAAGAAAGCCTTCCAAAAATTCAGGAACTTTTGAAAGCGCGCTCTTTGCCTTTCCGGGAAGAACGACTGCGCGCTCGTCCATCGCCGCGATTTGCTCTGGCGAAAGCTGGGCGTAGCAGCCTGTCACTATCAAAGCGGCGGCCGGAAATTTTTTTAGCAAGAGATTGATTGTCCGCCGCGCCTTTTGCTCGGCCTTGCCGGTGACGGCGCAAGTGTTAAGGACGCAAAGAGCTACCGAAGGATCTTCCGCGTCGCGCGCGGCGGCGGACGCCATTTGAACAGACCAGCCGCGCTCGTAAAAAAATTCGGCCGTCCCTTCCGTTTCTATTTGGTTCAAGCGGCAGCCAAGGGTTTCAAAATGAACGGTTTTATTTAAGGCCATTATCTCAAATGGGCGGCGACGCGGTCCTTTCCGTTAATCGCGTCGGCCTTTAGCGGGTCCAGCTTAAGGGCCTCTTCGTAGGCGGCCATCGCCTCGTAGTAGTTTCCGGCCATCTCGCGCGCGTAGCCAAGCCGCGTCCACCAATAGTCGGAGAGCGGATTCTTGCGCACGGCGGCGCTAAGAGAGATGTCGGCGTGCTGGAATTTTGTTTGGCGGATGTAAATCTCGCCCATGTAATAGTATGCCGTTCCAACGCGGCTTCCCGTTCTGTCGGGAGCGATCGAAAGGTATTCCTGGAACTGCTTTAAGGCCTCGGAATTTTTTCCCAAGTAATACTTGGCCTCGCCCAAGACTTCTATCAAGCGCATGTCGTAGCGGCTTTGCTTTAAGCCCTCGTAGGCCACCTGCTCGGCGCGGGCGTACTCGCGGTTTCCGACCAAGGCCCAGCACATAACGACGTAAGAGTCGACATGGGTCGGGTCGGCCTTGATCTCTTCGTCGCAAACTTCAATCGCTTCCTTATAGTTTCTGTTGTTGTACAAAACAAGGGCGTCGCGCTTTCCCTGGGCGAACAATGAAAGGCTTGAGGCCGCCAAAAACAAAAACGCGCAAACGCGCTTAAAAAAACTACGCTTCATTTTCTTTTACCATCGCGCATCGGCCGCTAAAAAGGCTTCCCGGCTCCAAGACAACTTGGCGCGAGGCGATGTCTCCCGTTATTGAGCCGCTTGACGTTACAAAGACCAAGTCGCGGCCGTTTACGTTTCCCTTTACCGTTCCCTTTACCAAAACGCGCTCCGCCGAAATGTTGGCGTTGACAACGGCGCCCTCGTCGACAACCAAGTCGCTTTCGGCCGAGATGCTGCCGTTCACTTTTCCCCTGATCATAAAGGGCTTGGTGAAGTGAATTTTTCCGGTGAACGAAATGTCCGAGGCCATTATCGTGTTAAAGTCCGAGTCTTCGTAATCGATTAAATCGCAGCCTTTGTTGTCATACATATTAAGTTATTCTAGCGTTTTTATTGCAAAAGTTCAAGCGGAACGTTCGATTGCGCTCGGAAAGGAAAATATTTTTTTACGATTTTTTCCAAAATAAACGAAAATTCGCGCAACTATTTATATCTTATAGATAAGGAAAACGCGCCGCGTTTTTCAATTATTGCATATAGGGAGTTTATTATGGCAAGAAAGCCTTTTGAAGAGTTAAACTTTGCGGATGACGGAATGTTTCAGACCGTCATGAAGAATCCTGAAGCCAGCGCGGAGTTGGTGGAGCGGCTTTTGGGCGTACGCGTCAAAGGCGTAAAGTATCCAAAACTTGAAAAGAAAATAGCGCCTTACTACGCGACTAAAGGCGTGCGACTTGACGTTTACCTAAAGGACGTTGATAAAATTATCGACGTGGAGTTGCAAACCTACGAGATGGACGCATTAGGCAAGCGCACGCGCTACTACCAGTCGATGGTTGACATCGACTCTTTGATGAAGGGCGAGGATTATTCCGAACTTAAGGACAGTTACATCTTGTTCATCTGCAAATTCGACCCGTTCCTCAACGAAAAGAATGAGCCGCACGGCCTTTACCGCTACACCTTTCGCAATGTGTGCGAGGAAAATTCTTCGGTGAATTTGGATGACAAATGCCTAAAAGTCGTGTATAATGCAAGCGCATACGAAAAGGCCGAAGACCCAAAAGTCCGAGCCTTGTTGCGCTTCATTCAAACGAACGAGCCAGGCGAAGATCCATTTGCAAAACAGTTGGAAGATTTTGTGGTCAAAGCGCGGGCTAACGAAAAATTCAAGAGGGAATACTTAGCCATGAATTTGCACGACAGAGACATGATGAAAATCGGAGAAAGAAAAGGCGCGCAAGAAAAAGCCGTGGAGAATGCGCAGAACCTCCTAAAAATGAATCTTGGAAATCCAGAACAAATCGCGCATGCGGTAGGCTTGCCGCTAGAACAGGTTCTTAAGCTGCAGAAAGAATTCGCCCAGCCCGCCCCAGCCAACTAGCGGCCGCCCGAGCCGCGCTCCGTCTAATATCCAATTGCATTAGCCTCAAGGACGCCGCCATCAATAGTCGCGCCGGATTCAACTGTGTTGCCGGAAGCGTCGCCCTTTCCAATAATCGGACCAATGCTTGCGCCTGTTGTGTCAGTTCCTGTGTACTTTATCGTAGCGCTTGAGGCAACTTTGTTGCCAGTTACGGAACCGCTTATAGCATACCCTACCACTCCGCCGACAGCACGCTTTCCGCCGCCTTCGAGCGTTCCGCTAAAGGTACAGTTTGTAACAGGTTTAAACGATTTTCCAGCTATTCCGCCAACGCTTGCGTCCGGATCAGTGCTAGAATAACTTGTGGCTTTCACAGTCGCAGTGACCGTACAATTATCTATCGTTCCGTTATTGCTGCCGCAAATGCCGCCGACAAAATGAACCGAACCTGAAGCGGTTATAGTTCCTGCAAGCGTAAGATTTTTTACAGTTCCGTGATTCGCTTGGAAAAGACCGCATCCATTACCCGAATTGTTTTTAGAAATGCTTGCCGTCAATGTGTGGCCGTTTCCGTCCAAAATGCCGCAGAATATTTCGCAGCTTGGAGCCATGGAGCCCAAGTCTATGTCGGACATCAGCGTGATCGTTTTTTCAGTGCCGGCTGTTACAGCTCCAGTGCTAATATTTCGTTCCGCAAAGTATTTTCCCCTAAGATCGCTGAACACTTGCTTCGCTTGCTCCGCGGTGTAAAGCTTGAATTCGTCGTGGTCGTTGTAGTAATAGCTGTTGTAAGTAATATTGCTGTAAACCGCCTCAAGAGTATCGTCGCTTGGAGACGTGTCCTCAGTCCAAACGGCCTTTAATGTTATGGCGTGAGCGGTTGCGGCAACGTAGTCAAGGAAATTGTCGGGGTAGTAGAAGCTTGTCGCGTCAGGATCTATGGTGATGTCCGCCGTTCCGTCGTTGTTTGCGTCCCAACCGGCAAATTTGAAAATCTTATCGCCCGTTCCGACAAAGCCGTCGTAAGAAGGCTTTAAGATATTCGTAATGAACAAGTTATCTTCGTCGATTACGGCATGGTTATCAGCGGAGGATTCAAAAAGAGCGTCCACGAGGCTAAAGGCGCTTGCGGCCGGAGCGGCCTTTGCGTCCGTAATGTTAAGGTCGTAGGTTACTGTAAGCGGCAAGGCGGAAACGATCTTTCCTTCGCCGCCAATCGCCCATTCGTCGTTGGTAAGGGCAAAATGTTCGCACCAATAATCCAAGTTGCTTCCGGACAATCCGGACAAGATCGCGCGGCCTCGCGAGTAAGTGTCAACGTATATTGTGGCAATTGGCGAAGCCATAGTAAGAAGAGCACCCTCGTCAATCTTTATCGTTTTTGAGGAATTATAGAGATAAAAGTCGTTTTTGCCCCTTCCGACACTATCATTTATGCCGTAGGGAATATAAGCCGTACAGGGATTTGACGTAAGCGTAAAGTCTCCGTAACTGTAAACAGCGCCGCCATACCCCCAGACGTTTGAAACATTCGCGCAGTTATTCGCTATCGTTCCGCCGGACATTTTGACATTTCCGCAGTAAGAGTGTATGCCCGCGCCTTGGTAGGAGTTGTTATATGAAATCTCTCCAGAATTGTAGTAAAGCTTGGCGTAATCCAAATAAATGCCGCCGCCTTTGCTTGAGGCATAGTTTCCGCTTATGCGGCCTGTAAACGCGTCGGAGACTGTCGGTGTCTTTGGCGTGCCGTAGCTGTCATTTTCCGCTTGGCTGTAGCCAAGATATAATCTAGCCTTGCCTGACACACCGGTCATCATGTATATTCCGCCTCCTTGAGGAGCGGAATTTCCGCCAGCTGCAAGAGCGTTGGACTCTGTCAAAGGATAAGTCGGAGTCGAAGGAATGCCGCCGATAACCGCGTCTCCGTAAATAAACACGCCGGAATTTTGGTTTATGCTTTCCACATACATGCCGCCGCCTTTGTTTTCGGCATAATTGGAGCATATCGTTCCGCCGCTCATTACAAGAGAGGTTTCTTCATCCAAATAAATTCCGCCGCCAAAACCAATTTTCTTATTTTCAGCGGAGCCCCAAGCTTCGTTGTAACCTTCTGTCACGGCGGAATTTCCTTTTATGACAGCTCCGCTTTCTATTACAAGGGTTCCGCCTTTTTTGTAAACTCCGCCACCGGTGTTAGCCTTGTTTTCCGTGACAAGAGTTCCAGCGCAAAGAGTAAGCGTTGTATTGCCGGATGAATACACGCCGCCGCCTTTACCGCCCGTCGCGCTAGTAAAGACATGGCCCGTAATCTTTAAGTTTTGAATTTTGAGGTTCTTTACATTCGCCGCCGATGAGGAGAAAGTGCCGCCTTGAATGCAATCCTTGGGCTGGCCCGCTTTTTCATGGCCGGCGGGATAAAGGCCGTTGGCTCCGATAACCAAAATGGAATTGGCTTTCGCGTCGCTGGCAATGTATTGACCGCCGGTCAGAGGCTCTTCACACGCGTCAATTTTAATCGTATAATCAAGGCTTTCATTGTTTATGCCCGCGGTAGCCGCTTGGACGCTGGCGTAAGGCTTGGTCTTTGAGCCGTCCGCCGTTCCGGAGCCAGAGGGGGTTCCACCCTGCTTTACGTAAATCGGCTTGTCAAGCTTTATGCTCTTGTTGTTGGAAGAAAGCGTCAAATCCAGGCCGGCAGCCTCCTTCTCTGCCGAAAGCTTAAAGCATTTTAAGTCGTCGCTGGTAAGAACGCGCTCCGGGTCTGTTTTAAAGACTATGGCGCCATGGGTCATTTTGCCCCCCTCGGGCGTTATCGTTATAGGATTTGACGCGCCATGCTTTGTCAGCGCGCCGGCAAGAGTGGCAGGAGACAATAAACAGACATCGTTCGCGCCGGCCAAAGCGGGAATAGACGCGTCGCCGCCGATTGTCAGCGTACTGGTAGTGTTACTGCCACTATCATAGTAAATCGCGCCGCCTTTTTGTTCCGCGGTGTTTTTTGCTATCTGGCCGGACGCCATGTATATTCTTGCTTTCCCGTTACTATTGTAGCTCCAATAAATGCCGCCTCCGCCATATGTTGTGGCTGTGTCGGATATTCCATAAGAATAGTTTCCTATAACTCCCTTTTCAAGCTTATGCGGCGTTTTAGGGCTGCCGTCTTCGCTGGCGTCTTCGTAGCCAAGATATACATCGCTTCCTTCTAGATAAATTCCGCCTCCACAGTTAGCCGTGTTGCAGCCCTTGTCGGTGTCAGAACTGCCAACCTGGCCTTCGGGCAAATCCGCTCCTATAATAGCGTTGCCGTACATAAAGAAAGAAGCGTAATAAAGGCAAACGCCGCCGCCTTTTCTGGCGCTGTTTCCGCTGATTTCGCCTCCGGACATCTTTAAGACGGGTTTGCCGTTATTTTTTTTCAAATAAACGCCGCCGCCAAAATTATAGACAGCTCCTCCTCCATTCGCTGTGTTCTTAGTGATCTTGGCGCCGTCTTCAATCACAAGCGTGGAGTCTTGCACATAGACGCCGCCGCCGTGGCCAGCCTTGTTTTTGGTGATCAAAGTTCCGCTAGAAAGCGTAAGAGTCTTGCCCGAATTAAGGAATATTCCGCCTCCTTCGATATTGCCTTCATTCCTTTTCCCGCTGCGGTCTCCGCCTGTAATTTTTAGGTTTTTAATCGTAATGTCAAAGGCCCGGCCAATATAAAGCATGTAATCTTTTTGGTTGTTCGCAATGCCGCTTCCGTCAATCGCGTCCATAGGCTCTCCGGCTTTTTCGTGGCCCGCCGGATAAAGGCCGTTGGCGCCCTCAATGCTTATTGAAGCCGCGAAGCATGATTTGAAGAATTGCTTGGCCGTCAGCGTTCCGTCAATTAAAATCGTGTATTCCACGCTTGAATCAGTCATAGCGTTGCAAGCGTGTTCGATTGTGTCGTAAGGATGGGACTTTGTTCCCGGGCCGGCCTCGCTTGGACTTCCAGTGCATTGCTGGGCTCCAGTTCCCGCCACCCAAATCGGGCTGTCAAGGGTAAGCGTCTTTTTGTCAGAAGAAAGCTTTAGTTCCCAGTCGTCGCCTGTAAGAACAAAACAGTCCTTGCTGTTTTTCAGGCTGGAAAGGCCGCTGGCCTCTACAAGAACCGCGCCGCGCTTGGCCGTGCCGCTGTCAACAGTAAGCGCGATCGGATTGTCTTTGCTGTGCTTGCTAAGCTCTCTTGTCAAAGAGATTTTTGTCTGGACGGAGTCGCTTTTATCCAAGAAAATGTCGTTCATGTTGGCGCCGGTTTTGTCAACGCCGTCCACCTTCGCGCTGTTTGGAATCAAAACCGAGCCGCCAAGGTAAAAAGCTTTTTCAGCGTCTCCAACCATCGCGACAGCGCGCGGATAGTTGCCCTTTATTTCTCCACCCCTTAGCTCAAGTTGGCTAGGCTCAAAACCTTCGCTCACTTTGTGGCCCAAAAAATGTATTCCGCCGGTAATCGCCTTGTCTGTGTCGTTAAAGCCCCCGACGTTTTCACAAACCTCTCCGCCTGTCATGCAAAAGCGGCCGCCGTCCATAAAAACGGCGCCGCCGTTTGGACCATAGCCTGGGATAAGACATTTGCTTTTGTTGTAAGAAATTTTTCCGCTAGTAAAATTTACTGTTTTTGATTTTCCTGTTCGAACGGCTCCGACAAAAACGCCGCCGCCAAAAATGCCCGACGCGTTGTTGCATATATCGCCGCCGTTGATGTTTAAGGTTATGTCTTGGTCTGCTGAGTCGCCGTCAACAAGATAGATTCCGCCGCCGCGGCAGCCTGTGCAGTTGTACATGACTTTCGCGCCGCGTTGAATCGTAACCTCGCCGCCCCTCACGCAAATTCCGCCGCCGCCAGAAGATGTGTCACTGTCAGAACCTCCGGCGTAGTTGCGGCAAACCTTTGAGCCGCTTTTTAAAAGCAGCTTGCCGTTCTTTAGGAAGATTCCGCCGCCGTTGATAGAGGCGATGTTTCCATGCCCTCCAGAAGCGTTTGTGGCCAAAGATTCCGTATCGTCGCCCACCAAGGCTCCGCTTTCAAGGGTTACGTCGGCGCCATTCTTCTTTATGTTGATTCCTCCGCCTTCAGATCCTGTTCCGCCTGTAATTTGGATGTCCCTAAACTTTATGGGAACCGTAGTGTTTATCGTAATTACAGGAGCGTTGGCGCTTGAGGCGCCGAGCAAAACGTCGGGAGCCTTGGCGCCCTTCAGCCCCATAATCGAGATTGACTTGACCTTTCCTTCAATGCCCGAGTCCCCAATAAGATAGTTTCCCCTAAGAGTTCCGCTTACATAAATGTTGTAGTCCTTGTCGACCGTTCCCGCTGCGGCGGCGGCCTCGATTTTCTTAAAGGCGGCTCTCAAGCTGGAAAGCGGAGTGAAGGCCGTTCCCGCGTTTTCGTCGCTGTCGTCGGAAGAATATTCGTTTTTGCCTACGTAAATCGTCGTGTCGACAAATTGCTTTATGAGCGCGTCGTCAACGGTAAAAACAAGAATGCTCTTTCCCTCCACAGTCGCAGTCTTAAACGCGCCGCTTCCGTCGTCGCGCCAAGAGTTTGTGGTCATGTTGTCAAAGACGTTTATGGTTTGGCTTGTGGCGTAAAGCAACACGCCGCTGGAGCTCAAAAATTTTATGACAAACTCGTAGCATCCGCTTGGAACGGTTTTTCCGGGATCTGTCGAAAAAACAATTTTTCCACTTCCATAACCTTTCGTAAAGTCCTCGGCGATATTAAGGTCGGCGCATTCAACGACAAGACAACTAGCGTCGTCTATGCCAGTCTCAGAATCCACGTAAAAAGTCAAATCGACTTTTCCGCTTCCTTCTGTCGACGGCTTTAGCCCGAATGTCTTTGTGTAGACAGGGTTGTCGGGGCTGATTGTGACGCTGGGGTCGTTGTCG